>Ga0208112_100006_pt1 | contig 568999 bp, 490 predicted proteins | sample HotLakConsoUCCLE_FD_184736 | JGI IMG/M metagenome (GOLD analysis project Ga0208112, IMG submission 184736) | Hypersaline microbial mat communities from Hot Lake, Washington, USA - Hot Lake Consortium UCC-LE (SPAdes) (version 2) ... | reverse complement strand
CAAAACTCTTCACAGTAGCCATTTTTCACGATTTCCCAGCCAATACACAACTCCTGCAAGTGCGGTGGCACCTATACAAGTCCCATAGCACGATTCCGCTACGCGGTTCAGCTCAACAAGATTGTATCCGAAGTGCTCGGACTTTTGCCCAAATGCTCCGTTTGCCTATATTGCCAGCACTTCCGATACAATCCTTTATGTTATGAGAGCTGTTTTCTGATTTGACATATTTTCTTTTTACCTAATTAACCTTTGCGAACTTCACTTCTCTGCGGTAAATAAATTCACCGCTAAGATGCTGGGCACACAGTATTATTTATAATTTCACTTCCTTAATTTGATCCACATTCTCCAGAAACCACTCATAAGTTGACTGAATACCATCCTCAAGTTCAATGCTATATTCCCAGCCGGCTTCTTCCATTCGGCTTACATCCATCAGTTTTCTTGGAGTCCCATCCGGCTTTGTTGTATCCCAGATAATATTCCCTTGATGACCCACTACATGCTGCACCAAAGTGGCCAGGTCTTCAATTGATAAGTCTTTTCCCGTTCCCACATTGTACAGATCATATTCCATTTCTCGATTCAGGACAAAATGAACAGCCGAAGCCACATCATCCACGTGCAGGAATTCCCGTTTGGGTGAACCCGTACCCCAAAGCGTTACCGGTATGTCACCGGCCCGTTTCGCATCGTGAAATTTCCGTATCATGGCCGGAAGTACATGAGAGGTTTCCAGGTCGAAATTGTCATTCGGCCCATATAAATTTGTTGGCATTAACGAAACATAATCTCTTCCGTACTGCTCCCTCAAAGCCTCAACCATTTTCACACCGGCAATTTTAGCAATTGCATACCATTGATTCGTAGGCTCCAGTGTACCGGTCAACAAACTCAACTCCTTTAGTGGCTGATCCGCAAATTTCGGATAGATACAGGAACTCCCCAGAAAAACAAACTTCTCAACATCGTTTTCATGAGCAGCAGAGATCAGGTTATTCTGTATTTCCAGGTTTTCATACAAAAATTGCCACGGATAATCTCTGTTAGCCAGAATACCTCCAACACGGGCTGCAGCATCAATAACAACATCCGGTTTTTCTGCTTTAAAAAAATTGTACACTGCTTGTTGATTCCGAAGGTCCAGCTCACTGCTTGTTTTGTACACTAAATTCGGGTAGCCTTTGTTCTTCAGCAGTCTTAGAATTGCAGACCCAACCATACCCCTGTTGCCGGCTATGTATATTTTGGAATTTATATTCATTTAATTTTTTCTCTCTGTTACTTTAAGGAAATCTGTCTATTCTCGTAAACGGTCAAGTAGAAATATACTCGTTGTAATTACACTTAAAACCGGGGCTATTACACCAAGGTAATCTGTCAGGGATGGTTTATTTCGCACTCTTACGGTGACAATATCATTATTCTGCAGGTCAAATTCCCACATTTCCACCGGTTCCGGGTCGTGGTATAGATACCTGAAGTAAGCCACTTCTACTAACTTCCGGTTTTCATCAAACCTGGATACTTTAATTTCAACCTGTGTTTTTGTCCAGTCGACATTACCTTGATTGCCCCCTCCACGCGTCTGACCATAACCAAAACCGAATGAGATCAAATCCGGAAGATTTGTCCCCTCGGGTATCAAATATCGACCTGAGCTGTTTATATCTCCCCAAACATTCACTGAATCCACCAGTTCGCCGGCTTCAGCCACTCGAATATACCGGTCGCTGAGTGTTTCAGGAAGTTGAGCAAATGCGGGAATGGCTGTTAAAGTAATTAGTAAAACCGCTCCAATCTGTAATAGAATTTTCATAAGATGATTTTTCACTTTTTCCATGAGGTAAGGACTAAACATAAGACTCGTAATTATCATAAACTGATTTATAATAGCCCGAACCGTAACCACTCGCAGTTTCTTTTCTGTGATCAAATCCGTTCACTACAATACCGCCAATATTTGCATTGATTCTTTCCAGATCTTCCACGGTTTTCTGGAAGACTCCCCGGTTTGTTTTTCGATATTTCGTTACTAGAACCGTTGTTTTAGCTCTTTTCAGTAATGAAGTTGAATCACTGACAATACCAAAGGGTGGAGTATCTAGTATGATGACGTCAAACACCGATTCCATCTGACTCAGGAACTCATTGAACTTTTTGCTGCTCACCAGCGTATCCGGAGCTTCATGTTTCCCTCCTGATCCTACAAACTTCAAAAGATTAATGTCTGTGTCTTTCACCAAAGCTTTGATCCCTGTTTTTCCGGAGAGGTAGTCTGTCAAACCTGTGCTGTTATCGTAGCCAAAATTGGTGTGTTGCTTAGGCCTTCTGAAATCTGTGTCGATCAGAAGTGTCTTATAACCAACTTCTGCAAATGATACGGCCAGATTTGAAACAATCGTAGATTTACCGTCACCTTTTTCCGCACTTGTCAATGCGATCGTTTTAGGCGGAACTTCTCCGTTTTGGTAGATCAGATTGTTTTTTAGTCTTCGAATCGCCTCCGATGCCAAATGAGACCTGTCTTTTATAACGACTAAATCATCAGAATACCTGGCATTTTCACCTTTAGATGATTTCAGCTTTGATCTCTTTGTTTTCTCAATGACCGGAACGGCAGCAAGCAGCGGCAAATAGGACATTTTCAGCATGTCCAGATTATTGATACTATTGTCCATGAACTCACGGATAGCAATAATACCGGCCGATAATACCCCACCTATCATAATTCCAAGCAGTAGCAAAATCTTTTTGTTCGGGCTTACTGGACTGCTTGAAGGCAATGCCGTATCAACAATTCTGCCAAAGCCAAATTGGGACTGCTGCAATACAGACATTTCAGAATATTGCTGAGAAACATTCAGGTAGAGCTCTTCGTTAATTGCTACATCACGCTGTAACCGGGCAAGCTGCATCATACCATCGGGCAGTGATTCCAGGTTCTCGTCCAGCTCCTCACTTCTATCCTGAAGTGCATTCAGCCGGGAATCTAGCTGATTCTTCTCAATTCTCAATTCTGTCAATCTGGTTTGACTTTCCGAAACCATTTGTGCTCGCTCTTCACTGTCAATTCCCATATACTCTTCATCCTCAGAAAACAGCTGAGAGGAAAGATCCCGGATATCTTGTTTAGCTCGTTCGATCTCTTCATCCAGATACTTTAACCTGGGCGGTGTTTCTTCACGATCTCTCACATTTGGATTCTTCGTCAAAATCAATGTGCGCTCTCCTTCATACTGAGCCAGCTGTTCTTGCAAGTTTCGAATTCTCGGACCAATGGCTTCTGAGAACTGCTCCTCTAAACCGGGGCTCAAACGATCTATTTGTCTCTCATAGTTACCAATCGCTTCATTCACGGACTCAAGTTCAATTTGAACCTGCCGAAGCTCACCTTCTACTGTTGTTTGTTGTGTGATCAATTGAGAACCCTGTTCGTCAATTCTGACATTACCGGTCTCGTCCATATAGTTATTTAATCTCTCTTCGGCTTGGTCCAGCTTTTCCTTTACCTCTAATTTTTCTCTTTCTAAAAACTGAGCCGTCGATTCTGCAGCTCTCCTGTTTTGCTGGGTGGATCGCTCAACATAGAGCTCCATGGCTCGATTGGTAATATGTGCTGCTTCTTCAGATGATGGACTATCAAATGTAATTTCAAGTACTTCTGAATCTCTTTCCGGTCTCTCAATCGTTAATCCGTCTCGAACTCTTCCGGTAACAGTACTTTCAGATGCACGGCTTACATTTCCTTCTTCATCAACATTCCATAAAACCGGAAATTCTGAATGGTTACCGGGATCTTCTTCTACCAAATCCTCTGCAATACTTCTGGCAAACTCTCTCGACCTCAGTACCTGCACTTCATTTGCCAGCGTAGTACCTGTACCAACTCCTGTGGTTTGAGAAATTATTTTAGAGAGCTCGTCATCACCCGAAGAATTTTCACTGATGATCATCGTCCCGGAACTACGATAAATAGGAGTTAACGTATCAGCATAAAACCATGCCCCAACACCGCCTAAAATTATAAACAGAGCGATCAGAAATTTATACTTCAGGATAAGCGATACCAGATATTTAGGATCTAAACTATTTTGGCTGCTATCTGAACCGGAAACTGCGTAAGTAGGGACATATTCAAAACTGCTTTTCTTTGAATTGTTCTTCTCGTCACTCTTTCTGTGAATTAAATCGGACATCTTGCTACACTTGTTATTTTCTTATAGATACATTTGTGTACCTGCTTCATTCTCTGAAATTTTATAATAGTCGATTGTATGAAAAAATAACAGAGGGCTAAACCGAATTAGCAATTCTTAACGTTGTTCTGCTTCTATAAATCAATAAAATTCTGTTTCTGTTATGAACCATGAAAAAAATATCAAACGATATACTCTCTGAAATACAATAAAACCTCCATCGTAAATGGAACTCATTTTACACGGTATCTACTTAGGTTTTTCTAATTAGAGAAAATTAACTACTTGGTAGTCAGTTCATTAATTATAATATCTCCCTAGTATCATATCCAACTTTAGGGAATATTAAAATAATATTGGGAGAATCAACATGTTAAAAAGGGGTATAACTGCAGTTTTTCTGCTACTAATAGCATCAGTATTGATATTCGTGTCGTGCGATGTCACGTCTGAGAAGGGACTCGACGAGTCTCTAGACATAGTTCCAGAACTTCAATCGATTGATGGTGCCGATAATGTCATAATGAGGGTAACGAAGGGTGAAGATATCGATAGCTACTTCAATCTTGAATTTAATAATATTGAATCTAATTCCACCATTACCAATGGGAGTTACGAAGGGTGGTGTATAGTTTACGATAAACCAATTGACTCCAATGGTGGCGTATACAACGGCTTAAAACTGTTGAATACATTTGGCTCGAAATCTTTCAAACCTTTGAATCACTTTGTAAATGAAAGATATGCCTTAAGAGATCAATATCCTGACATTACCTGGAGAGAGATGCAGGTTTTGGTTTGGTCTGTAATGAATGATTTAAAATCGTTCGACATGGACAGCGTTGATCCATCTCTTCTTTCAAGACTCCACCAAGATGGCCAACCGCTATATAACAAAGATATGGTCCGGGAAATTCTTTCCAAGCTAAAAGAATCTGTTAAGGATTTTAAATATGAGTGGTGGCAAGATTATGCCATTGTTGTTGATAACGGAGAGGATGATCAGACTGTTGTAACATTTAGAACTCAAACTCCAGGAGGTTGGGGGGCACCCGCGAACGGAAACAACCCCGGTGCCTATAGAGATGCTAATTTTGCAGGAGCTTTCCCAGGACCTGATTATCTTAAAATTGGCAGTACCTACTCTTTGCAATTAACATCTGCATCAGCAGTACAAAACTTTCTGCCTTCAGGTGGCAACCCAGTTGTGCTTAGTGAGAATATCGTTGACCCAACAACGAAGCTAGGAAGCTTCGCTGGTCATTTGGTTTCACTAACTTTATCGACAACTTTCGATGTCTACGATTCGGATTTTAGTGATACTGATGTATACCTTATTAACATGATTGTGAATAAGGGTACTTTTGAAGGATGGTCAGTGCAAGAGGTATTAGATGAAGCTAATTTAGTTTTTGGCGGTGGGAGTAGTAGCTATACTGTACAGCAACTGCAAACAATAATTGCCCTAATAAATGAAAACTACGTTGATGGCGACAGTATAATAGACCCTGACCTTCTTAGGTTGCCATAAAACATTCTTTAATCAACTCTTTAGTTCTACAAAAAAAGCTGTCAGGTTAACTCACCTCACAGCTTTTTTTAATTGATCTAAATAATAGATTTATACTTATCCAAGTGCTCTGAATCGAGGCTTCAGCTATACATCTCTGCTGCACGAACCCGTTACCGCCTCTTTACTATCCAAGTCCCAACACACGCACTCTCTTCGGCGGGTATTTATTTATTCATTCCGGATTCTACAAACAGGCCTCCCCACCTGGGTGGTAACCCAATTCAAAAACAAGTTTTTCACACCTAGTCCACCACAGATTAAAACCTGTAGCTATGATGTTTGAACATGGCTACGCCATTAATTACCAACAAATTAACTGACTACTCATTAGTCAACAAGTTCGTTTTGGGGTAATTGAAAATAACTCACAAGCTGATCACGACTCTCTGAAGCCTTAATTTTCTTCTCTCTAGCCATTGCCTCTGAACGGGTCGCAAATGACTCCTTATATTTCAGCGTCCAGGGTATTCCGGATTTGGTGTATTTACTCATTCCTTGATTGTGTCGTTTCAACTGCTTCTCAAGATCAGAGGTTTGACCAACATAGTAACGGTCAACACTAACGCTGTAGAGTATGTAAACGTAATAACTCATATCCAAAAAATAGAAAAAGCCTTACAATAATCATTGCAAGGCTTTTTGATTGTGGGTGGTATAAAATTTGAATTCCGATAAAATTCATCGGGATTTCGCTTCACTCAACCTATGACCCTCCCGACTTATTCAAGTCGGGATGCTCTAAACTAACTGCCAGTCACTTGACATTTAATTCATTTTGTTGTGATTGAATATATCTCCTAAGCTGGTTACGACTCTTTGAAGCCTTAATTTTTTTCTCTCTCGCCATTGCCTCTGAACGGGCCGCAAACGACTCCTTATATTTTAACTTCCAGGGTATTCCGGATTTGGTGTACTTGCTTCTGCCCTGGTTGTGACGAACCAATCGATCCTCAAGATTAGAGGTTTGACCGACATAATAGCGGTCAACGCTGATGCTATAGGGTATGTAAACGCAGTAACTCATACCCCAAAAATAGAAAAAGCCTTACAACATTCATTGCAAGGCTTTCTGTATGTGGGTGGTATAGGATTTGAATCCCGATAAAATTCATCGGGATTTCGCTTCACTCAACCTATGACCCTCCCGACTTATCCAAGTCGGGATGCTCTAAACTAACTGACAGTCACTTGACATTTAATTCATTTTGCTGTGATTGAATATATCTTCTAAGCTGATCACGACTTTTTGAAGCCTTAATTTTCTTCTCTCTCGCCATTGCCTCTGAACGGGTCGCAAACGACTCCTTATATTTTAACGTCCAAGGGATTCCGGATTTGGTGTACTTGCTTCTGCCCTGGTTGTGACGAACCAATCGATCCTCAAGGTTAGAGGTTTGACCGACATAATAGCGGTCAACGCTTACGCTGTAGAGTATGTAAACGCAGTAACTCATACTCCAAAAATAGAAAAAGCCTCACAATTTTCATTGTAAGGCTTTCTAAGTGTGGGTGGTATAGGATTCGAACCTATGACCCCCTGCTTGTAAGGCAGGTGCTCTAAACCAACTGAGCTAACCACCCAAAATTTTCAATAAATCAATTCGAATCAGTGACCCTCCCGATTGTACTGCATCGGGATGCTCTAAACCAACTGAGCTAACCACCCAAAATTTTCAATAAATCAATTCGAATCAGTGACCCTCCCGATTGTACTGCATCGGGATGCTCTAAACCAACTGAGCTAACCACCCATAATTTCAATAATACTTGTTCGAGTCTATGACCCTCCCGACTTGGATAGAGTCGGGATGCTAAACTAACTGAGCTAACCACCCTGTTTGCTTAACAGATTCCAAATATAAGAACTTCTCTACTCCCACAAAACAGTTTTTTACCAGAAAAAAATTTTTTATTTATAGACTTACCAGGTTAACACTGTTAAGTTTATTCCAAGCCAGACCTCTAGCTTTATGGACTCATACTCAAATCTTCGCAAGGTTGTTTTTATAGAGGGCGGACGAACGCCTTTTCTTCGTGCTCAAACTGATTTCAAAAAACTTTCTGCCTACGATTTAGGCCGACATGCCATTTCAGGTCTGATTAATAATACCAAACTTAATCCCGGCCATATCGATCACATCTACTACGGAAATGTGATTCAGGATGTCAATACGAGCAATGTTGCCAGGGAATCTTCACTTGCCGCCGGACTAACCGACAAAATACCCGCCACTACGGTATCCATGGCCTGCATCTCATCGAATGTTGCACTCACATCCGCTTTTGATGCCATTGCAGTTGGCCAGATGGATGGAGCTATTGTCGGGGGAGTTGAAGTGATGAGCGATATACCGATCCGGTTCAGAAAGAAATTCAGGCAAAAACTGCTTGAAACGCAAAAATACCGCAAACCTACTGACTGGCTGAAATTTTTTAAAGGCCTGCGCCCTTCCGACCTGCTGCCGGAAATTCCATCTATCTCAGAATTTTCAACAGGAAAAACAATGGGTGAAAGCTGTGATATGATGGCTGCAAAATATGGCGTCACCCGGAGTGAACAGGATGAATTTGCCTACCGGTCCCACCTCCGCGCAGCAGAAGCAGAAGAGGAACTTCGAAATGAAATTTTTCCGATATCTCTCAAAAATGGTGAGAAAATTATAGATTCGGATAACGGAGTGCGTGGCGATACTTCATTGGAAAAACTGGAATCCCTTCGTCCGGCATTTATCAAACCGCACGGCACGGTTACAGCCGGGAACGCATCTTTTTTAACGGATGGTGCTTCAGCAGCCTTGGTCATGAGCGAAGAAAAAGCGCTGAAAGAAGGATATCAACCCAAATCGATTCTCCGGGCTTACAGCTATGTGGCTCAACGGCCTGACGATGAACTTCTTATTGGCCCTGCATTTGCCGTTCCCAATGTCCTGGATCAGATGGAACTGACCATGGATGATATTGATGTGTTTGAATTTCATGAAGCGTTTGCCGGGCAGATGGTAACGGTTCTCAAAGCTCTTGGAAGTGATGACTTCGCCAAAAACCGGCTGGACAGAGATCAAAAAGTGGGTGACATACCGGATGATAAATTAAATAGATGGGGTGGCTCTCTCTCTATCGGGCATCCGTTTGCAGCAACAGGAATTCGACTGGTAACAACCGCAAGCAACAGGCTCATTAAAGAGAACGGGAGATATGCTTTGATAGCAGCCTGCGCCGCCGGTGGGCAGGGTCACGCGATGGTAATTGAGCGATACACTGAAAAATGATTTTTAACACTTTTACAAAATAGGACATTAGATATGAGGGTGTCCAAAAAAATCAAATTTTTATGTAATTAAGCTCAAATAATTTAGACGTTACATCCCTCTCTATTTGATAGAGAGGGATATAGGGTGAGTCGGAATAAGAATTCTAAATTATTTGAGCGAAAGTAAGACATCCCCTCTTGAGAGGGGATTGAGGGGTGTGTAAAAAAGATTTTATAATGCATCAGAACTTTTCAATAAGGCCAGTGCTGGACACTCCCCTCCTTTTTAAGGAGGGGCAAGGGGAGGTTATAACTCGATGTTTATTAAGAAATAAATTTAGTTTTTTAAAAAAATCGATTTCAATTACAAACCCAGGCTTCAGAAGCACTAATGCAACCACCCCTAAATCCCCTCCTTAAAAAGGAGGGGACTTTTGGAACACAAGCTTATATAATTTCAAATCTATACTCACATGAGCAAAGAGAAAATATTTCAGATCGATAAAGAAGAGGGCGTTGCCGTTATCACAATGAACACTCCCGGGGAGAAGGTAAACAAGCTAAACGAGGCTTTGATTGATGAGTTCTCCGAGATCCTGGATCAGCTCGACAGTGATGACTCGTTAATGGGAGCTCTATTGGTGAGTGGTAAAGAGAATAATTTCATCGCCGGAGCCGACATCGAGATGTTCAACACCCGGGAGACCTCAGATGAACTTTCGGAGCTGAGTTGGACAGGACATGAAATTCTGCTCCGTATTGAAGACTCAAAAAAACCACTCGTGGTTGGGATTAACGGGTCGTGTATGGGAGGCGGAACAGAGCTCGCCCTTGCGTGCCACTACAGGATTGTGTCTGATGACAAATCCACTAAAATCGGGCTGCCGGAAGTTCAGCTCGGACTACTTCCCGGAATGGGCGGCACACAGCGTCTGCCCCGCTTGATAGGAATCCAAAAGGCTCTGACCTACATGCTGACCGGAAAAAACATGTACACTCATCAGGCCAGGAAAACAGGTTTTGCCGATGAGGTGATCCACAAACATGGATTAGTGGATGCCGGGATGAAAGCCGTGAAAAAACTATCCGGCAAACCGCTCAAACGAAAGGACAAGCGATCCTTTTTCGAAAAACTTCTGGAGGGGAATCCAATCGGGCGCAGCATCATCTTCAGTCAGGCCCGGAAAAGAACCGCCGGCCAAACAAAAGGAAATTACCCGGCTCCACCAAAAATTATTGACAGCGTTGAGTATGGATTCAAGAACGGATTTCAAAAAGGGCTAAAGAATGAATCACGCCTTTTTGGTGAGCTGGCTGTCACTCCCGAATCAAGAGCCCTGGTTCAGCTCTTTTTCGGTATGACCGGAGCCAAGAAAAACCCCCTCAAGGATCAGGCAAAAGAGGTAGAACGAATCGGGGTTCTGGGCGCCGGTTTGATGGGATCCGGAATCACGGAAGTAAGCATCGACCACGGCTATCACGTATGGCTGAAAGATCAGACGCTTGAAAATGCCGCTAAGGGTGAGGGTGAAATCCTTAAGAATCTGGACAAAAAAGTGAATAAACACATTTTATCCTCTTTTGAACGGGATGAAAAAGCCAGCCTGATTCACCCGACTGAAACCTACGATGGTTTTGAACATGTGGACCTTGTGATCGAGGCTGTCTTTGAAGACCTGGATCTTAAGCAAAGTATTGTGAAGGAGTTTGAAGAGCATGCTTCGGATAACGCAATTTTTGCCTCAAACACTTCATCTCTACCGATCACAGATATAGCTGCCAAATCGGATCAGCCGGAGAATATCATCGGGATGCATTATTTCTCACCGGTTCAGAAAATGCCGCTTCTGGAAATCATCAAAACAGACAAAACAGCCGACTGGGTTATTGCTACCGCTTATGAAGTCGGACTGAATCAGGGAAAAACGGTGATCGTAGTGAATGACGGTCCTGGATTTTACACCACCCGGATTCTGGCTCCGTTTATGAATGAAGCACTTCTGCTACTCGAAGAGGGAGCAAAAATTGAGGATCTGGACAGCGCCATGAAACAGTTCGGCTTCCCGGTGGGTCCGGTTGCCCTGTTTGATGAAGTGGGTATCGATGTGGGGGCTCACGTGGCGGAAGTTCTTAGTGACAAATTTGAATCCCGCGGAGCGAAAACCAGCAAAAAAGCGAAAGAGCTGGTAGAAGCCGGATATAAAGGCCGAAAGAACAGGAAAGGATTCTACAAGTATGAAGAAGGCTCGAAAAAAGAGGTGAACACTGAGATCTACGAGTTCTTCGGAGGGCGGAATCGGAATTCAGTTGAGCGGACTGAAATCCAGCAGCGCCTGGCTATGGTGATGGTCAATGAGGCGGTTCTTTGCCTGCAGGAAGGAATCCTTGAGAGCCCGGTTGACGGTGATCTTGGAGCCATTCTCGGGCTGGGCTTTCCACCATTCCTTGGCGGCCCATTCAGGTATATAGACAGAGAAACTCCGGAAAAAATAGCCGAGCGTATGGAGACTCTTAAGGAGAAACACGGTGACCGATTCAAACCGGCTGACCTACTCATTGAGAAAAAAGGATCAACCTTTCATGAATAGCTGAAACGAACACTTCTTTTGGGTATGTTTGATGGATAGAAATTAGATCATCAATTCATAGACCTGACAGGTTTTGAATATCTGTCAAGTCTTGCACAATCATTCATCATGAAGGAATTCTGGAACGAGCGATACTCAGATCAGGAATACGCATACGGCAAAGAACCCAATCAATTTTTTAAGCGTGCACTGGACCGTATGAAGCCCGGGAAACTGCTCTTGCCGGCGGAGGGTGAAGGCCGGAACGCAGTCTATGCCGCAACTCTTGGCTGGGAAGTAGTCGCTTTTGACTATAGTGAAGAGGCAAAACAGAAAGCGCTCACTCTTGCTCAGGAATATAATGTGAACATTCATTATGAAGTTTCATCCGCTGAAAAGATGAATCTGCCTGAAGGTGAGTTTGATGCGGCTGCACTGGTATTTGTGCATTTCCCGAATGAGATCTTTGAACCTTTCCTCAAGAATGTGATCAACAGCCTGAAGAGTGGAGGAATTTTGATTATCGAGGGGTATTCAGATAAGCAGCTCGGGAGAGACTCCGGCGGACCTAAATCCAGGGATCTTTTATACAACTATGATGTGTTTCGTTCGCTGCTCACAGATGTTAAGGTTGATCTGTACGAAGAGAAGGAGGTTCATCTGACAGAAGGGAAATATCATCGCGGTGAGGCGGTGGTTATTCGGGCAGTTGCTACAAAGAAGTAATTAATTTGAATTCGATATAAGAAAACTGATTACGGATTTAACTCATTCTCCCCTAGTAGGGGAGACTAAGAGGGGTGTCCAAAGGAATTTTCAAAATCGATTTAATTCTACCAAATCGCATTGTAAACCGTAGCACTATTGAAGGTCTAAGCTAAGGGACAGAAATTAACAGATATATCTGATCAGTTCTCGGATAACCTTTAAACATGTGGGCTAAATAAAGACCGCGGAACGTTGAGCAGAATGTTCTTCCAAACGTGGAGTCACATACGTCCCGCGGCTTTCGAGAACGCACCCGTTAGACCGCTCCAAGCGGTTAGACGGGTTTGCAGCTTATTACCTGGGAATATCCGTCTGACCGCGGGAAGCGGCCTGACGGAGATTACTTCTCCAGTTTTTCAATTCGGCTCTCAAGATCATCCAGCTTTTGCTGAATTTGATGCAGCATGTGGATGATAATCACATGGGTTTTCTTGGCGTCGATTCCAACCACGCTCTCGTCGCTTTGTATGGCCGATTCGATCTCTTCCAGTTCTTTTTGGGATATGTTTAAGTCCATGGGTCTGTAATTTTCTTTTTTTTATTTACCGCCGGGTTTAACTCGTGGCACGGCTCAGAGTCGTGCCACGAGTGTTTTAAAACATATCCGTCTGACCGACTGTAGCGGTCTGACGGAAGTATTATTCAGTATCTAATCCGCTGCGGGCAAGTGCATCGAACCCTCCGATATTGTATACATTTTCAAAACCTTTGCTCTTCATCAAGCGTGCGGCCTGACCGCTTCGATTGCCTGACCGGCAGTAGAGGTAGTAGGTTTTATCCTTATCCAGGTTGTCCACTTCGTTGTGAAACTCACCCGCGTTAAAGTCGATCAGCTGATCGGTTGTTTTAAGATGCCCTTCGTCATACTCCATTTTGGATCGGACATCAATGACAACCCCTCTCTCCTCTTCCAATTTCTCTTTGAATTCTTCAGCACTGATATCAATGCCATTCGAACGAGATAAAAAACTAAACATGATCATTCCTGTTATTATGATTCCAATTGTTATGATTAATACTCTTTGCATGCCTTCATTTCACGACTGTCATTTATGATTTATTTTACCTTAACAGTCCCAAAGTGTAGGTGATCAATTTTTATACATTTGTCTGGCACGGAGAAAATGTCTGCTTGACGCGTTCCGGCATATCTTTGTAGTAGGCCACAGCACCCGACACATCAAAAAAGAAGTTCTCCTCACCCATGGATTCCTGAATTCCGCATTTCTTCAGTTTATCCCTCACGGGGCCTATGGCACCGGCAATAAAAAATGCGATTCTTCTCTGTCTTAAATCCTTGATAACCTCACTTAGCACATGGACGCCCGTTGAGTCGATGGAGTGGATTGCGGAAGCATCCAGAATGACCAATTCCAGCTTCTCACCTCTCTGCTCGATTTTTGAAAAAAGTGAATCCTGAAAGTGCTCAACATTTGCAAAGTAAAGTGAGGAATCGTACCGGTATATCAGGATCTCATCTTCCCTGTTTGCCTCTTCATACCGGTTGATATTGCGAAAGTTCTTCGTGCTGCCCAATTGCCCAAGTTCTGCACTGTGAGGTTTCGTACTGCTGTATATCACCAAAACTAGCGAGAGTACAACACCTACGGCTATTCCCTCTTCGATACCTAATGCAAGCGTGGCAAAAAATGTGACCAGCAACATCGACAGATCACGCCGATCCGTCTTCCATAAGTATTTGATTTCAGCCGCATCAAAAAGGCCGGCTACCGCCACCATAATAATTGCTGCCAGCACTGCACTTGGCAGATAGTAAAACAGCGGTGTCAGAAACAGTACGGTTAATGCAATAATTGCGGCACTAATGATTGATGCTATGGTTGTGTTTGCCCCGGACTGATCATTTACAGCAGTTCTGGAGAAACCTCCTGTTGTTGGAAATGCCTGAAATAGTGACCCTCCAATATTTGCGGCACCCAGAGCCATCAGTTCCTGGTTGGCATCCACTTTATATCCGTGCTTATTGGCAATAGCTTTTGCTACGGCTATGGACTCCATATAACTTACCAGTGATATAATCAGAATAGTTGGGATCAAAATCTGAACGTCCGACAGGTTTAAAAACTCCAGACTAAAGGCCGGTAGTCCTGTGGGAATGTCGCCCACAATAGCCACACCGCGCTCGTTCAAACCAAAGAGCGCCGTCAAAAGTGTCCCTACTACTACCACTATCAAAGCAGATGGAAACGTTCTCTTCCATTTTCTGATCAGAACAATTGCAGCGATTGAACCAATTCCAATAGCGGCTGTAATCGGTTCAATTTCCGTGAATCGCTGAACGGTCTCAATAATAATTTGCTCTACCTGCTTGGTTCTTGACAATTCGAGACCGGTCAGGTTTTTAATTTGGCTCGCGCCAATAATTAACGCCGCAGCTGATGTGAATCCGCTTAGTACCGGATGTGACAAAAAGTTTACTAAAAATCCCATCCTGAATACACCCATCAGGAACTGAACAATACCAACACCAAGTGCGGTTAAAATTGCCAGTTGAATAAATTGTGCGCTTCCCACTTCGGTAAAATTACCAACACCTGCTACAATTAGCAGTGACACCATTGCAACGGGGCCTACAGCCAGCTGCCTGGATGTTCCAAACAGTGCATAAATTACCAGAGGTACAATGGATGCATATAGACCATAAACCGGTGGCAGTCCCGCAAGTATTGCGTATGCCATGCCCTGAGGGATAAGCATAATACCCACAGTTACTCCGGCATTCAGGTCTCCTTTAAACAGCCCGCTGTCATAATTCCTCAACGTTTCCGTTATCGGGAAGAAACGGCTCAATTGATTATTTCTCTTTCTTCTTTCCATTTTAATAAAGAATGGCCGGCAACTGTTTGCTGCCGGCCATCAATCTTGATTTATGATTTAACTAACTTTTTACTCATGAACTCTTCGAAGTTGTCGTCGATTAGAGCAACATCGAATCCATTTCTCTTAAGAAAAGCAGAAGCTACTGCAGAACGTCCACCTGTCATGCAGTGCAGGTAGAGTTTCTTATCTGCAGGTATGTTCTCTTTGTTTGGCAGAAGTCTGGTGTGAGCAAAATTCACGGCACCATCAATATGTGATTCCTCGAATTCGGATGCTTTCCGCACGTCAACTACCAGCTCGTTGCTGCTTATATTTTCAACATCTTCAAACTTAACAACTTCAAGTTTCTCCATTTCACCACCTTGATCTTTGTACATCAGGATATCTCTTGGAGTTACATAGCCAACCACATTATCTAAACCGATTCTGTACAAGTCGCGAACGGCTTCTGTAAGCTGATGCTCGCTAACAACCAGGTAGAATTGGTCATCTTCAGTGATGTACGATCCGGCAACTGTGTTGAACTGCTTGTTCAGTGGAGACAAGAGTGATCCCGGAATGTGTCCGACTGTGTAATCCTCTTTTTCTCTTGTATCCAGAATAACTGCGTCGTCCTTTCCTACCAAACCTCTCAGCTCATTCAGTGTGAGACGTTTTGGTTGTGGAAGACCGCCAATCAGGGCCGGACCAATTTTGTTATCACGCTTCATACGTGCAAAATAGAGTGGCGGTTCCGGTTGACCTTCCAGAATGAAGTTTACAAAATTATCTTCTGAGCTGGCTGACTTCAGAGAATTGTTATATCGAAGCTCATAACCAACGGTAGTTTCAGGAATTGCACCCAGGGCTTTACCGCATGCACTGCCTGCACCGTGTCCCGGCCATACCTGCATGTACTCCGGCAGCTCTTTAAACTTCTCAACAGTACCGAAAAGTGTTCTGGCTGAAGGTTCCATTACATTTTCCTGGCCGGCAGCTGACTCCAGCAGATCCGGGCGACCAACGTCACCCACAAATACGAAATCACCGGTAGCAACGCCCATTGGCTCATCGGCAGCCGCGCCATCAGTTATAAAATAGCTGAGGTGCTCAGGTGTATGACCTGGTGTGTGCCATGCTTTAATGGTGATATTACCAATCTTGAACTCGTCACCGTCTTTCAGAAATTCGTAATCATAATTACTGCCTTTTAACCACTCATACTTCCAGTCTTTGTCGCCCTCGTCAGAAGCGTAAACTTTAACGCCACGCTCTGCGAATTCGCGAAGACCTGAAATGTAGTCTGCATGGATATGTGTATCCACGGCAGCTGTAATGGTTAAGTTCTGGTTGGCTGCATGATCAATGTACTGATCAATATCTCTCATCGGGTCGATGATTACAGCCGTACCATTCGCCTGGCAACCTACCAGGTAGGCATACTGTGCTAGTTTTTCATCAAAAAATTGCTTGAAATACATAGTTTTTATCTCCTTAGTTGTTTTGTTTTTAAATATTCTTGAATGTTGTCCCCTCTTGAGAGGGGACAGAGCCGAACAAGGACGCGCAGCGTTGCTTGTGAAACTCAGGGGTGTGTTCTACGCATTTTCGTTTTTAACGATATAACATAAATTTAAAATTGTTTCTAACACACCCCTCAATCCCCTCTCGAGAGGGGAGGTTTTATCAATGTGGAATTTTATCTCTTAGCAGTCCATACGTATACGTTCCTGCTAAGGCTGCCAGGATTGGGATCACCATTATTGTTAATCCGCTCCCTAACAGTGCAAACATCGGACCGGGACAAGCTCCCAAAAGTGCCCAGCCAAGACCAAAGATTGAACCACCTACAATATATCGCGTTACCTGTGATGCATCTTTTGGCGGGATCGTAATGGGATTCCCTTCATTATCCTTAATGTTTTTTCTCTTAATAATCTGGATGGAGATCATCCCTACAAGAATGGCCAGTCCAATAATTCCATACATATGAATGGAATCGAACCGGAACATCTCCTGGATTCTGAACCAGGATACGACTTCTGATTTAACCAGTACAAAACCAAATCCTGTACCGATCAATAGATATTTTAAATACTCTGTAAATTTCATTTTTATAGTCTTTTAGAATTATCCCAATATGATTGGATAGATAAAGAATGTCATAATCAGGCCACCGATAAAGAAACCGATCACAGCAATCAGTGAAGCTAGTTGCAGATCAGACAAACCTGATATGGCATGCCCGGATGTGCATCCTCCTGCGTAGCGAGCTCCAAATCCTACCAGAAATCCACCAAGCACAAGAACGGTTAATCCAACGCCGGTACCAAGCATATCCCAGGCAAACAGGTCTTGCGGCACAAGACCGTTAAAATCCTGTATTCCCAATGCCTGCAAGTCCGAGATTGTGGAAGCTGCCAGCTGAATTGGTTCGGGATTTGCAAAAACATATCCGCCTAAAAAACCACCCAGAACGGTTCCTATCAAAAAGGTGAGGTTCCATCTTCCGTCCGATTTCCAGTCGTAATTAAAAAATTCAATATTTCCGAAGTTGCACGCCGCACAAGCGTGACGAAGGTTAGCCGATATTCCAAACATCTTGCCACCCAACAGCAGCAATATGGGAACGGTTAAACCGATAATCGGGCCGGCCACATACCAGGGCCACGGTTGATATAAAAAGTCTAACATGATTCAGTTGTTATGTTTTTTTGTTAATTCTTAAGAAAGATAAGACATTTGTAACTACTTGTCAATACAAGTTGAATTTTTTGTCTTTATCCAATTTGATTTCCTTATTACAAAGAGCCTAAGGCAGGTATTATCAAACATCTTTAATGACACCTTTCCTCTCCTTTCACGAATTCTTCTGATTATTACTTTCTACAGTTAGTTGCTACTATTCACAAAATTGTGAAATTGTACACCAGCTGTATTAGACCGAACATTTGTGACATCTGCTCGATCTATTTCAACATTTGCCGCAGTTTATACTTTGGCTCACGCCCTGCCCTTCAACATTCCCTGCCAGTACATAATGGGCAACAAATCCTTTTTCATAATGTACATACTGCGTCGCTCCTTGGCCTGGTTAATTGGAAATGACGGCGTCATATTGTTGTCGTAATCAAATTCCGCAAGAATCAATTTGTTGTAACCTGTAATCAAAGGACAAGACCCATAGCCATCATAAGACAGACTTTCATCAATTTTGCCCTTGTTAAGTAATGAGATAAGATTTCCGGTTACCACGGGTGCTTGTTTCCTGACGGCTGCACCGGTTTTTGCATTCGGTGTACTGCCGGCATCCCCGAGGGAAAAGATGTTGGGATATTTATTATGCTGAAGGGAGTTTTTATCAACATCTACCCAACCTTCCGCATCCGCCAGAGGACTATTTTTAATAAAATCCGGTGCGCTCATTGGCGGTGTTACGTGGAGCATATCAAACTTCATTTCCACTTCATCCACCGGCTTGCCATCTTTCAGGATGTCATATACGGCTATTTTTTCTTTCGCTTTAATCTCTTTCAGATTGTGCAGAAGCTTTACATCCACCCCGTACCTTTCAATGACAGGCTTTAGCGCTTCGGCAATTTCTGTAACCCCAAAAATAACGGAACCGGCACTTGTGAAAGTCACGTCAATTTTATCCAAAACGCCGGCTTTCTTCCATGTATCTGAAGAGAGATACATAATTTTCTGAGGAGCGCCACCACACTTAAATTTTGTGCCCGGCTGCGTAAATATCGCCTTACCCCCACTCTTCATGTTTTTAATACACTCATGAACGTAATCCACCTGGTTATAAGAGTAGATACTGCATATTCCATTTGTACCAACGTTATCTGAAAGACCGGGAATAGCGTCCCAATCTATCTGAATACCGGGTGCTACAATCAGGTATTCGTAGGAATAAAACGTACCACATTGGGTTTCCACGATATTCTGTTCCGGGTGAAATGCAACAACGTAGTTTTTAATCCACGCAACATCATCCGGCATGACATCTTTCATCAGCTTTTTGGACTTTTCCTTATGAAAAACCCCGCCGCCGTTAAATGTCCACATCGGCTGATAATAATGAACGTCAGACGGCTCAATAATTGCAATGTCCGGCTTGCTTAATTTTCTCTTTAACTGTGCAGCAACAGTAATTCCCGCCGCACCCCCGCCTATAATTAAAAATTGATGGTGGTTCGCGAAAGGCTTTGCTTTACTTGGATCTACCTTTTTTCCGGTAACTGTTTGTAATTTATCCATCACTCTATCTTTTGATTAGTATGTATTCTAAATAATACAAAGTTCTACTTGTATTAACAAGTATTGATGATTGCAAAATTTTTTGTTAACTTAAGTATCAAAAAAATTGTTCTACTATGACTCTTAAGAAAGGTATACCGCGTCACGCTCAAATTACCCAATGGCTCAACGAACAGATTGAGAAGGGTAGATTCAACCCGGATGAAAAGCTCCCGTCAGAAAATGAACTGGCAAAAAAGTTTGATGTAAGCCGTGTGACGATCCGTCGTGCATTACAATCCCTGGAAAATGACGAGATCATTTATCGCTGTCAGGGACTCGGGTCATTTGTAAGTGATGGCAGAAAAAAACACAACCTCGTTAAATTGACCGATTTTAACGAAGATATGAAAACGGCCGGGCTTGAGGCGTCATCTATTGTCAAACGGTTCGAAGTTATCACTTCCCCTGAGTGGCTATCAGACCGCTTAAACCTTGAGGAAAACGTTAAAGTCCTGCAGGTAGACCGACTTCGTCTTGGTGATGGCGAGCCAATTGCCTACGACACATCCTGGCTTCCAATATTTTACGGCCAGCTCCTGAGTGAAGCAGATCTCAAGGAAAAAACGATCTATTCAATTTTGGAAGATGACTATGATATTGAGGTTACAAAAGGGTGCTACCGGATGTCTGCCACCGCCGCTGATGACGAACTTTCCAAGCAGCTGGATGTGCCCGTTAATACACCCCTCTTTTTGATTGACAGAATTTCTTACACAATTGGCGAGAAACCGATTTACTACCAAAAACGTTATTACAGAAATGACCAGGTAGTGTATGAAATGACCCTGGAGCGTGGACAGAATGATACATCAAAATCTGAGCCTTTACCGCTGAAGGAGTTTGTGCCGGTCTTTAACTCAAACCAATAATCTGTTTGCCATGAAGAAAAATATGGGAACCCTCGACAAATCCATCCGTACCATCATCGCACTTGCTGTTGCTGTACTCTATTTTACAGGTGTGATTTCCGGTACTACCGCAATAATCCTTGGTATTCTGGCCATCGTATTTCTGCTTACAAGTTTTATGGGCAGCTGTCCACTCTACATGCCATTTGGGATTTCAACCAGAAAACAGGCGTAATTTCATTATCAGCCGGTCAGTCTTTGATTGCCCACCCCTTGGAAAAAGCGTATCTTAATTAGCTGAAATCTAAATTCAACTTTAATAATCGATATGACTTTCTTGCAAGCATTTTTCTTAATGGGCTCACCCGAAGGCGGCGGAGACGGCGCAATGATCAATTTACTCTTTTTAGGCGCACTGTTTTTCGTTTTCTACTTTTTCATCATTCGCCCACAAAGCAAACGACAAAAAGAGATTCAGAAAAAAGTAAGCGAAATGAAAAAGGGCGACAAAGTAGTTACCTCCGGCGGCATGTTTGGTGTGGTAAACTCTATCGAAGAAGACACTGTTCTTCTTGAAATTGACAGCGGCGTTAAAGCACGCTTTCAAAAAGGGTCCATTACCGACGTAAATCCAAATAAGAAGTAATTCTTAATGCCGGATTTTCCGGATAATTTTTTGCCATGAGTGACTCCCCCTTCCATACAATTGAAGAAGCTATTGAAGATATCCGCGCGGGTAAAATGATCATCGTTGTGGATGATGAAGACCGCGAAAATGAGGGAGACTTCCTCATGGCTGCAGATAAAGTTACTCCCGAGGCGATCAATACGATGGTGATACACGGACGCGGATTGGTTTGTGTACCCATCACCCGCCACCGGGCTAAGGAGCTGAATCTGGACTATATGGTTACCGAGGGTGCCGACCCTGATGAAGCGGCGTTTACCATTTCCGTTGACCATAAAAAACTGACTACTACCGGCATCTCTGCACCGGACCGTGCCAACACCATCAAAGAGATGATTAACCCGAAGGCACATCCCACCGATTTTCGACGCCCCGGCCATGTTTTTCCGCTGATCAGTGTGGAAGGTGGAGTTTTAAGACGCGCCGGTCATACCGAAGCGGCCGTCGACCTGGCCCGGCTTGCCGACTGTTCGCCGGCAGGCATTATCTGTGAAATCATGCACGACGACGGAGAGATGGCCCGGCTACCGGAACTGATTAAGCTCTCCGAAAAGTTTGACATGAAGCTGATCACGATCAAGGATCTGATAGCCTATCGGATGAAACATGAGTCGCTCGTTAAAAACGTGTTGTCCGTTGATATGCCGACCATCCACGGTGATTTTGAACTGCATGTTTTTGAAGAGAAGTTGACCGGAGAACACCATCTCGCATTTACAAAAGGTGAGTGGACAGAAGAGGACCCGGTCTTGGTGCGTGTACATTCAGCCAATCCGCTGGCCGACATTTTTGGGAGCAAGCGAAGTGATAAAACAGGCGTGCTTCACGAAAGCTTGAAGATGGTTTCAAAATCAGATCACGGTGTTGTTCTCTATATGGATCAGATGAGCCGGGAGTTCAATATTGTGGATCAGATTACTGCTATCCGTCTTCAGGATGACGGACTCAATAAAGAGCAGATTCGATCCAGACTTGGCTCAAAAATGGACTCTCGCGATTATGGTGTGGGCGCTCAGATCCTGCACATGCTTGGAGTCCGAAAGCTGAGGCTGCTGACAAATAATCCTGTAAAACGAGTCGGTTTAAAGAGTTTTGGGCTTGAAATGGTCGATGAAGTTCCTATTCCCCTGGATCACATCGATACGGATCACCCCGAAGAGAAGCTCGATAAGCCACAGTCGAAAGAAGGCTTTCTGAAAAAACTGATGCTGGAATAAAGTTCAGATCTTCCCAAATTCTCGGGACTGCGTAAAAGTTCGTAGCAAGACTCAAGACTCAAGACTCAAGACTCAAGACTCAAGACTCAAGAGAGAATCTGATTCAAAATTTGCCAACCGCCAACTGCTTACTGATGAACCCCTGATACCACTCTACTGCTGATCAGCACTCTCAATTTTTTTAGCTCCATCTTCTAACTCACCGGGTTCAGCCCCTGCTTCTTCATTTTCTTCCACCGGCATGATCTTTTTGTGGAACAGGATCATCACAATAATAGACGTGCTAATGGCGATGTCTGCCACATTAAAAATGTATGGAAATACGGCTGTGTCACCAATTCTAAGGTAGAAATGAATAAAATCCACAACGTGTCCTTCCAGAACTCCACCGTAGCCGCCCACAATTCCCATAAACAAACGGTCGTAGATATTCCCCAGCGCTCCCCCGATAATCAATCCCATACAAACCAGGTAGCTAAAGTTTGCACGATTCAGCGTGTAGAGAATGTAGCCGATAATCCCGATTGTAGCCGTAATTGCAACAATGCTGATCGCCTGAGTTGACAACCAGTCCATACCCATGGCCATACCGGGATTCTTGGTAAAGTTAAAAGCCAGCCAACCTTCAATCAGGTCCACCTGATGGAGATTCGGATTCGTTCGAATCATGTGTTTTGAAATCTGATCCAGAATCAAAACCACAATGGCCGGTACCGAAAATATAAGTAGCTTTTTCGCTTTTTCAGACAAAATTCAGGTATTGATGACTATCTGCGTTTCAGTTTTGCTTCTATGCTCAACTGAGTATGAGGTACCGCTTCCAGTCTACCTTTGGCGATTTTCTTACCCGTTACTTTGCACACGCCATACGTCTTATTGTCGATCCGTGTAAGGGCATCATCCAGGTAGCGAATAAACTTCTTGGTTCGGTTAAAAAGCATGTATGTCTTTTCCCGCTCCTGTGCATCCGTTCCGGCATCCGCCATATGGAATGAGTAAGCCGATTCATCCGATGAATTTTCCATACTCTCCCGCAATGTGCTCTGCAAGGCATTTAATTCCTGCTCGGCTTCATCCCTTTTTTTAAGGATGATCTGACGGAAGTACTCAAGCTCCTCGTCGTTATAAGGGCTGATTCTTTCTTTAGTCTTGGTATCCTTTGAAGATGCCATAATGCTGATGATTAGTTGTTAGTAATTCTCCGTATCGAAATTTCGCATTCCCGTTCTTCAATATCCCAGGATTTTACAAAGTCAGATACGTCAAGTGGTTCAGGGGTAATTTCTTCTGCCAGCGTCTCAGATTTAATGTTATCGTGATTTGCCTCAACTGCATCGGCAATTTCACTATTTCCGGTAAAACCTATCACAATCCGGTCGGTCACCTCAAAGTCTGCCTCTTTCCTCATATTCTGAATTCGATTCACAAATTCACGGGAGAGGCCCTCCTTCTGGAGTTCCGGAGTTAATTCTGTATCTACGGCAACGGTAATTCCATCTTCTGTCTCTACCGACCAGCCACGTAATCCGGAGCGCTGAATCTCAATCTCTCCGGATGAAATACGCACTTTATCACCATCCTCAAGTTCGAGTTCAATTGAACCCTCACTCTCATATTCGCTAATCTCATCCGTAGACAAATTCTGGATCCTGGCAGCAACCGGCTTCATCTTTTTACCTAAACGCTTACCAAGTACCGGAAAATTGGGTTTCGCCGATTTACTCACAATTCCGGAGTCGTCATCGACAAATTCGATGTTTTTAACGTTCACCTCATCTAATATAATATCTTTTACGGCTTCAACCACAGCTCTTTCTTCCTTATCGATCGGAAGAATGATTTTTGACAGTGGCTGGCGCACATTGATATCAATCTGATTCCTCACCCGAAGTACAATTGAGCTCACTGTACGGGCAATTTCCATACGTCGCTCAAGCTGCTTATCGATCGCCGTCTCTTCAACTGTTGGGTAGAAAGAGAGATGTACCGACTCTTCATCCTGGCCGGTCACTTCATTCAATCTTTGATAGAGCCACTCACCTAAATAAGGCGCAGTCGGGCTCACAATCTTCGCCAGGCTTACCAGGCACTCGTACAAGGTTTGATAGGCGGCCGTCTTATCCAGGCTCTTGCCCTCTTTCCAGAAACGGCGCCGGTTCCGGCGAACATACCAGTTACTTAACTCCTCCACAAAACGCTCCACTTCGCGGGCCGCTTTGGTCGGCTCATACTCGTCCAGGTATTCATCCACGCATTTCACAGTTGTGTTGAGGCGTGAAATCACCCATCGGTCCATCTCCGTCCGTTCCGACTTTGGCAGCGGTGAACCGGAGTAGGTGAACCCATCAATGTTCGCATACATCGCAAAGAAAGAGTAGGTATTGACAATTGTGTTGAAAAACTTACGCTGCGTCTCCTGAAGCCCCTCTTCACTGAACTTAAGGTTCTCCCACGGTGAGGAGTTGCTCATCATATACCAGCGAACCGTATCGGCTCCATACTTCTGGATCACTTCGAACGGATCCACCGAGTTCCCTTTCGACTTACTCATCTTCTCCCCGTTGGCATCGAGCACCAAACCGTTGGAAACCACATTCTTATAAGCCGGCTTATCAAAAAGCATCGTTGCCAGTGCGTGAAGCGTGTAGAACCATCCGCGAGTCTGATCCACGCCTTCGGCAATGAAATCGGCCGGGAAGTTTGTTTTAAACTTATCCTTGTTCTCAAACGGGTAGTGCCACTGCGACCATGGCATGGAGCCGGAATCGAACCAGACATCCAGCAGGTCCGGAATACGCCTCATGGTACCTCCGTCAGGACCTTTCCAGGTAATATCATCAATATGAGGACGGTGCAGGTCGAGTTCCACGTCATCAGAAATTCCGGCTTTCTTACGCAGCTCTTCTACACTTCCGACACATTCAATGTGGTCGGGATTTTTATCACTCACCCAGAGCGGAATCGGCGTTCCCCAATAGCGCTGGCGCGAAATCGCCCAATCCACATTGTTTTCGAGCCAGGTTCCGAAACGGCCGGTTCCGGTACTCTCCGGCTTCCAGTTGATTCCCTTATTCAGCTTCACCATTTTATCCTTCACTTCGGTGGTGCGGACAAACCACGACTCCACCGGATAGGACATCAGTGGTGTGCCTTTGCGCCAGTCAAACGGATAGTTGTGCACATATACATCGTGATGATACATGCGATTCTTCTCCTTGATGGCGCGGTTAATCTCTTTGTCGGCCTCTTTAAACCACTGCCCGGCAAAATCGGGTGCCTTTTCGGTAAACTTCCCGTCGCGATCGATCGGGTTGAACATCGGAATTCCGGCATCCCGGCAGCTCTCAAAGTCATCTGCGCCAAAAGCGGGAGCGGTATGAACCACGCCGGTACCGTCTTCTGTCGTTACATAATCGGCCTCAATCACTCGCCAGGCATCTTCCTTCTTATACTCCTCGAGAGCGAATTCAAAAATGGGCTTGTACGTCCAGCCGATGAGATCGGAGCCTTTGTAGCTCTCAACAATTTCATAGTCGTGATTAAGTGCATCATCCAGGCAATCTTTCGCCAGGATATAGAACTCGGTGCGGTCACCCTCGCTCACCTTCACTTTCACATACTCCAGCTTCGGGTTCACAGCCAGCGCCATGTTTGAAACGATGGTCCAGGGCGTTGTGGTCCAGGCGAGGAAGTAGACATTTTCGTCGGCATCGAGCGGGAATTTCACGTAGATCGATGGATCCTGCGTCTCCTTATACCCGAGGCTCACCTCGTGTGAGGAGAGTACGGTTCCGCTTCCCGGCGAATACCACTGGATTTTATATCCCTGGTAGACCAGTCCCTTATCATAAAGTTCTTTGAACGCCCACCAAACCGACTCGATGTAGTCATTTTCAAATGTGACGTAGGGATCATCCAGGTCCACCCAGTAGGCCATTCGGTTGGTCAGCTCATCCCACAGATCCTTGTATTTGAGTACGCTCTCGCGGCACTTGGCGTTGTACTCCGCCATGCCATAATCTTCCACCTGCGAGCGGCCTTCGAGCCCCAGCTCCTTCTCCACCTCAATCTCTACCGGCAGGCCGTGTGTATCCCATCCGCCTTTGCGGTCTACGCGAAAACCCTTCAGCGTTTTGTAGCGGCAGAAAAGGTCCTTTACCGTCCGCGCCATCACGTGGTGAATCCCCGGCTTTCCGTTTGCTGTTGGAGGACCTTCATAGAACGTAAACGGAATTCCATCCTCGCGGGAAGTGAGACTTTTCTTGAAAATCTTGTTTTCCTTCCACCAGTTGAGGATTTCCACTTCCGCTTTCGGGTAAGCGAGCTGTTTAACTTCGTCGAATTTTTTAGCCATATTGAACGATATCGTTCATTCTGAAAAATTTTTATAAGCACTAAATATACGAAAAGGTTTGCAATGTATATACCTTCTCAAAGAACCAAATTTGTGCCTGTTTTTCTTAAGCGGGTGAATATATAGGGAGAGACGGAGAAAGTCAGGTTAAAGTTTTGTGATGAGTTTTGAGGGTATAGTACCGGGAGTGATTGAATCAATACTTGAAAAAATTGAGTGGATTAAAAACCACTTACTACTCCCTCAGATCATAAAATTTCAACAATTTTAAAAAAACTTGTAACAATCCCCCCCCCTCCAAATACTCTTTTTAGCGTAAGTAAATATACGTATGGCCTGATCCATCTTTAAAAATCTTAACCTTACTACATTATGAAACAGTTTTTACCGGGGTACGTTTTTCTGCTAATGGGTTTGTTAGTTATGATATTCATTTCTTGCGAACAGACGTTGGCACCAGAAGAAATTGATATTGAAGAAAATCATTTATTGCCTAAGCAGGGAAATGACCTAATCCCACATATTGAATCCGATATTAATCATACACCACAAGCAGCTGAAAAATCAAACCCAAACGAGCCAAATTGGAAAAGAATAGAAGCTGCTTTTAGAGTATTGAATTTTCTAAACAGTAAGGACGACTCTTATTATTATGCCTTTATCAGTGTCAAAAACAAGAATGGGAATGGTTATCGATATAAGTACATCAAATTCAAACCCGATGAAGAGTCAAAAAGCGGGGCAGAAGATGATATGCTATACACGTATACAGAAACTACTTCGGAAAGTGACGATATAAATTTATTTCTGTTAGCCCAGATTCCAAACACTGACCTGGCGTTAATGAAAGTTAGAAGTTGGTACAATACGGGAACAACTGAACCTTCAAATAATTCCGAAAATAGATTACTCATGAACTCCTCACAGGCCTGCAGTTATGAAGACGGGAGAATTTGTTTTTCAACGGACGATCCTGATATGCCAGCTAGTTGTTTGCATTATGCAATAGAATCATGCCCGAGTGAAGATTTGGAGGAGGAAGATGATAGTGGAGTTGGCGGCAGTTACGAACCCGACTGTTACGGTTGGGACTGTGAACCTCTCGACCCAACCGGAGGCGGTGGTGGTTCATATGACCCTGACGATCCCAATGGGGACCCTACAGATACAGAATGCCCTGAAGGGGATGAAGGTGAGGATCATGGGCAGGATGAAGGGAATTTGACGCTGGATAGTACGTGTAGTGATGAAGAGGAAGAAGAGGATGAGTTTTTTGGTGACATCACAATTGATGAATCTGTAAGAGAAAACTCAAAAGCTAATTGCGTGTTGGACAGACTTCTGAATGATGGAAATACATTGTCGAACACCATCGTGAAATTTGCAGAAGATAGTGTAAGTCTCAATCTTCATATTGAATTGGCTGATTTGGGTCCGGCTGAAGGGGACCAAAATGGCACTATTGTTAACGGAAGTTTGGTTGGTGATGGAAGTACGAATACATTTCGTTTACAACTGAATGAAAACCGAATTTCCAACCGTACTCCAATAGAAATTGCCGCTACCTATCTTCACGAAGCTATACATGCTGAAATGAGACGATTTCTAAACAGAGAAGGAGGTTCTTCTACATTGCCAGGATTTCCAGAAGATTTTGCGGATGACTGGAATTTATTTTTGGAAATCTTTTATAATAAACAGTTTTCAGGTATATCAGATGCCGAGCATGAAGTAATGGCAACAAAGTATCGAAATATAATAGAAGAAGGACTCAAGGAATTTGGAGATTCTTCCTTTTCTAGTAGTGATTATGAGGCAATTTCATGGATTGGTTTGAAAGAAACTGACTATTATTCAAGTTTACCTGAAAAGAATGTAATTGACGACAATATTGTAAATGCAAAAAATAAAGCCGATGAAACCTGCAATTAAAATATTAAGTATTCTTGTTTTATTCGCTTTTTTTACGAGTGCATGCAAACATATAACTGACAATCAGAATCGTTATGAAATTTTAAAAGAGGTTTTAAATGCTTATCAAGAAAATAATATTTTCTTGGACTCAACAGCAACCGACCTCGACTTTCAGGTTCCGATAGATATTAAATATTTGGATGACCTTTTTTATGGTAAAAAATTCAATACAGACATAGACTCAATTGTTACGACTTCTGATATTAAGTATTGGAATGAGGCAATAGACCATTTTAAGCCAGGAAAAATTCACCTGTCAAACTACGATGATATTCCTTTCTATTCTGTGGAAAAACAAAAAATCTTTAATACTCAAGATGAAATCACCGATTTCGACTATTTTTTGAAAGTATCTGAACCTTTTATGAATAAACTTTCAGATAAAGCACTTATTTATGTGGAAAGTTATGCTGGCCCTAATTCTGCAATGGCTAATACATACTTGATGATTCTAGAAAAACAGCAGCACAAAACATGGAAGGTCGTTTACAAAGGAGCTCTGAGAGTAACTTCTATTTAGGTATTTATCCTCGTTACAAATAACTCTTTTCCGAAATTTCGGGATCGAGATAACGCTTCGTAAGTTTTAGTTGCTACACCTTTAAATGTATCGTTAATATTTTTCCAAAGTTTGATTAATGAAGATCAAACCCAAATCGGATTGGACTACCAAAGTGCAATTAACTCTTCAGGTTCATCTTGCAATTAAGTGTTATGAATTCAGTAAAAAAATATTCCTCGGGGCAGGCATTTTGGTCTGCTTTGTTTCCTGTTCAGGATCACCTGGTCCAAGTCAACAACAAATGGACGTTTTAAAAGTCTCTGCTGATCTGTTTTTAGATGAAAGAAGAGTATTATTTTATAAAACGTTTGATAACGATGTAGTTATAGAAGTACTTGGCGAATCCCTTAACAATGAATTATTAACACGCAATCCATTGTCAAAAAATGCAGATCTTGATTCGCTGTTTGATGAGCAAACATTTATAAAATTGAACCGCGCCTTTAAAAACTATCAATCTTTAAATCTTGACTCACTGAATGTGGAGTTAGGAGAGTTGGTAACCGATGAACAAATACCCGATTATGTTCGAGACCAAAGCCCGGTACCTAATTGGGAGGTGGATTTTGATTCGGTTTTATATTTGTCTACTCCAATCGTAAGCGACAATAGGGCCATACTGTTGAGGGGTGGTCACGGAGTTGGATTAATGATTGGGATCAACCTTTTTTATAAAAGAGGATGGAAAGTGGAAGTTGGTTGGCAGTACGTTTTAGTATTTATAGGAAAAAATATCAAGATGATCATATAGTCAAACAGAAACCATGTTCATGTATCAAGCCATCCATCCAGAAATGAGATGATTTCTGTATGGGGCAAAAGGTTCGTCAACTTTACCAGGCTTTCCCTGTAGTTTTGTATACTTCCCCAATAAGTGAGTCTGAGTTCAGGCCTCCTTAAAGATCTAAAGATCTATTGGCTTGCATTTGGAAATAGTGAAATGAACTCCTGTTGTGGTCCAGATCCTTTGAAAAAATACGGTTGTGAAGAAGCAGAAGTCGTAGCCGAAATTGAAGACTGCCTGGGCGACGACTGCGGCGGAGCACTACTACCCTCGCCACCTCCTCCACCGGCAGAAGACCCTTCCGAACCAGATCCATGGGACCCAATCATTCCAGACGGCGGATCATATTCTCCCTTGCGAAACGCGCGATCCGGGTGAAGAGCCCGATGATGATGAAGAAATCTGCCCGCTTGGCCAGATTGATGACGGGTTTGGGAATTGTATTGATGAAGAGGGAGAGACGGAGAAAGTCAGGTTAAAGTTTTGTGATGGGTTTGGAAGGTTGCGTGACGGGTGTGATTGAATGAACTCCCTAAAGAGGTAGCTGTTGTTGGCGGCAGTTACGAACCCGACTGTTACGGTTGGGACTGTGAACCTCTCGACCCAACCGGAGGCGGTGGTGGTTCATATGACCCTGACGATCCCAATGGGGACCCTACAGATACAGAATGCCCTGAAGGGGATGAAGGTGAGGATCATGGGCAGGATGAAGGGAATTTGACGCTGGATAGTACGTGTAGTGATGAAGAGGATGAGTTGCAAAAATGGGAAGATGAAAAAATTATAGATGATGAATTAGACCCGTGTATGCAAACTATTGTACAAGATCTAAAAGGTGTAGAAGAAGGAGTAGGAGAAATAATTCAGAAATTTGCAGGAGAAACTCCTGGGTATAATTGGGAATTAAAAAGTGGATCTCTTGGTGGCTCCAATGCTGTAACAAGTCAACAATATAATTCAACAACGGGCACGGTTACCACTTCATTCGATCCACAACGTTTTACAAATGCAACTGATTTATCTCTTGCAAGAACTATAATGCATGAGGCAGTTCATGCATATATTGTGGCCTCTTTTGGATATGATTACGCAGGAGCTATAAAAGACTTCCCATAATTCATGGAAGATTTTAGTAAAGGAGAGTATCCAACAAGAAATGATACAGATCATGCGGAATTTATTAGAAATTACGTCACAGATATTGGAAATGCCCTACAACAATGTGGACAAAGCAGTTATTCAATTTCAAATACCTATTATCAAAGGTTAGCTTGGGGTGGATTAACCCATTGGCATAAAAAAGATGATAGTGGTGAAGTAATTGAAGATACTAGTGGCAACCCTGTCTATGAAGAAACTCCATGGTTTAAAGCTGAACTCCCAACTTCTTCAGAAAGAGACGAAGTTTTAAATATTATTTTTACTGAACAAGGAATTGGTAATACTGAAAATCAAAAAGGAACTGATGCAGATTGTTAAGACCTTACTATTGTGCCTTTTTTTTGCTGCATGCTCGAATACCAATGAAATTCAAAAAGAACAATCCTATTCGAACATCGAGCAAAAAATATATAAATCTAAAAGTGGATATACGTATTTAACTTTAAATTCATATGAAAAGGAAAGCGGTTTGTATCACCCTGCAACATTTCTAATTAATGGTATTCTATTTCATCATTTTGAAAAGCGCTCTTTTTCCCAGACAGTCACTGAAGGAAGTTTTGACATAAAAGTATCTTACGTTTCGAAAAAAAGGTATCATATAGAAGATCTAAATATTTCTTCAGGTGACTCAGTTGTAGTTGATATAAAACTGGTAGATGATCTGAGTCCGCTTCTTGATTGATAAATGCAACACGGATGAAATGAAAATTAATTGACGCTACATTTTTTATAGTTGTATTCATCAATTAATCCAAAAGAAGAGTCATTACCCAAGATGTTGAAAAGAGTCTCTTTATTTGCTTCGACGAAGACTCAGAAAATATCAATCTTAGTTTTAGCCAACATTCATCTTTTGTTGCGTTTAACATTATTATAGAGGGATTTGAAACAACAGAAACCAGAGAAGAAGCCAAGAGAAAAACATTGGAAGCTTATGGAACCCCCCCACTGATTCACCGGGTATTGATCCAGTAGAGGCAAATAAAACCTATTCAGAATTAGTTAATGAGCTAAACGATCGACGCTATCCAGATCAAAATATTTTACAGCATGCAGAATTTGTTAGAAATTTTATAAATGATATTAGCATTGCCTAAAAGGATTCGGTATAAACAAAGGATATAATTTAAATAACCAATATTACACCGATTTAGCTTGGGGCGGTCTACATAACACAGTGTCTTGGAATAATCTCAGCAATGAGGAACAATATTCAATTAGAGAAAAAAGAGACCTATTCAATTTAAATAATCCGCCATGTCAATAATTCATCTTTTTCTCTTCAATTTATTGTTGTTGACATCCTCTCTTTCTTTGAGTTCTGATCAAGATCTACAGGGTAAACCCAGACTTTGTATTATGTATGATCATCAAACCGATCATATTTTTGTTGAAGTTGGTCCGGATTCAACCTCTGCTGAATTTACGATTAATAAAACTGGTTTTGAGACAGAAGAAAAGCGTGAACAGGCTATTGATGAGTACTTCAATAATAAAAGAAGTTACTTTCCAGCTTTTCAGGTTTTTTATTATTCAGTTTCAGAGCCAAAATATGTTCAATTCCTAAATGATGTTGATTGCAGTGAAATTGTTTCGGTAAATAAGTTTCGATACGAAGAACTATACTCTCAATGGGTTTATTTTATCGAAAAGAAATCTAAGCAAGAATATATAGTTTGGAGGTCAACTCTGGAACCTGAGGAGTAGATTAGTATGAACAAATGGCTGCTTATTATCGGGATATTATAGAGGAAGGATTGAGGCAGTATGATAATTCATATTCAAATGAAACTTACGAAACATTAGCTTGGGTTGGTTTACGAGAAGAAGGTGGAGTTGACTACTCAACAGGTCTAACTAATAATTCTACTTCAGCTTGGGAAAATCTTAGCCAAGAAAAAAGATTAAATCATTTGAATAACTTAGTTTCATTTGAAAATAATGTAACATCATGTTCAGAGTAAAAACCTTTTTACTATTAGGAGTTTTATTAATAATGTTGCCCCAACGTAATATTATTGGACAAAACGTTGAAGAGAGGCTCTGTATTTGCTTTGACGAAGACTCAGAAAATATCAATCTCAGCTTCAATCAAGATTCATCTTTTATTGCTTTTAATATCATTATAGAAGGGTTTGAAACAGAAGAGCGTAGAGAAAATGCTCGTCGCAAAGCAAAAGAAGAGCATAAGTCTTCCATGCTTTTAACATACACCGAGCCGGTTTTTGTAAAAGTCTACTTATCTGACGAAGCCAAATCAATTACAGGAAATCGTGAAGAAGTAATTCTTGCTTGTAAATCTGAAGTTTCATTAGACGAATTCAGAAAAGAGAATTTTAAACCCACTCAAGGAAATTCTGGTAGTCGTGTCTATTTTATTACCGAAATGAAAGACAATTTATTTAAAAGGTGGGGTGCTATAGTTGATCCCAATGAATAAGTGTACTTTCGTTGCAAAGATCCAATCCTTGCAACGGCATCCCGGAAGCTCTGGATCCAATACATCATTCTATTATTAAATTATTGCGGCTTAGGCAGTTTAACTATCTCGCCCATTCAGGCAAGAGGTTGAGCCTCAATCTCCGGACTGGAATATTTCTAATGAAACCGAAAGTAGAAAATTATGCTTAAAAAGCTGCCGTTACTATTCCTTCTTGGCTTACCGATGAGTTCATGCGGAGGCGAGCAACCCTATCAAGCCGGCAATCAAACAGAGAATAACTTTCCGGAGAGTGAAGTAGCAAGCAGAGACACCATACCAACTGATGAAGTTGCTGATCCACAAGTAATGCCCACCCTGAATGACACAACCGATTTTACCACACTAAGAAACCACCTGATCGATTTAAATCGTTATCTGGACGAAAACAGAGCGCTGAGGGATTCGATCATTCCAAATTTCTGGGAATTATGCCCGGTCTATTATGAGATGCTTAGAGAGGATCGATCGGAACGCGCCTCCAGGTTTCATCAATTATTTGAGGATTTACCCGATAACAACAGTACCAATTACCAATTTCTTAAAACGATTGTATCCACGCCTGATTCTACTTTGTTGACATATCAAAAACCATTGGGTGCTGTATTTCAGGGAGTTACAGAAGAGAATTCAATATTTGAAACAAACAAGAATAGCGCAGCTGAGCAAAGCTTTTTAAAAGAAATTGAAGACGACTCAAACACGGTTACTGTGCGATCTGGCTATTTTCAGTCCACAACAACGTATCCTTTCACTCAATCCCGGGATTCGGTTTATCTCTTTACAAAAGCCAATCGTTATAAAACTTCTGTAACCAATTTTAATTATAAATCAGGGGAATGTATATCCTATTACTTCTACAATTTAGATCCGGTTGAAGAAAAGCCCACATCAGAGGAGATCTTGATCTCAAGCCCCTTCAAATTAGACTTGCAGTTCTATTGGAATGAAGAACTCGACAAAATCCTATACGAGCAATTTCAAGCAGTTTGTGCAGATTGCCCATCCAGCAGCAGATATCAGAAGAGTTTTGCCCGGCTGAAAGGCTATGAAAATTTCTACTTCACCTACACCAGAGAGCCTCGAAAAGAAACGGATGACACCTATGTTCCGGAGCGATCATTGATTTACTACGACGGAGAGCTGCTCTACACCGTTTGGTCAACAAATATCGACCTGTTCGGCTGCAGCTGTCTCTAGTGGTGATTAAACGCTCTGATTCATATTCCAATTTTACGCATGGCACACTTGAATCTCTCCCGGATTCCCTCAATCTTTTCAAGCAGAAGAATGAACCAAACTCAGTGAAAATTATTTATGCCTGATTCAAACCCCATCACCAAAGATAATCCATACAAAATCGTCTTTGTCTGTCTCGGAAATATCTGTCGCAGCCCCACGGCCGAGGGTGTTATGCAGCACCTGGTCAACGAGCGCGGACTCCAATCCTATTTCTATATCGACTCGGCCGGGACCTCCGCCTACCATATCGGCGAGCCGGCCAACAGCAAGTCAAAAAAGGTAGCAATCGAGCGGGGTGTAGAACTTAAATCCCGTGCCCGCCGGTTTGAAGCAGAAGACCTGGATGAGTTTGACCTGATTCTGGCGATGGATCAAGAAAATCACCAGAACATTCTGGCTCTGGACAGAAGCAGATCCTATTCCGATAAAGTGAAGCTGATGCGGGAGTTTGACCCACAAGCCGGCAACAACGCGGAAGTCCCCGACCCCTATTACGGCGGTATGGACGGATTCAACAATGTGTTTGAGATCGTTAAGAGAAGCTGCGAGAACCTTCTGGACGAACTGGAAGAGCGGGTTGAGAAGTAGTTGTGGCCTGAATCGCCTTACTCAAGGAATACATTGGCTTTGATTAAAATTGTACCCTGGATGGCCTGATCCGGGGGTAACATGGCTTTAAAAACCATTTCCCCCTCACCGCCTCTTCTCTAACTGATCTTCAAACTAATCGCTCTATTCGGCGGGGATTTCTTTTGGATTCATGGCTACGCCATTCATTGTGTTGGTAGAAATAACCTCCTGTGTTGCATAGCCAAATTGTAGAGACGTTTCGACTTCACCTCGCTCTGCTTCGTTGCGCTTAAAGTGAGGAAAACCGTATTCCGTGTAAAACAAAGATTGTTTTTGAAAATTCGCATAGTTCTGAATAAGCAATCTGCGTTTTGAGCAAATGAACTCAGGATACTATAAACCAAAACATCGCAGGAGTGACCCACAAATAGCCCGGGGTGCTGAATTGCAAATTAAATCCCCGCCGAACAGAGGGCAACGTTTGGAATTTCAGACAGTACTGAGACGGTTATACCTAATATGACAAGACATGGTATTTTTATTAGTCTCAAACAAAAACTAATTATGTACCATATGGAAAGACTGAAGATCTTCACAGGCTCGAGGAGTAAAAATACCATGTCTGATTAGGTGCTTCAATCCTTAATTTGAATTCAACGGATCAGGCGAGCCGTTGCACAATCCTTTCGAGTGATTCTTTACCAAGATGATTTTTTATTTATGAGTCGTTCTATCAATTGAGTTGTATCCCTCACATCTCAAAACTATATTTCTTTATGATTAAAAAAGCAGACATAGAACAGCTGAGCATTTCCGAACAGCTTGAAACAATGGAATTGCTTTGGGAATCCATCTCCTCCCAACCTGATAAAGTCTCCTCACCGGACTGGCATGCCGATATTTTGAAAGCAAGGGAGAAGAAAGTTAACTCCGGAGAAGAAGAGTATTTAACATTGAAAGAGCTAAAAGAGAAGCTCCGTAAATAAAGCCGGTAGATGAAAAAAGTTGTCGTTCTTGATGATGCTGCAAAAGGCATTGAAATCAGACGGGATTTTTATGAAAATCTTGATCCGTATGCCGGTAACTATTTTACCAATTCCATTCTCTCAGATTTGGATAAACTATCTAAGTATAGTGGAATTCATCCGAAAGTTTTTGGCTACCACAGAATGCTTGCAACAAAATTTCCATTTGCGATCTATTATCAAACAAATAAAAAGCGTACTGAAGTCGTGGCAATTTTGGACCTTAGACGGAGTCCTATTTTAAATTACACTGAATTGAGTGAAAGGTGACATAAAAGATATCATATTTTCGTAACAACGTATTTTGTAAAGTAGAATATTTGTGGGTCGCCCCTTACAGGGCTTCTCATATTTATAACCTGCCTAAATCCCGCCATTGAAATGGTGGGTTACCATATCTATCCATGGCTACGTCATTGGTTTTGGTGGTAGAAATAGCCTCCTGTGTTACATAGCCAAATTGTGAAGACGTTTCGGCTTCACTCCGCTCTGCTTCGTTGCGCTCAAAGTGATGAACCCCTATTCCGGCAAAACAATGACACTATCGATGAATCACCCATTTTTGCAAAACCTTTTGTATCTGAATAGATGAAATTGGATGCATATAAAAAGAGCTCCGTAGGAGTGACACACAAATAGTCCACGTTTTTTATAATTGAGATCAAGCACAATTACCCGGGGTTTCAACCCCGGGTAGCAGGATAGCAAGTTAAATCCCCGCCGAACAGAGGGCGACTTTTGGAATTCCTGACAGTGTTGAGGCGGTTGTACTCTGTGTGATGTATTGTATGACAAGACATGGTATTTTTATAATTCTCAAATAAGAACTAATTATGAACCACGTGGAAAGAATGCAGATATCCCCAGGCTCGAGGAGTAAAAATACCATGTCTGTTACACACTTTAACCCTTAATTTGCATTCTACGGGTCAGGCGACCCGTTGTACAATTATTCAATCCATGATTCCAACTGAACTATCAAAACATCTTAGCGAAACCCTTGATCTGGAAATCAAAAGCTCAACATCTGTCTCGGGCGGCAGCATCAACCGGGCGACGAAAATCTCCACAACCCGGGGTGACCTGTTTCTGAAATGGAATACCCATGCACCGAATGATTTCTTCGAAAAGGAAGCGGACGGACTGAAGCGTCTAAAAAGTGCCGGAACCACTCTTCGAATACCGGAGGTGCTTTCAGCGGGAAAGCCAACAGACGGAAGACCCGGATATCTTCTGATGGAGTATATCGAAAATGGGCGAAGCGGCGACTCATTTGAATTAGGCCGAAATCTGGCCATACTCCATCAAACCGAGGCCGGTCAGTTCGGGTTGGAGGCAGATAACTACATCGGAAGCCTGCCCCAAAGCAATCGCCGACATGATGAGTGGATCGACTTTTTTGTTGAAGAGCGGATCAACCCGCAAATTAAAATGGCTGTCGATTCAGGTAAACTCGGCAGCAGTATCATTCAAAACTGGAAGCGGCTTTCAGCCAAACTAAATGAGATTTTTCCTCCCGCAAAACCCTCTCTCCTTCACGGCGACCTCTGGGGCGGAAATTACCTCTTCGATGTTCAGGGCAAAGCCGTCCTGATCGATCCCGCCGTATACTATGGCCACCCTGAGATGGATCTTGCATTCACCAAAATGTTCGGCGGCTTCTCCGGTGAATTTTATAATGGATATCAATCAGAAACTTCACTCGAGTCCGGTTTTTCAGAACGCGTGCCCATCTACAACCTCTACCCCCTGTTAGTTCACGTCAACCTGTTTGGCGGACACTACACTTCGCAGTTCAATTCCATCCTGAGAAACTTTTAAAATATCTCGAAACATCTTCTGACGCGAAGTACAATCCGGCATTTAAAGGAAGGCTACATTCTCTTCAGTGTTTCAGTGGCTATACCTATTGGTTGGTAAATTCTCTTCAACTGTTGTTCAATTCTTACACCGGGTGGCCTATTATCTTTTTAAAGAATTTGAAATCAAACTAAACACTAACATCATTAGGCTGGTTCTTGTATTTGATTAATATTTTAATAAATCCAACCCTTTCGCTCTCAAAACCGGGGAGTTGTCAGAAAAGAATACTTTCGCAAATCTCAAAATTGCTCCCAAAATTTGGAAATTGACTCAAAGTAAAAGCGCTTTTCCATAATGTATTATTTATTAAGGTTTATTTTGGTTATTAATTAAAAAATTATTGACAAAAGCATTACTTACGATAATTTTTATTCCAAACCGATAATCAAACCAATACTGCCCCTTATGAACACACTTACAAAACTAACATGTTCATTATTTGCTCTTCTACTGCTGGCCGGATATTCCGGAGTTGTTACCCCAGCTCACGCTGCTCCTCTTACAGAGGTGAGTGACTCCATAGTTTCGGTAGTAACTAATGATGTTGCACAGGATGGGACATACACCACACTGGAAGAATTTCAGGCATCTCCCGACTACTTTAAATTTATAATTGACAATCTCTGGATTCTGATTGCGGCATTTCTTGTACTGTTGATGCACCTTGGTTTTGCATCTGTGGAAAGCGGATTAACCCAGTCTAAAAACTCCGTAAATGTTATCTATAAAAATGTATTTATCCTCTGCACCGGTGTTTTGATTTACGCTTTTATAGGATTTCAGATCATGTATCCCGGTGACTTTAATGGTGTTCTCGGATTTGGAGGATTTGGCATTGGGTATGACCCATCCGATCCGGTTGGAATGCTAACCCCCGCCTACGGAGCAGAAATGACCATTTGGACCGATTTCATTTTCCAGGCGATGTTTGCCGCTACAGCCGCCACAATTGTTTCGGGGTGTGTAACCGGGCGCATCAAACTCTCATCGTTTATGCTTTTCGGCGTGCTGCTGCTAGCAATCGCGTATCCTATTACCGGCAGCTGGGTATGGGGAGGAGGCTGGTTGGCTGAACTGGGCTTCTACGACTTTGCCGGTTCAACACTGGTTCACGGAGTTGGTGGTATTGCCGGCCTGGCCTGTGTGATTTTACTTGGAGCGCGTACCGGTAAATTTAAAGACGGGAAAGTGTTCGCCATCCCTGCACACAACATTCCTCTGGCAACGGTAGGAGTCTTTTTACTTTGGGTTGGCTGGTTTGGATTTAATGGCGGCTCCGTATTAAGTGCCGATCCCGCAGGAGTTTCATACGTCTTTGTAACAACAGCACTTGCGGCGTGTGCCGGAGCCCTGGCTTCAATGATTACCACTCAGGTTGTCATGAAAACACTGGATGCCCCAATGGCATTAAACGGCATCCTTGCCGGACTGGTAGGTATAACTGCTGGCGCAGATGTTATCTCGGTTTACGGTGCGGTACTCGTCGGGGGCATTGCAGGCGTGCTTGTTGTTCTATCAATCCTGATGTTCGACAAGCTGAAAATTGATGACCCGGTAGGCGCCATCTCCGTCCACGGCGTATGTGGAATCTGGGGAACTCTTGCTGTTGGCGTTTTTACCGAAGTCAGTCTTTGGGTTCAGTTTATCGGAATCGTCGCAATTCTATCCGCTACGTTTGTTTTCTCCCTGGCTGTATTCGGACTTATCAAAGCTGTTTGGGGCGTGAGAGTTTCACCTGAAGTAGAATCCGACGGACTGGATATTTCCGAACATGGGAATAATGCCTATCCTGATTTTTCGCCTGTAAGATCATCCGAATTAGGAGCCTACACAGCATAATTATCAACCTAAACAAGAAGGAGTATGTGTAATCAGTCATTACCTGCTCCTTCAATTTAAACAGAACTGGGATATGAAATCGGAGAGATTGCCCTGTTCCTTGGTTTTACTCCTTCCGAATCCCAACTTTACGGAACCACCGGTACAGGCATTATCAATACCGGTTTTTCAGTTTCCAGGGAGTTTCAAATTTCCGATACATTCTCCATCGGTTTAAACGGCAGCGTGATCGCAAACCCCTATTCCGATACTCTCTATTTTCTGCTCGTCCTAGGATTCTGAAAACAGTTAAAGCTCGAAACCCTCCCTCCTTCACAACAATCTCCGGAGCATTTGCTATCTCTATGATATATCCGGTAGACCTCATTGTTTAATATTCATACCGAAATTGATCTCACCATCACTAATTTCTTCAGGTCACTACGCTTCGCAGTTCAATTCCATCCTCAGGAAATATTAGAGTTTCTAAGGGCATTGCATATCCTGTATCATTCTGATTCCTACTGCATTCGGGAGAAGAATCACAACATCATCTTTTGTGCTTCAGGAAAAAGAGATTCTTCGCAGGCTCAGAATGACATCATTATTAGTTTTTCTTTATCCTCGTTGCGCCCATAACGATTCATTATTCAAATTGGCTGTTTCAAACTTTTTGCCTAGTCTTTTAACAGTCATATTAATTGAGAAAACCGCCTGACGTATGCCACACATAAAAACGATCGATCACGAAAACGCAGACCCGGAACTGAAAAAAGTCTATAGCGACATCATCCAATCGCGCGGGAAGCTGGCTGAGGTTCATAAAATTCAGAGTCTGAATCCTGACGCCCTGGTTGCTCATATGGATCTATACATGACAGTGATGTTTGGAAAATCTCCTCTGAAACGGTATCAGCGGGAGATGATAGGTGTGGTAGTGTCGGCTGTAAACCGTTGCGATTACTGCATTGAGCACCACGAACAGGCACTGCTCACTTACTGGAAAGATGAGGAAAAAACGGAACTGCTAAAGCACGATCGTGCAAATCTCGATTTACCGGAATCCGACCGCCAGCTCTGCAACATGGCCGAGCATCTTACACTTAATGAAGGCCCCGATTACGCACAGTATGTGCTTCAGTTAAAAGACGCCGGCCTGGACGACCGTGCTGTCCTCGATGCCGTTCAGATCATCGCATACTTTAACTTTGTGAATCGCCTAGTGCTGGGACTGGGTGTGGAATTCGATGAAGAGGAAAAGAAAGGATATAACTACTGAAATTTACCATGAAGTCACCTCAGAAAATTATCAGCCTTGTGCCGTCACTAACGGAACTTCTGTTTGACCTGGGATTGGAAAACCAAATTATCGGCAGAACCCGCTTCTGTATTCACCCGGAAGCAAAAGTGGACCAAGTTGAAATCGTGGGCGGCACCAAGAATCCGCGGATCGATAAAATCAGGAATGCACATCCCGACCTGATCATCGCCAACAAGGAGGAGAACCGGAAAGAGGATATCGAAAAGCTACAGCCCGATTTTGATGTGATGGTAACCGACATCAACACCATTGAAGACGCCCTCCTTACTATTCACGATATCGGCAAAAAGTGCTGTTCTGAAAAAGAGGCAGAAGAGCTGACATCTGCAATCCGGAGAGAGTATGACGATGCACCTGATGAATTCCCGCTCTCTGCTGCGTACATGATCTGGCGTGATCCCTGGATGACCGTTGGCGGAAACACCTATATCCACTCGGTACTATCTCACTGGAAATTTGAAAATATCTTTGGAGATCAAACAAGGTATCCCAAAACATCCCTGGAACAGATTGCAGAAAAAAAACCGGATCTGATTTTACTGAGCAGCGAGCCCTATCCGTTCAAGGAAAAACACATTAAAGAGGTTGAAGAAAACTGTCCCGATTCAAAAATTTTCCTGGTTGATGGCGAATGGTTCAGCTGGTATGGATCACGCATGCTCCCTTCCTTTAAAAAACTAAACAGCTTTCGCAAAGCGATCAGTTAGTCAAAAAGTATTAAAACAACTACCCTTTTCGTTATCTTGCTGTTATGATCAAATCTACGTTTTCTATAATGCTACTCATTCTTGGCCTTTTTGCCGGTTTTGGGGCTGCTCAGGCGCAGGACAGTGTCACAGCCGAAGAGCGAGCACAGGCTATGGAATATTTCATACAGGGAATCTCAGATTTTGAAAACGAAGAGTATGAACGTGCCCTGGACAATTTGACTGCTGCCCATCTTAAACTCTCTGATGATCCGGGAATCAACTATGCACTTTCTGATGTCTACCTGATGACGGGCGACTTCAGCAACGCCTCCTATTATGCAGAAATCGCGGCCAACATTGAACCGGAGAACCGGTGGTATCAGCTGCAGCGTGCAGAAATTTTTCGACAGTCCGGTCAGTATGAAGCTATTATCGATGTATTAAATACCATTCTGGAGTATCACCCGGATGATGTCGATGTTCTTTTCATGAAATCTCAGGCCTATGTTGAGTTTGGCGAATTGGAGAAATCGAATGAAACACTGGATCAACTCATTGAATTGCGAGGCAGTGAATTCGAATTTCACCTGAGAAAATTTCAGAACTTCAATGCCATGCAGCAACGCGATCAGGCTCTGCAGGAATTGGAAATCATGCGTGATCTGGATCCCGGAAACATCTCCACTCTTCACACGATCAGTCAATACTATCTGGATCTTGGCGATGAGGAATCTGCTCGAAGCACTCTTTCGGAAGCACTGGAGCGAAACCCAAGAGATACTCAAACATTGATCCTGCTGGCAGATATATATATTGCCAATGAAGAGTGGAATGAGCTGGGTGAAGCATTCATCAGTCTGATAGAAGATCCGGTTTTATATCCTTCACAAAAAATGGAGCTGGCTCAATTTCTCTATACCCGCCAGCGTCGAAACCCCGATGAACCGGCACTATTTCGCCAAACTGAACGAGCAATTACTATCTTCAGTGAAAATGAACCCGACTTTGGACCGGCACAGCTGTTGGCCGCCGATTTCCACCTGCGCCAAAACAATCTGGAGCCGGCACTTGAAACCCTTGAGCGCGCTTCGAAAACAAATCCGGAAGAAAGTGATATCTGGAGTCAGCGTTTGCAGGTGATGTTTTCACTCGGTCAGTATGATGAGATTCTTGAACTTTCAGAAACCGCTTTGGAGTACGCCTCCAACGATGCTTACGTCCTCTTTTTTACCGGAGCCTCATACATGATGAGTGACCGGCAGGAAGAAGCCGCAGAATTATTAAAAAAGGCAACCTCCGCTCCGGCCCAGCGGAATTTCAGGTCGGTGATATACGGAACATATGGTGATGTTCTGCAAGATCTGGATCGATGGAATGAAGCAAAAGAAGCTTACGATATGTCTTTACGACTGGACCGGGACAATCACAATGCCCTGAATAATTACGCCTATTTTTTATCGGTCCGGGACGAACAGCTCGATGAAGCCCTGGAGATGGCAGAAAAAGCTGTTTCATTCGAACCTGAAAACGCCGCCTATCTCGACACACTCGGCTGGATCCACTTCAAACTGGGGAACTATGAAGAAGCTCAATCGTATATAGAACAAGCGATTGAGACGGGAGATGCAGGTGCCGAAGTGTATGAACACATGGGCGACATCTATTCTAAGCTGGGTGATGAAGATGAAGCCAACACTTGGTGGCAACGTGCACTTGAGCTTGAACCCGAACGTGAACATCTGAAAGAACGGCTGAACAGCTAACCTCGATTGACAACCGGTTTGCTGAAAAAACCATTTGCAACTTACTGAATACGCTATGAATTTTCGAAATCTACTCTATTTGATCGGCTTGATTTTGCTGCTGTTGCTTTCGGCTTGCAGCACTTCCAGGCAAATGGCCTCAATGGATGATATGGAGTCATCCTCACTCTCACCCGAGGATTTGATGGAGATTATCCCCGACTACCGGAAAAGTCTTACCACTCTTGCCGGAAACGGCCGGGCTATTGTCAGCGAACCTGACGGAAGCGAACGAGTGACGCTGCAGTTTTCATCCAACCGGGAAAAAAGCCTGATCACCATTCGAACGAGTGTTGGTATTGAAGGAGGACAAATCCTGGTCGATTCCGATTCGCTGCTGGTCTACAACCGTGTAGATAAAATCGCAGAAAAAGTGTCTCTCACGCAGAGTAACCTCACAAACATCGGGTCGCTGGCTTCTCTCAACATGCTCGATATGTTCAACTTTACCCTGAACCCGGAACAGGTTGATCAAATTTTTGAGGATGATGAATTTATTCTTGCCGTGATGGATGACCGGACTGAGGTTACGGTTTCCAAGTCGGACGGGCTCATTCAGAATGTAGTCCAAAAAGATACAGGCAGTGCATACAGCCGGATCGATTATGAGGGTTATGCGCAAATAAATGACTTTTATCTGCCGAGGAAAATCACCATTTTAAGCAGCGACGGGAGGTCGAAAGCCACGTTTCTGGTTCGGCAAATGGAAGTAAACAGCGAACTCCCGCCACTTGAGATATCCATTCCTGATAACATTACCATTCGCAGGATATGACTTTTCGCTACGTCATCGTCGGTTTACTAATCTGCCTGTTTGCACTTTGTACTGAAGATTTATCAGCGCAGAGCTCCTATGAAGAGCAACGTGCACAGCTCGTAGAGCAACAAAACTCTACACGCAATCAGATAAAAACCCTTCAGGAACAGATCGAAAACTACAACGAACGCCTGGGATACGCTACGGAACGGTATGATGAGATGTTCAAGCAGTATGAAGAGATGGAACGAGTTATTGCTCTTCAGCAGGAAAATATCCGTCAGATGAGCCGCGAGCAAGAGCAGATTACAGAAGAAATCCAGCTCATTGAACAGAATATCGAAGAGCTTCAGCAGCGACTGGAGCAGATGATTAAAGAATACGAGGAGACGCTTACATTTCTCTACAAAAATGGACGCACAACTGAACTTGCCCTGCTTCTCAGTTCCGGCTCTTTCAATCAGCTATTGGTACGCTCATTTTACCTTGGCAAATTTGATGAGTATCAGCAGGATCAAGCCGATCAGATTCAAGAAGCCCAGAAAGAGCATGAGGAGTCGATTGCCGACCTTGAACTGACCCGGGAAAAGAATCGTGAATCTCTCGCCTCTATCCGCGAAGAAACGGAACAGCTTGAACAACGACAGGAGATGCAGGAGCGAAACGTGCAGTTACTACGCAGAGACCGCGACAATCTCCGGGAACAACTCGACATCCACCAGCAGCAACTCGATGAGCTGACCAGTGTTTTGGAAAACCTGGAGGCAGAGGAAGAAGAGATACGGCGTGAGGAAGAGGAGCGCAGACGCCGGCTTGCTGAGGCTGCTGAAATTGAGGACGACGATGAACGCCGGGCAGCCGAGGAACGATACTCACGGCCTGTACTTCGCGAGAGCGGCATCAGCAACGAAGAGCTTCTCGCTTTTGAGGAGAGTTTTGAAGCGAACAGAGGTAAGCTTTCCTGGCCGGTTGATAATGGAACCATTACTCAAAAATTTGGGATTCGAACTCACCCTGTTTTTAATACGGAAACCCCTTTCCCTGGCATTGAAATTGCGACAGTTTCCGGTTCAACAGTACGTGTGGTAAATGACGGTTACGTATTTGGAGTTCAAACCGTTAACGGATTCGGAACTGTGGCCATGGTTCATCACGGAACCTACAAAACCATGTACGGAAACATGAGTGAAGTTTATGTCAGAAAAAACCAGGTCCTAAAAAAAGGAGATGTAATCGGACTCTCCGGAGATGAAGACTCGGTAAACGGTGAGGTAATTATTTTTATAATCGCTGAGGGCAGTGAATACATCGACCCTCAGCGCTGGTTGCAGTCTGAACCGGTTCCGTAACCTCTGTTTATTTCATATTCACAAACTGCAGCGGAATGCCAAAATTCTTTGCTTTCAGAAGACGAATCACTTCCTGAAGATCATCGATCTTTTTACCTGACACCCTAACCTGATCATCCTGAATGGCCGGTTGAACCTTCAGTTTAAGGTTTTTGATCTCTTTAACTATTTTCTTGGCTGTCTCTCGGTCAATTCCTTCCTTAATTGTGGCACTCATCTTGACATGCCCCTGCGATGTACCCTCTTCCCGGCCAAATTTTATCGCTTTTGGTTCCAATCCCCGCTTGATAAAGTGTTTAATGAGCATCTCTTTGACCGCGTTCAGTTTCATATTTTCCGCAGCAACCAAATCTATCCGGTTCTCTTTTTTGTTAAACTCCACTTCGGTGTGAAGCCCTTTAAAATCGTACCGTGTTGTTACTTCTTTCAGTGTGTTATTAACTGCATTATCTACTTCTTGTGCATTTATTTCATTTACAATATCAAAGGAAGCCATATTAATTTCTTTTCAATTCAGATTGTCAGGTCTTAATGCGTTAATGTACACGAAGACCGTAATTTGCAATTATTACTTAATCTAATAGTTCACATCATTTATTTCTATCGCGGTAATTTACCACGATTCCACAATTTTTATGTATTTTATTAAGCATAAATATATTAGGTACCTCTTATAGCTGTGTTATGAAGATCTGTGTGTTGTTTTTGTTACTCTTGCAGGGTGCAATATCCCAAAGTGCGGCTAATAACGACTATTCCGGCCTGAGCTACTCACTCGAAGATATTTCATTGAGTGATGGTGTATCGGTGGCAATTCATCCCGAAAATGGAAATGTGTATCTCTATTTCAGAGAAAATGGTCACATACTCCAGTTATCTGAATCGGGGCAGGTTGATACCCTGAGTACATTTTCTGTCGAATTTAACAACAGGCAAGTCATAGATGTACATCCCAACGGTGAGGAGCTCCTCCTCTGGGATTCCGGACTTGGAAGAGTGCATTCACTCGACTTAAACACAACCGAAATTACAAGGCTGGATGAATCCCATAACCATATGAACCAGTTTGGTCATGCCGCAACCCTGGGTGAAGACGGGAATATTTACGCTATGGGAGGATATGGTTACTGGGAGTTTAAAAATCATCTCATCTACTACTCCCAGGCAGACAGGCAGTGGGAACTGCACTCAAAACCGGACCCGGATATTGTTCCTGAAAACAACGGCGGCCGACTGTTTCGAACAGATGATACATTTTACTATTTAATAAAGCCGAGATCCACCGGAACCCTACACAGTTCTGTATTCAAGTATCTCCCCGGTGAACATCGATGGGTACAGGATGAACAGCTCACTCAAATCTTTCTTGAAAATGCGTTGGATGCAGAGCGATCAAGTAGTTACTTCGAACAGACATCAACCTATGCCATCGATCATAGCAGAAACTTAATTGGAGTTCTGCGTTATACCCGATCACAGACACATTATGCATACCTGATCGACTACGAAAATAGCCGGATATTTGAGTTAGACTTGTCGCAGCTTAACATCTATGATGCGAAAAATATCTTTTATGTACCCGGTAAAGATCATTGGGTAATATTGGGGCACCCGTTTTCTACCAACCAGCGCGATCAGCTCATTTTAAGAACCATCGAGTTTGATGAATCAAACCCGGCTTTAACTCTAATTTCCGGCCAGGATGAAAGCAATGGGTTAACTCCTATCGTTCTGACATCCATTGGCGGGCTCTTATTGATCATATTCGGATGGGGTGTTTATCGAAATATCTTTTCAGAGAATACCCGGGGTTCAGTTCGGTCATCATCCTCCAAAAAATCTCCTGTAATGGAATTTACAGAAGATGACAATACCGGTGAGTTCAGTGTATTTTTAAATGGAAAAAAATTCAACTACACCGGTGATCCATATCTCACAAAGATGATGGAACTGATTTTTGAAATGAAAAAAGAGGCGTCTCCGGAAATTCTCATTTCTAACCTGGATCAAAAACTATTTTCAAACAGTTTGCATACTTCATACAAATCAAGAATGCGCAGAAAGGTGATTGAGATCATAAACGAAGAGAGCAATTATGATCTGATTAAGGAGAAGAAAAGCCAGACAGATAAACGTGTCAAAGTTGTGGAATTAAAGCTCGCCAAAATAAAAATTACCTCTCAGGGCGTTTAATAAGGGTTTAGTCAACTATCTGTCAACTATCTATCAACTAATTGTACTGTATTCTTTGCCGGATAGGCGGTATTATGGAAACGGATTGAGAACACACAGCTACTCCAATGTAAATCAAATTGGAGTTTGAAGAACAACTTGAGAACTAACAACAAGTACGAACACATACTTGAACCACACAATGGCTGACCCTGTTGTGTGGTTTTTTTATTTACTATAGTACTGTGACAAGACAAATCATCCATCCCCCCACCCCCTCTCAAATTTATTTATTTTTTTAAAGAAATTAGAAGATTCGTTATTTCCTGCTGATCAGAAAGCCTGAAATTAATTTGTCATTGTGTTTCGTCCTATTTACTCCTAATTTCGTGTTCTGAAAAATAGGGACGTGGCTTCCCGAATTCTCGGGAGTAGAGCACTCCGTTGGGAAATCTGATCTCTATTTTGAAATACTGAAAATCACCCTATAACGGAGAACATTCTGTAAACGGTAGCCGTAACAGTGCTATTCTATTGCTATTCAAAAATTCAATAGAGCGGCAAAATCGGCGTTTAAACATCATCGGGACGTGGCTCAGTTCGGTAGAGCACTCGGCTGGGGGTCGAGGGGTCGCAGGTTCAAATCCTGTCGTCCCGACAATTAAAAAGGACGTTAGCTATTTGCTGTCGTCCTTTTTTTATACATACAAATCAGGGGACAGATGCGATTCTATGCATACATGATTCAATCTGGATCAAATAGAAAACATTATTACGGGCACACTTCAGACTTAGAGGAACGGATGGACAGTCACAATACGACTCAAAATAAATACACACGTGGCAAGGGGCCATGGAAATTAGTGGGATTTGTAGAGGCAGAATCCAAAGGAGAAGCCATAAAACTAGAGAACAAGCTGAAAAAAATGAAGAACCCAAAACGTGCCAAGGCATGGCTAGAACGACATGGCTCAGTTCGGTAGTGCATCCCGACGGCAACTTGTTGAAGTCGGGAGGGTCGCAGGTTTCCCGAGTCATTCGGGATCATCCCGACAATTAAAAAGGACGTTAGCTATTTGCTGTCGTCCTTTTTTTATACATACAAATCAGGGGACAGATGCGATTCTATGCATACATGATTCAATCTGGATCAAATAGAAAACATTATTACGGGCACACTTCAGACTTAGAGGAACGGATGGACAGTCACAATACGACTCAAAATAAATACACACGTGGCAAGGGGCCATGGAAATTAGTGGGATTTGTAGAGGCAGAATCCAAAGGAGAAGCCATAAAACTAGAGAACAAGCTGAAAAAAATGAAGAACCCAAAACGTGCCAAGGCATGGCTAGAACGACATGGCTCAGTTCGGTAGTGCATCCCGACGGCAACTTGTTGAAGTCGGGAGGGTCGCAGGTTTCCCGAGTCATTCGGTATCGTCCCTACTTACAAAAAGCTCACTACTTCATTGTAGTGGGCTTTTCTTTCTTGAAGGGTGTTAGCTGAAATGTAAATCCGCGAATTAATATTCCGAAGCAGTGCTTCGGGGTTTCCCGAGTCATTCGGGATCGTCCCGACAAATATTAAGCCCATTGCATTTAGCAGTGGGCTTTTTTTTTGGATATTTTTTCTCCATGAATCCAATTCTACACTTTCCCTTTGTGGAGGTATACTCCGCGGTTCAAAACTGTTTTCTTCTTATTGAAATAATTTCACCATATTTGAGAAATTTCAATTCAGATAAAACAGATGATTCGTACCGGACTCCCCTACCTGATCATATTTCTACTGCTCTCTTCCTGCGGTTCAGCTTCTCAGCAATCACCTCAAAATCCTTTTGAAGGCCCTAGCCCATGGCCGGACATTCGTGCTGAACGGATTCAAACCCTTCTGCCCGAAGCCATGGAGCGCGCAGATGTTGAGGCGTGGGCTGTCGTATGTCGATCAAACAATAACGATCCGCTTGCGCGTCATGTCGGATGTGAAAATTCCGTTGCTCCGGCTGTATTTCTGTTTCAACTCGTGGATAATGAGGTTTTCTCTATCGTGTTTACTCCGCCCGGGGAGGCTACTGCACTTCAGGATATTGCGCTTCACGATAGTATAGCCGTCGTCGATAGAAGTCCCGGAGCTCTTGTAGAAGCTGCAGATTATATCAATCAAAATATTCGAGGCAGCCTGGCACTCAATTTCAGCGAAACCAATGAAATGGCCGATGGCCTCAGCTTTACACAATATGAAAGACTTACCGATTTACTGATTCGACCGGTACGAAATCAAATTGTCTCTTCGGAGGATCTGGTCTTTGAATGGCTTTCTGTTAAAACGCCGGCCGAAATTGACATTCTTCGCAAAGCCGCCGAATTAACGGCTCAATGGGAGCGGGAAGCATATGAGCATGTTATCCCAAATCAAACGACCGATAAGGATGTTGCTGATTTTCTGAAATCAAAAATGAAGGAGTATGGCGTGACCGACGCCTGGTCGCCTGATCAAAATCCGGCGGTCAACTCAGGACCGGATCGCGGCCATGCTCACCCTACCGATAAAATCATTCGCCCGGGTGATGTGATCCAGATCGATTTTGGAATCAAAGTTCATGATATGTGGGTTTCCGATATTCAGCGGTTCGCATATGTTCTTCATCCGGATGAATCGGAACCTCCGTCTGAAATTCAGCGATACTGGGAAGTGGCCCGCGATGCAAATCGGATGGTGTTCGAAGTGATGCAGCCGGGAATTACCGGACTGGAAGTCGATCGGGTACAAAGAAACTGGCTCGAAGAGAATGGCTCCATGAATGTGATGTGGAATACAGGTCATCCGGTCGGATATGTAGCTCACGATGTGGGGCCAAGCCTGGGCGGTGCTCAGGAAGGACGCGATCCGAGCCCAACTGCGCGCAAACCGCTGCGAGTCGGTAATGTATTTGCCTACGATGGATTCTATATGTGGGAAATTGATGGAGGCACAAAAACAATCTCTGTTGAAGAAATGGCCGTCGTCACAGAAAACGGAGCAGAATATCTGACCGCCCCACAGGAAGAACTGATTTTAATCTCATCGGAATAAATTAAACCGGGGAATCAGTCGTTCGTCAATCGTGGAAAAAATGAACTGCGATTCACCGAACGACCGAACTGCGATGGACGATTTTTTTGATTAAATCTGTAAGGGATTCGTGAAATCCTGTTCATACTATTAAACCTAATGAACAGGAGAAAATATCATGAATAAACAACAGCTGGAAGATCGCTTAATAAACTTTGCAGTACAGGTGATATCTTTATCTAATGAAATACCTTCAACCAAAACCGGGAAGCATCTGGCCGGGCAACTGATTCGATCAGGCACTTCACCGGCACTCAACTATGGAGAGTCCAGAAGTGCGGAATCGATGAAGGATTTTATACATAAACTTCAAATTATCTTGAAAGAGCTGAGAGAATCATTCATCTGTTTAAAAATAATTTCGAGAGCCAGGCTTTTTCAAAATGATAAATTGCTAAACCCGGCAATTACTGAGTGTGATGAATTGATTTCAATTTTTGTCAAAAGCATTCAAACTTCAAAAAAGAAGTTCAGTAAGTAGGTATTACATTCATGCAAATCGGTGAATCGGTCGTTCGTCCATCGTTATTCGTCAATCGTATAGCAATGAATGACGAATAACCGAACGACCGAACTTCGATGGACGATTCTCAATAGACTTCTTGATTAAACTCTAAAATAACAGCGATTGGCATTATCTATATGAAAAGGGTGTGAAGGATTCGCTATTTTAGTTGGATAAATACGAACCACTAATAATTGCTTGGATGGATAATAAAGAGAATCAAAACCCTGCGACAAACGAAAGTAAATGTCCGTTTCACAATGGAAATGGAGAAATCAAAGATACTGCCGGAGCCGGTACCAGAATCCGCGACTGGTGGCCCAACAAATTAGACCTTGATATCCTGCGTCAGCATTCACCCTTTTCTGATCCAATGGGTGAGGATTTTGACTACGCCGAAGAATTTCAAAAGCTGGATCTGAACGAGGTAAAGAAAGATCTCAACGATCTGATGACCGATTCTCAGGATTGGTGGCCGGCCGACTGGGGTCATTACGGACCTCTCTTTATACGGATGGCGTGGCACAGTGCCGGAACCTATCGCGTGGCCGATGGCCGTGGCGGAGGAAGCACAGGAAATCAGCGTTTTGCTCCTGTAAACAGCTGGCCCGATAATGTAAGTCTTGATAAAGCTCGCCGACTGCTCTGGCCAATCAAAGAAAAATATGGAAGAAAATTGTCATGGGCCGATCTTATGATCCTGGCCGGGAACGTCGCCCTCGAATCGATGGGCTTTGAAACGTTTGGATTCGGTGGTGGCCGCGCTGATGTTTGGGAACCGGAAAGAGATGTAAACTGGGGACCTGAGCACGAATGGCTGGGAGATGAGCGTCATGATGAAGACGGCAATCTGAAAGGACGTCTTGCAGCTGACCACATGGGGCTGATTTATGTGAATCCTGAGGGACCGAACGGAGAGCCTGATCCGAAAAAATCTGCGAAGTATATCCGTCAATCATTCAAGCGTATGGCGATGAATGATGAAGAGACTGTAGCACTGAACGCCGGCGGACACACCTTCGGTAAAGTGCACGGAGCTGCACCTGAAGAGCATAACGGACCCGATCCGGAAAAAGCTCCGATGGAAGAGATGGGACTTGGCTGGAAGAATGATTTTGGAACCGGAAAAGGACCGGATACAATTACCAGTGGCTTGGAAGGAGCCTGGACAAACAATCCGCTTCAATGGGATAACGGCTACTTCAAAAACCTGTTTGAGTATGAGTGGGAGTTGACCAAGAGCCCGGCAGGAAAATGGCAGTGGACACCTAAAGATGGCGCCGGAGATGGTACCGTTCCTGATGCCCATATTGAGGGTAAGAAAAACGCTCCGATGATGCTTACCACGGATATTGCAATGATTGCAGATCCTGAGTACAGAAAAATTTCAGAGAAATTCTATAACGACCCGGAATATTTTGCCGATGTTTTTGCAAGAGCATGGTTCAAACTTGTTCACCGTGATATGGGACCAAAATCCCGATATCTCGGACCTGAAGTGCCGGAAGAAGATCTGCTTTGGCAGGACCCAATTCCTGAAGTGGATCACGAGCTTATCAACGACCAGGATATTGAAGAGCTGAAAGGAAAAATCCTTGATACCGGACTCTCTGTTTCTGAACTGGTATCGACAGCATGGGCTTCTGCATCCACCTACCGCGACTCAGACAAGCGTGGCGGTGCAAACGGTGCACGGGTTCGTCTTGAGCCGCAGAAGAACTGGGAAGTAAACAATCCTCGTCAGCTCGAGAAAGTGCTCGAAAAACTGGAAGAAGTTCAGAAAGCATTTAACGACGCACAGTCCGGAAACAAGAAAGTATCCCTGGCAGATGTGATCGTTCTCGGCGGATCTGCTGCAATTGAGAAAGCAGCACAAAAAGCGGGTCACGATATCACCGTACCGTTCACGCCGGGCCGTGCTGATGCATCCGCAGAGCAGACCGAAGTGGAATCATTCGAATGGATGAAACCCGAAGCTGATGCTTTCCGAAACTACTTTAAACCACACGCACGCAGAACGGAAACAGCTGAAGAGATGCTTGTAGACAGGGCACAGCTCATGACGCTGACCATACCTGAAATGACCGTGCTTCTTGGCGGAATGCGCGTGCTGGATACCAACTGGGATGGAACACGCCACGGAGTGTTTACCGACAAGCCAGGTGTACTTTCAAACGACTTCTTCAGAAACCTGCTCGACCTGAGCAACGAGTGGAAGGCAACTTCCGAAGAGGGAGATTTGTTTGAAGGACGTCACCGCGACACCGGCAACGTGAAGTGGACAGCTACACGCGCTGATCTGATCTTCGGTTCCAACTCTGAACTGAGAGCTGTAGCTGAAGTGTACGGAAGTTCCGATTCTGAGGAGAAATTCCTGAACGACTTCGTGAAAGCGTGGGACAAAGTGATGACCCTTGATCGATTTGATCTGAAGTAATTACTTATCCGACTCACTTATTAAAAACTAAAAGGCAGTTTCGGTTCAGTCCGGAGCTGCCTTTTTTTGTTGGTTCTTGAACCAGTCTCTATTTGAGCCATTTGGAATGTTGATCAAGCAATTCAAGTTGATTAAACAGAATAGGTAACATGAGTTCGAGATAAAAATCTGAATTAGGATTCCAATAGTCCCCTCCTTTTCCAAGGATGGGAGACTCTTTTTCAAATCATTACATCGAATTCACATTAGGTAATCAACTTTAACCAACAGGGATAGAAAATGAAAGCAGCTCAGATTAAAAAGCCAGGAAGTGATTTTGAAATTGTGGATTTGCCGATGCCCGAAACGTCAGGGAATGAAGTGCTTATCAAGGTTGAAGCATGCGGCATTTGTCACAGCGATGCCATGGTGAAGGACGGTCTCTTTCCGGGTATTGAGTATCCCCGTGTGCCGGGACACGAAGTTGTAGGAATTATTGAGAAGACCGGATCAAATATCAGCAATTGGAAAAAAGGTGATCGTGTGGGCGTTGGCTGGCACGGCGGACACTGCTTTCAATGCGATCCCTGCCGGCGCGGAGATTTTATCAATTGCGAAAACGGACAGGTTGCCGGTATCAGCTATGACGGCGGATATGCAGAGTATATGACCGCCCCTCAGGAAGCACTTGCCAAAGTTCCAGAAGATCTCTCATCGGAAGAGGCGGCTCCACTGCTTTGCGCCGGAATCACCACGTTCAATGCATTGCGAAACTCCGGAGCTCGTCCCGGCGATTTGGTAGCCGTTCAGGGCATTGGAGGCCTGGGTCATCTGGCTGTGCAGTATGCCGCAAAAATGGGTTTTAAAACCGTAGCCATCTCTACGAGTGACGACAAGAAGAAGCTTGCCGAAGATCTCGGGGCTCACCGTTTCATCAACGCGAAAAAAGAGAATGCGGTAGAAGTGCTGCAGGAGATGGGTGGAGCTAAGATTGTAGTGGCCACAGCTCCCAATACAGATATTATCGGAGATATTATCGGAGGGCTCGGCCTGGAAGGTAACCTGATTGTGCTTGCGGCTACCGGCGAAACATTTGAAGTCTCACCCTTCAGTTTGATAATGGGACGAAAGAAAGTATCCGGCTGGCCAAGCGGCACGGCAAAAGATTCGGAAGACACCCTCAACTTCAGCGCTATGACCGGCACCAAACCGATGATCGAAACATTCTCCCTGGATCAGGCAAACGAGGCGTATGATCATATGATCAACAACAAGGCCCGTTTTAGAACGGTGTTGACGATGGGGTGAGAGACTACCTAAAATGAAGAAATAGCCCTAATACCTTTCAATTTGATTGGTTCATTATTTTGTCCGCCTTGTCCCGGGGGGGGCGGTGTGGTTCGTTTTGGGTTAAGCCAAAATGAACACGGTGGCCAGAACCACCACAGACCTACTCAGAAAAAACGGGTAAGCTTTAAAGATAATTACTGCCTTATCTATGTCATTAATAACCAATATCTATAGATTACAGCCATAACTGTCGATCAATATTTGTATTTTATCTATTAGAAAATAAAGCAAATTCATATCTATTTGATTCATTTATAATCACGTGGAAATCACTAATAAAAGAGAAAGAAATGGCTGCTGAACACTTAACCAAAGAGAGTTTCCTAAACAAGGTTTTTGATTACGAAAACAATCAGGAATGGAATTTTAATGGAGATAAACCTGCGATCATCGACTTTTACGCCGATTGGTGCGGTCCCTGCAAAATGGTAGCTCCTATTATTGAAGAGTTATCCGAAAAATATGAGGGACTAGTGGATATCTATAAAATTGATACCGAAGCAGAACGGGAACTGGCTGCAGTTTTCGGTATCCGAAGTATCCCTTCAATTTTGTTCATCCCGGTTGAAGGGCAGCCGCAAATGGCTGCAGGTGCCCTGCCAAAAGCTCAGTTTATTAAACTGATTGAAGAAAAACTCGAGGTAAAAGCACCCGCCTGATCAATCCCCGATATTATCGGTGAAATTGTTGTTGGACTCGGTCTGGAAGGTAACCTGATTATACTCGCAACAGCCGCCGAAACATTTGAAGTTTCACCCTTTAGTTTGATAGTGGGACGAAATAAAGTATCCGGCTGGCCAAGCGGTACGGCAAAAAATTCGGAAGATACGCTCAACTTCAGCGCCATGACCGATTCCAACCCGATGATCGAAACATTCTCCCTGGATCAGGCAAACAAAGCGTATAATTATATGATCAACAACAAGTCCCGCTTCAGAACGGTGCTGACAATGGGTTAAAATTGAGTTTAGAACCTTCTAAATTCAGAGTTTAATTTCATTAACAGGATTGTTTTACTATTATAAACGTCGAATGGGTTGATAAATATGACTTTATCGTAATGAGTGACAATGTAAGGTTAAAGAAAGGGTTGTCATCGTTTTACAAGATTGGTCACTTTCGAGTAGATCCCATTCAATCTCAAAATTAAACCGTATTTAACAATGTGCTGATATGATGACATTTGGAACATTCGAAATCATAATTCTTGCGGTCATTACATTCTTTATTTTGGTGGGATTAACATTTGCTATGAGTATTTACAAAAACAAAAAGTCATAGTTTTAATTGCTTTAGAAAATGTATTCATCGAAACTTATCTAACCGTTTCAATCTTCCAGCAAGAGAGGCTTATTGAATAAACATCGTTCGAGTTGATGTAAATGTCTATTAGTAAGGACTGAATTCCGAACCAACTTTGATGGTTCTTTTTTTAAGGAGTTTATTTATTTGTTTTGAGTGGGAATATTGAAATTGTAAAACTAAAACTTCCTCCTTTTTCTACATTCAGCAAATCACTATCTGATAGTACAACATGTGGGTTAATAGAGAGTTTAAACCGATGAGTTCCTACCCCAATGCTTGGAACCAATCTCAATGATGAATTTTTAAAATTTGTGTAGAGCAGCAAATCTAAACCTGCAGTAAATATTGTAAAGGCAAAATACCCTCCAATCTTTGGCCCAATAATGAAATCATCAGGATAAATCTTTAACTCATTAATGAAATGATAATTCAGATTTGTAAGGACGGGTTCAGAGTAGAGGGATCTGGAAATACCAATTTCCAGAAAATGATTTACCCGATCTATGCTGTCAGAGGTATTTAGCACATACCCCCCAACAATCGATAAAGATGATAATCTGTAGGGCTCTCCTTCTGGGACTAAATTTTTATAGGACTCTTGTCCCATTACCGAGGAATAAGGGAAGAGAAAAAAACAAATTAGATAACAGAATTTATATTTCATGAGTAAACTAAATAACGGCCCAGCGTTTAAACGGCCCGGAGATTATGAATTTCTTTTGAAAAGCGAAATTAATTCACAAAAACAAGTTCACCAAACCCCGTTCGCGTCCGATTTAAAATGCATTGCTAAGTACCCGCCTATGCTATTGCTTGTTTATGTCAAATTCGACATTTTAGTTTTATGCCTGAAACCGATAAACCACTGGTTTGGATTAAGGGTGAAGTAAAGTCTCCACCTTTCTCGGCAGATGCCAGAATAAAAACTGGTTTTCTGTTAGAAGGCTTCAAAAAAGAGACATAATAGAAATGCCGGATTCCAGGCCAATGCCGTCGATTGGAAAGAACTGTCATGAACTTCGCGTTAACGACAAAAATAAAACGTGGCGCATTATCTATTTTATCGATGAAGATGCCATCGTCATTTTGGAAGTGTTCGCAAAGAAAACACAAAAGACCCCTCAAGAAGTCATTGATACATGTAAAAAGCGTCTGTCTCATTACAAACAGTAGTCAAGCAAATGAAGTATTATGGATAAGAAAAGACAACAACAACTTGAAGAAAAAGGATTTCAGGTAGGTTCTGCTGCAGATTTTTTGGAACTCTCGCCTGAAGAGGAGGCCTATATTGACATTCGGCTGGATATCAGCAATATGGTAAAAGCCCAACGTGCAAAAAGAGGCTGGACCCAAGAGCAACTTGCCCGTGCAATCGGCTCAAGTCAGTCGCGAATTGCCAAACTTGAAGGAGGCGACCCCGGCATTTCTATGGATTTGATGATCAAAGCACTTCTACGGCTTGGGACATCGAAAAAGCAGATCGGGAAACTTTTAGAAGGAGAGTTGGATGCAGCCTGAATCTAAGGGTACTTAACGGCATTGCGCATAACCGGCACACGCAATTCTGTTTATTTTGCAACTAACGAAAGATGAGCTTTAAAACCAAGAGTGGTAAAGAATTGGCGAGGTGTAACCGCGTTAATGCGCGGGTTAGTCTGATGTTAACATATTTTTAGTTCAGTTATATAAATAAATTTCTAAACTTTTATTTTGGGTTTAATTTTCACTATAAATTTTAAAATGAACATTCTTCATAGGACAATTCTATCAACAACATTTTTTCTTCTCGGTATTTTACCTTCTGTTTTTGCACAAAGTAGTGAGAGTCCTATACAGTCTCAGCCAAGTGGCAGGAATTTAATCTCATGCAGTGCTTATAACAGCATCACCTATAGCGGACATACTATTGAACAAATAAACCATACTGAGGGGGATTTTGATCAGTTATTTGGGCAACCAGATTCCATAAAGGAGCATGATGGATGGGCCAAGACATATTACTACGAAAAAAATACGATCGGTTATAATGAAGATGGTTATACCTCTGGAATGACCTTAATAAGTAGCCAATGGCCAGTAAAAATCTCAGGAAAAGAAATTAGAGTTGAGGATTCTTTTTCCGAATTGCAGCAAAAATTTGGCAGCAATTTGAAGATTATTCACAAACCTGTCCTTGGTCCCGAGTATGTCGTTTCCTTTAACTGCTTGGGTAAAGACGGGGATGGTCTTCATATCAAATTTAACCCAGTAACTGATAAAGTAACAGAAATTAAATATTGGGTGAATACCTGATATAGTGGAATATTCTATTTGGGAGTATCCTTCTTTTTATCCAGTGTTTAAACATATAAGATGCCTCCCATGCAAGCCCAAAAAATCTTATTCAGGTGCCTATGAAGCCATAAAGCCCAAGTGTTACACCGTTTCCCAATTGAGGGCCAGCGGGAAGCTCCCAATACTTCAAACAGCATAGGACAGTTACACTCCCGTTGGAACATAGTTTTTACTTAGGAATTTGTGATCTTTTAAGCAGAAAGGTTAACGACATTGCGCATATGGTGCGCACGGAATAATGTTGAATTATTAAACAATGAACGGAAAAGAAAAAAGCCAAAAAGTGGCAGGAGAGGGCGAGGTGCGTCCCCTTAATGTGCGGGTTAGCCTGCTGTTAACTTATTTTTAGTTCATTATTAATATAGATTTATAAATTTTTATCTTGGGTTTACCTTTAATTATAAATTTTAAAATGAACATTCTTCAAAGAAAAATTCTATCAGCAATATTTTTTATTCTCAGTATTTTACCTTCTGTTTTTGCACAAAGTAGCGAGAGTCCTATACAGTCTCAGCCAAATGGACGGAATATAATTTCTTGCAGTGACTATAATGAAATTACTTATAATGGATATACTATCAATGATATAAATGCCACTAACGGAAACAGCAGTAGCATTCAATCGTTGTGGGATACATTTTCTTCGGTTGCAGAAAAGGCATGGGAAAAGAAATTCATATTTGATGATAATGAAGTAGCTTTTAATACCGAGCAGAAAAGAGTAACGAATATTGAAATTAAAGATGGTCAATGGCCAATAAAAGTACTTGGCAAAGAAATTAGGGTAGGACACTCCTTTTCCGAACTAAAACAAAATTTCGGAAGTGATCTTAAGATCATATACAAACCAGAAATCAACTCTAACTACATAGTAACTTTTGATTGTTCAGGAAATGATTATGACGGCTTGCTTATTGACTTGAGTCCTGAAACCAACAAGGTTGTAAAGATAACTTACTTCATGAATCCATGATTTCGTTATTCCAGAAAGGTTTCTAAGGGATACGCTATAGAGGAAAGCAGGCTAAAATATAATTCTACGACAGAACTCATCCCGTTCCGCCTGTCTCAGAATATCTGTTTTCGATGTTATTAGCAATTAAGGGCTGTTATCAGGGAGTTTATGCGACACGATTATCCCGGTCAATGTCTGTTAATAGCAGAAAAGCGACACTGTGAACAAGACGTTTACTTCACTTCTTCGTACATTTTATAGTGTGTCTCGTCCATCCCAAGGGCAGTGTAGGTCTTTTGGGCGTTGGAATTCTCTTTCTCTACATAAAGGCGGAAACCGCAGACATTTGGTTTCTCATTTGCCATCGCCTTGATGGTCAGGTACATCGTCTTGTAAACACCTTTTCTGCGGAATTCAGGAATCACATACACGCTCTGAATCCACCAGAAGAGGCCGTTGCGCCAGTCGCTCCATTCATAGGTGATCATCAGCGAGCCAACCACTTTCCCATCTGATTCAGCCACCATGTAAAATCCATATTCCGGCTTTTCAAAAAGCCCGTTTACGCCCGGCTCTATCTCCTCTCTCTTCAAGGTCTTGTTCTCTGTCTCCATCGCCATGGCAATGTTGAACTGAATGATGGACTCTGCATCTTTCGGGGTGGCTTTGCGAACTGTGAACGACTGTTCCATGCGGTAAATGATTAAATGTGAGCGGTTTGATTTATGCGTAGTCAATATCCTGACTTTTGCGAACAGATGCATTTTCTCCCTGCTGCCGGGCACTGCCAGAATTTGCAGGATCAAATCCATTTAAAGCAAGACTCAAATGTTATTGAAAAATGCCTCCAGGTACTCTGTCGCCTCTGCCATCGAATTGTATTCAACGAATTCTAATTTCGGAGATCCCTTAATCATAGCCGATGCACGCCTGTTCTCCTGAGGTCTGTATAAACAAAAAACAGGTTTCCCCATCTCAATCGCCCGGCCAATCTCATATCCCACTCCCAGCGACGGTGTTGTGACTTCGGCAATCACGACGTCCGACTCCTGTAGCCATGCCATATCCTCATCGTGAATTTGTCGGTCGGTTTTGGTGTGATCCATCGCCTCGGCACCGATGTGTTCGGTCAAAACCGTGCCGTAGTTTTTGAGTTCTTCAATTAACCGCCGGTAGAGTTTGGCATCCTGCCGTCCGCCCCGGATTGAGCCACAAAAGTAGATTTTCAAAATGATGTTCAGTTTATAAGATTAAGCTTTTGACCTAATTGTTAACCCGATAGTACATCCCTCTCGATTCCGGCATCACCTCTTTAAAGCCAAACTTTCGATAGAGATGATGTGCGTCACCATCGGCGATCAGGCTGATGTAGCACGATTCCGGAAACTCTGTGTCAATGAAATTCACAATCTTCTCCATGATCAGCTTCCCGATTCCTCTCCCTTGGTATTCCGGCAGAACACAGATGTCCACCACCTGGCAGTGGCACCCTCCGTCTCCGATGATCCGTCCCATGCCAATAGGCTTCTCTCCGGCCTTTACCAGCAGGGAATAGACGGAATGTTGCAAACCTTTCTCTGCGGCTTAGAGGGTTTTTGGAGAGAGCCCGGTCTCTGCCCTCAGGGACCGATAGACTCCGGCCGGGATATCATTTTCGATAAGTGTCAGCTGATTCATTGAATTAAGCTACCTTACCGCTCCATACTTCTCCAGGATTTTCATTACCTCATCAATCGGCAAGGCTTCTTGCACCCGGCCATCGAGGCCCTCCATCGTTTCAGCCATGAAAAGGGAGTTCAGGATAGCCTCCTCGGTTGCTTCCACGGCTGCCAAAAAGAGCGGACTTGCTGCGTTGTTATCCAGTTCAGTGATTTCCCGTGAGCTTCCCGGCTCATCCAGGTTGTTTCGAACATCCGGATGTGTGGAGAAGGCGATTACGTAGTCGCCGCTGCCATTCGATGCAAATCCGCCAACCCGCGCAATCCCCATAAAAGCGCGCTTCGCCAGACGCTCCAGGTTCCGGGAGGTAATCGGTGCGTCCGTTGCCACAACAATCATGATGGAGCCGTCCACATCAAAATCGTAACCGTCAATGGTACCCGTCTGACCGCTCTTCGCTGTATACATTTCACCCGTCTGACCGCTTGGAGCGGTCTGACGGGTATTTTCAGCCACCAACTCAGTCGTCTGACTATTTCGAGCGGTCTGCCGGGTAGACAGGTAGTGATTCTCCAGCTCCTCCCCGACCGGCGCTCCGTTCACTGATAATATTCCGCCAAAATTGGATTGCACCAAAACGCCCACGGTATACCCTCCGCGATTTTCAGGAAGCTGGCGGGAGGAGGTGCCGATTCCTCCCTTAAATCCAAGTGCCCGCGTTCCGGTTCCGGCACCAACATTTCCTTCTGCTACAGAACCGGACTCTGCAGTTTCAATCGCTGTATAGACATCATCTGTATCCACAACCCGGGCCCGGATGTCATTCAACCAGCCGTCGTTTGTTTCACCCACCACGGGATTGACCGACCCTACATTTTCATTCCCCGGCTGGTTCAGAACATAGTCGGCAACGCCGTGAGCGGCGTTAAATATGCTGAGGGTGTTGGTCAGCGCAATGGGAGTTTCCATCTCTCCAAGCTCCTGAACCTGGGTAAAACCGAGTGCTTTTCCATAACCGTTGCCTACATAAACGGCCGCCGGCACACGGTCTCTGAATAGATTACCTCCGTGTGGCAGAATTGCCGTAACCCCGGTTCGGATGTTGTCGCCCTCAATCAATGTTTGATGCCCCACCATCACGCCTTCTACATCCGTGATGGCATTCCACTGACCTGTGGGCAGAATTCCGGGATGAATACCGAGATCGCGCACCCGTTCGCGTTCCTGAGATTGAGCCGGGGTTGAGAAGAATAAAAGAATAATAAGGGCAGACAGGAGAAAGTATAACTGTTTCATGTGTGAGCGGTGTTTGTGAGGATTGATATGGTAGATCGGTTTAAACTTGAGGTAAATTGTGAATTTGTGTCGCTGTGTTTCTCCTCTTATGTAAGGAGGGGCCAGGGGTAGTAGTTTTGAGTAAATCGAGTAAAACACCCCACGTCCCGGCGTAATGCAGTCGAGACACTCCCTTCAAGAGGAGACTTTTTCAACCATTCCATTTTGAGGCTGTCCCAAAAGTATATACGGTCGATGCCCGACTTAAAAAATTTAGTTTCTATTTAAAATTATATGATAGATGCTCTTTGTGCTTCTTCGGGTCCTCGTGTCTTCGTGGTAAAAAACCTGATTTATAACCACCAATCCGCCAGCAGGCGGAACAAAGGTTCACGAAGTAAGCTTAAACAATAAAAGTATCTATGTATCAAATATACTTTTTTGGACACTCTTATCTGAGTTCAATCGGATAGTACTGTAATTGAACTCAGATTAAAATAATTAATCAGCCTCAAGAAGTATAGTGCACTTGTTTTAGCTAAAGAAGCACGGAAGGCACAGAATTTCAGTGTGTTTCCGTGGCCAAAATAGTAACTATAGTAATATATTTAGCGTGACTTCGTGATAAGAATTTGCAAAAAGTATCTCCCCTACTTCGTAACAACCTGCCTCTGAATCTCCCGGGATGGAGCTAGGGTAGTAAATTTCTACGCGATTTATGATTGAGAAACTAATTCATTAACATAAATGAACCACCTCTTTTTCCCCTCCTTGGGAAGGAGGGGACTGCTCATTTTGCAAAACTAAATGACTTAATAGTGAATCCACGTTATTTATTAAAATCAGTCTCACAGCTTTCGCCCCGGCAGCACTCATCGGTGTTGATGCCACAGTTCGCGCACTGCCCGTGGCCGTGAACCCACACAATCTGTGCAGGCTGTCCGCAGTAAAGACAGCGATTCAGATTTGATGGTTTTTCATCAGCGGTTCTATTCGGCTGTGAGTTCTGCATAAGCAACTTCAATGTTGGATGGGAGGGAAAGGCGTGCTCCGGCACTCTGGTGATCAGCAAATTCATCAAATTGCTCAATGGCCGTCAGCTCCTCAAGTGAATTGCCTGCAGAAATTCCTTCAGATGTGTAATCCAGCAGCTTTGAGAGATAATCACGCATATAAAGAACATCCGCCTGATGGCCGGTAACACCATATTCGCTATTGGCGTGGCCAAAAATAAACTGTGTATCTGAATCTGACTCATCGACCACTGTTTCCAATGTGGTAATCCAATTCTCAATAGAGGCGCCGCCATCCCTGTCTATAAACGGATACCAGCGGTTGAAGATCAAATCCCCCATATGGGCAATATTTGCATTTTCAAACCAGATCACAGAATCGCCACCGGTATGGGCCGGTCCGTAATGCCGGGCCGTTACGCGTTCATCTCCTGAGTTAACGGAGAGCTCGTCGCTAAACGTACGGGTAGCCGTTACTGCTGTTTGAGGATCTGCACCGGCCAACTGAAGATCAGGCACATTCTGGTGAGCTATCACCTCAAAATTATCAGACTGGAAAACCCGGTTGCCCGATATATGATCTCCGTGATGATGAGTATTGAACAGATATCTTTCTGAGCCACCCTCTCCAAAGTCGAAAATACCCGACATAAAATCCTGAGCCGTATTTTCGAACTGAGAATCAATCACAACGATCGATTCAGGGGTAATATGCCATCCAATGGTTCCGCCCCGGCCGGTAAAATATCCAACACCGTTTCGCATCGGATGAAAGGGGCCGTTTTGATTCAGAAGTTTTAGAAATGATGGCGTTAAAAAGGAGCCTGCCGTCAGAAACCCGGCTTGTTTCAGGAAGGTTTTTCTGTTCATCTTTAATGAGTGTTATTCCAGTTCGTGATCGTCCCTGATCAGCAGTAAAATAGCAGAGTGAGGAATGATCAGGTACTTTTCATTTTCAAATTCAATTTCGTGAGACCGGCTTTTCAAAAAAATCGCCAGATCGCCTTCCATGGCCTGCATGCCCATATACTTGGTTGGACTTGAGTCTGCTTTCCAAGGTTCGTCCGCTTCAGTTGAAGGGATCGGGTATCCGGGCCCGGTTTTGATGATATACCCGCTCTGGATCTCCTCTTTCTCCTTCACGGTGGCGGGAAGAACCAGGCCGCTTTTGGTGTGGGTTTCCATTTCTCGAGGCTTCACCAAAACACGATCACCGATGATGATAAATTTGTCAACTGTATTCAGATAGTCCTGAATCATATCAATAAAACCTAAAGGATTTCTTTTTCATGAGTTGAAATAAAATAAAGCTAAAATTCTACTCATTCAGAGAAAGAATCAAATCAAATGTAATACCGTTCAATTTGTGTAAATCAAGCTTTTAAAATTCAGCCGGTGCTTGTGAATGCGCCGGAGTGATAGTATAATGGCAATACCTTCCAATCAATAAAAAATTGTTATGCTCAAATTGTACAAAAGTTTCGCTGCTATTTTCATTCTAATTTTAACAACAACTTTAGGTATGAGTGAACGATCATATGCACAGGGAGATCGCGAAGCCGGCGATCATTTTGCAACCCGGTCCGAAGTAATTGCCAAAAACGGAATCGTTGCCACTAGTCAGCCTCTCGCTTCTCAGGTTGGATTGCAAGTGTTAAAGAATGGTGGAAATGCAATTGATGCGGCTATTGCAGCGAATGCTGCCATGGGACTTATGGAACCCACCGGAAACGGTATCGGCGGAGATCTGTTTGCAATCATCTGGCATGAAGAGAGCGGTCAGCTTTATGCACTCAATGCCAGCGGCCGTTCACCGCGCGGGCTCTCTTACGACCGGCTGATGGAAATCCTGGATGAAAAGGGAGAAGACGGCATTCCGTCGTATGATCTGCTGTCCGTATCGGTTCCCGGTGCCGTGGACGGATGGTTTACACTGCATGAACGCTTTGGATCCGTTCCGATGAGTGAGATTTTAGCCGATCCGATCTACTATGCGGAGGAAGGGTTCCCGGTCAGTGAAGCAATTTCTTCAGCTTGGCGCCGCAGTGCCAATTTCTTGAAAGAACAGCCGGGTGCGTTTGAGGAGACTTTTACCATCGACGGTCGCGGACCGGAAAAGGGCGAGGTTTTTAGTAATCCGGATCTGGGCAACACATTCCGGCTGTTAGCAGAACAAGGTCGGGACGCGTTTTACGAAGGAGAAATTGCCGAGAAAATTGATACCTGGATGAAAGAAAATGACGGATATCTGCGCTACGAAGATTTTGAAAATCACTCATCCCAATGGGTGGATCCGGTCTCCACAAATTACCGGGGATATGATGTTTACCAGATTGGAGGAAATAACCAGGGAACGGCTGTACTGCAGATGCTGAACATTCTGGAAGGTTTTGATCTTGAGTCCAGCGGATTTGGAACAGCGGAAACCCTGCACCTGCTGGTTGAATCAAAAAAGCTGGCGTTTGAAGATCGCGCCAAACAGTATGCCGACCCGGATTTTCATGACGTACCCTATGATGTTTTGCTATCCAAAGAGTATGCCGCTGAACGTCGCGAACTGATTGGTGACCGTGCATCCCGCGACCTGAGCTCAGGAGTGGATGTGATGGAAGACGGGGATACCATCTACCTCACCACTGCCGATAAGGATGGAAATATGGTTTCGCTGATTCAAAGCAATTTCCGCGGGATGGGAACCGGATTTGTCGTTCCCGGCACAGGATTCAGTTTCCAGAACCGTGGAGAGCTTTTCTCTCTCGACCCAAATCACCCTAACGTGTATGAACCCGGCAAGCGGCCGTTTCACACCATCATCCCGGGCTTTGTGATGAAGGACGGAGAACCACTCTTCAGTTTCGGAAATATGGGTGGCGGCTATCAGCCGATCGGGCATGTCTCAATTTTGACCAATATCATCGATTTTGGAATGAACATTCAGGAGGCAGGCGATGCCCCGAGATGGTCTCATACCGGGTCATCTCAGCCAACTGATAGTGCAGATAAGAAACTAACGGATCCCGGTCAGCTGAGTCTGGAATCAGCACTGGGTTTTGATGTGGTTCGCGCATTGCGTGAGAAAGGACACCGGGTTCAGATGGGCAACAGCTTCTTTGGCCGGTACCAGGGAATTATGAGAGATCATGAGAAGGGAGTCTGGTTTGGTGCTTCAGAGTCTCGGGTCGACGGCCAGGCTGTGGGATATTAGGCTCGGGGAAACTACCTGCCAAAGCTGTTCCCATTCAATGGATCAAGCAATCTGAATCGGCTATTGGTCGATTCTGCGACAATAGGAAAACATTTAGCGACTTATTCACAAATCTTTGTACTGATTAATTTGTATCTAAAATAGGCATGAGTAGGTTTGTAAACCCACTAAAAGTTTAACGTGTGGATAAGATCAATTAAATTTCTCGCTATCTATGAATTATTCTATATCAGAAAAATACAATACCGTTGTCGTCACGTTAAAGGGAAAAGTGATGGGAGGCCCTTCCGCAACCAAGTACATCGAAGAGATTAAAAACCTGATTGATCAAGGAAAAACCAATGTGGTTGTGGACTTGAGTAAAGTGAACTTCATGAACTCTTCGGGTCTCGGTATTTTGATTACTTCCTTAACCAGTCTCAGAAATGCCGGTGGAGATCTGAAAATCTGCGGAGCTTCCGACAGAATTGAAAGTCTGTTGATGGTTACAAAGCTGATCACAGTGTTCAAGCACTTCAGAACACTGGACGAAGCTGTAGCTGCATATCAGGACTAATCAATACCCATTCGTTAGTGTGAATTCGTATACCTGACTGATAAAACGGTGATATCATCCGATTGTGTGGCAGGGCCGGCGAATTTCATCACCTCCAGAAAAAGGCCCTTTACCTGATTTGTAAGGCTTTTAGCCGGATCTTTTTCGAGGTAACTTACTACTCTCTCTTCATCAAAAAAGCCCCCTGTCTCATTTTCGGCTTCAGTCACACCATCGGTGAAGGTTACCAGCGTATCGCCGGGATCTAACTGAACACTGTTTTTTTCGTAGGGTGCGTTTTCGAACTTGCCCATCAGCAGTCCGCCAATGTCTTCAAGTTCAACGACCCTACCATCCGCCTTCTGGATATAAGGAAGATTATGGCCTCCGTTACAGTAGTGCAGCTCTCCGGTTTTGACATTCAACACACCGTAGAAAACCGTAACAAATGTCGACATGTCGCTCTCAGGGATAAGCATGTTGTTCACTTTGAACAGGCATTCAGCCGGATCAAAAACCTCCGATCCAATCGCCTTGAGCATGGTTCTGCAAACCGCCATATAGATTGCCGCAGGCATTCCTTTCCCTGCTACATCCCCGATAAAAAAAGCAAGATGATCATCATCGTACTTAAAGAAATCATAAAAATCTCCTCCCACCTGTTTTGCAGCCATCATGTTTGCAAAAATGTCAAAACGGCTGTCGTCGGAAAATACCGGAAATTCCTGATGGAGAATTTTCTGTTGAATTCTGGCAGCCATATCTAAATCATAATTCAGGGACTCCAGCTGCTCCTGCATAAGCCTCACATTCATCAACTGGCGAATTTCTCTGAGTGTCTTTTCGATGGTGGTTTCCAGATCTTTAAAATCGATCGGTTTGGTCACAAAATCGTATGCCCCCCGGTTCATGGCCGTTCGGATGTTTTCCATATCACCGTATGCCGAAACCATGATGGTTCGGATATCAGACCGCTCAAGCTGTTGAATTTCCGACAGAAGAGTCAGCCCATCCATCTTTGGCATATTTATATCACTGAGTACCAGGGATAGGTCCGGATGATCCGTAATTGTATCGAGTGCCTCACTACCGTTTTCGGCAAAAAGAAATTCATACTCTCTGTTTTTTACTTTTGCCCTGAACTTCTGGAGCATCAGCATCTGCAGATCCGGTTCGTCATCTACTACTAATATTTTTTGGAGTGTACTCATAAACTTACTTACTCAGGTGATGAATTAATGACACTGATGATCTCTTCTTTCAGAGATTGAAAATCAATAGGTTTGGTAAAAAATTCCTTGGCGCCGGTTTCAATTGCTTTATTATAGTTCTCCTGATCACCATAAGCCGAAATCATGCTGACTTTTATTGAGGGGTGTCTTGTCTTAATTTTTGATAAAAGTTCCAGCCCCGACATTCCAGGCATGTTAATATCTGAAAAGACATAAACTACGTTTGGCGGATTGCTGCTAGCCAGCAAACTCAATGCCTCGACTCCCGAAAAGGCAAATTGCAGCTCTATCATGCCGTTTCTTATCTCTTTCCTAAACTTCTGGAGAAACAGCATTTCCACATCTCGTTCATCGTCAACTACTAATAATTTCATGACTTACTGTTTTGAATGTTAACCGGCAGTGTAATTTTGAACTCAGTAAAGTTGCCTTTATCGGAATCTATATTCAGTGTACCCTTGTGCATTTTCACGATGTCATGGGTCATCGACAGACCAAGGCCTGTTCCAACACCTGAGGGTTTGGTCGTAAAAAATGGTTGAAATATTTTTTCACGGATTTCATCCGGTATTCCGGCACCGTTATCCCTGATTTTTATCTCTGCTCGGCCGTTTGTTGCTTCGGTCGTAACCTCAATCACCGGATTCCGTTTGGCATCGTTTTTAGAGTAATCGTAGGCGGCATACATCGCGTTATTGATGATATTCAAAAAAGCCCGGCTGATATCCTGCGGAATTAAATCGAGTTTAGGGAATGCGGGATCATAAGACTTTTTAATTTCAATATTGAAGGAAGAATCAGAGGCTCGCATACCGTGATAGGCGAGGTTTAGATATTCATCAATCAGAGCATTCACATCGGTGGGAACCGGCTTACCACTTTTCCCCCGGCTCAGCAAAAGCATGGATTTCACAATGCCATCCGCTCTTTTCCCGTGTTCATAAATTCTGTCCACGTTTGATGCGATATCATCCAGAAGTTCGAGCACCAATTCTGCATTGCACATCTTTTCTGAATTGGAACTCCCTTCAACACTACTTCTCTTTACCTCTTCACGGGCTTCTTCGATCAGTTCAAAAATCACTTCCGAAAAATTATTTACAAAATTAAGCGGGTTCTTGATTTCATGTGCAATACCGGCGGTGAGCTGCCCGATTGAGGCCAGCCGCTCCTTTTGAATCAGCTGTTTTTGAGCTGCTTTCAATTCGTTCATCGATTTACTGAGCTGTTTTTTTAATTGATCAGTCTCCAGCTCAAGATTCAGGTTGTTTTCGAGCATTTCATTGGAAGAGATGGTTTCAAATGCGCCAAGATGGTCGGGCATAGAGGTATGATCATGTAGCAGCAGCCACTTTCCCTCCAGGTTTTGCTCATCTTTTACTATCACCCATAAAACCGACTGCCTTAGCGTTAACAGCGTGATCTCCTCATCCTCCAGTGTAAATCGGACAATAAATTCCTGTTCCACCAAAGCCTGTTCACCCAAATCAGAAAAATTCCTCCACTTCACCTCAACACGTCTGTCATCCGGTACCAGGGCAATAGATTCCATGTAGTAGTGAATGACTTTATCAATCCCCTTTTCATATTCGCTGATTGCCGAACCAAAAACCGATGCCTTCGGGTGAATTAGCTCACGCAGTGCCTGTTCGTCTTTACTGAGCATGGCCTCCAGCAGCATATCATGGTTGGCCAAAATTTGTTCTTTTTTATTCATATGAGATTATAAAAGACTGAAAAGTCAATGACATATACGAAATTCTTAACCTTCGGTTAAAGTAATCTATCTTAAGCTGAGGCTTTTACATCTATGTCGCAATTTGTTGATAAAGAGTCCAAAAACCCGGGAGTTATTGCTTAAATATGTACTAAGGTGTCAATAGGATTGAAAATGTTGTTCCACTTCTATTCGACTTTATTTCCATTACACCTCCATGCGCTTTCACAATATCATTCGTAATACTAAGTCCAAGCCCCGTTCCCTGCGTCCCTTTCTTCGTCGTAAAAAACGGTTGCAGGATCTTATCCATCATCTCCTCCGGAATGCCGGGACCGTTATCTTCGATTTCGAGGGTGATGGTGCCGTTCTTGGATTTGGTACGAACGGTAAGTTTTGGCTGATAGCTATCCAGACCTCCAAGGACTCCGAGACCTTGGAGGTCTTTGCTCGTAACCTTCTCCCGCATCGCATCAAACGCATTATTCACCAGGTTCAAAATCACCCTTGAAAAGTCCTCCGCAATCAAAGGCACCTCGCCAACATTCTCATCCAGCTGCAGTTCTATATCCAAGTTGATGGCTTCCTTGCCGGCCCGCATTCCGTGAAAGGCCAGGTTTACATACTCCCTAATAAGAGGGTTGAAGGGAGTCGGTTCCGGCTTGCCTTCACCGCCGCGGGAGTGCTGAAGCATGGATTTGACGATGGAATCGGCACGCGAGCCGTGTTCATGGATTTTGCGAAGGTTACCTTCTATGTCGTTTAGGATATCGAGGATGAGATCTGTTTCAGGACTCAATCCAGCCTCCCTCCGCCAGCTGGCGGAGGGATTGAGGGGTGTGTTTGCTGAATTTTGATTCGGTTCTGAACTTTTCCCTTTATCTGGATCCGCTACATCCCCCACCTCCGTCCCGAAAGCATTCGGGACTCCGGTACCCCCTTCGAAGGGGGATTTTTCACTTTTCGCTTTTCCCTTCTCACTACCCGGTCCCCGGTCTTCCGTCATCCGTCGCACCTCTTCCCGTGCCTCCTCAATTAATTCCACCGACAGCTCCGAAAAATTATTCACAAAGTTCAGCGGATTTTTGATCTCATGAGCGATTCCTGCGGTGAGCTGGCCGAGGGAGGCGAGTTTTTCCTGCTGAACGAGTTGCTGCTGCATGTTTTGGAGTTCACTCAGTGTGGCGTTGAGTTGCCGGTAGGCCGATGCGTTATCAATTGCGATGGCTGCATAGGTCGCCAGGTTTCTCAATAGATTTAAGTGATAGGCGGAGTAGGCATTTTTGTTAAAACTCTGGGTGGTAATCACTCCGATTACCTTATCCTGATGAATCAGAGGAAGATAGAGGATCGATTGTGACTCTTCGCCTTCAATTGGAGCCTGATATGATTTTACATATTGTTTGTGCTCTTTTGCATAATCACCAACAATGATTTCCTCTTTATTCTTGAAACAATAAACAGCCAGCCGGTCATCTGTATCCAAATCATTGACGAAAGGCGTCAGCATCTTTCCCTTTTCCTTCGTGGCGGGAAATTCCAGGCAGTTTTTCTCCTTGTTATAAATGCCAACTCCAAAGATAGCCGCATCCATAAGGCCATTTACGTTCTCATAAACGGTTTCAATGATTTTGTCTACCGAAAGTGTAGACGTGATGGTTCGGCCTATCTGGCTAAGCTTTTCGGTATCTTCCCGGCGATTGTTTTCGGCTTCTGCACGGAGTTCTGCGTCTCTTAAGACCTGGCGCTCACGTTCTTTTTTAGAAATGCGTTTGCGCTGAACGCGGTCAACACCGAATATTAAAAAACCTATCATTCCAAGACCCGCAGCATAGGCCCACAAAGTTCTGTACCAGGGGGGCAAGATGGTCAGGTTGATGGATGCCCCTTCGTTATTCCAGATGCCGTCGGCATTTGCGGCCTTCACTTTAAAGGTGTATTCCCCTTCAGGAAGATTAGTGTAGGTTGCGGATCGTTTATTGCCGGCATCTATCCAGTCGGGATCAAAACCCGCTAACTGGTACGCGTAGGTGTTGCCTTCGGGATTGGCAAAATGAAGGGCTACATAATCAAACGTAACCTCATTTTGACTATAATTAAGTGTGATTATCTCGGTTTGATCCAGAGGGTTTTTGAGAGGGGACTCGGGACCGGCTGCTACCGATTGATTGAAGATTTTAAAATCTGACAGAACAACCTGTGGCGATACTTCGTTTATGTGAAGCTGTTCCGGATCAAAAGCCGTCACGCCTTTTCCACTCCCGAAATACATAATCCCATCGGGACTTTTGAAATATGCGTTTTGGCTGTATTCCAGGGCCATCAATCCATCATCAAGCCCGTAGTTTCTAAAGGTTTCAGTGGATGGATCAAAGTTTGAAATTCCTTTATTGGAGCTCATCCAAAGCGTGCCATTTTCATCTTCTAATACAGAATAGAGCGCATTATTCGGCAATCCAGCATCTGTGTTATAATGCCTGGCAGAACGAGTTTTCGTATCAAACCGATTTAACCCTCCGCTTTGAGTAGCCAGCCAAAGAATACCGGGTTCTTCAGGGCGTTCAAGTAAGCTTGAAATCTGATTATTGTTGATGGTTGTGGTATCTCTAGAGTCATATCGTGATGCAATGGTAGCTTCGCTATCCTCAGGGTCGTACCGGAGCAAACCATTATTCGATCCTAACCATAGAATGCCGTTCAAATCCTGATGTATTGACAGTATGGCCGGCCCAAAATCAACCCCGATCTCTTCTTTGGGGAGAGGAATGTGTTTATGGGATCCGGTTCGGGTATCGAACAGATCAAGCCCTCCAACACTTCCTATCCAGAGTTTTGTGCTGTCTGCTGCCGTGGATAACAGGGAAAATAGATTATTTCGACCGGCATTCTCTTCTGAATTATCGTGCCGATAGCGGGTAAAGGTTCCGGTTTTTCGATCAAATAGATTGAGACCCCCGCTGGTCCCGACCCAAAAATTATTATCCCCATCTTCTGTAAATACCCGGATTGAACCGAAAATGATAGTGGTCGAATCATCTGGTGAATACGAATGGCGAATAGTTTTGCCTGATGCTGCGTCGAATTGTGTTAATACATCACCAACCGACCCCTGATCACTTCCAACCCATAGTGTTCCTTCCCGATCCTCATAAACACCCCAGACGATACCCGGCGCAATGCTTTGGTCATTATCGGGATCGTGCCTGAGATGAGTGAAGTTTACGGCACCCGGGTTGAACGCTGCAAGTCCTTCGGTAGCCGTACCCACCCAAATCGTCCCTGAACGGTCAGTATACATGGATTGAACCAGGTTGTCGCTAAGGCTGTTCGCATCCCGCGGGTTGTTTCGGTAGGAGGTAAAAGACTCAGTTAGCATATCAAACCGGGATATACCGGTACCCGGGCCTCCAACCCACAGAATATCAGGGCTATCAGGATCGGGAACGACCTGGTGCAAAAAGTTTAGCGGATTTGTTTCCGGTCCGGTATTTGGGGCAATGAGGAACCGATCGTAGTCTCCCGTGTCGCTATTTAACCGCACCAATCCATCACCGGTAGCTAACCAGTGTATATTCGGGGAACCGGGTGGATGAAACTGATCCAGAATATTTTGAGCAGCACCATAATATGCAGGATCAAAATTGGGATCGTGTAAAAACCGAGTTACTTCATCCGTATCTGGATCTATTCGGTTTATCCCGTTTGTTGAACCCGCCCAGATCAACCCATTCTGATCTTCATTTACCCAGAACACGGTTCGGGAGGATATGGATGAAGGATTGTCAGACACGTGTGCAAATCGTGAAAATCTGCCGTCTTCGCCAGCCCGCATTCGATTCAGGCCTTCATCAAAGGTGCTCACCCATAGATCTCCGCGGCTGTCCTCGAAGGGTAAAAAAGTTTGATTGCTGGATAGTGACGTGGAATCATCAGGATTGTGAACATACTTTGTGAATTTTCCGGTTGTCTGATCGAGGCGGTTCAGGCCTGTGGCTTCTGTTGTAGCCCAGATATCTCCATTATTTGATTCGGCCATTCCCCACACCCAGTTGTCAGCTAGGGAAGTAGTATCAAAAGGGGTTTGATTGTATACTTTAAATTCATGGCCGTCATAACGGTGGAGTCCGCCCTGCGTTGCCACCCAGAGAAATCCTTTACGGTCCTGAATAATAGTATTTGCTGAAGCCTGCTCCATCCCATCTGCAAGGCCGACATTTTCGAATCTCAGAGAGGGGGCATCGGGACCAATGAGTGTGGTTGGGGCAATTTCATCAATTTGTGAATAGGCTGTAGTCGTAATGCAGAGTAACAGAAAGAGGGTACTATAAAAGTACGTTCCATATCGCAGCAACTTCCGGGACGTGCATATGTTGAAATGAAGGTCTGGAGTAGAAATTTTCATGGGTCAGTTACACAGTTGGAAATTGATTGATGATCCGCGCCACATATTACAACTCGCCAGACAAGCCTGACGGGCCACGCGGTGTCTAAGATCTCGAGGATTTCGGCTCTTTTAGCTTAATAGTTTTGAATAGATGGTTTTGAACTATAGCCTTCGCCAGGTGCAGAGTACCCAGTGCTAAGCTTTCTCATCCAGCATTTGCTGTACTTCCTGTTTCAGCGTGCTGAAGTCAATCGGCTTGGTGAAAAACTCCTTGGCTCCCGAACCGATCGCTTTTTGATAGTTGTCATCATCACCATAGGCCGAAATCATGCTCACCTGTATCTGTGGAAACTGTATTTTTACTTTATTCAGCAGCTCCAGTCCCGACATTCCGGGCATGTTGATATCCGAAAAAATGTAGAGCACGTCAGGCGGCTGCGTGTTTTGAAGGTGTTCCAGGGCCTCTTTGCCCGAAAAGGCAAATTCCAGTTCAATGAGTCCGCTTCGGATCTCTTTTCTGAACTTTTGCCGGAACAGCATCTCCACGTCTCGTTCGTCGTCTACGACTAAAAATTTCATGGTTTTTACATTTTGGTTTTTGGGGTTTTCAGGCATTTAAAAAATCTGTATTTAATCTTCCGGCACCGGTTGTATGTGTTAAGGTTTATATCTTCGTCATTATCAATGTAGTACTACCGGCCATGTAATGATTGGACTTTTCAGGCAAAAGTTTGGACTATTTGCGCATTCAGGTACATTTTTCTTCGTTTTAAGAGCAGATGTGCATGTTGGCTCCGTTTCCGAAGATCACCGGCAGGATTTTGCCATTGGTATAGAGTAGGTACTTTCGAACGTTATCCCCTGCCCGGCCTTTCGACGGATGTTCGATCCGTTTTTTCGGATTTTGCAGAAGAATTTTAGCATGTCTGAATCGCAGATTTGCACGGATTAAAGGATTTCACGGATGGGAACTGTCGCGTATGTCGAAGATCCCGACCCATTTTGGGACTGAATATGGGTAGAAAAACAAACGCCACCCAAGAATCGCGTGCGTTCTTGCTGTCCGAAGTTTCAGCGAAGGACTGAGGAGCGGCATAGGGTTATCTATGGGTATTGAAATTTGTGGGAAACTTAATATATTCCGTATGAAACGGCATGGTAGTAGAGAGGGGGGAATGCTTCTTCATTTCTGTCTATATTTATAAGTAGTATTCCCAAAAAAGTGTCTGAGCACAGGTCGATTTTTTATAGATCAATTGAATCGCATTTGGAAGTAGTTTCTGGTAAAATTTAAAATTATAAATGTAAACGGGCATCAGTCCTGAAGACAAAAGGCTCTTTCCTTGCAAAGAATAATAAAGCACTCAGTACATGCCGGAGTGGTTTTTTATTTTGAGACAACAATGATACAATTTGAAGTTTTTTTTTCGCATTACGAATACACTTAGGTATTCTTTCGAATCTAAATCAAAGAGAAAGTTATTGATTAGAAGTATTGATTTGGAATCCAACCACTAACCAACTTTTCAATACTATGAAAACAACTCTAAACTATCCCGCTCTCTTCCTTATGGCAGCTCTCTTACCCGGTGCATTAGCATGCAACTCGAATAGCGCTAGTCCCGAAGATCCCGATGATGAAGACCTGTGCCAGCCTTCTGAATTTATCGATATGGGGAATTCACGATGGACAATAGATTTCGCACCCTGGCTCGAAGAAGGAACGAACATAAATTTTGACCCTGAACTCGGATTTCTCGCAATTGGTGAACATGCCGGTGCAACAGAAGGGCCGGATGATGAGCCGATCGGGGGTATAACTTTATTCTTTGACTTTCCTGGAAGCACGTTAATAGGTGATTATGAACCTGCAGGGCCTCGTTGTATATCTTATATAAACTCCCTTTCCATGTCGACCACCGATGCAAGAGTGGGAACCAGTGCGGAGATAAATCCCAAGACCTACCAAATTGCAGACCCCGGTTCCACAGAATCTTGTGAACTTGAGGTTACACAAGTACCTCAAGTCCGTACACTTCCAAGTAATAGACTTATTGAGTTTTTATACATTTCACAAAATCGTGCACATGGGTGGTTTTGTATCCCGGTACAGCAAGTGAGCCCGGAAATGGGTGAGCCTTTTAGTTTGGTTGGATTTTTTGTGGCACGGATTCAGTAAACATTGGTTTTTATGGTTCTGTTTTTTGGATCTGCACAAAACTAAAATAAACCTGGTGGTTATATTGTTGAATCGAGTTTTACATTATTCTTTTGAAATTCCTGATAAAGGACTTTGAGTATTAAAGTTTCTTTATAACTGATGATACGGTTTTCATTCAAGGTGTTGATATGTATAGCGATTAGTATTCCGATCACCACAAGTAGGATTTCACGGATGGAGTTTGTCCCGTAAGTCGAAGATTCCGACATATGCAGTACCTGACGGCACGGTGGAAGGGGGGATGATTTGTTTATCTACCCATATTTCTTCCCTAACGGGACGTAAAAAATCCCTATTAATCTTAAAAATTCGATTAATTCAAAATACCGAAGCTATATGTTGGAAATATTCCAGCATAGCAATCATAGATTAGACCCCACTTGCCGCCGCATAATCACCGAACGAAATTTTCGCCGGCTTGTATGATATCCCCAAATCCCGCTCCGCATTTTTGCCGCTATACACAAATCTGCGTTTCTCCTGAACAGGCTCATTATTGAGCATTCGTGTCATGTCGGACACTTTCCAGCTCTCGTTGCTCAGGTAGTACTGTTTTCCATGCAGGCCGTCTGTGGTTGCCGCCCGGTAAATTCCCTCGGCCACATCGCGCACATCCACGATGGCAAACTCCATATCATTATCATACAGCATCTGCACAAAGGGGTTGGGAGCAATTTTGTTCTTGAAAAGATACTGCAGGTTCATGGACGTGGAATCATCACGCATTGACAGTGCAGGGCCCATCACGCCAACAGGGAAAACACTCACGATTTCAACATCTGAATCGGGGTGATCCGCAACAAATTTCCTGACCGTCTGATCGGCATGATATTTGGCCTGCGCATAAGGATGCCCCTCTTCGTTAAGGTGAGGTTCATCGTTTTCTGTATAAAGATAATCTGCCGGTTTTCCCGGTACCGGCATGGGGTAGCCTGTGTTGTAAGAAGCTACAGAAGCAATAATCACCACTTTTCTTACGGTTGATGATTCATGAATGACATTCAGGAAGTTTTCTGTGCCTTTAATCGTGGGCTCGAATAACTCTTTCGCCGCATCATTTACATCCAGCTGAAAAGGGGTGCCGCCGTGCACCACAACATTGCATCCATCCACAAATGTCTTTAGGGATGCAACATCTCGTGTATCCAGCGGAACAATATCAAGATTCTCCGCGCCGGGCAATTGTTTTAGATGGTCGTACTTTTTCTTCTTTTTGATATCTGTGGCAGATACCCTGACTTTGAAGCCTTCCTCAAGAAATCGTTTTGTAACGTAGCTGCCGATGTAGCCCGACCCGCCGATTATGCCTGCTGTTTTCATGGTGGTTTGGATAAGTGGTTTTCAGAAAGAACTAAATATTCAAAAGTTTATAACTCTGAACTCCTCCTGTGGTTAGTTAAAAAGTACAGGAACCGAACCACCCAGTCTTGGACTATCCGCGCAAATGTTTGGACTTTTCGGTCAAAATGGGAGAATTCTTCGTGTATCTTCGCGCCCTCATGACTTCGCGGCAAATCCATCAGACAAGTGATATTGATATATTTTTTCGGACGGCGGGTTAAACGGCAGAGGTTTTACTGATGGCTTGCATGCTTGCTAAAAGCTTGGCTTCAGTTGAAAATATCAGCCGCTACTTTCCATTCACCATTCTCCTTTGTCCAAACGACCAAATAGGAACCCTCTACAACGCTGCCGTCGGTAAGTGTGGTTTTTGATCTGCCATAGTCGTAGGCCATATCCCCGGATGATGAGATAAACGCGGCTTCAGGTTCCCACGAAGCCGACATACCGTCGGCGGCTTCGGCACCGAGGAGTTCACGGGTTAATGCCAAGACACTATCGAGACCAACGGCGGGTAGTTCGCCCGGCACGAGAAGCACAGTTTTTTCAGCCAAGAGTCGGGAAATACCTTCCACGTCACCCCGGCCGTACATGCCTGACCACTCCCGCTCCAGTGCCATCAACTCTTTACGTTCTTCCTCAGGATTTACAGCAGCTGAAGCTGTTCTATTTTGATTATCATTACTGCAGCCACCCACGCTGATAGCAAAAAGCATCAAACAGGTCATGTAGAATTTAACGTGCGAAGAGACCGGGACCACTGATGAATTTGACTGGACCATTTGTTATGTACTTTTATTAGGTCTTTGAAAATGACGTTTTGGGGAGCTAAATCATTGAATAATAAAAACCCCGAAATGAAGCGATTCTGCCAGCTTCATTCCGGGGTCTACTTTGTCTTGATTTATTCTATCTCAGCATCAGCAAGCTGTTTGGTATCTACATACTGCTGGAAGCGGGTTACCATGCCATCTTCAAACCACCAGATGTGAACGTGTTGTGCGTTGATCGACTTTCCGGTTGTACCATGCGTTCCCCGGTATCTGCCTGTTACAAGTACCATATCTTCACCAACTCCATAGAGAGTTTGATCTGTAAGAGTGAATGTCTCCCACTCCTGCCCTACACGTCCAAATACACCTTCAGCAACAGCCTGTGGCCCTATGTAAGGATTTCCATCCGCCAGTGAATTACTTTCAGCTTCATTCCACTCAATATCCGGCGAGAATGTTGCCAATACAGCCCCACCATCTCCGGCTGCAAAGGCATCGTAAATTCCCTGAACGATTTCCACATGCGGATTATCGGATTGTACCGTGCTGCAATTGGTCATAAAAATGGTGAGTGACAGGACAGCTATAGCTGAGAAAAAGCGTTGCACTTTATTATTCATAATTTTACCTGTTTGTATGTTTGTGATTATCATTGAAAACCGGGCCTTACCATGACTAATGAGTTGCAATCGTATGATTTTTATCCATTAGATCTTATGGTTAGTTAAGGTTGCTTATCGGCTTGTTATGAATGCTGTATGTCTCCTTAACGCATCCCTTTATGTTGTGAGCCATCTACAGAAATGCATTCACCTGTAATCCAATTGGCTCGGGGTGAGGCCAGGAAGACGGCGACATCAGCAACCTCTTCCGGTGTTCCGAGTCGCCCGGCCGGGATGCTTGATCGGACCATCTCATAAAACTCGGGCTGGTCCTCTTTTGTATTCGCCCAGACACCACCGGGAAACTCAATCGATCCGGGAGCTACAGCATTAGCGCGAATCCCTTGCTTAGCATGCATGACACCCAGTTTTTTGGCGTATGCAATAAGCGCTGCCTTTGCGGCGGCGTAGCCGTAATTTGGCACTGGATCACATTCCAGGCCAGAAACAGAAGAGATCAGTATAATAGAACCCCCACCTTGTTCGGTCATCCATGGAATCACCTGATCGCAAGCGTTTACAGCAGCCATCAGGTCAACTTTTATGCTCGCATCCCAGTCTTCAAGACCCGGCCCGAGAGCCAATGCCGAGGCGTTATGCACCAGGATTTCGATGCTGCCGAAAGCATCTTTAGCTGCTTGTATAAAAGAGGCCAAAGCTTCCGGATCACCAATATCGCAGCTGGCAGCATACGTTTTGACGCCGGCCTTTTTAAGAACACGTTCCGTTTCTGCTAAAGCATCTTCTCCACGTGCACATATTGCTACATTCGCGCCCTCTTCTGCTAAACCAATAGCAATAGAGCGTCCGATCCCGCGGTTGCCACCGAGGATTACACAGTTACGATCTTCCAGTTCTAAATTCATGATGTTTTTGGGTTATTTAGCGTGAGTTCGATATAAATTCTTTGAATTTGACAACCAGAAAGTCCCCTTCTTACGAAGGAGGGGAGCGTCTTTTTCTTAATCCTTATATCGAACTCACGTTTATTTAGTTATATGCACTTCCAGTTCGATTTCAATCATAAATTCCGGCAAGGCCAATTCCTTTACCCCCAGCCAGGTGCCGGTTGGAAAGTGGTTTTTATAGATTTCGGTGCGATAGCCGGCATACTCCATAAACAACGGCATATTGGTGGTAAACAGATCTTCCTTGACCACATCATCAAAAGTGCAGCCGTAATGGGTTAATATTTTTTCTAAATCGGAATAACAATTTTTCATCTGCTGTTCAATATCGCCTGCAGCAGTGGGATTCCCTTCGTCATCCATACTTACAGCACCGGAAATTTTTATACTGCTTCCGATTTTAACGGCATGTGAATATCCATAAGCTTTCTCTACCTCAGGACGCAGCAGGAAATATTCAGGTTTATTTGAGTGATCTGATTGATTTTTCATAGTGTACGTATGGATTGAAGTTTGATTGAAATATTGTGACCGATCCCGGTTTTGTTGTTTTCATTATAGTTTTGAAAAACAATTAATACTTGGACTATCCGCGCAAATGTTTGGACTTTTTGGTCAGATGAGAGAATTCTTCGTGAATCTTTATTCCTCGTGTCTTTTTGGCAAATCCCCTATGAACGCATTCAAGGTTCGAAGTATTTTTCACCACGAAGGCACTAAGACTCGAAGGTGAACGAAGAGATACCAGTCGAAAATTGAATCCTAATTGATAGAGTTAATAATTCAGGATTGCCGGTAACGTCAAATCGACAACTTCCGGAACGCAGATGGGCTTTTGCCGTACTGTTTTTTGAAGGCGCGGGAGAAGTAGGCCTGATCGTTAAATCCTACTTCGTAGCAGATTTCGGCGATGGTTTTGTTTGTCTGATTAAGAAGTTCGGCCGAGCGCTGCAGACGGATGGAGCGGATAAAGGTGCCGGCCGGCTGATCTACCAGGGCTTTCAGTTTTCTGTTGAGCTGGGAAACGCTCATGTTCAGATCGTGTGCTAAATCCTCAACACGGTAATCCTCTTCCTGCAGATGACGGATGATCGTTTCAATAGCTTTTTTAAGAAAAGCCTGATCTACCGAACCTTTGACTACAACGGAAGGCTTAAAGTAGGTCGCCGAACTGAACTGTTTTTTCAGGTTCTTCCGCTGTTCGATGAGATTTCTCACCCTTGTTTGTAACTCACGGATATGATAGGGCTTGGTCAGGTAGGCGTCGATCCCGGTTTCCAGCCCCTCAATTTTAGAATCCATTCCGGCCCTGGCCGTCAGCATAATTAAAGGAATGTGACTGGTTTTTTCATTACTTCGAATTTTTTCACTGAATTGGTAGCCATCCATTTCAGGCATCATCAGGTCGGTGATGATCAGGTCGGGGATCGCAGCCTGAGAAATTTCAATTCCCTCCACTCCGTTCGCCGCTTCCAGCACAGTATATTCCTCTTCGAGCTGCTCACGGATAAAAGATCGAACTTCAGCATTGTCTTCTACAATCAGTACAATCTCATCATGTTCCGATAGCAGTGCGGAGAAATCCGGTATGGATGAACTTTCTGCTGTACCATTCGGGGATGCCTGAACTTGTAATCCTGTGTCTTCGCGCAACGGAACGTCGCTTTCCTCGAATGGAAACTGAATCACAAATTCTGTCCCCTCACCTTCTTCACTAAACACTCGAATGGAGCCTTTATGGAGCGCCACCAATTCATGAACAAGCGACAGGCCAATGCCCGTGCCTTCATATTTGCGGGTTCCGGACTGATCAACTTGGTAAAACCGGTCGAAAATATGCGGCAGCCGGTCTTCGGGAATGCCAATTCCGGAATCCTTTATCCGAATTTTAAACCACTCCTGTTCGAAGATGTTAATGATAACGTCTATACGGCCACCTTTCCCGGTAAACTTGAACGCGTTAGACAAAAGGTTTAAAAAGATCTGCTCCATTTTTTCGGCGTCAAACTTCATGGGAATCATCGCCTGTGATGAATAGAAGTTGAGCTGTATCCGGTTGCTCTCCGCAAGCGATTCAAAAGAGAAAAGAAGATTCTTTAGAAATGAAACAATGTTTTGTGGTTTTGTTTTTAACTCAAGCTTTCCCGCTTCAAGCTTCGACAAATCCAGGAGCTGGTTGACCAATTCAAGCAACCGTTCAGCATTATTATTCACCGAAAACAGTTTCTCTTTTCTCTTCCGGTCCTCCTCCGATTGAAGCAGGGTTTCGGCCTGTCCGAGGATGAGCGTCAGAGGCGTTCGAAACTCATGTGAAATATTGGCAAAGAAATGGGATTTCATCTGATTTAGATTCCGAAGTGAGTCGGTTTCTACCTTTTCGATTTTAAGCTGATTCTTGAGGTTGAAGCGGTTCAGCTCATATCGGCGCAGTGAGTAGAGAGCGATTAGAAACAGAAACCCATACAATCCGTACGCCCACCAAGTATGCCACCAAGGTGGAAGAATGGCAAAAGTATAATCAAACGGCTCACTCCATACTCCACTCTCACCTATAGCCCTGATTTGGAAGGTGTAGGTATCAAAGGGGAGTTTACGGTAATCTGCAACCGGGTCGGCGGAGGGTTGGCTCCAATTTGAATCAAGGCCCTCCATCCTGTAGCTGTACCGGATTTTATGCGGTGCTGCCCAATCTATGGCTGCAAAATAAAATGTGAGATGGTTTTTATCGTAGGGCAGCTGTAAACTGAGAGGATAGTTCTCAAATTTTTGGACACCATTAAAGTTGATTTGATCCCAATAGCTATCGGAACTATCCGCGATAGCGCGATAGTCTATATACTGCTCGTTAATTTCCAATTGGGATAAACGGGGTTGGGGTATATTATCAGAAAGTTTAAGCATATTCAAATCCAGCATTACCAAGCCAACGTCAGTGCCCCACCAGGCGCGGTTCTTACTGTCTGTAGTGGCACCTTTTGTAAATCTCAAGCCCTTCAATCCATCTTGTTTGCCAAAGTTTTGAATACTAATCGCAAATTCCTTATCCCCGGAAATTTCACCTCCTTTTAATGAAATTTTTGACAGCCCGTTTTCCGTTCCTACATAAACGATGGCTTCATCTAACGAGGCACTTTTATCCTCTATGATGGAGAAGACGGCATTATTGGATAGTCCTTCGTTTTCGGTATAATGGGTAAAGATTTCTCCATTAAATACGCTCACACCGCCACCCCAGGTCCCCAGCCAGATATTTCCGCTTTTATCCTCTGCGATGGCTCTTACGATATTATTGGATAATCCTTCGTTTTCGGTATAATGGGTAAAGATTTCTCCATTAAATACGCTCACACCGCCTTCAGTCCCCAGCCAGATATTCCCGCTTTGATCCTCCAGAATGGACCAAACTACACTATTGGATCTACCTTCGTTTTCGCTGTAATGGATAAAATTATCTCCGTTAAATACGCTCACCCTTCCCCGAGACCCCAGCCAGATATTTCCGCTTTTGTCCTCCAGCATAGCCCTGACGAAACCATTGGATACACCTTCGTTTTCGCTGTAATGGGTAAAGCTTTCTCCGTTGAATACGCTCACCCCTCCGCCTTCTGTCCCCAGCCAAATATTTCCGCTTTGATCCTCTAAAATAGATATGACGTCATTATAGGATAGCCCGTCTTTTTCGGTGTAATGGGTGAAGTTTTCTCCATCAAATACGCTCACCCCACCACCTTCGGTTCCCAGCCAGATATTTCCGCTTTGATCCTCTAAAACGGCCCTGACGATATTGTTGGATAATCCGTCGTTTTCGGTGTAATGGGTAAAGTTTTCTCCATTAAATACGCTCACCCCTCCGCCTTCTGTCCCTACCCAGATATTTCCGCTTTGATCTTCTGTGATGGAGTAGACGGTATTATTGGATAATCCTTCGTTTTCGGTGTAATGGGTAAAGGTTTCTCCATTAAATACGCTCACCCCTGCACCCCGGGTCCCCAGCCATATATTTCCGTTTTTATCTTCCAGAATGGACCAGACGAATCTATTGGATAATCCTTCGTTTTCGGTGTAATGGGTAAAACTTTCTCCATCAAATACACTCACCCCTCCGCCATCAGTTCCCAGCCATATATTTCCGTCTTGATCCTCCAGGATAGACACGACGTTACTATTGGATAATCCTTCGCTTTCGCTGTAATGGGTAAAACTTTCTCCATCAAATACATTCACCCCTCCGTAAAAGGTACCCACCCAGATATTTCCGTTTTTATCCTCTGCGATGGACATAACATCATTATAGGATAAACCTTCCTTTTCTGTGTAATGGGTAAAGCTTTCTCCATTAAAGACGCTCACCCCGCCGCCCCGAGTCCCCAGCCAAATATTTCCGTTTTTGTCCTCCAGGATGGCTCTGACTAAATTATTGGAAAAGCCCTCTTTTTCGGTGTAGTGGGTAAAGCTTTCTCCATCAAATACGCTCACACCTCCACCTTCAGTCCCCAACCAGATATTTCCGCTTTGATCCTCAGCGATGGCCCTGATGAAATTATTGGATAGACCTTCGTTTTCACGATAATGGGTAAAGCTCTCTCCATTGTATACACTCACACCTCCCCGGGTCCCCAGCCAGATATTTCCTCTTTTGTCTTCTAAAACAGCCCTGACGAATGATGAAGCCAACCCTTGCTCCATATTTAAATATTGCAGGTGGGCAATGGCGGCATCTTTGGTAGAGGGTGGCAGGGCTTTGGTGGGTTTAGAATGAATAGCTTTTACTACTTTACCTTTCGTGGATACAGGAACACCGGTGGGTATTGTGTCACCAACAGAATTGATCAAGATAAAATCGGGGTTACCTTCGCCTACTTTGATGGTTTTGAGCTGGCTTTTATCAACGGGTATGGTGGTTGGTTCTTCAGGTATGTGGTGTCGGTTGGATTGGGTATTTTTTTTGGTTAATGTGGCCTGGACAACGGTAAAAGTTTGGGGTCTGGCTACGCTGTCGGGGTGGATGATTTTTGGAGTTGCAGCGAAGGGCACACCTGCTTTTAGCTCAATCGTTTGAGGTTGAGGATACAAGGGTGGAGGTAGCGAGGCGTCCTTATTTCCGGACGTGCCGGTGCAGGCAGTCAAAAAAATCAACGGCAGAAATACCATCAGCATCACGATAATCCGGGCTGATGGCAATATCGTAGTTTGCCTATATTGGCAATTCAATGGTGAATGTGGAGCCTTCATCTTCTTTGGTTTTTATAATGATGGTACCACCATGCGCCTTAATATTATCATTGGTAATGCTAAGCCCAAGCCCCGTACCGGCCGTCCCTTTCTTGGTCCTAAAAAACGGCTGCAGGATTTTGTCTTTGATCTCATCGGGAATGCCGGGACCGTTGTATTCGATTTTGATCTGTATCTTGTTGTTTTCGGATTTGGTGCGTACGGTGAGTTTTGGGTTGGTAGTCATCGAGACCTCTAAGGTTTTCAAAACCTTGGAGGTCTTGAGAGGAGATTTCTCCTCGGTCTTCGGTCGCCCGTCCCCGGTCAGTTTTTCCCGCATCGCATCAAATGCATTATTGCAAAAATTTAAAATCACAAAAGAAAAATTCTCGGCAATCACGGAATTCAGGGATGATGACGGGTTAAACAACATAAATAGGGTCTTGTAAGATTGGATCGAACTATTGACTGCCGCTACCATTCAGCCGGCTGATTGCATTTGCCAGATGGCTTGAATGATCCGGGTCTTTAATCCACGGTGCAATATCTTTACTTGATGAGCGCAGCAGTATTAGTGCCGAACCCAGTGGCGGAAGGGATTCATCTTGTACAATTGCAGATGCAAACGAAAGATTTGAGGTAAACGGACCATGAAGTAACAGGTCAATTTCTCCACTTTTAATAAGTTTCTGAACAACTGATATATCAGTTGTAAAAAGTACTTCAACTTCAGGTTCCAGAACCGATTTTAATTCATTTGATATATCAAGCAGCAGTTCATGAGACCCGCAGTAGATCAGAATGGTTTTCTTTTGTGAACTGAAGCTCTCTTTGTTTGAATCCGATATCAGGTCTGCTTCCAGACGTACATATTCAGAGGGTGAGATATTGTGGTCCGGTGTATTCTTTTGATTGGTTTGATCTGACATAAGTATCAACGTTGGATTGCTGCTCAATCTGCTGTAATGAATCTAAGCCATGATGTACAATTCTTGTTATATCGTCGTCGCAATGTGTTGATAAGAGGTCTCAACCCGAATCTTATTGTTTTATCGATAATTGAAATCGGTAGAAAATTAATTATTCAGAAGGGTGAGGGAGACTTATTACAAAAGCGGCGCCCCCTAGTTCAGATTCTGCCAGTTCCAGCTTTCCATTGTGTATTTGTGTAATAAAATCGTAACTAAGACTTAAACCCAGCCCTGTTCCCTCACCTGTTGGTTTCGTTGTAAAAAAGGGTTCAAAAATCCGCTCTCTAATGTGCTCCGGAATCCCCGGGCCGTTATCTGATATTTTCACTTCAACATGACCGTTTGAACTGGTGCTTGAAATCAGAATTTCCGGATGATACTCTCCGTTGCTGTTATGTTTTTGGCTCCAGACAGAGTCGATCGCATTTTCTATAAGATTCTGCATTACCTGCCCAATCTTTTGTGGTATGATTTCAATATTGGAAACTGAGGAATCAAGATCGGTACGAATGTTTACATCCAGGTCCTTTATTTTCGATTTCTTTCCGTGGTAAGCGAGTTCAACATACTCCTTAATCAGTTGATTTAGATTAACGGTTTCAAAATCACCCTCTCCGCCTCTGGAGTGCTGCATCATAGATCGAACGATAGAGTCGGCCCGCTTGCCGTGCTCGTCAATTTTTTGCGTGTTGAAAGAGAGGTTTTTTAGGATATATTCGATCTCTTCCTGGTCACTCTCATGGATGGCTGTTTTAAGTTCATCAACAAGCTCTCTGGATACTTCCGAAAAGTTGTTGATGAAGTTCAGCGGATTCTTAATTTCATGGGCAATCCCGGTTGAAAGCCTTCCAAGTGACGCCATTTTTTCAGCCTGTATCAACCGTTTCTGGGTCGATTTCAATTCGTGATACGCGATTTCCAGCTCTTTCGCCTTTTCCAGTTCTGCGGCTTTCAGCTCATTTTCTGCTTGCAGGGCTTTGGCCTGTGCCTCAGCTGCTTCGGCTTTCAGTTCTGTTTCTCGGAGGTGAGCCATACTTCGCTCTTTTTTAATCAGCCTGGCCCGCTGTATTCGATCCACAACAAAAACACCTGCGCTTAATACAACAAAATAGATCAAAAAGGCCCACCAGCTCAGCAGAGGCGGTGGTGCTACCTGAAATTCAAATGCCAGCTCACCGGTTGATGGAACGCCGCTTTCATTAAATGCCCTCACCTCAAACCGGTAGGTTTTGGGCAGAAATACCGCTGAAAGGTTGGTATAGTTTACCCTGGTATCGGTTTTTATTGGAGTCCAATCGGTATTAAAACCAACCAGGCGGGTTTGATATCGTACCAGTTTCTCATTCCCAAAACTGAGCGCGGAATATTCAAACGTAAATTCGTTGTGCTCACCATCAATTTCATTCGAAATAAAATTCCGAAGCTTCAGTGTTGGAGATACACTGTTGGGTTTGTCTAAGGTGGGATTGTAAATGGCTATGCCTTTGGCGTTGCCGAAATGGAGAACTCCATCCGGATCAAATTGAACAGAGCCATAGAACCACACTTCGTTATCTACAAGGCCATCAACTTTTGAAACTGTTTTTAAAACGGAGCCTGTGGCGGGGTCAATTTCAGCCAAACCGTTATTGGTTCCGACCCAGAGTGTTTCAGTTAAGGGTGAAACAGCGAAACTTGTGGCGTTATTGGCAGGCAATCCTTCATCTTCCGTTATGAAATGGTTTATGGAAGTAGTTCCTCCCTCCAAAGCGACCAGCCCGGATGGAGTGCCAATCCACATCAAACCGTTATGCCAAAGCATTTTTTCAATTTGGTTTGATGGAGCACCCAGGTCTGCCGACCACCAAGGTTCAAATTGTATGGAGGGTTGACCGGCTGACCCATTTACGCTCAGGTCTTGGTATGAAACGGGCTCTGTGGTTCTGTAAATTCCCCGATCCCTGGTTCCAACATACAAATACCCTTCATCATCAAAAGCCACTGCATGAAATATTGCAGCAGGAAGATTGTTCTCTTCTGCAAGGGTGAAAAGTTTGTCGTTTATCACTGCATAAACCGCTCGATAAGCAGGAAACCAGAGACTTTCGAGAGTTGCTTGTGATCTTGGATTGTCACGCATGAATAGTTTTTCAGCCGCCAATACGCTCGCTGCCGGATACGTTGACAGTGTCGAATTGATGTCAAAAATGGAAACCTCACTGTTTACAGTAGCCTCTGATAATGGCTCTGATCCTGGAAATGACAGGCTGTTTAATCCCCTGGAGGTACCAATCCATAGCCTCCCCGATTGATCGTAAACTAACCCGTTAACCCAGTTCCCTGTCAGTCCCTGATCACTTTGGATGTACTCCGATTCAAATTCTGAATTAATGCAGGAAATACCCCCTTCGGAGGTGCCTGCCCAAATTGCACAAAGATGGTTTTGCTGACTGGAAGGAAGAACCGAATTGACGGAGTTTGAGGGAAGAGCAGGTTTTTCTCCTGCAATGGATGTTGAAGTGAGATTTCTAAACGCTTTGTAGTTGTACCTTAGTTTAGATACCCCGCCGGATTGGGCAATCCAGATATTGTTTTCACGATCTTCAATCACATTAAAGGTAATTTCGCCAAGCAGGCCGTTCGATCGAGCGTAATTAGCAGTTGGTTTCCCACTATCGGGATTTATTCTAAACAGACCGCTCCCCTCAGTAGAAAGCCATAATGAACCCTCCGATGAATAGGTAATATCGGATATGTTATTGTTATATTGATTTTCGAAATATTGAAATTCAGTTATCCCATTTTCTTCGTTGAGACGCCATAAATGACCTGATCGTTCACCACCCCATAATGTACCATCCGGGCTTTCAAACAGAGTGCTGGTAATTCGCTCGGTTCCGGTATTGAACCGGTTGGTAACAATTCCATTTTCGTACCTGAGGATATGCCCGTCCAAAAGAGCTACCCAAACAGAGCCGTCATTTCTGACAGTAAGAGATCGAACCGGCAACCCGGGTTCATTGAGTTCAGTAGAAGTTGAAAGTGTGTCTGACTCAAAAGAGTCATCATCTGAATACCGATAACGAATCAGGCCGGAGCTCTCTGTACCAATCCAAAGCCAGCCGTTATGGTCAAGCGTCATTCGGTTATGGTTCACGACTACATTCACCAGCTGCTGTTCATTTACAGTCTGGGTGAATTCAATCCGTGCTCCATTTTTATACTCCGCCAGAGGTCGTTTAGATACAACTACACCGCCATTTGAACTAACCCACAGTCGACCGGTTGCATCTTCGGTCATATCCCAGACGGTCAGATTCGTCAAACCATCATCCAGACCGTAAGTAACCATTCTGGATCCATCGTACCGCACGATACCTGAGGAGTAAACGGCAAACCACATAAACCCTTCTGAATCCTGATAAACCTGAAGTACTTCAGCTGAAGGTATTGGGTTGAGCTCGTTATCGGGGGTATAATGGGTAAACGGGAGGGTTTGACCTCCCGAAATACCCGGAATGAATGTGAACAGAGCGAGTATAAATAGCAGTAATTTAAATTTAAATAACATCAAAGTTGAACAGAGGGTTAGTTGGTACCAACACTTCCACCGCTGCCGGACCTGTTGAAAGATGAAAGCAGACCAATGGCATCTTCAGTAGTGGATAATGAAGATTCATTAGGTGTCGGCAACGTCTCAATGGTACTATTCAAATTCAGTCGTACAGCTGGTGACGTTGAAAAGAAATCAGCTGCAATAGACTCAGCAAAGCCAAGAAGTGCAAGATCAAAATCCAGATTGCCTGAACCTCTGCCGCTTACAACATTGAGTTCAGCTGTCAGCAGTTCAATCAACAACCGGTTGGAAGTGGAGTTTTCCGGTAGGTTGAGAATGTCAAAAGCTGACTGAAATTTATTCGATCCAAACTTGAAAGGCTCAGGTAAAAGAAGATTCTCGATTTCTATCAGGTAACTCGTCAAAAGTTCTGTAGAGATATCAAGCGCGGGAATATCTTCACCTTTAATTCCTCTCCCAGGATTTCGAACGGTATTTGTGGCCAGGCGCATTTGCTTACGCCAGAATTTTGAACTTTCTGTATTCAGAGTGATGGTTCCCTCATCAAATTGTTGAATCATTTTTTCAACCTGAGGAGAAAACCCAAAATTAATACCGGATATGTTTTCGTTATCTATAGTAACGGTTTGAACAATAGGTGTGGTTGGCGTGTAATTGGTGAAAAGCCCTTCATTGAAGTCGTTGGGATCATCTGTCATTTCCAAAACTTCAATAGTGTAATCTGTTTCAGCTTCTCCGGTATATACATCAAAGGAGTATTCTCCTGTTGAGGATGTAGTTTGGTCTATTGTATTTCCATGTGAGTCTGTTATAGAGATGGTGACATTTTGAGCACCGGACTCAATAGAGTTTTTAAGCTCATCTTCGTTTGTATCGACGAAAACAGATCCCGAAATTGTATAAAATCCTTCACAAAACTCAGTATCCGGATTGTCGCAGGTAAGAAATCCACCGTTTTGGCTGTCATCTCCCGTATGTGCAAAAATAAGGTATGGAGAGTTAGGTGAATAAGTGTAGCTGGAATTTTCAAGTCTTACTTTTTCTACGATAGCTTTTACTTTTTCGATGCTGAAATTAGGCCGGCCGTCAGTCATCATACTGGAGGGCATATTGTCCGAAGCAAGAACTTCATCGAGATCAAATCTGGGCTCTTCAATCAGAGACCAGATGGAAACCTGGATCTCTTTGTAGGTAATAGAGGGATCCTCCGCTATCAATCTATTTTTTATAGACAGCAGATAGTTCAGTGGTCTCCATTTTTCACTTCCATACGTAGAATAATTATCGATACCCCTGTGAACATCACCGTTTGATGTGATAGGTTTATTCCACTCCAGGCACCAGCCTTCCGTTAATCCCTCTTTAACAATGGTATTGTTATTTACATCACTCACATCAAATGCAAAAAAACTGTTCATGCCCTTGGCTTCACCTTTATGAATGGTGAATGTTGTATTTGAAGCTCCCTCAACTGCTTCTAGTTCAACATAGGGTGCGATTGATTCTTCAAAACTATTGTTTACCGTGCTTTCGCATGCAGTCGAGTAAAGTAGAATTGCTGCAAAAAGAGCCGGTATTGTTAAAAACCTGTGTAATTTCATAGTGTTTGTTCCCTGCGTAGTTTGATTTATCCGGAGTCACTCTCAAGAAGTGTTATTTCATTGGCTAACAAAATATACCCGCAGACATATTATCAATTTGATGAGCTAACTTGTTATTCTGATGTCGCAGAGTGTTGGATATATGTCCTATCTGAGCCTTAAATTATAGAGCAAGTACTTATTGGCTACACTTTGTTATTAGATGAGATATACTCAGTAGGAGTTTGACTAAAGTGATCCCGAAATACACGCGAAAAGTGGGCAACATTTTTAAAGCCAACGGAGTAAGCAATTTCACTAACGGTTCCGGCATTTTGAACCAGTAGCTGCGCTCCCAGTTCAAGCCGAATACGGCGAATCAAAGCACTTGGAGTTTCACCTGTAAGTTTGGTCAGCCGCCTGTGGAGGTTGGAACGGCTTTGATTCACTTTTTCAGCAAGCTCCTCAACAGAAAAGTTTTCGTTGGACAGCTCCTCCTGTACAACTTTTTTCACGGTGTTTAGAAACTGTTGATCAGATGATTCTGTAATTACTGAATCGTGATGAATTAAGGATTCATTACCATTTGTTGGCCGGTTCAATTTAAATTGATGAACCAAACGCTTCTGTTGATCAAACACACCTTTTAACCGCGCCAGAACTTCCCGGATATCGAAAGGTTTGGTGATATAATCATCCGCTCCAATATTCAATCCGGATAATTTGTCTTCTGCTTCAGCGCGTGCGGTTAGGAGTATGACGGGAAGAAAATCGATTTCCGGATTGGACCGGATCTGTTTTAACAGAGCCAATCCGTCACCATCGGGCATCATGACATCAGAAATAATGAGGTCCGGCAGGTGGTCATTCAGTACCTCGATCGCTTCATTGCCGGATGAAGCTTCAATAATACTATAGGTTTCTTCCAGGTGCCTCTTCAGATAAGCCCTAATGTCGGAATGATCATCCACGATCAGAATTGACTTCAACTGGTTGAGGCTTTCGTCCGGGTCATTCAGATCACTGCTCACAAGCTGTTTTGCGCTATCCAACAAAGCCTCATCGCTCGGAGTGTCAGCGGAAATGTCTCCGATAGAGGTGTTCTGTTTACTGTCATCAGCTACAACTGCCAGCGGAACCATCACCGAAAACCTACTCCCTTTACCGACCGTGCTTTCCACATCAATCTGACCGCCATGAAGTTCTGCCAGTTCCTTGGCAAGTGACAAACCGATGCCGCTTCCAGGCTGAAGCTCGGATTTCTGTATTTGATAGAATCTGTCAAAAAGCCGGGGAAGGTGTTGCGGCTCAATACCGGGGCCGGTATCCGCAACTGAAATAACAGCACGACCATCATGAGTTTCAATATTCAGCGTAATCTCACCATTTTCAGGGGTGAATTTAAATGCATTGGAAAGCAAGTTGGCTACGATTTTATCAAAGTGACCGGGATCGAATTTTATAAATACAGGTTCCTCGGGAATGATCACCTGAAAGCGAATCTGCTTCTGAATGGCGGCTGCTTCAAAGGGTTCAGAGAGGGTTTTCAAATATCGGCATATGTTGCCGGTCTGCAGGTTCAGTTCAAACTTTTTGTTCTCAAGCCTTGCCAGATCCATTAGCTGACCCACCAGCCGGAGAAGCCTGCGTGCATTGCGCAAACTCAAGTCTATTTGCTGTTTGGCTGCGGGACCCAAAACCCCATATTTACCCGTCTTCAGATCAGACAGCGGACCAATAGTGAGTGTTAAAGGCGTTCTGAACTCATGGCTTATGTTTGCAAAAAATCGGTTCTTCTCGTTTGACAGAACTTTCAGTTGTTCTGCCTGCTGTTCAGTCTTCAGTTTTTCTGACTTGAGATCTTCAGTTCTTCGTTCAACCAGTTTGCCCAGAATAGCCTCCCGCTTGATCAGGTGGCGTAACCTCAGCCGGTACCCTCCAGCAACAAACAATCCTACTGCCAGAAAAATCAGAAGTGGAAACCAGGACATCTCATAGAAAAAGGGAGCAATTGCAATAGCGTGTGAGGTTGATGAGCTGTTTTGATCATTTCCCAGGTACACCGATACCATAAACTGATATTGGCCCGAGGGAATATTTGTATAGATCGCTTCTCTCCGGCTGCCGGCTTCAATCCACTCCTCATCGAATCCTTCAAGTTTATACATGAATCGCAGCCGTTCGGGAGCAGAAAAAAATGGCGCATTGTAGCTGATCGAAAAACTTCGCTGGTGATTTTCAAGGCTTGTACCATCAGATGAAGTCAAACTTGAATCAATGCTGCTGTTTACCTCCTCAACAATCACTTCAGGAATGGGATAATCCAGCTCGATATGATCCGGATCAATCATAACAATTCCGTCCTGAGTTGTAAAATAGAGAAGCCCGTCTTTCGATTTAAACCCGGTATTTTGAAAGCCTCCGTTTGCCTCACGGTTTCGCATGCCGTCGCGCTCATTGTAGGATACGGATTGTACATCCGGACGTTTTCCATCAGTAAAATCATGCAACTGTTCAAGCGGCACCCAAAATATTCCTTGATTGGTGCTTATCCACATTCGGTTGTGATTATCAACCAGTATTTTGTGTAACCCATCTTCAAACAAGCCGTCACTTTTCCGAATGACGTCAACTTCTCCGGTAAGTGGGTGAAGCCGGTTAAGTCCGCGATCTTCGGTCGCAATCCAGATATAACCAAGACCGTCTGCATAAAGCGCCCTGATATTATTACTGGATAGTCCATCATCAACTGTAAAAACGTCAAAATCACCATCCTTAAACCGGAGAACACCGTTGCCGTTTGTGGCCATCCATATGGAGCCGTCTTCAGTCTCAATGAGATAACGAACAAGACGGTAAACATCCCGGTGAAGGGCGGGAATCGTTTCTAACACCCCGTCATGCCACCTGTATAACCCCTCATTTGAACCAAACCACATCCTTTTTTCACTGTCTTCCAGAATTGAAAATACGTTCTTTCCTAAAAGCTCATTAATTCTCTCAAATTCCAGGCATGTACCGGTGATGGATCTGTTTTCAGGTTTACAGTAGTGATATCCATTCCAGAATGTCCCATCAGATGATTCATAAAAAGTAGCTGTTGTACCCTCATTTTTTCGGTTGATAACATCTATTGTATTTCCGTTTAAATCGATTTGAGTCAGGTCTGAAAAGAATCCGCCTCCCCACAAAATGTTGTAGGAGTCTGAATAAACACCATAGAAGCTGTTGAGTGAATGTTCGAAGGTGATATTCCTGAGAATAGATTTTCGGTAACGGAACAAGCCGTTTCTCAAGGTTGAGATCCATAGGTTATCTTCCCGGTCGCAGTAGATCGTCTTTCCGTTGGCACCCGAACGAAATTCAAACTCTCCGTTTCTGTAGATACGGTTCTCAACGATTGACCAAACCGAGGAGTCGGAACAGGTTGTAAAGGAATTGCCCAGGAACTCGGGAAAGGATCCGTAACTTTGGTAGTCTATAAAATCTACAGGTACAAGTTCATCCGATTCGATTTTCATTAATCCGTTAAGGGTCATAACCATAACTGGCCCACCCGGAATCTCTTTAATACTTAGAAAATATGGGTGCTTCTGATCCCAATCTTTCTTGAAGTCAGAAGGCATAGATATTATCCGGTAATCATCAGAATTAATTTTAGCAATCTCATTCCGGGCAACCCAAAAATTGCCCTGTGAGTCTTCTGCAATGTGGCTGGCCCCGGATATTCCCAGCGTATTCATTGATTCAATAATCCCGTTTTTGGGACTGACTGTCCAGAGATATCCTTCCTTTTCATGTACCCGGATAAGGCCGTCACTTCCCCCGTGAATTGCCGTGATAAATTTATTTATAAACACTTCGGGCATGAAGGGTTTCATTTCCTTTTTTTTGTAAATGAATAACCCGCTATTCGTTCCAATCCATGTTTGCTCACCGTCTACTTTGATAAAAATTCTATTATCAACGGTTCCGGTCGACAGGTGAGGAAACATGTTATCATCAAAAGAAGTAAATTTTCCATTTTCATATAGAATGAGATGGCCCTGTTCGGAGTTGATCCAGAAGGAATTCCCGGCACCGGGCTGTATCGCAATGATTCTGTTAGACGGTAGGGAGGCAGTATTCCCGGAGTTGAACTCTTTGAATGTAACACCATCAAACCGTAGCAACCCGGTAAACGTGGCCAGCCAAATGAAACCATCCGGTGTTTGATAAATCTGGTTAACGTGATTGATTGGCAGACCGTTTTTGGTCGTCCACTGTTCTGAAATATATTCGGGAGACAGATTGCTGCCGGGGAGAGCTATAACGGGTTTTTTCTGGTCAATATGGCCATAGAGGGTCATGCTGACGCAAAAAAACAAGAGTAAGAGTGATAAGATTTTTTTAAACATACGTTGCAACCCCGGATATAACACAAGAAATCGAGATACATGCTAATTGAGATCAAAGAGCTGAAAACCCTAACTTCTCGTTTATAATTGTATCAAATAAATCTCGCTCATCGCAGGAAACAACTTCATCTCTCTTGAATCTTGAATAAAGAATCGTCTCTAAAGTGGTGGAAATACTAAACTAATAACTCAATGTAGTTCTGTGGGAGTTAAAATCAAAAAAGAGTGAAAATTTAATTATCACTAACACACTTCTCATTAAAAAACCCGAACCCGGAGAGATTTCCAGATTCAGGATTTGATTAAGTCATCTATCAAAATGCTTTATCCCTTCTCATCAAAAATATCACGGTACATGTTGCTCTCTGTCTCGAAAACCTTACCGTCTAAATAGCGGTAGTGTTTGTCCAGGGATTTAATCTTCGCCATATCCTCATCATCCAGATTCAGCTGGGCACTTTTCAGGTTTTCCTCAATTCTGCCGGCATTGGTTGATTTCGGAATCACGATCGTATCTCTCTCAACAGCCCACTTTATAAGTACCTGAGCAGGAGTTGCATCGTGTTTGTCAGCGATTTCATTAATGACTTCATTTTCGAGCAGCGAGGGTTCATCATCCGCTTTCAGGGCATCCGGACGATCACTGCTTCCAAGTGGAGAGTAGGCTGTCACCAAAATATTGTTGTCCCTGCAGTAACTGAGCATATCATCCTGCTGCAAATAGGGGTGCAGCTCTACCTGATTCATCTCCGGTGCATGATCGGTTTTTGAGCTGAGATCTTTCAGCTTCTTAATACTGAAATTTGAGACGCCTGCATGTTTAATCAGCCCCTCTTTTTTTGCTTCCAGCATCGCTTCCCAGGTTTCTATGATGGGCACCTCATCCAGTGAAAGGTAGTCCTCATCGCTCTGCGGAAAACCTTTCATCCCCGGTTTAAAAGCAATCGGCCAGTGTATCAGATAGAGATCGAGGTAATCCAGCTTGAGATCTGAGAGTGTTTGTTTGAGTGCCGGGACAACATCCTCAGACTTGTGCGCGGTATTCCACAATTTGGACGTAATCCATACATCCTCACGTTTAATATCAAGCTCAGAAAAACTCTCTTGGAGCGCTTCACCGACTTCCTTTTCATTTCCATAAACAGCAGCACAATCTATATGTCGGTAACCGACTTTGAGTGCTGCTTTCACCGCTTCACCTACTTTGCCCGGATCAGACTTCCAAGTCCCCAACCCGATTGCATCTATCTGATTCCCGTTTCTGAATGCCATTTTGTTCACTTTCATTGATCTGTTTTATTATTTGTGATTTCTTTGATCTTCTTTCAGTAGTACAATTGATTTTTAGGGCTATTCTGTTCCATCATCCAACAACGAAAGCGTACTGAATTTTAAATGAGATTTTCAGTTACGCATAAAAAAGCCGATGAAGAAAAATCTCCATCGGCTAAAAATCATTCTGTTTTAGAATGCACGATATTTTTTCAACCACTAATCAGGCAGGTTGTAATCTACATCTTCCGGGTAGTAATCGAGCAGGTGTTCGGCAAAGTAGTCCCACAGCATTCGTTCAAAATAATCGGTATATCTGCCAAATCCGTGTCGTGCTTCCGGAAATATCATCATATCGAAACGCTTGCCCGCTTTGAGCAGCTCTTCCGCAACTCTGTAGGTGTGAGCCGGGTGGACGTTATTATCGATGGCGCCGTGAACCAGAAGCAGACGTCCCTGTAAATTATCAGCCAGTTCTGCATTGGATGGAATTTCTGATGAAAATGTTGTGCGCTCTTCTTTTACTTCCTCTCCGTCTTCATTCTCAACAGTTACAGAGTCCGTTTTAGCTTCCACTCCGTGATGAAATTCACTCCACCAGATATTATAAATATTGTTGTCGTGATTACCGGCTGAAGACACGGCCACTTTGTAGAAATCCGGATAGCTTAGCAGTGCAGCGGTACTCATGAATCCTCCGCCGGAGTGGCCATAAATTCCCACTCTGTTTTGATCAATGTATGAATGACGACTTGCCAGCTGCTCGATGCCGGACCGGTTGTCTTCAAGAGCATAGTCGCGAAGATTCCCATAGCCATAGTTATGATACCACTTCTCCCTCAGCGGACTTCCACCACGATTACCCATAGCTACAACCACAAAACCGACCTGTGCCAATGAGTGGGCACGAGCTGAAGTACCGGTTACTGAAAAGTTTCTTGGAAAAGGCTCAACCTGTGGTCCCGGATAGACATATGATATAATCGGATATTTTTTCTCCGGGTCGAAGTCGGCGGGCTTCCACATTACGCCGTAGAGATCCGTATAACCATCTTTCGCTTTTACAGAGAACTGTTCCGGTAAATTATATCCGGCTTCATACATACGATCCAGATTAACCTCCTCCAGCTCCATCACTTCGCGCCCGCGATTATCTCTGAGTACGGCCTTCGTGGGCATATCGGGTCTTGAGGCATTGTGTACAAAGTATGAGCGACTGTCGCTGATACTAAAATTGTGATTCGCATTTTCAGGAGTAACCAGCTGCTGTCCTGATCCGTCAAAATTCACTTTATAATAGTGAGCATGGTTTGGATTGCGCCCTTCTTCTTTACCGAAACCTTCAAAGTAGAGGGCTTGATCAGTTGTGTCAATTGCGGCTACATCCGTAACCATGAAGTGTCCGTCTGTAATCCGGTTTTGAAGGTTGCCCTCACTGTCGTAACGATAGAGCTGTCCCCAGCCGGTGCGTTCACTCAGCCAGATAAACTCCTCCCCGTCGTTGATGATGCCCAGGTAGGAGTTCATGACGTTAAAATAGGGTTCACTCTTTTCGCTCCATAGAACTTCTGTTTCCCCGGTATTGGTATCGGCTTTCACCACATCCACCTCATCCCAGGTACGGTTTCGCCGAAGAATGTACATGTGATCGGAAGAGGTTTCCGTCGTGTAGATTCCGCCATTACTGAAATAGACTCCGCCAAGCGACTGATCCGGCCATTTGTCTGTATCGAGGCGTACATGTTCCCGGGACTCTATGTCGAACACAAGTATTTCATCCTTATAATGATTCTCCTCACCGGGCATATTGTATTTATATGTCTCAAGCTCGGGACGGGATTTCACATTGTTGATCACCCAGAGCTCATCCACTTCGCGCCAGTCCTGACGTTTCACATACAGTTTTTCAGAGTCCTCAAACCAGTTTACACGGGCTCTCAACCGTTCGGTAGATGTAGTGTCACCGTGATCGGCCTGAAAGCTGTACCATCGCTCCCCGTCTTCTGTCAGGCGTATTTCCGTGCTGTCGGGATCATCCGCTTCCATTATATAGAGATCATGTTCTCTTGCAAAGGCGATGTAGGTACTGTCCGGTGAATATGTAGCCCATCGCTCCCGCTCTTCGGCTTCCAGAGAATCACCTTTTTCCAGAAAATTGTCTTCAACCCGATACTTAAATTCGATACTGTCTACATGAAACGTAAATAGTTCGCGATCTGTGTCGTAATCAAACTCTTTCAGATCCAGGTTTTTGGCGTCAAACCCTCGGTTAAATTCTTCGGATAGTTGAGCGGCCATATCATCACGGTCAAAGAGCGGGCGCATATTTTGCCTGGAAGCATCGACAAACATCCAGCGCTTGCCTTCTCCATCCTCCCATTCGTACCAGAACCGGTCTTCATCTTCAATCCAGTTTGCACGGAGAAAGGTGGAACCGGTCATTTTTTCCATATTGTCTGCCGTGAATCGCTCGGCAAGATCATAGTTAGCATTTTGCCGGGCCTGGAGGTCCTGAACTATGAAGCCGGCCACCAGTAAAATCAGAAATGATGTAAAGGTTTGTATCGAGTGTTTCATAAAGTCAACGTATTGTTTTTTGGATTTCGACCCACAATATCCTAAAGAATCGGTATGAATACATATTTTTTACAAATTTTACCTAATGGGTTTTAAAATAAAACCTCCAAGGCTTCCGAAACCTTTACAATCCAAAACGGATTAAATTATGGCGTTCAATTCGTTTGGAATATTTATAATGAAAATGCAGCATCCTGAAAGGATGCAATGTTAATAGCCATGGGTGAAGCTGGTGAACCCATGGATAGGGTATGAGTTATGAAATCTCAACAACCCTGAAGGGGTTGCACTAAAAAATGATAAATAAATCAGGAGGAGTTATGAGCACATATACACAATTAATATATCAAATTGTTTTCAGCACAAAGAATCGACGACCTGTCCTTCAAAAAGAGAAGAGAGATGATTTGTTCAAATATATTTGGGGAATTATGAAGAATAAAAACTGTCATCTCTATAGAATAAATGGAGTTAAAGATCACCTTCATATTATAACACACATCCACCCATCGCTCCCCATAGCAGGTTTGGTGAAGGACATTAAGCTTTCAAGCGGTAACTTTATTAGAAAGAAAAATCTATTTGCAGGATTTGAAGGTTGGCAATCCGGATACGCTGCATTTACTTATAAAATTGATGCCGTAGATAATTTAATTGAGTATGTGAAGAATCAGGAGGAACACCATAAATTTGTGAGTTACCGTGAAGAGTTGATCAACCTTTTAAATGAGCACAAGATTGAGTTTGATGAACGCTATTTAAATTAATGCACGTTATTAAACCCCTTCAGGGTTTAATATTTCCATTGATCTGTATACCACGGGTTGCACCCGTGGCTATTCATATGCAACCCTCTCAGGGTTACAATTATGCTTTCACGAATCACTTTCAGCCCCAATAAATCACTTTGGGTTATTCTATGAGATCTATTTAGGACGCTAGATTTGAATAATATTAACCAAGATAGATAGACTGCTGATATCTAAACCTCCAAGGTTTTGAAAACCTTGGAGGTTTACACTCATACCTCAATTTCCAAATCTACATACTCATACTCGTTTCTTTTGTATAGGGGATAGATCAAGAAGAGAATGATCGTGATAATCCCAATCCAGTACATTCCCCAGGCATACGTCATATGGCTGTCGAGCACTCCTTTCATGCTGAACAGATTGTAGTAGTCGTGGGCTGAGGAGGGCAGTTTTCCAATCAGCGGCATTCTGCGGGCAACCGCATCTGCGGCGTATGCAGACGATTCAATCCATGAAAAAGCAGTCAGCAACAATCCCAGTTGCGCTACAAAGTGTTGACGGTTCCACCAGCCGTAAAGGAAAATCAAAAAGGGAAGCAATATCTGAAGCAGTGTCCCGCCCAGGATGGTGAGAAAACGCGATCCGAAAAAACCAAAAAACGTATGCCCGGCTTCATGAACAATCAACAAAAACCAGTCGATAAAAAAGTGGAAGGGGAAAAGAAAAAAGGGATAGGGGTAGTTCCAGGCGAAGGAGATCTCCCACTTTAGAGCCATCCAGTGTTGTTCGGCCAGAACCCAGCAGAACGGAATGCAGACAACTGAAAACCACCATTTTTGGATATATGGAAGCACTCGATCTAAGTAGTACTGAAAACGGCTGGCCATGTGGCACTTTTGATGGTTACTGATTTATTGAACTTTTTGATAGTAGTGATTATTAAAAACCCCTCCAAGGATTCGGACCCCTTGGAGGTTTGGTAATCGAGATTTGTATTTGAAAACCTTGGAGGTTTGACTGTTCTAAGAATCAAAATCGCCATTTTGGATTGATATGCTTATCCTTTGTGTTGTAATAAGAAACAGAATCATAACAGAAGTAAAATAATTTTATGAAAATTGTAGATCCTTCAGGAAAGGAAGTCACAAGCAAAGAGAATAAAGACGCTAAAGAGCTGGAAAAACAGCTCAACAAAAAAATTGAAAAACTGCTCGAACCGATCTTTAACAAGATTAAACTTCAGGGAGCTCAAGTTCCGCAGGAGCAGCTCATGCAGCTCTCTTCAGCGGCACACCAGATGCTGTTCAACAGAATGGTTTATAATTTGTTGAAAAAAGTTGGAGTGGAAGAGATCTCCGAAGTGCTTAGCGATGATGATGTGGAAGAGCTTCAGACTTCACTCAGTAACCAGCTGCAGTTTGTGAACCCATCACAAATGCAGGGACAGAGCGGAGATCAGGGAGAAGGTCCCAAGCAGAATCAGTAATTCAACACTAAGGCCGGTCTTTTCATAAAAGCCCGGCTTTTTTTATACCTAATTCAACCAACGGAGAATTTCTGAATGAAATTTGAACCGCTTAAGGATGTAACTGTTGTCTCTGTAGAGCAGGCTTTGTCGGCCCCGTTTGCGAGCTGCCGGCTGGCTGATGCCGGTGCAAGAGTAATCAAAGTGGAGAGAGAATCGGGTGATTTCGCGAGAAATTATGACCACTCTGTGAATGGAGAAAGCACCTATTTCGCATGGGTAAATCGTGGCAAGGAGTCGGTTCGGATCGATTTAAAATCAGAGGGCGGAAAATCACTTTTTCTGAAGATCGTTGAGAAGTCAGATGTTCTGATTCAAAACCTGAAACCCGGAGCGATGAAAAAGCTCGGACTGGGCAGTGAAGATCTGAGGGATCAATATCCGGCACTGATCACGTGTGACATCAGCGGTTATGGAGAAGAGGGAGAATATTCTGAAATGAAGGCGTACGACAACCTGGTTCAAGCCGAATCCGGTCTGATTGACGTAACCGGTGACGGAGACGTACGTGCAAAGGTTGGAATCTCCATTGCCGATATCAGTACGGGAATGCATGCCAATTCTGCCATCCTGGAAGCCCTGATTCACAGAAATCAAACCGGTGAAGGTGTGGCAATTAAACTCTCCATGTTCGATTCAATGGCCGACTGGATGATGGTGCCGTGGTTTCATCAAAAATATGGAGGCAGAACTCCCAAGCGGCGTGGGGTTTTTCACGCAGAGATTGCGCCATACGGACCGTTTAAAACCTCCGATGGCAGAGAAATTGTGATTGGCATTCAAAATGAGCGGGAGTGGAAGAGATTTTGCGAGTATATTATGAATGAGAATTTTCAGCCGGATGATCCCAGGTTTACATCAAACTCAAATCGTGTGGAAAATGTTGAGGCACTGAATGGTTTAATTCAGAATCGATTGGTGAAAATGCCTTACCGTACAACAGTTGAGTTGTTGAGAAAATATCAGATAGCTTTTGCAAACCTGAACACATTGGAGCAGTTTTCAAGGCATCCGCAACTTCGGCTGGCCGATGTGGAGTTGAATGGGGAAATGATTAAAATGGCAGACAGACCGGCGCAATTTGCCGGCTACACCAGCGAATTCGGTGCAATCCCGGCGCTGGGTCAACATGATGAAAAAATCAGAAAGGAGTTTGGATGATAAAGTTGGATTTAAACGAATGGATTGGGAACACATTTGACATATCGGATTCGATGGCTCCCGAACAGCTCCAAAAGTTTGAAGCTCTGATGAACGGCAATCCGGAGGCTGTGAGTGAGGGTTCAGAAATTCCACCCTGCGGACATTGGGTCTATTTCAATCCGCCGATTCCACAGGCGGATTTGGGAATAAACGGTCACGAAAGAAACAGCGGCTTTCTTCCCCCGGTTGACCTGCCAACAAGAATGTGGGCCGGCGGGACAATCAAATTTAAGAAACCGCTAAAAACGGGTATCCCGGCTGATAAGAAATCGACGATTACCAATGTTGAGGAGAAAGAAGGAAAAACCGGAGAGCTCTGTTTCGTCACGATTCGACATCAGATCAGTGCAAAAGGAACGGTGGCTATAGATGAGGAACAGAAGATTGTATATCGTGAGGAGAGTGAAAAAGGTGCACACCCGATTCGCACCCAGCCGATGGATATAGATCCGGACTGGAGAAAATCGACTAAACCCGATTCTGTTCAGCTATTTCGCTATTCAGCATTGACATTTAACAGCCACAGAATTCACTACGATCAGGATTACGCCCGCGAAATGGAAGGATATCCGAATGCTGTTATTCACGCTCCGTTTCTGGTTTTGCTGATGATTGACGCATTTACTTCCAAAACAGATGGAAAGGTTATTTCAGAGGTTCGCTACGAAAATACCGGGCCTGTCTACCTAGGTGAGCAGATTACAATCTGCGGCAAAGATATTGACAATGCGAAAACAGCATTAAGGATTCATGGTCCGGAAGGGAAACTGGCCGTAAAGGCTGAGGTTGACTGGAGTTACAATTGGTAATAATACAAGAATCATGGATATCCCTATAAAAGTTGACTGGTGTTTTATCTATTTTAAGAATAAGACATGCAAAGAAGAGTGAGTATTAACCATTAAATAAGGAGCCATTATGTCACTGCTATTCAAACATGCGATTGTTGCACTCGACTTGTCGGAAGCCAGCGACCTTATCGTCAGCTGTGTTCCTCATCTGAAAAAATTTGGCCTGAAAAAGGTAACGCTGGTGAATGTTGCCCCGATCCCGTACAGCACAAAACGATCGGAGTTTAACACTAAAAAAAATGAGGAGAGCCTGGAAGCTTACAAAAAGCAGCTTGAAGGAGACGGCTTTGAGGTAGACACGGAAGTAAGAAGCGGTACTCACTACTACCCGCCAACCGAAGTGATAGAAGCGGCTCATGAACGCGACGCTGATTTTATCGTCATTGGAAATCGCGGCCATAGCAAGGTACAGGAGCTGTTGATGGGCAGTACGGCTACGGAAGTATTGCACAGATCAGATCTGCCGGTATATCTGATTAATATGGAAGTTGAGTGGTTTGATGAAGATGTTGAAAACAGAAAGCTGGTTCTGGGAATGTCTCACGAAAAATCACTGCAACATGTGATGCACCCAACCGATTTTTCACAAAATGCCAATCGTGCTTTTGAAGTTGTTAGAAACCTTGACAAAGAGGGACTGATCGGTAAAATCTCCCTGGTCCATGTGCTTGGTCATCACGCAATTGCACTGAAAGATCCTGTTAGCCGAGATGAACTTACCCGGCAAACCGAACAGATTCTGGATGAACTGCGGGACCAGCTCTCCGACAAGACCCGGGAAAACAGTTCCATCTACATAACCTTTGGCACACCGGCTAAAGAGATCGTTACTGCTGCCGAAGAGAACGATGCAACCATGCTTGTTATGGGAAGCCAGGGGAAAGGTTTTGTGGAGCGATTCTTTATTGGCGGGGTCAGTAACCAGGTAACACGGTTGAGTAAAATCCCAATCCTACTGGTTCCGGCTGAAAGAGATTAGAAGTAGTTCGCAGTACAACGGGACACCTGACCCGTTGCCTTCCGGATTCGGAAGAGAGTTTAGTTTATAGACATGGTATTTCTATTTAATGTAAGGCTAGTGAATTAGCGCCCTACTTGCGAACCCTCAAGTTTAAGATTCTGAGAGTTATAGAAATACCATGTCTTTTGTGTGCCGAAATCCTACATCGATGGCACGAGCATCACCGCATTTATCATCAGCCTTTCGGGGCCTCTCCAGAACATCCGGTACTGTGTATTGTCTGTAAGCAACACCACCTTCCCGCGGCCCATTGAGGCGACCCCTGCAAACACATTACCTGCCGCCTTGCGAATATTCTCCTGAGAAGCATAGCCCGATGCCAGTAATTCTTCGGAATCTTTTTCATAGTACCCCACAACCTGGTAGTCGCTTGATGGCTTCAGTTGATCAGTGTTATAAGTAAGACTATAAAGTCTCTCCTTTACACCAAATGCCAGCGGGTTGGTTACATCGATATGAGATTTAAATGAAGCTCCGGGGATTCTTCGAAGGCCGAATGTATCCACTCTTGCTTCATAAGGCGTGTAAGCGGCAAGGTCTTCACTGTCCTCCTCTTCATCCTCTTCCTCTTTCACAAGTTCAACACCGGTCCACTCCATGCGATCTTTTGTCATGCTCAAAGCAGAAGCCTCTGTGGTAACCAGTGTTCCGCCGCTTTCAACCCAATTCTTAAGTGCCTCCTGCTGGGACTCTCCATAATGCGGGGCGTTGCCACCCTGGCCCGGCAGAATAATCACATCATATTCACTCAGGTCAATTGAGGCCAGCCGGTGTGAACGGATTCTTGAAATTCCATACTCAACGTTTTGATCGAACTGGAACCAGATCTGTCCGGCCGTGTAGGAGTTAAATGGCTGATCAATCACCATCGCCACTTTGGGCTGATGCAGTACATTACTGCTGCGCGAGGCAAGATCAATACCGGAATCCATCCGCCCGGTTTCCAGGCCGTAGATCTTAACTCCCGCATAGTCTGCAATTTCCTGTATATCGCGACGCACCTGATCACGTTTTTCATAATTTCTCCCAAGCAACACAATCAGCGTACCCCTTGAAAAGTCCAAACCGTCTTTCGAAAACGTCTTTTCAGCGGACCTGACAGAATAACCTCGCCGCCATAGCTCACCAAGAGCTTTCGGTGCATCCGTCTGTTTCCAGTCAATAACAAATGCGTATTCCGCTGAAGGATTGATCACTCCCTCCTCTCTTTCCGGAGACTCTTCCACAACAGATGTGGAAACGGAAGGGTCGTCATTTACCCGGGCGGCATCCAGGTTGTACGCCATCGGAATAGACCATACCGACATATCGTACATCACAGAATCTTCAATTGCCATCTCCGGTTCAAACAGTGTCGTGATAAACATGTGTTTGGCCTGATTTGTGCGAATAATAAAATCACCGGCATTAAACGATCTGCGTTGAGCTTCATCATCCCAATAGTCTGATGCATTCCGCAGTGTAAACTCCTCCTCAGCCCGTTCTACCCGGACTCCCTGTTTAAGCATGATATCAATGACATCATAGGTGTGATCATTTGGATTGTCGGGCAAAATGTAGGCTTTCGTCTCAACTTTTGAATTTTCGGGATTGAGGGCATCACGGTAGTAGTTCAACAGTTCCGATCGGTTTTCCACAGCGGTTCGAACCGTTGCAATACCGTTTTTGTAGTGATCAAAAATCCGCTGCTGCAGTGTCAGGATGTAGTCATCCTCCGTCTCCACTGCACGGCCTCCACGGCTGTGGCCACCCTGCTCCGCAAGCATCCCGATACCGCCCATCAAGCTTGGGTAGGATGATCCATAACCCGGGTAGAAAAAGTCAAAGGCCTCGGTTGTGGCATAACTGATATTGTGCCGGTCAAACTCTTCAATTGTCCCGCGGCCGAAGCGATCGCTCCATTCTTCATAATCATCCGGCAGCTGCAGGTTCCTGGGTGTGGTACCCGGCATGGTAAAGTAGTTGTCGTTAAAACCCTGTTCGTGAATGTCGAGGTGTACCTGGGGCATCCATTTCTGATACTCCGCAATTCTCCCTCTGGACTCCGGATGAACCAGCCACACCCAATCTCGATTCAAATCAAACCAATAGTGATTAGTCCGCCCTCCAGGCCAGATTTCATCATGTTCCAGATCGGCAGGATCGGTATTCAGCATATGGGCCTGTGATGATTTATACCAGGTGACGTATCTGTCGCGGCCATCCGGATTTAAAATAGGATCGATAATAACAACTGATTCATCCCTGAACCGGACCGACTCTTCATCTTCGGCCGCAGCCAGCCTGTAAGCCGTCTGAAGGGCTGCTTCCGCGCTTGATGCCTCATTGCCGTGAACTCCGTAACTTAGCCACACTACAGATGGATGATTCTCCATCAGTTCGGCAGCCTCACTTTGACCAAGGTCTTCGAAATCGGCAAGCCGGAGATTATTCTCACGAATCTGTTCCAGGTTATCGTGATTCTCTTTACTCGTAATAATTACCAGCCAGAGATCGCGTCCTTCATAAGTTTCGCCATAGGTTATCAGTGAGACCCGGTCACTTTCTGACGCCAGGTTTTTAAGATAATCCCCAAGCTGATAGTGGTGGCTGTACTCTTCTCCGGGCTGATACCCTAAAAATTCTGCCGGTGAAGTTATCCCTGACTGATATGAGAGGTCAGGATCAAACTGAAACCGGTCATTCAAAAGCTGGGCAAATGCCGGGTTAGAAATCAATGCGAAAAGAAGTGTTACAAGCAGTAGCGTTAGTCGTTTCATAAAAAAAGGCTGTTAAGTTTTTATCCGATTGAGAATAATAAATTAACAGCCCACTTTCACCGTAAGAGTAGAATTTCCCGAATAATTATTCCTCTTCCGGTTTTTTTCTCGTAAAAACAGCCACGATTGCGCTGGTGACGACCCCCATCATCAACGCTCCCAGCGAGCCTTGAATCATATAGCTTTTCAAATTAAAATATCCGCGCGCTTCACTCCTCGACATGTTGCCGGTGTCCACTGAATGATCAATCATATTTTCGAAAAATTCAGGTGAGATAAATGTGTGAATAATCCATTGCGCAACAGGGCTTAAAATTGCCACAACAACCGTTATCGCGAACCCGGTCATAAATCCCTGAGCCCAAGTCATGGTTCCGCCAAAATCACGCTTTCTCTTATCCAGAAATGCAAAGACATAAACCACAATTGCAACAATAGCAAAGATGTTGGTCATTGTCGCATGCTGATCTATTCGCTCTCCGTGCCAACCTATGGCCCACTCAAAAACCATCCACAATATCAGAACGGCTGTAAAAATGAGACCCCACTTAATCTCGGTTTTATAACTTCCCATACACTCCCCCATTTTTTAGAGGGCTTTGCAAAACCCTCTTTTAGTAATTATTTACATGGCTGACATTATATGACCATGTCCTGTAAACGATTATACAAAATTTTCTTATGGAGACTGCAATCAGTTTAAATTGCATTTTTCTCGAATTGCACGGCGGTCTTCAGAGCTTGGCTGAAGAATGGGGTATGCGCTCTGATTTCCCATCTGGCTATACATGATCGACTCCGGGTTTTCGCCATGGCCGAGGCCGAGTGCATGCCCAAGTTCGTGAGCCAGAACAAGTATCAAATCGCGCTTATTCAAAAATTGATTGACCGTTATGATGCCGCCGGCAGACACATTCCGGTAGGTCGCTTTTGTGAAGCGGTTCTCCCCGGAGTACTCTTCATTGTAGCGATCGATTAACTTATTATTCTCATCTATCATCTGGTTGAGACGATCCACATAGCTGTTGACCTCCTGTGCCAGCTTGTCCATTTCCTCTCTCTCTTTTTTTACCTGATCCTGAAGCCGCTCCACATCTTCCTTACGCTGCTCAAAAATCTGCTGTTCCTGGCCGTTGATGCCACCATTTTGATTTTTCTCCCGAACCCATTCATTCAAATTGTCAATCTCCTCTGTGGCTCGGCGGGCCAGCGCTTCATACTCTGAAGATCGTCGGTCGAACTCCTCTTTTTTTTGCTCATACTCTCTCTGAAGCCGATCGGCACGATTTTGATCTGACTCTATCTGCTCTCTAAACTGCATTTCGCCCATCACCAACTCCTGACGCTGATCAAAAACAAACTCGATGTTGATCTCTCCTTCATCGCTGTGATAGGCTACGGGTTTGTCAATCACATCAGACCATAGGGACACAGCCTCTCTCATCGCTTTCTCAACTTCTTCCTTTGAAATGCCAAAACGGGGATCGATCGATCCAATTCTGTAGGAAAGCGGTTCGTCACACGCCCCAAGATCGCTGTGCAGTTCCGACTGGTCCACTTTTTCATACGTCATGAAATACCATCCGGCAATCAGAAGAATTACCAGAATAATGGAATATTTGAGCAGGTCTGTAAGAGTCATGCTGTTAAGTTTCGAAGAGATATTTCAATAATATATAACTCTTTTACGATAGAGATTATTACGTATTCACTCAATAATCATACTTCCATCGAAGGTCAATCCCCTCGCGGGAATCATCGCCCTGAGTAATAATCAGCTCCAAATTCTCATTCAGGAGATATTCAAGCATAAAAAGTGTATTTGGCCGGCTGCTGCTGATCTCATTCACCACGGCAAAGAACGTCTTTCTATTCAAATACCATCCTGTTTTAATGGATGTTGAGCTGTCTGAACCGGACCGGCTGTTGTCTATCTGAACGACATCAATTCCCAGGCTTTGAGAAGCCAGCAGTTCAACACGATCAAGCAGAACATCCAACGCTAAATCTGTAGCACTTGGTCCACTTCCGCTGCCGGCAACCACCTGCTCCCACGACTCCAGTTCATAAAAAGGCTTACCAAACAGAGTGTAACTGATGATATCCTCCAGTTCCATTGGAGGGTCACTGTCAAACCGGAAATCCGGCTCCTGTGCAGTTCCTTCAATGATGTAAAAAATCTGCACCTCCGATTGTCTTTGTGGTGGCTCATACTCTGTACGAATATCCAGTTCCGGATCGTCGACCGGGCCATAAAACGTTACCAGGGCTTCATCCAGCATAAAGTTTTTACCCAACGGGCGGGCATATCCCCTGACGCCTTCCAGTGAGCCGAACATCTGCAGATCTTCATTCCTTTCTTTAACCAGGTCTACATCGCCATCCAGTTCAATTTCCATGTCCAGGTACTGCCGGTTTCTGATGAAAAACTGCCGGCCGATATTCACATTCATCTCCATGTCAAGCATTTCATAAAACTCTACAGGCTCCGGTTCTTCTTCTCCTTCCAACTGGACATCCTCAACAGATTCTTCCCCGAAATTCTGAAGTATCACAAACCCATTCAGAAATGTAAGTTCACCCGTCAAGTTCGGCTCGTCAACCGTGCCCGTCAGATCGGCATCCAAATCGATAATGGCGTTATATTCGGATGTATTGGCCGCCCGGAACTGATCACCTCGTATGTTCAACTGTAAATTGCCCGGGGTCAGGTTTTCCATTTCAACTGAACCGTTTGCTTCAATAGATCCCGGACCACTTCGTATTCTGAATCGCTCGAGTTCAATCTCATCTCCCATAAAGTTGATATATGAAGTGATATTGCTAAGTGAAATACCGGCAGGAACTACGCGCAGATTACCGTCTGAAAGTTCCAGATTTCCTGATGTCTGAAGATCATCCAGCCGGCCCGATAGTGAAAGTTCTCCATTTAATTGACCGCGCAGCTCTCTTAAGTATTCAGCATCCAGAAAATCGTTAAAAATGGCCAGATCGAATTCATCTGTGCTGAAATTAAGAGCCACTTCATCATCCTCTTCCGGCAACATCACTTCAGCCGACCTCAGATCGACGATAAACGGGAAACGCGCATCCATATTCAATACGGGATCCCCACGCGCAATCACCTGTCCGTTAAAGTCTATGAATTCATCACTGTGAATATAATTCAAATCCAAGTCGGCACTGTCAATCTCAATCCCTGAAAATCTTGCCTCCTGAAGCTGAAGATTTCCGGACAATTCAGGATTCCCTGCACTCCCCGACAAATCGGTTCTGAGGCTTACACTGCCGCCGGTCTCCTCCGAATCAAAATCCGGCAGAAAAGCAAGCCAGTAAGACAGATCCGTATCAAAAAGGTCAAAGGAACCGGTGATTTCACGGTCAAAGAATTGATCTTCAAACGTTGAGGGGTCAGCCGGCACAAAAGGCACCTGAAGCCGGCCCTCAAATAGCTGATTCTCATCTTCATTTCCGTCAATTTCAACTTGCAGCCACTCCTCTTCGATATTCAGGTAAAAGTTAATTACGTCCATCGTGCCGTCTTCATATGCAAGATCACTCACATCCCCATTAAGCGAAACAAACAGGTTGTTATCGTCATTTTTAAAATTGAGATCTCCAGATATATATCCTTCCGCAACAGGCTCTTCCATAAACAGGGTTTGAATAGCACCCAGGTTGAGACTTTCAGCTTCCAGTCCGGCATCCTGTACATCAGCCGAAATTTCTTTCGCCCAAATAGAAAGGAATGATTCTTCCGATGAATCCCTGATTGTTGCGGTGTCGAGTCGGGCAGTTTGTTTGTCGATGTCATACTCAAACTCAAACGGACGGTCCAGGCTCAGTGTGCGAAGTTCTGTTGAAAATTCGAGCATTGTTGTCTGAACCAAAGCAGATGCATCTTCATACTGGAAATCTCCTTCATGGTGCAGTACACATACATCTTCATCAAAAATTTCAAATATAAAATCACCGCTTGTTATCGAATCGCCCTGCTTGAGGCTGCTTTGAAATTGCACATCCTGAACTGTAAATCCATTTATGATTGGGTTGCTCAGTTGAAGTTCAAAATCTGCTTCCGGTTCGTCCAGCAAACGAGCCTGTAAACTTCCTTTTATCTCGCTGGAGAGAAACAGAGAGTCGAGTTGGGTATTTTTTAAATCAGCTTCAGCCTCAAACGCGAGGTAACCATCGCCGCTGCGGTTTAAAATCCCACTGATCTCACCTTCTGAAACCAATTCATCCGCATTCGCCAGCGGTGCCAGGGGCTGCAGATCTTTAAGCACCGCCTGAAAATCAACACGATTCTCCAGATTGGTCAGATCCGTCAAATGGTGACGTGCAGATATTTCAGCATCGGCGATCGGACTTTCAAGCAGTGCATTCTCCAGCATGAGAAATTGGTTCTGAATCGAGATATCCGCTTCCAAAGTCTCAAGTGGAGCTCTGTTGATGTAGCTCGAATCCATTTCTGCTGTTGCCTTAAGCTCAATCGTCTCAAGACTGATTCCGCTTCCAGAACCTTCCATTGATCCGTTCAAAATTGTTGGGAGATTTTCAAAACCGGTGAGCTCGGCCAGATTAAATTCTAAAATGGAGGCATTGAAATTATAGATCGGTTCCCCCTGCCAGTTCTCCGCATCCAATTGAGCTTCTAACCTGCTTCGATCGAGCCGTCCCGATAAATTTCCGGCTAGAGTTTGGGAGTTTAAATTTCCTCTGAAGAGAATTTCGGCAAATGGCTGATCACCAAATCGTCCGCCTTCTACAATAACTTCCGCTATTGCCCGCAATTGATCTGTTGATGTTCCCCTTCCCGAAAACGTAGACCGGATACTCAACTCACTATCCAAACCGGGATCAACCAGCCAGGTTGCCAGATTCATACTGTCTGCTTCAACTTTCCCATTCCAAACGGGAATTTCACTCCAAAGCTGTTCTGCCGCAAATTCCAGGTCAATCCGTTCATCCTCGTGGACTACATTAGCAGTAAAATTGGATTGATCATCTATTAATTCAAACTCCGATTCAAACCGGTCAATTTGATATTGTTCGTACGATAAATCAGAAAAATTTATGCTGCCTGACCAGTCCGACTCCTGAAAATTTTCCAAGGAAAGAATTCCCTCACCTGAAAATTGTAATTCCGCAATCGTAGGCGACTGTTCGATCCCCGTCAGCTCCGGAGTATTCAGGTTCCGCAGATGAACATCAATCCGGCTCAAGGACGGCGAACCCTCCGCATCAAGAATTGCTTCGAGGTTCAACATATCCATCCCCTGTCCTGAAATATTTGCAGACAGATTCAGGTTTGATAATCGCCCCTCCGCACCGATTTCAATATTCAAATCATGCTGTAGCGGCAAGTTCTCAACATAAGCTGCAATATCATCCCGGCTTAATGGCGACAACTCTGCGGTTGCCGACAATTCTTCTTTTACATCATAGCTGGACTCTGCACGGAGCATGGATCGTCCCGTCTGAATGACCAGTGATTCAAGCGTGATCCGGTCGTCATCACCCCGGGCTTCCATCATAAAGTCAATCTGATCCGGAAGCCGCGCCTCCTCAAGCTGAAACTCAAGTGATCGAATGTTCGCAGAATAACCTGTCTCCTTCATGCCGCCGGATGCCGACAAATTCAGACTTCGAACATTCAAAAATCCATCCGGCAGCAAATATTCTGATTCTACGTCTGCATTCAAATCATTGATTTTCAAATCCCGGATGGTCCAGTAAACAGGTTCTGCGTCTTCATCCGCTTCTGGCTCCGGGAGCAATGTCGACACATTCCAGACAGAGTCTGTATCCTGTTCTATAAATGTATGCACGCCATGAGCAGACAGACTTTCCACTGAGTGGGGAGACCGAACTATCTCCAAAAGCCGGTAATGAACAGAGACCGAATCGAGAGTAGCAACTGTTTCATCTTGACTATCCGTCACCTTCAATCCGTAAACTGTAAAACCGTTGAGGAGATCTCCCCGAATGGATTCCATTTCAATAGAACCATTCAGTACCTCTCCTGCCTGACGTTCGGCATAGTTTCGAGCATAATCGAACAGAAAATCACTCTTCAATAGTAGACGCAGTGAGACAACCATTCCTATCAGAATGGTTGTCAAAATCACCCACTTCGTCCAGCGGCGATTTTTTTTCGGTTCGGTATTTGTTTCAGGTTCCGGGGGCATTAAAATGCTTGTCCAATACTAAAGTGAATTCCGATCCGGCTCCAGGCACTGCCAAAATCTTCTCCTTCATAGATATTTAAATCTTCATCCGTTGGGTTTAGTTTGTAACCGACATCCACCCGCACCGGCCCGATCGGTGATTGATACCGGATTCCTCCGCCGGCCCCAAACTGAACCGGACGCTCATTCAAACTTTTAAAATCATTCCAGATCTGTCCGCCATCCAAAAATGCGGCAATCCCTACATTAGGTATTAATCCCTTCAAATCCTGTCTCATCTCAAGATTAAAGGTAAACATGGCACGTCCGCCAGCCGGAATATATTTCTCAAAATCACCGGATTCATCAAAACGCACCCGTCTGGGACCGAGCTCCTGGCGGTTCCAACCGCGAACAGAATTTGTTCCACCTGTAAAAAAGAGAATATTGGATGGAAGACGCTCCTCACCGCCATAAAATATCACCCCTGTATTAACACGTTTGGCAAAAACCAGGTGGTTCGTCAGGTGTGTAAACCGGCGAACATCCAGCTGTGCTTTCTGAAATGTAAATGACGACTCGCTGAATGTTCCGGAAATCTCTATAAACGGCTGAATAATCCAGCCACGTGGCTCACGGCTTACTCCTTCGCTGTAGTACCCCGAAAGTGAAAGAGATGAAACATTGTAATTCAAAACAGAATCGGGCAGGGATGCATCCGAGTTTCTCGAAAGCTCTTCATTGATCGAAAATTCGTAAGATGCCGTCGCCGTCTTTGACCGGTCAAACTGATAGATTAAGCTGTTGTTAAAACCGGCCCGCAAGAGTTCATAAGATGTCTCCAGTTTATGCTGGCCAAACAGGCTGCTTACATTGCTGCTCCGGGAATTAAACACGTAGGGAACCAGAAAATCTGCACCGAGCCTTTGCTCAATGAATGATGCCCGACCACTCACACCAAAGCGATGGCCGGTTCCGGTAATGTTGCGGTTTTGCCAGCTTACCTGACCTCTCAGTAACTCTTCTCGACCAATTCCGAGGGTAGCCTCAACCGTACGTTGCGGGTGCTCCCTCACTCTAAGCATAACATTCAACGTCGAATCTTTGGGTTGGTCCGGGATTGTGATCGTAGCAAACCGAAACAGATGGTGATTAAACACCTGCCTTTGAGCTCTTTGGAGCTTACTGCGCGTATATAGCTCCCCCTTCTCAATTTCAGATTCCCGGATTAAAATACGTTCGGGAACCGAAATGTCTCCTTCAATTTCTATCTCAGAAAAATAGGTCCGGGCGTTTGGCACTGCCCGAATTGTAACATCTGCACTGTTTTTCAATGAATCCACGTCAGCCTCAATAGAAACTTCCGGCCATGCAAAACCCAATTCCTCCAATGCATTTAAAAAGCTTCCTTCTACATCAGCACGTCGCAGAGTTTGATATCGCATTCCCTCCTGATATTCATGCTCCTCCGCAGCCCGTTCAAATTCCCGGGATTCACGAATGTCACTTGCTATTTCATCATCCGCTTCAATTACAATTTCAGCAGAACCTATTGTTACAGGTTCACCTTCCCGGATATGAAATACCACTTTCTTTTGCCACTCTTTACGCCGGTCAATAATTTCGTAGTCAACCTCCACATTTTGGAAACCTCTGCGTTCGTAATATCGAGCAATCCGGATTCGGTCACGGCGCACCTCATTTTCATTCAGAATAAAATCATCGGTATTGCCAATCAGCTTATTCCATAAACTGGGTTCAGCAATCGCAATAGTTTCACTCAAAACCATCTTGCCGTAGCTCTGGTTTCCCTCAAATGAAACGTTCCACACCACAGGTTCCCTTTCTGTTTCCTGCGCCATCAGTTCAAAGGGTAAAAAACCGAAGAAACTCACAAAAGACAGTAAAAGAACTAGTTTCCAAACAGCGTTATCTTGATTCGTGTTATGCAAATGAGTTTTTATATCTTTTATAAAACTGAAGATCTGAGTATGTGTAGATTGGTAAAAATAGAAAAATTCAGCGACAGAATATCATCTTTAAATTTACAACCCGAATGACTTCTCCCCGAATCTCACTCCTGCTGATCCTGATCTCCTCTGTTGTCTTGTTCGTAAACGGATGCAAATCATCTGAGGAATTCAGTGGTTATTCATATGATCCCGAAGGTGTTACAGAAACTACCGACAAGGAGATAGAATCTCAGAATAAACGAACCATTGGGTTTCGGGATGATGGCGTCTGGATCTCCAATGAGTTCAGCGGATCGAGAGTAAATGATGTAGTGAGAGTTGCAGCCGGCCATTATGAATTGCGCATCCGCCCGGAAATAAGCCCTATAAACAACAGCCCTTGGTACGGATTTCAGGTTTGGGCAGATGATTCCACAGAGGTTACACTTGATTTGACCTACACCGATGGCCGGCATCGCTATCGGCCCGACATCAGCTATGATGGCGGTGAATCGTGGAGTAAAGCAGATTCTACTCTATATATACGCGACCGGGAGAACGGTAAGGGCCGAATCACGTTAGATATTGGGACGGAACCCGTTTGGATCTCGGCTCAGGTTCCGCAAACAACCCGTGAGTTTCGTCAATGGTCTGATGAAATTGCTCTGAATCCGTTTGTTCAGCGATCTGTAGCCGGCACATCACATCAGGGACGCCCGGTTTATCAACTGAAAATTTCTGAATATTCGGATGAACCTGTGAAAGGTGTGATTTTGATTTACGGACGCCAGCATCCACCGGAAATTCCCGGCTATCTCACCGGTCTCTTCTTTATTGAAGAACTCATCTCCGATTCAGAACTTGCCAAACAGTTCAGAGAATATTTTGACGTCTGGGCATTTCCGATGATGAACCCCGACGGGGCAGATAACGGACACTGGAGAGCGAATGCGGCCGGTATAGACCTGAACAGAGACTGGCAGTATTTTAATCAACCTGAGACGGCTGCAGTGCGCAACGCCATTCTCCCTTTGCAAAATCGATCTGACAGAAAAGTATTCTATGCAATCGATTTCCACTCAACCGGTCAAACCATATTCTACCCGATCCTGGAAGAGATCGATACCTTTCCACACCTGTTTACCTACCGCTGGTTAGATGGTATTCGCGAAAAGCTGCCGGACCTGGAGGTCAATGTGGAACCATTCCCGACAGACTCCCCCATTGCCAAAAACTGGTCTCATTTCACTTTTGGAATTGATGCTGTTACCTATGAAGTGTGGGACAATCTGCCAAAGGATGAGCTTGAACAGTTAGGTGTGCAGTCCGCACAGCTTTTTATGGAAATGATGATTGAAGAATTTGAAAAAGAGATGAAGTAAATTACAATCAGCCGGAAGACTTTACAAAACGAATGATTATAGTCATTCTGAGCCCGTGAAGAATCTCAGAAACATAACTATACGCTGTTATGCTGTTATAAGGAGAAGGATGACTTAAATGGTTTTGTAAAGCCCTAATCTAACTTCAACCTCATCTTTCATGAACTGTTCACAAGCCGGATGTACATTTATATATGATTTTGCAAAACTCCTCTTTATAAGTTGATACCAGATATGATAACCAGATTTACCCTTTATTTTACAATACTGATCGGCTCCCTTTTCCTTTTGCAGGCCTGTGGCGATCCCGCTTTAGATGACTATAGTGACGCACAGTTTGAGCTGACTGATCAAAATGGAGAAAGTGTCACTTTCCCGGATGATTTTGAAGGAACACCGGTAGTGATGGGATTTATTTATACCAACTGCCCCGACATCTGTTCGTTCATCACCGCCAATGTAAAAAAAGTTTATGAAGAGCTGGATGACCCGGCAGACACCCAATTTATCCTGGTAACTTTTGATCCGGAACGAGACACGCCTGATGTCTTGAAAAATTATGCCCAGTCCTTTGACATGGATCGTGAACCATTCCACTTTTTGACCGGCAGTCCCGATCTAATTGAGCAGTTTATGGAACGCGTCAGTGTTCGTATTCAGGAATCTTACTCTAAAGAGACTGAAGAAGGCGAACGACTCTATTTCCTGAATCACTCTGATAAGATTTTACTCATCAATGAAAACTCTGAATTGATCTTCGATTACGGCGGAAGTATGACCCCCGTGAATATCATTACCGAAGATCTCGAAAAACTTATATAAGCCAACACTATGAAATATTCAGCCATTTTTATCTTACTCCTACTTTTCGCTTTCAGTTGTGCCGGTGAGTCAGAACAGGAACAAACAGATGTAGAGTTTTCAGGTGAGGGAATTGATATCCAGGGAGCATGGGCACGTCCTGCATCTGAAGGCAGAATGAGTGCCGCCTATTTTCTCATCTCCAATTTTAATGAAGAAGATGATCAGCTAATCGGGGTTGAATCCGATGTTGCCGAGCTGGTTGAAATTCACGAATCGTATGAACAAGAGGAAGGAATGATGGGAATGCGAGAAGTTCCAGAAGTGGATCTGCCGTCACAGTCTACCGTTCGGTTTGAACAGGGTGGTCTTCACATCATGCTTATTCAGGTAACGCGAACCCTCGCAGATGAAGACACATTTGAGCTTACACTGCATTTTGAAAATTCCGAATCACAAACGATCGAGGTTCCGGTTCAGTTATAGCATCTACTGAATAAACAAACCTAATAGCAGAGCTATAAACCGAAAAGCCCAAAAAACCGCGGAGTACTACAACAAGCTGTCACCAAAATATGACAGAATCTACTCCTCATATCTGAAGCATACGCACGGTCATCTTCTTGAAAAGTTTCAGGCGAAAAAGAGTGATCACATTCTTGATGCCAGTTCAGGAACAGGAATTTTGGCAGAAGAGATTGTTCAGGCTCACGGTCCTTTTCACCGGCTTGTATTGAATGATCCGGCCCATAAAATGCTCGACAAAGCGAAACAGCGCCTCACTGCCTATCCGAACATTGAGTACACCAACTGCTTTTGTGAGGATCTCCGGTTTGACCCGAACAGCTTTGACAAAATTATCTGCTTAAACGCCTTTCATTACTATACGGACCAGGAAAAAATCCTGAACTTTTTTCATACGTTTCTAAAACCTGGAGGAACACTCTATGTTCTGGACTGGAACCGAAAAGGTCTGTTTACCATCGCCAGTTTTTTGATTGATATGCTCTCACCCGAAAATATCAATACACGGTCTTCTGAGGAGATGAGCTCCATGCTGACAAGATCCGGTTTTACGGTGCAGGAGAAAGGTGAATGGAGTTTTCGCTGGTGGAAATTCTTTTTTATGAAGTGCGTAAAATCAGTCAACTGATAATTTGTCTGAAACTAATCCAGAACAAAACGAAACGTTATTCTTCCCCACTGAGATTCTTGCGGCACACCGGACGGCAGCCGTGAAAATCTCCAGCTTCGGAGTGTTCTCATCACTTCTCGTTCCAACTCGGGATTCATTTTTCTCAGTGGCACCACTCTTCCCAGGGACCCATCGGGGTGTACTTCAAACCTGACGGTAATGGTGGCCTCTTCATTCGTTTGATTGGCGGGCATAGGCTGCACCATCGGAGAACGTTCCAAGTCACCCTCCCACTGCAGTTCGTACGGAGCCGAGCGGTCCTCATCATTGCCGATACCTTCATCTACATTCGTCTCACCCGTCGTTCCTTCCTCAACCCCACTACTATCGGCACCTTCCTGAATTTCTTCGGCCTCTTCAGCTACCGGCGGAACTTCCTCTTCCTCAATTTCTTCGGTGATCTCCACATTTTCGGGATCAACAATTTCGGATTCAGGTGTTTCAACAACATCTTCGCTTTCAACTTCTTCCTCCTGTTCGGGAAGCTCCACAGGCTTGGCAACTTCCTCTTCAGGTTGCTGAGGGGTTTCAACTTGCTCCGTCACTTCGGGGTCGGGATCGTCGGGTTCTTCCTCAGCAGGATTCGGCCGTGTGGCCACCTCCTCTTCCTGGACTTCCGCCTGTTCTGCAACGGTTCCGCTCCGGAATTCACCCAGCGTCACTTCGATGTATGCCGGGCGATTGTCGTAATCCATGTTGACGGTATAGAGAATCGCAATGATCAATAAAACGAGATGAATCGCACCGGTAACGGCAAGACCAAATCGGTCTTCTTTTTTAAAATGAGATTTGAACTCGTCTGACTCTGACATAAAGGTTAGTCACGCTCTGTGGCCATTACAATATTCATATTTAGGGCCTGACCGATATTCATTACACGAACAGCGTCATCCACGCGAGAATCACGATCGGCACGTACTACTAACGAAGCATTTGGCTTATTCTGATACACCTGTCGAATTACTGATGATAAACTTCCACTTGTGGTTTGTTCGCCATCCACAAAAAAGTCTCCGTTCGCTGTAATTGCAACAGAAATCTGCTGTGCATTATTCGTAACACTCGATTCGGCCTGAGGTACATTGATCCGAATGCCAAAGTTTGTCACAAACGAAGAGGTTAATAAAAAGAAAATTAACAACAGCAAAATGATGTCCGTCAGTCCTGACTGAGAGAACATGGACAACGGCTCCATTTTTAAGCTGTCTTTACGAAAATCCATGGTTTACGCCTCCTGACGTTTTTTGGGCGAAGGAGTCTGGAGCAGATCAACAAAATCAGCAGATGCATTTTCCAGCTCAAAAACCATTCGGTCCACTTTGCCAACCAGGTAGTTGTAAAAACCGAGAGCAATAATACCGACAACCAGTCCGGCCGCAGTTGTAATCAGAGCTTCCCAGATACCGCCGGCCAGTACACTTGGATTTACATTCCCTTGCAGAGACTGAATATCCATAAATGCGCGAATCATACCGGTAACCGTTCCTGTAAATCCGATAAGCGGAGCCACACTTGCAATCGTGGCCAGCCAGTTCATCCGCTTCTCAAGCTGATAAATCTCTTTTTTACCGGCGTTGTGAATCGCCTCTTCAATATCACGAATAGGACGGCCAAGCCGGCGAATCCCCGATTTTAGTATACGGGCAAGCGGTTTGTCAAACTCCTCACAGTATTGAATTGCTCTGTGCTGGCTCCCCGACTTTAGCAAAGACTCAATATTATTCAGCATGGAATTTACATCCATCCGTGAGTTTTCGAGCGTTCTCCATCTTTCAGCAATCACATAGATTGCCAGAATAGAGAGCAAAAAGAGTGGAATCATCAAAAGACCACCCTGAGATAGAATTTCAAAAAAGGACATGGATGCATCGTCCTGAAGCATTTGTGCTAACGAGTCAGCTTCTGTCGTGTCTGCCTGAAGCATTAAAAACGAGATGATATTCATGTAGGTTTAGTTGGTCTGTATTCGTTGAATGAAATTATTTGAATTGTATGGGGATGGCAGTTCTGTTGCTGCCTGTTGAGCATCCTGAATGGATTCAAACTGACCTACGCTCACACGCCAGGCCGTTTCTCCATTAACGGTTCTTGGGTTAACAAGAACCCGGTATCCGTCTGTGGCAAGTGATGCAGCCTGCTCACGGGCTCGCTCTTCACTTCTCAGAGAATGAAGCACAATAGAATAGCCGTTGTTGGCATTTTCCACCAGGTCTCCCGTCAAACCGTAAGCAGGTTGTTCCTGATCTGCCTCACCGCCTTCATCATCTGTTACTTCTGTTTCTTCTTCAGGTTCCACCGGCGTCAGAACAGCTTGATCTTCCTCCTCAACAGACGGGGTATTATCTGAATCATCCTGAGGTTGATCGGGAACCGTTTCCTCCTGTGGCTGAGGTGGTGGTACAGAATCATCTGATGAATCAAAAAGGTCCGGAATAATAAACAGGGCTGCGACAATCAAAATGATAATCAGCCCAATGCTCATCACCATCATAATCGGATCGCGTTCTTTTTTCGATTTCTTGTAAGAAGCTTTTCTTGCTGCAGGTTTTTTCTTCTCTTCCGACTCTTCGGCTACAGGTTCCGGCTCTGCATCTTCTTCATCCTGTTTTGCAAAAGGATCAAAATATTCCTCCTCTTCGCTATCCGGTGTATCTGATTCTTCATCAGATTCAAACGATGGTTCATCCTTAAATTCAACCTCATCTTCATCCGGTTCGAAAGGCGGTTCATCTTCAGATTCAATTTCAATCTCATCATCCAGTTCAAAAACCGGGCCTTCATCTTTTTCTTCAGACTTTTCCTCCTCTGCGGGATCGTCCTCCAGAATAAATGCGAACGGATCTTCTTCCTCATCTCCGTCCTCTTCTTCAGGCTCCTTAGGTTTTTCTGAACCTTTCATCTTGGAGGAAGCATCTCCCAGCAACCCTGAAAACGGATCAATATCCCGTTCTACTTTGTCAGGCGGTGATATGAGTGCCCCTCCATCCGGGCCTTCCGCATCATCTTCAATTGGCTCGTCGTCATCAAGGCCAAAAATCTCGTCCAGATCTTCACCAGTAGCCGTACCCGGTATTTCCTTATCTTCTTCCGGTTCCGACCCGCTTCGCGGTGGTTTGAGCTCCACAGGCTCCATTCCTGCATACTTAAAATTAATTTCCGTGCTTAATTCATCAGATGGGTCAAATTTGAGATCTCCGTTTTCATCAAAGTAAAACATCCCGAACTCTTTGATCTCAAGTGCTTTGCCTCTCTCAGCTGCATCCAGTATTCGATCAATGAGTTGTTTGAGCTGACTGTCGATCTCATCAGAGTCCATTCCTGTTTTTTCCACCAACAGTTCAACCAGTTTGGCTCTGTCAATTTTCATTTGATTTCCTCACCTTAGATTTGAATTCAACAACGTCTGCAGGCGGTACCATCACGACCCTTCCGTTTTCGTAGGTTTTCTGATGTTGTTTGCGATGGGCCACCTCGAATGTACCAAAGCCATCTATTTCGACCTTATTTTTTTGTAAGATCTGTTCCCGCAGGACCTCTTTGAAAGCCTTAATAAATGTAGATTTCATTTTTTAAAATAGGTATGTGATTCCAATATAACCCTGAAAACCTCTTTCGGGGTATCCTTGCCACAACTCATACTCTTCGTCCAATAAATTAACAAGTTTACCGTAGACTCCCAGCCGTTCAGCCAAAGAAATTTCAAATTGGCCGCCAAACAGCATGAATGATGACATTGAGTTCCCTTCTGAATCATCACGGCTGCCAACGTATTCGCCCCAGCCCTCAATAACTAACTGTTTAAACGGACGAAGTGCAACGGTTCCTTTAATATTTAACGACTCAATAAACGGAATTTTTTCATCATTTGAGAGTCTCGGTCGCTGCCAGGCACCGTCGGCACTTACCCAAAATACATCCGGGCTGATATCCTGAGTAAATGATCCATAGATCTTAAAGATTGATGCATCCTGATAATTAACTCCAAATTCCCGAGCTCCGGTCCCGGGGCTGTCAGGTAAAGTAAAATCATTGCGCGTATAGTACTGGTAGTTGTTAACACTTTGGTAGGAGACCCCTCCGCGAAATGTTGTACCAGAAACGGGCTCAATATGAGCCTCAGCAAACGCTTGCAAATCGAACTGGTGCTGCAGGGAGTCGGCAAAATTCACATAGTAGTTTTCATTATGAATGTCGCTCCACTGTTTATGATTAGGCTTCCCTGAAATATGGCCTTTTAAATCGAGGCCTGAAAACAGTGTGTGGGTAACGGTTAACTCCGGTGCCAGGTACAGAGTAAAATCATTCACAGCATCGGTCACACCCGATACACCCAAACTTGCCTTTACATCGGTTTGGTAATTAAATAGCCGCTCATAGTGGGCAGCTGCCGTAGTTACTGACCAGGTTTGATTTCCGTTCTGGAAATCATTCACGCCTCCAAAAATCGTATTCAACTTCAGCCGGTGCACTTCCTGGATATTCTCTCCGAGCCTGGAATACTGAAGCGTTCCGCCGGAATGCCATTCCTGAACTTCGCCGGATGATAGTTCATCAAAATCTGAAGTGACATCGTATCGGTTTGAACCTCCCCGTACATTAAGCTGAACACCGCTTAACGATGTTCTTGCCCAATCCGCGTCAAAACCACCTTTTACTCCGTATCGCTCAACCCGGTTACTCCCATCCACAGGCTCATTATCAAATGTGAAAAGACCGGGATAGTGATTAAAACCCGAGTTAACGGCCAGATTAGTTCTGAGCGTGGTTTTATCAGAAACAACATGAATTGAATTCATACCAATTTCAGACTTTCTGCGGGAATCTGTAAAGCCCTCCAGATGGCCATCCGTAGAGAAATGGTTTACATTTGCCGAAACCCGGTTTCTGTTATTTATCCTTCCCACAGCATAAATATCTGCTTCAGGCGATAAATAACTCCCTACACCCAGCCGGGCAAATCCATTTTTGGGATCCGCATAACCAAGCGGCGTGTACTCCGGTGCCTCAGGATTTTCGAGCACTCCAATTGGTAAATTGGCTATAACAGTCTCCTCATCTTCAAAAAAGGGTGTACGATTCGGATCGATCTGAAAAACTCTTGGCCGAGGATTAAAACCCAGGATTGGCTGACGTCTTAATCCCGGAAACCTGGCCTGAAACTGACTTCGAATCTCAATATCCTGCGGATCAATTTCCGGCAGCAGAGTCTGCTGAGCCTCTGATTGTTCAGCATCCTGCGCCGACACATTAAGAGAAATACCAAATGAAAGGCAGAGAATAAGAGCAGTCGTAAAAAGTCGAATCATAAAGTTAGAACTATTCATCATTTAACCATAAGAGGGCTTTAGAAAACTTGTATTTCTAGTCATTCTGAGTGAACAAAGAATTTCAAAATCAGGATTAATTCATAATATTCGGTTATTCTTCTCCCATACGCTGTCGGGATCACGATAACATCATAGGTTTTGCAAAGCTCTCAGTGTGAAACTAACAGCTTTTTATGTAAAAAAACTTAGATCTTTTGGCAATGTACAATTTAATTCGGATTACCTGATGAGAGCGTATGATACTTGTCCCACCAAAGCGCAATTGGTCCGATGATAAACACTAAAAGTACAGTAACGGCATGAGCAATGGTTGCGTATGTAAGAGCCGAAACCAAAGGAATATTGTATAAAAGTGACATACTTTGCTGAATAAGAAGATGGTACGAACCTATTCCCGCCGGTGTTGGTATACTCACACCAATTGAGGAGACCATTGTAAGCACTACAGCATCACTCATCGTCAAACCGTAAACCGACTGCAAACTCATCATATAGAACGGCAGATAGGTCATAAAAATATATCCAATCCAGATGCCGGCCGTCAGCATCAGAAATACGGGCCAGTTGTCTACATATCGTATCGAAATCATACCGTCTGTAAACAATTTCGCTTTGTGAAACAGTGCGTTCAAAATTGAATTGTTAAACGGTTCTTTTTTGTCACTGTAGTTTAGCAGTTTATAAATGATCCATATGCCTGCTACCACCAGCAGAAAAAAAAGTGGGATGGCCAGGTATGCGTACCATGGCCAGCTTTCCGTTCCAAACAGCTGCTCCAGCACTCCGATGTCGCGAATCAGGTAAAGAGACACAAAAACGATCAGAAGCATCATTGTAGCCAGATCAAAAAGCCGCTCAACAACAATGGTACCCAACAGATTGCTGGAACTCAGTCCCTGCTTTTTTGCCACATACACCGGCCGGCTGATTTCGCCCAGGCGGGGAACAACATTATTGAAAACATATCCAAGCATCACTCCTGCAAAAAGTGTGGATCTTGGAACGTAGGTATCTTCATTGGTCAGCAGCAGTCTCCATCGCTCTGCCCGCATCCAGTGGCTTGCCAAAAGGGCCACAATAAAAAAAGGCAACCAGTAGAAGGTTGCCATTTTCATCTGCTGCCACAGTTCTGCCAAATCTACACTCCGAACAGCAAGCTGAATAAACAGCAATGCAACTACCACAGAAATGACAATGTTGACAATTCGGCGTTTCTTCATTCTGCTTCCTGGCGGAGATCTATTCGTTCGGCGTCATCGGGAACTTCCAGTTCAAATATTTCTGAATCGGCAGTCGTAAAAAACCCTTCTTCAAATGAAGTAATCAGTTCATTATCAACCTGATCAATGGCTACAATACGAACGGGATCCCCGTCTGAATTAAGCATAATGGTTACGTTTTGAAAAACCGTGTACGGATCATCTGACGTTAAGGTGATTTCAACTCCGCCATCATCGTTCACTTCCTCCTCAACCGAAAAAGATTCATCCACACCCTGAAGCATTCGAGACGGTGCAAAATCATCTTCCTCTTCGATATATTCACTGACAATTACTCGATTCCTTGACTGATCATACACAGTGGAAATTTCACCGTCCACAACCATGGATTGCGTGTCTCCTTCAATTCTGTACTTCTTTTTCCCAATCCATATTTTACCCTCCGACTGCTGCTCCTCGCCCGTAAAGGCATCACGGTAAAAGTGTGAGAATTCAGCCTCAAAAATCCGGCCCTCTTCAAAGCTCTCCTTCAGTTGATCAAACCGCGGGGTTTGCGCCAAACCATCCATCCAGAAAACAGATGAGAGGATAATTGTTAAGATGACAGTTGTTTGTTTCATAGCAGCTTGATTTCATTTCTTTACACATCCTTTCTAACTAAGTAATGCGCCGGCAGTTCCCAATCAACGAATCAAATTGGCTTTTGATTATCTGACAGGTTTAAACTCCAAGTTCTTCAAAAATTTCTTCCAGCTCTTCTTCATCATCAATCTTCACATCTCTTGCCGTACTACCCTGGTAAGGGCCCACGACCCCGGCGTTATAGAGCTGATCAATAATTCTGCCCGCCCTGTTGTAGCCGATTTTCAGTTTTCTCTGAAGCAGAGACACGGAACCCTGCTGATGGATTACCACAATTTTTGCAGCCTCTTTGAAGTAATCATCAATATCATCCAGCGGATCAGGGATTCCTTCATTCTCTTCCTCAATAACCGGCAGCTGAAACGGTTTTTTGAACCCTTTCTGAGAACCGATAAACGAGGTAATACGCTCAACCTCATCCGTATCTACATAGGCATTTTGAATACGGGTCATACCACCGCCGTTTGAGAACAACATATCGCCGCGCCCAATTAGCTGATCGGCTCCTCCTGTATCCAGAATAGTTCTCGAATCTACTTTTGAGGCCACCTGATAAGCAATTCGCGCCGGAAAGTTCGCCTTGATGGTACCGGTAATTACGTTCACTGAAGGTCTCTGGGTAGCCACCACAAGATGAATTCCGATCGCCCGGGCGAGCTGAGCAAGCCGTGCAATCGGCTCTTCAATCTGTTTACCGGCCGTCATCATTAAATCTGCAAGCTCATCAATCACAACAACGATGTAGGGCAGGTGGCGGTGACCAAGCTCCTCATCGAGCTCACCGGTATCAAATTTTTCATTGTACGACTTGATATCGCGCACCATCGCCATCTTCAGCAGATCATACCGTTCATCCATCTCTTTTGTCACACTTTCCAGCGTTTCCATTGCCCGGGTTGTGTCTGTTACAATCGGCTCATCCGATCCCGGCAGAACTGCCAGATAGTGGTTTTGAATATTCCGATAGAGAGAAAGCTCAATTTTCTTCGGATCGATCATTACAAATTTCAGATCATCCGGATGACATTTATAAAGCAGGCAGGTAATGACCGTGTTTATTCCCACTGATTTACCGGATCCCGTTGCACCGGCAATCAAAAGGTGCGGCATACGTGTCAGATCAATCATAAACACTTCATTCTCAATTGTCTTCCCGAATGCGACCGGAAGTTCAAAATCGGTTTCAACAAATTTTTTCGTATTAATTACCGATTTGATGTAAACCGTTTCGCGGGAGCTATTCGGCACTTCAATACCCACGGCAGAACGTCCGGGAATTGGCGCTATAATCCTCAGTCCGTGCGCGGCGGTCGCCATCTTCAAATCATTCGCATAGCTCTCAATCTTACTGATTTTTACATCAGGGGCAGGCTCCAGTTCATACAAGGTAACTGTTGGACCTACAATTGCATTAATGCTGAGAATCTCAATTTTATGGCGCTTCAGCTTATCGAGAATAATGCGTTTATTTTCTTTGATCTCCTCCAGATCCACCTCATTCCCTTCATTCGGCGGAGCGTTCAGCAGATCAGTTCCCGGGAATTTGTATTTGATGACCGGCACTTCTTTCGCTTTACTCTTATTGATGCGGTCGAGCTCTTTTTCGCTGGCCTCTTCATCACCCTCCCCCACATAAACCGAGATCTCTACGTCATCGTCATCTTCAACTGTTTCTTCAGATTTTTTCTCAAGTATGGCACGGGGCGGTTTGTTGTCCAGGTCGGCCATCTCCTTTTTCCGTTGCTCCTTGCGTTTTTCATCCTCTTTTTGTGAGCGTTCCACAATATCTTCAATGGATGCAGGCGGAGTTTTTGCTTCCGGCTCGATTTTCTCCTGCTCACGCTTCATTCGGGCGTCAGCCTTCTGGCGCTGTTTAACAGCTTTTTGCTCCTCTTTTTCCCGCTTTTTCTCCTCCTTCTTCTTTAGCTTCTCTTCTTTTTTTGCCGCACGGTTTTGTTTAAAATCAGATTTCCATCCTTGCAACAACTCCACTGTTTTCTGTAAGTCCCGGTCAGCCAGTATCAGCAGGGATACAAACATCAGAACCAACAGAAGTATGATGGATCCAACTCCCAAAATATTTTCAATTATGCCGGCTACATAAACACCGGAGTTGCCGCTCCAGGCCATCGAATAAGCTTCAAACCGGTTGTAGAACCACCCCAGAATTGTGGAAGACAGAACCATTATCCACAGACCGTATGCAGCAGGCCAGCCCAAATCACCTAAATCGTTCTGGCGAAAAACAAACCAACCGAGTGAAGCGATAATAATGGGCAGAATAATACTGGTGTAACCAAAAAGAGTGTTCACCAGCACATAGGAAATGTACGCCCCCACAACACCCAGCCAGTTGCTGATGCGAAGTGCCGGTCCCTGATCCAACTGAAAAAGTGAACTGGGGTTCAGGGATTTCACAACCGCATAATCGGATGGGCTGTAAGACGCAATACTGAGCAGCAGCAGTGCTGCAACCGCCATAATCAGTATCCCCGCCACCTCCATTTTTCGGGAGTAGTCAAAATTGCTAAAAAAACCGTTCTGCTTTTTTTTCGCCATATCAAATCGAGATAATTCCGTCGTGCAATATAGGTATTTGGTCGGTGATATCTGTTTGGCAACAATAATCCAGATCTTCGGTTCCCACCACATTTATCAGCCTTTGCGCATGATTCGACTGAAATATTACCGATCGGATATCGCCGGAGTATTTTTCATAAAGCCCATATGCTACTTTGGCGCCGTCATTGGCATCATCCGACAGATGTCCACCTCCTAAATTGTATATAATATTACCTGCAAGCAACATATCCTCCAGTGCCAGCCGGCCCTTCCATCCTGCACAGAGCAAAACAATTTCATTTTTTTCAGCCTGAAGCTCCTCAACAATTGCACTTAAATTCAGAAAAGAAGCCATATATATCTTAGCTGAACCCAGGGATTTTTTGATTGCTTTTGTACCATTTGTGGTGTTAAAAATGAGCGTTTTACCGGCAACCGTTTCCCGGCTATACTCTAATGGAGAGTTTCCCAAGTCGTAACCGTCAATTTTGTTTCCGTCTTTTTCCCCGCAAAGAAGGTAATTCTCGGAATCCACGCTTTGGGAAATACGGCTGGCTTCACCCATGTCTTCGACAGGAATTACGCCTTTGGCTCCGTTCATCAAGGCTGTTACAATGGTGGATGTTGCACGAAGCACATCGATCACTACGACCGATTTGTTACGCAGTTCATTTTCCTGAAACGACTGCGCTGAAAAAAATACGTCTAAACTATCTGTACTGCTCATATAATTATTTCTTGTAAAACGGTGGTTTTGTAACCGTTGCGGGTACTTCTTTTTTTCGAATTTGAATCGTAATGGATTCACCTTCTTTAGCGTGATCCATTTGAACGTATCCCATACCTATACCTTTATTCAAAGAGATGGATTGTGTTCCGCTTGTTACAAAACCAATTTCATTTTTTTTGCCATCAAGAATTTTATATCCGGAACGTGGCACATTTCTTCCTTCATCAATCACAAAGCCGGTGAGCTTTCTGCTCACGCCTTCATCTTTCACTTTTTGCAGGGCTTCTTTTCCAACAAATTCATCTTTATCCATTTTGGTGAGCCATCCTAGGCCGGCCTCCAAAGGATTTGTTTCCTTGGTGATATCATTTCCGTAGAGTGCAAATCCCATTTCAAGGCGAAGGGTATCGCGTGCACCGAGTCCGGCGGGTTCTAAACCCTCAGGCTCACCTGCCTTCAACAACTCGCGCCAGATTTTAACGGCATCAGACTTGGCAGTATCGATATAGAGCTCAAACCCTTTTTCTCCTGTATAGCCTGTTGCCGAGATAATCACATCACTTTCTCCTGCAACAGTTCCCTGTTCAAAAGTATAGAATTTGATATCAGATACATCAGAATCCGTCAACTTTTGCAGGATTTTGATCGAATTCGGGCCCTGCAATGCAAGTAACGCATACTCATCAGACCGATTTTCTAATTCTGCCTCCATGGAATTGTGGCTCTGAATCCACTTCCAGTCTTTTTCAATGTTGGATGCATTAACCACCAGCATATACTCCTCACCGGAAATCATATAAACCAACAAATCATCCACTATTCCGCCATCATCATAACACATGGCAGTATATTGAGCCTTGCCTGGAACCAGCTTGGATGCATCATTAATCGTAACTTTCTGGATCAAATCCAACGCTTTAGGACCCCGCACAAAAAATTCACCCATGTGTGACACATCAAACAGTCCCGCTTTTTCGCGAACGGCCATGTGCTCCTGTTTAATCCCTTCGTACTGAACGGGCATATCAAACCCGCCAAAGTCAATAATTTTAGCACCCAGATTTTCGTGTTCCTGATAAAATGGAGTTCGTTTTGACATAAATCGATCTAAATTTCAAATTCTACAATTTCATCGAACTGTACACAGCTGGGGTCAATCAATCCGTTCATAATCAATTAATGAATTCGCCCTATATTATGGTTCTGTGAACAATCTCAAAGGTAACCGTTTAATTTACCTCTTATTCTGATTATTTTTGAAAGGTAAGAATTTCAAGCACGCAAAACATTTATGTCTATCCACAAAGAAGAAATAAAAAGCGCACTTTCACAGGTTCTGCATCCACAATATGAGAAGGATCTGATTTCCCTCGATCTTGTGCAGGATCTGATTATCCAGGACAAATATGTGGCATTCACATTGGAGATGCCCAAGAAAGATGACAGCCTGGCCGACTACCTCAAAAAAGAGTGCACCAAAGCCGTTCAAAAATTTGTAGACAGTGAGGCTATATTGGATATCACAGTGGGTATCAATATCTCCCGGCAGCGTGAGCTTGAAGGTGAAAGCTCAGCTCCTGAACAATCTCAACAGCCTCCCCAGCAAGAGCCTGTGCTGCCCGGCGTAAAAAACGTGATTGCAGTAGCTTCAGGTAAAGGCGGTGTGGGTAAATCCACCGTTGCTGCAAATCTCGCGGTAGCTCTCAGTCAAACCGGTGCCAAAGTAGGGCTGCTCGATACCGATATCTACGGACCGAGTGTTCCCACAATGTTTGATGTAAAAGAACGCCCGAATATCACCACACAGAAAAAACTGGTCCCAATTGAAAAGCACGGTGTGCACCTGGTTTCGATGGGATTTTTGGTTGATACCGATCAGGCGATGATTTGGAGAGGCCCGATGGTAACTAGCGCCGTTAAACAGTTTATGCAGGAAGTAGAGTGGGGCGAGCTCGACTATTTGATCCTCGACCTTCCTCCGGGAACCGGTGATATTCAGCTCACTATCGTTCAAACCGTGCCGCTAACCGGTGCAGTCATTGTATCTACTCCTCAAACAGTTGCCCTTGATGATGCTCGCAAAGGTGTTGCGATGTTCAGCAAAGTAAATGTGCCTGTTTTGGGAATTGTTGAAAATATGGCCTACTTCGTACCGGATGATGCGCCGGAGAAAAAGTATTATATCTTTGGTAAGCACGGTGCAAGAAAACTCGCTCAACGGCTTGAAGTGCCATTCCTTGGGGAGATCCCGCTTCGGGAACAGATTAGGGAAACAAGCGACTCCGGAACCCCTGTAGTTGCGGCCGACCCGGCTTCTCCATCAGCTATTGCACTGAAAGAAATCGCAAATCGGGTTCAACAGACAATTTCAATTCAGAATCAGAGCGGGGAGTCCTCGAATAAAGTCGATATCAAAATCCGCCCATAATTGCGAATTATATGAATTGCCAAAAAAAGCCGAGGCAATATGTCTTCGGCTTTTTAGTTATGCATGGAAAATTCTGAAATGACCAAAAAAGAAGAAAAAGCAAAGAAAAGAAAACGATCGCTCATTGAATGGGGTGTGATTATTGGAGTTATCGGCTTTCTATATTTAACCGGTCTCCATACACCTGTCATCGGTACTCTGCAAAAAGGGTTGTTGGCCACCGGATTAATTAAACCGTCCATTCCTTCAGTAACAGATACTTTCCCAGAGGCAAACCGGGATTTGTATATGGCTGACGAAAACGGGGAAGTTATTTCGCTGGCGCATTTTGAAGATCAGGTGGTGTTTATGAATATCTGGGCAACCTGGTGCCCTCCTTGTATTGCAGAAATGCCGTCCATCAACAAGCTATATCAAAAATTTGATGAAACGGACAATGTGAAATTTGTTCTTGTCTCTATGGATGACGATTTCGATAAAGCCCGGGATTTTATGGAAAAAAGAGGGTTTGATATGCCCATTTACCACTTTCGAACAAAGGCGCCCGACACCTACGAAAGCAATGTCATCCCTACAACATATGTAATTTCAGGAGACGGAAAGCTGATGATGGAAAAACAGGGCCTTGCAAAATATGACACTCCCGAATTTGAGCAGTTTTTGAGAGATCTTTCGGAGATTTGATAATCAGAACCGCTCGCTGATTAAATTTTCGTTAAAGACTAATCCAACCTCCCCTTTATCCCCTCCTTGCCTAAGGAGGGGAAAATCTTTCTCAGCTCCATCACTCAATAATTAATCATACCTTACTTAACAAGCAGGAGTCTTTTCACAAATGCTTGGTCATTTACAATCAGGCGGTAGAAGTACATACCACTTGCAAGGTTTGAAGCATCAAACTCCAGGTTGTAGCGCCCTTCTGATTGCTGTGAATTAACCAGGGTTTGAACCAGCTGCCCGCTCACGTTGTAGATATCAAGACGTACGTCAGACGTTTCCGGCAGCACATAAGGAATAGTTGTGGTCGGGTTAAATGGATTCGGATAATTATCTTCAAGACGGGCAATTTCATCTTCTCGAAGAGATTCACCGGTCAGATTTATGCTTATTGGACTTGGAGCATTTGATGCATTGTGAGAAACTCTGGCAACTCCCTGATGAATCCGATCATTTTGAGGAATGTAGCGTATACCAATTTCAACGCTTTGCCCCGGTTCAACACTCCCTGAAGCAATTCCTGAAGGGAAAACAACATAATTATCACTGTCGATATTGACACTGTATGAAAGTGGATCTTCAGCGGTAGCAGCATTTTCGATAACAAAAGTTCGGTCCACTCTACTTCCAACATTCGTCACACCAAAATCCAATCCATCTTCGGTAAATTGACTATCCACAAAAATTTCTGATTCGGCGCCTACCAATTCAAGACATGAACTACCCAATGGCCAGCCCCAGTCACTTAGCATTCCGCAAAAAACAGGTCCCGGAGAATGAACTGCAAACTGACGATCTATTCGGGGGCGCATCAATGCACTTTCCAGATTTTGTTGCTGAGAAAATGTGTTTTGATCAAGGTGTGAATATGATGAACCTCCGTTCCATTCCGAAGGTGCGTATAACGGAACACGCTGTCCGGAAAACACACCCCGTGCATCATTTCCTGTAAAGAAAACACCCGATCTCTGTCCGGTTAGTGCTCTGTACAACTCTACCGATGGGTTTGGGAATTCATTTGTATCAAGCAGTACATCTCCGGATCCATCCTCCGTGAACCTATCGTAAATAAATGGCCAGTCATTATCACCTAACCCATAGCTTCCCGTTTGAGAACCTTCATCAGCATCCATGGTTCCGATAAACCCTATTCCATGGCCAATTTCATGAAGCACCACAGTTACAAAGTCGATGAGCCCCTGAGGTGTGTTTGCATCCGTTCCAAAATACCAGTCATCAAAATTGCAGTTCATATTGATCACAATATCGTGATCTTCCCCAAAATCATTTCCTTCAAGCTGATCCATACCCGTCATCGCGCTGGCTTGGGCAACGGTGTACCAGGTTTCCGGTTCTCCGTTTGATGGATTAGCGACGAGAGTTGGACCGGCACTACCTAACACATTTTCATCACGTGGAGTCCAGCTCGCCTCAATACGAATTGGAATTTCTGACTGTAAATAAGTTTCCCAAATTCCCATTGCATACTCAAATGCAGTCTGAGCTTCCTGTGGCCACTCACTTCCATCGTCGCAGCTGTTTACATAACTGATTTCAAAATTTGCAGATCGAGTCTCGTTCTCTGCCATTTTCCGAAATTTATCTTCAGCTTTTTTAAAGTAGTTTCGGTTAATATCAGTAGGAGGCAGCTTACAAATTTGACTCATCTCAGGCGCCGGGGCCAAGATAAAATCTTCAGACTGGGGTATTGTTTCCTGTGCCTGAACAGTGAATGCAGGCAGTAAAAAAAGTAAAGCATTTAAATAGAACAGCTTGAATGGAAATGCTGTTGATGTGGTTTTAAGGTAACTTTGAATCATATGTAAACAGCTAATTCTTATTTGAAATCGATCATAAGTTTAAGCAAATCATATCAATCTTACTCAATCAATTTTCTATTTACGAATATTAATCTTGATATTAAACAGGTTGATAATTAAACCTCACTAAAATGAAAACTGCGAAACTTTCTCTCTCCGTTCAAATTATCGGATTTATTCTATGGCTGGCTCTCTGCTATTTTGTAGCATGGACCGGGGCGCAAGTTTCTCCAGGAATTGCTTCACCTGAGTGGTACAACGCCCTTAATAAACCTGATTGGAACCCTCCGGCATGGCTTTTCGGCCCCGTTTGGAGTATGCTATATACATTTATGGGTATCGCAGTATGGCTAATCTGGAAAGATTACGGTTTTAAGTTTGCCAAGGGTGCACTCATTGCTTTTCTCGTGCAACTGTTCCTGAACGGATTATGGTCTCAACTCTTTTTTAACCTTCAAAATGTCGGATGGGCTCTCATCGAAATCATGCTGCTGCTTACCTCCATTTTTATCACAACCTACCTCTTCTTTCAGAAAAACAAAGCTGCAGGGTGGCTGATGGTACCTTATATATTGTGGGTTAGTTTTGCAACGGCATTGACAGCAGCTATTTGGGTATTGAATTGAATGGCTTCAGGCTTCAGGCTTCAGGCTTCAGGCTTCAGCGGCAAATTTAATAGTTGCATCACTTCGAGACAGCCTATGCTATTGCTTATGATGACAGGCGTAATCTAATTGGCTTTTTGTCGGGATGAAGTTGAGAGGTTAATTTTCTGAAAAAGTAGGGCCGACCGGGATCATCTGCGGCATGAAAGTCGAACCCGTCAGCCTGCAAAATTAGTCTTGCTTATACTTGAACAGGTTATCCGCGCCCACTTTCTCTTCTGCCTGTGTCAATGCATATGCGCTTTCGAACAGTACAATCGGGTTCTCTTCCATATCTTTGGTGACATGAGTGGAATAACTGCTCTCCAGTTTTTTGATAATTTCATCTGATTTTTGCGGCAACCATCGAGCGGCATGGTAGTTGACCGGCTGCATATGGAGCTCAACCCCATACTCGGCCTGCATTCTGTGTTCAACCACTTCAAACTGAAGTACGCCCACCGTTCCAAGTAAAAGCTCGTTTCCTACGCCGTTTGGTACCTCAAATACATGCACTACTCCCTCTTCGGAAAGCTGCTTCAAACCTTCCCGGAGCTGTTTTCTCTTGAACGGATCTTTGGTAGAAACTTTCATGAAATGCTCCGGCGTAAAGAGTGGAATCACATTAAACCGAACCGGTTTATTTTCGAAAAGAGTTGAGCCAATTCTGAAAAATCCCGGGCTGAACAGCGATACAATATCTCCGGGGTAAGCCTCATCCAGAATGTTTCTCTCATCACCCATTAAGGTATGTGGAGTAGACATTTTTACTTTTTTCCCGGTTCCCTCATGAATTACATTCAAACCTCGCTCAAATTTTCCGGAAGTGATTCGAATAAATGCAGCGCAGTCTCTGTGATCCGGGTTCATATTAGCCTGCAGCTTGAAAATAAAACCGCTGAACGGTTCATCAAGGCTTCGCTGATTGCCGTCTGCATCGGAATAAATTTGCGGCGATGGAGCCAGCTGTGGGAAATATTTTAGAAAAACATCGAGGCCAAAATTGTTAAGTGCGGAACCGAAAAATACCGGAGAAGCTTCACCAATCTGGAATTTATCCCGGTCCATATCAGCAAACATATCTTCAATCAGCATCACCTCCTCTTCGAGCTGCTCTTTTTCATGGTCAGACAGGTTAGATTCATCCAAACCCTTTTCCAGAGAAAAAATTTCGGTTTCTGCTTTTTGAGCACCATGCTTGGTCTTTCGGTAAAGATGAAGTTCCTTACCGATCAAATCGTAAATCCCCTGAAATTTTTGCCCATATCCAACAGGCCAGCTGGCGGGAATTGCCTCAATACCCAGTTTGCTCTCAACATTACTGAGTACTTCCAGCGGATCCATGCCGGGGCGGTCACACTTATTCACAAACGTAATAACCGGTACTTTTCTCATTTTGCAGACTTCAAATAGTTTTTCCGTCTGCTCCTCAACGCCTTTAGCAACGTCAATTACCATTAAGCCGCTATCGGCAGCCACGAGGGTTCGCAGGGTGTCTTCAGAAAAGTCTTTGTGACCGGGAGTGTCCAACAGATTGTATTTAATACCGTCTTTCTCAAAACGAAGAACCGATGAGGTTACTGAAATCCCTCGATCCTGCTCTATCGACATCCAGTCTGATGCAGCGTGACGACTTGCTTTCCGGGCACGAATAGAACCGGCCTCGTGTATAGCTCCGCCGTAAAGAAGAAGTTTTTCAGTCAGTGTTGTTTTCCCGGCATCCGGGTGAGAAATAATTGCAAAGGTTCTCCTTCGAGCTGCCTCCTGTTCAATTTTATTTAACTGCGTAGCTATACCTGTCTGTGACATATTTAATCGACTGCATCCATTTTTAGAAAGACTTGTAATATAATGAATTCATCGTTTTTGTTCACTCATTTCCCGCAATTGAGTTCATACCGGCCCGGCTTTACATTTTATACATTGTTTAACCGAAACAATTGAATCCCGGCATAACCTGAATATTGCCGGATAATATTTTAAACAATGTTAAAAACCGGCCTAAAAAAGCTCTAAATGGCATTTCCCCTCAATTGTGCCGGAACACTACAGGGTAGAACTCTGTATGAGTAACTGAACTCGAAATCAAAAATCGAATATTTATTATGACTTCCTTTAAAAAAGCTTCCACGATTTTTACTGCAATCTTCTCACTCATTCTACTCGCAGGGGTCAATATATCCCTTGCCCAAGACGGTAACGTAGTAGATGTGATTAATGAGAGTGATGATCATACAATTCTATCCGAATTGTTAGAGACAACAGAGCTGAATAATGTTATTTCTCAGCAAGGTCCATTTACTGTAGTAGCGCCTACAGATGCGGCTTTTGAAGAGATGGGATCTGAACTGGATGAATTGAGAGATGATCCTGAACGAGCTCAAAATGTTGTGATCGGTCACCTGTTCCAAGGTGAAGTTCCGGCCGAAGAAGCTGAGCCTGCACTGAATGTTGAAATTTCAGACGGTGACATTGAAGCTTCCAACGGTCTTGTTCACATTACGGACACCGTTATTATGGAATAATTTCCTTTAACTGAACAGTTAGATGGAAGGAGTCGTGTTCCCGGATGGGGAGCACGGCTTTTTTTATTTCAGGCTTCAGGCTTCAGGCTTCAGGCTTCAGGCTTCAGGCTTCAGGCTTCAGGCTTCAGGCTTCAGGCTTCAACGGCGAATTTATTATTGACATCACTTCAAGTAAAATCAAGAAATTAATTTCAGCTGTTAACTATCCATCTCAATGTTTTTGATTAGCTTGTAGAGCATCTTTCCCATCAAATCTATACTCTTACACAATTCATTGAATTTCTCTTTTTCCTTCAGTGAGCCTGTTTCGTAAAGTGACTCTAAATGATCTCTGGTTTCATCCACAGAAGCGTGGGCATATGTAAGAAAACGCAAGTAGTCATTTTGATATCTTCTTCTCCCATAACCTTCTACAATATTTGAACGAATAGATTTAGATGAACGTCTGATTTGACTACCGGTTTCATACAACTCAAATCTTGGCAGATTCAAAGACATCTTATGAATATCAATGTATAGCTTCCTTCCCTCATGCCAAACCAACAGTTTCTTATAACTCATATCTCCTGTTTTTTTGATTAACATTGTAACTGTTGGAAACAGGATTTATGAAATCCTTACAATTTTTCTCCTGATACTTGCAGCCTATAGCTTGAAGCATGTGACAGTAAACCATAAACCGTATACCGTAAACCTTTACGGTACTAGTTCTTTTAAAATCCGGCTCAATCTCAACAAATCCTCCCTTGTATTGTACACATTCAACGAAACCCTCACCGCTTTTCCTCGGACAGACACATGAATATTTTCCTCTGACAGTTTTTGGCGGACCTGTTCCGGATCAATTTTCTCCGGAAGATGAATTCCAAACAGATGTGCCCCGCGCCACTTTTCATCCTCGATTCTGAAGCCCTGTTTTCTGAGTTTTTGAATCGCCTCTTTTGAGATCTCCCTGCAGTAGTTCTGGATATTGGCCGGACCCCACTCAAGAATTTGTTCCAGGGCCTTGGCCATCATCGGCATGTTGATGAAATTGCTTCGTTCGCCTACGTCAAAACGGTGCGCGCCCGGTTCATACTCCTCTTCATAATCCACCAGCCCGGCAAAATCGCGGCTGTATTTTCGAACGATCCAGCCCTCTTCCAGCGGAACTCCATCCTTCAGTTTCTCACCAAAGTATCCCAACGACGTTCCGTAGGGTCCCATCAGCCATTTATACCCGGCACAGATCAGCGCATCAGGCTGAACGGTTTGAACATCAAACGGCATTGCACCTACCGACTGCGTTGCGTCAATCACAAACCAGACATTATTGCTCCTTGCAACTTCACCGATTTTTTCCAGATCAAACAGTGTGCCGTCTGTCCAGTGTACGTTGGAAAGCGCAACGAGAATCGTCTCCTCATCAATAGCGTCCAGAATCTTCTCGTTCCAGATTCGTCCGCGATCCTGGAACTCTGCCGGGGCTTCCACAATCTTCAGGCTGCAGCCGTGTTCCTTGCAATACCGCATCCACGGATAAACATTACTCGGAAACTGATCGCCCGCAACCACAATATTCCCGCCCTTTTTGACAGGCAGATTCTTCGTCACAATTCCCATCCCGTACGAGACGGAAGGCAGAATGGCAATTTGATCAGCTGAAGATGCACTAACCAACTCAGAAAACAATCGCCTAACCCTGTTTGAATCCTCAAAAAAATCAGCCGGAGTCACCTCCCACGGACGGTTTTTCATTCTGATGCCGTCAATTCCCGCTTGCTCAACCGATTTGAGCAGAGGCGAGAGAAAGGCGCCGTTCAGATAGTGGTGATTGTCATCGAGCTGAAACAGGTGTTTTTGGCAAGTAAGCATTATAGATGGAGACTTTAAGATTCGTTCTTAAATCAGAATATAACGGACTATACTCAGCCTTGCACCCTCATAGTTGCCACTTTCTATTTCTTGATATGCTTTGATATGTACAATCTCATTTCCAACTATAAATCGAAGAAACGAACATGATGCACTGGCATCAAACCGAATCGTTTTAGACTTGGAATCAGTCCTTTTTCCTTCAGCTTGTTGTTTAATAACAAGCGAATTTGTTTTTTATTAAACAACAAAACTGTATTTTAGTATCAAACACTATTGCTATGATACTAAAATCATCATTAAAAGAAGTAGCGGAAGCACAAAAAGAAAACCTGCTGAAATTAAATACGGGTTTACAAAGGCATCAATTGGATGAAATACCTGAATTGGCTTCTCATGCCCTTATCATCTCGGGTATCAGACGATGTGGAAAAAGCACGTTGCTGCATCAATTGCTGAAAGAAAAACATCCGAATGCTTATTACCTGAATTTTGAAGATCCCCGTTTGTATGAATTTGAGCTAAATGATTTCACAAGACTTGATGAACTCATCAAAAATCAAGAAGCCAAAGTTCTGTTCTTTGATGAAATTCAGGTGGTGGACGGCTGGGAACGATATATCCGTCAAAAATTGAATGAAGGTTTCAAGCTGGCCATAACCGGTTCCAGTGCATCGCTATTAAGCAGTGAACTGGGTTCAAAATTAACTGGACGTCATATCACCAAAGAATTGTTTCCATTTTCGTGGAATGAATTTTGTGAATTCAATTTATTGGACTATTCAGAAGATTCTTTGAAAAAATACCTGGAGACCGGGGGATTTCCGGAGTATGTTAAAACTGAGGATGATGATATTTTACACCAGCTTTTTGAGGATATCCTGGTTCGGGATATCGCTGTTCGATATGGAGTCAGAGATGTGAAAACGCTGCAACGCCTGGCGCTCTATTTGGTATCGAATGTTGGGAATTTGGTGACCGGAAATAAACTGAGAAGTCTGTTTGGTATTGGAGCTACAAGTACCGTGATGGAATATTTTTCATACCTGGAGCAAACGTGGCTGATGCATTTTATTCCCAAGTTCAGTTATTCGGCAAGGAAGCAATCTGTGAATCCCCGAAAAGTATATGCGATAGATACCGGCTTGGTAAATGTTAATTCAAAATCGTTTAGCGGCGATCGTGGACGAATATTGGAAAATCTTGTTTTTCTGCATCTGCGTCGGAATTTCAACGAAATTTATTATTTCTCTGAAAAAAGTGAATGCGATTTCGTGACTTTTGATAAAGGAACTGTTAATGAAGCTATACAGGTTTGCTACGAACTCAATCCCGATAATCAGCATCGTGAATTAAGTGGTTTATTTGAAGCGCTCGCCTTTTTTGAACTGAAAGAAGGAACCATCGTAACACTCAATCAATCGGATACCTTTGAAAGAGAAGGCTTGATAGTAAAAGCCGTTCCCTGCCATGAGTATTTCGGTGAATAACGAAAGGCTAAAATACCTGGCTTTTACCAATCAGCCGTCAGCTTTTCCCTTTTGCATCCCATGCGGAACAGTACGCCCAATCTGACTGCTATTATTTATTCACTTCTTAAACTTTCTACGGGGTATGCCAGACCAGCTTTTATAGCTTGCCAGCTTACCAACAGCAGAGCAATTACCAAAGCGGCAGCTCCTGCGAGGATGAAAATCCCGGGACCAATTTCAATTCTATCGGCAAAATCGGCAAGCCATTGGTTCATGGCATACCAGGCAATGGGGATTACGATCAAAATGAAGCTTTTGGGTATTTCTCATCAAGCTGAAACAGGTGTTTTTGACATTTCATATCAAGAAAAGAGTCCTAACTGTTCATCTTTTTTGTCGATCGGCCAGGCCGGCATCGGGTTGAGCTCAATCAGCTTCATCAGCTCGTTATGAAAGTAGCGGGCTAGTTTCGGGGCGTGGAGCGTATAGGGAGAGTGAATAAAAATATAGGGATGCTTGCCCTCTCGGATCCAGTCGGCTGTGATGATCGCCCACTCTTTCAGGTACGATTCGTTATTCAGAATATCGTTGGCCCCCACAAAGCGGATAAACGGCTTGTTTCCAGTGGTATCAAACCGGACTGGCATCTGTGGTTTTTTACCTTGGGCTGTCTTGATGGACGGATCATCACTCTTTAGTGAGTGCAGCCTGCGGGTATCAAACACCACGCGGTCGATGCGGTAGCTCTTCATCAGATCTTCCAAGTGATGCTCTTTGCGGCCTTTGTCGTAAAAGTCGGGGTGACGCACTTCCAGCGCGTAGTGATAGTGCGGGGGGAGGTTTTCAATCATCGTCTCCAGCTTGTCCATCTCATTGTAGGAGAACTGCGAGCTGAGCTGAATATGAAACGGGCCGAGTTTTTCACGTATCGGATCAAACAGCTCCAGAAATGAATTTACCTCATCCTCCACATCCTTCAGGCGCTTGTAGTGGGTAATGGACTGCGGAAATTTGAAGCAGAATTTAAAGTCATCCGAGACCTGTTCACCCCACTTGCTGACCGTTTCCGGCGAGGGGGCACGGTAAAATGTGGTATTTCCCTCCACCGAGTTAAAAACCGAAGCGTACTGCTTCAGAAACTGATCCGGCTTGGCATCGTCGGTAAAAAAGTTGCCCTTCCACTCCTTGAATCCCCACTGGGTAAGTCCAATATGATATTTTCTGATGGCCATGTTACGGTCGTTTATCCTTTACTGAGCTCAACCTGAATGGAATAAACAAAATTCCGATGGAAGATGTGGAGGGTTAGAATAAATTTTCAGTTCACTACTAATGCGATTCGATAATTATTTGTAAAAAAATTTACTGAGAAATGGGTAAGAGTCTGTATAGTGATAAATTCCAAGTAAATGAGTAAAGTTTCCGTCTGGCTCGAATGGATATAGGGGCTTCCATTCTGTCTCCGTTTTTAAAAAGTCTACTATCTCTGAGTCAAAATCATTCGTTAAGCTACTAACTATTTCTATGGACTCGATCTCAAAATTCCGGTCGAACTGTATCAGGTATTGACCAAAAGTACGATCAAAGTTTACATGATCATATTTTTCTAAAAAAGAGCTTAGGGCACTTCCGGATTCAACAACATAAAAATCACGGTTGATATCACCAGCGTATTCTCTCAGAAATTCGAGATTCTTTAGTAACTGGGTATAATCATTTTCTACCCACTTGTCTTCAAAAAAATAATAGGACTTTTCAGTGAGTCGTTCTGATTTGCTACACCACCCGAAAGTGTAATCCCCATTTTTATCTTCATTGGCATAGATCAACCAATATTCATCTTTACCCGGTGAGATCCCGCATGAAGAAATAATTCCATGCCCTTTATTTGACCAAACATTTAATTCTCTTATGGGTTCTCCCTTATATACTTCCAAAGGCTGGATTTCAATCTTGTGAAATTTTGAGTCTGCTGAGGGGCTGTCATAAGACTCTAAAACCAATGCCATCACTACGTAATCTGACACAGCAAAATGATTATTTATACCTATAAAACCATTATCACACGAACATGCTTCAGCTTTTCCAACAGCCAAAAATACCATCATAGAAATGAAAAGTAAGACTTGGACAAACATTTTTTTAAGAAAAGGTAATTGCATATCCCTGTACAAGTTTGAAAATATGATTCAATATCTATCCTATTCCAATTAACAAAATTAGGAGAGAAAATGTATCATAAAAACCCCCTAAGAAGTCTTCAAAACTAAATTCACATACCAGTAATATCCATTTTGTTAACACAATTGACTCTGGCAGATCCGGTCGGTACTGCCAGGTCAAACCCTTTTACCTTTTCATCTGCTAACTTCGCTTTGTTCAAAAAATTAAAAATCAAACAATAACATGATTAATCACTATAAATACTCAATTTGTAAACAGATCCACTTGCGTACAACTTCCATGTGTTATCCTGATTTTTTTCATAAAAAAACTTATTCCTATACCTATACCATTTGAACCGTAAGTATCGTGAATCAAAATTGCCCTGTTATTGCTAATTATTAAACCTAATCTTTCCTATAATATTCTAACTCATGTACTGCTCCAGACCCGACCATTATCCATGGAGCATCTTTATTTTTTCTCATATAAAACCTGATGGTTATCCCTATTCCACTTGTGCCATAAGTATCAATAAAAAAAATCCCCCTGTTTTGAGAAATGATTGGTGTGGATAAAAAATAAACATTGTAGAAACCTGAATAATTGAACGAAGGTGGCATTGATCGGTCTTTTACAAATTCAGTAATGTCTTCCTCTTGAACAACCATATGCCCATTTGTTTGTTCCTGGGTTATGTTAAGTGTTGTGTAGTAATTAACATTCTTTACAAGTTTGTTAATTGCAGAATCATCAAAGTAATACTCTAAACTATCAGGGGAATCTCCTAAAAAGTATACATTCTCTACCGAAAACCCCTCTCCCAGATACCGTTCTATTTTTTCTTTTGGTAATGTTTTATGATACACAGGATAATCTTCGTCATTCAGGCTTTTAAAGAAGTGTTCCAATAATGCTTCATTCTCTTCAACATCTGTTTTTGGATGACTACAGCTTAAGGCACCAATAATAGTGACCAGTCCAAGGATAATATAAAGTATAGTTTTTGAGCTATTCATTTTCTTCTAATCGGTACAATTTTGACTTGATGCCGCCAGGGCTGAGCTTTTATTAGAATTATATTCTGACCAATCATAGTAATTACTGTTTACTTCCTGATATATCTCCGTCTCCCATAAGCCCTCTAATGCAAGAGCTAAGTATTGATTGTAGGTTAAGTTATTTCTATCAAATTCTTGTAGTCCTGAAATTATTATATCCAGATACCTATCCGCCATAGCATCATGTTCGGCAATGCTTGTTTGTTCGCCGAGATCTTTGCCATTCTGACTTCTCACATATGCTTCCCAATCTTCGGCAAAACTGCCCGGAAAACCCGGCAAAGTGGAAACGTCCGTAGCCCCATATAAATACCTTCTCATCTCGGCATGAATAGCTTCGTGCATGATAGTTGTTGCTATTTGAATGGGCAACCGCTCCTGTGATCTGCTTTTATCTATTCTTAAAGTAAAAATTTCAGATAAATTACTACTGATTAAAATACCTGGATCATCATTATCTACCTCTCCGACTTCAATGTTCAAATCGATGTCCACTGATTCATTAGCAAATTTAACAATTGTGTCTGACAGGGTATTCCCATCATTTAATAATTTGTCCAAAACGCACTTTACTTTTGGGTTATTGATAACTGAGGGATCAATTATTATATCACCAAAAAATTCATCCTCTTCTTCCTCTTCATCACTGCACGTACTATCCAATGTCATATTTCCTGATGAAGTGTAGATTGCCAGGTCTTTTGATACTGTTTGAAACATATCATCCTGCCCATGATCCTCATCTTCATCATCTCCCGGGCAGTTTACAGGTAAACCATCCTCTGTATAACAAGGGTCTCCGTAATCCTGACACTCATCACCTGAATCATCTGATCCCGATCCGCCACGAGCATCATCTTCTTCTTCATCCCAATCATATTCCGGCCATGATCCACTACCAAAATCATACTCTACGCAACTATCATCAGTTATTTGACAGTCATATGTAATTCCTGCAGTTGAACGACACAACTCTGTAACAACGCGCTCCATACAGTATGTAGAATTACTTTGATTTGATTGCTTACCCATCGTTTTTTGTGAACTCCCCACCCAGCTATCCTTTGTAAATTCAACGATCTTATCCTGAATTATTTCCCTGGCTTCGGGCAGTTTGGGTAATAAACAGCGAGCCATCCTCACAACTCCATCCTCACTAAATTTACTTACACCATTCTCATCAGATGCTTTTGAATCGCCCAATACTACACTCATCCATATATCCTCCGGTGCATCTCTATTTATTTTGTCAACTATCCCCTTTGGGAAGTGCAGCCAAACAGCTGAATATCGATATGGATTTATTTTTTCATTATCGTGGAGTGTACTTACCAAACAATAGTAGTCAGTCTGATTGTCTGATATTTGTTTTGCAGCGTCTTCAACTGAAAGAAGGGGAATTTTAGAAAACCTTAACTCTTCGTTTTGAATCTCTTCATCAACAACAGATACTTGCTGATCCTGGCAACCAAACAATAGAATTCCTAAAAGCAGACTGCAGACTGCAGACTGCAAGTTTAAAATTATTTCTATTCATCATATCTCTAATTTGTTATTATTTCATAACGTACAAATCCAAGAGTAAGAAACTTGTTATTTGTTACATTTTTTCTCGATTTGTCTCTTTTCCCAATCCCTGACACTGACAGACCAACCGGTTGCCGGACACAGTCCGGTCGGTGCTGCCAGGTCAAAACCTTTTCACTTTTCACTTTTCACTTTTCACCTAAACATTTGCTTTTCCCTTCTCATCTGCTAACTTCGAAGCTGTTAACACCATCAATCAAAACGTACGTTATTCATGCCTTTCAACTGGCTCGATCTCACCGTTATTGCCGGCTACATCACCCTTATGATTATTGTGGGCTACTACGCCCAGAAACGAGGACAGGAAACTCTTGAGGACTATTTCACAGGTGGAAAGAATCTGCCATGGTGGCTGATTGGAATCTCCATGGTAGCTACCACCTTCGCCGCCGACACCCCGCTGGCTGTAACAGGAATCGTTGCCAGTGAGGGAATTGCAGGAAACTGGATTTGGTGGAATTTTATGTTCTCCGGACTCATCACCGTCTTTCTCTACGCCAAGCTCTGGAAACGTGCCGACGTGATTACCGATGTTGAGTTTATCAACATTCGCTACTCCGGCAAGCCGGCCCGGATACTGCGCGGCTTCCGCTCGCTCTACCTTGCATTCCCGATCAACTGTATCATTCTGGGATGGGTCACCGTGGGAATGGCCAAAATCATCGTCGTGCTGTTTGGTGTGCAAAATCTTGTGATTGAAGTTGGCTCTTTGAACCTCGCCGGTGAGTGGGTGATCATCCTTATCATGTACCTGATGATTGGGATATACATCGCGTTTTCGGGACTCTGGGGCGTGATTGTTACCGACTTCATCCAGTTTATCATCGCCATGGGCGGATCAATCCTGCTTGCATGGTTTGCCGTGGATCACATCGGCGGACTCGGCAATTTAAAGGCAGAACTGACCGATAATTTTGGCGCCGGTCATCACATGCTCTCCATCAACCCGCTTACCAGTCCCGATATTGCCATTGCTACCGCTCTGGTCTGGGTTGGGATGATGTGGTGGGCATCCTGGTATCCTGGTTCTGAACCCGGTGGCGGTGGATATATCGCTCAGCGAATGTTCTCGGCCAAGGATGAGAAGAACGCTGTTGGCGGTACACTTCTCTTTAACGTCGCCCACTTTGCACTTCGTCCGTGGCCGTGGATTTTAGTGGCCCTCGTGGCAATGGTGGTCTATCCAAGCCTTGATGACCCCGAAACAGGCTATCCGCTTCTGATGCTGGATCTGCTTCCGCCTGGGCTTCTGGGACTCCTCGCCGTGGCTTTCCTGGCCGCTTTCATCTCCACGGTTTCCACGCACTTGAACTGGGGCGCATCCTATGTGGTAAACGACTTCTACAAACCGTTTTTGAAACCGGAGTCTGAGTTTGAATCGAAAGAGAAAGCTCAGCTGCACTATGTGAAGGTTTCCCGCTGGACTACTTTGCTGATGATGGTCGCCGCGGCGCTCGTCTCCCTCATGTTTGATACCGTTCGTGGCGGATGGGAAGCGATTCTTTCGATTGGCGCCGGAACAGGCTTGGTCTACATGCTTCGCTGGTTCTGGTGGCGCATCAACGCCTGGAGTGAAATCGCCGCAATGGCAGCAGCAGCGACCGGATTTGGACTCACAAAACTTCTGGGCTATGACGACTTCGCCGAGCAGATGATCTTTACCACTATCTTTGCCACAATTATCTGGGTCGCAGTTACATTCCTGACTAAACCGGCTGATGAAGAAACACTTCAATCCTTTTTTGATCGCGTCAAACCCGGCGGACCGGGATGGAGCCGATTTGTGGCATCCGGAGAACAAACTTATTCTTTACTTCCCGGAATATCCTATGCCGCCATCAGCGCCGCTTCAATCATCGCCATTCTGTTCGGGATGGGCGAGATCTTCTTTGGCTCAGGTTGGATGGGATCGGCTTCATTCCTATTGGGAATGGGCGGATTGTGGTTTGTGGTGAGGAAAATCTGATTTACTTGATGATTGTATTTCGTAGCTGGTAGAGGCTTTATTGTTTCTCGCTGAGTCTCGCGGATTTACCGCAGATTTTCGCAGAGTAAATCCCTACATACTGAATAATTATTGTTAATGCTCTTTTTTGAAACTTCGGAAAATTCATCTGCGTGACTCAGCGATTTATCTGCGAAGCTCTGCGAAAAATAATATTCATAAACATTATTATGGCCTCAGCGTCTCTGCGGTGAACTTTGTGAGTAAGAAAGTGCAGGTATTAGTTCGTCTTCCAGATACCGAAACAGATCCCGTTGATGTCTTCTGCCCTGAACCCTGGCCAGGTTTGATGTTATTGCCATCACAACATCCAGCTCCGGAAACATCATGATGTATTGCCCGCCGTGTCCCCAGGCGAAGATCGTATCGTAGCCGTTCACCGGCCGGCGCCACCATAAATAGCCCATGTCATACGGGTTAAAATTGCTGCGTGTGTAGATTTTTACGGAGTCTAAAATCCATTCCTTCGGCACAATCTGCTCGCCCTGCCACTTTCCAAGGTCCATCATCATTCGACCAATTTTCAACATATCGGCCGGACTCATCGCCATATTGTTTCCGCCAAAGTAGTAGCCCTGAGGATCGCGATCCCAACCGCCCAGGTTGATATCCATCGGCCCAAAAAGATAACGATTCCCAAATTCACGCGTAGTCATTCCGGTAGCCCTGGTCAAAATTACAGAAAGTAGATGCGATGATCCCGTACTGTAGATCATACGTCCGCCCGGTTCTTCGGCCATTTCACTATTCAGTACAAATTCCGTCCAATTGCTGCTCGCTACCCATCGGCCGTAGTTCCGGAAACTGGTCGTTTCCAGGCCGCCACGCATCGTAATAAGATCTCCGACCGTAATGGCTTCTTTCTCCGGGTCCGGATTTTCTTCAAAATAGTCCTCAAAAAAATCTCCGATTGGCTGATCCAGACCTTCCAGATATCCCTCTTCTATAGCAATTCCAACCAGCAGAGACAGAATACTTTTTGAAGCAGACTTGATATTCGTAGTACGGTTCGGATTCATCCTTCCCGTAAACTGTTGTGCAATCACTTCACCGTCTTTCTCAATCATTATGCTCTCAATCGATCCGATCTCAAAAGCCAATTCCACAATCCCATTCAGCTCACTGGTCGGTTGCGTATTTACTACCTGACCTGAGATCAGTAAGATTGGAAAAATCAAAAATTGTTTAAAATTGAACTTCATTTACTACATATGTTAGATTCGAACACTCAGCGAAACTCTGCGAATTCATCAGCGCACCTCTGCGAGATACTAATTTTGTGTATTATTTACAGGTTTCTACTAATTCACAATCGTAAAAACCCTTCCACGGAAATCTTCATTCCTGAATGTCTGTTTATCGGATCATACCATTAATCAATACGACCTTAAAATGAACGAATATCGAAACTCAATCGCATTGTCGTTTACAGTCATTATCATCTTGCTCTTCAGCGGCTGCGCCATGCCCGAAGGTCCGGTTCCTTTAAGCGGTGATGTACCCGATGCTGATGGATGGACCACAGAAACCGTAATCAAAGGCCTTGAACAGCCGTGGTCCATCGCCTGGCTGCCCGATTCCACCTTTTTGATTACGGAGCGATCCGGCCGGCTTCTCTACTTTGAAGAATTTGAATCTGATCCTGTACCCATCACCGGACTCCCCGACAACTACGTTGATGGTCAGGGCGGTTTGATGGACGTTTCCGTTCATCCTGCTTACCTCAAAAATCGCTGGGTGTATCTTACCTATGCCTCGGGTGAAGAAGAGATCAACAGAACAGCTGTTGCCCGAGCCGTTTTGAATGTGAAAGAGGGTCGCCTTGAGAATGTGGAGGAGATATTTAACGTAACCCCCGACAAAGACAGCAACCAGCACTTCGGCTCCCGTATTGTTTGGACTACTGAGTCCACTTTTGCACTTTCTGTAGGGGATGGCGGAAATCGTCCTGTGAAAACTGAAGGAGTTTTGAGTCGCGAGCATGCACAGATGCTTGATTCCCATCTTGGAAAAGTTCTGCATCTCACGGAAAACGGTGAACCTGCCAATAATAACCCATTTTTGAATGATTCCGATGCGCTCCCTGAAATCTGGTCGTACGGCCATCGCAATATTCAGGGTCTTGCCTATGATGCGGACTCCGGCAGACTTTGGGCCAACGAGCACGGTTCCCACGGCGGTGACGAGCTAAACCTGGTCAAGCCGGGCGAAAATTACGGATGGCCTGAAGTCACCTACAGCAGGGAGTACTGGTACACAAAAATAACAAGCGAAACATCGAAGCCCGGCATGGTGGATCCCAAAGTGGTCTGGACACCGGCACAGGCACCCAGCGGACTTCTTTTTTACACCGGCGACAAATTCCCCGAGTGGCAGGATAATTTATTTAGCGGTGGTCTGCAGGGGGAGCAAGTCCGGAGAATTATACTGGACGGTGAGTCGGTGATCGGTGAAGAAAAAATTCCGATCGGGCGAAGAGTGAGAGATGTCAAACAAGGTCCGGATGGATATATCTACGTACTTACTGCCCATGATGAAGGAGAATTGATCCGGATTCGTCCGGAGTAGGTAGCAAACACGTCTCCCCTTGAGGGGAGTACCGCCGTGAGGCGGGGAGGGGTGTTTCCGTGAGACATGGTATGTTTATCCACTTCACATTATTGGAGAATCGAATTTGAAGTTCATCCGGGCATATCACCAGATAAACATACCATGTCTTTAGTGGAATCCTACAAAACCCGATGCCTTAATGATGGCAGTTTCTGGTGTACCTCTTTCAGATACTCCATATCCAGTTCGGCATAGATAACACCCGGCTCGGTTCCGGCTTCAGCCAACACCCTGCCCCACGGATCGATTATCATCGAATGTCCCCAGGTTTTGCGTTTCTCTCCGTGAAGGCCGGTTTGAGCCGCTGCAATCATAAATGAACTGTTTTCAATTGCCCGTGCCCGAAGCAGCGGTTTCCAGTGTGCCTCACCGGTCGGACGAGTAAATGCAGACGGAACGGTAATAATCTCCGCGCCTAGTTCTGCCATCTTTCGATAGAGCTCCGGAAACCGAAGATCATAACAGATCGAAAGGCCTATTGCAGGCAAGTTATCAGGTTGATAAACCACAGCCTCACGTTTGCCTCCCTGAACGGTATCCGATTCCCGCCAGGTCTCATCTTCCGAAATATCCACATCAAACAGGTGGATTTTATCGTAGGTAGCGACAATTTTCCCTTCCGGATTGACCACGATCGAGCGGTTAAAAATTTTGCCGTTTCCTGCCTGTGCCGGATATCCGCCCCCGATAATGGTCACACCAAGTTGCTTAGCCAGCTCCGGTAATCTCAATTCAACTTGAGGCGTGATTTCAGCAGACTGTTTCAATTTCTCACGCTCATCACCCAGAAATGCAAAATTCTCCGGCAGGCAGATTAGCTTTGCACCGTTTTGGGCAGCTTCACTGACTCGTTTCTGAACCTCATCAAGACTGACATCCACGTCAGGCTGGCTATTTAATTGAACGGCTGCTGTTTTGAGTTTCTTCATTGTATTGCACTTCAACTATGATTCTTGATTATAATATCCCTTTTTTAATGCTGTCTCAAAACCACCTTTAAAATTGTTGAAATTTAATTTTTTGGTTTATGAAATATGGTAAAAAAGTTCCCTCCTTGCGGCGTTCTTTTGCGCCGGAGGGAGGGTTAGGGTGGGTCGAATCTCATTCTTCAGGAATGGAGGTGGCCTGCCAGGCGACGGCTTTCCACATTCCGTCTCGTTTTAAAAAAGTACCGGTATTATAAAAATAGAGTGTCGGTTCATTTGAATCCGTAAAATCTGCCACTAGTTTAAAAGCTACAACCGCGGTATCATCAAACAGCATGATCTGAACTTCATCTGCTGAGTAGCGGGTTTCAGGTTCTTCACTTCGATCCGGATTTTCACTCACCCCGCTCATGATATCCGCTTTAGCAATTCTATTACCATTTGAACCGGTGTAGATCAGATCTTCTGCCCAGAAGCGATCGTGAGTAGCGGCGTCGTTGTAGGAGGCGCCTTCCAGGAATTCATCAAGGAGCTCGGTGAGAGTTTCTTTTTCCTGTTCTTCAGATTGGCCGAGAAGTGTTGCAGGAATAATAAAAATCAGAAATAGCAGAAGAAATGTTTTCATGGAATCGGGTTCTTGAGTTATGATCTGATCTAGTATAGGAATTTAGATTTCGTTCTGCTATCGGATTATCGGAAAATTCACCGCAAAGTCGCTAAGCACGTAAAGATTTACTCAAATGATTTTATGCATCTGAGTTACAATCAAATCATTTTTCATAGGATTGACACCCATCCCGCTTTTCCGTGATGGTTTCTGGCAAGCCTGAATCAAACAGCCACGGAAACACGGGAAACACGGAATGGATTACTCCTCATCCCTCTCGGCCATCTTCAGCCAGATCATCGATTTTTCATCAATTTCATCAGAAATCTCCCCGTATCGCACTGACTTTTTCTGAAGCTCTTCCGGATCAAACGAGCTACTTGCCATTTCTTGCTCCAGCTTTGCCTTCTCCTGCTCCAGGCTTGCAATCTCTTTCTCCAGCTTGTTGAACTCTTTGCGCTCTTTGTAGCTTAGTTTGTTGGAGTTTTCTTTCTTCGGCTTCTTCTCATTTTTCACTTTGGGCGGTGCTTTTTTCTCGCGATCAATCCGCTTTTGCTCCGCTTCCTCTGCATCTTTCAGCTCACGATATTCCATGTAGGTTCCGTGATGATCCCGAATCTCGCCGTCCCCCTCAAATACAAAGTAGTGATCCACCAGCTTGTCCATAAAAAATCTATCGTGTGAAACAACGATCAGACATCCGCCAAATCCCTTCAGAAACTCCTCAATCTTCTGCATGGTAGACAAGTCGAGATCGTTGGTTGGCTCATCCAGAATCAAAAAGTTGGGGTTCTGAATCAGAACCATCATCAACGCAAGCCGTCTACGTTCACCGCCACTCAGTTTTCCAACCGGTGTATACTGAAGCGAACCGGGAAACTGAAAATGCTCCAGAAACTGTGAGGCCGATATCTGGGAACCGTCCGACATCCGAATAACCGAGGCCACCTCTTTGATTACGTCAATCACACGCTGGCCTTCATCAAATTCGATCTCCTGCTGCCTGTAGTGCCCAAACTGAATCGTTTGCCCGGTCACAATTTCACCCGAGTCCGCCTCTTCCTCTCCGGTAATAATTTTCAGAAACGTGCTTTTCCCAACTCCGTTTTTTCCAATGATGCCAATCTTTTCACCTTTCTTGAAGGAGTAGGAAAAATCATCCAGAATGGTCAGGTCGCCATAGGATTTTGAGATCTTCTCCATCTCCAGAATTTGGCCGCCCATTCGCTGCATCGAAACGTCCAGCTCCAGCTCACTTTCATCGTTACTTTGAGTAGCCTTCTCTTTCGTTTTATGGAATGCATCAATCCGGGATTTCGACTTTCCGGTCCGTGCTTTGGGTTGGCGACGCATCCACTCCAGTTCTTTCTTGAAAAGCTGACCCGCCTTTTTCATCTCCACTCTCTCCTGCTCCTCACGCTCCGCCTTCTTTTGGAGGTAGTAGGCGTAGTTTCCTTTATGATTGTAGAGCTTACCCCCATCCATCTCCAGAATGTGATTACAAACCCTGTCCAGAAAATAGCGATCGTGAGTCACCATCAGCAGTGTTATCGAGCTTTTGGCCAAATAGTCCTCAAGCCATTCAATCATATCCAGATCGAGGTGGTTAGTCGGCTCATCCAGAATCAACAAGTCGGGATCATCAAGCAGAACAAATGCCAGAGCCACTCGCTTTTTCTCACCTCCCGAAAGTGTACTGATCGACCGTTCAAGATCATGAATATCTAACCGGCTCAAAATCTGTTCCAGTCGCTGCTCATAATCCCAGGCGCCGGCAGCATCCATAGCCGCTGATGCACGCATGTACTCCTCCTGAGCCTGTTCAGTAAAACTTTCAGCCTGTGCCTGGACCGCTTTTTCATAACGCATTACAACATTCGCCAGATCTGTATGGCCCTGCGAAATATACTCCTGAATAGTCAATACCGGATTGAGCTCCGGCTCCTGCTCCAGGTACCCGGTTTTTATATCGCTCTGGAACATCACCTCCCCGGCATCCTGCACTTCGTTGCCGGCTATAATTTTTAGCAGCGTGGATTTACCGGTACCATTCGGAGCTACAAGTGCTGTTTTATCTCCTTTTGAGAGCCCGAAGGTGATTTTTTCAAATAGAATTTTAGTCCCAAAACTTTTGGAGAGGTTTTCTACGGTCAGATAAGTCATGTTGTGCTTAAATCAATATTCAATACTTATGGAAGGCTTTGCAAAACCAGCAAAACGTGTCATTCTGAGCCTGACGAAGAATCTCATAAGGTTATCTGATGCAACTGTTGAGATCCTTCAATTGCGTTCAGGATGACATATCATGTTTTGTAAAGCTACTTATGAAAGATTGAAAATAAGGCTTTTTGAATCCAACCCCGCAAAATCATAGAACTTTGTTTTTCAACACTAAACCTGGTATACAGGCTCTCCCTTGGCAATCATTCCATCTTTCAGATGAATAATTCGGTCTGCATATTCTGCGTCCACCGGTGAGTGCGTAACCATCACAATGGTTGTGCCCTGATCATTCAGGCTTTTCAAAAGGGTCATCACCTCTTCACCGTGACCTGAATCGAGATTTCCGGTCGGCTCATCGGCTAGAATCAGTTTCGGATTTGTAACTACGGCTCTTGCAATTGCAGCACGCTGCTGTTGTCCGCCGGAGAGCTGATTTGGAAAGTGATTTTTCCGAGCCATCATCCCCATTCGGTCCAAGGCTTCTTCAACCTTCACCTTCGCATCCCTTGGTTTCAGGCCGAGGTACTCAAGTGGCAGCTTCACATTTTCAAATACCGTCAACTCATCAATCAGATTAAAGCTCTGAAAAATAAATCCAATATTTCCCATTCTCAGTTTGGCACGCTGTCTCTCAGAAAAATCTGAGGTCTCATGATCCAAAAAGTGAAATTCCCCCTCTGTTGGGCTATCCAGTAAGCCCATGATATTGAGCAATGTTGACTTTCCGCATCCTGAAGGACCCATAATGGCTGTAAACTCTCCATCGTTAATAGTCAAATCCAGGCGGTTCAATGCTGTCGTTTCAATTTCATCTGTCCTGTAAATTTTAGTCAATTTTTCTGCTCTGATCATAACGTCACTGTTTCTGATTGTTTATAACTCTGTCATTCACTCCAATAAAAGCACATCATATTGCTGGATGGCATTATATGATGATGTAATCACTTTCTGGCCCGGCTGTAGTCCTTCCATTACCTCGTAATACTCGCTGTTTGACCGGCCGAGGCGAACAGGCTGCCTGACTGCACGGTTCTCATCCTCATCAAGTATAAAGACCCAGTTTCCGCCTGTTTGTTGAAAATAGGGCCCTCTGCTTAACAATATCGCTTCGGCCGATTCGCCCAGCTCAAGCCGAATCCTAACCGACTGTCCCCTTCGTAAACCATCCGGAATGTCTCCTGTAAACTGAAAATCAACCTGGAATTGCCCATCCTGTATAACCGGGTAAATTCGTTCGGTTTCAACTTCAAACTCCTCTCCGGCATAATCGAATGTACCGGTTTGGCCCGGTGCAACTCTTGCCAGATAAAATTCATCAATTCCAGCCCGAATTTTAAACCCATCCAGCTGATCGATCTGGCCAATTCGCTCCCCCTGATTGATGGATAAACCCGGATCCAGTTCCATGGTTGATAACTGCCCGGAAATAGGTGCGGTAACCACCAAATTTTCCAAAATCTGCTGAACACCATCCAGGCTTCTCCACATGCGGTCTTCCGATTGGTTTAGTTGGGTAAGTTGCTGCTCCATCTGCATGGAATCCCGTCGAAAGGATTCGTAATTCAACTCATACCTTTGTTCCTGAAACTGATACTCCAGTTCGGACTCTTCCATTTCACTGGATGAAATCAACTCCCTTTCAAACAACACACTGTCACGCTCATATGCAGATTCTGCAAGCTCCAGCCGGGTTCCTGAATCCGTCAGCTCTTTTTGCAGGTTCAGATGATTTTGCTCAAGATTCAGCCTGGAGTTTCTCACATTGTTGATCTGATCGTAAATGCCTGCTTCTTGTTGTAAAACACTTAACTGAAGAGATGAATTGGTTAAAATGACAAGCGTGTCGCCCGCCTCCACCATCTCACCGGATTCTGTAAATACTTCCTGCACAACTCCTCCCTCCACCGCATCAAGGTAGGTGGTTCGAACAGGCTGAACCGTTCCAGATACCTCCGTAAACTCTAAAAATTCACCGTTTGATACCTCTGAGATTACAAGCCGTTCTTTGTCAATTGTTGAAGATGAGCCCGAATCACCTGAAAAATAGTTAAAGGCTATAATAAGAATCGTTACTCCCGCAATGGTATAGCCAAACAGCTTAAGTGGTGAAAACCTCTTTTTTTCTATTTTTTTATCCATACGATACATCTACACCATTATTCATTTTTGAGAGCTCTAGCCGGATTCAGCACAGCCGCTTTTACTGATTGTGTACTGATCGTCCCGATGCTGATTGCCAGTGACAGCAGCAAACTGAAGGCAAATGTCAGGCTCAGGTAGATGGTCAGATCAATCCTATATGGAAAGCCTGAAAGCCAATTTGATGCTGCAAAATAGATCACAGGAAGCGCAATCAAGTGTGCTGCAACAATAAGCCACATGTAATCTTTGGAGAGCAGATAAAAAACACCCGGAGCGGTTAAGCCAAGAGCTTTTCGTACCGCTACTTCTTTTTCACGCACTTTTACGGAGTAAGCGGCCAATCCCAAAAGTCCCAGGCTGCCCACAATTATTGCGATGATTGCAAAAATACCCATCACGGAAGCCACCCGCTGCTCAGGTTCATAAAGCTCATTTAACCTGTCGTCGAGGAAAAAGTAGTCAAATGGATGAGTTTGATCCAGGTCATTCCAGATAGACTCCAGATGACTGATGGCACTTGCCGGATCACCCGGGTTCAGCCTCACCATCAGGTAGCTGATATTTGCCAGCATCTGGTTTTGATCAGCCGGCAGCTCCATAATTAATGGCTCCAGTTCTCTTTTCAGGTAGGTATGATTAAAATCTTCTGTCACACCAACCACCGAAAACTCACTGCCACTTGCATTCCTGAAAGTTCTGCCAACCGCATTTTCCGGATCTCCCCAACCCAGATGTTCTACCATTGCCTCATTGATCAGGATAGCCTGCTGTTCATCCGTAGAAAATTCCCTCGAAAAATCTCGACCTGCAATAATATCGATATCCATAGTTTCGAGAATGTCATACATCACAAATAGCTTGTTGAATGAAGGAGTCTCCTCTGCGCCGGCATCATCGGGAGTTAAATCGTATTTCCAGTAATCTATACCGCCAAACACGGTTTGTGAACCGGAAACTGCTGCGATTGATGAGTGATCCAGTGCCCTCTGCTTCAATTCATCGTAAGACCATATTGCACTGGTCAAATAGACGGGAACCGCCATCACCTGCTCTGAATCAAAACCAAGATCTTTTTCCTGAAGATGCCTGTGCTGAAAGTAAACCAATGTTGTGCCGATAAGCAGAATAGCAGTGATAGAAAATTGCACCAAAACGAGCCCCTTTCTGATTTTTGTGCCACTCTTCCCTTTATTGTGCCTCCCGCGCAAGCTGTCGATGGGGTTGAATGATGAAAGGATAGCCGAAGGGTAGAATCCTGCCAGCAGAGCAATAATAATAGCAAAAACCGTGATGAGAAAGATAATATCACTCAGATCAAGCGCTCCGGGTTTAAGCGACCGGCCGGCGAATGATTCAAAATAGGGAATTGCGAGCCAGGCTAAAATCACCCCCAATGCAAAAGCTAAAAATGTAAAGAAGAGTGATTCTGCAATAAACTGAGCAGCCAGCCCCTTTCGGTCTGCACCCAGGGCTTTTCTCACTCCTACCTCCTTTGATCTGCCCATGGCCGAAACTGTTGACAGATTGATAAAATTGATACAGGCCAGTATGAGAATGAAAAGAGCAACTATCCCAAAAATGTAGATATTTACTGCACTGCTTACAGGTTTAATCTCTGCATCCAGTCCGCCGGAGAGCCAGATATCACTCAGAGCCTGCAGACCCAGTTCTACACTTTCGTTGCCTGTAAAATACTCTGCATATTGATCCTCAGACACCTCATTTAAGTTCTGCTCAAGCTGTGTGATATCAACATTCGGTTCAGCTAAAACATATGTCCAGACCGGATTCCATCTCCAGCGATCGGTCAATTGATCATAATTTCCCCAGATTCTTCGCAGCGTATCAAAGGACGTTAAAAAGTCTGCCTGAAAGTGAGAATTATCGGGCCACTCTCCCATTAACCCCGTTACCGTTAGTGCAATCCTCCCTTCAAAATGCAAGGTTTTTCCAATAGGATCATCTTCATCAAAATAGACCGAAGCCATTTCCTCTGTGATTACTACTGAATTGGGTTCTGCAAAAACCTGATCCGGCTGCCCCCGTTTCAAATCAATATCAAAAACTTCAAATACCTCGGGATCTGTAAAGAAAAACCGGTTCTGCCGTATAACTACATTGTTATCCGGATTTTTTAGCGAAACACTTTCCGATTCCATATCAAAAAAACGGACCACCTGGTCAACATACCCCGATAATTCAGTTTCGATCACATTTTTAAGAGGGAATGGAGTACTTGCAGCTCTTCCATCTGATTCTCCATCATTAAGCATAGTCTGCGTAACCCGGTAAATATTCTCTTCATTTTTATGGTAAGAATCGTGAGAAAATTCATCTAAAATAAAAAGCCCAATCAGCAAGCAGCTTGCAATTCCTACAGCCAATCCGGAGAGATTTATTAGAGAAAAAAGTGGTTTTTTTCTCCAGTTTCTGTAAGCAATTTTTATAGTTGAAAATAGATTTAAACTTCCTGAACCCATCAAATACCCAACGTGACCTAAAGTAATCTTTACTTTATCAAGAGTTACATAGTGTCGATGTGTTACAAATAAATCTATTTTTTACGTTTATCAGCTTTCTGCTCACCTTAATATTCTCTTAGCAAAGTTTTCCTACATTGTTGTTCTACATAAAATTCTCTTACTCAAAATGTACGATCGCACTTTTTTGTACAAACTTGTTCAAGCCAAAATGCCGTTTGGACAGTATAAAGGCTGGAAAATATCATCACTGCCAATTCACTATCTGGAGTGGTTCCACAGGGAGGGGTTTCCAAGCGGTACACTGGGGCAGCAGCTTGCCACCATGTATGAGATTAAAACCAATGGACTGGATCACATTCTGGACCCGATCAAAAAAGAGATGAACAGACATTCAAATAATTTTTAAATAAAGAAAATCATGCTGGTACTAGTTATTAATTGCGGAAGCTCTTCTGTGAAATACAACCTCATTGAAACTGAAGATTCCCGTGATGTTTGCAAAGGACTTGTTGAGAGAATCGGTGCTGTCACTTCAATTGTAAAGCATGAACCTGAAGGAAAAAAGCACACAAAAACCACTCAGGTGATTGCTAATCACGAAGAGGCTCTTCAGGAGATCATGAACTACCTCCTCGATGAAAAAAATGGAATTATCTCTTCACCGTCCGACATTAAAGCCGTTGGCCACCGTGTGGTTCATGGGGGTGAAATGTTTAAAGATTCCGTCTTGATTGATGATGATGTTACCCATGCAATTGAGGAGGCTTTTGATCTTGCCCCGCTGCACAATCCGAATAACCTGAAGGGAATACAGGCCGCAAAAAAGAATTTACCAAACATCCCGCATGTGGCTGTTTTTGACACGGCTTTTCATCATTCACTACCTGCAAAAGCCTATCTTTACGGCATCCCGAATCGTCTTTATCGCCGGTACAAAATCCGTAAGTATGGCTTTCACGGAACTTCACACTATTACGTAAGCCGGCAATACTACAAACTGATTGACAAACCCGTAGAGGAGACTAAAATAATTACTTGCCATTTAGGGAATGGTGCATCCATTACGGCAATTGACGGCGGAAAATCTATTGACACCTCTATGGGATTCACTCCGCTGTCGGGGCTGGTCATGGGAACCCGGAGCGGTGATCTTGACCCTTCCATTCTGTTTTACATTATGGAAAAAGAGGAACTGACCATGAACAGCCTGCACGCCTTATTGAACCGGCACAGCGGCCTTCTCGGTTTAAGCGGATACGCCAGTGATATGCGCGATCTTTTGGAAGAAGCACACAACGGTGACCGCCGTTGCCAGCAGGCAGTGGATGTGTTCACCAACAAAGTGAAGCAGTACATCGGATCATACATTGCCACCCTAAATGGATGTGACGCTATCGTATTTACAGCCGGTATTGGGGAAAACTCGGCTGAAATTCGTGAGCTCTCTCTGAACGGAATGGATTATCTCGGTATAAAAATAGATCCGGAGAAGAATAAGAATGCCAAACGGGGTGAGATTCAAAAGATCAGTGCTGACGATTCCAAAACGGATGTTTATGTGATTCCAACCAATGAGGAACTCGTCATCGCGTTAGATGCCGCCAAAATAGCAACGGCAACCCATCAAAGCCCTTGGTTGTAGTTTTTGAATATTCGTGGCACGTCTTAAAGCCGTGCCACGAATACCCCTCCCCCCTCATGAGCCTGCCTGTGCTAAAGCTTCGGCAGACAAGAATAAATTGGGGAGTGTTCAAATTCTTTAAGAATTTTGATGAATTCGATTGACACATTCTCAGCTTAATACACTGTGTTAAATTAACCGTACTTGGCTTTCGCCATCATCGATAAGCTCATCTTCTCAAAAATCTACTCATCCAGCATTTGTCTATTATCGCGAAAGGCTGAAAGCCTCTTACAACACAGCCTTGGGGCATCGCCCCAGGTTTAAACGAAAACCAAAATTCAACAGGCTGTAAGCCTGTAACAGATCATCTGATTGAAAGAAGATCTGAGTTATTGACATGAAATAGAAAGATTCTATAATGTGTATGATGTAATCGAATAGCATACAGACCATTTTAATTTTTATTGGGGGGGTACCTGTCGCAGGCTTACAGCCTGCCGTCTAATATGTTGAATCTTATTTGACCCGGGACGATGTCCCGGGCTAGGTTATGAAAGGCTTTCAGCCTTTTGATTCAATGAAACAGAAAATGTTCTGCGCGTTATTGAACATGTTGTTTTAAAAAGAGAGACTGAATTGAAAATTTAGATCTCAATTCAGACTAACACACCCTTTAATCCCTCTCCCCGAATTACTCGTGACAGGCAAGTAGGAGAAACCCGTCTGACCGCTCGAAGCGGTCTGACGGATATCCTATACTCTTTCAATTTAACCCCTCGGGACCAGCGTAGCGCTGATCACTTCATCCTGACGAGTTCGGATATTTTGCAACACTTTATCTGATGGCTCGGCATCGAGCTGAATCGTACAGCAGGCGGCTAATTTTCGATCAAAAATCACATTTTCGAGTTCCTGAGCATTGATACTCGCCTCTTTCAGTTCATTCATCACATTGGCAATCACTCCGGGTTTGTCGTAATGACGAACCACCAGTTGCCACGGTGACTCTGTGTGTTCACAGCGGTTCAGCCAGTTTCTCACTTTCCCTTCCTGCAGGTAACCGCGTACAATATCAACGGCATCATTTGCCACTGCCAGCTGGGCCTGTCTGGTACTCGCACCAATATGGTGAGTGATGTATACGTTTTCTATTCCCTGAAAACGGCTCTCAAAATCACCTTCTTTGTATTCCGGTTCATCACTAAAAACATCGAGACCCGCTTTCAACCGGCCCGATTTCAACTCATCAATGAGTGCATCTTCGTCAATAACGCCAGACCGGGACGTGTTGATAACCATTGATCCATTCTTGAGTTCTGAAAGTATTTTCTTCGATATGATCCCTTTTGTCTCTGAATTCATGGCAAGATGGATAGAAAGAATATCACTCGATTTTGCCAACTCCTCAATTGACGATTTAAACCCAATTCCCATCTCTTCAGCTTTTTGCGGTGTTAGCGATCTTGACCAGCCTACTACATCAAGTCCGAAAGCTTTCGCCCTTTTCACAACTTCACTTCCAATCATGCCCAGCCCAACAATACCTAAGGTTTTACCAAACAGTCCATCCGCTTTAGAGTAAACCGATTTTTTCCATTCGCCCTCTTCAAAGGACGCAACATTCTGTGGGATGTACCGATCGAGAGACAGAATTAATCCCATGGTTAATTCCGCAACAGCAATGGCATTTTTGCCCGGGCAATTTGCCACATAGATCCCTTTTCCGCTTGCTGCCTCAATATCGATGTTATTAACACCCGCCCCGGCCCGAATGATCAGGCTGAGTTTCGGACTGTTGTTTATACACTCCTTGCTTACAACCGTAGATCGTACAACTAAGATCTGAGCTTCCGGCAACCCTTCCGACAGGTCGCCCTCTTTCAATCCCGGGTTATTATCAACAGTGAGTCCCAGCTTCTCCAGTTGCTGAATCGCTTCGTCCGGCAAATTATCTGCTATGGTAACATTCATAAGTCATCTCTTTTCAAATTTCGAATTTACAGAATGTAGTGAATGCAGGATTCTCTCCAAAGAAGATCACATTTTTTTGCAGATATCACATAGACAAATTATTTTCTACTAAAATATTAGTTTATATGAAAAAATCACTGTTTGTACTGCTTTTATTTGCCGGTGGGTGCGCTCTATTCCGGCCGTCACTTAAATCCCAACTTGATCCTTTGGACATGACATTTGTTGAGGGCGGAAGTTTTATCATGGGCGATACGATTGAAGAGGAAAATGACGACTCTACACCGCTGCATGAAGTAACCCTTTCTGATTTTTATATCGGAACATACGAGGTGACTTACAGCCAATACGATACTTATGCTGAAGCGGCCGGAAAAACCCGGCCGGCCGATGACGGCAGGGGACGCGGAGATCGGGCCGTGGTTAACATCAACTGGTATGATGCGCTCGAATTTTGTAATGCCTATGGATATCGGCTGCCAACCGAACAGGAGTGGGAATACGCTGCCAGATCAGGTGGGAAAGACCAAATCTATGCCGGGGTTTTCGATCCAGACAGTCTCGATTATGTAGCCCGCCATAATGATAACAGCGCCGGATATACCTTTTCGGTAGGATCAAAACAACCCAATGATCTGGGATTGTATGACATGACGGGAAACGTGTCGGAATGGATTGGGGAATACTACCCGTTATTCAAAACTGACCCCGATTCCATCGAGTTCTATCCACTGGAGGAACGAGCCATGCGTGTTATTCGCGGTGGCAGTTTCAACAGCAGAGAGTTAACACTCAGAAATTACTGGCGTGTCGGTGTTTTAGCGGATATCGGGAATCATACTACTGGGTTCAGATGTGTTGATCCAACTGACGAAGACTAACGTTTTACTTTTACGCTTCGTAGTGCATAGGGGATGGCTTCCAATCGCTCTTTTTGGATCGGTTCACCGGACTCAATGCAGATACCGTAGTTACCTGTCTCGATACGATCCAGAGCAACTGTTATTTGGTCCAGTTTTTCATTCTGTTTCTCAATGGATGTCAGAATGGTTGTCTTCTCATTTTCATCAGATCCCAAATCCCCTTGATGATGGTCTTGGGAAGATTGTACATCATTTGCGTTGTTATTCAAATCCTCCAAGCGACACTTCAGATCCTGTATCGCTTTCTCTGCCTCTTCTTTTTCTGAGTGAAGTTTCTTCCTGAAATGGCTCAACTCTTCCTTACTAAGAGGGGTACTGTTTACCGGTGTCTCTTTTACTTCTGACATTGCATAAATCTTTATTATTCACCTTCATTTATACAATGCATCTCGGGGAATAAGAGTTTCAATAGACTAATGCTTAAGCAGAATATCTTTTAAAAATGTGAGACGGAACTGCGTTCCCGAACCTGTATTTTCATATTGATATTCTCCCTTTAGCTGACCTGCCAGCTCTCGAATCAGGTGCATTCCAAGAGATGAATCCGGGTTTTGGTCTCCTTTCTGAATACCAACGCCATTGTCTTCTATAATAATCCCTATCCTTCCCTCCGCTTCTGAAAGCGACAAGCTCAGTTTTCGATCATCCACACCGTTAAAGGCGTGTTTGTAAACATTGGTAACCACCTCGTTCACAATCAATGATGCCGGAATTGCAGCGTTTATATTAAGTTCAATTTCATCGCTTAGCACATCAATCCGAATTGATTCTTTGGACTGAAATGTCGTTGAGATATTCTCAACCAGTTTTTTGATGGTATCTGAAAAGTTGAGCCGCGAATAGTCATCAGCCTGGTATAGCAGCTCGTGAACCGAAGCCATCGTTTTAATACGGTTTACACTATCGTACAATTTGGCCTGAAGCTCCTCACTTTCAGCGTCAAGTGCCTGAAGCTGCATCAATCCGGAAACAACAGCCAGATTATTTTTGACCCGGTGGTGGATCTCAGCCAGCAAAGTCTCTTTTTCAACCAGGGAATCTTTGATCTTCTCCTCTTTTTGAACCCGGTCGGTAATATTGTGAATCAGAGAAAATATGGATATCAGATTTCCATCTTTATCAAACATTGCAGAATTGTACCATTCACAATGCAACAGCTCTCCCGACTTGGTATAATTTCTGTTGACGCTAAGGTTTCTGGGTTCATCTCCATCAACGAGTTCCCTCATTTTCTTTTTCACCCCCGGAATATCATCCTCATGGGTGAAATTCCATTCAGAATTATCCATGGAAAGAACTTCCTCTTCACTCCACCCAAAGAGATCCTCGGCACTTTTTGACCACTGCAGTACATTAAAATCCTCATCAGAAACCACCACCGCCAGCGGAGAGTTGTTAACATGAAAAGACAGCTGCTGCGATGCTTTATGTGCTACCTCCTCGGCCTCTTTTTTCTCTGTGATATCAGAAATGTAACCCTCCAGATGTTGCAAAACTCCGTGATCATCAAATATCCCCACCCCGTTTTCTAGTACCCATCTCCAGTCACCGCTTTGGTGCTTCATCCTGTATTCTATCTGATAAGCTTTTCTATTCAGTAAAGCTCTATCTACAGAGGTTCTCACTTTATCAAGGTCATCCGGATGAATCAGTTTTGCTAAATGGATTTCATGCTTTAAAAATTCTTCCCGTGTATAACCGGTCAAATCCTTAATCTGATCATTGATAAAGATCATCGAATAGTTTTCGTCATTTTCACAGAGGTAAATCACACCGGGAACATTAAATGCAAGATTCCGGAAACGTTCTTCACTTTCCTGCAGCGCACTCTGCTGTTCGTACTCCCGTGTCACATCCCGGAAAACCAATACACAACCGATAATTTCTTTATTCGCATTTCGAATGGGGGCACAACTGTCTGCAATCTGGTACTCGCTCCCATCTTTTGAAACCAGAATGGTATGATTGGCCAGCCCCACAATTATCCCGTCTTTCAGCGCTCGCTCAACAGGATTCTCCGCTTTTTCGCGGGATTGTGCACTTACAATTTGAAAAACTTCTTCAATCTGTTTACCTATGGCGCTATCATTTTTCCAACCGGTCAGAGTTTCAGCAACGCTGTTGATACTTCGAACACGCCCCTCCCGGTCGCACGAGATTACAGCGTCTCCGATTGAGCGGAGTGTAGCAGATAACCTCTCTTCATTTACTTTGAGCTTCTCCTCGGCCTTAAGCCGGGCTGTTACATCCCTCATCAAAATCACTGCACCCAGTTTATTTCCATCCTTATCCAGAATGGGACTGCCGTTGGCAAGTATATATCTGGGTTCTCTGTTTTTAGCCACAATCGACATGCCGGCATTGACTACAACCTCACCGTTAAAAGCGCGTGCAAGCGGAATCTCTTCAGGCCTAAGGGGAGTTTTTCCATCAATGTGATACAGATCGTAATGATGTGCACCCTCTTCAACAGGTATTCTCATCAGGTCCACACCGTGCCACTCTCTGGCCCTTTTGTTAAACAACACAAGATTACCACCCTCATCACAGGCAACAACCCCATCACCGGCAGATTCCAGGAGAGCTTTATTAAACTCCTGTTCGATCATCAGCTTCATTTCAGCTTCTTTACGCTTGGTGATGTCAATGGAACTGCCTACCAAACGAAAGATTCGGCCCGACACTTCATCTGTCAGCGGAGTGAGAGTAGTTAGATAGTGCCTCCTGCCACGGCCTTTCATCGTTACATCTTCTTCGTAGGAAATTTCAATGCCTTGTTCGATGCAATCGTCGTAATGTGAAATAATATTTATTGCGATCTCTTCCGGAAAAGCCTCCTCCACATACTTTCCCTGAACCTTATCACGATCCATGCTAAGATAGGTGAGCTGCTTTTCGTTGAAGTCCTTAATGATATACCTTTTGTCGGGAGTTATATCGATGACAAACAGGCTGTGAGAAACTTTTGAGAAGATCTCTTTGTACCCTGTTTCTTCCTCTTCTTCCAGTACCTGGCCATTTTTCTTCACTGTGATATCTGTAATCAGTGTAGCAAAGTATCCCTTCTGGTCTGACCAAGCATGTATCTGATACCACTTTTTAAGCAGTTCGGAGAAATGCTCAAAACTTACCTCTTTTCCGCCTTCTGCAATTTCTGAATATAGCTGTAATTGGCTAGCTTGCCCGTTTCTGAAATCGGGCAGAACCTCGGAGGCTTTTTTCCCAATAATCTCTTTACCCTTTAAGCCGATCTGCTCTACAAATGTATGATTTACATTTTCAAAGATATAGTCCGCCGGCCGGCCATCCTCCAGAATCAATTTGTGATAGGCAAAGCCAAACGGAGAATTTTCAAATATTTTATCGGAAATATTCATACGCTAATTTCAATGCAGCTAATATCCGCTCCGTTTCATCTCAACATTCTCACTTAACAGATTGCATCAGATTTGAGCTTCATGTATTAATGTATTCAATTCAATGAATTAAAATGCGTGAAATTTTTATCCCTGTTCTGTCAGCCAGTCATAGATAATTCTGGAAATTTCAGATCCGATCTCCGTTCCCCTGTCTCCGTCCGGCAGATCTTTTGTCAGGTAAATTAGTACGTAGGATTGTCCATCGGGGAGATAAACAATCGCCGAATCGTGCCGAACTCCGGTTATGAATCCGGTTTTATTGGCGGTCACTACATCGTTCGGAAGCTGAGCCGGGATCACGTCCTTGTAAAACTGATCTTTTAGAACCTCCACCATCAGGCTGTCCATCTCCGGACTGACGGCCGTGCCATTGGCAATATGTTCAAAAATAATTCCCAAGTCTTTGGGAGTGGTGCGATTGCTCAACCCCCGATCAAATGCCTTCAGATCTTCCACACCGCGAAGCACTTCAATATTTTCCGCACCCAGTTCGCGCATGGTTTCCGTCGTCTCTTCAGCACCCACCAGGCGAATCAGAAGATTGGTCGTTAGATTACTGCTATAGGTAATCATGGCGTGATTCAGATCATACAAAGTAGCCTTCTCCCCGACTCTGCGCTCAAACGGATCATCCCCATCCGGATCGAGCGTCAGCTGAAACTCTGAACTGTCCACGATGCTGTAAAACTTGTTCTCCACTTCAATGGAGTCGGCCAAGTCGAACTCTCCCGCTTCTGCCCTTCGAAAAAGCTCAATCATCACCGGGGTTTTCATCGTGCTTGCCGCGTGGAAAAGCGTGTCTTCATTGATCTCAAAACGGTAGTCAGGATTTTGAAGATGCTGAAACCAGATACCGAAGGTTCCCTCTTCATCAGCGATATGCTGTTCGATGTCGGTCTGGAGCCGGTCGATGGATTTTGGAGAGGAGCATGCAGAAAAAATGAACAGGAGAATTAGTAAATATTTAGCCATTTATAAATGAGTTGAGCTTAGGGTTTCCTGTCAGAAAATATAAAAACGGATGAACTTTTCCGGTTTATTCTAATCAGAGAAGGCTTAGCATAACCCGTAAACATTGAGATTCTTCTAATGCCCTGTTCCTGATTCAGAGTGATTGTATGAGTCATCCTGAGCATAGCGAAGGATCTATCAATTGAATACGCAATAGGCAAGCGTAGATCCTTCACTTTGTTCAGGATGACAAGATGGTTTAACATTACCATCTGATTAATCAATAGAAAAAACCTCTCCCGGCAGGTAAATATCGAGCTGAATATTACGGGCACCCAGTTTTCCGTTCTCTTCAAACGACTCACCCGATTGGTTTCTGTAGACTAAAACCTGTGAATCTCCTACCACTTCAGCTTCATTTCCCTTCACCAGAATGGCCGTCGATTCACTGATCCCGATCCCGGCATGATCCGGATACTCCATCACAGCTGTGAGCAGCCGGTTGTTCCTTGCACGCTCCACAAAATGCTGATCTACGATGACGCCCTCAATCAAGCCGAGGCCTTCATCCGTAATCATGTTGTCTTTCTCAAGGTGATAGAACGTTGAGGTGTACTCCGGGTGGTTGGCCTGATCGCCTGTAATCATAATTTTACTCATAATCGCTGCGCCTGCGCTGGTACCGGCAATCATGGCTCCGTTACGGTACGCGGCTTCTATCGAACCTGCTATTTCCGGAACAGCCTCAACCGCTTCCATAAAACGGGACTGTGATCCACCGGTGATGTAGATCAGGGATGCATTTTCCAGGGAGTCTGAAGCTGATTCAGAAAACTGATCTCTTCGTTCAAAATCGTATGAGCGTATATTATCAATCCCTTTCTCCCTGAACTGACGTTCACCGTAAAAACCGGACGTATCCGGATCAAAACCCGACATGGTTAAGACAATCGCATAATTTTCTTCATTTTCTAGATCCGTTTCTTCAATGATACGGTTGAGCATCACATCGGGCCGGCTGCCTCCGCCGATGATTAAAAGTGAGCCTTCACCCGATAATTCTGCAGAAACAGGCTGAGTACCACCATCAACACATGAGAACAGAGAAAAAGTTAAAATCAGAAGTACTGGAGCAGTTAAAATTTTCATGTACTTGTTATTTGCTTTGGTTTAGATAAAATAAAAGCACCGAAACGTTAAGCTCCGGTGCTCTTAAAAAATTTAAACTTAAATTAGCACTGAGTGCCCGAGTATGATGGATTCTGACACAGGTTAGGATTCACCTCAAGATCTCTTCTTGGTATCGGCAATACTAACTTAGGATCATCATATGGTCTTGACCCGACATCACTTTGAGTCCGCTTCAAGTCATGAAGAAGGTTCCCTTCAAACATCAGCTCTAGTTTCCGTTCCCGCAAGATATCGTCCAAATCGAAATCTGTTGGCAGTAGGTATTCAGGAAGATTAACTCTTTCCCTGATCCTGTTAAGATCATTCAAAGGAGTATCTCCTTCGTCTTCACCTAATCTGTAATTAGCTTCAGCTCTGGTCAGATACATTTCAGCTAAACGTATCAAGCTAACATTGTTATCAGCATCTATTTCACTATTTGGTAATTCGTCCCACTTACCTGTGAAAATATCACCGCCAACAGTGTAAAATAAGTTAAGCCTATCATCATCTGCCTCGTACTCATCCAAATGATCTTGACTTATTACTATATCACCTCGGCTGTCTTCAGCATAAAAAGTTACAAAACTATTTGTGCCGTCCTGATTGGTATTCTGCATGGCAAAAATATCTTCAGGAGTATTGCTTGCATTGTTAAAAGCAGCAGCATAATCACTGCCTCCAATCTCATTTGTTCTTGCTAGGGAATAATTTCCCTCTTCAATTACACGACTGGACTCATCTCTGGCATCTTCATACTCACCTTGCTGCAAGTATACCCTGGACAGTACGGCACTTGCTACCATTGAATTACCATAAACTGCATTTGATATTGGCAAAAAGTCTTTTGCATCTGTCAAATCATTTATGATTCTATCATAAACTTCCTCAACACTGGATCGCCCAATATTGTTAGCCTCGGTAATCAAATCGGTAGGCTCTAAAATGATCGGAATACCCGGCTGACTATTTTCCTGGCCAGCCTCATAGGGTGCGGCAAATAACCTGACAAGTTCAAAATACATCATACCGCGAATGAGTTTTGCCTCACCTTCTACTATTGCAACATCTGCACCATCAAGCAAGTCAAGGTTTGCTAAAACGTTATTCGTAATATTAATTGTATTGTATGCTTCAACCCACGTAGAGGTTAACTGCCCGTTATCATAGAGTTGATTCTTATTAGCGATTTCTCGAGGTCCGAAAAAAGTCCCTACAAAAGACGAGTTACCTTCTGAAGCTAATAGATCTCCAGTCATTTGGATCCACCCTCCGTAAAGGTCTCCATCCCCCATTGCATCATATGCTCCGATGAGAACAGACTTTACATCTTCTGCGGTTGAAATTGCATCTTCTGAATCAACTGATTGCTGAGGCTCAACGTCAAGCAAGCCATCGCAGCCTTGAAATAGTACCAAGGCTACTGCTATTACAGCTATATAGATTTTTAGTTTATTCATAATAGTAGATTTAAAACTTTTGAAATTACAATGACTTACTTGGATTAAAAGCCAATATTTACACCGAATGAAATGGTGCGTGCCTGAGGAACTGAGTAAAATTCATTCCCAATATTCAGGTTATCTGACTGGCTGTATAAGTCAGTATTAACTTCAGGATCCCATCCCGGATAGTCTGTAAATGTTAACAGATTTACGCCCGAAACATAGAAACGAACTCTTCGTAGGTTCAATCTGTCCAATGCGTTTTGAGGAAGAGTATATCCTAGAACTACATTCTTTAGCCTCAGGTATGAGGCATCATGAATATATCTGGATGATGGGTTTGAACCATTGGCATAGTAAAGCCTGGATTCAGGAACATCTGTGATATCTCCCGGCTCCTTCCACGAGTTCAGCTGATCGCGAGTTTGGTTATCCAGAAAGTCGCCGTTGGCTGACTGATAACGTCCGCCGCCATTATAAATATCATTTCCGTAAACGAACTGTAAAAGTACGTTCAGATCAAAGTTTTTGTAGCTGAATCGGTTACCCAATCCACCAACAAAGTCAGGGTTTGGATCTCCAATAACTACATCATTGGCATCACTATACTCATTAGTGGTTCCTGCATCATAATCTTTGCCATCTTCACTGTGGAGATAGTAAAGTGCATCACCATTGTCGGGATCCACACCGGCATACTCTTTACCCCACATCACGGCAATAGGCTCACCTTCTACAGCTTGGTTCAAAAAGCCTCCTGTAATAGTCTGCCCTCCCAAGTTGGTAATCTTATTTTCGTTGAAGGCAATATTGAAATTTGTGGTCCACTGGAATTCACCAACCAGGTTGTGAGTATTCACAACAAACTCAAACCCTTTATTCTCCAGCTCACCAACATTTCTTAATTGGCTTGTAAAACCGGAAGTGGATGGAACATTTACATCTAAGAGAAGATCATCCGTATTCTTAATGTAGTAGTCAATCTCACCGCTGATTCGGTCTCCAACAAGTTCAAAGTCAAGCCCAAAGTTATATTGTGCTGTTTGTTCCCACTTCAAATCAGGATTTGGTAATTGTGAAGGAATCATACCTGATGTTCCGGAATAACCCGTTGCAGAGAACAATCCTCTGGATGGGAAGTTCCCCACATTTGCATTACCTGTAAGACCATAACTGGCTCTCAGTTTCAGGAAGGTTAAAAAGTCTATATCACTCATGAAGTCTTCACGAGTCATAATCCATCCTGCGGACAGTGACGGGAAGAAACCATAACGCTCATTTTCACCGAATCGTGAGGAGCCGTCTACGCGGGCACTAGCTGACAACAAGTATCGATCTTTAAACGTATAATTTGCTCTTGAGAAATAGGACAGGAATCTAAAGACCGTTTGAGAAGATGACCCCCCTGTGATATCTGCAGCACTTGCTATCTTTGTGAAATTATCAGTAGGGTAGTTCGTCCCGGATACAAATGTCAGATAGCGATCCGAACTTTGGAAACTCATACCAGCTACAGCGTTCAGTTTATGATCCTCAGCAAACTGAGTATCCCAGGTCAGATAGTTGTTGGTTGTGTAATTCACAATATTCACGATTCGTGAATCTCCATAACCAGCTGTATTTTCACCTACATCAGTTGTTCTATCTGCATAATAATCTTCATTCTGAAACATGAGATCCAAACCGAATTCACTTCTGAACTGTAGATTTGGAAGTATCGTATAATCTGCATAAAGATTACCCACATTTCTGAAAACAGTCTGATTATTGTCTACACCCTGAACATGACGCAGGAAATTGTAGTAAAGAGTTCCTTCATTAGGTGTATCTGAATAACCAGTTAACTCCCCACCTTCAAACTGAGGTGTATAAGGTGGTGTGATAGGAGCTTGTGCAACAGCCTGGAGTGGTGTTGCAAATGCATTGTCGTTTGAGATTCGAATATTTTCAGTTCTCGTCACTCCCAGATTCATCCCGACGGTCAATTTGTCTGAAGCAGTATGATCCAGATTAAGACGCCCATTCATTCGGGTAAACTCATCTCCTCTGGTAATACCCACCTGATCACTGACTCCGCCGGAAATAAAGAATCTTGTGTCTTCTGTACCACCGCTAACCTGCACATTAAGATCTGTATTATATGCATCCTGGAAAGATTCATCCTGCCAATTTGTATCTACTTCTCCATTTCTCCAATCCGTTCCGGTTGCCAAATAATCAAACCAATATCCTTCTACCCAATCTGATTCTCCATCATAAGCTTCTTCTGCAGATGAATATCCATAAGAATTTCCATCCCTGTTAAAATTATAAACACCTGCACGTCCTGCAGAATCTCTGAAGTATTCGATATATTCATCGGCATTCATGAACTCAACACGATTTGTAGGTGAGCTAACTCCTCGTTCCAGACTCACATTTACTTGTGTAGTTCCTTCAATACCCCGTTTTGTGGTTACTAAAACCACACCGTTAGCAGCACGAGATCCATAAATGGCAGCAGCAGCGGCATCCTTAAGGATATCAATGGATTCAATATCATCCGGGTTCAAATCAGAAAGCGGATTAGTGTCAGCTGTAGTTGACTGACTTTCAGATGTTACAGGAATTCCATCAATCACATAAAGAGGCTGACTGCTTGCGGAAACAGAAGAAGTACCACGAACACGGATGTTAATACCCTGTCCCAGCTTACCGTTACCTTTTTGAATAAACACACCGGAAGCTTGTCCCTGAAGTGCGGATTCAAAACTGTTTACTGACACCTCTTCAATATCACGCGAAGAAATACTGGTAATATTCCCGGTCATTTGCTCTCGTACCACAGAACCGTAACCCGTTACCACTACTTCATCCAAACTTTGAGAATCCATCGAAAGGGATAGATTTAGATCCAGGTCCTCAGTTACCTCAATGGTTTGTGTTGCAGGAACATATCCAACATACGAAACCCGAAGTTGATAGGTTCCTTCCGGAACATCTGAAAATTCAAAGTATCCGTCAGCATCTGTAGCAACACCGTAGTCTGTATCTTCCAGTACAACAGTTGCACCCGGCAGCGGGGCACCATCGCTTTGATCAGATACCGTACCTTCGACTGTGTATTGAGCAACTGCCGCTGAGCTGAAAACAGCCGTAAGCAGAACAGCGCCAATCATAGAAAGTATCTTTTTTAGCATATAAGCCTCTATCTATAAAAATTAAAATTAAACGTATAGTACAACCAGGAAAGAGATTGAGCTTAATTTAGAATTGAAGAACCAACACCTTCCTAATCACACCAAAATATTTATCTGTTTCCAGATTAATATTTGTCTCTACAGATAGCACTATTTTATGCTAAAATCAATGAATAAATACATTTAAAAGCGCTTTTAAAAGAGATTTTCCCTTTTATCAACACTTTATGGACCATGATTCCCAACACTTCAGCTCAATCCTGACATTGAAGCCGCTCCATTTTAGTCATTCAAAATTGATTCTGATGTGATTTAATCTTTCTTATTTTCAAGCCATGAAAAGTATCGCAATTCTTCACTTCCCCCGTATCGTACCCGACGACCGTGAGCCTGCTCTTTTCAATCCCATTTTAAAGAAACGATTTAAGAACCGGCCGGAGGAACGGGTCCGGCTCAAGTGGACAGATTACCTCCTCCTGCAAACCGACTGGCCCAAATCCAGAATTGGTTTTGAAGCACCCGTGCAGCTGGAACAGGAAAAAAACACCCTCCGGGCTGACCTGGTTCTCTATAACCGGCAGATGGCGCCGGAAATTTTAATTGAGTGTAAGGCAGAGTCTGTGAGACTGACACAGGCCGTAGCCGAGCAGGCTGCAAGGTACAATCGTGACGTTGATGCACCATTTATCTGCTTAACCAACGGTATCAATGATTTTTGGTACCGGATAGATAAGGGGAAAGTTGAGCCGATCAACCCGCGAGAAGATGAAAACTTCCCTATTCAAGAAACCGTCTCTTTTTCTGATCTGTCCCGGAATACTGAATACTGGAAAAGCCACGGTTTCTGTGCCGGTAATTTTCCTGAAAGTGACGCAATGGCCCTTCAGCAAACCATTTCACATTTCTGGAGCCCTGCCATCGACTGGCCAATAAATTACCTGAACTTTCCATCCACTCCGTTCGACTTTGGCCTGCAGCAGTATTACCGAATTCCGGTCATAGACAACGAGCAAAGGCTGGCAATTACATTTCTGGGAATACCTGATGGCACATCACACCTTCTTGCAATACTCAATAATAAAGGACAAAACTCCGGAATCCTTTCAGTTAATTTAAATCGACTGTCAGACAATCACCCCGATTCGGCTACTCTAATTTATTCAGGCAAACAGGAAAAAACAGATGCCGGAAAACACCTCCCAATTTTCCGAAATGGATTCAGCCCAAAGCTTATTGAGCAACTCCCTCAATACCTGATGAGGTTTTTTGTTTAATCATCCGAAACAGTAAATTAAACTCTACTTGAGCGTTTTGAAATCGAAACGAGTCACACTGAGTTTCAACTCTTAAAGACTCTTCACTCCCGCTCAGAGTGACTTATAATGTGAGCTTAACAAGGTATTACGTTAAAACCTTCACCAGGAACTATTTAAATAGATTTATTTACCATGCCTACAAAAATGCATCGCGAAAAACTACTTTCACTCTTTGACGACAACCAGGAAGGATTGATCTACCTGAAGGGGGCTGACATCATGTATCGTTACGGAACGGATTTTGAATTTCCATTCCGCCAGGAGAGCAATTTCTGGTATCTGACCGGCGTGAACGAACCAGAATACCATATGGTGATGGACATCAAGTCCGGGGAGTATCATCTGTTTGCTCCAAAACGGGATGCACAGTTCGCTGTTTGGCATGGAAAAATCAAGAGCCGGGATCAAATTCAGGAAGAGTATGAGCCCGACAAACTACACTACTCCAACGATATCCTGTCGGTGATGAAGAGTTTCAACCCTTCTGTTATCTACTGCCTGGATGAAGAGCAGGCGGAATTTGTGGAGGATCTGAACCGAGATTTTACCGTAGAAACGGAGACCCTGCAGGACGCAATTACCTACTGCCGCTGCATCAAAACGGAACATGAACTGGAGAGAATGCGGGAAGCGGCTCATGTCAACAACATGGCCCATCTTGAAGTGATGAAGTCGATCAAGCCGGGAATGTATGAGTATGAGGCAAAAGCCATTTTTGACTTCCATCAAAACAAACACGGCCTTCTTCAGCCTGCATATACCGGAATCCATGCAGGGGGCACAAACAGCGCTATTCTGCACTATGTTGAAAACAGTGAACAAATTGAAGATGGAGATCTCTACCTGATTGATGCCGGATATGAATGTGAAGGGTACGCCTCGGATGTAACCCGTACTTATCCCGCCAACGGGCGATTTTCGGGTGATCAGGCGGCTATCTACCAAATCGTTCTGGATGCGCTCAACAAAAGCATCGAAAATGTGAAACCCGGTGTGAAAATGGAGGATCTGCACCTTGGTGCCAGCCGGATTATACTGCACGGCCTGAAAGAGATCGGGGTTGTAAAAGGTGATGTTGATGAGATGATGGAGAACAATATCTTTGCTCTCTTCTTTCCGCACGGCCTGGGTCATTTCCTTGGGCTCGACACGCACGATGTTGGCGGCTATCCCAAAGGGGTGGAACGAATCGACCGGCCTGGAATCAAATTTCTGCGGGTTCGCCGGGAGCTGATGCCCGGAATGGTCATCACCATTGAACCGGGAATCTACTTCATTCCGGCACTGCTAAAACCGGCACTCGAAAGTGCGGATCAGGCAAAATACCTGAATGCAGATAAAGTTGAAAAGCTTATGAACTTTGGCGGCATCCGGATTGAGGACAACCTGGTCATCACCGAAGAAGGTTATGAAAACCTCACCGACGTACCGAAAGAGATCAAGGATATTGAAGAAGTGATGAATGGGTAATAGATCCCCGTCAGACCGCTCCATGCGGTCAGACGGATTGATTTCAAATACAACTATATCCTGTTGACATGAACTTTCAACCCGGAAGTATTTACCATGTTTACAACCAGGGCAACAACAAGGAGCCTCTTTTTTTCAATAGAGATAACTATCTCTATTTTTTAAAGAAAATGAGATCTTCACTTATTCCATATAGTGACCTACTAGCCTATTGTCTCATGCCAAATCATTTTCATTGGTTAATAAAGGTCAAGGATGATTTAGTAGAAGATAAAAACTTACATCACCCGTTAGTACGCAAAATTGCCAATTTGTTAAGCTCATATACTCAAGCTGTAAACAAACAGCAAAACAGATCAGGATCTCTATTTAGAAGCAAAACAAAATCTAAAAAGATCGATGATCTTTATTATGCATTGACTTGCTTTCTATATATTCATCAAAACCCATTAAGGGCTGAACTGTCCATTAATCTTGATGATTGGATGTTTTCCTCCTATCGGGATTACGCAGGTATTCGAAAAGGAGATCTTTGTAACATGAAGCTCGCTATTGAATTGTTCGAGTTACCTAAATCTGTAACTGAATTTGAAGAATTTTCAATGAAGACTATACCGGATTATTGTTTAAATAAATTCAATTGATTAAACATCCGTCTGACCGAAAAAACAACGGTCTGACGGAGGCCTGAACAAAACACAACAACCCATGCAATTTCATTTTCAAATATCATCTACACCGCAGAAATCCAGGGAACGCCAGGTTTTAACCGCACTGCTGGCTCTGGTGACCGGCGCGCTTGTTCTCATATATCCAAATTTTCTCTACCTCATAGCCGGGGGTTATCTCATCGCACTTGGCTTGATGTTTATGTATGCCCGGTTGCCCGCATTCATTTCCGGGTTTCCCATTGTGGCGGGTACGCTGATCTTTCTTTTCCCTGAGCTGATTCCATATACATTTGCGTTTTTTCTCGGCTTTTTTGGATTGGTCATGCTGATGGGCTTCCAGTTTGCCGTCATGGGATTTCTGACGCTGATCATTGCCGTTCTTATTTTAATGAACCCGGATTCTGTTGCCTACTTTATTGCTGCATTTATGCTTTTGTACGGGGTTTCAAACCTGATCCGTTTCTTTCAAAATCGAAATCAGGATCGGGGTGATGGAGATGATCCGGACGTAATCGTACATTAATTTCACCGCAGAGGTGCAAGGTACGCAGAGTTTGCTATGGCGTATCAGCCGTCAGGTACGGAATATATTTTCATTGATCTCGCATGGAACACCCCTCGCGGCTTCGCCGCACTCCCCTCAAGGGGAGAATTCTACCCATCACAAATCTTCCAATAACTCTTCGGCTTCCTCCTTTAGTGGTTCTTCATTGGGCAGCTCTACTTCCATGTCTGATACCTCTTCCAGAACTTTTTTAGCGCTCTCTTCATCATCCACCTTCAGGTAGTGTTTTGCGAGGTCCAGCCGGAAAAGAATGCTCTCCGGCATCATGTCTACCGCCTTTTTGAGATACTCTTCCGCCTTCTCGTTACTCGCGTCCGGAACACCTTTTGAAATCAGGTTTGCGGCAAACTTTTCACCACCGCTGATATTTGCCACATCTGAGTGAAATACTCCATAAAGATGCCATAGCGGAGCGTAGTCAGGAATCATATCAGCAGCCTTTTCAATATTCTCTTTAATTTCGTGAGAAGTCTCCACCCGGGTCTTATTTCCCTGCAGTTCACTCCATCTGCCTTTAGCCACCGCCATTACATAATAGGAATGTCCTTCATCTCCATGCTCCTCAATGGCAGTTTCAGCCAGCTCTATGGCTTTATCATAATACTCCTCCTGTTTATCCTTTTCATCATCCCCCATCATGTAGCCCAGTCTTGAGTAGATCAGGCTTGCATTCCACAACGCTTCATAGTTTTCAGGTTCTTCGTCCAGCACTTCCAGGTATATCTCAAGCGCTTCCTCTTCTTTCCCTTCATCAAAAAGCTCTTCAGCTTCTTTCAGCATTTTGTCAGGATCGGGCAACTCACCGCCAAACACTGTTACAGGAATAAACAGGAGCAGGATCACTGTAATAAGTGAACAGAATTGAGTTTTCATCGTTTTACGCTTTAAGTGGTTGTTCGGTGATAATGTATTCTTCGACCGGATTTCCGTTTATCAAGTGCTCTTGAATAACCCTCTCCAACACCTCCGGTGTACAGGAATGATACCAGGTTCCCTCAGGATAAACCACAGCTACCGGGCCGCGTTTACAAATTCTGAGGCAGTTTGCCTTGGTTCTGTAGATCCCGCCCTCTCCTTCAAGGTTGAGCTCTTTCAGTCGCTTTTTTAAATATTTCCAGGATTTCAGACTGTCTTTATGTTTACAACATTTTGGATTTGTTTGATCTGCACAGAGAAAAATGTGTCGCTTTATTTTGTCTATATGCAGTTCTTCTGCTTTTTTCTGTAATCTTTTGAAGCTTTTGTTCATCCGTATAGTTTAATGGTAGTATGCTTTGCAAAACTTCCGTTATCTCACTTTAATATAACGTGAATTCGAAACAAGGTATTTGGAAGAGAGACTCCTCTCCTTCCTAAGGAGGGGGCTTTTGGCATCCAAATTCAGTTTTATCTCGAACTCACTTTAATATAAAGCCTTTATATAATGAACACTCTTATGATTAGAATCATTTAGAATAAGTGATGAATCGATTAACCCGAGTCCTATTTACCAGCACATTCCGCAGTTCCTGGCGTACACTGGTTACGCTTTGGAAGCCAATGGCCGGTTGGACGCTGATCGTTTACGCTCTTTTTACAGCTATTCTGGCTCCTGTTTTTGTTGCAATGATTCATTGGGGAGCCTTCCGCGGTGACCGGATGCCGGTTGGAAACGATGAACTAATCCAATGGTTTCTCTCACCAGCGGGTTTCTCCTACCTTTTCTTCATTCTCCTCATCACCCTATCCGGAGTGATGATTCGATATGCAGGACTTTTTCAGATCATTACCGATAGCCTGAGGCATGAACGGGTGTCCGTCACATCCACATCCGTTCATATTGCACAGCGTGTGCATGTTCTTATCAAATTGTGCGCCATATCAATCGGGCTTGCTATTGCAGTATTGCTTCCTCTGCTTTTGGGGCTTTGGCTCATCTACAACTCATTTCTCACTGAGTTTGACATCAACTACTATTTATCCGTTACACCTCCCGAATGGTACAGCGCCATGATTTATGGCGGAGGCCTGGTTCTGTTTTGGGGAATCGGGACTTTAATCCTGATCGGTTTTTCACTGCCCGCAATACCTTCTTATCTGGATGGCCGACGATCATTGAAAAAGGCTCTCTCAGAGTCCTGGTCACTTCCGTTCACAAAAATGCTGGTGTTTATCAAATCGATTGGAACTGCCGTTTTTTTCTGGTTTCTGATACGGATTACCCTGGATGCTTCTATAATTTATGGGTTCAGCAAACTGAGCAACTGGATGATGGATTCAGGAGAATCGCTCCGATTGCTCGCAATCACTGCCGGACTCTACCTTGTCCTTTCATCTACGATCTCTATCATCATCTCATTCATTGGTTTTTCACTGATCTCCACCATCATCACCAAGTTTTATTACATTTACATTCGCGGCACCTACTCCGTAACAGCTCCCGGTATTTTGCAGCTTACACAAAAAACCGTCTATGCTCTTCGGAAATTAACAGATCCTAGATACCTGGCTCCCATCCTCGGTTTAGTTTTGATTGGAAGTGTTACTGTAAGCCTGTTTATGACGTACAGTTCTGAAACGGATGATTATTCACCAGCAATCATTGCCCACAGAGCCATCGCAGGAGATGCACCTGAAAACAGCCTGGCCGGGTTGAAAGAGTCTGTAAATGCCGGAGCTGATTATATTGAAATTGATGTGCAGCTTTCCGCCGATGGAACAGCTGTTGTTATACATGACGCGGATTTTATGAGAGTTGCCGGTCACCCCGGCCGTATTCAACAAATGAACTACTCAGAAATCGAAACACTTCGACTCCGTTCGGAGAAAAGCTTTCCTGATTCGCTTTTAAGCATACCAACCCTTGATCAATTTCTTCAACAGTCAAAAGACAAAGCCGGCCTGATGATTGAGCTAAAATATTATGGCTACGGAGAGGATCTTGCTGAAGAGACTATATGCCTGATTCGCGAACATGAAATGAATGACCGGGTTATGATCATGTCGCTTTCTGCAGAAGCTGTCAGGCAGGTTCGAAGAATCGCCCCTGATCTAATTGTCGGCTATATTTCGGCTGTGGCTGCAGGAGATCTCAGCCGAATTCCCATGGACTTTCTGGCCGTCAGTCAGCAAAATATCACATCGGACATGGTTCAAACCTACAGTGAATCCGGACAGGAAGTATATGTGTGGACTGTGAACAGTGCGGAAAATATGGTATCTATGCTGGAGAAGAGAGTTTCCGGTTTGATTACAGATGAGCCTGAACTCTCTGCCGCCGTAATCGATGAGTTCAATCAACTTACCGGTGCTGAACGACTTCTGCTGCGTTTCGGATTTTTGATTATTGACCCGATACCAGACAACTGATTTTTATAAATTATATTCAAACACCAACCACAACCGCACGACCATGAAATCGCACTCTATACTTTTCACTGCTTCTATTTTGGCTTTTTCATCATTGTTAATGGTCTCCTGCACTGAACCTGAAAGCATGGAACTCGAGTTTGGTGAACCTGAAGCGATTGCTGACGGATTTAATTTTACCGAGGGTCCACTCTGGCACCCTGATGGATTTCTGATCTTTAGTGATATACCGGCAAACAGAGTTTATCGATGGACTCCCGGCGAAACCGATGCCGAGGTTTATATTGAACCGTCCGAAAATTCCAATGGTATTTCCATTACACCGGCAGGCACAATTGTTTTGGCGCAGCATGCAGGTAAAGTCTCCGAGGTAGCGGAAGATTCAACCCTGAATTCTCTGGCAGAAGAATATGAAGGGAGCCGCCTGAACAGCCCGAATGACCTAACCGTACATTCAAACGGTGCCATCTTTTTCACAGATCCGCCCTTTGGAGTGTCTGAAGAAGACAAAGAGCTCGATTTCAGCGGGGTTTATCGGCTGGATCCTTCAGGGGAACTCACGCTGCTGTTTGATGAATTTGAATACCCAAACGGAATCGCACTTTCTCCGGATGAAGCTCATATCTATGTGAATGATTCGGCTACCGGGCAAATCTTCCGGTTTGATCTGACTGATGATGGAGAGTTTGAAAATCAAACAGACTTTGCATCCGTAGGTGAACGCGATGACACCGGTGCTGCAGACGGAATGAAAACCGATTCTGAAGGACGTCTTTATTCCACAGGACCCGGTGGACTTTCTGTTTTCGATACCGAGGGAAACCGGATGCGCCTGATAGAGTTTGAAGAGCGGATTACAAATCTAGCCTGGGGCGGATCAGATTTAAGTGAACTCTATGTGACCGCACCAAATTCTGTTTACAGAGTTCATACAAATGTTTCGGGATGGTAGAATTTAGATTCGGAGATTGTCTTTAATAATCCCCTGTGTCATCCTGAATGAAGTGTATTATCTCGGTTAATGTGAGTTCGACATAAGAATCTTAAATTCTCTCCTCTTGTGTAAGGAGGGGACTTCTTCAATGGCTTTACATTCATTTTATTTCGAACTCAAGTTAAGTTACATATCGTGATTTTAGATTCTTCGTTCACTCAGAATGACCCGACATATAGTTTTTGCATAGCTACCAGATATTCTAAACCTAAAAATTTGATCGCACAAAGGAAGTCCCCCTTCAATGAGGCGTTCTCTTACGCCGGAGGGAGGGGGGTTGGGATGTGTAAATTATGGCGTATGGAATTTCTCTGACTATTAACCACGACACTTCTATTGACACGGAGCAAAACGCGGAAAGTCACATAAACGATAAGAACTACCTTAGCTTCATTCAATCGTTCTTTTATACTTCCAAACACACACTATTCCCAATTCAACCGTTATCGCAACCGAAGGCAGCAGAGCGCCAACGGTTACCCAGAAATGCACATTTTGAGGCTGCCATCCGGTTGGCCAAAATCCGCTAATGAGTACTAACGTAGTAAGCAAAATCAACACAGTACCGATAAATAGATAAAGACCTGCTCTTGAGATTTTTTGGGAAACAGTATGTATCGCAACAAAGAATAGCGTGCTAACGAACCCTAACAGCAAAAGATGGAGATATAAAACCCGAAGGCCATGTTGTCCCAGCCAGAATACAGCCGGAAGCAGTACGGACGATAGCTGCACCAACACTTTAAGCGCAAAAAGGGACAATACAATCATCCAAACCGGTTTTGTTCGAATGAATGTAGCCATGAACATAAAGTAGATATTGGAAGCCAAACCAATACCAACCAACGCAGAACCTATTTTTGCCGTCATTAGGAGTGAGTCGTTTAGCAAATCCGCAGACAGGCCAAACGGAAACATCAGCGGTGCGCCCAAAACAATCGGGGCAATCAGCCAGTTCTGATCGAAGGGGATCTCAATTTCGTCACTGATAAATTCATAAATAATACCCATAGCAGCTAAAACACACCATCCCTCGGTAAAGGTTGTCAGAAAAAAGTGTGTGAGCGCTCCTGAAATCAGGTTGTTATCGATATTCCCGAACTGTGTTACAGCTACTCCCCACGCTCCAAGCGAACTGACAACAAGCATGACCAGTGCCCCATCATAAAAAAGAAGAGAAAGCGATGAACCTGCCTGCTTTCTGAATTTCAGGTATATTCCTGCAAACCAGTACCACCCGATCATTACCAGTCCCGACAGCATTACCGAAAACGGCAGGCTTGCGGTTCCAATCTCAACGGGATGATAACCATACATCAAAAAGAAAGGATAGGATAAAAACCCTGTGACAATTATGGTTCCGATAACCCATTTGAAAGATCGGAGTGCTTCCGGTGAAGTTTTGAGAATTCGATAGGCGATAAATGCCATCGGAACCGGAGTCACCCAGTTGAAGAACATAAGGTGGGAGTGGGCGTGTCGTACATTGGAGAGCCTGAGATCAAATAACTCTCCCGAAATCAACCCCCAGCGATAGAGAAAACCGGTGAGTGCCGCCAGCAGAAAGAAGAGCAGACTCCAAAGCCAGATATTCTGCAGGAAATGTTCTCTTCTCTCCATCATCATAAAACTTATAGCGCCGGCTGTTTCCTGTTCTTTTTTAAACTATGGATCGAGATCAATACCACCCCAACCAGAAGCAGCGCCACAAACTGGTGAAGAACTCCCAGCGTAATCTGAACGTGAGTTATCAGGGTAAACACACCGAGAACATACTGCACCAACACAAGAGCGAAAATTGCACCTCCCCATAGCTTGGCCGATTTACTGCTCTGTACTGTAAAGAGCCGAATCCAGTATCCAATTGCCATCAAACCGAGAAGGGTAGCCAATGCACGGTGAATAAACTGCACCATGGATGAGTTTTCAGTAAAGTTTTGATACCACGGTTCAAGCGCTATTACCTCCGGCGGTATCCAATACTGGTACATTTTGGGGAAGGTGTTGTAAACATGGCCGGCATCGAGTCCTGCCACCAAGGCTCCCCATGCAATCTGTACAATCAAAATTCCGAAGAAGATCTTCAGCCATTTCGACAACTCGCTTTTCCGCGGTTCGAGCTCGCGCTTAAATTTGGTCAGATCTGCCGCATACCACACGCAAAACCCAAATATGGTAAATGCCAGCAGAAGGTGTGCAGTCAATCGGTAGGGATTAACGTAAGGCACGTCCACCAAACCGCTCTGAACCATGTACCAGCCCATCAAGCCTTGCGAGCCTCCCAGAATAAGCAGCCAGATTGACCGCTTCATCCATTTTGCGTTCAGTTTCTTTTTTGCAACAAAATAGATGAACGGCAACAAAAAGACGATGCCAATCATCCGCCCCAACATTCGGTGCAAATACTCCCAGAAAAAGATGAATTTGAATTCAGACAGATCCATCCCCTTGTTGATCTGTTGATACTCCGGAAACTGTTTGTACTGTTCAAACGCATCATTCCATTGCGCTTCGTTAAGAGGCGGGATTGCTCCCAATATAGGTTTCCAGTCGGTCATCGATAGACCCGATCCGGTAAGCCGTGTGATACCGCCCACAATCAGAATCAGCATGACCAGCACGGCTCCACTGATGAACCAGGCCCGCAGCCATTTTTTATCCTTATCGTCTATCTCTTTCATCCCCGATTATACCGTTTTTGAATAGCGTTGTGTCTGTTTTTCCAGCGTCAGGTATGCATCAAAAACCATCGCAATATTTCTCAAAAAGAGCCTTCCCTGGGCTGTAATTTGAATTTCGTTCTCAAGGATTATGATGAGCCCGTCCTCTTCCAGTTCATTTAGGCGACTCCATTCATCTGAGAAGTATTTTTTCGGCTTCACTCCCCATTTTTCTTCAAACTCGTCAAAATGAACCCGCGGTTTGCACATCAGTCTGGAAATCCAGTCGCGCCGGATCCGGTCATCCTCATTTAATATCATCTGTTTGATTACCGGCAGATTTCCATACTCAAGCTCAGTGTAATAAGCGTCCAGATCCTTTGTGTTCTGATAGTAGATTGAATCCACCATCGAAATTCCCGACATGCCAAGCGCGTACATGTCGGTATTGGCGTGCGTGCTGTATCCCTGAAAGTTTCGCTGGAGGGTTCCCTCTTCCAGTGCTTTGGTCAGTTCATCACCCTCTTTCGAAAAGTGATCCATCCCGATGTAGCGATAGCCATCCTTTTCAAGTGTTTCAATAGCTATCATCAGCATCGAAAGCTTTTCATCCGGAGAAGGAAAATCCTCTTCATTTAAAAGTCTTTGGGACGGCATCAGGTTTGGAAGGTGCGCATAGCTGTAAACCGCCAACCGATCGGGGTTCAGTGTTTGAACGTCTTTGAGGGTTTGCTCAAACGTCTGTAGGGTTTGTTTTGGCAGGCCATAGATCAAATCAAAGTTGATGGAGTTAATCCACGCCTCGCGGAGCCATCGTGTCACCTGCTCGGTCTGTTCAAACGGCTGAATGCGGTGAATAGCTTTTTGAACTTCCTCGTTTGTATCCTGAACGCCGAGTGAAGCCCGGTTTACACCAATTTCAGCCAGTGCCGCCACATGTTCTTTGGAACAAGTTCGGGGATCGATCTCCACACTGAACTCAATTTCCGGATGGTACTGAAATCTTTTTTGAATCTCATCACCTAATCTCCGAAGCTGATCCGGCTTCAAAAAGGTCGGCGTACCGCCTCCCATATGCAGCTGAATAACCTTTGAATCCGGGTGAAGTTGCTTCTGAACCAATTCCATCTCTTTTGCCAGGTAATCGATGTAAACATCACCCCGGTCGGTATTTTTGGTGATAATTTTTGTACATCCGCAGTACCAGCAGAGAGAGAAGCAAAACGGCACATGGAAGTAGAGTGAAATATTGCGAGGTGATTCATTTCTCTTTTTCAGTGTTGAAATCACCATTCCCGAATCGTCAACCTCTTTAAACTGGACAGCTGTTGGGTACGAGGTATATCGCGGCCCGGGCACGTTATATTTTTGAATCAGATCTTTATCCGTCTGCATGAAAACATCCATCATTTTTTAGCGCTGAGTTCCCCAAGATCATCATTAAATATGAAGACTTGGGGAATACTCACGTTGCGCCTCTCTAAAAATCTTTCTTTTTGAAAACGTTGAGCCCAATCCAGGTGGGTACTGCTAGCCAGATCACCAGCATGGCACTCGCCGTTGTAATGCCCAGAGATGTCCCAAAAAAGCGATTAAAGACTGCTCCGGTATAACCCATCAGGGCTGAGACATCAAACTCCAGCATCACCATTATCCGGGCAAGATCGATCGGGTTGAGCATTGATACGGCGATCACAAAATTCTCCAGCGGGTAGTCGCCAAAAAGGAAAACCAGCATCAGTACCAGTCCGTCGTAAAGGATGGCCAGAAACAGCCAGATAACAATTGTGAAGCCAAACCCTTTGATTTTGTCTTCATAAAACATCAAACCAAATACAAAACCGAGTGATGCAAAAATCAAAGTCAGCATTCCACCCAGGATAAGAACCATGGCGGAAGCCGCACCGTCTATCATTAAAATACCGTGCCATCCAAGCGGGAGCATCGACCCAATCATAAACGCTGCCATCAGCGGAGTAGAAATTCCAAGAAATAATCCCCAGAGGAGTGTTTGTTAATTATTCATGTTATGGTCGCGTAAATACTCGATGATAGCTCTTGCATCATCTTCTTTCACATTCTGAAATGGCATGGCGGTCATATACTCTTGCAGCAGTTCCTGCCCAACCGGGTGGTTATAAGTCATGCCTTGAGGATTAAGTACCATGTTCATCACAAATTCGGGACTTCTTCTCTCCATAACATCGCCGAGAGGTGGACCAACCATTCGCCCTTCCATGTTGTGGCACATTTCACATTTCATCTCAAAGATCTCCTGCCCACGCAGTCTTAGTTCTTCATCGATGTCGTCTCCGATTTCCATTCTTTCTGAAACCGGCCCAATTCCGTGTTCCATCTCAAAATCGCTCAACCCCTGCTCTTCTGTGGCTTCAGCCGATGATTGAGATTGCTCACCGGAATCGCCGCTGGAGCAAGCCGTTAAAATCAGTGAGAATGAAAAAAGTAGTATCAATAGTGGTTTCATTGGGTTTTTTATTTAAAAGTTAAAAGACAATATTGTCTTAAATAGGACTAAATTTTTTTTATTCCATTTTTAAGAATTTTTCAAAACCGCCTTTGGCAGTTAGTCTTAAATTTTCATTAATACCTTTGATGGCCAGGTCGTTTATTGTGGTCCCCTCCATCATCTCTTTTATATTGTCCCTCGTATCTGCCCATTGTTCATGAAACGGACAAGGCTTTTCAACTCCACATCCCGGTAAACCAAGTGCACAATCCGTGAAGAGTGCAGGTCCGTCTATGGCCATTACTATATCCATAAATGTAATTTCATCCCCTGATCTTTTCAAGCGTACGCCACCATTCGGTCCTTTAAACGACTCCAGTAAACCGTCAGCGGTTAATTGCTGCAAAATTTTAGTTAGAAAATGGAATGAAATCTCTAAATCATCACTCATCTTCCGGATGGGTGTAAACTCATCAGTCTTTTTAGAAGCCAGGTAAAGAGAAGCCCGTAACCCGTAGATGCAAGATTTTGAAAGCAACATTATGATCCATTAAAACAATTAAGAGTATTTAATCTTAAATTACGCAGATGAATTTTTGCAGTCAAGGTAATTTTGGAAAATTTTGCTTTAAATAAGAAAGCCCGAATCCTGTTACTAACAGTGTTCGGGCTTTAACTTTAGGTAAATCAGGTAGCTTAGTTTGCTGCGGCACCGCTTATTTGATTCCCAAAAAAGAGCGCGTTCGCAAAAAGTTTATTGGTTCCGAACCAAAAAGCCCTGAAGTTAGGATTATCCACAAAACCGATAACCCGGCCCGAGCCAAAGCTTGAAACCGTAATAGAGGCTGTATCCTTGATATACTCATTATTTTCATCAGAAATATATCCACTAACCAGCGGCTCATCTGTCAAATAGAGCGGAGTAGCGGCCGGATTTGAACCTATCTGAAGAAAGGTGGTGCTGCTGCGGAAAACATGCATGTTGTCATCTCTGTAACCAAACCCAAGCGGGTTAGTAGTGTCGAGCATTGCACTGAAAATTGAACCGCCGATTACTTGTGCCCCTCTCGCGCTGGATAGTTCTTCATAATCATATCTTACCGGTTCTGAGGATTCGCGTTCAACAGTTTCTGCATTCAGCAACCCCTGGCTGCGCGCCCAGTCTATTGCTCCTCGCTGTACAATTAACGTTCCGCCGCTTCGAACCCATTCTTTGATGTCATTCACGGCTACTTCGCTCAGATCACCATAACCGCCCGATACAATAACCAAGCGGTTGTATCGGCTGAGATCCGTTCTACCCACGCGATCTTTTTCAAGAATGGTGAGCGGAATTTTATATCTCTGATCTAATTGATGCCACACCTCTCCAACTTCGAGGTTGCTTACTCCGCTTCCCGCCAGTATGGCAACACTTGGTTTCTGAACCGGATTTATATTGGGGCTACCCAAATCCACACCACCAGATGAGAGGCCGGTACGGAGGTTGTAAATATCAACCCCATCTTCTTCCGCAGCGTTTTGCAACGTTCTGAAGATTTCCGTCTCATCCACATCCTGAATACCAAGCGGTATTACAATGGTTCCGTAGTTGAACTCTTTAACACCGGATGAAACTACCGACTCAAATTTTTGGAATGCAACCTGTGTTCGAACGCCCATTTTTTGAAGTCTGTACAGAGTGCGGGGTGCATAGTACTCATCCCATTCAAAAGCGTAGGCGTATTCACTTCGGCCTCCAATCATTTGTCCGGACGGTTTTTCAGGTGTTTCAATCTTTTCACCAATTAAATCATCGCTGAACTGACGCTGGTTTAACTCTGTATAAGGCAGATTAAATGCAGACGGCAGCGTCCATGTTGAGACATCATAAAAAAGGCTATCCGTAAACTCTGTACGTTTTTCGAACATCGCCTCAATGAACTTGTATTCGGTTTGTTCCATTGGAATAACCCAGGCATTTCCGCGTTCAAAACTCTCGCCGTCTATCTCTAAATCTTCTGCAAGTTCATAAAGGTCAACGCTGTGGTGACTCATCAGATCTGCAAAGTGATAGTTCTTTCCTGAATCATACTTATCACCAATAACTATGGCTTTTACTGAACTTCTTGAAGCCTCCTGTTCCGTTTCGCGGTAAAAGTCTCGCATGTTTTCATGCAGGTCCATTCTTAATTCATTGGCTGCTTCTACAGTTGAAAGCGATGTCCTGAACTGATTCCGTACAGCAAACGGGAACTTCAGAACCCCATGATCACTCTCCTGGGCGTGTCCCCGGGAGCTAGCCTGCTCGAACAGTATTCCAATAGTTCCAAAAATATCCGGATAGGTTGACCCCTTCCCGTAGTAAAAATCATCGAACGATTCGCGTGCATAGTAAAGACTTTGAATCTCGTCCAGTTCATCCGCGTGATATTCTGCAATTGCAGCAGTCAAATCCTGATTTCGCTGTGAAGTTAGGGGATGTGTTCTGGATGGAATTCCGGGCTGAAAGAAAAATGTGGAATTGGTTCCCATCTCGTGATGATCGGTCAGAACGTGAGGTCTCCAATCCTGGTACAGCTGGATGCGGCCGCGGCTTTCGGGATGAACAACTGGCATCCAATCCCTGTTCAGGTCAAACCAATAGTGGTTAGTTCGCCCGCCGGGCCAAACTTCACCAAACTCCCTTGCAGCAGGATCCGAAACGGTTGTTGCGCTTTTATGCATATTCACCCAGGTTGAAAAGCGCTGAAGACCATCAGGATTGAAAGACGGATCGAGCAAAATTACAGAATTGTTGAGCATCTCTTCAATTTCATCACCTTCAGCAGCTGCAAAATGATAAGCACTTACCAGTGAAGCGTTTGAACCACTTGCCTCATTTCCATGAACACTAAAGCCCATATTGACAACAACCGGCATCGACTCCAAATCAAGGTTACCGGATCGGTCCGGATTTCGAAGCAATTTGTGATTTTCCTTAATCCTGTCAATAGACGAGTGATTGTCGGGGGATGTGATCGTGAGCACCAAAAGCGGACGATTTTCGTAAGTCCGTGCATATTCCTGGATCGTTACACGATCGGATGCATCGGCCAGTGCATACATATACTGCACCAGTTTATCGTGTGTGATGTGCCATTCTCCCACTTCGTGGCCCACCACCTCTTCAGGTGTGGGAATATCAGGATTATAGCTGACCCCTTCGGGCAGGTAGTAGTCGAGCTGCACCTGCGAAAACGCCACGGCAGGTACAATCAGAAAAAGAGCAATAGATTGTAATAGTGATTTCATTCGATAGTTATGGTTTATTGAAAATGGAAAGATTGCCACTATAGTAAACAATTCACCGCACTCTTTGAAATCTGAGCTGGTTCTTAAACATCTTTTTATAACTGCATCCGATTGAAGTCAAATGACCTTTACGCGAAATGATTTCAACCGGTTCAATTGCTAATTAACTGCAACTCATTAATTTTTAAACAGGTACAAAAAAAGCGACACCCAATTACTCAGGTGTCGCCATTAAGGTTCATTTGGAAATTTTTATCAGAACCGGAACTCGGCTGCAACAGTTGATCGCATCGGCATCTCCTCTTTCGGCAGCAGATAAACATTACTTCCGGTTTTTCTTCCGGTAATAGACAACCAGTTCAACAGTTCGATATCCCCGTTTTTGGGTTTGCTGCTGTAGTGTACAGTTTGTTGCTCTTCATCAAAAACACCCCATTTTTTCTCATTTCTGGAGATGAAAATATTTTGGGATCGTCCCTGAATCGTCGCTTCAACAATATCACCCAGGTTGTTGGAAACCCTGCCTTCCGTTTTCTCTGAAAACTTTTCAAGTGAGTTGTACATGTCTTTAAGAAAATGTTTCTGTATCACAGACCAGCCTTTGTCGCGAATTTCCTGGTCAGAAAGTTCATCCGGGTTTAATTCAACAGTCTGTTCTACCAGACGATCATAGTTATTGATCTTTTTGTATAGAGACAGATTATCCTTCAATCCCATCATCACAAGCGGATCTTTTCTCTCTCTCATCACTTTTGTGATGCCTTTTTCCAGCTCGCGAAGATATTGCTCCACAATCACCATCTTGTCCTCTTCACTGGATCCATGGCCAAAAAAGACTGCTTTTTGCGCACCAACTCCGGTATGAAACTGAAGCTGTTTTTCCGGTTCTACTTCAAGATACTCTTCTACAGAAACAGACACGTCAGATGGTGTGATATCATCCACTTCACCACGTGTACACTTCAAAAGTTTAGCATTCTGCCGGCTCACGGCAAGAACACAAAATGTGCCGTCCATACTGAGCATGGGCAGCAAGGGTGTAATTAAATGGTGTTTGTTGACGTATACTTCCGCATCCACTTCATATGGAAGCTTAAAAATATCTGAATCATTTTCACTGATATAAATTGCCAAACCTTTGTCGGCATGTGACCAAAAAATCGGTTTGTCCAGCAAATCAAACGCGGGTTTCAGATAATCCTCCGCATCTGACTCCTTCATGCCATTCTTCTTGAGCCTGGAGACGGCATCGCTCAACAAATTTTTCAATCGAATTGGATCTTGCTTCGACTCTTCTCCCATTTTGTGAGTTGGCAAAGTGATTGTTACCAAATCACTTCCGTTTCTGTTTACCAGTTTATTGATCTCATTTTCACTTACCATCCTAACCTCATCTATTACTTTGGGTTACATTTATTTCTCTAGTAAAAACATAAAAAATTTCTGAAAATAAAGGTTCCATAAACAACCATTTCTCTAAATTTTAACTCTATTTACCACCTATAACAACTTCCGGCATTAATCGTTTATTTAATCAACATTTCTATTCTGATTTTATTGAGTGGAGGGTTTTGAAAACTCTTGAGTGTGCATTTTTATTTTTGCTTTCTTCTTCGTTTTTCTGATGTTTGCTAAGTTATGAAACCAAAACTCTCATATTTCTTGTTTCTGATCATCCTGACAGCTATTTCTGTTCAGGACTCTTCGGCACAATTCTATGAAACCAAATACAGATTGCCGAATTTGAATTGGCAAGAGATAGAGACAGAACGTTTCAGGCTGATCTACCCGGCATCCTACAGAGCTGAAGCTATTCGATCACTTTCCATTTTGGAATCAGAATACAATGACATTCAGGGATATGTGGGTGGTGATTTAAAGCGTTTCCCGGTTATTATAAATCCCGGTAACGACCGCTCAAATGGATTTGTCACTCCAACAAACTTTCGGTCAGAAGTTGAAATTGCCCCTATTCGAGGTAAAACCCTGAACCCTCAATCCGGCGACTGGCTTGAATCCGTATTACCGCACGAACTTGTACACGCTCTTCACTTCAGTGTAAACCCACCTTCTGTCACAAGATTTCTGGGACTCTTTTCACCTGACCTGCGCCGGTCTGTGCACGGTGCAGTGCCGCTTGGACTTCATGAAGGAATAGCCGTTGATTACGAAAGCCACGGCACCATCCCAAATTCAGGGCGTGGCAACTATCCATATTTCGCACACCAGTTCAACAGCCTGCTCGATACGGATCAGCAGTGGTCGATGGGGCAGCTGCTTCACACAACTACATTCACACCTCCCTTTAATCGCCATTATGTGGGTGGTTACGAATTCATGAACTGGCTTAGAAACACCTATGGCGAGAGCACAGCTAAAAACAGTATTCAGTTTCACTATAAATACCCATTTTTAGGATATGGCGTTGCTCTCAGGGCAGAAACCGGAAAGTGGCCGGCCGCTCTTTACCGTGAATTTTCTGATGAGTCGGCAGCGTCAGAGCAGGAAAGGCTACAATCAACAAATAACAATAACGGGTTCACAGAGCTATCACTTGAAGGAACCTGCCGGCGAACGAACCGGCCTCTATGGATCAATAACTCTACTCTACTCTATCACGGAAGATTTTGTAACCGGCCGGCAGGATTTTATCTCTACGATTTAGAAAATCAATCAAGCCGTCTGCTTAAAGAGGTCCAGGTTTCAGATGACTATATTTATTCTCTGTCCGGCGATTCAACGAATATTCTTTTCAGCCGATACCATTCAGATCTCCGTTTTGACAATGTTTTCAGGGGTGATCTTCATAAACTTGATATTCAATCCGGAGAACAGTCCCGCATCACAAAAAACGAACGCCTGTTTTCACCTGTTGAGGAAGAAAGCAGACTATATTCCATTCAAACTGACGGGCAAACACAACACCTGGTTCAGGTTGACTCCGCTACAGGCTCCATTCAAAAAACCTACTCCAAACCTGAACACGGCTCAGTTGTTCAAGTTGCTCCCAATCCGGCGGATCTGTCTCGCTCGGCACTTATTGGGAAACTAAATGGAGTTCAGGGAATTTGGTTTGTTGACCTGCAGAATGAATCTGAAGTAATGCAAAACTCGCCTGATATCGCGTTCGAGTCGGGCTCCATTTTTGATGTTACCTGGCACGCCGATGGGGAAAAACTTTTATTTGTCAGTGACCGCGACGGCGCCATGAACATTTTTGAATATCATACTGATTCTGAAAAACTGTTCCGGCTAACAAATCAGTCATACAATCTGTTTGAACCGGCTTACTCCCCGGATGGATCATCTCTCGCCTTCATCAAACAGACACAAAATGAGCAAATCCCGGTTTATGCTTCCCTGAGTTCAATGAACAGAGATGAGGTTGCGAAATCTGATTACACACCCGGAACAACCATTACTTCAAAGCTGAATCGACCCTTAATGAATCGGGATTCCAGGGTTGATACAACTGCGTGGAATTTCGATGACTATCGAACAAATTTCAGTTGGCTGAAACCAAGACTATGGCTGCCAACGTACGAGAAGCAGGACGGGTATCACCGTTACGGAGTTACTATGGAGAGTGTGGACCCGCTCGGCAGCCGTCACTACGAACTGGACCTTTCCCACTATCTCGACCGGGCTTGGTATGATATGCAGTTTACATACAAAGGTTTTTATCCCGGATTCAGAGCCAATCTATTTAATGAACCGAATCTAACCTCATTCCGCATTACTCAAAATGATGAAGAATTTATAGTCCCATTTCTTCAGCAATCGCGTGGGGTATCTGCGAAAATACCTTTCCGTTTCTATCTGGAGAGAAACACCCGGTTTACATCCCTGCTGATTGAGCCACAGTACTATATCAGTCAGTTGAGATTTTTAAATCCGGATCAAACTTCTCAGGCTTACTCTGAATTCGGAACACGCCACTCTGTCGGCCTGGTCACCAGTCTCAATTACCGGCTGCGGCAGTTTACCCGCGATGTGCAGCCCAATGCGGGGTGGGTCATTTTCACCGAATCAAGAATTGGATTGAACAGCACAGACCTGAATATTCAATCGACCGATTTTGATGTAAACGCTAACCTTACTGATCGCAGAGGCTTTCGCGGATACCTTTCCACATTTATCTCTCCTCTATCCAAGTGGAATCAATCCCTTCGTCTGACGGGGCAGGTCGTCACACAAACAGATGTGCCTGTATTTAGCACGGCAGATCTCTACTCGGATATTTTTTCGGAAATACCATTGCCGGCTGTAAATAATGCCGGTATTTTTAATACCCGTTACACCATTCCAATTACATATCCTGATGATGGCGGTCTTACACTGCCCCTCTACCTCTCCAATATCTATATGGTGCTGTTTTCACAAACTGTGACTGACCTTAATCAAGCAGACCTCTACCAAAGCAGCAGGTCCGTTTATGGCGCCGGCATCCGAAGCAGATTCAGAATCAGTAATCTTTCATTCGATATCGGAATTTCAGTCGGATGGGAACCGACCCGCGACGAAGTAACCTACTATTTCGGAAGTTTCTAAACCATACAGCTTACTCACGGTTACTCCATTCTATTCAGCTCTGCCCGGAATCTTGGTTCGTCATCTCTTTCAAGTGAATAGACCAAAATCTCTTCTTCCGGATCATACTCCATCATCCAAACGTTGGTGGAAGCTTCCGGTAATATTTCAGCTGTATGTTCATCAGCAGGAAAATATTGCTGATACTCATTGCCGCTATCATCAGCATAGCCGCCATATCCTGTCAATGGTTCCTCATCCTCTTCATACACCTTATCGCCAATATGATCGTGATAGAGATGGAGACCATCTTCACGATTCTCCAGAATCCAGGTTGCGTGCCAGGTATCTTCGTCGCGCAGAAAATCAATTTTAATTTGCTCCTCTGTGCAGGTTTCCACGGTTGCTTTCAATGTGGTATTTACCAACTCATGATCGTCATCATCCGGGAATGTAGATTCTCCCTCAAATGTTTCCCCACACAGGCTGAACAGATTTGCGAAAAACTGCTGCTGAGGAGTTTCTGCCGGCAACTCAGGAGTCAGGTCTGTTTCATCTTCACCGCCACAGGCAGTGAATAACAATACTAATGCCGTAAGTAAGGATAATTTCTTCATCATAATCCGTTGATTTTAATTCAAGTACACTATTAAAACCTAAATTCAGAGGTTTAAATTCAAAACATGTATCTTTAAACCGTTTAGAGTTTTAAATGATAATCAGAATATGAGCAAAGAAGTAGAATCTTACAAACTCGGTGACATACAAGTAGTAATCACTGAAACCGGGGACCCCAATCGCCTGAAAGTAGACTGCAATGACGGCACCTATCACTCCGAATTTACTGTACGTATGTATGAGTATAAACACTACAAGCGTCACATGAACCAGAAAATTTTAAACGGATATAAAGCTCAGTACGAGAAAAACGAGAGTGGTTCAGATGTATAAATCTGTTTCAACTATAAGATCAGCATAGCATCACCAAAAGAGTAAAATCGGTACTTCTCCTGAATTGCATGATGATAGATTTTTCTTGTCTCATCATAACCCGTAAATGCTGAAATAAGCATTAAAAGCGTACTCTTAGGCAGGTGGAAATTTGTAATCAGATGATCGACCGATTTGAACTGATATCCCGGTGTGATAAAGATATCAGTCTCGCCCGAGCAGGCTTCAAATTTTCGCTTCTCTCCTGCGGCTGACTCAAGAACTCTTACACTAGTCGTTCCCACTGCTGTAATACTTTCAGACCGGTTTAAAGCACTCGCCTGCTCCTGAGAAATCTGATACCATTCGCTGTGCATGGTATGTTCTTCTATCTTCTCAGTTTTAACCGGGGCAAAAGTTCCCAGGCCAACGTGCAGAGTCACCTCTTTTCGCTCAATCCCCTGCTCTTCAAGTTTTTTCAAAAGGCCGGGAGTAAAGTGAAGTCCTGCAGTCGGAGCTGCCTTACTTCCCTCATCCTTTGCATAGACGGTTTGATACCGGTCTGATAGAGATTCATCCCGCTCGATATAAGGTGGAAATGGAGTGTATTTAAACTGTTCTGTGAGTTTATCGTCCAGGGATCTGCTCAATTCTATAGTTCGAATCCCATCATCCGCAACATGAAGTGTCTTTGCGGATAAACCCTCTGCCAACTCTGTTTCTTTACCCGGCTTAAACTTTTTTCCGGGCCGTACCATCGCTTCCACTACTTTGTTGTTAACTGCTTTGGTGACAAACACTTCAACTTTCCCGTCATTAAATAGCAACCGGCACTTTTCCACCTTACTATTATTTACTACCAGTGACGTGTTCTCGGGAAGATAGTCTCCAATTTTGTAGAAATAATCATCGTGAATGCTGCCGGTTTTTCGATCATAAACCAGTAAACGTGAGTGATCGCGCGGAGTTGCAGGTTTTTGAGCAATCAGCTCCTCAGGCAGATCGTAATCAAAATCGTCGAGTGTGTAGGACAAGATAAACGTCTTTTTAAAATGGGGTTTAAATCAGGTTAAAGATATGAAAATCTCTTCAGGCAACCTCGATTCCGAGACATTGTTTAACTTCTTTAATGATGCCATCTGGACCAATTCCAACCTCATCATGCAGCTGCCGCTGTGTTCCATGTTCCACAATCCGGTCAGGCACACCCATAATCTTAACCGGTACACTCACTCCTTTTTCCGCGACATATTCTGCAACAGCAGATCCAAAACCGCCAAGTTTTGTGCCATCCTCCAAAGTGATGATGTGATCGTATTTTCTCAAAACTGAGTCAATAAGCTTTTTATCCAGGGGTTTGGCAAATCGCATATCATAATGCCCGATGTGAATCCCCTCTTTTGACAAAGTATCAGATGCTTCGATAACATATTTCCCGATAGGTCCAAAACTCAGAAGGGCAACTGATTCTCCCTCTTGAATCATATGTCCCTTGCCAATCTCAGTTTTTTGAAACTCTCTCCGAACCTCCATGCCGGTAGCCCGTCCGCGCGGATACCGGATAGCCCATGCGGCTTCATCATATTCAGAAGCTGTGAACATCATATCCCGCAACTCCTGCTCATCCATCGGTGAAGAAACAATCATGTTAGGCACGGCCCTTAAGTATGAAATATCATACAACCCATGATGTGTTGGGCCGTCCGCACCCACCAATCCCGCGCGATCAATACAGAATACAACCGGTAGATTTTGGATAGCCACATCGTGAATCACTTGATCGTAGGCACGCTGCAAAAATGTTGAATAGAGAGCAGCAAAAGCTTTTTTTCCCTCTGAGGCGAGTCCGGCGGCAAATGTCACGGCATGTTGTTCAGCAATACCCACATCGAAAGACCGGTCAGGAAACTTATTCATCATCGGCCAGAGGCTGGAGCCGCTTGGCATGGCCGGGGTAATTGCAACAATATTTTCATTCTCTTCAGCCAGCTCAACCAAAGCATCTCCAAAAACATCCTGATATTTTGGAGGCAGTGTCTGCTTGGATTTCGGTTTTGATAACGGATTGCCGGTAATTTTATCAAACGGGCTGCTTTGCGCATGCCATTTGGTCTGCTCACGTTCAGCCGGGGCAAATCCCTTCCCTTTTACAGTTACAATGTGAAGCAGCTTTGGCCCCGATACCGTACGTAAGTCTTCCAGATGACGGCGAAGAGTCTCTACATTATGTCCATCTACCGGACCGTAATATTTAAACCCAAGTGCCTGGAAAAGAGCTCCGGGTGTAATTGCGGCTGTCATTGCTTTTTCAAGCTTCGATGCAATTTTTCGCATCTTATCGCCGGCCGACTTAAAATGCCCGAGAAGGTCATAAATCTCATCCCGCATTTTATTAAACGTTTTGCTGGTTGTGATGTCAGCAAGATATTCCTTGAGTGCGCCCACATTCGGGTCAATCGACATGTTATTGTCATTCAGGATCACCAAAATATCCGAATTCATAGCCCCGGCGTTGTTCAGCGCCTCAAAGGCCATCCCGCCAGTCATTGCTCCGTCGCCAATAACCGCTACCATTTTACGGCTTGTTTGATCCAACTCATTGGCAACCGCCATACCTAATGCTGCGGAAATCGACGTGCTGGAGTGGCCTACCCCAAATGCATCATATTCACTTTCTGTCCGTTTTGGAAAACCGGATACACCTCCGTATTTGCGGTTTGTATGAAAAATATCTCTGCGGCCTGTCAATATTTTGTGGCCATAAGCCTGATGACCCACATCCCATACAATTTTATCATTCGGGGTATTGTAGATATAGTGAAGTGCTACAGTCAGCTCAATCACACCCAAACTGGCGCCAAAATGACCGCCATGAACCGATACTGAATCAATAATGTATTCCCTGAGTTCATCGCAAACATCCTGAAGCTGATCCGGTGAGAGCTTTTTCAGATCATGAGGTGATTGTATATTTCGGAGCAATGGGCCGGCTTGTGGGTTGTAATCATCCATAATTTCTTATTCATTTTCCACGTCGCTCTTTGTCTGATCAATTTGCTCAATCTTCAAAGCCGCGCTTTCCAATGTTTCGGAGCATATCTTTGAGAGTTTCTGTCCCTCTTCATACAGAGCAACCGACTCTTCAAGTGAAATTTCCTTATCATTTAACTTTTCAACTACTTCTTCCAGTTTTTTTAAAGCCTCTTCAAAGCTCAGTCGTTCCTTATCAGACATATTTACCCATTTCAATCTTCAATTTACCCACTGAAATTACACCATCCCAACTCCACGGGCAAACTTCTTTTATCGCTTCTGATCCCACTCTTTTTTCCTTAAAGTATCTCCATCCGATTCAAATACGACCGCTCCATCCAGGCTGGTAAAATAATTTTCCCGGCTAAACCTGCTTACTTGTGTAATCGCTTCTCTGTTTGGATGGCTGAACCTGTTTTGATAAGCAAGTGATGCTACAGATATTTCAGGTTTCATTACCTCCAGAAGTTTTGTTGATGAACTGGTTCGGCTACCATGATGTCCCATTTTATATAGATCGACTTTCAAAAATTCACCATACACTTCTGCCATTCTTTGCTCTTGCCCTTTTTCGGCATCACCTGTAAGCAACGCAGACGTTTCCCCATATTGAATTTTTATTGACACTGAATAGTTATTTGGGTTCGATGGCTGATACTCTCTGATTTCGGGCCCAATTACATAGATTCTAATATTTTCATCCGTCTCTATCAGGTCGCCTGCAAACACATTTGTTAATGGAATTTCTTGCTTCATTGCCATGTTCATAAAATCACGAAAAAGCTGACTCTCATACTCGTAATCACTTTGGTAAATGTGTCCAATCTCCATTTCATCCAGCAGTGATTTTACACCTCCAATATGATCTGCATGCGGATGAGACAAAATCAGGGCATCAATTTTATGAACTCCGAGAGACTTAAAATAAGGTAGGATGGTTTGCTCACCGCTGTTTCTACCCGGAATCCAGCGACCGGCATCTATCAAAAGATGTTTGCCCTCAGGCGTTTCTACATGAACGGCATCTCCCTGTCCAACATCCAGAAAGGTTATTTTAGCTGATGGTTGTTTCATTTCATCAATGATCAGGCTCACCATCAGTAGATTCAAGAACACCAGTGAAACCGCCAGCAGTTTCCAGCGAAGCTGAGGGATCCGAATTGACGAGAGAAATAGAATGATTGAAATCCATAAAAGAAAGATGGTAACTGATCCTGTTGTTACTGAGAAATAACTCCAGTCGCTTCCTCCTATATAATTGGCTACCTGCTCCACCCATTGAAGAGACCATTCAATCGGTATTACACCTACACCTGCAACTTGTATTGATTGTGCAGGAATTACAGACAAAAACAGACCCCATGGCACCGCAAATGTTAGCACCGGAATTACCAGTGCGTTAGCAATAGGACCGGCAATCGAAAACTCACCAAAATAATATGTCAAAATTGGGAACAGTCCGGCCTGAACTACGATGGATATTAAAATCAGTGAATAGAGAGCTCCCGCTTTTCCATATCTATGCCTGGCAGGTATTAGTCGCTGTACTTCAGGCAGAACCAGCAGAATAACAAATACCGCACTGAATGATAGTTGAAATCCTACATCAAGAAGTTGATTCGGATTCCATATCAGTAGTATAACTGCAGCACCCGCAGTCAGATTTACCGAATTTCTAACCTTGTAAAATAGTTTTCCATAGGTAATCAGCCACGCCATCAGAGAGGCTCTGCAAACCGATGCGCTGAAACCTGTCAGGCCTGCATAGCCAATCAACAAAATTGTTAGCAATATTAACCCAATATATTTTCCACATCTTTTTGTCCAAAACCACGGAATCAGTAACCAGAATGGTGCCACCACAAACCCGACGTGTAGACCGGATACCGCCATAATATGTGACAGCCCTGATCGTGAAAAATTTTGCGTTGTATCCTCACTGATCTCCTCCTTATATCCTAGGAGAAGTGCTTTTGCCATGGGTGCTCTTTTTTTCGAAAATACCGCTTCAATATTATTCTGAACATACTCCCTAAGCGGGATCCATGAGAATCCGGCATTGAGCTCTTCTATCTCTAAAACCTCCTGCATTTCACCATGCGCAAAAATCTCCTGTTGATACAGCCACTCACCGTAATCAAATTCATGCGGATTCCTCCTCTCAGGGAATTCATATAGCTGGATTTTTGCTCTGATTCGATTTCCCGTCCTTATTTTTTCTCCCTCTTCAACCTCACTATATATTCTGACCTTGTATGCATCCTCTCTTTTAAGATCTCCCTCAAACTGAGTTTGGTTCACATCTACGACAAAGACATGTTTTCCTGATGTCGTATATCCTGTTTGCTCTACTGTGCCATCAATCACCAACTCTTCCCAGGCAAGAAGATCTAAATACTGTACAGATTCATACGCTCTCTTTTTATCAGCTTGATCTGTTTTTATCCAGAATGCACCTGTAAGAGTAATGAATAGAAGATAAGCTACAGTTGCCAGGCGAACTGATAAGGTCAGCTTCCATTTTCGGATAAGAAACTCACTTAATACCCAAACCAACAGAACAGTGCCTGCAAGGATAGAAAGTTGCAATAAGTTGAATGGCAGATACTTACCCGCAACTATTCCCGTGATGAGAAAGAGCATCAGTCGTACGGCGGGGTACGAAGCAAAAGGAAATTGATATGATTTTTTTCGGCTCATATCTGTAAGAAACAGGAATAATCCAATCCTTACAGGTTGAGTCTCAGAGATCTATTCTTCTTCTTTTACTCCAAGTTTTTTACAAAGGCGAGCCAGCTCTTTCTTCTCTTTTTCAGTAAAAACCGAAAATTCTTCTTTAATTTTCTCGAGATGCTTTGGGAAGAGTTCCTCGATAAACTTCTTTCCTTTCGGTGTCAGATGAATTAAAACTGCACGCCTGTCGCTCGGGTCTCTTTTTCGCTTTACGTAACCCTGCTTTTCAAGATTATCTACCACCATGGTAATATTCCCGCCACTTTTCAGGATCTTTTCTCCTATCGAGCGCTGATTCAGTGGCCCCAAATGATGAAGTGCTTCCAGGGTCCCAAACTGACTTTCCGTCAAATTCGCGTCTGCAAGATGGCGGTTTAACCGATTGCTCAGTGAATCCGTTGCCCGCATGATCTTAATGAAGGCATTAAGTGTATTTACTTCAGAGTTCGATCCGGAAAAATGTGTTCCCATGATAGTTTTTGGGTTCAGAGGTAGCCGGAATAATTACCGGCATGTTCTATTATTTTAAACCGCCTTTAATTTAGCAAAATTTCGTTTACCTACTTTCAATGCAAATTCATCGCCCTGTTTAAACGTAATTTCATGTCCCGGACTTTTAATTTTTTCGTCGTCCAGAGAAACTCCGCCTTGTTTCATCATCCGCTTGGTCTCACCATTACTTGATGTGAGGTTGGCTTCAGAAATAATGTCCAGCAGTCTGTGGGTTGAACCCGCTTCATACGTAAATTCAGGAGCATCATCCGGAATATCTTTGTTGATGACCGTCTGTTCGAAATATTTCCGCGCATCTTTTGCGGCCTGCTCACCATGATACATCCGGGTAATTGTAAACGCCAGATCGTGCTTCGTGTTTCTTGGGTCAGCTTCAATCCTCTTTTTGATAGATTCAAGCTCGTCAGTGGACACATCTGTCACCAACTCATAATATGAGTACATCAGTTCATCCGGAATGGAGAGTGCTTTTCCATACATCTCATTTGCCGGCTCATCAATTCCGATGTAGTTGTCGTACGACTTACTCATTTTCATCGAGCCGTCAGTACCGACCAGCAGAGGCATCATCAGGCAAACCTGGGGATACTGCCCCGCATCTTTCTGTAAATCACGACCTACCAGTAAGTTAAACTTCTGATCTGTTCCGCCAAGCTCCACATCAGATTTCAGATGAACTGAATCCTGACCCTGCGCCAGCGGATAGAGAAACTCATGCAGTGAAATCGTTTCGTTGTTCTTATAGCGTTTTGAAAAATCGTCCCGCTCAATCATTCGGGCAACCGTCATTTTTGAACTGAGCAGAATTACATCCTGAAACTTCATATCACCCAACCAGTCGGAATTGTAAACGATCTCCGTTTTTTCGCCGTCCAGGATTTTTGCTGCCTGATCCAGGTAGGTGGAAGCATTTTCTTTGATCTCTTGAGAGGTGAGTGGCGGACGTGTTTTGTTCTGTCCGGAGGGATCCCCGATCTGTGCGGTAAAATCACCGATAATCAGAATCACATGATGCCCCAGGTCCTGAAACTGCCGCAATTTTCTCAGAATTACAGAATGACCGAGATGCAAGTCGGGCCTGGTAGGGTCACAACCCAGCTTAATTCGAAGCGGTTTGTCCTCTTTTTTCGATTTCTTCAGCTTTTCTACAAGCTCTTCTTCGGGTACAATTTCTACCGTACCTCTTTTGATGATATGTAACTGTTCTTCAACTGATGCAAAACTCATATACGTAAATCTTCAAATATTGGTAATGATTTTATCGGATTATTTTCTTCGATTGTCCGGTCAATCGTTTCAATAAAGTTTTCGGCACCGGGGTAAACAGTGGCTACCAAATCAAAAGCCATTGGTGCAAGATAAATCACATATGGATAGGAAATCGATTCATTGCGTGATTCCTCTCCCGGTAGATTGAATCCGGCCATAAGAAGTAAGATACCACTTATAATAATTCCGGATTTCAGTGCTCCAAATGCCAGGCCAGCAATTCGATTCAGCAAATTCAGCTTAATCACCTCGAGCAGTTTTTGGGAGGCATAGGCGATAGCCTGAACAGCCGCGATGGTTGCAATAAACAGAAATATGCCGGCTGCCACCACTGCATAATCCTGATTTTCAAAAAAGGGTCTGAACATGGCAGATGCTTCTTCCATGTATTCAAATGTGATAAAAACCGCTAAAACAATTCCAACGATGTTTAGTACTTCGTGAATAACACCGCTCGTAAAACCGCGATATGCAAAATATCCCATGGGTATCACGATAAAGAAATCGAGCAAGTTCATTCCAGCCTATTTTGAAAGTTCCTCTTTGACAATGCGACTGACATCTCCGCCTTCTGCCTTACCTTTCAGCCTGGACATCATCACGCCCATCACTTTACCCATATCGGCCATTGATGAAGCACCCATTTTTTCAATCTGCGTCTGTACTTCCTTTCGAATGGCATCTTCATCCATCATTTCAGGCAGGTAAGATTCAATAATCGCCAGTTCCTGCTTCTCTTTTTCTACGAGGTCATCCCGGCCGCCCTGCTCAAACTGATCGATGGATTCTTTTCTCTGTTTGGCAGCTTTCATCAAAACTTCCGTTACCTGTTCGTCGGTAATAGTAGATTCACCGCCTTTCCGTTCGCTAATCTCTTTTTCTAAAATCTTCGACTTCAGGGATCGCAATACGCGGAGTTCATCCGCTTTTTTTGCTTTCATTGCATCCTTCAGGTCGCTCATTATTTTTTCTTTAATGCTCATAGAACCTGTGCGGGTGTGTTTGTTTAGTATTTACAGTCAAATGTAAGCAAAAAAAAAGGTTCCATCCGTTCGGGATGCAACCTTTTCTATAAAATCAATCGAAAAATCTTACGATTTATTCTTGCTGATGAATTCTTTCACATCATGCTGGTCCATCATCGTTTCTCTGAACGCGTACTTTCCACGCTCATTTTTAGTAGAGATGATTACCTTCGCCATTTTACGCTGAGACTGCTTAAGCGCCAGGGCTTCTTCACCAAATGCTTGTTTCTTCGCCATGGTTACGTATTATTTAATTTCTTTGTGGATCGTGTGCTTTCTCAGAACCGGATTGTACTTCTTCAGCTCAAGACGGTCTGTTGTATTCCGACGGTTCTTTGTCGTTACATACCGAGAGCTTCCCGGCTTTTCTGTACATTCCAGAATTACCTGTATGCGATTACCTTTCGCCATTGCTTATACCTCTTTTAAAAGTGTTCCTTTTTTTCTGGCCTCTTTCAAAACCGCAGATATTCCCTTCTTGTTAATTGTGCGGAGGGTTTTGTTAGACACCTTCAGTGTAACCCACCGATCTTCCTCAGGAATATAAAATCGCCGCTTTTTCAGATTCAGATGAAAACGGTGCTTCGTTTTGTTATTCGCCTTTGAAGAGCGATAACCGTTCAGCGGCTTTTGTCCTGTAATATCGTCCTTGCGTGCCATAATTCGTTTACTTAAGCTGGTTTTTCGATAGACACCAAAATTAAGGGGATTACATTTTAAATTCAATGCTTTTTTATATATAATTTCAACTATCAAAACGATCTCTGTTTTCGGACTGTAAATCGCCTTTTCCTGACCCTCAAAAATGCCTTTTTTCAGTAGATCGCAATAAAAGGCATTATTACCCATACCTTTTTTTGATTTTGCCCGATCTTGCGCTATTTTCCACCGTCTAAGAGGCTATTTTTAACCACACTCAACCCCATTTATGGCACAAAAAAAAGGATCTGACTATAAAGCATCGAATATTCAGGTGCTGGAAGGTCTTGAAGCTGTTCGAAAGCGTCCATCCATGTACATTGGCGATACCGGTCAGCGCGGACTTCATCATCTAATTAACGAGGTTGTTGACAACTCTATTGATGAAGCTCTTGCCGGATATTGCGATCATATAAAAGTAATAATTCATACCGACGGTTCAATCACCATTTCTGATAACGGACGGGGAATCCCTGTTGATCAGCATCCAAAAATGAACATGCCCGCCGTTGAGGTTGTACTTACCAAATTACATGCCGGCGGTAAATTCGACAAAGATTCCTACAAAGTTTCCGGAGGTTTGCACGGCGTAGGAGTAAGTTGTGTAAATGCACTTTCATCTACTTTTAATGCAGAAATCCACCGGGATGGAAAGATCTATGTAATGGAGTTTGAACGTGGATTCACTACTACTCCACTTCAGGAAACCGGTAAAACTAAAGTAACCGGTACAACGATTAAGTTTAAACCCGACGCAGAAATATTTACTCAAACCACAGAGTTTAAGTTTGATATTATTGCTGATCGAATGAGAGAGCTTGCATTCCTGAATCCGCAAATCACTATTGAGATTACGGATGAACGGGAAGAAGAAGACAGTGAATCTCATCATGTTGAATTCCATTTTGCAGGAGGTGTCAAGGATTTTGTTAAGTACCTGGATGAGACCCGCGAAACCCTGATGGATGAGCCGATGTACATTTCAGGAGAAGTTGAAAATGTACCTGTTGAGCTCGCCATTGAATATAATGACGGCTATTCTGAAAATGTACACTCGTACGTCAACAATATTAATACGCGCGAGGGCGGTACACATATATCAGGTTTCAGAAGAGCATTGACCCGCTGTTTCAAAAACTACGCAGAGAAGAATAACATCATCAAGTCGAACAGCAAGATTCAGGTTTCGGGAGAAGACTTCCGCGAAGGGATGACATGCGTTCTGAGTGTGAAAGTTGCTGAACCGCAGTTTGAGGGGCAAACAAAAACCAAGCTTGGTAACTCCGAAGTTCAGAGTGCCGTTGAGGTTATTGTTTACGAAAAACTTACCGATTATCTGGAACAGAATCCCAAAATTGCCAAAAAGATTCTCGAGAAAGTAATTCTTGCGGCCGAGGCTCGCGAAGCAGCCCGAAAAGCGCGTCAACTCATTCAGCGTAAAAGTGTAATGAGCGGCGGCGGCCTTCCGGGTAAATTGGCAGACTGTTCCATCAAGGATCCTGCACATAGTGAACTCTACCTCGTGGAGGGTGATTCTGCGGGTGGTTCAGCTAAAATGGGCCGTAACAGAAGTTTCCAGGCTATTTTACCGTTGAGAGGTAAAATCTTGAATGTTGAAAAAGCCAAGATCAACAAGATCCTGGAAAACAAAGAAATTCAAGCGATGATTACAGCATTGGGAACCGGTGTTGGTCATGAAGAGGAATTTGAACTGGAGAAACTCCGGTATCATAAAATTATTATTATGACAGATGCTGATGTGGATGGATCTCACATCCGAACACTTCTGCTTACCTTCTTTTTCAGATATATGCATCCGCTCATCGAAAATGGATTCGTATACATCGCCACCCCCCCACTATATAGAATTACAGCTACACGACAGGAAATTCAGTATGCGTGGGATGATGACACCCGTGACAAAGTGATCCGGGAATTAAAAAAATCGAAGAAGAAATTTGATGTTTCCCGTTATAAGGGACTTGGAGAGATGAATCCCGATCAGCTTTGGGAAACCACAATGGACCCCGAAACCCGAACACTTCAAAAAGTAACGGTTGAAAATGCGGCTGCGGCAGATAAAATGTTCTCTACCCTGATGGGTGGTGACGTAGAACCGCGACGGGAATTTATAGAGCGTAATGCCAAATATGCTCAACTCGACATCTAAAAATATATTCATCTGATAAAACTTATTCATGGCTACAGAAAAGATTATTCCTATATCTATTGAAGACGAAATGCAATCGTCGTACATCGATTACTCGATGTCAGTGATTGTATCCAGGGCTCTTCCTGATGTTCGAGACGGATTAAAACCTGTTCACCGCCGTATACTTTACGGAATGAGCGATCTCGGTATGCTTCACAACCGAAATTTCAAAAAGAGTGCCCGTATTGTAGGTGAGGTTTTGGGTAAATATCACCCTCATGGTGACTCTGCCGTTTATGACTCTATTGTCCGAATGGTTCAGGAGTTTTCACTCCGTTATCCTCTGGTAAACGGACAGGGTAACTTTGGTTCGATTGACGGTGACTCAGCTGCGGCGATGCGTTATACTGAAGTTCGCATGCAGCGAATCGCGGAAGAACTTCTAACTGATATCAATAAAGAGACCGTTGATTATCAAACAAACTTTGATGATACATTAACGGAACCGACGGTTCTTCCTTCAATGCTCCCAAACCTACTTCTAAACGGAGCTTCCGGTATTGCAGTAGGAATGGCAACAAATATGCCTCCCCACAACTTAACAGAAGTTGTAGATGGAACTGTTGCTTATCTCGACAATCCTGAAATTGAAAATGAGGAGCTGATGAAGCATATCACCGCTCCTGATTTCCCAACCGGAGGTATCATTTATGGATATGAAGGTGTAAAAGAAGCTTATACAACCGGTCGTGGTAAAATAACCATGCGTGCCCGGGCAAACGTTGAGGAATTACGTAATTCCCGAGAGCAAATTGTTGTCACTGAAATTCCCTACCAGGTAAACAAAGCAACACTGATTCAGAAAATTGCCCAGCTGGTTGGAGATGAGAAAATTACAGAAATCTCTGAAATTCGTGATGAATCGGATCGCGAAGGGATGAGAATTGTAATTATCCTGAAACGAAGTGCTAATGCAGGCGTTGTTCTTAACCAGCTTTATAAGTACACGCAAATGCAGCAGACGTTCGGCGTGATCAATCTCGCGCTGGTTCAGGGCCGGCCTAAAGTAATGGCGATCAAGGAGTTAATTGAAAGATTTATTGAGCACCGTATTGAGGTTATAATTCGTCGAACGATTTATGATCTTGATCAGGCAGAAGCCCGAGCCCACATTCTGGAAGGACTCAAAATAGCGCTTGATAACCTGGATGAGGTTATCAAAACAATTCGAGCTTCCAAGAATCCACAGGAAGCGAATGTTGAGCTTCGTAGAAAATTTGCCCTTACCGATATTCAGGCCAAGGCCATTCTGGATATGAGGCTTCAAAAACTGACCGGACTCGAGCGGGATAAAATTGATACTGAGTACCATGATATTGTCTCTCAGATATCCGAATACAGAAATATTCTTTCTAATCAGGATGAGCAGAAAGCCATTATTAAAGAGGAACTCCTTCAGTTGAAAGATCGATATGGTGATGAAAGACGAACCCAGGTTGTCTATTCAGCTGATGATTTCAGTATTGAGGATATGATTGCTGATGAGGATGTGGTTGTAACCATTTCTAATAAAGGTTTCATTAAACGAATGCCGGTAAGCGGATATCGTCGTCAGCGGCGTGGTGGAAAAGGCATGAAAGGAACAACTACAAAAGATGATGAATATGTAGAACATCTATTTGTAGCCACGAACCATAATTATATTCTCTTCTTTACCGAAAAAGGAAATTGTTATTGGTTAAAGGTGTATGAAATACCGGAAGGCTCTCGCCTTGCTCGCGGACGTGCAATCGTTAACCTGATAGATATTGCTAAGGACGACTGTATCAAAACCTTTGTCCCGGTCAAAACACTTGACGATGATGAGTACATTAAGAATCACTCAATTATCATGTCTACAAAGCAGGGGCAGGTGAAGAAGACTTCACTCGAAGCCTATAGCCGACCTCGGCGTGATGGAATTATAGCCATTAATATTAAGGAAGGTGACAGTCTGCTTGAAGCAGCACTCACCGATGGCGACAGTAACATCATTCTCGCAAACAAATCCGGCCGAGCCATTCGATTCCACGAAGAGGAAGCCCGCGAAATGGGCCGAAATACTTCAGGAGTTCGAGGAATGAATCTGGATGATAATGACGAACTGGTTGACATGGTGGTTATCAAGAATACTCATGAAGCAACTGTACTCGCCATTTCAGAAAACGGATATGGCAAGAGATCCCTTGTGGATGACTATCGTGAACAAAGCCGTGGCGGTAAAGGAGTCATTACGCTGAAGGTTACACCGAAAACCGGTGATTTGATCGCACTCAAGGAAGTGTCAGACAATGACGATCTCATGGTTATAACTGAAAGAGGCAAGATCATTCGAATGCAATGCAAAGGGATTCGCACCATGGGCAGAAATACCCAGGGAGTCAGAATCATGCGATTGGATGAAGATGGAAAAATTGCCGCAGTTACACGAGTTGTAAATGAGGATGAAACATCCGAAGAGGATGCGCCAACCGTTGAATAACTTAATACGGCAAATTACAGAATTAAAAAAGGCTCCAAAATATGGAGCCTTTTTTTATCAAATATTCAGATAGCTTTTCAATTTTTTAGAAACTCACTAAATACTACTCAACATAGCTTTTAGTTTTTTCTCCCTACTTTTTATAAGTGATTCAGGACTCAGAATTTTCACCTTATCACCAAATTGAAGAAGCCATTCGTTCAGGTAGCTCAAATTATCGAACCTAAACACGACTTTAATTTTTTTAGCATCAATGTCGTTTAACTTTAAAATCTTTGTTGGCAGATTGGCTTTAAACGGGCGCTCTGCCTCTTTATCAACCAACACCTCTATTATTTCCCCGGATTCGTTAGAACTGAAAATAAGCCCCTCTACGTCCATTTTTGATTTTTCTTCAAATTTTTCATCCAGAATTTTAACCTCGGACATACGATCCAATACAAAATTTCGGTTTGCACTTCTAATGTGGGAATATCCGATTAAATTCCAGTGATCCCTATAAAATACCAAGAGATAAGGATCGACCTTGCGCTTGCTTACCTCGCCATCGCTCTTGCTCTCATATATAAATTCTACTCTTTTTTGTTGCGAAATTGCACTGCTGACCAGATACCAGTTTCCGCCCTCTTTTTTTTCTGCACCAAAATGTAGAAACGGATCGACAATTGTCCTGTCATCTAATGACTCCATAAATCTTTTTAAATCATCAGGTAATACGTTCTTTATTTTAATTTCAACGCCTTTGGCATCATCTACAAGATTTTTATCAACTTGTGATTTCGCAAAGTTTAACCCCACCATAATGGTTGCCAACTCCCTTGAGTTAAACATCAAGGGGGGAATTTTATACCCCTCTATTACACCGTACCCGCTGTATTCATCCCAAGTAACCGGTACATTAATATCAGACAAAAAATTAAAGTCTCTGAATATCGTCCGACGGCTGACGCCAAACTCTTCTGCAAGATCATTTACCGTCAGTTTTTTTTTTGATTCCTGAAGCATAAGAATCATTTTTAATCGCCTCTCTGAGCTTTTAAGCCTGGACATATTTACTAACTGGTTAGTTATAAATTACATATATCGGATTTATAGGAAATCAGATGCCAATTAAGATGGGAGCATTACACTAAAAAAGAAAGAGACTTTATCATTTTTCAAGAACAACCAAGCCCTTTCCATCATAAAAATCATCGCCAAATCGAAAAGGATATATTGTACAATTCAGCTTACCCCGCACCTTCTCAATTTCATCATATGCACCCTCCACCCCTTTCCACATCACAATTTTTTTCCAGGGTTTCTTTTTGGTTAACCTCAGCAAATCATCAATTTTGAAGGCGTGTTTAGTGACAATTCCGGCCCCGGTTTTCATTCCAACCAGCGATATACTCTTCGCCACTATCTCAATATTGCCAAGACTCAGGGCGTCAACTATATCAGAAACCGCCTTCATCTTTTTTCTGACATTGTCATTCAAGTAAAACTTTTTATCGGGCAAAACTATGGCCAGCGGCACTCCGGGCAACCCTCCACCTGTACCGGCATCAACCCACTCGTCAATGTCATTCATTAATCCCATTTCTGCCGGAATTAATGAATGAACAACATGCTCGCGGACTGTTTCACGTGAAACACTCCTGCTAACCAAGTTGATCTTTTTATTCCACTCAAGCAATTTATTTATATAGCTTTCATGTTTATCGGCATGCTGTGAATACAAATCTTTTGCTTCATTGAGCACGTTTTCAGAAATGTCTGTCTCTTTTATCTGATGTTTCACGTGAAACACTTTTAGTTTTTAAGATAAATCATGAGTACAGCAACGTCACTTGCGGAGACGCCGCTAATCCTTGAAGCCTGACCTATTGTCTCCGGCTGGATCTTACTAAGTTTGCTCTGCCCTTCAGAAGAGAGGCTTTTTAATTTAAAATAATCAATCTTCTCCGGTATAGGTGTATTCTCTTTCTGGCTGATTTCCTCAACCATTTCAAACTCCCGTTTTATATAGCCTTCGTATTTAATTTGAATCTCCACTTGCTCCAAAACATCTCTATTCGATGTTATGTCATTTACTCTATTTCTGAATTCTTTATCAGCTTCCAAGAGGTCCTTCAACCCAACTTGAGGCCTGGGGATAATTGTTTTTGCTTTAACGGGCTGGGATAAGGGGGAGGTTCCTTTCTCCTTCAACATTGGGTCCATTTTATCAGGTCGTACAGTGTAGTTTTCAACCAAGTCAAACAAGCTATCAATTTCATGCTTCTTCTTTGTAAATCGCTGATATCTATTCTCATCAACCAATCCAACTTTTCTGCCTAATTCAGTAAGACGTAAGTCAGCGTTGTCTTGTCTGAGTAAAATTCTGTGTTCCGCTCTTGATGTAAACATTCGGTACGGCTCTTCTGTACCCTTATTAATTAAATCATCAATAAGGACACCGATGTAACCTTCGGATCTTTTAATCACAAAGGGTTCTTTATCCTGAACAAACAGTGCTGAATTTATTCCAGCCATTAAACCCTGGCAGGCAGCTTCTTCATACCCGGTCGTTCCGTTAATTTGTCCTGCAAAAAAGAGGCCTTCTACCAGTTTAGTTTCAAGCGAACGCTTAATCTGATAGGGTTGAAAATAGTCATACTCAATTGCATAGCCCGGGCGAAGCATAACAGCTTTTTCAAATCCGGGAATAGTTCTAAGTGCATGATATTGTACATCTTCAGGCAATGAGGTGGAAAATCCGTTAAGATACATTTCGTATGTATCCCAGCCTTCAGGCTCCAGGAAAAGTTGATGCCTGTCTTTATCGGCAAACCGATTGATTTTATCCTCAATACTTGGGCAGTACCGTGGCCCTACAGATTTGATACGGCCGTTAAACATCGGGCTTCTATCAAAACCAGTCTTTAACATTTCATGTACTTCGTTATTAGTGTAACCAATCCAGCAAGTAAGCTGCTTATCCAGTCCGGGTAATTCTTCCGTTAAAAATGAAAACGGGCTGGGATCTTCGTCACCATATTGAACTTCAAGTTTTGAGTAATCTATCGAACGACCGTCAATTCTGGGAGGCGTGCCTGTTTTTAACCGCCCAACTTCAAAACCAAGCTTTTCAAGTGATGCCGAGATTCCAACAGAAGCACGCTCCCCTGATCTTCCCCCTCCATATTGACAATCCCCGATATGTATAACACCGTTAAGAAATGTACCGCTGGTTAAAATGACAGACTTAGATTCGAAGCTCTGTCCGGTTTGAGTGACCACACCCTTTACGTGCTTACCGCTGTCGTCCGTAAGAATATCTACAACATTGTCCTGTCTGAAAAAGAGTTTGTCAATTTTTTCCAGATTTTCTCTCATCAGTTTAGAGTAGAGAGAACGATCACTTTGGCACCGCGGACTCCACATAGCAGGACCTTTACTTCGATTTAGCATCCTGAATTGAACGCCGCTCTGATCACTTACAATACCACTCAATCCTCCAAGAGCATCAATCTCTCTGACAAGCTGCCCTTTAGCAACGCCACCCATTGCAGGGTTGCAGGACATTTTAGCAATGGCATCCAAATTCATCGTAATCAACAGGGTTTTAGCCCCCATTTTTGCCGCTGCCGCTGCAGCTTCACTTCCTGCATGACCGGCTCCCACAACAATTACATCATATGTGGGATACAAACTTTCCATATCTGTCTGATTTTTTTATACTTAAAAGTTTTTTCAATTTATCTACAGTCTTACAAAATACCGTTAATTACGGAAATTATAAATTCTGATCTTTTACGTAGATTTAAATAGCAAACGTTGTTAAACCAAATAAGATTTCAGAAAATTTACACCTCGCATGTGGTTTAAAAAAAGAAAGGAAGAAACAAACCCAAATGGTTATTTCACTCAAACCTGGATGGCTCAGTGGAAGGAGAACATCAACGGTAACAACCAATTTAAAAAACACGGAAAATTCTGGAATACCCCAATTATTTTAAATATTGAAAATTCCTCAATTCAAAAAGAAAGCCAAAGCGAAACAGGGGTTTATCTTGATCTAAAAGACGGGAAGTGTAGTGATATTCGATACACAACCACAGATGATAGGTTATCGGCAAGTACCATTTTAAAAGCTGATGAAAGAACATGGATTAAACTGATAGAAAGTGACGGAGATCCAACCAAGCTGATAATGTTAGGCAGAATCAAGCTAGAGAAGGGAAGTTTGGTATTGCTGTCAACCCAGAGATTAGCTGCGGCAGAGCTTATCAAATCAGCACCGTCAGAAAATCAGAAAAAATCAAACTACTCTATAAATGAGAGTAAGGCTAAGAACCATATAAAAAGAGAATCTTTTAAATCCACAAATAAAGGAATTGATCACAACAGCTTTCCAATGAAGCTTTTTCAAAAGGCAAAGAGGTATGGAGTGTGGAATCCAACGGATATTAACCTTTCAATCGATATCAAACAGTGGGAACAATTAAGTGAAGATGAGAAAGAGATAATTATTCATTTAGTATCGCTTTTCTTAGCCGGTGAAGAAGCTGTGACATCTGATTTATTACCTCTTATAAAAGCGATAAGCAATGAGGGTAAACTGGAAGAGGAACTGTATCTGACTTCATTCTTATGGGAGGAAGCTAAACATGTTGAGTTCTTCTCAATTTATAAACAACAAGTTTTGAAAGAGTTTACAAGTACCGACAAATACCATGGGCCTTTTTATAAAATCATTTTCTATCAAAAACTTCCTCATGCGCTAACATTATTGGACGAAAACCCATCCCCTGCCAACCAACTCAAAGCAGCCATCACTTATAACATGATTGTTGAAGGGACTTTGGCCGAAACAGGATATGCCGCATTTTATAATATGCTTGAAGAACAAGATTTGTTGCCGGGTCTCAGAGAAGGAATCAATAAATTAAAACAGGATGAATCAAGACACATAGCTTTTGGTCTCTATCTGATTCAGAGAATATTGAATGAAAATCCGAACCTGATGGAAATTGCAGAAAACGAATTGACAACGCTCCTGGATGACGCAACAAACATCATACATGAAATTTTTGAACCGTATGAAACTATCCCGTTCAATCTAGAGAAGGAGTGGTTTTTGAATTACGCTATTAAACAGTTTCAGATGAGAGTTGAAAAGTTGGGATTGAGCATGTAATAGATGAAACAAAAGGTTCAGAAATTGATAGGATTTTGATAATCTCTTGTCTCCTTATCAGTTCACTGTGGCATGTAGGCGTAAAATCCTCAACACAAACAAAAAAAGCCACTCAATAAATTGAGCAGCTTTTGAGCGATCCGGATCCCGAAGGCTTTCGGGAAACTCGCGCCCTTCCCGAGGCATCGGGACAGGCGTTCTAACGTCTATTTATAATCTCTTCTAAATCAATATCTCCTGAGATTATCTTTTCAATTACTATCCGGCTTTTCATTTTCTTGATCCAGTTTTCCGCCTGTATAGCCTGCCTTTTCGTTGGAAATTCTACAAATCGTTTAACCTCCCATGGAATTCCCCGGCGCGTTGCCCGCGACTTTCCAGCATTATGTTTCTGCAGCCGGTTATCTACATTCTTACTATGACCTGAGTAATGCTGATCCAGCTTTTTACTATATAAAACATATAGATAATGCACGTCTCACTTCTCTATTTTCCATTAAACAAAAAAAGCCACCCAAAATAAATTGAGCGGCTTTTGAGCGATCCGGACGAGATTCGAACTCGCGACCTCCTGCGTGACAGGCAGGCGTTCTAACCAGCTGAACTACCGGACCGTTTGTTCTAAATTTGAACAGATTTGAATATATGAACCATAGTGCTACGAAGTCAAGGCAGATTCAAACTTTTTTCGGAAAAATAAAAGGGCTGCAGGTTTCAACTGCAGCCCTTTATCGGGATGGTGATGGGATGTATGTAAGTTGTTATAAAACCTTTTCCAAAGAGCTCATTAATTCATTACCCATTGGAGTTACATTACTTTTAAATCTTCTGACGACGTTTCCGTTCCGATCAATTAGAAATTTTTCAAAATTCCACCCGATCTCCCCTTCAAAGTCTTGATTATCAACTGATGTGAGGTATTGATAAAGCGGATGCTGATCATCACCCTTAACTGATATTTTAGAAAACATGGGAAAGGTCACCCCATAATTCATTTCACAAAACTCGGCAATCTCTTCATCGCTGCCCGGCTCCTGACCTCCAAAATTGTTAGCGGGAAATCCAAGAACATAAAAACCCTGGTCTCTATACTCTTCATAAAGCTGCTGCAATTCTTTGTACTGCGGCGTATAACCACATTCAGAAGCTGTATTAACAATAAGAAGAACGTTTCCCTCGTAACTAGACAGTGATATATTATCACCGGAAAGGTTTTTCATTTCAAAATCATAAACGGAATTTACATCGGATGAAATCATAAATAGAATTGAACCAATTAACAGAGATATTGTTTTCATAGATAGCTACATTTGATTTATTGATGAACCAATTGTGGCAAGATTATCATTCCCCATAAAACCGGCAACATGAAAATTACGATACAACTATTCCTTTTTCTTCTATTTGCAGTATTTATCCCATTAAATGTAAATGCTCAAATGTTTTCAGTTGATGACAGTTCCCCAACCCGGTCTCAGCCATTAGGAACAAACACCGTATTTAGTGCAGGATGGGAAATTTCAGATTTTAGCAACCGGCAGGATGGAATCAGTTTAAGTGATGACTACAGCTATAATGATAATCTTTTCCGGTTGAGGTTGGATAGTCCCGGAATAGATCTCAGTCTTGGGTTCGGGGGTGCAATTACCGGAATGGATAGCCATAGCTACTTCAACGTTTTGGGGAGAATCCACAACTATTTAAATATTTATCAAAACTCAGAACGATCATTCTTACTTCGATTTCCAGTCCAGATTACAACAGACCTCAAAAGAGTACAGCGAAACAACGTTGACTCGGAATTTTCTCAAAGCTCATTCATATTTGGCACAGGAATTCTGACCGATATTCGGTTTTCAGAAAAACTGGATTTTTCCCTGAGGGCTACTCCCAATTACGGTTTTAGTTTTTCCCAAGGAAATTTATTTGGTGGCAGTCTTTTCCGGTTTGATGGCAATTCTCAACTTTTAGTGCAAAATATCTTTGGTGATAAAGGTTTAGCTTTCGGCTACCATTTTGATTTCCGCCGATACAACATTGATGGTGATCAAAATGATTACGATTATACGTCTCATTCTATTTCAATCGGATTAATTTTTTAAATGAAAACTGAAACGTTTTTACTTGAGCTGGAAAACCTTTGTGAAAAAGGAGGCTACACCATCCGGAAAGAGAGAGGAGCCTTTCGCGGGGATCAATGCATCATAGAGGGTGATAAGTTAATCGTTATCAACAAAAATAAACCACTGGAATCACAAGCCGCAATTCTTGCCAAGGTCTTAAAGAACCTGAATCCTGATGAAACGTACATCAAGCCCGCTGTTCGTAAAGAACTGGAAAAAATGTGGGACAGGCTCAACCGATTCAAAGAAGAGGATATAACTGAAGAGCTCTGATTTATGATGAAGTGCACTTTTTTAGGAACAGGAACATCCATGGGAGTACCTGTGGCCGGTGGTTTTGGTTCAGAGCATATTAAAGGTGATCCAAGAAATGAACGTACCCGCTGTTCAGTATGGGTGCAAACTGAGCAGACTTCTGTAGTTATTGACACCGGACCCGAATTTCGTATTCAAACCATTCGCTCGGGCGTTAAACAAATTGATCTGGTTCTCATCACTCACGAGCACATGGATCACATTGCCGGGTTGGACGATTTAAGAGCTTATAATTATACACAACAGGGACCCATTCCGCTTTTCACCTCAGATCAGGTAAAGCATTCCATACAGACGCGCTTCAATTACATGTTTGGCCAAAATAAGTATCCCGGGTCTACATCTCTGGATATATCAGTTATTGAGAGCCGGACCCGGTTCAGAGATTTATCAATTACCCCATTGCCTTACAATCATGGCCGGATTCAGGTTCAGGGTTATCGATTAAATGATTTCTCATACCTGACTGACGTCAAATCCATTCCGGAATCAACGAAAGAACTGGTGAGAGGAAGCAAAGTAATGGTCTTAAGCGGCCTTCGCTGGCAGCCTGAACATCCTACTCACCTTACCATTCCCGAGGCTGTAAGAATAGCCGATGAATTGGAAATCCCACAAACGTACCTGATTCATATGAACGGATACGTTGATCATGAAGAGTCTAACAAAAAACTTCCCTCACACGTACAACTGGCTTACGACCAGATGGAAATTACGATTTGATTATAAAAACTCTTTTAACTCGGGATTAGACTTTAGCTCTTCAACAACCTCTTTTACTCCCTGAGCTTTTTTCAGGTTAACAACCAGAATTGCTTTATCGGTTTCAACAACAGCTACATTATCCACACCAACAAGAGACACCAGTTTCCCGCTTTCAGTATGAATTAAGTTTTGGGAGGAGTCTACAATGGAAATTTTGGCACCACCAGTAGAATTTCCATTCTCATCTTTATCAGACAGTTCATGAACAGCCGTCCAGCTTCCAACGTCATTCCATCCAAATTCACCCGGAACTACGTGAACTGTTTCAGCTTTTTCCATGATTCCGTAGTCGATAGAAATAGAAGGGCAAGCTTGATAAAACTGGTTGATGTCACTCTGAGATAAGTCCGATGCATGAAGTTTTTGAGTCAATTTATATACATCCGGAAGGTACTTTTTAAATGCTTTCAAAATGGTGTCTGTTTTCCACACAAACATCCCGCTGTTCCAGAGATAGTTACCGGAATCAAGAAATTCTTCAGCTTTCTCACGGTTCGGCTTCTCAGTGAAATTTTTAACTGAATAGACCGGATTCCCACTTTTTTCCATTTTACTGCTAGCGTTGTAACAGATATAACCATATCCCGTTTCAGGGCGATTTGGCTCGATTCCAATTGTTACAAGAGAATCCTCAGTTTGGGCTGTTTCAACAGCTGTATTCAAAATATCCAAAAACGCCTTTCTCTTTGTGATCTGATGATCAGCCGGCAATACAACCATCACTGAATCGGGATCCATTTTATTCAAAATCGCAGCGGCAGCGGCAACACACGGTGCTGTATTCTTGGCAACAGGTTCTCCAATGATATGATCCTTTCTTACATCCGAAAGCTGAGCTTCAACAATAGGTACATAGTTATCATTGGTAACCACCAATACATTTTCCGGTTCAATGGCCCCCTCTAATCTGGACACCGTCTCTTGTATCATCGTTTTATCCCCAAACAGGTTCAGGAATTGTTTAGGCATTTCTTTAGTGCTCTTAGGCCAGAACCTGGTGCCGGATCCGCCGGCCATAATTACTGCGTAGGTCATATCTGATGATCTTGATTCTAAAATTTGAAAATTTCATCAGAAAGGTAGAAAAAAGGGGATCAAACTGAAACGTGAGAAACACGGCTAAGAGTAAATCGAAACGTGGAGCCCTGGTCCGGCTTACTCTCAATCTTCAACGTTTCGCCATGAGCCTCAATAATGTGTTTCACAATGGATAAGCCGAGCCCGGTTCCTCCCTTCTCCCTTGACCTGGATTTATCTACCCGGTAAAAACGCTCCGTTACCCGCTTAATATCATTTTCATCAATCCCAATGCCCGTGTCTTTAATAAAAAGTTCAACCTTGTCACGATTGAGGACGTTTACACCTATTTCAACTTTGCCATTCTCCTTATTGTACTTGATGGCATTCTCAATCAAATTCACCAGTACCTGCTTAATCTGGTTCCTGTCAGCCCGAATCTGAATATTCTTGTCAAAATCATGTAGTACAAGACCAATATTCTCTTTTTGAGCTTTGAATTGAAGGCTTTCCACTACGTCTAAAACCAGGTCACGCAGAAAAACTTCCTGAATATTGGTCTTAAGCTCTCCTGTTTCTAGCCGGGAAATTTCCATCAGGTCTTTGGTAAGGTATGTCAGCCGGTTCACATTCCGCATTGCTTTGTGCAAAAAAACTTCGTTCACTTCATCATCGTGAATCGCTCCGTTTAGCAGTGTCTCAATAAAACCTTGAATAGCAAAAATCGGGGTTTTCAACTCGTGTGATATATCACCTATAAACTCCTTCCGGTAATTTTCAATTTTATTAAGCCTTACCAGCTCCTTTTCAACCATTCTGCTAGCCCGAATAGTCTGTTTGATCAGTTCGTCCAGCTCATCATTCTTATGGAGAGTGATGTCATCATAATCTTCAAACTGCTTTTGGGATATATTTTTGATAATGCGCGTCAGCTGATTTACCCGTGAATTGTGCAGATAGGCTGATACCAGGTAAGTGATCGCAAAAACAATGGCAAACAGGATCACAAAAAGGAGTAATCCCTCAAAAGAGCTTAATCCGGTTACGTACCAGATCAACAGAGAGATGGTTGGGGCAATAATCAGTGATGAAATCCCCGCGGTACGGAGAGATATGGAAGAAAAAAAATTCTTTCTCAACGATGCTGTTTTTAATCTTTAAAACGGTAACCGACACCTTTTACGGTTTCAATATAGTGATCGCCCAGCTTTTCCCGAATTTTACGGACATGAACGTCCACCGTCCGGTCTACAACATAGATGTTATCTCCCCACACTTTGTTCAGAAGTGTTTGCCGGTCGCGAACTTTCCCCTTTCGGCTTGCCAGATAGTATAGCAGTTCAAACTCTTTTCGCGGAAGTTGAAATTCCTCTTCACCGCGTTTTACAATATAGCGGTCTTTATCAATTTCAAGATCGTGAACAATCAGTTTGTTAACTTCCTCTTCGGTATCGTCATATCTGCGAAGAACCGCTTTAATCCTGGAGAGTAATTTTGTAGTGCTGATCGGTTTGGTAACAAAATCATCGGCACCCGTGTCCAAACCTTCCACTTCCGTTTTTTCATCACTTCTGGCAGTCAGAAATATTACAGGAATTGATTTAAGGTCAGGATTCGACCTCATTTTTTCACAAACCTCAATACCGTCCATTTTTGGCATCATGATATCAAGCAGCACCAGGTTCGGGTTATGCTCTTTTGCCATCTCCAGACCCTGAACACCATTTTCAGCCTTCAGCACATTGTATCCCTCTTTTTTCAGGTTATACTCGATTAAATCGAGCAGATCCTGTTCATCATCAACGACAAGTATGGTTTGTTTTGACAAATCAAATAGACTTAGATTGAAATTCACTTCACTTAACGGAATGAAGTCTACCTGATGATAACCATTTTGTGTTAAGATAATATTATCTGTTCATCGAGCTGAGTGCGCTCTTCACAATGTCTGAAACGGAGAATTTTGGATTCGTGGCAGCAATTTTTTGTACAGCTTGTTCTGCATCTCTCTTCTTAAAACCAAGGGCTTCCAATGCTGATATTGCTTCTTCATGTTTGCTTCGCTGCTCGGTTGAACCGGTTGCAACGGATGGCTGAGTTTCATCAAACAGCTTATCTTTCAGTTCCAGACACATTCGTTCTGCCGTCTTTTTCCCAATTCCGGAAATTTTTGAGAGAGCAGCTGTATTCTGGGTAACAATCGCCTCCATTAAATTTGCAGCCGGCATACCGGATAAAATCGTAAGGCCGAGTTTCGGGCCAATTCCTTTCACGGTAATCAATCGTTCAAACAAGTTCTTCTCTTTTGAGGTAGCAAACCCAAAGAGTCTTTGATCATTATCTGTAATGTGGTGGTAAATCAAAATCCGAATCTCTTTGCCTGTTTCCGGCATGGTCTGCAGAGTTTGGCTGGAAATTTCTACCCGATAACCAACACCCTGTACGTCGATTATACACTCTTCTTCTGATTTACTGTGCAAAACTCCATTCAGAAAGGCGATCATATAAATTTATTTCTGTTGATATAATTTTTGGGTCAGTGCTCTTTAACACGATCCGGATTTGCATCCACAAATGCTGTCCAGCTGGATTTACTGTTGTTTTGATGCATTTTCTTCTTCAATTGACCAGCCGGCAAATGACCCGTTTTGGTGTGATGGCACCATGCTACGGCAAGAGCGTCCGTTGCATCATCTTTCAGTTTTTTATCCGGGAGAGTCATAACCCGTTCCAACATGAATGCTACCTGTTCTTTACTTGCATTTCCATTACCGGTGATCGCTTTTTTGACCGCCTTGGGATAATACTCAGAAACAGGAATCTTCTGATTTGTAATTGCCAGAATTGCCGCGGCCTGAGCCCGGCCCAACTTCAGCATAGCCAGCGGATCCACACCGTAAACCGGAGTTTCAATGGCACACTGAGTGGGTTTATGTTCCTTTATCAGTTTGGTGATCTCATCAAAAATGAATTGGAGCCGATCGTTGTGATCGTCCATTTTAGCCATGCGGATTACATCACACACATCTGCCCGGTACTTTCCATTCTCCTCTTCCAGAATTGCAAATCCCGTGGTTCGTGAACCGGGGTCGATACCAAGGATTTTAATGGGCATAGCCTGCTGGTTTAAATCAATAATTGAATAGACGTGGTCTTTGTATGGAAATTACTCTTCGTCGGCGTAGAGTTTCACCAGACCGTCAATCATCTCCTCAGAAATTCCACTGGTAACGAACCCGCCATCATGATAGAGATTCTGCATGGTTACCTTTCGGGTTAAATCAGAGAATAATGTGACACAGTAGTCTGCACACTCATCGGCGGTTGGATTTCCAAGTGGAGCAATTTTTTCAGCGAATGTATACATGCTGTCAAAACCTTTAATTCCTGAACCGGCAGATGTTTTTGTAGGAGCCTGTGAAACCGTGTTCACACGAATTCCGCGATCAGCCAGACGGCTTCCATAATTACGGGCAATACTCTCCAGTAAGGCTTTCGCATCGTTCATATCTGAATATTTGGAGAATATTCTCTGTGCGCCGATGTATGAAAGAGCAACCACACTGGCTCCATTATTTAAAATGCCGGATTTATCTGCATACCGCAGCACTTTATGCAAAGATATGGCTGATATATCCAGGGTTTGCTGGAACCAGTTATAATTCAGTTCCTTATAGTCTTTCTTTTTCCGAACATTTGGTGACATCCCCACCGCATGTAAAATAAAATCGATGCTGCCCAGTTCTTCTTTGGTTTTGTTCATCAACGCTTCAACATCTTCTTCGCTGGTAACATCGCAAGGAATAATGGGTGCATTTGTCTCTTCACCTAATGCATTCAATGTTCCAAGACGAAGAGCAACCGGGGCGTTAGTCAGTACAAAATCTGCACCTTCGCGTTTGCAGGCCAGGGCAATTCTCCAGGCGATGCTTCTCTCATCCAAAGCACCAAAAATAATCCCCTTTTTTCCTTTTAATAGACCAAATCCTTTTTCCTGAGACATATCTGTAAAACTATTTTATAGGTTGATTGCTTTTCTTTCGCTGAAAATAACTACTTCACCCCTCACATCGAAATAGAATTATATTTACAGATTAGAATAGAACCTAACTTTTACCGCCCAAAGGGAATCGTCACGCCCAGCCAGGGTATACCTATCAGATCACCCCCTCCATCGGTGGGACGGAAGAGTCCAAAGTCGACTGCAATCTGCTCTGAGGTCCATCGTGCACCGGCAGATAGAATTCCTCCTGTATCCACTTCTGGAATAAAATAGTTCTCTGTCAGCAAAAAGACCCTGCGACTTATACGCACCGTACCGCTAACATTTATTAAGGGTGTTCTTGATACTTCACCACCGGCATAACCGTAGCCTAATCCAACAGTCAGATTCTTATCCCGGTCACCCAAAGTGCCCACTCCATAAAAAAGACCCAGTGTTTCTGATTCTTCTCCTATCAATCCTCCAAACATGGCCCCGGCTCCCAGGTGAAACCGATCACTAGAAACTGGAATTGACACCTTGGGCAGAATCCAGATAGGCGTAGAGGAAGCCCCAAATAGAAACGTAGGAACTATACCGCCGCCCAAAGAAAAAAGGTCCGAAATACCGTAATTTACATTGTTAAAAAAGATCCAGGTGTTCTGATAGTATCCTCTCCCTTTTTGTACTCCAATTGCATTGGGAGCAAAAAAGTATCGGGTAGCTTGTGGGTTATCATACCAATAAGACCCATTTTTTATACGCTCCGAATCTATTCGATTCATACTGCGAATATTATCCCTCTGAATGGTTATTTCCCCAACTGTCTCAACATTGAGTGTCACCGATTGATCATTTTCCGAAACCAGGTAACCAAAGAATACATTACCCTCAACCGTTTCAACCCTTAACCACTCTTTATCCTGATCCTGGCTTTGTGCCGGTGCGCTCCAGACAACAAATAATAAGCTGAAACAAATAACTGTCCGTAGAATTGATTTCATAATTACAACCTCTTTTAATTTAAAATTCTCAGTTAATATCTCTATTTACTTTAATCAATCATACCGTATTTTAAACAAACACTTGTGCTTAACTATTGCCTTATTATTAAAATATTAGAATGATGCAAAAGCGATTCATTCCAATACTGTCCGTAATTGCCGGAACTTTACTTATAGTAGGCGGACTTTATCTTATTGGCTCCTATATTAATACCGTCATTCAATCAGCAGGGCAGGCTGACACCTCCCTTATTTTTTGGCATATACCAATTATTTTTCTGGGACTGATGATGAGTTCCGCAGGAGCTTTTTTCATCACTATCGGTTACAAGGCACGTACTGAGCCGGCATTGCACAAGCTTTCAAAAAATTCACTTCTGGTTCTTCTTTTTGTGTTAATAATAACAGTTACGTTTGTTTGGTTCGGAGAGTTTAGAGCGGATCAAACAAGAGCTGACCTTCAAAAGCAGCAAAGGATTTTATCTGAACTCATAGAAATCGAAAAGGTTGAAATTCGGAACCTTACCACTGAATCTTTCTCCTTATATATAGTTACGGAAGGAGAACAAACCGGTGAGTATGAAATGACTATAAGCGTATTCGATTCACAAGATGAACTATATCAGTTTTCTGAGCAGCACACGATGAACGACGTGGAGAATGAAATTAATGCCAACCTTACATTTGATGATATTTTTGAGGTCTGCAGAGACAGTAATTCAAATAACTCCTCTTATTTTTGTGTTAACAATACCGGAACGAACAATGCGGAGCTGAAAATTACAGTTAGCTTAAGGCCTCGCAATTTGGAAAACATTGAGTTACACCCGGATGATGTGGAAACCTCGTGGACAACTTCTTTGATTTTAGATACCATGACCCAAAATGGGTTGGTAAATATTGAGAGTATCAAACAAGGATAAGAGAGAAAACCCACTCTATAATACGTTTAAAGTGTGCTTTATGCGCTTTTTTCTACCATAGGTTCCATTCATTCTGCACATTTTACATAGAAATAAAAATATTCACAAATTCCATGTTGATAATTCAGGGGAATGTCCTTATCATTTGAGACTCTGCATCATTTGATGTTTTTATTGATATACTAATTAAACGTGCCTGTGTAATGTTTGAAGATTTGTCTTCTAAAATAGAATCAGCCGTACAGTCCTTGAAGGGGCAGTCGAAGATTACCGATGTAAATATCGCTGAGACCGTACGTGAGATTCGTCGTGCCCTGCTTGATGCAGATGTAAACCTGGAAGTTGCCCGGAAATTTACCGAAGATGTAAAAGAACGGGTTATGGGGTCTGATGTATTAACCGCCGTGAACCCCGGCCAGCAGTTCACCAAAATTGTTTACGATGAGATGGTGAAAATGCTCGGCGAAGAGCGATCTGACCTGGCTGTTGCCAACACCCCTCCCACCGTAATTCTGATCGCAGGCCTTCAAGGTTCCGGAAAGACAACTTTTTCGGGCAAACTTGCGCGATATCTCAAAAAAGAGAATAACAGAAATCCCATTCTGGCTGCCGCCGACGTTTATCGTCCTGCAGCGATTGATCAGCTCAAAACCCTCGCATCAGAAATTAATGTGCCGGTTTACTCCATCAACCAGAAAGATCCGGTTCGTGTAGCAAAAGAGGCCGTGTCAATGGCAAAAAGCCTGGCGCTGGATACTGTTATTATCGATACTGCCGGCCGTCTTCATGTGGACGAAAAGATGATGGCTGAAGTTGCCGAAATTAAGAAGGCGGTCAATCCTGATGAAATTCTATTTGTCGTTGACGCCATGACCGGACAGGATGCGGCCAATACTGCCAAAGCGTTTAACGACACAATCAATTTTGATGGTGTCGTTTTGACAAAAATGGATGGAGATACCCGCGGCGGAGCCGCTCTCTCAATCCGTTCGGTTGTTGAAAAGCCTATCAAGTTTATGAGTACCGGTGAAAAGCTGGATGCTCTCTCCCCATTCTATCCGGACCGTTTAGCACAGCGAATTCTGGGAATGGGTGATGTGGTTTCCCTGGTGGAAAAAGCTCAGAAGGAGTATGATGAAGAGCAGGCCCAGAAACTGCAAAAAAAGATCAAGTCCGATAAGTTTGACCTGGTCGATTTTTATGATCAGATACAGAAGATCAAAAAGATGGGGAATCTGACCGATTTGGTTGGAATGATTCCCGGTGCTGACAAAGCGATGAAGGATCAGGATCTGGACGAAGATTCGTTCAAACCAATCGAAGCCATTATCAACTCCATGACACCTGAAGAGCGTCATGATCCTTCACTTTTAAATGGTGCCCGTCGTCGCAGAATTGCAAAAGGATCCGGCACATCCGTTCGGGAAATCAATGAATTGATGAAGCAGTTTGAGCAGATGAAGAAGATGATGAAGACGATGAGCAAAATGAATAAAGTTGGCCGCGCAATGGAAGGGTTGAAAAACCTCCCTTTTGGACGCCGGTAAACATCAACAAGAATATATACTAAACAAAACCTTAAAGGAGTACATCATTGATTAAAATACGCTTACAACGAAAAGGAAGAAAGAAACGACCTTTTTACCACATCGTGGTAGCTGATAGCCGTTCTCCTCGTGATGGCCGAATTATTGAACAACTTGGCCGTTTTGATAACGTGAGTGAAAGTAAACAACTCACGTACGACGAAGAACGTGTAATGCACTGGCTGAAAATCGGCGCGCAACCAAGCGACACCGTTCGCAGCATTTTCAAAAAAGAGGGAATCCTCTACAAAATGCACCTTTTGCGATGGGGTAAAAGTGAAGAAGAGATTGAAGCTGCCCTCGAAGAGTGGAGACAAGCTCGCGAAGAAAAGAGTAAAGAGAAAGATGTTAGCCGAAAAGCTCAGCAGCAGGAAATTCTAAAAGCTGAAGAGAAAGAGTACAAAAAACAGCTTGAAGAGAAAGCTGCCGCAGCTGCCAAGGAGCTCGAAAGACAGAAAGCCCAGGAAGAAGCTGCCAAGGCAGAAGCCGAAGCTAAGGAAACTGCTGAAGAGGAAAAAGCTGAAGCCGCAGAAGAGACAGCTGATGAAGTAGAAGCTAAAGAAGAAAAATCTGAAGCAGCTGCTGCTGAAACTGCTGAGCCGGAAGCTGAGGAGAAAAAAGAAGAAGCCAAAGCTGAAGAGAAGGAAGAAGCTAAGGCAGAGGAAACCGAAGAAGCCCCGGCTGAAGAGGAAGTTAAAGCTGACGACTCTGAAGAAGAGGAAAAGGCAGAGGCTAAAGAGGAAGAAGCCAATGAAGAGCCGGCTAAAGAAACTGCTCCTAAGGAGGAGAAGAAAGCTGAAGAAAAAACTGAAGGTCCTTCTCAGGTTTCAACTGATATGACTGCTGCAGAAGCAATTGATCATATTAAAAACACAGATCTTGAGGGTTTGAAAGGATTTGTCCCTGAAGATGAAGATCGTGTTACAGTACAACGCGCTTGGGAAAGCAAGCAAGAAGATTGATAATTTGTTCCGGTTATGAGTCATAATTTACATAACCGGTTTACAGAAATTGGCCGTTTTGGCAGGCCAAGAGGATTGGATGGCGACATCCGTTTCCAGCCAAATGAAAATTTTGTTGATGAACTTTTTGATCGGCTCGATCTCTTTTATATAAAAAATGAACGGTCTGATCTGGTTCCGGCAAGACTGGAATCATTCAAAATTGAAAAGAAGAGAAATCAACAGACGTTCTTTGTAAAATTTGATTTAATTGCTACCCGGGACGATGCCGACATGGCTATGAATAAAGCTCTTCATGTTGTTACAGATGAGCTTCAGAGCATGCAAAAAGATCAGGATTCCAATCCTGAAGATGTAATCGGCTATCGTGTTATATTGGAAAATCAAGATGTTGGTGAGGTTCTGGATTTGTTTGAAAATCCTGCACACCAAATACTTGAAATAACCTACAATTCCGGTTCGCTGCTCATTCCAATGGTAGATGAATATGTAGATCATATTGATCACTCAGGTGGTTCCATCTACTGCAAAAACCTCCATCAGTTAACAGAAGGTTAATGCTTAGAATTGACATCATATCCGGTGTGCCGGAACTGCTTAGGAGTCCGTTTGATCACAGTATTATCGGGCGAGCCAGAGAAAATGAACTGGTTGAGATCCATACACACGATCTGCGAGAATATTCTGAGGACAAACATCATAAAATTGATGATACTCCTTACGGAGGCGGAGCCGGAATGGTGATGACAGCACAGCCTATTTTTTCCTGCGTTCGTAAGCTTCAAGGTGAACGAACATATGATGATGTACTCTTTACTGCTGCGGACGGAAAAAAGTTTGAACAGAAGGATGCAAACATGCTGTCGCTGAAAAAGAATATCATCATACTCTGCGGACACTATAAAGGTGTAGATCAGCGAGTGCGTGATGAACTGATTACCGGAGAATTTTCAATCGGTGATTTTGTATTATCAGGCGGCGAACTTCCGGCACTGGTTATGACAGATGCAATTGTGCGTCTGCTGCCCGGTGTACTTGGGGATGCAGAAAGTGCACTAACTGATTCCTTTCAGGATGATCTTTTGGAACCGCCGGTCTATACCAGACCGGCTGAATTTGAAGGATTGAAAGTACCGGATGTTTTGAGATCAGGTGATCACAAAAAGATTGCAGAGTGGCGCTCCGAAATGGCAATTAAACGAACGAAGCAAAGACGACCGGATTTATACGAAAATTTTAAAAAGAAAAACTAAAAGCCCAGTAACGAGGACAATATCATGGATAAATTGAAACTTGTAGAACAGACCGTTGTACGCGACGATCTTCCGGAATTTACAGCCGGAGATACCGTAAACGTTCACTATCGTGTTCGTGAAGGGGATAAAGAGCGAATTCAGCAGTACCAGGGCGTTGTAATCAACGAACGCGGAAGTGGTGCCAATAAAACGTTTACCGTACGAAAAATGTCGGGAAGTGTGGGCGTAGAAAGAATTTTTCCTCTCTATTCACCGTTTATCGCAAAAATTGAAGTGAAGAAAAAAGGACGTGTACGTCGCTCTAAACTCTTCTATCTGCGCGACCGAAGAGGTAAAGCAGCTAGAATCCGTGAAAAAGATTCAACCCCTACTAAAAAACAGTAGAGGCCGTTTTATATTAAGGCGATGTATTTGATACATCGCCTTTTTTATGGCATAACTTTAGGTGAAACTAACAGCTCTTCCTGAACTGTTCAGAGAGACTATGAGCTAACTATAAACTATAAGGGTATTATGAACATTATTATTTTTGGACCTCCGGGAGCCGGGAAAGGTACTCAGGCTGAAAAAATGAAAAATCATTTTGAAATCCCTCACCTTTCTACCGGAAATATTTTCAGGGAAAACATCAAGAATGAAACACCTTTGGGTAAAAAGGTTAAATCAATACTGGATGCAGGTGAGCTTGTACCGGATGAAACGGTAGTTGATCTGGTAAAGGATGAACTCAGCAAATCGAAATACGACGACGGAGTAATCCTCGACGGTTTTCCCAGAACAGTTGCACAGGCAAAAGCCCTGGACGCTTTCTTTGAAGATAACGACAAACAAGTAGATGCATTTCTAACCCTTACTGTTCCGGAAAAAGAACTGATAACTCGAATTTTGAGCCGCGGTGAAGGTCGTTCGGATGACACTCCCGAGATGGTGAAAAACCGGTTAAACGTCTATCACAACGAAACTGCTCCTGTTCTTAACTACTACAAAGAAAAAGATGCCGTAAAAGAGATTAACGGTGTTGGTTCGATTGATGAAATTTTTGAGCGAATCAAAAATGCTCTCTCATAGTATATGCCATTAAATCATTTCTAAAGGCTCCTATTTTGGAGCCTTTTCTATTTACTGCCTCTTTTTAGTGTTTCAAGAATGGCGGGAGTTACATCTAAAATAGAAGCTGCTTTTTTAAAGGCATATATATCTCCCTTTACAAAAAGCGGTACCGGATTTCGGGTGTGTGTTTTTATGGAAAGATCCTCAATATTTCCATGATCGCTTGTAATCACAAGTGTGTCGGTATCACTCAACTTCTGAATGATCCGGAACAGAAAACGATCCAATACATCAAGAATTTTTCCTGTGTTTGCCTTGTCCATCTGATGCCCCATTTTATCTGTCAGATAATATTCATACAGTACTAAATCATACTCTTTTAATGAATTGAGAGATCGTTCAGAAGCATCTTCCGGTGTAATCTCCGGAACATCCAGGTTCAGGCTTTTCCGCCATGCATCTTGGATAATCTCAGCAGTTAAACCTTTTTCGTTCTGAATATCCTTTAATCGATTTAATCTGATTCCGGCTGATTTAGCCATCAATGTCGTACAAGTCCATCGATTCCGTTTTGCTGATTTTTTGAAAAAAATATCGGGGTATGCATTTAAAAAATGTGGTTTAAAGCCCTCTTTCAGTGCTTTGTGAAAAAGACTCTCATCTTTTAGCAAGAATTTTGTTTTAGAATAGGGAAATGGACCAAAATGTTTACATGCAATTTTAGAAGCATTTTGTCCGGAAAAAAGTGATGCTTGTCCTGTTCCGCTCTGCGGCAATCCCTCTACATCCAGGTTGGCGTCGATTGGTATATAGAGCTTGTCTTTTTTGAGAGAAGGTTTAATACCGCTGTGTAATCCTTCCCCTTCCGTGAAATAGGAGAAAGATTTTAAGGCAGCCGTTGCCAGCGGATTATTATCACTCTTTTCCCCGACTCCAACACCATCAATAAATACAAAAAGAAGTGACATCTATTTTTCCACAATTATTGTGACCGGACCATCATTGATCAATTCCACGTCCATCATTGCTCCAAATATACCTTCCTGAATATTAAGGTCCGTAATTTCCTTGAAACGACTTACCATATAATCATATAAAGGTTCAGCTATTTCAGGTTTGGCTGCTTCAATAAAGCTGGGCCGGGTGCCTTTTCGGGTATCACCGTAGAGTGTGAACTGTGAAACAACAAGAATTCCTCCTCCAGTGTCCTGCACCGATCTGTTCATTTTTCCCTCTTCATCTTCAAAAATTCTGAGTTTTGACACCTTATTACAGCACCAGTCTATCTCCTTTTTTGTATCCGATTCATGTATACCCACAAGCAATAAAAGCCCTTGATCAATTTTTCCCGTTGTGGAGTTTTCTACTTTCACAGATGCTCTTTTTACGCGCTGAACTACAATCTTCATATGTGGATAAACGTGTTAATAAGTTGCTTTAACTATGTGAACAAAGAAGAACCGTAAAATTTGATCAGATCTTTCCACAACAATCAACATAAATTCATTCTTATACACATACCAAAAGAATAACTTTCAATGTGGAAAGAGGAAGATGTAAAGATAGGTGTGATACGTATAAAATGTTAATTACTTTTAGATGGAGATATTAAGTAATTAATTTTATTGAGCTCTTTATCCACAATGTTATACACAAGGATGAAATGTTATCCCGGATCCATTTGATAAATAAGTTTTAAACATATCAACACTGCCTACTACTAAAAGACAAAATATTAATCTCATTTTCTTAGTCTTTACCTGTGGATAACAAATAGAATAAGTCAAAATCAGTTCTCTCTTTCTTTCTATATTTAAATGATCCTGAAACAGGATCATCATACGATCAATCTCATAAAATTCTTCTAAAAACAGTGAGCAAAAAATCATTTAGCTATAAAGAGTCCGGAGTTGATATAAAAGCAGGTGAAGAACTTGTCGATTCAATTAAGGATGTGGTTAAGGAAACTCATAACAAAAACGTACTTACGAATATCGGTGGTTTTGGAGCTCTTTTTAATGCCGATTTTTCAAAATATAAACAACCGGTATTGGTGAGCAGCGTTGATGGTGTAGGCACAAAACTGATTGTAGCCTTTAAAGCTGAAAAGTATGATACTGTTGGCCAGGATCTTGTGAATCACTGTGTGAATGATATTGCCGTATGCGGTGCCACTCCTCTATTTTTTCTTGATTACTTCTCTACAGGAAAACTTGAGCAGCATGTAGGGTTTAATGTTATAAAAGGATTTTCAAAAGCCTGTAAAGAGAATGGAGTTGCTTTGATTGGTGGAGAGACAGCAGAAATGCCGGACATTTATAAAAGTGGAGAATTTGATCTGGCCGGTACCATCGTTGGAGTGGTAGATAAGGAAGAATTAATTGATGGTTCAAAAATTCAAAAAGGTGATCTCCTGATTGGTTTCAAAAGTAACGGACTTCATACGAATGGTTATTCACTCGCCAGAAATGTTCTGTTCAGTGAATTTGACATTAATGATATTCCGGGGAAACTGGATGGTTCTATAGGTGATGAACTTCTGAAAATTCATAAATCATATTTATCCCTCATTACTGAACTAAAAACTGTTGACGGGGTGAATGGTTTTTCTCACATAACAGGCGGAGGTATTGTCGGAAATACCAAGCGGGTGATCCCTGATGGTTTAGAAATGGATGTGAATTGGGATAGCTGGGAAAGACCACCTATTTTTGAATTGATTCAGGAGACGGGAAATGTAGATGAAGATGACATGAGACAAACATTCAATCTTGGTATTGGTTTGATTGCTGTTGTAAATCCAAACTCTGTCTCACAAGTAAAGCAGATTGCTGAAAAGCTTGGAGAAGATATTTATGAAATTGGAGTTGTTAAATAAAAGAGAAGAAAGAAAAGTTAACTTAAAAAACGATTGAGATGCCTACTGTAAAACTACTTGAACTTGCCCACGGCCGCAGCGGAGATAAAGGAAACGGAAGTAATGTGGGGATTATCGCCCGACATCCCGATGTTTACGAATTTTTAAAGAAAGAGCTTACCGCTGATCGTGTTAAAGATCACATGAAGCACATCTGTAAAGGTGATGTTGAACGCTATGAAATGGATAATATAGGTGCATTGAATTTCATACTGAACGAAAGTTTAGGCGGTGGCGGAACCGTTTCACTTAAACTGGATGCCCAGGGTAAAACACATGCATCTACGCTTCTTCGACTGGAAATTGATGCTCCTGAAGATTTGATAGATAAAGTCAAAAATTCATAAAGTGAACCTTTATAAATATCTGACTACCGAAAAAGAGAAGACAACTATTTTAATTCGATTTTTGGCAGAGGGTATTCAAAAGTTTATCTACACGTAACTTCGCGGACTCGGAAGAATTGAGGGAATTTTCGCGCCATATGATTGGAGGGGCTGAAACCGTTTGTGGAATTTTAATCCTTTTAGGTTTTCTAACACGGTTCGCTTCTGTCCCACTGATTGTACTCCCTGGATCTCAAACTGTTTGGATAGGGAGATCCGGATGATTAATTAATCCATTCCGGTGTTAAACCGGTCCCTCAATTCCTGTACGTAGATGCCGATATCATTTCGTATTTCAAACAAACGATTGTGAAATTCGAAATAGAGCTCACTATCAAGAAGCTTCCCTTTTTTCAACTTTTGAAGATTAATCAGAGCTTCATTTGCACTGTAGAGTGCTTTTTTAGTGTAAGCAATATTTCCACCTAATACGTCCAGATCAAAGCCGAATGAGTAACCCCCGGCTAATTTTGCGGAAATGATAAGCGTATTGCTCACAAAATCGTGAACAGCTTTCGACTGATTTGTGGGATTTACTGACTCGCCCCATTTCAGGATATCTACAGCATAATTCCGGGCATCTTTATAGATGGATAGATTTTCAATGGAACCGAATTCGTCCATTGTATAATCTTCGCTAAGCTCCTTCCAACTTTCGCCGCTTTCAAAATCATCCTCATCGTCCTGTTCAAAAGGGAATTCATTATCCAGGAAGAAGAAATCATCATCATCCCACTCATCATCTTCATCTTCCCAGTCATCCTCATCTTCAGGAAAATAGGCATCATCCAATAGAAGTTCTTCTTCTATAAATGTTTCTACCGCGTCCAGCTCATCAATACTTTCCTGAAGTAGAATGAGCCAACGGGGAGTATTGCCATTAGGGTCAGAAGTAATAAATCGGCGAAGTTGTTCGCTTCTTTTCTCGATCTCGTTTAGGTGAGACTCCCACTGAAACTCATTCCAGATAGGGCCATCGTCAAAATCGTGAAAGCTCATGCAGTGATGTGCTATAGAATTATTGGTTAGTGTATTTAATCAAAAAAACCGATCAAATACAAGTATAAAAATACGACTTTTTGTATTAAAAGTAACTACAAGAACGCAGTAATCGTGAGTTTGTTTTGATAAACAATTTAATAGATTATGTATATGTTTTATATTAATTTATAGTTTATCCAAAACACCAATAATTATTCTAGTCATCTTAGGTTCGGAAATACTCGCTGCTTCTATAATGTCTTCCATCACTACCGGTTTAAGTGAGTCAGGAAAACACTCGTCTGTAATTGCAGAAATACCAAGAACTTCCATGCCCATATGTACGGCAGCAATAACTTCAGGTACGGTACTCATACCAATTACGTCAGCACCGATCAGGCGTAAAAAACGATATTCAGATTTGGTTTCCAGCATAGGCCCGCTCATCGCAGAATAAACTCCCTGATGCATGTGGATATTTTCTTCGAGCGCAACAGTTTGGGCAATATCCATGAGCCTCTCGGTATAAGGTTCACTCATATCAGGAAAGCGTGGACCAAGCTCATCATCATTAGGTCCAATTAAGGGATTGTCACCCAGCAGGTTGATATGATCCCGAATGAGCATGATATCACCCCTGTTGTAGTTTGGATTCATTCCGCCGCTGGCATTACTTACAAAAAGTGTATTAGCTCCATTATTTTTGAGCACCCGGATAGGGAAGACAATCTGCTGCATTGTGTAGCCTTCGTAATAATGAAATCTTCCCTGCATGGCTACTACCTCTTTTCCGGCTAACGTACCAAATAGAAGTTTACCGACATGAGTTTCAACGGTGGAAACCGGAAAATGAGGGATTTCATCATATGGAATAGAATCAGTTACATCCATTTCGTCAGCCAGCTGGCCAAGTCCGGTACCGAGAATTAGCATATACTCCGGACGCATATCTGTTTTGGATTGAATGTAATTGAGCGCTTCGTCGCGATTTTTGCGAAAAGTTTCTACAGATTCCATAAAATTTGAATGATAAATAGTGACTAAAATTATTTATAAAGAAAAGATACGAGTACCGTCTATACAGATGAAATCAAAAAGTTTTAGGATACGTACGCCGGAATTGGTGGTATTTTAATCCAGCTCGTCGAGTATATCATCGAGGGACTGAGGAACAGATGATTTTGTATTATCTTCTGTTTCATTATCCTCGTCAAAGGTAAAATTGTTGCTCTTTTTTCCTGTTTTTTGCTCAGGTTCCTTACTCCCTTCCAGTTCGGGTTCTTTCGGGAGATTGAAAAGTGCAGCTTCATCTTTACTGAACTGATTCAGGGATTCCTGGGCAATATCCAAATATGACTTAATACCGCTGATAATCTCCTTACGACGATCCAGCAGTCTTAAAATACTCTGACGGATTTGTTGTCTCTGTTGATGTGCCTCTCTTATGATGGAGTCAGCTTCCATCTCAGCTTTCTCAATAATATTTAAGGATTCTTTTTTAGCTCCGCTAAGTTTCTGTTCTGCACTGTCTTTTGCAGTTTGAAGTGTTTCGTGGAGAGCTTCTTCAACTCGTTCATAATGTTTAAGCTTGTTATCCATTTTCTCAATCTGAGATTCAAGCTCCCGTATTTTTCCAACCATGTGTTCCCACTCACTGGCAATCAGGTTCAAATACGCGTGTACTTCTGCCGTATCGTAGCCACGCAGAGACTTTTCAAATTGTTGTTGTTTGATTTCCAGGGCCGTGAGTTTCATTGGTTGTGATCCCATAAATAATTTCAAAAAACTGTTTTCAATTATCGGTGTAGATGATAAAGTAGCTATCCAGCTACAGAGAACATAACGATTACTGATTTAACATGTTTTTCAGTTTTCCACTATCTGTTCGCTGTGAGGTATCTTTTTTGTTGTGGTCTTCTATTTCTATTTCAATGGCGCTTTTACGTTCCTCCTTTTTTTCTTCCCTTCTTTTATTTCCTTCATTTAAAGGGATAGGATCATCACCGGAGACAATTGCCTCCAGATTTTGAAGCCGGCGATCTGTCTTCTCTTTAAACTCACGAAGAGCAGCTAAAAACTCCTTGTTTTCAGAAATATTACTGCTGGACTTTCTCTTAATAGCAGCCTTGATAATACCTCCCAGAGTTGCAATAAAAACAATTGATACTACACTACCGAATATGATTGCCAGAATGGCTACATCTTCTCCACCCATACCTATTCACCTCTGTTTTTAGCTAAATTAGAAACTTGTTGTTGATTCTCTTTTATAATCTGATCGCGTTCGTCAATTTCTATACGATTCGACGAATTGTTAGCTTCGGAATTGAAACTGTCGGGATCATTTGCAGCAATAGTTTCCAGATTTTCAATTCGTTTTTTCATCTGATGTACCAGCGTTCTGAGCTCCCGGATTTCTTTTTTAATATCGCTATCATCAGCTTTCAGTTTAACTTTATTATTCAGGTAATCGATGTAGTATCCACCTACAACGGCAACTGATACGATAAGTGCAATTAAAATTCCGCTCATAACTTAATTTAAAGTTTAATTTAAAATACGAAAACTACGTAGATCATTTTCATTATAACGGAATGATTTTTTAATAGTTTCGTTCACCAAAAATAGCTGTACCAACTCTTACCATAGTGGAGCCTTCTTCTATGGCAACTTCTAAATCGTTGGTCATGCCCATAGAGAGATGTTTAAGGTCGACCGAGCCTTCGCTAAAATGCTGATGTTCATCTCTAAGCTTCTTAAGTAGTTTAAATTCAGGACGCACGGTTTCCGGATCATCTGCAAATGTAGCCATGCCCATCAAACCTTTTACTTTCGTGTATTTCAAATCCCGGGCATATTTCAGCATTCCCTCTAACTGTTCAGGGTCACATCCGCTTTTCTGATCCTCATCACTGATATTTACCTGAATTAAAACATTAATCACACGGTTAATTTCGGAAGCTCTTTTTTCCACCTCTTTTAAAGCTTTCATTTTGTGAATGGATTGAATCCAGTTAACCCGTTCTACCATGTACTTAATCTTGTTGGTCTGCAGATTCCCGATAAAGTGCCATACTGCAGCCGGATTTTTAACAGACTCCATCCGATCCTGAAGTGATTTGGCGCGATTTTCTCCAAAATGGAAATGACCGTGCTCTATCAGCTTTAAAACATCCTCATCCGGTTTTGTTTTACTGACAGCTACCAGTGTAATCTCCTTCGGATCTCTCCCGGTGTTCTTACAGGCATCCACAATTCTTTGTTTTACGCTTTCAAATCGTGAAACAATTTCACTGTTCATATAATGGAATAGTTTAATTAATGGAATTAAGGACGTTCTTCGTTTTACACTTCTACTCTTGATAAAAAAGATAAGTATCAAATCATTTCAAAAAGTAATGGATAAAGAGAAATTATCCTGAATTTAGTTTTTAAATGGTGGAAAAATAATCGTATTTTTGATGTCTGTGAAAAAGAATATGACACATCAGCCAAAATCTTACATAAAAGATTTAGCGGGTTCCTTCCCGGCAGAGATAAAAGCACATCAAAAAACAGGGAGCCCTCAGACTTGAACACTCAGGTTCGCCATATAAAAGACTTTATGCATCAATGGGCACCGCCCGGCATAAAGATGAGTTATGACAATGTAGGACTTTTAGTAGGCGATCCATCTGCTTCCGTTTCAAAAGTATTGGTTTGCCTCGATGTAACAGAAGAAGTGGTAAATGAAGCAGTTGATAAGAAGTGTGAACTCATCGTTTCTCACCATCCCCTCATTTTTAAAGACATTTCCAGAATAAACCCCACGGATGAGCAAGGACGAATTATCTATAAGTTGATTCGAAACAATATCGCTTTGATGACGGCTCATACCAATCTGGATGCGGCATTGGATGGTGTTTCTTTTGTTCTTGCAAATAATCTGGGACTGGATAATCTTCAGTTTCTTGAGAAGAACTACAACATTAGCCGTAAAATATCCCTGGTTACAAACACAGACGATTCTGAATCTGTTCTGAAGCTATTAAACTACTTTTCAGCTGAAGAGGCACATTTCTACAGCGTTGATAACCGGAAAGAGGGGCTATACTGTTTTGAAGCCACCATCGACAAACAGAATGTAAATCAGCTTCGCGCAGCTCTTGAAAAAGAGGGTTTGCTGAAAAAGGGATCATTCCAGGAAATGGAGTTGACCACTCCGTCCAACAATTTTGGTATGGGTGTTTTGGGCGATTATCCTGAAGAAGGAATTGCGATGGAGGAGTTTTTACACCTTGTATGCCGTGCATTGGATGTTCCATCCGTTCGCTTTTCAGGTTCATCCGAAAGAATTAAAAAAGTTGCCGTATGTGGCGGAGCCGGCGTGTTTTTGAAAAACAGGGCATTAAAAGCCGGAGCAGATGCATTTGTTACAGCTGATATTAAGTACCACGACTATTTTACCGAAAGGGACGATTTTTTACTGGTTGATGCCGGCCACTACGAAAGTGAGTTTCCGGTCGTAGAGGCGATTCGGAAAGAGCTCACGGAAGCTTTTGAACATTTGATTGTAGACGCAACGGAAATGGTTACAAACCCGATGAAGATCTACGTTACCGATTTTGAAAATAAAAACATCTAAACATCTCCATATAACGCCATGCAAGAGGTACTTCAACAATTAGCCAATTTACAATACATCGACAGCCGTATTGACGAGATTAAACAGCTTCGCGGGGATCTCCCTGAGGAGATTCTGGATATTGAAACGAACATTAATCGTTACAACGCCCGAATCAGTCAGCTTGAAGAAGAGGCCGAAAGCCTGAAAGCTGAAAAGAAAAAGCTGGAAGTGGGAATTGAAGAGTCTCTTGATAAAACCAAGAAGTATGAAGAGCAGCAGCTTGCGGTTCGGAACAATCGTGAATACGACGCTCTTACCAAAGAGATCGAAGCTCAGAAAACATTTGTAGAGAATGCAGAATCGAGGCTAGAAGAAATTTCAAAACGTCAGGAAGAACTGGAAGTTGAATTGGCTCAGAACAAAGAGAAGCTTGAAGAGACCGAAGAACTTCACAAAGAAAAGAAAGTAAACCTTGATAAGGTCATAGAGAACACCAAGGAAGAAGAGGAGAAGCTTTTAGAAAAACGTGATGAGCTGGAAAAAGAGCTCGACAGCCGATATGTAAGAAGTTATAACAGACTGCGTGAAGGACTTGCAAACGGAATGGCTGTGGTTGCTATGGACAGAGGCGCAGCACACGGAATGGCGCTTCCCCCACAGACACAGGTTGAAGTCCGCAGAAAGAATAAAATCATTATTGATGAAAACAGCGGTCGAATTGTAGTTGACCCGTCATTCTTCGAAGAGGCTAAAAAGCAGCTGAAGGTATAGAAAATCCTTGATATACGTTTGCTGTTCAGGTGGACGTTATATTTAAAGTGAAAGATTAATGTATAGATTTCCGGACAATCACGTCCCGGCGTGCCGGGATGAGGAAAGTCCGAACACCAACGAGAACCGTGCTTCCTAACAGGAAGGTCTCTTTTTATAGAGAACAGATAGTGCCACAGAAAACAGACAGCCGCGCCTTAGGCGTGGTGATGGTGAAAAGGTGAGGTAAGAGCTCACCGCTCCGGCAGTGATGCCAGGGGGCAGGGTAAACCTCACGGGGTGCAAGTTCACGCAGGCTGTGCGCCTCTCGTCGCAATACAGCCGGGTAGAACGCTTGAGCTTCGGAGTGATCCGGAGTCCAGATAAATGATTGTCATTCCGATTTATCGGAATACAGAATTCGGCTTACAGGAAATCTTTACGAACTTTAAAGGCTATTAGAAAGATATCTGATAGCCTTTTTTGTTATTGGAACAAAAAAAGAGGATTTTAACTACACAAAAATAATTGGTAATAAAAACCAAAGTTTTAGGTTATAAACCTAGACAAATTAATACTAAACAACACAGGTACTACATGACACTTATTCGAAGTATAAGCATTGCACTTATTGCTACTCTGATTGGAGCGGGTTCACTATTTGCCCAAGTACAGCAGCAGCAACAACAGCAGCAGCAACAGCAACAGGAAATGCCGGATCTCCCATCTAATGATGATGTGAGTGATGAAGAGATTGAAAAGGTTGCAAGTGCAATTAATGAACTGGGTCCAATTCAAGTGGAAGCTCAGGAAAAAATTGAGAAAGCTGTTGAAGAAGAAGATATATCATTCGAACGTTTTCAACAGATGATGATGGCGATGCAAAATCCACAAGCAGCCGAAGGGTCAGATATTTCTGATGAAGAAATGCAAACACTCCAAACTCTCCAGCCAAAACTGATGGAAATTCAGGAAGAAGCTGATGAGAAAATGATGGCAAAGATTGAAGATAATGGCTTGTCTATCGATCGATATCAAGGGATTGTTATGGCTGCTCAACAGGATGAGAAATTAAGAAGCAGAGTCGAAGCTCTTCTGGATGACGAAGAAGAGGGCTAATCTGACGAAGATTAATTTTCAAAAAATAAAAGGCTGACAGTATTAACTGTCAGCCTTTTTTGTTTCTCTACTATAAGTGGAAGATGGTTAAAGGTTTACGTTGTAAGTACCTTTAATTTTACGGTCCAATTCTCTTTTCACGTCTTTTTGTTTAATGTCTTCCCTCTTATCGTACTGTTTCTTTCCGCGTGCCAAGCCGACCAGCACTTTTGCATAGCCACTTTTGAAATAGAGCTTCAAAGGAACAAGCGTATATCCTTTCTGATTGATATTCTTATCAATTTCACGAATCTCTTTTCGTTTTAGCAGCAATTTGCGGTCCCGGCGCTCATCGTGATTGTTATATGACCCGAATTTGTACGGCTTGATGTACATATTTTTCAGCCACAATTCACCATTACTGAGATAGGCAAACGCTTCATTCAGGCTAGCTTTACCTTCCCGTATGGATTTAACTTCGGTGCCTTTCAGAGCAATACCGGCCTCGTACGTCTCTTCGATATGAAAATCGTGACGAGCCTTGCGGTTCTCTATCTTCGGAGGCTGATTTTTTTTAGGTTCGTTTTTAGCCACGTTGGTGAATCTCTTTAATGAAAAAACTTCTCTTTTGTATTTAGCTATTTCTAGCTGAATTGGGAATCTATCTTTTGAAAGGTATCAGCTTTAGCGTCAGGAACCAAAGGATCAGTAATCAAATCCAACTTCTCGCAGTGCTTCCAGAACTTCAGGTTCAGGTTCACGATCCGGTATTGTGGAGTAAATATCCATTATTTGTTCGATCTGCTCTCTGGCAACTTCGTTCTCAGGGTTGAGCTTCAGAACTTCCGTGAACTGAAGTAATGCATTATTCATACGGGTTCGCATTTCAGTCTGATCAAACGTGTTCATACTGTGCAATCCGTAATTGAGATGAGTTTTTTCCAGCAGTAAGCGTGTATCCGGATTTTGGGGATCTTCTTCCCTCAGGAGATCTAGAGCAGCCTCATACCGATTTTGCTCAATCATCAGATCAATTTGTTCTGACAGAGAAAGATTGGGATCGATCTCAACATCTCCATCATCGGATGAACATGAAATAAGAGTTACGAGAAGTAAAACGGATAGAACTTTTTTAATCATCGATTTTAGGTGTTTGTGTCTTTAGTTTAGAAAATAGATTGGTGTTGGGCTGATACATAAAACAAAAACCGCCATACTTATCCACCCGAGTTTTTTTCGTACGGGCGAGAGAGGTTGCTCATATATAACCGGAGGATGTTCAAGTTTAACAAAATATACGAGAAAGAAACTCCAAACAACCCAAATTAGTGAGCCGGATTGGGTAAAACTTCCAACCCAAAAATAAAGATACGCAATGGAGATAATGAGTGAAAGCGCCCAAACAGGGGCAATCCAGGCGTGATCTCTAAAGAATGCTTTACGCATCAAAAACAACAGTGCCAGCGCCCAGATCAGCAGCGATGAAAAACCGTACCCAGGAAACCACTCTTCGATGGAAAGGAAGAGAAAAGGAATGGCTTCAATTCCCCCCAAAGCTGTTATAAAACCAAAACTGATTCTCGCCACGGTTTGATGTTTTTTATAACCGATTAACGAGTATAGAATGTGTCCCCCATCGAGCTGACCAACCGGAGTTAAATTCAGTGCAGTAAAAAAGAGGCCCAGCCACCCGGCAAATAGAAACGGATAGTGATACATCTCATACATTGGAGGGACGTTGTCGAAAAATGAAGCCAAAAACGAATAGAGAAGCGTATTTCCCATCAATATGGTTGCTGCTTCTTCAGATTGTGGTTCAGGAGCTTCGTCAGGAAACGTCCCGGTTTCCTGTACGTGTGAGATAACCTCTTCATGACCGGCAAAATTTTCTACAAATGAGGGGTCTGGCAGCGTGGAAAATCCGTAGAGAAGTATTATGATTGAAACCACAAATCCGGCAATAGGTCCCGATATACCGATATCAAACAGCTTTTTCGTGTCTCTGATCCTCTCTTCAATTTTGATAACCGCCCCCATCGTACCGATTCCAAGAGGAATGGGTATAAAATAGGGCAGTGTAACTTTCACGTTGTGGTAGACGGCTGCGAAGTAGTGTCCAAATTCGTGAGTTCCAAGGAAGGCTAAAAGCAGCGCCGCAAAAAGTGCTCCCTGCGGCCACATCTCCCAGTAATTTTCAACATTGGCGGTATGACCAACCCAGAAAATCCCAACAAAAGTCACACAGATAAAAGTGGCAGAAAAAAGAAGGAAGTGCTTGGTGATTGTCCACGCAGAAGGGTTGTTCTTCTTTGGCCTCTCAAACTCAAGATCCTCTTCGTCTGGAAAATTGTATTGTGGAAATGACAAATTATAGCTCAGTTAATTTAATATTCTGCAGATGATTAAAGGCTTGTGCGGAGAACAGGCATAGTCATACACCGCGCTCCTCCACGACCACGGCACAGTTCATGTCCCTGAAAACTGATAGCAATTTTACCCTCATTTTTATAATCAAATGGCTTATTGCTAAATTCTTCAATGAAATCGTACTGATCCATCAGTTTGTAACCGTGTTTTTTCATTTCGTCAAAAGTTTTGGTGTTGCGTCCATACCCGACAATAACTCCTGGAGCCAGTGCAAAAACGTTTGCACCGTCTGTCCACTGTTCGCGAAACTGGTTAATGCGCTCTTCGCCACCACAGCGAATAAAGTTGAAATCGTGGTTTGTTAGTTCTTCCAATGCACTTTTCAACGATTCACAGCGTCGTGTTTGAACAACACCATTTGCTGAAAAAAGGTCAACAACATTTTCCGTCTGCTCTTCAATTGCCGGAGGAAACACAACACACTCATATTGGTCGGCGAAAGTAAAAATTGTATCCAAATGCATGGATGAGCGTTGTTTAGGAATATCAACTGCCAGCACATGTTCAACACCGGTTTCGATCAATTTTTCAGCTACATTCATCAAGCCGCTGAATGATGTTCGTTCACTCATCCCGATTAGAACAATATTATCTGTTGCCACCAAAACATCTCCCCCTTCAATAGATTGATGGCCGGTGATGTTAATTGTATTGTTCTTCACATCTTTAAAAAGCGGGTGATATTTAACGATCGTAATCATCAATAAAAATTCGCGGGCGCGCGCTTGTTTTGCAGCACGCGACAGAATGATATGATCTCCCACAACTGCCGACAGATCCCGCGTAAAGAGCAGATTGGGCGCCGGATTTAGATTGAATGCCCGATTGGGCGGTATGGAACCCTCTACCACAAACTGCAGTAATTTTTCCGGGGAAAGTTCTTTCAGATCAGATTGAATGGTATGGATATTTTCAAACGGCAGCTCTTTTATCATCAGCTCAATAAACTCCTCGCGTACCTCCTGCTTTTGGAAACAGTGGAGTGCAAGATCCAGGATCTCAATCACTTCCCCATCCTTCGGCATTGCCGCCTTAAAGATTTTAAGCATATCGAGATGTTCCTGGCGGGCATCACTTTCAAAGATGATATCATCAAAAAGTAGTTCGTCCTTAATAACCGGATTGACCAGGGATACTTCGTGACCGGGTGTGTGTACGATTACTTTCTTCAGAGGATTGATTTCAGAGGGTATACCGACGTTCATGATCTTTAGTTGATTAAAAAATTGAAGCTTGTAAGATATGAAAAATCAGAGAGAGATCGGTCTGTCACATTTTAATTTTGGAGACTAACCATTCTGTTTAAAGAACTGTATCTTTTGACGAATCATAACGGAATTTAAACCGTTATACGGAGTGTTTGAAGCATTAACAAAGGTATTTAATGACAACAAAATCCGAAATAGAATCACTTATTTATCTACTGGATGATCCCGATCCGGAAGTGCAGAGCGGTGTGCAAAACAGGCTCCGCCAGCTTGGTGAAGATGCTGTGCCTTTACTGGACGAACATAAAAATGAGACACCCGGAGAGGATGAAAAAGAATTCATCAATAATATTATTTACAACATTACGATCGGGTCTCTGATTGAGGAGTTTGCCGAACTCATGGATGAAGGTGTTAACGACAGCCACAACCTGGAGCGGGCTATCATGATGCTGTCTAAGTTCGGATCCCCAACTTTGAGAATTGAAGAGTATTCCCGGAAACTGGATACTTTGGCACGGGAAATCAGTTCAGACATTGCTTACACTCCGTCACTTAGGGAAAAAATGCAGATTCTTCTGCAGTATGTTTTTCGTGAACTCCGATTCCGGGGTGATTCTGCAAACTATCACCATCCCGACAACGGTCTTATAGATCGTGTGATTGACCGGCGAAAAGGCCTGCCTATCATGCTGGGATTGGTTGTTATATTTATGGCCCGCCGATTAAACCTCCCTTTTTACGGTGTAAATATGCCGATTCATTTTTTGCTTCTTTATAAAACGCCAAGCGAGGGAGTGCTGATTGATCCGTTTGATGGAGGTACGATCGTGACTTACGATCAGTGTTACTATTTTCTTAAGAAGAATGGTGTGGAACCACGTCCGGATCACCTGAAACAGGCTGATGAATCAGAAATTCTGGCTCGCTGCATTCGAAATATGATAAACAGCTACAGCAAGCAGAAACAAGAGAGAAAAGTGAGCGATCTGAGGCAGCTTCTGCAGCTGGTTGAATTGAAGGGTTAAAACCCAAACGTTGCATTTAGCTGTCCATCACACCACAAATTCAACACTACAGGGTAAATTCCACCGTATTCTCTTCCGGTGAGAAGCGATATGGATCCATTTGAGCAGCCATTGTACGGAACGACTCGGCCTCTTTCTTGTTTCCGGTTTGCGTGTAGAGATCAGCTGCAATGTTGAATAAATCAGGACTGGCAGGGTAGCGTTCCAGCAGTTTTGTAAGCAGTGGAGCTGCCTTTTCCGTCTCTTTATCGGCTACATGAATCTTGAGCCTGAAAAGATCGAAAACGGGATGCGAACGCCCTGCTTTTTCTAAATAGTGACGACACCGGGAATAGATATTTTTTCCAAAATAGTAGTGTACAAAGAGTATTAGGAGCGCAGGAGGCAGATCAATCTCGTCTAAACGATCTTCAAGCGTTCGCAATACTTCACGCTCATCGGCAATCAACATGGCTGAGACAATAGTCATAAGTTCCCTTGGATTCCACTCTGTCCGAAGAATCTCCGTTTTAACTTCGTCCGTCAGATAATTCTGAACGGCATGAATCCAATCGGGCTCAGGCTGGAGCGGATTTTCAGGCATGCCCAACAGTTCAAGCCGGTCAGGATGTTTCCCCTGGGTTGGCATGTTATATTCCGGTTCACCATCCCATTTTTCGGAATATCTTTTCCGGTTTTCCCATTTCAGGTGTGGCACCATGGTTAGACCCATCATGTCGAGGGTTTTTCCTTTCATGTGTTGAACATGAGCTCCGTTCGCTACCAACACTTTTTTACCGGCATTCAATATTTGGAAACAGAAATCCTCCATATCGAAATGGCAGAGATTGTACTCTTCATCAAAACGAAAACCGGACTGATTCTCCACCATAAAACAGCAACTATCCACCACATCTGCTTCGGCAGTTCCTTCACCGGTTTCTGTTTCATCTGTTGATTCAGATAGTACAACCGGTGCAACAAGCCCGGCCTCTGGGTTACTTTTCAATGAATTTCGAAGAGTGTCAATACAGCCGGTTTCCGGGAGTACATCGTTATGCATTACCAACACATAATTTCCGGCAGCAACCTCCAGCCCCTGATTTACTGACGGTCCAAATCCACGGTTTGAGGGATTGGTTATTACACGGATGTTGAAAAAATTATCTTCATCCAGTTGCTGCAGGTATTCAAAGGTGTCGTCAATGCTGGCATTGTCAACAATAATCAGCTCGGTAGCAGTTGGATCTGAAATTTCTGACAAATGGATTAAGCTGTTTTCAAGCAGAGATTTTCCCCGCCCAGTGGTAGGAATGATGATACTCAAATCAACCTCATTTGAGGTAGTTTTATCCGGGCTTTTCTTTACATTTTCTTCCCGGAAAAGTTCCGCCTGGGATTTTGGACGGTTCTCTATTTTTTGGAGAGAGTGTTTTAATTCAGATGCTTCAACATGGCGCCGAAGTTTTTCAAGTGATTGAATTTTGATCCGGAACGCCTCATAGTGGTCCGGCTCTTTTTTGAGCAGTTTGTTGACAAGATCGAGCGATTTACTTGCATCGCCCTGTGTTAAAAGCTGGCGAGCTTTTACAAGCAGATCGTCATTGGATTGAAGAATACTCTCATCTGATTTAAGACTGCTCAACTGATTCATCAACGCCTGCTTCTCTTCCGGACTTTCTGCTAAGCGAAGGGCAGAATAGATAAATTCCCGAAGATCAGATGCTGAAGCATGAACAGGCATATTTTCAGAGGCTACAAAAAACGGATCAGTTTTGTGCCAGGAGTTGTGATGGCTCAGACGGAGCGCAAGTTCAGCTCCATGCATATTTTCCAGGAATGGATTAAAAAAGAGTTCATTTTGCCTGATTACGTTCCGGTTCCAGATCAGACATCCGTCTTGGGGAAGATCTGCCTCCGCTGCTGCACTTACCCACTCTTCAGCATTTCCGGGTAAATTGTGATCGAGAACCCAGATGGCAGCCGGGTCAGCTTTATAGCGTTTAATGGATTCGGAAAGAAGTGATTCATTCAGGCGTTCTGCCTGAAGTGGTGCCCAAATGAGCGGTGCGGTAGACTGAACAATTCCTTCATTTAATGAATTTCCCCGCCCTGTTGCAGATTCGTGTTCAAATAGATAGATCCGGTCACCGGATGCAGTATTTAACGTTTGATGAATAAATTGAGAGGTCTCAATATCAGCTGAATCATTTATGATAATGATTTCCAGGCCGGGTATTTGAAACTCCGTTACTTTTGTCAGAAGCTCCCGAAAATGGGGTTTCTGAGCATGTGTGGTAAGTATAACCGAAAGCTGAACCTTTTTCTGCATCATGATTTTGTTTTAAACAAATATACAAGATGAAAAGGGCGGAAAAAAAATCAGATTAAACAGTTTTAACCGAGAAACATTTTAGGTTAAAAGAGGCTCACAAATTTAAGTAAGCTTTACAAATGAAAGAGTTTGTCACTTTTCATTGATCGCAGAGTCCTTATATATACTTTTAGTTCAATTATTGGGGGCTTTGCAAAGCTCTTTATTGGCTTTTGCAGGTGTTTTTGTTAATCTGATGGCGAATTAATCTATGGTGTTGCTATGAAAAAATATTCATACCTCTTTTTGATAACCCTGTTTTTTATCTCCTGTACATCTTCCCAGAAAATGCTGGATCGTGGGCAATATGACCGGGCCATTGATAAATCGGCCGAAAAGCTGAGGAAAAAACCGAATAATGAGAAAGAGCTGAATGTCCTGAAAGAGTCATTTGAACTGGCAAATACATTTGATCGAGAACGCATTGAGTTTTTGGAACTGGAGGGTCGGGAAGAGAGCTGGGTTGAAATTTATCGGACCTATGAACAGATGAATAGGCGGCAAAATGTTATCCGTACTTTACCATCTCAGGTGCGTAACGAGTTCACTTTCTTCAATTATGACAATGAAATTATAGAGTCGAAAAAAGCGGCGGCTGAAATATCATACAAACGCGGGCTCGACTATATGGAAAGAGGCGATAAAGTAAGCGCAAGACAGGCATATGCAGAATTTGAACAGGCTTCTGAAATATATCCGGGTTATAAGGATGTAGAGTTGAAACTTGCGGAGAGCCACAAGCTTGGGATGAACAATGCACTCTATTTCATTGAGAATAATTCTGGTATGGTACTGCCAGACTTTTTTGATGCAGAGATGAAGAAGGCCACGCTAAAGGAGCTCAATACCCATTGGCTCAATTTTGATACTTACGAAAACGAAAATATTGATTACGATTACTTTATAGTGCTGAACATTACTGAAATTTCGTTCTCACCGGAATCTGTGGAGCGCAGAATTTATAAAGAGTCAAAAGAAGTGCAGGATGGAATGCGATATGAGTATGATGAAGATGGGAATGTGAAAAAAGATTCGACCGGAAATGACATCCGGGTCCCAAATATCGTAACTGTAGAAGCTGAGATTACAGAAACTGAACAGAGTAAGACAGCATTTGTAGCCGGAACACTCGATTTTTATGATCTCTACAGCGACCAGCTGGTGAAGACGGAGTCAGCATCGATTGAGGCTGTTTTCAGTCACCGTTACGGTCAATTCACTGGCAGCCGTGATGCGTTAAGTGAAGAGACAGAGAAAATAATCGGAGGAAGGGAAGTCCCTTTTCCCGGCAACGAGCAAATGATGATGGATGCTACGGAGCTGTTGAAAGAACGATCTAAAACAGTTATTTCCAGAAACCGGCGGCTCCTCGAAAATTAATTCTCTGAATGATTTTACTGCTGTATTTGTAGTTCTAATAAAGAAAATCAAATACAGCAGATAAAATTATGGCACATACACTGGAAATTAAAGAAGTAGAGAACGTAACACACGACGTGGTCCAATTAAGGCTCGAAAAGCCGGAGGGTTACTCTTTTACTCCGGGCCAGGCAACTGAAGTATCCATCGACAAAGAGGGGTGGAGAGATGAGAAACGACCCTTTACATTCACATCACTGAACGATGACCCCCTTCTGGAGTTTGTAATTAAAGTATATCCGGAACATGACGGAGTTACCGAACAGATCGGCAAGCTGAAAGCCGGTGATGCACTTATCATTGACGACCCGTGGGGAACCATTGAATATAAAAGTGAAGGAGTGTTTCTGGCAGGCGGAGCCGGAGTTACTCCATTTATCGCTATTTTCAGAGATCTGCATAAAAAGGGTGAGATGGGCAATAATAAACTCATTTTTTCCAACAAGTCAGACAAGGACATCATCCTGAAAGAAGAGTTTGAAGAGATGTTGGGCGATAATTTTATCAATGTGATTACTGATGAGCCAACAGAAGAGCATATTTATCTGGATGGATTTATCGATAAGGATTTTCTTAACGATCACATCAACGATTTTACCCAGTCGTTTTATGTATGTGGCCCCGGCCCCTTCAATAAAGCGATGATGGGTTATTTGAAAGAACTTGGAGCTAATCCTGAAGCATTGGTCTTTGAAGAGTAAGCAATCGCGGTTTTAAACAGTGTTAGGCCAAAATGACCTTACAGAAATTTTCGTATTGGCCTATTCTGTTCGTGTTAATCTATTGAGTCGCTGCTGACGGTGTCTGCTTTTGGCGCAGTCAATAGTGAATCCGGCAGAGATGTTTGGTTGAGGGAATCGACCGAGGAATTTACTTCGGTAGTGTCACTTTCAAGTGAGTCGTCCTCTTCCTGTGAAAGGTACTCCTCAGTATCAAAGTCTGTCTCCAGCAGATAGGGATCTACGTCATCAAATTCAGGATCGATATTTTCGGGTTCCTCCGGTTGGTAATAGGCGATACCGCTGAGCTGGGTCATTTGACGTAAAATCCAAACACTTCTCTCTTCGGCAAACGGAGAAGGCGGTTCAACCCTCATGCGCTTTGGGCTGGGAAGTACGGCCGCGAGTCTGGCTGACATCTCAGGGGTGATATCACTTGCAGGTATATCCCAATACTGCTCGGATGCAAAACCGATGCCGTAAATGCCGGGGCCAAATTCCGCGATATTCAGATATACCTCAATGATTCTCTCCTTCGGCCAGAAGAGCTCTATAAGGAGAGTGATTCCCGCTTCCACCCCTTTACGCAGAAAAGATTGAGCAGGCGTCAGATAGAGGTTTTTGGCAACTTGTTGAGAAATGGTGCTGGCTCCCCGAACCCTTTGGTCAGTCTCCCGCTCCTCCCATGCTTCCTTGATCGATTCGATATCTAAACCAAAATGCTCCCAGAAAAGCTGGTCTTCTGAGGCAACAACCGCCCACTTCATATGTTCAGGAATTTCATTCTCTTCCACCCAATATTCCCTGAGGCCATATCGATCTGCTTCATATTGAGACCAGTCTTCGCGAAGTGTAAAGCGTGTGAAGTCCGGATTGTACCAGCGAAAAATTATAATTGATGCGAGAAGTGTTATAAAAAGAAATGCAACCAACCCGGCTGCGGCAAAGAGATAGAACTTTACCTGTTTGTAAAAGGGCGGGGATACATTTTCCGGGTGTTGGTCCATTAGAGTTATCTCTGACTGATTAGCATTTAATCTTGAGTCAGTAAATAACGCAGAAAAAGCGAAAAAATGGAATCAGGAACCAAAATAAACGGTAAATGTAGTTCCTTTGTCAGGAATGCTTTCAACATGAATAGAGCCACCAAGACTCTCAACCTGATTCTTGGTCAAATAAAGACCAATTCCTTTTGAATTGCTGTTTCCGTGAAATGTTTTATACATGCCAAAGAGATCATCTCCATATTTATCCAAATCGACTCCCTGTCCGTTATCTGAAACGGTTAGAACCGGCCCTTCACTCTTTTGAGAAAGACTGATCTTTACAGTTGGCGTTCTATCCGGATCCCGATACTTAATGGCATTGGAAACAAGGTTCAAGAGAATGCTTTCCATATATGAGGGATTGTAGTCAATTTCAAAATCTTCCGGGATAGAAACATCAAATTCGACATTATTAACAAATATTTCTGTAGAAAGAATATCTTTTATTTTTTCAAAAACCCAGTATACGGAAACGGGCTTTATTTCAAGATCGGTGTTTGATTGAACATCCACGATTTCATTTAAATCTTCAATCGTTTCATTAAGACGTTCAGATGCAGTGTTTAGCTGAACCAACAACTCATCCTTCTCCTCTTCATTATCCATCAATTCCATCAAAGACATGATCATGGAGATATTTCCCGCATGATTTCTGAGGTTGTGAGAAACGATGTGTGCAAAATTCTGAAAGCGATTATTTTGATGAGTGATGATATCGATCGTCTCTTTCAGTTCATCTTGCTGCTTCTTGTAGCTGGTGATATTCCTGGTAATACCAAACGTACCAATGATTTCCCCATCCACACCAAACATTGGGATTTTTGATGTTGAAGCCCATTTCACACTTTTCTGATCGTCTGAAAAGATCTCCTTTTCAACTTTGTCGATGATCGGGGTGCCGGTTTCCATTACTTGTAGTTCATCTTTAAGCGCTTCAGCGGCATGCTCCTTCTCAAAAAAATCGAAGTCGGTTTTACCGATTGCTTCTTCGGGGGCATCCAGCCCAAACTTTTTCGCACAGGTTTGATTGATTCTGATAAAACGGCTTTTCCGATCTTTAAAAAAGATGCTGTGCGGCATATGCTTCATTAGCAAACTCATCAAATAACCATCTTTATCCGTCAGGTTGTGACCGATAAACTCTATATGGCCGGCGATAAGATTTTTACCAAGCTGTTCTCCCGATATTTTTAAAGGTTGCGTTTCTCCCTGATTTGCATGCGTGCTGTAATGCACGAATTCACGTGAATCCGGATTTTCTACAAGCGCTTTTATTTTCTGATGAAAAACAGGCAGGTCATCCGGGGTAATCAGATAATCCCAAAAGTGATCGGCTGTAACCTTAGGTTTACAGTAACCAATCGATTCTAAAAATTTGGGGTGGATGCTGATCTCTTTATTCTCAACACTCCAAACCCAGTACGTGTGATTTATTTCTCTCAATAAAGTGGTATTAGACTTTCATTTAGCGAAACCTTGAACTAATAAAGTTAAAAACTTCTAATGAAAGAATAAATTAAAATAGTGACCGAAAAAATAGACCTACTCTTAGAGGTTTTAGTGAAGAGAAGGTATTTTATACATTCATATTGATTTTCGCTCCCCTTTCTTTAGAATAGCGGAACAACATCCCTGAGATTATAAATAGAGTTGTGAAGAATCCATTGACCGCCAATATGTTATAAACAGAGCTATACGGATCCTGTTGAGCTTCGGTTATCAAAGCTGTGATTGCAATACAGGCAGTAACGGCTGCAGCGGCAAACATGGTAATTGACAAACCACCTGGTCGAAACCGGGAAATAAAAGCACCGGCAATTCCGGTAAAAATGACCAAAAAATAGAGAAGATTAATCGAGTTATTCTCAGATCCGATGATTCCAACGGCCATGTTGGACCAGAGGAGAAATAATCCTGATATCAGAGAGAATCCAACCGCAATTCTGTAAACGGTATTCATTGTAAGTTTTGTAATGAATATATATGAGAGGCCGGTTCCATAAATCAACAGCCCGGCAATGATGAAATCGGATAAAGTCCAATCAACCTCATTTGTAAATTGCATTGCAATAAGTGGAATAAGCAACAAACCGGTTGTGGTGATTGTCAGCCATAAGATGGATCTGGAAAGAGTATTTTTTTGAGTCATATGTTTAGGATTAATTATTTACGGAAAGCTTTAAAAAACCTGGCTGATCATCCTCTATTGAATGAAGGAAATCACATGGGTCAAATTAAGGCGGATTAAAAAAATTCTGGTATCGATAGTCATGGCTTGAGTTTCCTCCGGGTGAAGATGTACCAAATGCTGCCGAGGATAATCAGGAATAGTGGAATAGCACCGGGCTCATCTTCAACAAGAATCATGTAGATCAACAGTAGAACACCCAATAGTGTAATAAGCAGGGAAAATAATCTGTTCAGTGAAAGTGAGGTCATCGGTTTCCTATTTTTGTGATTTTATGATCTGTTCCAGGACTTTCAAGTGTTCGTCGAAAGCTTTTTTACCCTTCGCTGTCATCGAATAACGAGTATTGGGTTTGTTGTCAATGAAAGATTTTTCCACCTCTATGAATTCTTCATTTTCCAGTTTTTTGATGTGGGTGGCCAGGTTGCCATCGGTTACATCAAGAAATTCCTTGAGAGAGTTAAAATCGAGGTTTTCATTTACAGCTAGTGCCGACATGATTCCCAGCCTGATGCGACTTTCAAATGCTTTATGCAGATTGTCTAAAGGTAGCTTCACTGTCACTCACCGTTCGTACCTGAATTTCACATAGATACCATACGCAATATGGACCAATCCAAATCCAAAGGCCCAGAAAAGCAGTCCTGAACTGATCATCAAAATATTTAACAGACCCAGGATAATTTGAACCACACCCATAACTCTTACTTCCACAATCGTATAGTGACCTGCAATGAAAAGAGCCATTCCATAAAAGATGAGGGTAATCGGAGCGGCCAGTCCAACCAATCCATTCGATGCAAGCAAAAGAACTAAGGCAGCTCCTGTTAAAAGTGACACCGCCATCCCCGCCAGCAACCTTTTTGAAGTGGAATTCCAAATGGACTCCCCTCTTTTTTGAGCGTTTATTTTAGAAAAAAAGATAGCTGTAACCAGAGCAAGAATAAGGACTGTCAGTGCGACCAGGGAAATTTCAAACAGATACTCAGACGAGTAAAACAGATCGTCAGGGTGAAAATCATAGACTGATTTAGCAACCCACACCCCTGCCAATGCATAGAGGCCTGCCAGGATCCCGGCCCAGCCTGAAAGAGATAAAAACTTGGAAGAGCGCTCCATCATAGAGCGAATCTCTGCGATATCGCGAATATAGTCCCTGTCTTGTGTCATAGAAAGTACTTTTTATTTCAAAGTATGGACAGGAAGCATATGAAACAATAAGGTGGAAAAATATTTTTTAAGGGGATGCCAGCCTGTAACTGCTAAATTTTCAGTGAGAAAATCCAAAGCTATTTTGAATATGAATACCTAGTTCCTGAATTAATCACCATTTTACATCTTTGATTGTTAGATTCTCAGAACAGTTATTAATTAAATGAACGATGATGAAACTACCGATACAAAAGTTTACAGGGATTTTGCTTTTTGCAGCTGTTGCTCCGCTCTTCATTTCAGCTACACTATTTGCACAGGGGCAATTTACTTTTGAAGATGTAATGAAATTTGAGGATATAAAATCACCGGTGATATCCGCCGATGGTAAATGGGTAGCATATGGTGTCTGGCCGGAAATTGGTGACGGAGAAGCGATAATAAAAAATGTGGGAGGAGAAGAGGAGCTAATAATTGAGCGAGGCGAGAGTCCTCAGTTGTCATCAAACGGCCGGTGGGCCGGTGTCATCGTTCAACCACCTTTTGTAGAAAAAGAGAATGCCGGAAATGATGCAGAGCGGCAGGGAGCGACATTTTTAAACACTTCAAACGAAGAAACAATAGAGCTGGAGAAGGTTAGAAATTTCTCTTTTGCAAACAGTGGAGAGTGGGCTGTGGTTTACCACTATCAGGATGATGAAATATCAGAAAGTGAAAATTCAAAAGTAGGTTCACCGCTCTCTTTAGTAAACCTGAATTCAGGAGAGAGCAACCGAATTAATTTCGTGCATGAGGCTGAACTGGACAGTACATCAAGGTATTTTGTTTACTCAGTAGTGGATACCACCGGGGAAGAAAATGGACTCTATGTGATTGATTTAGAGAACAACCCGAGTGAACATCAAAAAATAGCCGGTTTTCCTAATGCGCTCTATTCAAACCTGTCGTGGGACCATGACAATGGGCGGATAGCCTACACGGAATCAGAGATGGATATTGAACACGACTATTTGCCGGGAGACGCCACCGTCTATTCGTTAACAATGGGTGAAGAACCAACGGCGATCGTGACTCCGGATGAGATCAATGAAGGTTACCGGTTGAGATCAACCAATAGCCTGACGTGGTCGAACAATGGGGAAAGGCTTTTTTATGGAGTGATGGACGCGGATATGGTTGCATTGGATGAGCACAAAGATGAAGCCGATTCAGTGACCACAGAGAATCTTTATGATGTAGACAGGATATTAGACGAAATAGAAGGGAAAGTATGGCACTGGGATGACCCTCAGATTAAAACTCAAGAAAAACAGACATGGGAAAGCAGGAAGAATCATATCTACACGTCTGTTTACCATCTGAATAGTGATCATAATGTACAGCTGGCCACAAAAGAAATCCCCGATGTTAGCCCGGTACACAACAGTGGAAAAGCATTGGGATCATCAGATCTTCCCTACCAAAAACTAAGAACATGGGACGGAACCTATCGTGATTACTACCTAATTGATCTTGAGTCAGGTAACGCAGAACAGTTCTTAAAAAAACAGAGGTTTGGTGCATCATTAGCTCCAAATGGAAAATACACTGCATGGTTTGATGGAAAAGACTGGCATCTGAAGCATACAGAAAATGGGACTGAAAGAAATCTGACAAGTGATATAGATATTCCATTCTACGACGAGGATAATGACAGGCCTCAGCCATCGGGATCATATGGAATTGCCGGTTGGACAGATAACGACCGTGCAATATTAATCTATGACAAGTTTGATATCTGGCAGTTCGAGACAACCTCCGGGGAGTATCTCAAAATAACCGATGGACGCGAAGATAATAGGGTTTTCAGAATCAGAGATTTAGATCCTGAACGAGAAACATTTGCCCGAAATGAACGGCTCCTGCTAACAATGTTCCATGACCTGGATAAAAACTATGGGTTCTATGAGGCTCGTGTAGGCAGAGCAGGGGTAAACAGAGTTATGGAGGATGAAAAACGATTTAATATTGTTGCTCTTGCCGATGAGAGTGATGAGATTTTATATACCCGGGAAACCTATCAGGAATACCCAAATTTGTGGGTAGCATCTGACCGGAGATTCCGTAATCCTGTAAAAATTTCTGATTTGCACGATGATCTTCTCGACAGGTTTGCCTGGGGAAATGCAGAGCTGGTTGAATGGTTGAACATGGATGGGGATACCGTACAGGGTATCTTGATCTACCCCGGAGATTATGATCCAAACAAGCGTTATCCGGTGTTTATCTACTACTATGAACGATTCTCTCAGCGACTGTATAACTTTAATACCCCGGTTACTAACCACCGTCCGAATCTTGCTCAGTACGCAAGTGACGGTTATGCGGTATTTCTACCCGACATCTGGTTTGATGTACCGATTCCGGGTTACTCGGCAACCAAAAATTTAGTGCCGGGAGTGCATAAACTTGTAGAAATGGGAGTTGCTGATCCGGATGCAATAGGTCTTCATGGTCACTCTTGGAGTGGATATCTGACAGCTCATGTTGTTACCCAAACCGACATTTTTGCTGCCGCTGTTGCCGGCGCACCGGTTGGGAATATGACCAGTGCCTATAGCGGTATTCGTTGGGGTACCGGTTTAGCCAGACAGTTCCAGTATGAACAAACCCAAAGCCGACTTGGGGTGAGTATGTGGGAGAATCTTGCACCTTACATCGAAAACTCACCTGTGTTTTTTGCCGACAGAATTAACACTCCGATGCTGATTCAGCATGGTGATGCGGATGAGGCAGTGCCGTGGTATCAATCGATTGAGCTTTATCTGGCACTTCGCAGGTTGGGTAAAGAATCCGTATTTCTTCACTATTATGATGAACCGCACCATTTACAAAAAATGGCAAACAGACTGGATTACGCCATTAAGATGAAAGAATATATGGATCACTATCTGAAAGGTGAGCCTGCTCCTGCCTGGATAACGGATGGTGTGCCTTATCGCGGAGAGTAAGATTTCTTCGGTTTGTGATGCCGGGGATAAATCCCCGAATCGTTTGTTTAATCCATAAATGGGTTTTGCCTAAGAAAGGAATTCAATCCAATATAAAAGCCCCACAGTTGTGGGGCTTAAAAAACGAGCCGGTCATTTATGGCAGGCACTTATTTTCCACCGGCGGCTTGTAGATCCGCAATGCAATTTTCATCCAGATCGGGGATGGAGCCACCAAAAATATTACCAAAGAGATCAGCATTACGGAATGCGTAGTACATCAGGCATTCCTCATTGTCGCAGTGGCGGCCATTATCAGTGTCCTGATGGTTTTCCTGCATATCCACACCATTATTCACCAGGCCCAGGTTGTGTCCGAATTCATGTCTTAGTACAATGGTCTCAACATCCTCTTTTGAAGGGCTTCCCACACCACTGCTGACTTCAGCAAACTTTGGACCAAACAGTGCCATGGATGTATTGAAATGGGCAATCCCTAAAACATCAGCATCACTGTACTCTCCATCAAGTATAATGAAATATGCCGCAATCTCATTTTCAGAAGAGAATTGAGTACGATGTTCGCGTTCAAGATCACGGACATCATCTGCTGTATATGAACTTTCTCCCTCAGCCGGAATTTCTTCTGGCTCCATAATAGTGATGGAGCTTTTGTTGAGGCGTTCACCAAGAAAGGATTCAAGATTGCTTAGTCCTTCCTGCGTAGGTTCATAACCCTGCATATATTGCACCTGAACCACAAGACGCTCAAAATCATCATCATTTAAAAATTCCGTGGCAGACTGACCCGGGTTGATTTCGTGATTGAACGAAAATTCATCATCACCGGGTTCAGTAACTGAGTCCGAGTCGCAAGAGATGAAAAGAAATATAAAAGTAAGTATCAGAAAAAGTACGTGTCTAAATAGCTTCATAGATTCGTGTTTATTTTCAATTCGTGTATTTTAATGAGAATAGATCATAAATGTTTCGAGCCTAATAAGTTACTGATAATAAAAAGTAAGACATCAAAAATGAAAGAGTTAGTTATTATAGAAACAGATTTAAACAATCCGAAACATGCAGAGGCAGTCCTGTTCAGCACCGATCAATATGCAAGAGATGCGATGGGTATAAAACGGCCGCTTGACGAGAAGGTAAAATCTGTACTAATTGAGCGATTGAAGAACTTTCCGGGATACGTTGGTTTCCTTGCATTTATGGACGGGTATCCGGCAGGTGTGGCAAATTGCGTTTACAGTTTTTCAACATTTAAAGCACAAAAAGTAATAAACATTCACGATCTAGCAGTTAACCCACAATATCGCGGAAATGGCATTGGTGAGGCACTTTTGGCGGAGATTGAGAGAAAAGCCCAAAAAGAAAATTGTTGCAAGGTAACGCTTGAAGTCCGTGAGGATAATCGCGCCAGAAATCTCTATGAGCGAGCAGGATTTTCTTATGGTAAACCCAGGATGTTCTTTATGGAGAAAGAAGTTTAAGAGTCCATATTTCTCTCTGGTTTGATTTGATGTAGCCACGGAAGCACGGAATTAAGGGGTGGTTCAAACAACTTAGGATCATTTTTTGTCTTTTTTGAAGTAAACAGTGCAGGCCCAACCACATCTGGCCCCTCCTTCATAAGGAGGGGATTCTAGTAATTTCAGCTATTTTCTACTCATCAACGTGCATAAAACGAACGGCTTGTCCTCCACCGGGCGCAAGATTTACTGTGAATTCGGTCTCTGAATTTACTTCAATCTCTTCAACCACAAAACCGTATGGATTCGAATCCCAATCCGCATCGTCACTGTCCCGATAGATTTGAGCGATGTAAGAATCACCTTCATTCAGGAAATCGAGTGTGAACGTAAACTCACGGGGTTCCTCATCAGTAATGCTTCCCAAGTACCAGTCCTCGCTGTTTCTGTCTTTGCGAACGCTGGTTATATAGTTGCCGATCTCACCATTCAGAACTTTTGTATCATGCCAGTCGGCCGGAACACCTTTAATGAATTGTAGTGCATCGGGTTGCTCTTCATAGTGCTCGGGAAGATCGGCGGCCATTTGCAACGGGCTGTAGATCACGACATACAGTGCCAGCTCTTTTGCAAGTGTATGATTGATACGATTGTCCGGTTTGTACTTATCAAAGTGCAGATCAACAATACCGGGAGTGTAATCAAATGGTCCTGCCAGATTTCGGTGAAAAGGTAAGATAGTGACGTAGTCTGGCGGATTTCCGGGCCCATCCCAGACATCGCCTCCATCACCCCATGCATTGTACTCCTGACCACGAGCCACTTCGCGGGTCATCAGGTTGGGCCAGGTTCGCCGAAGGCCGGTGTCTTTCAAGCCCTCGTGGACATTAAGAGAGATTCTGTGTTTTGCTGCCAGCTCTACCACTTTTTGATGATGACGAACCATATGCTGGCCATGATGCCATTCATAATTTTTGTTTCCCTCTTCATCCGTCCAGAAAACCTCCTGTCCATGGCCAACATAGCCGGTTTTAACGGCTCGAACGCCTAGCTCTTCGTAGAGCTGGAAAGCTTCTTCCATCTGACTTTCGTAGTGTTCCACAGAAGCGGATGTTTCGTGATGCCCCATCAGTCGGACTCCATTATCCAGGGCATATTCAGAAACGGCTTCCAGATCAAAATCGTCCATTGGTCGTGTAAAATCGAACACAACGCCATCGGCAAACCAATCGCCATCCCATCCCGGATTCCATCCCTCAACCAGTACGTGATCAAACCCGTGCTCTGCAGCAAAGTCAATATATTTCATTGCATTCTCCGTGGTTGCACCATGGTCCGGGCCAGAACCCCAGGTGGATTTGTCGAGGTGCATCTCCCACCAGATTCCGACATACTTAGCCGGTTCAATCCAGGATGTATCCTCTATTTTATTCGGTTCATTCAGATTTAAAATCAAATAGGATTCAACCAGATCACCGGCAGTTTCCCCGATCTGAAGTGTTCTCCATGGGGTGACAAATGGAGCGGAAGCCTTGACTAAAACTCCATCATGCCAGGGAATCAGGTTGGCCTTCAATCGATTTTCGCCGGTATGTTCTACATTCATCGTGGAGTAGTCCACCAAGGCAGCTTCATGCAGTGCAAGGTGCAGGCCATCATCCGTTTTCATTGTAAACGGGGTAATAACGGTATCCACTTCAGCAAGAGGCGTCATCTGTGGTAGATATTCATAGCGATTTGACTGAAGCGCTCCAATCCACCAGCTCTCGTGGTTGCCCGTCATGTTGAACTCGGTCAGTTCATCCATGATGTTAAAATCCTGGAGGTTGGACTGCTCAGGAAATTCATACCGAAATCCGACACCGTCATCAAATGCGCGAAATACAATGGATAGCTCCCGATTGGGCTCTTCCCTTTCATGCAAGTTTACTTTCAGTTCATTGTAGTGGTTACGGATATCCTTCTTTTCTCCCCAAACCTGAGTCCAGGTCTCATCAAATTCTGATTTTTCGACAGACGCTATTTCGAATTCATCATCGAGTGCAGGCAGATCCTGGAGCTCGAATCCAAGCCGGGATGTTTCAATAACCGGATTATCCTGATGCTGAACAGTATAGAATGGAATTCCTTCATCCAGAAAGAAATCGATTGTATTGTTGCCATTTGGAGACTCAATCCGGGTTTGCTGGCTCGTGCAGGCTGAGGTCAGGAGGATCAGAAGAAAGGAAATTAAAATTGTTGACGTGCGCATAGTACCATCTTAAAATGAATATGTTTGAATAGTTAAAATAGCTGAAAAAGATCTTCATATTAAAGTGAAATTTTGTCCATATGGAGTTCGTGAATCGTCCCGATGATCTATTTAATTATCTGATTTAGATTCCGTAACTTTACACGCTGTTTAAATACGTATTCAAGCAGCAGGACTTCATTTTTGACAGAACAGGAACGTCCTGCAATAACTTATGAAATCACTAAGATCTTAAAACGACATGGCAAAAGAATTTGACGTTTGTGTAATCGGCAGCGGTCCCGGGGGATATGTTGCTGCCATTCGCGCTTCCCAACTGGGCTTTAAAACTGCAATCGTAGAAAAGAGATTTTTGGGCGGTGTTTGCCTGAATATCGGTTGTATTCCAACCAAAGCACTTCTTCGGTCTGCTGAAGTAATTGAAACCGTATCCCACGCATCTGATTATGGTGTGGATGTGAAAGAGTTTTCTCCCAATTTTGAAAACATCATCAAACGTAGCCGTGGTGTTGCCGATAAGATGAGTAAGGGTGTACAATTTTTGATGAAGGCCAATAAAATTGAAGTTCTGAACGGAACCGGTGTCTTTAAATCAAGCAAAGAGCTGGCTATTCAGGATGATAAAGGCAAAGAGCAGGAAACGGTCAAAGCGAAGAATTTTATTATTGCTACCGGAGCTCGTCCGCGACAGCTGCCAAACCTGGAGATTGACGGTGAGATGATTATCGATTCCGAGAAGGCCATGCAGCTCGACAAGCAGCCTAAGAAAATGGTGATTGTCGGCGCCGGCGCCATCGGTGTTGAGTTTGCCTATTTCTACAACTCAATTGGAACTGAAGTAACACTGGTTGAACTTCAAAAAACACTGGTGCCTGTTGAAGATAAAGATGTAGGGAAGGAACTGGGCAAGATCTACAAGAAGAAAGGAATTAATGTCTTTATTGAAAGCTCTGTTGAAAAAGTAGAGAAGAAAGGGAATGGCGTAAAAGTAACGATCAAAACGAAGAAGGGAACTGAAGAAGTTGAAGCTGATGTGGTTCTTTCAGCCGTTGGTGTGACCGGAAACGTTGAAAATATCGGCCTTGAAAAAGCAGGTGTGAAGACTGAAAAAGGTGCTATCAAAGTTGATAAAAGCACATATAAGACCGATGCAGACGGAATTTATGCCATCGGTGATGTGATCGGAGCTCCATGGCTGGCTCATAAGGCTTCACACGAGGCGACTGTTTGTGTAGAACAGCTGGCTGGCGAAAGTCCAATTCCTGTTAATTACGACAATATTCCGGGATGTACCTACTGCGAGCCTCAGATTGCTTCTGTTGGAATGACCGAAGAGCAGGCAAAAGAGGAAGGCTACGATGTAATGGTCGGTAAATTCCCATTCTCTGCCAGCGGTAAAGCCACCGGACTGGGCCACGAAGAGGGTTTTGTTAAGGTAGTATTTGATTCGAAATACGGCGAATGGCTCGGCTGCCACATGATCGGTTCTCACGTAACCGAACTGATTGCGGAAGCCGTTGTAGCTCGTGACCTTGAAACCACCGGACATGAAATTATCAGCGCAGTTCACCCTCACCCAACCATGAGTGAAGCGGTGATGGAAGCTGTGGCTGAAGCGTATGGAGAAGGGGTTCACCTCGGATCCAAGCCGAAGAAAAAGTAAACACAGATTCTGCGAAAATTAGATTTCACGTAATTTTCCGTGATGCGAACTTTAAAGGCAGGTTTAACGACCTGCCTTTTTTGTTGTCAACCCTATTTAAGATAAAAAGGTAGTTTTTTATGAAAAGTACATAAACTCTTAATAATTGGGTGCTATGTTAAATATAGAGAGGTAAAAAAGGATCAAAGAATAGTTATGAGACCCAAATGAGAGGATAAACATGGAAACAAAAAACAGAAAACAAGACCCCCGGCGGATAAAAAAAGAAGGGACAGATCTTCGAGACTACTATACCATTTTGTGGGAAACTGGATTGGTATTAACATTGCTGATTTTTATCATTTTGTTCCGCATAGATTTTGTGCCACAACAGGAAGATGATCACTATGTAGTGGAAACTCAGGAAGAGGTAGTTATGGAGGAGATTGTTCAGACGCGACAGCAGGAATCGGTTCCGCCACCGCCTCGCCCGCCGGTACCGACTGAAGTCCCAAATGATGAGATTATTGAAGATGTAGACATTGAAATTGATGCTGAACTGGACATGTTTACGGAGTCCAGGCTGCCACCTCCACCACCTCCGTCTGAAGGCGAGGAAGCTGAAGAGGAAGAAGAGGACTTCTTTGTATTTGTAGAAGAGATGCCTCAATTAAAAGGAGACCTGGCTGAACTTCAGGCAGAAATTAAATACCCTGAATTGGCCAGAAGAGCACAAATTGAAGGTAGAGTGCACATTCAGTTTGTCGTAAATGAGCAGGGGAAGGTGGAAGACCCGAAAGTGATACGCGGGATCGGAGGAGGATGTGATGAAGAAGCACTTAGAATTGTAAAACTCGCCGAATTTTCTCCGGGACTACAGCGTGGCAAACCGGTTAGAGTTCAGTACTCACTGCCTATCTACTTTAAACTCAGAGAGAAAAAATAAAACTTTTCAAGATTTAGGGTAATCAAGCCGGAGAGATCAATTAAGCATATTTTTAATTATCTTTCCGGCTATGATGAAGTATATCGATGTTTACGACCTGGGCTACCAATCATACCGGCCCACCTGGGATCTGCAAAAAAAGTTGCAACACGGTCTGATCACTCAAAAAAGAATGATCAGGGATGGATTACTGGATAAATATAAAAACAACGATATGCTCCTGTTTGTGGAGCATCCGCACGTCTATACACTTGGTAAAAGCGGAGATTCTGCCCACCTTCTCAAAGCCTCTGAAGAGCTTTCACAAATAGATGCCGAATATATCGAAATTGACAGGGGCGGTGATATAACGTATCACGGACCCGGTCAGGTTGTTGGCTACCCAATTCTGGATCTGGATCGCCATTTTACAGACATCCACAAATATCTTCGTTTTCTCGAGGAAGTAGTTATCCGGACCTGTGCAGATTTTGGTGTTAAAGCGGGACGAATTGATGGGCTGACCGGCGTTTGGGTAGGTCAAAAAAAAATCTGCGCGATGGGAATTCGGTGCTCGCGCTGGGTAACGATGCATGGTTTTGCATTTAACGTTAATTCAGATCTTTCCTATTTTGATCACATCGTACCTTGTGGAATCAATGATAAATCTGTTACCAGTATGGCACAATTAAATGGTGCAGAATTGGATCTCAGTAAGGTGAAAGAGAGTTTGTTAAAACACTTTGCGGAAATCTTTGGTGTTACTCCAAATGTAAAGGATCAAAAACCTGAACCCGATCAACAATTTTCTTACCTTAAGACTCTTAATTTTAAAGCCGAATAGCGGCCAGGAATGAACGTGTTATGATTAAAGAACTTGAAATTATTGATAAAGAAGGACCCTCCAAACGTCGACCGGACTGGCTGCGTGTTAAATTGCCGTCAGGAGAGAAGTTCAAGGAGGTTTCTCAAACCATTCGTGACAACAACCTGAATACGGTTTGTTCTGAAGCAAGATGCCCGAATATGGGGGAATGTTGGGGAGCCGGTACGGCTACATTCATGATCCTGGGTGATGTTTGTACGCGATCCTGCTCGTTCTGTGCCGTTAAAACCGGCCGACCGGTACAAGGGCTCGACTGGGACGAACCCCGGCGAGTAGCGGATGCTGCCGCAAAAATGAAACTGAAACACGTAGTACTCACATCAGTAAACAGAGATGAGAGAAAAGATGGCGGTGCTCCGATATTTGCAGAATGCCACAAGATACTTCGGGAAACCATAGATGGTGTGACGATCGAATCCCTGATTCCAGATTTTCGAGGTGTGTGGGATGCCCTCCAGATTGTTATTGATACTCCACCGGATGTTCTGAGTCACAACCTGGAAACCGTACCGCGTCTTTACAGAACTGTGCGTCCACAGGCAAAATATGAAAGGTCACTTGAGCTTCTAAAACGTGTACGCGCTCAGGGAGTTCGATCCAAAACCGGAATAATGGTCGGTCTGGGCGAGACACGTGAAGAGGTAATTGAATTGATGCAGGATTGTGTAGATCACAATGTTGATGTACTTACCATCGGACAGTATATGCAGCCAACCAAGATGCATCACCCGGTTGTGGAGTGGGTTCACCCTGATCAATTTGCAGAGTATAAAGAGATTGGTGAAGAGCTTGGTATTGAGCATGTGGAAAGCGGACCGTTGGTACGGTCCTCCTATCATGCTGAACGTCACGTTTAGGTTTCATCTGTTTTTCATTTTTTGAAGTCAGGCTAACTTAATTCTGAACCGTAGGTAACGCTTCCAATGCTATCAATTATAATTGTACTGATTCTCTGTTATTTGGTGGGTGCTATCCCCAGTTCACTCTGGATGGGCAAAATCTTTTTCAATGTAGACATCCGGAAGCACGGGAGCGGCAACGCCGGAGCTACCAATACGTTTCGGATCTTGGGATGGAAAGCCGGTACAATTGTACTTCTTTTTGATTTTGGAAAGGGTTTACTGGCTACGGCTGTGCTGAGTCAGCTGGCTTATAGTATTGGTGATGGTCCAGTCACATTTTATGAAGGCTGGGACGTCAACTCCATGCTTCTCATTTTGTCAGGTCTGGCGGCAGTTCTGGGGCACATGTTTCCCGTATATGCAGGTTTTCAAGGAGGAAAAGGAGCAGCTACAGCTTGTGGAATGCTTTACGGAATAGAGCCTGTTTCCATCAGTATTTCACTGGGTCTGTTTCTGATTCTGATGTTTTCAACCCGCTATGTTTCTGTTGGGTCAATTTTTGCTTCCCTGATTTACCCGTTTTCCCAGCTAACATTGCGTTATGGATTTGGGTGGGATATAGACGGAAGTATTATTCTATTCAGTAGTGCCGTCGCACTCGGTATCATTGTTAAGCATAAAGGAAATATAAAACGCCTGCTGAAAGGTACTGAAAACCGTATCAAGTCGTTTAAACCATCAAGTGGCAGGTTGAATAAAGAGGATTCTGCAGCGTGAAAAAGATAAGTATTATCGGGGCCGGTAGTTTTGGAACGGCTATGTCAGTTGTTCTGAAAAATAAGAATGTCGATGTTTCCATCTGGGCAAGAGAGCAAGAAGTTGTTGATGGAATCAATAATAATGGATTTAATCCATCCTATTTAAAAGATATTAAGCTCCCTGGTAACCTGACGGCTACGCACTCGATTGACGAGGCAGTTGATCATGCTGAAATGCTTGTTTTTGCCACGCCTTCCCATGCATTGAGAGAGGTTGCCGGGCGTATTAAGCCCATGCTAAATGGAAATGAAATTATCGTCAGCATTGCAAAAGGTATAGAGAAAGATACCTTGATGACACCATCCCAGATATTAGTGGATGTTTTGGACGGGGCCATTTTGGAAGATCAGATCGGTGTTTTAACAGGGCCGAGTCATGCCGAAGAAGTAGCCCTGCTAAAGCCCACCACAGTGGTTTCTGCTGCTTACTCAAAAAGAGTTGCGCGCATTATTCAAGAGACGTTTATGACTTCGCGTTTTCGCGTTTACCTGAATAATGATATCACCGGAGTTGAGATTGGCGGAGCACTTAAAAACATAATGGCAATTGCAGCCGGCATAGTGGATGGAGCAGAACTGGGTGATAACGCAAAAGCGGCACTTATGACTCGCGGACTTCATGAAATGAAGCGAATGGGTGCTGCATTAGGTGCCTCCATGGATACATTTTCCGGCCTGACCGGAATGGGTGATTTGATTGTTACCTGTACCAGTAAGCACAGCCGGAACCGGTTTGTTGGCTATAACATCGGCCGGGGAAAAAAGCTGGACGAGATCACCTCCAGCATGAATATGGTAGCAGAAGGCGTAAAAACAACGGAATCTGTTTGCCAGTGGTCTAAAAAAAACAGAGTTGAAATGCCGATAACGGAAGCTGTTTATAAAGTTTTATTTGAAAATATACCCCCGGCGAAAATGGTGGAAGAACTGATGACCCGGAATCCGAAAGAGGAGAAAATGATTTAAACATTTTTCCATTTAGTTCGTTGAAAAGATGTTATTCCAAAAAAGAGGTAAGTATTATGAAATTGCCAAACGGTGAGATCGTCATCTCAGACATGAACCCCTCCGATCTTCGCCACTTGATTCAAACCGGGGAAGGAACCTATCTAGAATTCAAAAAAACCGTTCCAACACCGGCAAAAATAGCTCGTGAAATTGCAGCATTTGCAAACACATCCGGAGGTACGATTTTAGTAGGTGTACAGGATAACAAGCAAATAACAGGAATCCGATCCTATTTTGAGGAGGAGTTTCTTCTGCAAGAAGCAGCCCAGAAGCTGTGTGTGCCGCCAGTAGAGGTTTTTATAGAATTGGTCCATTTGCCGGATGCCGATGTAATGGTTGTCCGGGTGCCGGAAGCAGAAAAAAAGCCGGTATATCTGAAAGGAAAAAAGAAAAGACAGGTCTTTATTCGTTTTCAGGACGAGAGTGTGCTGGCCAGTGACGAACAAACAGAAATTTTAAAACAGCAATATTCTGAAGACGGCGTTACGTTTGAATATGGAAAACATGAACAGATGCTGTTTCGTTATTTGAATGAATACGGTGAAATCAATGTTCAAAAGTTCTCTGAATTGATTAACGTAACAACCTATCGTGCATCCAAAATTCTTGTTAATTTAGTGAGTGCCGGAATCCTGAAATTGTTTAGGAAATCGGAAAAAGATTATTTTACCTTTGCAAATTCTGTGAAGTAACTGCAAAACTTGTTTTTATATGGCTAAGGAAGAAGACAATTTAGACGATGTAATTGCCTCTCTGATAGATGAAGAGCCGGATGAAGAGGTTCGTACTGAAGAGAAGTTCAGGAAACAGTTCGAGGAGCTTTCCAGGGGCGAAGGCGTAAAACTGACTGAGCGTGCCGCTAAACAGGTTCGCAAAATCAAACAGGATGAAAATCTTGATGATGAGCTCTATCTGCGCGTAGCTGTTGAGGGAGGCGGATGTTCGGGTTTGAGCTACAAGCTTGGGTTTGATATCCGCACTGATGAAGATGAAGTGGTGGATACTCAGGGGCTGGAAGTGATTGTTAAGCCCGATCACATGATGTATCTGGACGGTGTTGTGATCGACTACCCTGATGGATTGGACGCTCGCGGCTTTACCTTTGAAAATCCAAATGCCAGTGAAGCGTGTGGGTGCGGTTCATCCTTCGCCGTCTAAGCACACAGATTTATAAGGAAAAAATGCCTCTGCGTTGGAGGCATTTTTAGTTTCAGTTTTAATTCATCTTGGCTTTTGCAGTCTCTGCCATCTCTGAAATCTCTTCTTTGGAAATCTCTATTCTTGTACCGCAATAGTTGCAAACAACTTCCTGGCTTTCTTCTTCCATTTCTTTCAATTCTTCATATCCGAGCATGGAAAGAGCATTTTTGAAACGTTTTGGTGAACAGCGGCAGAAAAAGTGAACTGGTTGCCGGTCCAGCTCTTTAACTGTAAATGGCTTGGTAGCCATTTCCATGATGTCATCGATATAGAAATCATTCTCAAAGAGCTCACTCAATGGTGGCAACTTAGTCAGGGTGTTTTGCAACTCTTCAACCGTATTCTCTTCAGCTTCCGGCAGACGCTGAACCAATAATCCGCCGGCATGTTTTACAGTTCCGTCATCATGCAGGCCTACATCAAGCAGAAATGCAGAGAGAACCTGCTCCGACTGCGCCATAAAATGAGCAATGTCTGAATTGATGTCTCCATTTACGAGAGCAATAGAGCTTCTGCGCGGTTCCGCTTCATTGTACAGTGTTTTAGTGACGGTGAGAACACCGAGCCCTAGAGCATCCGAAAGGGTCGTGTCGGGGTTGCTGTAATCCAGTTCAGCAGAGGGGTTGGCAGAGTACCCTCGTATCTCTCCAACCCTGTTTGCCTCGGCCGTTAACATGCCAACAGGTCCGTCTCCGTCTATACGAATTTGTATGCGCTCCTCTCCTTTCAGCTCTGATGCGAGCAGCATGGCAGACGTGAGTGTTTTGCCAAGCAGTACGGTATTGAGAAGTGAGAGATTGTGATTTTTTTGTGCAGTGCGCACTACATCAGTGGTTTTTAACACACTGATTTTAAACTGTCCGTTCGGGTCGATTCCCTTGATTAAACGATCTTTGAACTTAAACTTCTTTTTGAGTGACATACAGAAATTGATTGAATAAAAATTGGATTGATTCAGTGGCAGTGCAATAAACGATTCGTCGGGATCTGTTATTATTTAACGTGAATTCGAGGTAAGAATTTGGATAAAGTGTCTACCCTCCTTCTTCAGGAGGGGCTTCTCATTTTGTCAAATTCAATGACTAAATATCGAATTTACGTTATTTACCGGATAGCCCCGTCAATTTGTGTTTTTGAGAAGGAGCCCGGCAGGCGGTTTTCACGCACATAAAGATAAAGAGTTGCCATGAAAATAGATTGAAGAATCCACTGAAAAATACCGAGTATCACTCCAAAAAGAATGATTACTGCAAATCCGATTAATATGAAAATCTCTCCAAGCAGAAACAGAGGAACGGTGATGATTGCCGCGCCAAATAGCAAAGCCACAAAAATTAATCCGAAACTGAAATGGCCAATCAACTGCTCTCCCCAGGACTTCTTTAACATCCCGGCCGACTCTTTGAGCGATTCAATAGGTCCTTTCCTTTCAATAACCAAAACCGGCAGCACAAGAAAACTGGTTACGGTCCAGCTTAACCCAATTAAGCCGGCAACAAGTTTGCCGATAAAGTCAGATTGATTTTCGATTGAGTTGATAATGATTCCCACGGTTGCCGCGATGGCTGTCCACCCCAGCAGATGCGCCAGCCGGTCTTTCAGCTCGTTAAAAACCTCTCCAAATGTAGGCTCTTCACCACGGATGTGTTTAATGGCATACAGTATAGCACCCGAATTAAAGAAAATGATGACGAAGTAGTTCAGGAAATAGAACATAAAAAGAGTGAAGAACATCATCGTCTCGGAGAGCGATTCAAAGATGCTTATGGAGCTCAGGCCTCCTGTAAAAATCAGCGGAAGAATAAACGTAAATCCTACCAATAGTGTGCAGAATCCTGAAAAAATGGGGAAAAGAAGCATTCTCTTGTCTTCAAGAAGAATTGATAGTGAACTCTTCATCAAGGCCCAGGTAGCGGAAAATCTGTTCATAGGGAAAGATTTGTTTTGATGTCAGAACAATCTTGTTTTTTCCCATAAAAAAAGCAACCCGGTTTTTGCCGGGCTGCTCAGTTGAATAGTCAGGGTTGTGTACAAATTAAAGTTACGATCTGTCTCTTAAATACTGCTCACCTTTTCGCTTTGAAAAGTGGCTTTTTGAAGAGTAAATCGTTCCCACTTTACCGACTGCTTCAATTCTCTTTTTGGCAAGAGCGTTGGAAGCGGCAATTGTTGGGATGTCGTTTTCGTCTGCGTAATCAAAGATATCCAAAACGGTATAGTAAATTCGTGAAGCCTTATTCATCGCAAGGTTTTCGTTGTACCCTTCGAGCTCACTGGCTACGTTTATTAAACCGCCTGCATTGATTACGTAATCTGGTGCATAGAGAATGCCTTTTTTAATCAATTCATTCCCGTGTTTCTCTTCATCATCGAGGATGTTATTTGCTCCACCGGCAACAATATCGCACTTCAGGTAGCCGATGGTATCATCATTGATTACCCCACCAAGAGCGCACGGACTAAATATATCCACATCGAGGGTGTAAATATCATCAGGTTTTACCATTGTTGCACCGGTTGCTTCAGCAAGCTGTTTAGCTTTCTCTTCAAAAATATCTGTAATATATAGCTCGGCGTTCTCTTTGCTGATGTGATGAGCCAGATGGGATGCAACGGATCCAGCCCCCTGAATGGCAATTCGTTTTCCCTCAAGTGAGTCAGTACCATAGGCACGCTTTGCTGAAGCCTTAATTCCCATATAAACTCCGTATGCTGTAACGGGTGACGGATTACCGCTTCCACCCATCTCTTTTGGAATACCGGTTACAAATTTTGTTTCAGAGAAGATCCACTCCATATCCTTTTCGGTCATTCCTACATCTTCAGCAGTGATGTAGCGTCCGCCGAGCCCGTCTACAAACCGCCCAAAGGCACGAAACAGCGATTCTGTTTTTTGAGTTTGCGCATCACCGATAATGACAGCCTTACCGCCACCGAGATTCAATCCCGATATAGCCGATTTGTAACTCATTCCCCTTGAGAGGCGAAGTACATCACGAATTGCTTCTCCCTCTGTTTTGTAGTCCCACATCCGGGTTCCGCCAAGGGCCGGTCCGAGTGTGGTGTCGTGAATGGCAATTATTGCCTTCAGTCCAACTTCGGGTCGTGAGCAGAATACAATCTGTTCATGCTCGAGATGGTTCAGTTCATTAAACAGTCCAAAATTGTTGCTGGTGTCGCTCTCTTTGTCAAGCATATTCTTCAAATCATTCATAACTACAGTTTTTAAATTTCTGTGTCGGATATCATCCCATTGGAAACGCTTCCAATTTAAGAGTTTTCAGGCAGAATTGACAGCTATGAAACCACTAAACAGAACAGCGCTTTGTTCATAATGCTTAAATTTTAAATTTATTTACGAACAGGTTGTGAAGAAATCAGAAGAATTTATCTGAGCCACACAAAATGATTTGATCTCGTTTTCTCCTCTGCTTTTCTTATAATAGAATATTATGAAATTGTAAAAGTTATACTTGTGTGAAAGACCACAGTTTGGCACTGCCGGGGTGACACTCCTATGCCTTTTAAATGAGAATTAAACAGGAAACAAATCATGGCATACCGATGGGTCTATGCAGAACCTGAAAGGGTGGAGTCTGTCCGCGATTTAGTGCGGAAATTGAATGTACCTGAAGAGATCGCCCGGCTGTTGGCGATTCGTGGTATTGAGAACTTTGATGATGCGAAGTCATTTTTCAGGCCGGAGGTTCAAAAATTACATGATCCTTTTTTGATGAAGGACATGGATAAAGGATCAAGCAGGTTGGCAGAGGCGATCTGTAATCGCCAGAAAGTGCTCATTTACGGAGATTATGACGTTGACGGCACAACGGCTGTCAGCATCCTCTACACATTTCTGAAGAGTTTCGGCATTGATGTGAGTTATTACATTCCGCACCGTTTTAAAGAGGGATATGGGATCAATCCGGATGGAATCAGGCACGCTATGGAGATTGATGCGGATCTTATTGTGTCTGTTGATTGTGGTATTACGGCAGTTGAAGAAGCAAAGGTTGCTAAAGAGAACGGTATTGATCTGATTATATGTGATCACCATACGGTAGGAGATAAAATTCCGGATGCCGTAGCCGTGCTTGATCCGAAGCGACCTGACTGTAACTACCCGTTTGATGGACTCTCCGGCGCCGGGGTGGGATTCAAATTGGTTCAGGGGACCGTTTCAAAACTTGGTTTGCCTAAAACGCTTCCCAATCAGTTTCTGGATCTGGTTGCTATTTCGATTGCGTCCGATATTGTTCCAATTGTGGAAGAGAACCGTTACCTGATGCGGCGTGGTTTGAAAATGATCAACACAGAACCAAGGCTGGGAATTAAAGCATTGCTAAACCGGATAAAAATTCCCCCGGGATCTGTGAGCACATCCACTATTGTCTTTTCAATTGGCCCAAGAATCAATGCGGCCGGCCGTATGGGTGATGCAACGGCTGCCGTGGAATTGATGATCTCAGAAGATGAAACCCAGGCCGATAAATATGCGGCGGAATTGGAGAAGATCAACATCCTTCGCCGAACCACCGACAGCGAAACGATGGAACAGGCGGTTGATATGCTCGAAAGCAATTTCAACGTGGAAAATATGTCTACTATGGTGCTTCATCATCCGGACTGGCACCTTGGCGTAATCGGTATTGTAGCTTCGCGTTTGGTGGACTCTTATTATCGTCCCACTATCATGCTCAGTACCGTAGATGGAAAAATCAAGGGTTCGGCAAGATCCATAAAGGGATTTAATATTTACAACGCCCTGAAAAAGTGTGAGGATTTACTGGAGCAGTTTGGCGGACATGAATTTGCCGCCGGTCTGACTATGGACGCAGACAACCTGGATGAGTTTCGAAAACGTATGAATTCCATAGGGTTTCAAAAGCTGTCGGATAATGATTTTCTGCCTGAGCTTCAGATTGATGCTAACCTGAACCTCGAACATGTGGGCCCCAAATTCTGGAAACTCCTTTCCCAGTTTGAACCGTTTGGTCCCGGCAATATGCGACCGGTTTTCGTTTCACAGGATGTATGCATTGAAGGAGTGCCAAGTATTGTGGGAAACGGCCATCTGAAATTTAAAGTACGCCAGAACGGTTCGCCGGTTATGGATGTAATTGGGTTTAACATGCATGAGTATCTACCAATTTTAAGGAAGTGTGATGCCGGCCGGATGGATGTGGCCTATGTTCTGGAGGAAAATTACTGGAATGGCAAACGAACCATTCAAATGCGCCTGAAAGACATAAAAGTACACAACTGAGCAGGCTGAAAAATAAATGATGAAATTGGTGAATCGGTTTTGAGGATAGCTTTAAAAGCCCTTATATTTGGAGTCTTCCGAGAGGGACTGTAGCTCAGTCGGTAGAGCAACGGACTGAAAATCCGTGTGTCGGCGGTTCGATTCCGCCCGGTCCCACCTTTCTTAAGTAAAGCCCCTGTAAGTTAGAAACTTGCAGGGGCTTTTTTATTTATAATCTCTGGATATCAGAAAAGCCCTTCCACGCTTAAGTTAGTATAATCATATAGATAACAGCTTTAGTATCTGTATAAAGACCCGTATATTTGATGTATACCAGAATAATTCCATTTTAAAATTTAATTCTATGGATAAAATTAAAGAGTCAGTTCTAGATTCCAGCCTACACGCTGATTTTAGAGAGTTATTGAAAGAAGCAAAGAGTGTAACACTAGCAAAAAATATTGATGATCTTGTTAACCTTTCCGTGGGTGGAGAAAGTAGATTGTCACGTGAAGTTTCTTACGAGCTCCCGGGCGGAGAATTTAAAAAAGAAGCCATCGTGCACCGCGTAAAAAACGGTATTGCCGCCAACTACTACGAAAAATACATGAGGCGGAGAGACCCAAAATGTATGGTGATTGCCGATGATTTCCCGACAGACAAAACAAAATTTAATGACCGGTTCGACTATGATTTCGAAGAACTACGTCAAGAAACGTTTGATTGGCTGAAAACTCAGGATTTAGGCATGTTTTACTTTAATGCCGGGAAAGTAGGAATGGGTTATAAGGCTGCTGCAATTATTCCAGCCAATGCAGGATTTTTTGGACTGGGTTTGGCGCTGCTGCAAGGTATTGTCAATCCCGATGAACTTGAAGAAGAGTTTGAGCCAACGGCTTTCATTTATACCGCCCCACCATTCAGGCATACCCATTTCGACGGAAAGCAGGTGGTGGTTCATAATCGTCAACCCGGTAACTATGAAATGTTCAGCTATAATCTGTATCCGGGCCCCAGCGCTAAAAAAGGCGTTTACGGAATGCTTATTGGCCAAGGCGAAGAAGAGGGCTGGGTAACAGCGCACTGCTCTTCTGTACAGGTTAAAACTCCGTACGACAATATTGTGACCTTTATGCACGAGGGCGCCAGCGGTGGCGGAAAAAGTGAAATGCTGCAGCAGCCTCACCGTTTAGCTGATGGAAGATTGTTATTGGGAGACAATTTGTACAAAGATGATAAGCGGTATCTGGATCTTGCACAGACCTGTGATCTGTTGCCGGTAGCAGATGATATGGCGCTTTGCCATCCATCGCTGCAGAAACCCGATGGAAAGCTAGGGTTGGAAGATGCCGAAGATGGTTGGTTTGTACGAGTTGATCATATTAAAGACTATGGCACGGATCCATCATTGGAAAAAATGACGGCTCTTCCGCCAAAGCCACTGCTTTTTCTAAATATTCAATCCGTTCCGGGCGGGAGAGCGTTGATATGGGATCATACCATGGATGAACCTGATGTACCTTGTCCCAATCCCAGGGTGATCTTGCCCAGAGATATCGTGCCAAATATTGTTGAGGAACCGGTTCATGTCGACATTCGAAGCATAGGCATGCGAACACCGCCCTGCACTAAAGAGGAACCCAACTACGGTATTGTGGGGATCATGCACGTACTGCCTCCGGCGCTTGCTTGGCTTTGGCGATTGGTTGCACCTCGCGGTCATGCAAATCCAAGCATCATTCAAACCGAGGGAATCAGCAGTGAGGGAGTTGGAAGTTATTGGCCTTTTGCTACAGGGAAGAAAGTAAAACAGGCGAACCTTCTGTTAGAGCAAATTAAGAATACTCCGAAGGTGCAATATATTTTAACACCCAATCAAAATATAGGGGCTTGGAAAGTAGGCTTCATGTCTCAATGGGTAACCCGTGAATATCTGGCAAGAAAAGGAAATGCCAATTTCACTGATCATCAGATTATGCCCGCCAGATGCAACGTGCTGGGATACGCCCTGAAATATATGACCTTTGAAGGCCGAACCATTCCTGAATGGATGCTTAGGGTTGAGTTGCAAAGAGAAGTACAGGAAGAGGGATATGATGCCGGTGCGGAAATTCTACTTGAGTTCTTCCACAGAATGCTAAATCAATTCATGACACCAGAATTGGATGATCTAGGCAAGCAAATAATTGAATGCTGCCTTAATAACGGAACTGTTGAGGACTATGAGAAACTAATGCATAACTAACAATTCCAGACTTTTAAATTAACCAAGCCCCTGTGAGAGTAATACCTGCAGGGGCTTTTGTTTGATGCCGATAGAGGCTCTTGCAGTTCGCGACTAGAAAAGTAAGATAGTTGAGTTCTGAAAATGGCAAAACGTATTGAAATTTCTGGGTTCCAAAAATGAATCGCACGCATTTACTCAAATTGTAGGAATTATGCAGATACGCTGTGCGCACATTTTCACTTTCACTGTCGTGATGCGTCAGCTCAGGAAAGGTCATCTGCAACCGCATGCGATTATTATCCACGCAGGAGTGCTGAGCGTTGAAGCGGAAGGTATGACCGCACATCGCCAACTCCCGAAGCAGCAGGTCAATGAGGGTGCATTAGGCACCAGCTTATAGGTCTGTTTGACGATTGAGATCGCCTGATTAGTGTCCTTGCGTACGATGGCCTTGTAGTCGTATTGACAGTAAAAACAATATCTTAATTAAAAATACTGAAACACATCCTGTTGAACATTTACAATCGGAGAAAGAACTATGACGATACACGATTTAACCGGCAATGAAGTCTGGCTTATTTTCTCTTTTTGATCGACACAATAAGAAAATGGAAGAACAGGTATCAAATAGTGAGCTTGCCATAGGTTCGCTTATCAAATACTCGACGATTCGCTAAATGGTTGCTGCCTACATTCATGACGTGTTGAATGTCAGTTTTTTGCCACTGGTTAAGGCAATCAACAGTTTTTGTGATGAGCTTCATTCTTTTGTGTGCAGGGAATTCAGGATTTCAGGTGATGTAAATAGTAAGTTTGCTTGGAAGTAAATCTGTGTATTAATTAGCATAGATATCTGTATTATCTCATTACAAACGCACTGATCGTTAGCATGTGGTTGAATCTGCTAATTATCCAGGTTTTTAAGATCGGGTGAGCCGGTTATGTTTCCCAGTTTTGAAAGCAAATTGAAAACAGCTCCGATACCTACGGCAATAGTACCCAAAAAGGCAACTGTATTCCCCATAAATTCCTGTTGCGACCAGAAAAGAAACAACGCAATAATGATCAATGCAATCACAAGGGGTGCGCGAATCATTTCCCATGTGCTGGGAATCCCGGCTTTTTCCCAGCCGTGCAGCTGATCTTCTGAAACAGTACTTTTCACAAAATCCGAAAAACTGGTATTATCAAGCCTCAGTTCCGGACTTCTTCTAATGAGCCCGCGGGCAAAGAGTCGCGAGATTGCCCGGTGAGATTTCGGATTTACAACTGCCCCTCTTGAAAGCTGTGCAGCAATAAGCCGTTCGCCTTTAGAAAGGATTGCCCAGCGCGCCCTGTAGTGGGCTTCAGCTCCCTCTCTCACAAGGTCGGTTATCTCTTCTTTGGTAAGGCTGTGCCAGTCTGGACGGTATGTTAGCTGCTGGCCAATTTCCTGTAACCGCTGATGATGACCACACTCCTGAACAAGTGTCTGATATACCATTCGGATTCTTCTTTTATCCCTGTACACAACACGCCGGGCTTCCATTTCTGAATCAAATAAAAGCCAGATCGGAATTTTTTTAAAAAACTGAAAGGGTGACAGCCTGGCTATGGCCTGATTCTCATCAGGAAGATCTTGCTTGTTTTTAGGTTTCCGTTCAATATTATCAATCTGCTCACCTACCTTAACGGCATTTTCTGATACCTTATGCAGCCACTTGGCCTGCTTTTGGTTGAGCTTTATTTCTTTTCTCAATGAATGTGCAAGATTCTCAATATTTTGTATTGTTTTTTCAAGTTGTTTTTTGATGGTTTCTGAAACAATATCTTCATCCATGGTTAAATTACATGCCGTGTAGGACAGATATTGGAGCTCATCGAACAGCCAATTGGTTTTGAGTGCCAATTCAGCCAGTGATTCACTAAAGTGTTTCTGTTTTTCTTCCTGAAAATCACTTTTTAGAAACAGTCCTAATTCAATCATCAACTGATCCAGGTCATCTTCTATTTTCAGGATGGTCCGTATTTGTAAAAAGACTTCAAATGGAGTTTTTGATACATAATCCGAGAGAATTACTTTTGAGAAGCGCCCGAGAACCCGGTCCCAGCGATGTTTCATTTCCTCTTCTATATTAGCTGTTAAAAGTGTTTCATCCGGCTCCTTGCTGGTTAACAACACAACTGGCAGATTTTGATTTAGTGCCACATTTTTTTCAAGAAGTTCAAGTAAGTTCCGGCTTCGCTCTATTTCATCAATCCTGTGATCAAAATGATCGAAACACAAAACCTTTGTTTCATCAGGGAGGGGTTTGATCAGGAGCACTTTGATGTCATCGTCTTTGTCAACATCTTTAATTAGATCGATATAGTGAATCTCCGGGCTGCGTTTAAGTAGCGGCTGCCTCGAAATAGACCGGGTGCCAACAAAAATGGTGGATCTCCATGCCTCACCGGGTTTGGGCAGTACATCTTCCAGCGTTAACGGATCAGAATGTTCGAGGTGTACAAAGAATACCCAGCGGCTGACACGGTATACAATCAGGCATAAAGCAGCAATTATGGCTAACAGCATAGTGATTCGCCAGGGATTGAACCAGCTATGTGGAACGGGTAGCTGAGAGGTTAAAAACCCCGGGTTGTCGCGTGTGTATTGAAGCTTATGGTTGTGTTGATCTGAGATCCAGGATCGATCTGCCTGTTGAGAGGAAAGCTGACGCATTCTGATGGAGGCATCGGTCAGGAATGGGATATGGTTCCCAAGCAATCCATGCATGGAATCGTGAAGGTCTGTTTCAGGGTGGCCATGGTCGTTCTTGTTTTTACCATTCTCATGGTTTTCAGAGGTAATAAGCTGTTCATTCAGGCTGGTTCTGAAAATGAGGTTCTCGTATGCTAAATCATAATTGTGGTCCGAAAATTTCGGGATAAGGGTCGTGAGCTCCCACCAGTTTTCTATTTCCCAGGTGTCTTGCATCAGCTTATTTATCCTGGCTTTCCTGTTCTGTAGTGATTCGGCGAGCTCAAGCTGATGATATTTAACAAGATGTTCACTGTGATCGTGAAATGTGAACCGGTAGGTGATATAGCCGGGCAGCAGTCCGAGAACTAGCAGGCCTGATACCATGGCAGCTGTATAGACACCACGCAGTGACAGGTCATTCGACCATCGGTCAATATACTTTTGAAACCGAGGATTTCTGAGCCAGATCCAGATGACAGTTAGCGACAGAATGATTGCAAGGAGTTCATACCGGGTTGTTTCCAGGCCATTCAGGATTGTAAGCCAGATAAGCAGTAAAAAAGAAATTGCAAATAACAGCCATCCAATAATGCTTTTATAATTATTGGAAAAATGAGAAAGGTCATGTGTGAGAATTACCAATCCCAATCCAAGATAAATGACGGGAATTAGAAACATTGCCGGGTGGATATGTAGGTGATTCTCAGAAACGGCCTGGAAAAACAGAAGTACAATGAACGAAATGGAGTAAATAGTAAAAATTGTGTACTTACCCGGGTTTTCAATATCGGGCCAAAGCCAGTCCATTCGCAATGAGGGAAGCCGATCAAGGATAAAAATCAGTAAAAGGATCATAAGGACCCATAATCCGAATAGGGCGCCCCCTTCAAACCAGGCCTCGAACCGGACAGTATCAATCAGCGATATATCTTTAAAAAGGATTAGATAAAGTGGGCGCTCATTAAGCGGCTGTATTACCATCAGCTTGTTTTGCCCTTCATAGCTTAATTCAAGCTCCATACAGGATCTTGCAGCAAGAATAGATCGAAGCAGGTCTCCGTTGCTGGTTTCTTCTGCAAAATTTTCGTCCAGAATCCGTTCGGGACGGGAATGAAAAAGTGTTTGAGCATTTGTATCAACAATGGCAAATCCAACACCTGCCGGAAGAACCGGAGTGGAAAGAGAGGCAAGCTCTGTGGTAATGGCGGCAATACCATCGTTTGTTTCATTTGGATGTTTTTCACTTTCCCAGGGAACTGAAATAGCTGCAAGATTTTCTCCGGTCGTCCAGGAGCGGATTGATTCGACGTAATAGGGGAGTTTGCCGGTAGACGGCAGATCCATATTGGTACAGGTGGATGAATTTGGGGTTGTATGGAATTTTTGATCCCATCCACGATTTTCCCGGATTGCTAGGAAATATTCCCGTTGATCTACATTGATCCGTGGCGTATTGTTGCTGCGTGGAGTCCACTTGGCGATTTGTTCTCCATTGGAGTCGGTCCAGAAAACCATGTGGTAGTAGGGGTAGGTGCCGGAATTATCAAAAGGAATTTTCACTTTCATTAATGTGGTGTCAGCATCGTCTTTTGTTTTTATGCTATCAACATTCTGGTAAATATCGGGTAGTTCGTTGTTCAGCTCGTTTGTTTTTTTTGTCAGTTCCTGAATGGCAGCATCCAGCTCACTGTCTATATTCAGGGCCATTTGGTAAGCTGTTTCTTTCAGCTGAGTATTAACATCCTTTTTTAAGGGTGAGAAGTGAACGACATCCGCCATCCAGAGCCCGGCCAGTCCTGATCCAAAAATCAATGCAATTACCAGGTAGAAAAGATTTCCCACCTTTAGTCGTTCTTTTGTGCCCATAGTAAAAATCCTTATAAACGGGACAATCAGAAATCCGGCGATTACCAGAAAACCAAGAAACAGGGCCATATTTGGATCCAGTGAGAGGCTTTGCTGACGGAACTCCGTTTGAGGAATCAAACCGCCAAGTATCCAATTTGTATATTCGGATTCTGAAGAACTGTCTCTCTGAATTTCGCTGAGATGTATGCGAATGGGCAGCAGGTAAAAGCGGTATTCCTGGCCTGCAATAGACGCCTGTAGAATATCACTTTTCCCGATTCCACCGATATTACGGTTATCTTTAAATTGCAGGGTATCCAGTGCAGCCAGCTCGTGGATACGGACACCCGTGCGATCCGTTTCCCAAATGAAAATGTCTCCATTTTCATTGGCCAGGAAAATGGTCTCTATATACTCGGATGATAATGTTGGCCGGAGGGAATCAAAACTGTAAACAGCCGGCAGGGAGCGTTCATTTGTTGAATCGAATTCAGATACATGCCAAAGATTCAAAGAAGAGGCTGCGAGATCTGTTTTGAAGGCTGTTGTACCTGCGGTAAGCTTTTCAAATTGATCCATATCAGACTCGGTCGGCGTATGTACGCTTAAGTGAGGGATAATCTCTGCACTGGCAACCGGATCCCTGGTCGTGTTTTCGGACAGGTTATTCAGCACTCGCCGAAGATTATTTACTCGCCCTTCAACCCCCTGGCCTATGCGGGAAAGTTCGCGCAGATTACGGTTATCCAGGCTCTCTGCATTGGAGATGGTGCGAAGGTAGATCGCTCCCCCAATCAAGAGTACCAGGATAATCATCACACTGACGGTTTTAGTAACTCTGCGGCTAATGGATCGTTTCATGGTAAGTTGATTACTGGTGACAGTCGTCAACACCTCTTATTCATCAAAGCATCCCGGCTCGTTCGTCTCCTGTCCGTTTTAGGTAATGAGCCAGCCCGGGCGGACGATAGGCAGGATCTTTATCCCACCTGTCCAGCGCACTTTTATGAATTTTTTGGGTGGGATCTGGTCCTCGTTCATTTATACCCTTTTCCCGAATAATTTTTTCAGAAATACCTATAACACGGTGATGAGCCTTTGAAAGCCGATAAATCCCTTTTCTTGATCTGTAAATTTTTCCGTCAAACCGGGGTTGAAGAGTGTGGTAATTTTCAACAGATGGATCAAATTCCAGGCCGGAATCGCGGGCTTTTTGGATCATCCACTCTAGAGAGAGATCGGCCAGTGAGCGATCGGGATATCCGCCGCCAACATTACTGTGCACCCCCGGGAACCACATTTGCTCTATGGATTGCCCTTCTTTGGGTTTATACTGCCAAAGTGTGGGTTTAAAAGGAGATCTGAGTTCGTCTATCGCAAGCGCGTGGTATGCATTTTTTACCGAACCGCTGAGTTCTGTGTCGTGAAACTGGTGTTTGCGTTTGGTAAGATTTCGAAGCCCTGACAGAGGAATGCCAAGTGAGCCGACTGTATCCCATACACCAATAAAATGGATTGGCGTTTCCTTATTGCCGTTTACAGAATAATTTTTCCGGAACTCTGTGGGAACATCGGCATAGGGGCTATCATCGGACCTGTACATGAAAGTTGCTTCCCTGTATCTTTCAACAAATTCCCGTTTCAAAATACCGCATTTGCGAATCATCCCTGCGATACTTCGGGCGGTAAAAGCACCGCGGCTGAATCCAAACAGAAATAACTGATCGTCCGGCTCATAGTTGGCTACTAGAAATCGGTATGCATCAAAAATATTGTCATCCACTCCGCTGCCGAAGGCTCCTCCTGTAAAACGATCGAGGGAGTTGCCTGTACCAACTCCCTGGCTGTAGTAAACAATTTGCCGTAGATCATCTTTACGTTTTGCAATCCTGTAAGCAATCCGGACGATGTTGGTGGGGCATGGAGTTCCGTTTGAGGATTGGTCGGCACTGTTCCATGTTCCATCGCAGCATAGTATGAGTCTTTTCATAACATTCTCTCCCTTCTTGTTTAGGGTTAAATCTTCCTTTACCCTCCATAATTAACCGGGTTCAGGGTTTACGATTTACAAAAGTATTATGTAACTACTTGAAGTCGTTTGTTTTGCAAAGCGCTCTCATCTGTTCTTTTAGGCCTTCTCTCAAATAACGTTGAGTACCCCTCTGAAAGCTGCTATTGACGTTTAACAGGAAATAATGTAAAGCCTCTTGTTTAAAAAAGATTATAGTATAAATTTTGCTAAAAAGCATTTTAAAAACTATTGGTGCATAAATGATTAAAAATAAAGGATGAAATGGAGTGTATACTTAATATATATTTGAGTGTGCAGAATACGAGTCAATATTTGTCCGGATGGCTTTGTAAAACCAATTGGGGAAGGTTTTGCAAAACTCTTGTTGATTATGGGAAATTTAAGATTGACTGGAAAAAATTTATCTATCAGATCGCTGCGTAAACAAATCAATTGTACAGCAGCAAAACCATGATTAATTGCTGATAAAAGAGGAGGGGAGTTTTTTAATGAATTAATGAAAGCCCGGGAAAGATCTCACTGAATAATTATCCTTTAGAATTATTAGTGATTGAGTAAAGTACCATCAAAACCTAAATATTATTCCGGCTTCAAGGGTTTCTCTGTTGTCTTCGTATATCGGCAATTCACCTCTGTTATATTGAATGTATACAAAATCAAAAACATTGAGAAGCAGCCGTTCTGAGCTGTCTAATCTATACCCGATATTTACAGAAGTATAAAAACCATCACCAATATTTCGGTCTGCCAACTCATCAGAAAGGTTCAACGAATAAAAATACCTGAATTTTGGCATTACGTTTATTTTGTTGCCGATGGGGAGCTGCCACCAAAATTGAAAATCAATCCGTTGATAAACATCCAGATCTTCATCAACATCCCGGCGCAACTCAGATCGTAAAGGCCGGACAAAGTTGAAGGATGCGTCCAGATCGGGAATGTACCAATATGCAGAGTTTGTATATCGCAGTTCAATGCCACCTGCAGCATGTTGTTCAGCAAAGGGCTGATCTGCTTCGTATTTGAGATTCAGACCGGTAAATATGGTTCCGAAATATGTTTCCGGCCTGAAATCTTCGCCAAATGTAATTGTTCTCTGAAGCCTGAATAAGTAATTGAATCTGAGGTTTAGTTGTTGCTGTTTTGGATTCAAATCTGGTTTCCCGGTAAATGTGCCTGTAGCATCAAATTCAAGTGAAGGCCATGCTCTGATTATGAATGTATCCTGCGGCAGATCTCTGTCTTCATCTTGGTTGTTAACCCAGCGGTAACTCAAGTCGAAATCTATTCCCGGCATGTAATTATCATTAATATCAGTCACCAAAGCCGGTTTTATATTGTGCTCCACAATATTAGATGTGTCGTTATCTGCTTGCCCGTACGTGATACGGATATTCATAAAGAGTAATAAGGCAACGGTTATAGAACAGAGGCAGAATTTTCTCATGATTTAAAATTTGAATGTATGCATTGTTTCGAGTTGAATAACCAAATCGCGCAGCGTTATTTCAGGTTCCTGTAACATGGCAAGTATTGTATTCTCAGCCTCGTTCTTGGTTAATTTTCCATTTAATCCCTGTGATATGGAAGAGTTTCCGGAATAATCAATAATCGATTTTGCGATCCCCCTTGTTTCATCATTAAAGTTTTTTGGATTGCGATATTTATTTTTCCAGAACTTCAATTGATCCATCCTGATATTGGCTTGTTTGTGATGGGCTAATCTTTTATCCCCTGAACTCATAAAGGGATGTAAAACACCATAAACGGTTTGGTACGAAGCCTTGTCCTTTTTCCAGAGCGGATCATCCCTGTTTGCTTTAAATTCAACACCTGACATTTCCTTTAACCACGGTGCAGGATGATCTCCAACATTATGTTTATTAGATCTGAAAAACTGAATATACAGTTCCATATTCTGTTGAACCGGTTCTAAACCAAGGAAGGCTTTTGGGTTTTTTTCAGTGATCTGTTTAAAATGCACGGTTGATAAGAGTTCTTCGAAATATATCCAGTACAATTCGTCGGTAATCTTTAGTCGTAACAACCAGGAATCTGTGCCAAAAAGTACCCGCTTCTTTCTGTGAGGATCGTTTAATAGCGCAGTTAGATTTTTGAAGTAAAGCGTCTCCTTTTCGCTGTCTTCCATCATATCTGTGTGAAAAGAGATGTCGGCATACACGTTTGGATATTCATCCATGAGGTCAACGATTTTTTTGGCCCAGGAGCTGTCATTCTTCTGGTAATCTGCTTCGAAGAAATTTTCGCAACCGCCAAAATGTGCAAAACAGATCTTCAGGTTATCGAATTCCTGCAGCACGGGTTTATACTCATCCGGATGACAATATTCCCGGAAGTTGTCTTCAATGTAAAAACCGGAATCATTACAGTGAGTCATAATGGGAATGTCATGATCCGAACAATATTCAAATACCCGGTGCAGCTTTGGATCTGACATCCTGTAGCCAAGAGAGGGATACAGTTTTATGCCGGCAAATCCCTGATTTTCCAATGCGTCAACCATCAATTCGAAATGGTCACTTCGCTTTGGGTTAACAGCAAAAAATGGGAAAATGTGTCCGGGTCTCTGCAGACTTGCCTCCTTCAGCTCATTCATCTGACGAATAAACCGCCAGCGGTCTCTTTCGGATTTATCTTCACCGTGAATATCCATCATGAGCGCAATCAGCGTATCTTCTGGGTTTAAATGTTGAAGGTAGTGGTCAGTAATATCTGTGGTATGTGGTTTGGTGGCTATTCTAAACAACTGGTAGAAACTGGATACCTTCCATTTGGCATCACCTTTCGACTCTATCACAGATGTAATGATATCAAGAATCTGCCTGAGTGCGGCCCCGCTGAGCTGATTGCCGTCAACGGAGATTCTGTTTAATATTCTAAATTCATCAGGAAAAACCCGGATATACTCTTTAAAGACATCTGTACTGATAATGGACTTTACCAATCCGGATAATAACTGATCTTCATTCATATGCACCGGTTTATCCGCCAGCCCGGAAATAAACTCTTCAATGCCTTTTATTATGAATTCCGGCACCTTTTTGTGTCTCAGCCTATTCCCCATTGCCCTGATCGTTTCTCTTGATAAAACATTTTGTAAAGTAAAAAGATGGATGTGTGAATTGATTTTCATGTGTACCTGCATCTTGATTTTTATCTACCCTGTAGCAATTAATACAATCGGGTTATTAAATTCAATTCACGGCTTATTTTTGATCTGTTTTGAATACACAGAATTTTCTGATTTAGTGAACTATTAGAAAGAAGGTGAGTATCGTAATTGTCAGGACAAGTATTTAACCGGCAATTGTTAATAAGAAGATCAAGGGTTTATTGACTATCATGAGATGAAGTGAGGGAGTGGCTGTGATAGCTGTCATTCACTTTTTTATATAAGTTTCGTTAGTGAATGAATTTCAGAAAATTGAAAACTGAGGAACTACTGAAATCCTGCTACAGATCAGAGAAAGAATCTAGTCATTCATCAAAAAACTCTTTCAGTGCTCTCTTGTAAATTTTTGACTTTGGCAGATCGTTATGATTTCCGTTCTCTACTCGTACCAATTTCTTTTCTGTTGATATTGATTTTTCATACAGCTCTTCGGCCATTTTGTAGGGTGTAACCTCGTCCAGCTCACCACCAATGATAAGAAGAGGTTTGTCAATTTGCCGGACGAGCTCGCCATTGTTTTGATTTTTCACCGGTTCGGCAATATCAAATCGCACGAATGGGCGGAGCAGAAGCGGAACAATTCCTTTGGTCCAGCTCTCAACATCTGTGATGGGACTTTCAAGTATATAACCTTCTACTTCATTTGAGTGAGCAATATGAGTCGCCAAAAAAGAGCCCATGGAGTGTCCGTGTATATATATCGGGCCCGGATCAACTGGGAGGCTGCTTTTGGCGGCCTGGTAAGCGGCTTCGGCATCTGATTTCACTCCGGCTACCGAAGGTTCGCCACTGCTGCGTCCGTACCCTCGATAGTCAATCAATAAAAGGTGCACGGGTACATCTGAATAAGCGTCTATTAGAGGCCGGGATTTCATCATCAAAAAGCCATTTCCTCCATAATAAATCACGGTTTTGTCTGCGCCTTCCTGTTCCAGAAACCAGGCGTCGATGGATTCGCCGTCATCGGTTTCAATTTTTAAACCGTGATGTGTGTAACTGTGAATGGGGAACTGATCTTTGGATATCGTGGCAGAATTATCAAAAACATCCGCTTCGGATATCTCAATTGTGGTGCATCCCCCGAGCAGCAAAGCAATTAGTAGGGTCAAAAATTTAGTATTCATAGACCGGGAAACAGTAGTTTTTTGTAGTCCATTCGTTTTTAACGTAGAGCACTTCACCCTAAGGATGATTTTATCTGATGGAGCCCATGCAGGCACGAAGGATTCAATTTTATTAAGACTTTTTAATGTTAAAAAAAGTTAATACATTGAGGTTAATCAATTCACCTTGCCTCTTCATATGAAAAAGAAAAAAACGAAAGGTTCAGTACTTGTTGTAGAGGACGACATGCTCCTCTCACTCGTTGAGACAAGAATTATTGAAAAACTTGGATATTCCGTTGTCGGGAAGGCGACCTCCGGCGAGGAAGCGGTTGATCTGGTAAAAGATCTCAAGCCGCAAGTAGTTGTAATGGATGTTTCCCTGAAAGGTAAACTGAATGGAATTGACGCATCAAACCTGATTCGCCAATTTTCTAACGTTCCAGTCATATTTCTATCAGGAAATACGGATCCTGCATCTATGAAAAACGCGAAAAGTGTTGGTAATACCGAATACCTCGTTAAACCGATTATTGCAGATGATATCGTGATTCCACTGAAACGAGCTGTAAAAAACGGTACGGGTTCAGGTAATAAATCCCGAATTAGTGAGGCAAGCTGACCAAAACTGTTCCGACCTGTTTTCCTTTCAAAATGTTTCTGATTTCCACGGGCAGTTTATTCAGGCTAATCTCTCTGTAGATGCTCTCCAGAAACTGAGGTTTCCACTCCATTGCCAGCCGATTCCAAATTCTCAGGCGATCTGTCATCAGGGCAATTCCGGAGTCTATGCCCATAAGTGAAACTCCACGAAGAATAAATGGGAATATGTTTGTGTGAAGCTCATGGCCCAATACATTTCCGCAGCAGGTTACTACACCATTATGATCTGTTTGGCGAATAACAGCGTCCAGCATCTCTCCCCCTACAGTGTCGAGTGAGGCGATCCATTTTCCATTTAAAAGTGGTTTTCCGGGCACATCAGTTATGCTCTCACGGTGAATCACATTTGTTGCACCGAGCGATTTTAAAAAATCTGCCTGATCCATTTTCCCTGTAGCTGCAGTAACTGTATAGCCAAGCTGGCTAAGTAAGCCAACAGCAAATGATCCTACTCCGCCTGTTGCTCCTGTTACAAGTACTTCTCCATCTGCCGGACCGATCTGTTGCTTGATTATTTTTTCAATTCCAATGGCAGCTGTCAAACCGGATGTACCGATAATCATACTCTCTTTCGTTGATAAATCGGATGGCAGTGGTACAATCCAGTCAGCCGGAACAGAGATATATTGTCCAAATCCGCCGGGTGTATTCATACCCAGATCATAACTGGTTACGATAACTTCGTCACCCGGAAGAAAACGATCGTCCCGACTATGTACAACGACACCTGAAGCGTCAATACCTGGAGTAAAAGGGTATTCTTTGGTGACACCTTTATTGCCGGTTGCAGAGAGAGCATCTTTGTAGTTGAGCGAAGAATAGCGAACTTTGATAATTACATTATTGTCCGGCAGTTCGGAAATCGGCAGCTGTTGAATGGATTGAATGAAATTTCCCTGTTGTTCTTCAGCAACCAATGCCTGATACGTTTTGGGTATCTTATTGCTCATCGGTTAAAGAATTTTTTAAACCATTTCAGTTTAACAAGATCAAAAGGCGGGTACCTAAATTCAGGATCGGGCCATGATGGTTTTTTGAGAATAGACTTGGATCTGGTGAATGTATCAAAACTCTGTTTTCCGTGATATGAACCCATGCCGCTTGCGCCGACTCCGCCAAAGGGAAGATTTGGATTTACCAGATGACTGATAGTTTCATTTAAACAGCCACCACCAAAGAGTACATTTTGAATTATCTCATCTTCAACGTTTCGATCTTCTGTAAAAAGATAGAGCGCCAGCGGCGATGGTCTGGAGTTTAGCTTTTCACGCACTTCATCAATCGACTGATAGGTCACAACCGGAAGCAGTGGTCCGAATATCTCATCTTTCATAATGACAGAATCCCATTCGGCGTCAATAAGTGTAGGTTCAATGAAACGGTTCTCACGATTCGTGGTGCCACCAAAAATCACATCACTTTGGTCAAGTAAATTTAATAATCTATCAAAGTGATCAGTATTGATAATCTGAGTATAATTTTTCCCGATTATATAGTCATTTTGAAAAAAATGAGAGAGAGCTTCTTTGCTGGACTCAATAAATTTGTTTTTAACAGATTCGTGGAGCAATACGTAGTCCGGCGACACGCAAATTTGTCCGGCGTTCATTGTTTTTCCCCACCAAATACGTTTAGATGCGACGTCAATATTTGCATCGGAATGGACAATGGCAGGGCTTTTTCCTCCAAGTTCGAGAGTAACCGGTATTAATTGTTCAGCTGCGGCTTTCCCAACAATTTTCCCAACACGGGTGCTTCCGGTAAAAAAGATTTTGTCGAATGGCTGGGAGAGCAGCTGCTGCGTTTCCTCAACCGCACCCTCTATTACTGCAAGCAGACTTTTGGAGAAATATTCTTCCACAAGATCTTTAATCAGTGCAGACGTATTAGAGGCTAATTCTGAAGGTTTCAACACAGCATTATTTCCGGCAGAAAAAGCACCAACTAAGGGCATCAGGGTTAAATGAATAGGGTAGTTCCAAGCCCCGATAATCAACACTGTACCAAAAGGTTGTTTATATACAGTGCTTGAAGAGGGAAAAGTAAAAAGTGAATTTCCAACCTGCTCCGGTTTCATCCACTTGTTGAGATGTTTTGTGTGATGATCAATTTCATGAACTACGGTTGCTATTTCAGATGTATATGCTTCGAAATAAGGTTTTCCGAAATCATCTGAAATAGCTCGGCAAATGGCATCGTCATTTTCAGTAAGTAGCTTTCGAAGTTTTGTCAGCGCATTTTTTCGTTGCTCTGCCGTGGATAAAACACCTTCACGGAATGATTCTTTCTGATGTTCTACCAGTTCCTGAATTATCATGATTTATTAGCTTTAGACTTTCTTCCCTTGAATGAATCCATTGATTTGTAAACGCCGAGAAGGTTTCCTGCAACCCAGTCAAATAGCTTGTAAGGCAAAATGGCTTTAATCAGCGGTACCAGCCTCACCATAAATGGTGCCTGAATCGTTCGCTTTCGGGCGGCAATCCCCTTGAGCATCATGTCTACGATATCTTCCGTTTCAAGAAGAGGCACCAGCACCGGCGCATTCACGCCATCGAACATGCCCGTTTTAATGTAACTGGGAATCACGGCCGTTACACCGATACCCGTATTTAGTTTTTCCATTTCAAGTCGCAGAGATTCACTCCACCCGATAACGGCCCACTTACTTGATGCATATACGCTCATTCGCGGGTTGCCAATGTAGCCGGATGCGGATGCTATATTGACAATTTGCCCGGAGCCACGTTCAATCATTTCATTCAGAAAAGCGCGCACTACCCACATACTTCCGGTGGTGTTGATCTGAATGGTTTTCTCTATTTCACTAAAAGTGTGTTCATGAAACATCTTCCCAATCACAATACCAGCACAGTTGATAATGATATCGGGAAGGAGATCCTCTTTGATGAAGTGATCCGCTTCAAACTGAATGGCTTCGCGGTCGGTTACATCCAAACCTGATATGTGTATTTCAGCCAAATTGCTCAGCTTCTCTTTAATCTTTTGAAGCTCATCAGGATTGCTATCCCAAAGAATTAATTTAACGTCTGCAATTTCTGCAACTTTTTCAGCAAAGCGTTTACCGATACCGCTGGCTGCTCCTGTAATCAGAATCGTTTTATGGTCATAGAAGTTTATCATATCATTCAATTCATATGAAAAAAGAAAACGGTAGGAAAATGACTACGGATGATTGTATAATCACGGTTTAAAATCCTACATTTAATGATGAACCAAAGCTCTTAATCTGAGGTGGAGTAAAAGGTAGAACACCCCTCCCTCCGCTACCGGAGTACATTACTCAAAGGAGGATTTATCTATCAGTTTTTACTAAAAAACCTCCACACCATTTCATATAAATTACATAATGCTATGAACAGAATTCTACTTTTTTTATCACCACTATTTTTATTCCTGGCATTTTCTTGCGGTCAGCCACCGGCAGACCAAGCGGCGCAGTCAATTACTGCAGAATCCCTGAAAAGTCATATTGAAGTTCTCTCTTCTGATGAATTTAAAGGCCGTGCCCCTGCTACACCCGGTGAAGATAGGACGGTTGACTATCTGATTGAGGCGATGGAAGAAATTGGAGTGGAACCGGGAATGGACGACGAGACCTATGTTCAGGAGATTCCTCTGCTTGGTCAGCAGGTGGATGGCTCCTCTGCCAACATGAACTTGCGTCAAAATGGACAGGTGATTCAGCAGCTCGATTTCAGAACGGATTTTATGGCATGGCCCAGCAATGAGGCTGAACGGGTTGAGCTGCAGGATGCGGAGCTTCTCTATGTTGGCTATGGTATTCAGGCTCCGGAATTTGACTGGGATGATTACAAGGGGGCTGATGTGGAAGGTAAAATTCTGGTTTTCAAAAACAGTGACCCTTCCGGCGATCCCGATATTTTTGAAGGAGATTCCCGCCTTTACTATGGACGATGGAGTTACAAATTTGAAAAAGCTGAAGAGATGGGTGCTCTCGGCGCCATCATTATTCATACCACACCAACGGCAGGTTACGGTTGGTCCGTGATCGAAAACAGCTGGGGCCGCGAGCGATTTGCACTGAAAAGCGAGGACGACAACGACAGTAAGCCGGAATTTAATGGCTGGCTAACCGAAGAGCAGGGTGAAAATTTATTTGAGCTCGCCGGAATGGATATGAATGAGCAGCTGGATGCCGCTGAAAACCGAAACTTTGAACCTGTAACGCTCAGCGGCGTTACCCTGGATGTAGATCTGAGCGCAACCTACAGCGATATGTCGTCTAGAAATGTATTGGGTCAAATTAAAGGAAGTGATTCCGACTTGATGGATGAGTATGTCGTATTTACTGCACATTACGATCACCTTGGCATCACCACACCGGTTGATGGAGATTCTATCAACAATGGAGCTTTGGATAATGCTGCCGGAGTGAGCGCCGTATTGGAGATGGCGAATGCATACAAACAAATAGAACCTGAAATGCGGCGAAGTGCCCTGTTTCTGTTTGTGGGTGCTGAGGAGATGGGACTGCTTGGGTCACTCTACTGGTCGCAAAATCCAACGGTTCATCCCGGAAAGGTTACAGCAAACTTCAATATGGACGGCATGCAGGTTTACGGAGAAACGGAAGATGTGGTGCTGGTCGGGTATGGCAGAAACAGTCTCACGGATGTGATTGAAATGTTTGCGGAACAGGAAGGTCGAGTTGTTAATCCCGACCCAAACCCGGAGCAGGGATTTTTCTATCGTTCGGATCACTTCTCGCTGGCAAGAGTCGGGATACCGGCCATTTTCCCAAACCCCGGACGTGACTACGTGAACAAACCGGATGATTTTATTGAAACGGTGGACAGCCTGAGTGCGGCAAATTATCATTCTGTGGGTGATGAGATTAACGATCACTGGGATCTGAGTGGAATGGAGAAAGATGTTCGTCTCTTCTTCCGGTCCAGTTTCCATATTTTAAATACCGACGAAATGATGCGCTGGGAAGACGGTGATGAGTTCCAGGCGATCCGGGAAGAGATGCTGATGCAGGCTCCCTGATTCTTTACAGATACTTCATGTACGGTCGCTATTTTAGACAGATCAAAAACCTTCTGAAGTATATGGCGTATAAACTGATTCCATCGTGTTTTGTACGCCTTCTTACTTTTGAAAAGTGAAGGATTGAAGTGTCAAACCCCGGAATGCAATCTGTTAATAAATTGATTTCAAATACATGAGTTTTTCAGAATATCCATATTCACGTCCCCGACGATTACGATCTTCGGATAATATACGTCGCATGGTTTCAGAGCATCGGTTAAGCGTGGATGATTTTATTGCTCCGCTCTTTGTGATGGAGGGTCAGAATGAGAAAGTGGAAATTCTGTCTATGCCGGATTACTATCGTTACACGCTCGACCTGCTGATGGATGAGGTTCGTGAGATTCAGGAACTCGGTATTCCTGCGGTTCTTTTGTTTGCAAAAGTACCTGATGACAAAAAAGACAATGAGGGCACGGAGGCGCTCGATCCCAACGGACTGATGCAGAAATCAGTGAGATCCATCAAGGAAAAATTTCCGGAGATGGTTGTGATGACCGACGTGGCGATGGATCCTTATTCAAGCTACGGGCACGACGGCGTGGTTGAAGATGGTAAAATTGTAAATGACAAAAGCGTGGATATTCTGGCAAAGATGGCTGTGAGTCATGCCGAGGCCGGTGCCGATTTTGTGGCACCGTCTGATATGATGGACGGCAGAATTTTGGCCATGCGTGAGGCACTTGAAGAGGCTGGGTACCCGGATACCGGGATTATGGCGTATAGTGCTAAATATGCATCCAGTTATTACGGGCCGTTTCGTGATGCTCTCGATTCAGCACCCGGATTCGGAGATAAAAAAACGTACCAAATGGACCCGTCAAACGTTAAGGAAGCTGTAAAAGAGGCGGTAACAGACGAGCAAGAAGGTGCAGACATTATCATGGTGAAACCGGGAATTCCATATTTGGATGTAGTACGCGCTGTAAAGGAAGCGGTGAATCTTCCTGTTTCCGTTTACAATGTTTCCGGAGAATATGCCATGATTAAAGCCGCTGCCGAAAAAGGCTGGCTGAATGAAGAAGAGGCGATGATGGAAGCGCTGATCGGCATTAAAAGAGCCGGCGCAGACTTGATCGCAACCTACTTCGCCAAAGATGCAGCAAAGATTTTGAAGAAGTAAATGGCTTCCCCTCTCCAGAGGGGACTTTTTAAAAGAATATTTAAAACAAACCACGTAATTAAGTTCAAAAAATGAAAAGAGTACTTCTATTTTTAGCGACAAACCTGGCAATTATAATCGTTGCCAGTATTACCCTCTCTATTTTGGGAGTGGATTCCTACCTCGATGAAACCGGAACCGGCCTGAATCTTCAGGCACTGCTGATCATCTGTTTTGTATTTGGCATGGGCGGTTCGTTTATCTCGCTGCTGCTGTCTAAGAAGATTGCCAAGTGGTCGATGAAGGTTAAAATTATTGACAAACCGCAAAACTCTCGTGAAGAGTGGCTGGTTCGAACCATTGAAAAGCAGGCAAAGGATGCCGGAATCGGGATGCCTGAAGTGGGTATTTTTGAAGCGCAGCAGGCAAATGCGTTTGCAACAGGCTCTAATCGAAACAAGGCGTTGGTAGCTGTGAGCAGTGGAATGATGCAGCGATTTGATCAGGCCGAAATTGAGGCCGTTTTGGGTCATGAGGTGGGGCACGTGGCCAACGGCGACATGATTACCCTGGCCTTGATTCAGGGCGTGGTAAACACATTCGTGATGTTCCTGGCACGGGTGATCGGCTTTGTGGTGGATCGTGTGGTGCTGAAAAACGAGCGCGGACTTGGTATCGGATACTTTTTGACGACAATTGTCGCGGAAATTGTTCTGGCCATTCTGGCTTCTACAATCGTATTCTGGTTTTCAAGAAGACGTGAGTTTCACGCGGATGCAGCCGGAGCTCGGTTGGGCAGCCGTCAGGGTATGATCGGTGCATTGCAGAGGCTAAAGGCTGAATCACAGGTACCGAATCAGCTGCCGGAATCGATGCAGGCATTTGGAATTACCGGTGGCAAACGCAGCGGACTGAAGGCACTTTTCATGACTCACCCTCCGCTGGAAGATCGAATTGCTGCTCTTCAAAATATGAGTGATTAATCAGAAATTAGTCGCGAGTCTTGAGTCGTGAGAGCGCCCTCAAGACTCGCGACTCAAGACTCAAGACTATGATGCTGAACAAAAGCGAATTTCTCTTTAAGCGGGCACAGGAATTTATACCAGGTGGGGTCAACTCTCCGGCGCGGGCTTTCAAATCGGTTGGAGGAATACCGGTCTTTTTCAATAAGGCGAAGGGATCAATCATTATCGATGAGGACGAGAATGAGTATATCGACTATGTAGGCTCCTGGGGGCCCATGATTCTGGGGCACGCCTACCCGCCGGTGATTAAGGCTGTTCAGGATGCATCGTTTAATTCCACATCGTTTGGGGCTCCCACAGAGATTGAGATCAAGATGGCGGAACTGGTTCGCCAAATGGTTCCAAATGTGGAAAGAGTTAGAATGGTGAACTCCGGTACCGAGGCATGCATGAGTGCTATTCGGGTGGCTCGAGGTTACACCGGAAAAGAGAAGATCATCAAGTTTGAAGGGAACTACCACGGGCACGGCGACTCATTCCTGATCAAAGCGGGAAGCGGAGCGTTGACTCTGGGGAAACCGAGTAGCCCGGGTGTGACTGAGGGAACGGCCAAGGATACGCTGAATGCCAATTACAACGATCTGGACAGTGTTGAGAAGCTTCTCAAGAAAAATAAGGATAACGTTGCAGCAATAATTGTTGAACCGGTAGCCGGAAATATGGGATGTATCCCGCCACAGCCTGGATTTTTGGAAGGACTGAGAGAACTCTGTGATGAACACGAAGCCGTTCTTATTTTTGATGAAGTGATGACAGGTTTCCGGCTTGCACGGGGCGGCGCCCAGGAGCGGTATGATGTTTGGGCTGATCTGATTACCTATGGTAAAATTATCGGCGGTGGACTTCCGGTCGGTGCATTTGGCGGTAAGAAAGAGATCATGGATGTGGTTGCCCCGGTTGGCGATGTCTATCAGGCGGGAACGCTTTCCGGCAATCCGCTGGCAATGAGTGCCGGTTATGCACAGCTCAGTGCTTTGGATAAGCATCCGGAGATCTATGTGGAACTGGAAGAAAAGACCGAATATCTGAAACGACGTTTAAAACTGATTTTAAACGAACATGAGCTGGACTACTTCATGAATCAGGTGGGTTCGATGATAAGTATCTTTTTTACACCTGAGGTGGTAACCGACTTCAATACGGCAAACACTACCAATCAGGAGTTTTTCAAAGTGTTTTTCCACGAAATGCTGAAGCGGGGAATCTACCTGCCGCCCTCTCCATTTGAAAGCTGGTTCCTGGCAAATACACTCACGTATGATATGCTGGATGAAACAGTTCAGGCCGCTGATGAAGCTCTTGGTATTGCAAAATTGGAGATTGAGAAGTAAAGAAGTTCAACCTGGTGTTCTTATGATGAGCGAAAACCGGAATCTTAAAAATTTCGGTTTTCGTTTTTTTGAGCATCCACACCTATAGAGATACCATATTTATTTTGCTCCCAACCGCATTTTTGCTTGTTCAATATCTATTACAGCTCTCAGATCGCCACAGATATAGTTATTCACCTGCAAACCGGCACTAACTCACAGTCTGTCCCGATGTATTCAATCAAGAAAGTAATTATCGGGTGTCCCTTTAGGATTCATACGCATAGATTTTCTTTTGATAATCTTCTAAAGACAGTAAGCTGGAATTAACTACTGCAAAAACCCTAAAAGGGTGATACAACAGTTCCTGTACCAACCCCAAGGTACAATGCAAAGAAACCCGGGGTGTAAGACGCAATCCCAATGAGCCGCCGAACAGAGAGAGTTGTTTAAAATCAATAACCAACAAAGGCTGAAATACAAAGAATAAAGAACGGCTCACCTATTTCATCCCATGCTGGGGTAAAGCTCTTCTCGTGCAGTCCGGTCGGATCTAAACACATAGATTTCCAAAAGACAACCCCTAAAATGCAAAAAGCTGCTATTCATAATTTCAAATAACCCTGAAAGGGTGACATAGCAGTAGCCCCGGGTGCATCGTAGAGAAACCCGGGGTGCAAGACGCAATCCCAATGAGCCGCCGAATAGAGAGAGTTATTTGAAATGAATAACAAACAGAGGCGGAAATACTCTGAGACAGGAAACCTTCAAGGTTTAAGCAACGAAAGAACACATCTTTCAGTTACTAAATCAGGATTTGAACAAACTGAATTCATGTGCCTCAAAAAGATTCCACATATGATATTATTATTGCCGGTTGCGGTTGTTCCGGACTGAGCCTGGCGTGGAATCTGTATAAATTAACGGGCGATCGATTTTCGATTTTAATGGTCGACAAATCCTTCAGCAAAAGAGAGAAGAAAACCTGGTGTTTCTGGGATGAGGATCTCCTCCCGGAACCTGTTAAAGTAACAACCGGATGGAACCGCCTTCACTTTGGAAGCGAATTGCTGCAGAAGAATGATGAATTGCGACAATTTCAGTATAAATGCCTCACTAGTTACTCCTATGATGACGAGATGATGGAGGTGTTAAGAAAAGTTGAAAATATTGATTGGGTTGAGACTGATATAAAGAATATCATCGAAAACAATTCATCTGCAATTGTTGAAACAGGCAAGGGAAACTTCAGAGGCGGCAAAATATTTCAGAGTGTGTTCAGAACAGAGAATTTAAATAGTGAAGGAGAACTCAGGCAGCACTTTATCGGATGGGAAGTGAATGCAGATAAAGACATTTTTGATGAAGAAGCCGCAACTTTGATGGATTTCAGAGTTGATCAGAAAGGGGCAACAGCGTTCATGTATCTGTTGCCTTTTGGTTCACAACGCGCCCTGGTGGAGTACACCCTGTTTTCAAATCAATTGCTGGAAAAGAGTGAATATGAAACGGAGATCAAATCCTATCTGAAAGAGAAATTTTCACTTGAGGATGGCGAGTATAAAATCCGGGGAAAGGAGAAGGGTTCGATACCGATGGTTGAAAACCATTATCAATTTAAATCCGGAAATTATGTTTACAATATTGGAATGGTATCCGGCTGCACCAAACCCACAACCGGATACACGTTCAGCCGAATTCACAGGATGAGCCGAAGAATTGCGGAGCAGCTATCAAAAAACGAGGAGCCAGATGTGAAGGAGATATCACCCGGACGGTTTCGTTTTTACGATATGCTTTTGCTGGATATCCTGAATGAAAATCCCGGCGCTTCAATTAAGATATTCTCTGAGCTGTTTGAAAAGAACTCAATGGACTCAATCCTGAAATTTCTGGACGAGAAGTCCGGTGTTTGGGAAGATGTCCGGTTGCTGTTATCTCTGCCCTGGCATCCATTTTTACGGGCGCTCTGGCGTTCCCGATCAAAACTTCTAAAAGGTACATTTTAATGATGAACAAATCTCAGGCAGCAGAATTAATCCCTGAAACACGGAAGCGTTCTATGTTTCTGGTTTTGTCCGCTTTTACACTGGCTATTGCGTTGATCTATGCATTTGGGATCGGTCTGCCATACAGTGTTGAGATCGGAATATTTGCAATTTTTGTAGTTTTGACCGGAATTCCCCACGGAGCTGTAGATCACATTGTGGCCGCAGATGTTTTCGGATTAAAACAGACATTCAGCGATCAGGTCAGATTTTATGGTACGTATCTGCTGACTATGATTGCTCTCGGGGCTGTCTGGATTATGAGCCCGGTTACTGGATTTATCATCTTCATTGTAATTTCCGTATTTCATTTTGGTCAGGGAGATCTGAACTGGATGACAAAAGGCGTAAGCACAGCCCTCTCCTGGATGCTGTATATTTCCCGGGGAGTTATGCTGATTACCGTACCGGTTATCGCTCATCTCGAAATAACGGCGCCGATCATCGAGGCGGCAGCGGGTTTTGACCTTTTTGAGCAAGGCTGGCTGGTGGAAAATGCGCTGTTGATTTCACTTGTCTCTATTGCTCAGCATTTCGTGTTGATGATATTTCTTGCCGGCCGGGTAAGTAAACGTTACCTGGTTCAGGAATATATACTGGTTGCTTTATTGGCACTGATATTTCTTTTTGCACACCCGCTGGTCTCTTTTGGGATCTACTTTGGAATATGGCATTCGCTGAATCACTTCTTTGAACTGCGGGATCATCTTTCGGGGCAACAATCCACAACCGGTTTTTTTAGCCTCTATAAGCGTACGGTTCCGTTTACACTTATATCATTTTTGGGGCTCTTCTTCTTGTGGTATCTGTTGGATGTAACTGGATCAGAGAACCAGATGATCAGCTTGCTCTTTATTCTGATCAGCGTCCTTACTCTTCCGCACATGCTTCTCATCAATCAAATGTATCAGAAAAAATAATTCTAAACGGAAATTACACATGGACTATCGGAAAAAATGGAAAAGGCTGTCACTTATGGGAGTGGCACTGGTTGGGCTGGGAATTAATTTTGTGGCAGAGGCTACGATTATCAAGGGTGCTTCCCCCGTCGATGCGAGTTTTGGATATATGGCCAAATGGTTCTGGACCGGGCTGTTCGGAATTGCATTCATAAACGCCGGAATCTGTTCCATTGCTGAGGCGGTAAAGAATAAGATCTATCACGAACAATACCTGAAGAGTAAATAGAGATTATCGGGGTCAGCGCTCTAAGACAAGTTAGATCTGGTTGAGTATGTAACACCCACGGACTTTCAAGAAAATATGACCTCAAATAAATAAAGCCCGCACCTTTACAGGCACGGGCTGTGCGGAATAGTCGACTTCACCCAGAATTAACTGGTTGTAGTCAATGTATCGTAATCGTAACCTTCAGCTTTACTCATTTCCTGTGCAGTAAGCGTCAGCAGAATTCCGTAAATCACTTTAGAACTCACATCAGCAACTGTATATGTAATATGACGTGCAACTACGGCTGATTCTGACAGAGCCGGTTCGAGGCCGAAGCTGAACAGGTACGGCATCAGATAAGCACCCGGGTAGAGCATCCAAGAGAAAAGGAAGAGTTTCCAGATGGTTCCCAGATACTTCTGAGCTTGTGCCGGAGCACCCTCCTGACCTTCCGTAATTACCCTCTTCATGAGAATAAGAATGTGGAAGAAGAAGACTGTTGAAATAGCTCCCCAGATAAAGAAAACAGTAGGGTTGGTTACTTCATAGAACTGTCCGATATATCCCGTTACGATCATAGCAGTTCCGGAGAACCAGAAACCGTTACGGATAGAACTGAAGTTACTTTTTGTCAGGGTAACGACAAAAAGTATTTGAAATAGCAGCATCGGTACATCAATGAGCCAGTTCAGATAGCGATACCCGTTGTTGAACAGGTCAGCGTCACCGCTTAATACGTAAACACCGGAACTTGCATCGAACGTAAATGCGGATGTCCAGTTATTAGCCTGTACAAAGAGCAGCAAGAACGCAGAGACCATAACCACCACAGATAGAACCGACGAGATTCGATACTTTGGTGATACAGTCTTCATTGTAAGTATAAAGTACAACAGCGAGGCGAGCATAATTGCATAACCGAGAGTGAGAACATGAGCAGACATTTGATATGCCATCTCAGTGAAACCACCCTCTGCTCCTACGTAGTTCTCGAAAGTTGCATTTCCAAGATTATTCATGATAGTAGATTAGGTTAAGGATTGTTGCTATTAATTTTTTATTGATAGATTAACAACTTTCAAAAAAACTTAAGCAATTGTTATATCGTTCCATATTTTTAAATATATGTTACTCAATGATTTATAAGAATATTAGAAGGGTATTCCGTCTATAAGTCAAAATATTTTCGGTTTTGGCTGGTCTGCACTGATCATGCAGGAAACAATATTTATGACTGCTACAGATTGTGTATTTTGTACCAACTGAATTTTAAAGCAAAATCATTCCATGCGAAACGACGAAGTTATAAAGAGTATCCGGTACATCTTAGATCTGGATGATGCAGAGATCGCCAAAATTCTGAAGCTTGCAGATTATCAGCCAAGCAGAGATGAAGTATCCGAAATTTTTAAGGATGAAAAAGAAACCATTACCAAAATTGACGGGTCAGAAGTTCAGAAGGATACGGACCACAAACTCACCGCTCATTTTTTAGATGGCGTTATTTTCCAGCTCAGGGGCAAAAGTGATAAACATCCGCCACAGCCGATACAGACTCCGGTTACCAACAACATTGTGTTGAAAAAGCTGAGGGTGGCATTTAAGCTCAAGGATACGGATATCATCAACATTCTGAAGGATGAAGGATTGAGTATTAGCAAATCGGAACTGAGTGCATTTTTCCGGGATGATACTCATCGCAATTACAAAAACTGCGGAGATCAGGTTTTGCGCTATTTTCTGAGAGGACTGGCCAAGAGACACCGCGGTGAGTAAAACGTGTAAGGTGTAACTTCTGCTATACCTGGATAAATCCCGGGCTCGTTTATAAAACCCATGAATGGGTTTTTGCTTGTATCTTAAAGACATGGTACTTCTACCTGACTTAAGGCTCTTTATAGTGCGCCAAACCTACTATCCTATGACACGGCGATTCAGGGACTCATAGAAATACCATGTCTCTCATCAATGCAACTTCTTCATGAAATGTACATTCAAAGCGCCTATCTTGTTTCGTCTCGTTAATGGATCATTTTCATGAATAAATCTGCCTTAGCAACTGTTTTTCTTGTTGTTGTTATCGACCTGCTTGGGTTTGGTATCATCCTGCCGCTGCTTCCTTTTTACGCACAGGAGTTTGCAGCATCTGCGGTCATGATTGGGCTACTCTATAGTGTTTATTCGTTTATGCAGCTTATTTTTTCTCCTATCTGGGGAAGCTGGTCAGACCGCATCGGGCGGCGGCCGATAATGCTGATGAGCACAATGGGTGCCGTTATCGCCTATATTATATTTGGTCTGGCTGAAACACTTGGTGTTCTCTTCTTCTCCCGATTGATTGCGGGAATGATGGGCGGAAATATCTCCACTGCACAGGCATACATTGCAGATGTGACCGACAGCGCTAACCGTGCCCGCGGCATGGGGCTGATTGGAGCCGCATTCGGAATCGGTTTTGTGATTGGTCCCGCAACGGCTACGGGTCTGATACATCCTGCATTTCACGAGATGGTAGCCAACGCAGGTTTTACCGATTTCGCCGCCTGGATGGGTGAGAACCGATACGCACTTCCCGGATTTTTTGCAGCTTTTCTCTCCTTTTGTAGTTTTTTGATGGTGCTCTTCAAACTTCCGGAAACTGTAGACACCTCCAAACCAAGGGAGAAAGTTTTCAGGCGGCCGAGTGTATTTACACCTAAATTCTGGCGCCTGCTGGCTGATCAAAAAGGAAAATCGGCCCGAGGCTATTTAATTCCGCTGGTAATAGGGTTCTTTCTTCTCTCGTTCGGGGAGTCGAGTCTTTACAGTGCCTTTCCACTATTTGCAGAGGGTGAACTGAATATGACCGCCGAGCAGGTGGGAATTCAGTTTTTCTATATTGGCATTATTGCAGTGATTATTCAGGGTTTTATGATTAAACCATTGACTAATGTCTTCTCTGAGGAAAAGCTTTTTTTAGTTGGTAATATTTTGATGGTCACCGGTCTCGGATTGATCCCTTTTTCAACCAGCATGCTCACACTTGCACTTTTTCTGGGTTTGATGGCGCTCGGTAAAAGTTTGAATACTCCGACGATCACCAGCCTGATTTCGAAAGAAGCGGATGCAGATAATGTGGGAGCCGTAATGGGCGCTTCACAGGGTTTATCAGGGCTCGGCCGGATGATTGGCCCGACCTGGGGCGGTGCGCTCTTTGCAGTCTATTTTGGACTGCCCTTTGTAGCTACGGCGATCATTGTAGCAGCTACGATTTGGATTGCTTTCGGGTTGATTTCGAAATCTGAATAATTACAAGCCTGTAAGCGTACCGACAACTGTCGGTACCTGACTGCGTTTGAATGTTATTGCCACGGCACATCTTTTGACGCGAAGCGAAACACGGAATGGCACAGAATAATAAAAAATAACATGGCAGTTTTGTTTAAGTAGATTTCGGAATTCCAACGCTATGGTGTAATGGGGTTGGAACTAAATCTTTGACATATGATCTGTTTCTGGCTGTACAAGCACTCCGGAGGAGTGGCCTGTTTATAGAACCGATGGCGGTTAAAAAAACCATCCGCCGAATAGAGGGATAGGCTCGGAGGATTGCCCGGAGTTGAGGCGGTGTCTATATGAATGAGGTTAATCAATACAGCATTCAGAGTAGGTTAAAGATCTTCATTTGCAGCTGAGCTGCGGAGTTGTCGTTAGCGGAGCAGAGCTCCGCGACGAGGTGAGGTTCGCCTGTTAGTGAGTTGGGTGCACTAAATTCTGTTCTTATTTTAATAGAAATACCATGTCTGTCTAAACAGAAACACTCCGGAGGAGTGGCCTGGGTATAGAAAAAATGGTGGTTAAAATAACATCCGCCGAATAGAGGGATGGGCTCGGAGGATTGCCCGGAGTTGAGGCGGTGTCTATATGAATGAGGTTAATCAATACAGCATTTAAAGTAGATTATGGATATCCATTTGCAGCTGAGCTGCGGGGGTTGTCGTCACCGGAGCAGAGCTCCGCGACGAGGTGAAAAGACATGGTATTTCTGCGAGTCTCTGAATCGACTAATAGAAGGTTAGCAGAATAGGTGTACGTTAAACGGCCTTAAGTCAGATAGAAATACCATGTCTATCCGGATCAAATTCCTAGAGCTTTTCCCTATCCCGTTTTGCCAGCTTTGCCACAACAAGATCATAGGAATCCTTGATCCACTCCTTGATCAAATTATCCGGCAGGTTATGCTGCATGCTTACTGTATTCCAGTGTTTCTTATTCATATGGTAGCCCGGCAGAACCAGTCCGGGATACTCCTCTCTCAGCTCCAGTGCTTTTGCAGGATCGCATTTCAGGTTGATGCTTTCAAAATCATCCACATCACAAAGGGCAAACATCTTTCCCATTACCTTGAAAACAAGCGTATTTTCATCAAACGGAAACTCTTCGGTTACGCCTGAAAAGAAGAGACAGTATTCACGAAAGGACTCAATATCCATAATTGAATCGTATAAACGGTTAGTTAGGATTGGTGAACACTGCTTTCACAGGGTTCCAGTTCAAATTCAATGGCGGAGTGAGTGATATCAAAGCGATCAGAAAGCCGTTGTTTCAACTCGGATTTTATTTTTTCCAGCTGGCTGCTTTGCGACTCTTCAATGTAAACATGGCACTCCAGCATTTTTTGGTTTTCATCGATTTTCCATACGTGAATATGGTGAACATCCTGCACGTGTGAAACAGATTCCAGCTCGTGTTTGATCGAATCGACATCGATATCCTCAGGAGTGGCCTCCATAAGTATAGAAATGGTTTCCTTTAGCATTTGGTAGCAGGAATACATGATATAAATCGCAATTCCGATGGTTAAGATCGGGTCGATGATGAAGAGGTCGTAGTAGAGGATTAAAACCCCGCCGGCAATGACTGCAAAAGAGGCTGCCGCATCTCCAATCAGATGGACATAGGCGCTTTTTACATTCAGGCTTCTTTTTGAATCAGAATGGAGAATATATACAGAGAGCACATTGCCGGTCAGCCCGACCAGGGCAACCCAGAACATGATGCTTCCGTCTATTTCCTGTGGCTCCAAAAATCTTTCTATTCCCTCTTTTACCAAAAACAGGGAGACCGCAATAAGAATGATCAAATTGATAAATGCCCCGATTATGTCTGCACGACGATAACCGAATGTCATCTGTTTGTCAGCACTTTTATTGGCATACTTCCGGGCAACGAGTGATACTCCTACAGACCCGGTGTCGCTGAGATTGTGAACCGCATCAGAAATAAGTGCCATACTGTTTGAGATGAATCCCCCAATAAGCTGAGCGATGCTGATCCCGAGGTTCAGAAAAAATGTAATCCAAAGGCGGGAAATCGTTTTGCCGGTATGATCGTGAGTATGAGAATGTGCCATGGTTTTTAACCATCTATGACGAACTGAAACAGAATCATTGCTGCAGCTGTGACCGTCATGATAGCGTAAATTTGCTTTATGCCTAGTTCTTCTTTTGCTTCCGGGATCAACTCTTTAAAAACCATCCAGAACATGGCGCCTGCTGCAAGCCCCAGCCCGAAAGGCAGAAACTCTTTAAAGATCAGTACGAACAGGAAGGCCGGAATGGCCATGAGTGGTTGGGGCAAACTGCTGAAAATACTCCAAAATGCAGCTTTTCGAACACTTGTTCCTCTTGGAATCAGAATCAAACTTATAGCCAGACCTTCAGGAATGTTATGAATGGCAATAGCGATAGATATAAATGCGCCAAATGAGTGGCTCTCACCAAATGAGACACCAACACCAATCCCTTCAGCAAAGGAGTGCACGGTCATGATCCCCACAATCATCAGCATTTTAACGGCATCTGCACCCTGTACCTTACCAATGGAATACTCTTCATCTCTGTTTTTGAGAAATTTTTGAGAATAGTAAACCAAGACTCCTCCTACTGCGGCTCCTGCAATAACTCTAAGGTAAGCGTAGGTTACACCTTCTGTTGTAAATCCTTCATACACCAAACCAATACTGGCTCCGAACATGAGCCCGGCTGCCATAGCGTTTCCAATGCCGAGCCATTTATTGTCGAACTTCTTTACAAACAGAAATGGAAGCGCCCCGAAGCCGGTTGCCACGGCAGTAATCGATGCGGCAACAAAGACATGAAAAACGGTGACAGTACCATCCGACATATCACCGATCACCCAAAATGCACTTCCGATAACGGCTGCAAACAGTACGAAAGCAGTGAGACTGTCTAAAAGCAGATGGTTGTTGTTCCGGCTATTTTGACTGCCTTTTGAAGACATTTACGTGAATATAATTCTGTTTGTCTATGGTAACCCTCAAAACAGTTATACAATTTAAAATAAAAGGATTAAATGAATTTAGTATGAGTAGTTGAATGCTTCAGCTACTCACAGAATCCAGGGCGTTAGGCTGTCAATAAAGAGAAGGAAGTGCCTTTTTGGTATCATTATTGAATCAGAACCGATACGTATAATTAACTTTTACAGCTGCTTGAGACTCAATCGCCTCTAATCGGTTTCCTGTATCGATCCAGTTACGGGAAAAGACAAGAAACAGATCCGAACCCGGAGTAATCGTCCATCTAAACCGGTTGTAGAGACCCAGAAGTTCGCTTAAATCATCATATTGTACAATCTGTGTAAAAGCAATATCGGGTGTTAAATCTATATTGCTGCGAACCACAAAGAGGTTGGTAGTAAATGATGTTTCAGGAAGCTCCACATAACTGTTTGACCAATTGGCGGAGAGATTAATGCCGATGAAAGGCCGGATAGTACCTTCAAGCTGCAGTGCCTGGCGGGTACCGGTCCAAAAACCTTCATAACCATATTCAATTTCTCCTGATATTTTTCTGAAACCGGCTGTTTCAAATTCACCATTTACACCCCAGTTTTTGTATTTCCCCGGCAGTATAATCACAGTTCCGTCACGTAAAATGTCAAACCCCTCATAGATCCTTTCGAAGTTTCTGTTGATACTGAATTCAATCTGTTCTCCACTTTCAAATTGAATTTGGATGGGGGTTAGAGTGGTGTTAATGGTTTCCGGTTCAAAATCCAGATTAGTCAGGAGTTCATACCTGAGCTGTACTTCCCAGAAGCGGAGTATGGAATTTTCAGGAAAAACCCAGTTGTATCCTGTGGTCGGTTGCAGCCTTCGAAAGCCATTTCTGGGCGTGAATCCAACTGCAGGGTTAAATGAAGAGCCGAATTCCCTGTATGATACCCAACTGTAAAAAGGGAAATTCGGATAGTTAAGCCGGATTCCCCTACTTGTGCGATCCCAGAATTGATTTGTTAACCCTGAACTTCCTTCATTGTGCCAAACGAAAAAGGCTTGTAATTGCAAATTTTTGTTTCCCAGGAATGAAGAGGTTCCCAATTCAAGGTCTGTTCCCAATGTATGATCTGTATCAAGTGGACTATTACCGGCCTGACCGCGGCGTGTGTAAATAAGTCCAACGGAACTTTCCGAAAAAATATTTTGGGATAGGCGGGCAGCCGTGAAGTCTTCTGACGGATTGAGGTCACTTTCACCAGTCCGGATTTGATACAGACCCATATTTGTATTTCCATCCCGTCCCAAAATTCGCAGCCCTCCGTTGATGGGAACAGGTTGTCCTCCCACGAGACCGATTCTCCTGCTGAAGAAAGGTTCTACACCACTGGACGGTACAAAACTGAATATCCCTGAACCTTCAAGAAAAAAGTCACGCTGTTCCGGAAACCGTAAAGGGAATCGGGTTAAATTAACCCGGCGCTGGTCCACCTCAGTTTCTGCAAAATCTGTATTCACGGTAAGGGATGTTCTAATGCTAGGAGTAAAACTATAGGTCACATCGAACCCCGCATCCATGGATTTGTCGATAGAACGATTTTCGCCTGAAGGGTTGCTCATGCTTCTTGTACCGGTTGCAAACGGTTTAACTTCCAGTCCCAGCCCCTGAGACAAGTCGGTGAGGCCTGTGAGTGTTCCTGCATTTTGTGGACGAAAAAGCCCTTGATTTCGTCTCCATCCCGACCAGAGAATTTCTTCATTATTCCTTCGTATCGTTCTCTGAAAGTTTATTCCCCAGGATTTTATTTCCGGATCAAAATCGATGGATCGAAATGGAATACGGATTTCTACGGACCAACCCTGATCAGTTATTTGAGTTTTAGCATCCCATATACTATTCCAAGCCTTATTCAGTTTGGTTCCCTGGCCAACGGTTAGCAGACCGTCGCCACGCAGTGCGGCAGGATTTGTCTCAAAAAAATAGGCATTTCGTCCGTTGTTGAAAGTATCAAGAATCCACATAAATCTATCGTCAGCTCCAAGTCCCTGGTCTCTTCTTTTCTGATAAGCCAATATTTGATCAGGGTTTCGGTCGTAGAGCATTGCGCCGATGTACAAATTGGCCTCGTCGTACGCAATATAGATTTCGGTCTTTTCAGTAGGATCTCCGCCCTCTTGTGGTTCCTGCTGGGTGAAGTTTGTTATGGGCGTTACATGTTGCCAAAATGATTCATTTAAAATACCATCGATTTGGATGGACTCATTCCCTGAGAGTTTGTAGGCTTCCACAGTATATTCAGAATCTACTCTTTGAATAGCCTGTTTAGCCATTAAGTCTGTACAAACGAACAGATAAAGAATAGTAGTAAATAAGAGTTTTGATGAGTTATTCATTTAACAAAAGTAATCAGTACGGGATGATTGCAATCTAAATGAGTGCAGTGTTTGTTTACAGAGAACCAATTTTTGGATCGATAGGAAAGCTATATCTAAAAGTAAATATTTGCATTTTCTATGATATGTTGCTCCTGTTATTCTTGACTTTTCAGGATGCTAACTGCAAAAAAGATCCATCCCAGAATAAACGCGACTCCTCCAAGCGGGGTAACAGCTCCCAGCCACCCTGTATCAGTAAGAGTAAGAATGTAGAGGCTCCCGGAAAATATTATAATACCGGCAATGATCATTCTGCTGCTCCATTTCAGCCAGGTCGAATCTATCAGGTGATAAGAGGCGGCGCCAATCAACAGTAACCCAAGCGCGTGATAGAAATGATAGTCAACGGCGGTTTTGTAGACCTCAAAACGATCGGGAGAGAGCATATCCTGTACGATATGGGCACCGAATGCACCGAAGCCGACCGCAAGTGCCATGAAGGTGGAGCCGGCAATGAGAAGAGATGTTGGTTTCATAGATAATCAGATTGAGCAGATTTCAACAGTTGGCTAAATATTCAAAACAATATTGAAGATAAGAAGAAATTTAGCCGGTTTTCAGTCCATTGGATTTATAATCCGTACCGGCGTAATTGGGAGTAAGAAAAGATATTCTGCCTTTATGCCGTCCCTCCGGGACTTAATAAATTTGTTGCGATTGCTTATCTACCCACATTTTGTCCCTGGCGGGATAAGGAATTATAAAGCGTAAGAGTATTTAAAATTTTGACATTGAAAATATATTCAATTGATCATTCCAAGGCTGATTTAAATGTGAAATCAACAATTATGCAGAATTAATCCCGTGTCTAACGGCACGGAGGCGAATGGTAATGACAATTTTTCTACCCATATTCCGTCCCTAATGGGACGGGCGGGGAATATTATCAAAGATGTAATTCACACAATATTTGAGCTAAAACTCTTTTTGTCCCGCCAGGGACAAAACATGGGTAGAAATCAGGATGCTTCCCTCCATAATCAGCGTGTCGTCAGGCCGCGCCCGCCTACCGGCTGATACGCAATATGATCGATTCTTTTTTGCGTCCTCCTCGTCTCCGAGGTGAACCAAATCATCCCTCAAACCCGATCGCTTTATGGGTACCGTCGCAAAATGGCTTGGTGGATGAGCCGCCACACCGGCAGAGTGCAACTCCTTTATTAGATGTGTGCTCCCCGAATTCGGGCGATTCCATTGTGTAATGTCCCTCCAGTATAGCCGGCCCACTTTTCATCAGCTTGATCAAAAGCCTGTCATGGTTTTGTTTATCCGCCGGGGGCATCTTTTCTCGGTTGGCGCTGGCATCTGCATTCCAGTCAATGGCTTTGTGGCTGTTGTCGCAGGCGGGTTTATTTCCCGATGCCCCACAGCGACAAAATGCGAACCGGGTGTCTTTCAAAACGGTATTTCCTTCATGGTCCAGAACTTCCAGGTCTCCGAAAAAGTAGACCGGGCCATTTTCATTGAGCTTAATCCGGTTTTTGGAGGAGGGCTTTTCGCTGCGATCTGATAATTTCATTTCATAATGCAGTGCTCCGGTCGGGCACCTCTCAATCACATCGGCAACCTTATCTGCAGAGTCATTTTCGGGCTGAATCCACCGGCGCTTGTCGGGGTCAAAAACATTGGGAAGTCCCTTTACACATTCGGCTGCGTGGATACAGCGTTTCAGATCGTAGGTTACCTTGATCTCATCACTTTCATAACTGTGAACTTTATTTTCCATAACTCTGCCTTGTTAAAAGATTGATAGGTGGTTGCATCAATTAACGTAATTAACCACAGAAAAGAAATTCAGAGAGTAGCTCTAAGATTCAGAAAACGTTGCAGTCAAATTCTTTCGATAATTTCACCGCACCGCATCATCCGGTCGCCGTGGTAGGGATTGGCAATCTCTTCTTCCCTGCTGAGCCAGTCGGCCGATCCCCCGCGAACCATCGGGCAGCTTTGATGGTACACCGTATATCTCACCGGCCGGAAAGTTTTGACCAAGTCAATCATCGCTTCGGAAAGGGTTTCAAAGTAGAGTCGCTGTTCTTCGATATCCTTTTCATTTGCAATCCGGATGCTTTCATCGGTGAGTGATCGGCTGTACGTTTCCCAGATGGTGAGGGTTTCGCTGCTTAATCCGGCCGGATCGATGTCGTTCAAAAACTGATGCAACGATTCCGATTGTTCTGCAGCTGATTCTGCGTCCGTATCAACCAAGGCATCCTTAAGTTCAAAGTATTGCTCCAGCAGGTCGGCCAGCTGTCCGTCAAATGCGGATGTGGATTGAATAAATTGCGATTGAAGCTGTTGCTGACGCTGCTCCTGCTGGGCTTCTTCTCTTTCATTGGGTGAACATCCGGTTGTCAGGAATAGAATTGTAAATAGAAGCAGGAAATATTTCATGATATTGTCGGTCATTGAATCTTTTCCCTGAGGATAAAAATTGTCTGCTACATAAAAAAGCCGGAACGATGAACTGCGGAAACGAAACAGCTCACCGACCGGCTTCTAGTTATGAGAACTACCCACGTTCGTCAGACTTTCGGACCTGCAGTGATGATCTCATCACTGCTCTCCTTCTTGTACTTTTCAAAGTTTTTATTGAACAGGTTGCCCAGTTTTTGGGCTTGTTCATCATACGCATCTGGCTTACTCCAGGTATCTCTTGGAATGAGGATCTCAGAAGGTACATTCGGGCAGCTTTTCGGAATACTGAGCCCGAACACATCATCTTTAACGGTTTCTACTCCTTCCAGTTTACCGGAAAGTATTGCATCGATAATGGCACGTGTGCTCTTCAGATTGATACGATTTCCAGTGCCGTACGCTCCACCGGTTAGTCCTGTGTTGACCAGCCACGCTTTGGCTCCATGCTTTCTCATTTTCTCAGCCAGCATCTCGGCATAACGGGCAGGAGGCCATACAAGGAATGCAGCACCAAAGCAGGCAGAGAATGTAGCCTGAGGTTCTGTTACTCCTACTTCTGTACCGGCAACTTTTGCCGTGTAGCCACTGATGAAATGGTACATCGCCTGTTCCGGAGAAAGTTTACTCACCGGGGGCAGAACACCAAAAGCATCGTAGGTCAGGAATATGATATTTTCCGGGTGCCCGGCTTCGCAGGGTATTTTTGCGTTGGAAATATACTCAATCGGATAGCTGGCACGAGTGTTTTGCGTGATGCTTACATCGGTATAATCCACTTTTCGAGTAACCGGATCGTACTCGACGTTTTCCAGAACTGTGCCGAATTTAATGGCATTATAGATTTCCGGCTCGTTTTCTTCGGTCAGGTTGATGGTTTTTGCGTAGCAGCCACCTTCAATATTGAAGACTCCATCGTCACTCCAACAGTGTTCATCATCCCCGATCAGCTTGCGGCTGCTGTCGGCAGAGAGCGTGGTTTTACCGGTACCAGAAAGTCCGAAGAAGAGAGCTACATCATCCTTTTCACCCTCATTGGCGGAGCAGTGCATGGAGAGCACATCTTTTTTAGGCATCAGGTAGTGCATAACTGTGAAGATTCCTTTCTTCATTTCACCGGCATACTCCGTTCCCAGAATGACCATGGTGTTGGTTTTGAAGTTTACATCCACACTGGCATCGGAAGTCATTCCTTCAGTAAACGTATTGGCAGGAAATTTACCCGCATTGTAGACCACAAAGTCGGGTTCGCCAAAATTCTCCAGCTCTTCCCGGGTTGGACGAATCAGCATGTTCTGCATGAAGAGTCCGTGGTAAGGGCGTTCGGCAATAATCCGGACTTTCAGCCGGTATTTGGAATCCCAGCCGGCAAATCCATCCACGACATAGAGTCGTTTTCGTGTATTTAAATAGTCAACGGCTCTGCGGTGGTTGATGTCATAAGTATGCTCATCGAGGGGGATATTGATATCACCCCACCAAAGGTTCTCCTCAATTCCCTCTGTTTTTACAACTCTTTTATCAGCGGGGCTCCGGCCGGTTCGTTTTCCCGATCGCACAACGAGCGCTCCGTTGTCGGTAATTACAGAGCCGGGATCATATTTAATTGCGTCTTCATAAAATTTGCCGGGAGCCGGATTTCGAATGATATTCTCTACTGTGATGTCATGTCGCTTCAGGTTGAATAGTTCTCTTTCCATAATAGTACCTAAGCTTTGGTTGAACTGTTTTGTATAATCCTACTATTATATACAAAACAAAAATGAAGATTAGATTAATAAATTACTCTAAGTTGTTGGAATAGTTTGGATTATACGTTCTTTTAATGGAAAACCGCTTACAGTAATAAGAAAAATTTTCAGGCAGTTATGCCCATTTATGAATCTGCATATGAAAATTCAACTTTTTGGTTGTAGATTTAAAGAACAAATAATTGTTTTAATTAAAACGGGGAGTCTATGAAGGTCGTCGGAATTACGCTTTTACTGTCGGGTCTGTTTTTTTCGTTATACATGTTTCTGTCTGATCCCGGACAGGCATCACCCAGCGTAAGCTGGGCGCCATGGGTTGGCATTCTTGTATTTATAACGGGAGGCGTGACCTACTTTTGGGCAAGAAACGAAGAGTAAATCAAAAAATCCGGAGATTTTTGGAATCACACATCTCCGGATGAAAGTTAATTGTGAGTGTTGTAGATAAACATATCCTGATCATCAAAAATCACGGACTGATAGGTGTTCTCTACAGGCTGGTCCATACCGGGTGAATTAGGCGGCATGCCGGGAACCGAAACACCGATTACGGCCGGACGTTCTGCAAGCAATCTTCGAATATCCTCGACCGGAACATGTCCTTCAATGATGTACCCATCTGCCACGGCCGTGTGACAGGAGCTGAGCTGCCCGGGAACTCCTTTCTCACGTTTCACTTCATTCAAATCTTCAACCAGTTCAGATTTTACCTGAACTCCATTTTCTTCAAGATACTTTGCCCACTCCACACAGCATTCGCAACCTTCAGCGTGATACATCGTCAGTTCGAATGAACCGTCAAAATAGTCGGGCTCTTCATTTTCTGCCGGTTCGGATTGAAACATATAGCTCCAGAAACCTACAGAAGCAATGAGCAAAAGTGTGATAGTAATATAGAATAGTTTGTTTTTCATACGGACTTAATCACTTTGGTTAGCATCTCTTTTACCTGAGTAGCTATCGATTTCAAATTGTCGTTATTCACAACCTGCATGGATGCGACCGGATCCACGGCAGAAACTTCAACCGTACCGTCTTCATGCTCTTCAACAATAACATTGCACGGAAGCATGGTGCCGATTTTATCTTCAGTGGTTAAAGCCTGATGCGCCATTTTTGGATTGCAGGCGCCCAGAATTCTGTATTTTTTAAAATCAATGTCCAGTTTCTTTTTAAACGTATCTTTTACATCAATTTCAGTTAGCACCCCGAACCCCTCTTTTTTCAGCTCATCGGTCACTTTTTGAATTGCTTCATCAAAAGAGCCATCATAATTTTTTGAAATGTAGTAGCTCATAATAGTTAGGTTTTATTAAAATAACGGGTTGAATTGTTTGCAATACCAATAACGTAAATTTACGGCAAAACGTTACTCTCTGAGTAGGATTTTTTTGATTTCGTAAAGTTCCGGAATGACTGCATCCCAGCCCAATGAATCTTTCAATTTTACCCGAAGTGTATCGAGTGCCTGAGGCTCACCGTGAACCAGGTAAAGATGCTCAGGTGCTTTTTCGATTTCTGATATCCAGCTGATCAACTCATCTCTGTCGGCGTGTGCAGAGAGTCCGTCCAGAATGTCAACATGAGCTTTAACGGGGACGTATTTTCCATAAAATTTAATCTCGTCAGCTCCATCCAGCAGCTGCCTGCCGCGAGTCCCTTCAGCCTGAAAGCCTGCCAGGAGGACGGTGGTACTCTCCCTGTCGAGATATTTCTGTAGATAGGTCAGCACCCGCCCGCCGGTGACCATGCCGCTCCCGGCAACGATAATTTTCGGAGCCGGATTGTCAATGATTTCCCAGGTTTCTTTAAATGACTGCACAACATGGAAGCGCTCTGACATCTTTATGGTTTCGTCATCTGTCAGCTTGTGCCAGTTGTGATGTTTGCGAAATACAGCCAGTGCATCGGTTCCCATCGGGCTGTCGAGAATAACGGGGAGAGACTTGGGAATTTTCCCTTGAGATGTCAGCTCCCAGATCATGTACATCAACAGCTGTGCCCGCTCTACAGCAAAACTTGGTATGATCAGGGTTCCGTTTTTCTCAAGTGTGTCGTGAATCACTGTCTCCAGCTTATCCGTCATATCCTCTTTTGGATGGAGACGATCGCCATAGGTGCTTTCCAGGAACAGTACGTCTGCCCGGTCCGGCTTATCCGGGTCCCTGAGAAGCAGATCACCGTCACGCCCCACATCGCCCGAGAAGAGAAAACGTTTGCCGTATGCATCCATCTCGATGAAAGTGGCTCCGAGAATGTGGCCGGCGTATCGAAAGCGTAAGCGGATATCCTCATTGATATCTATCCACTCATTAAGTTTCTTGGGCTTAAATTTTTGAATCGATTTCTCTGCATCGAGTAAGTTGTAGAGTGGTTTGGCCGGCTTATGTTTTGTGAAGCCGTCTTTGTTGGCTCGCTCGGCATCCTCTTCCTGGATTTTGGCACTGTCGCGGAGGATGATCTCGGCAATGTCCAGCGTGGGAGCCGTTCCCCAGATTTCACCCTTGAATCCCATATTGACCAGCCGGGGCAGAAAGCCTGTGTGATCGAGATGACCGTGAGTGAGCAATATCAGATCAATCTCCCCGGTATTTACGGGGAACTGCTGCCAGTTGAGTTCCCGCAGTTTTTTGATACCCTGAAACATCCCGCAATCGACCATGATTTTTTGGTCCGGGAATTCCATCAGATATTTCGAACCTGTAACCGTACCTGAAGCTCCTAAAAAATGAATATTCACAGTTTCGCTCATCATTATCTCCCATGATTGTAGATTTCTTCAGCCTCTTTGGCAATTTTGTTGATGTGTCTCGGGTTAATACCAGCCGATTTCAGAATGTTTTTATCATCAAAAATCTGTTTGCAGAAAATGATGTTACTTTTCAAAAGGCGCTGTTTTTCGGCTTGCTGAAGTGAGGATAGACAGGTTACGGGATGAAGATTCATTCTCCCGATCAGATCTTTTAACCCGTTGTTTTTGGGATAATCCCAGCTCAGTAATTTCAGCCCGACGCAGTTACCGTACGCTTCGGCATCCGCCGTAAAGCGAGTGTTTGTAACTAACCAGCCCTTGTGTGTGTTATTTTTGTGTCCGGCTAGACTGCTCCAATTTTTTCTTACATCCAGAAATCTGGACTGAATATAGAGCGGTACCTGTACATTGCAGCGGTTGTCATTCCGGTTGTGAAACTTGCACTCAACCATGAGATACTCATTCTCCTTATGAGCAACCACGTCCACTTCATGAGTTACACAATCGCCTTTTACCGTCACTCCCACCTCTGTCTCAAACCCGAGTCTGTTCAGAAGTTCACCTACAAATTTTTCAAACGGGAAGCCGGTGGGGCCCAGTTCAAACAGGGCTTCCTTGAGCTTATAGCGTCCGGCGGAGCGCTGAGATTCCGATTTTAACAGACGAAATGCTTCCTTGTAAATTTTTTGAGTGGAGATACCGTCATACAGCATTTCCCGAACCTGCTCTGAGATGTGATCAATCAGGACTGAATCGGCTCCGGCGCTTTTGAGCGACTGCCTCAGTTTTGATTCATCATACTCTTCAGTTTCTCCTGAATATTTTGTGACGTGAACCGGAGCCATAGCAAGTTGGTTTATAGCAGGTTAACTCTCTTATTTAATATACAATGAAATTGGTGTCAAGTCCTGAAGGGTTTTTGAAAACTGTCAGGTCTGATTCATTTAATCACCTAAAAGTCATCAAAGAGTTCGAAGTTTAAATGATTTCGCATCAGTTTAAAATGTTTGTCGTTACTTTATACTTTGACATTATTTGCGATTTCTCAGCTCATTCAGATCGATATCAAGATCAATAGTACCTTTGGCAGCAATCAGGCGTTTTCGTTTCGCTCGGTCAATCTGTGCCTGAAGAGCATCTTTAATGAGCTGACTTTTGGTTTTCGCACCGGTCTCTTTCATCGCCTCGTCGAGCAGCTTTTTAGGGATGTCAATTGTTGTTCTCATAATAAAATGTGTATGAATGCATAGATATCTATGAGTATAATCTTTATTGGAGAGAAATGATTTATAAAACTGCCTGTCTTAGTGTTATGCTTAACAAAAAAGACCTGACAGGTTTTTGAAACCTGTCAGGTCTGAAGTACACTTTTTGATTTCGGAAGTTGTAGCCAACAGCGCAATTTCCGCCTCGAATTCATCACGGCTGAAGCGGCCGTACCTGAACATCCGTGTAGTGGAAATTTTTTGGGCACCTGAGTATATGAACAACAGACGCAGCGAGGTCTTCCGGCAGCAGTTTGTTTTTATTCGATTCGGAGAATCCCGTATCCACGGAACCCGGAGAGAGGCAACTCACCTTCACTCCAAAATCACGAAGTTCCTGGTGGAGTGATTCCGTAATCCCTACCACAGCGAATTTGGTTCCGCAATAGCAGCTCATCCCGGCAATTCCGTTTGTGCCCGCACCCGATCCTATGTTGATGATGTGCCCCTCGTTTTCCTTCTTCATTTGAGGAATGATCCGCTTCGTTGTGTAAAAAATGCCGTGTACATTCAGGTCGAACAGCTCCCGCCATTTGTCGCTCGGCATCTCCTCCATCGGTCCTCGGTATCCCATCCCCGCGTTGTTGATGAGAATGGGGATGGAATTTCCCAACTTTTTTATTGTCTCATCAAACGCATTATCCACGGAGTTTTCGTCAGTAAGATCTGCTTTGATATGGTGAAACCGCTTGTGACTGAAATGATCAGGCGGTGTACGGCTCCATCCGGCAACGGTCACACCTTCTTCAATGAATGCTTTTGAAATGGCCAGGCCAATTCCACGGCTGGCTCCGGTTACAATAGCTGTTCTGTTTTGAATATCCATGGTGTCAAATTTTTTTAAGTTGAAAAGTAGCGTCTGCATCTCCCCTTGAGGGGAGTCCTCCGCTTGCGGAGGGAGGGGTGTAACATTCTAAGAAACTATTCCAAAGTGCGTTTTTGCATATTTTCATACCTCACAATACTCATCATATCACTAATTATCACATCCCATCTCAAACCGGTCCGAATGCAAGCATGGAGTCTGCCACTTTCTTAAAGCCGGCAATATTTGCACCCTTGGCGTAGTTGGTTGATCCATCACCGTTTTCTCCATACTTGATGCATCTGTCATGAATATCTTTCATGATCTCCTTGAGTCTGTCATTTACTTTGTCTGCCGACCAGTTGAGGCGGATGTTGTTTTGCGCAATCTCAAGCCCTGAAACCGCTACGCCTCCGGCATTCGATGCTTTTCCCGGCGCGTATAATATATCCGCTTCCCTGAATAATTTCGTTGCCTCCGCGGTACAGGGCATGTTCGCACCTTCAGCTACCAGAGTGATGCCATTATGAAGTAATTTCCCGGCATCCTCTTTATTGATCTCGTTTTGTGTTGCACAAGGCAGGGCGATATCGGCCTCGATGGACCACGGTTTTTCCCCTTCAAGGTAGGTACATCCATATTCATCCGCATATTCTGAAATACGGCCACGGCGAACTTCCTTGAGGTCTTTGATGAATTTCAGTTTATCCTCATCTATACCCTCTTTATCAAAAACAGTCCCGTCCGAGTCAGACATAGTCACTACTTTGGCACCTCGCTCTATCGCTTTTTCACAGGCGTATAGAGCTACGTTTCCGCTGCCGGATATCAGCACCTTCTTATCCTCCAGACCCTCGCCTGTTTCCTGAAGCATGAAATCCGTAAAATAGATCAGGCCGTATCCGGTGGCTTCGGTTCGTATCAGGCTGCCGCCAAAATCTATCTCTTTTCCGGTGATGGTACCGGTAAATTTATTGGTCATTTTTTTATACTGACCGAAGAGGTAACTAATCTCCCGTTTTCCGACACCGATATCCCCGGCCGGCACATCCGTATCCACCCCGATGTAGCGATGCAGTTCTAACATCAGGCTGTTGCAGAACCGGAATATTTCGTCATCGCTTTTCCCTTTTGGGTCAAAATCTGAGCCTCCTTTGGCACCACCCATGGGAAGATTTGTGAGTGCATTTTTGAAGCACTGCTCAAAACCAAGGAACTTCAGGATGCTTTCATTTACGGTGGGGTGGAATCTCATTCCGCCTTTGTAGGGCCCGGTTGAGTTGTTAAACTGCACTCTCCAAGCTCTGTTCACGTGTACCTTACCGTTATCATCTTTCCAGGTTACGCGAAACCGGATAATGCGGTCCGGTTCAGCCATTCGTTCCAGGATTGCTGACTCCCGGTATGTCTTCGATTTTTCATCATTGATGTACGGAATCACATCGGTGTAAACTTCCTCGACGGCCTGAAGAAATTCCTCCTGATGAGGATTCTGCTCTTCAATTTTACTAAGTACTTCTTTGTAATGATACAAGGGAAATCAGATTATTTAACGTGTCCTTAAATAACTGACATCAGCCCAATATCATTCTGATTGATTGCCTTTAAGCTACGATAAACAAAGGTGGTGATACTCGGGAGTCTTTATTTGTACGTAATCAGAAGTTTTTATTTATCCCTTTTTGATTGTTACTAACCCTGAAAAGACATTACTGATTTAAGCTTCTTATTTCTAAATCATTATCCAGCTCTACCACTGCCATGCTTATACCCGTTGGAGATTCCTGTTCGGGGTGAGCATATCGCGGACAATCACTTTCCAGCCGTCTTCTAACTGCTGAACCTCGTAATAAGGAAAACGGATCCAGTTACGGAGGCCTTGAATGTCGGGTGAATTGAGTGCGGCTTCGATGATACGATCCGATTCCACGATGGGAATCAGATCATCGTAGAACCAGGTACCGCTGGCATCAGCAGGCGGAAGTAGGGGTGTAAATCCTGTGATGCCACACCATGCTTTTGAATGGATTAAATTCAACTCCACTCATCAGGGCCAGCAAAGTTCTAATTCCTATTATCCATCTCAAACCGATCCGGTCGTTTCCATCGTATAGGATCTTCGGGTGTAGGCACAATAGGATTTTCATAGTTTTGGAGCATTCGCAGTGCTTCCTCAACCGCACGTTCAAGCTGGGGATCACGCCCCTCGATGACCTCTTTTGGAGTCTGTATCACTTCAATATCGGGCTCAATACCTTCTCCTTCTACATCCCATTCTCCGTCCAGATTATAGAAACCGCCACGTGGGGCCACAAAATTTCCACCATCTACAAAGGGAGGCGTGTCCCAGGTTCCTACAAGTCCACCCCACGTTGTGGTTCCCACTAAGGGGCCAATTTCCATTTTCCTGAAAAGAAACGGAAGCAGGTCACCGCCTGATCCGGCGCGTTCATTCATCACCATTACCTTGGGACCCCAGATTCCGGCGCCCGGTGTGGTGAACGGTTTACGATCGCCCGCTTTGCTGTTGAAGAATCCGTGCAGCTCTCGGGCCATGATATCAACCATATAATCCGCAGCTGAGCCTCCTCCATTATTTCGTTCGTCAATCACCGCACCAAGTTTATCCTGCTGGGCAAAGTAGTAGCGGTTGAAATAGGTGTATCCGCCCTGACCCGTATTTGGCACCCAGATATAAGCAAGCTGGCCATCCGACATCTCATCTACCATACGACGGTTGGTTTCTACCCAGTCGCGGGTTCGAAGACCGCCTTCATTACTGACAGGTACAACCGTAACAAGCCGTGCCCCGTCCTCTTCGGGTGAATCGTTGATCAGCAGCTGAATCTGACGATTAGCAGTGCCCTCAAAATTACTGTAGAAGTTCTCATCCGGGTCGATGGTATTCCCGTTTACGGCCAGAATGTAATCACCTTCATTCACATCGATGCCGGGACCTGACAGTGGTGCTTTTAAATCGGGGTTCCAGCTTTCTGCAGTGTAAATCTTGTCGATACGGTACCCGCCGTTTTGGAGAGAAATATCGGCACCAAGCAGTCCGACCTGAACATCCTCAAGCTCGGGAAAATCACCGCCACCCACATAGGAGTGCCCCACAACAGCCTCGCCACTCATAATATCCAAAACGTAATTCAGGTCTGATCTGTGTTTGGCGTGTTCAATCCAGGGTGCGTACCATTCGTAAACCTTGTCCCATGGCGCACCGTGCATATTATCTACATAAAGAAAATCTCGCATGAATCGCCATCCGTCCCGGAAAATCTGGGCGAACTCTTCGGAGGGATTCACCTTCACTGTAATATCTGAGATGTTAAGCGATCCATCCCCGGCTGTTTTTTCTCCTGTGTCGGTTCCAACAATTCCCCAGGTGTCACCGCTTCTGTAGAGCAGATTTTTTCTGTCGTGGGATACTGCAGCTTCATTCACACCAGTCATAAACAGGCTGCTCTCCTGGGTTTCAAGGTCATACTTATGCAGACGCGTTCCTTCGTTAGGTACTGATTCCGTGTAGAAAACAGAGCCTGCCGGACCGGGCAGAAGCCCCGTATAATTTCGCTCGGGAATTCCTACGGCAAGCGTTCGCTGAGCGATACCATCCGTGTCAATTACAACAGTGATGTCATCTTCAGTTTTGGCCTCACCATCTTCGGCCTCTTCATCAGTATTTGCCACTTCATCGTCGCTTTTTGGAAGTAACGGTGACGGCTCTCCCTCTGCGAGAACGATCATATAAAGTGCACGGGTGACCGGCATGTTATACGAGCTCATATCCAGCCAGCCGGTGTTCAGGCCGTAATCAGTGCTGGCTAAAAACCAGATGTATTTTCCGTCCTCGCTCCAGGTCGGTGTGATTGTATCCGACATCCCGTCCGTGAGCTGATGCGTCTCGCCGGTTTCTACATTGTGCACATGAAGAACTTTAAATTGGTTATCAAGCAGTTTTACGTAGGCGATCCATCGGCTGTCGGGCGACCATACCGGGTTCATTGTCCGATTTGGATGTGCGAATCCATCGGTGTCAACAAGCTCGGCATCGCCGGTTTCCACATTCACATACCAAAGATTGTAGTCTGTATCAGTGTAGGTAATGTACTTGCTGTCGGGCGACCAGTCCGGGCGGAAATAAAATGTCGGGTTGGGGAGCTCAATCATTCGCGCTTCTTCCAGCCCAAACTGATCGGAAACCATGAGCGTGTATTCTCCGCTCTCATCAGAGAACCAGGCAATTTTGTCACCATGTGGCGACCAAACAGGGTATCGCTCTGCCGAAGATGATGAGTTTGTCAGATTGCGCCAGGTTCCCTCTTCCTTGGGAACCGTGATGATTTCACCCCGGAACTGAAAGACTGCACGTTTCCCGGTGGGTGAAATCGCTGCGTTGGTCAGGTTTCCTGCCGATGGTTCCACCCAACGGGTACGCCCATAGCTCATGTCGCCGGCAACGTTTATTTCAAGCTGTTCGGTTTCTCCGTTTTCGGGGTTCAAAAGGTGAAGGTAACCACTTTGTTCATAGACAACCCTGCCAAACCCGGCATCAATATTCTTTGCGTCAAACTGTGAGTGAAATGTCCACTGCTTTTCCTCGCCCGTTTCGGGATTGTAAGACCAAACGTTGTTGGCATAGTCTCTTTCTGACAAGTAGAACACATCATCCCCAAGCCATGCCGGATCGGTATGGCGTTCGTTGTCGGTCCGGGGAGTTTGAATAAGATCATACGTGTCAAGATCCACAATCCAGATCGGCTGGGCCTGTCCGCCGCGGTAATTTCTCCATTCGGGATCCCAAAAGGTAATAGGGTTGTACGCAATGTACTTTCCATCAGGCGAGATGTCACCGCTGGCAGCACGAGGAATCGGCAGTACGGTTGGCGTCCCTCCGTCCGGGCTTACTTTCCAAATCCTGTTGGTTTCTGTGGGATGTCCATCGCGCGAGGACCGGAACAGGATTTCACCCTCAGGTGTCCACCCTGTAACCATATCGTTACCGGGGTGCCAGGTGAGACGTTCGGGAGATCCGCCATCGGCAGACACCACATAAACATCAGAGTTTCCGTCGTATTGACCCGTAAATGCAACCATGCTTCCATCAGGAGAAAAGTGAGGTGCCATTTCACCTCCGATATTGCTGGTGAGTCGGGTCGCCTCGCCGCCTGTCAATGGAACTTTCCAGAGATCATAGGCGTGAACAAAAACGATGCTGTTCTCAGAAATTGTTGGTTCACGCAGAAGCCGGGTTCCCTGCGAAAAGAGAGATGGAGCGGCAATCAAAAAGATCAGAACAGAGGCAAAAAAATTGTAGCGGTAGGACATAGACCAAGAGTTTAAGTAGTGTTCAATTTCAATATATAGAAATGACTACAAAGAACCATTGAGAGACCGGCAGACGAGTGAATAATCCTAAAATTAGCAGCCGGAAAGCACAAGATATCGAATGCTCAAAGCCAAAGTGAGGATTTAAGTTGGATAGGAAACCGGTGGGCAGCATTCAAACCTGATCTTAATTTACTAACGCGGAATCTTTATCCATGTGCCGCTCTCGATGCGTTCATCCAGCTCTACCTGATTCATTATGGCAATATCTTCCGCTGTAACATCTATGGTTAGGCTTTCAAGATTTGAGGGCAGAAAGGACTGGAATGTGCCTGAACGGGTGGTCTTTACGGCTTGAAGACGGACAGGCTGAATATTCAGGATGCTTGAGTCCGTCAGTTCCCGAAAGGAGTTGGTAATGTCTTGAAAACGACGTCCATAAGAGTCATAATTGTCAATGGTAGTGTAATTAACGAACCGATAAATCATTCCGTCATACTCTAAAGAGTAGAGGTAGAATTTGAGTTGGGTTCCATCGTCGGTTTGGCCGGTGGCTTCTGCCTGAAATGCGCGAAGCCCGCCGCTGGATGTGTTAGATTTACCGATTGTGGTAATGCCTTCTTGATTCAAGAATTCATTAACCGAGGCTTCTGCTCCCGCCGATTCACTGTCCAGCGTCATGATTGACACAGCGTTCTGATCGTTATTAACCACGGCAACAAGCGACCGCTGATTTATCACCTGCCATCCATCCGGATAGTAAAATTGAAATTTTAAATCCGGGTGATAGAAAGTGCCGTTTCGCGTAAACCCCTCCCGTGGGTTTTCACCGTAGATCAGGTTATCAACCATACCCATATATTCATCGATATTCACAATCGTCTGTTCGTAGCCCTTGGTTCTCCACTCTTCTGCCAAGAGGGGAATAGATGTGGCTCTTTCGGCAGGATCGGGATGTGTTGATTGCCAGGCCGGCAAACTTTGTCCGGATTGATCCGACATGCGCTCCAGTGATACAAAAAATTGTGCTCCTTCAGCTGACTTGTAATGCTGCATGGATGCATACTCTACTCCAAGCTGATCTGATTCTCTTTCATCATCCCTCCCATAGCTCATAAATAACATTTGTGCTGCCGCACTGCCTATGCCGAGAATATCCTCACCGGGCAGCCCCAGTAACTCGCCGCCTATAGCTCCCCCGATCAGGGCAATCTGACCCATTTGCTGCTCAAAAGCACGTTGGGAAGTGTGACGCGCAGCCACATGTCCAATTTCATGCCCAAGCACCACGGCTAGCTGAGCTTCATTTTCAAGGTGAGATAACAGTCCCCTGGTCACGTAAATGTATCCGCCGGGCAGTGCAAAAGCGTTGACAACCGGGCTGTCTAAAACACGAAAGAAAAACTCCGTATCCTTGTATCCCTCGGGAGTATCGTCGCGTTGCATATGGCTGACGGCGAGCATCTTTTGGCCTACTTCATCCACATATCTTTGAAGTTCATCATTTTCATATAAACCGTATTGCTGCTGAATTTGCTGATCGGCTTCCTGACCGATCTGTTTTTCCTGTTCCCAGCTGTAGCCGTATGCCCGTTTGTCTCCGGTAATAGCACTTTGTTGAATACTGCAGGCAGTAACCAAAAAACCCACAAAGAGCACCGGAATAAAGTTTGATACAATTGACCTCAACATCGTTAACTCCCGATTCAATGGTTAGAGTGTTTTTACACCTTAAAATTTCCACTGGATTAGATAAAGACTGTGGATTAATGTAGAGTACTTTCAGCTCTGACTACTGACAAAGCAGATTAACTTGTCAATCACCCGTTTCTGTTCTTACTTGGATCTATAAATTACCAACCCTACAATCAGTACAATTACAGAAATCAGGATCGGAACATAGTCTCCCGTACTGACGGCTACATCAGCTCCAAATACTGAAAAAGATTCTGAGTCGGCCATGTACTGGTATCCGAAAAATATAATTCCTACTAATCCCGCAACGCTTAAAATTCCACCTAATGTCTGATTCATTTTCGCCCCTGATTTTTTTAAGTCTTGATCTGTTCAATCATAATTTGAGAATATTCAAACCGATATGAGATATATATTACTCTTGAAACTTTACATATATCACAGGTTTTAATCGCCTTACCCTGAATACGGAAATGATTCGAGATTTGGCGGCTGCTTCTCTTTAACATATGATACAATTTCAGTCAATTTCATAACCTTCAATAAGATACAATGAGGGATGAGGTTCGATGTGAAGTTTGGTAAATCGGTGGTTTTAGGATCTAAAGGTCCTAAACAGTGAAATATGTAACGTAAAAAGCAGATACATGTAATTCATTCAAGGTCTGTTGATGATAACTTTAAGTGTGAGGATAACTTCACAACTACCCTGTGAGTAAGCAGGAATAAAATCAATGATCATGGACAAACTATTACTATTCACGTTGGGGGTTATGTTGTTTGCTTTATCTTGTTCAGACGCTCCCACAAGCGACAATATTACCGATTCCTTAGAACCGGTAGAAGAGGTGGTAATTATCAGCGGAGCCGAAAGCGCTGAAATCTCACTTCGGAAAAGTGAGCAATCATTCTTTGAGATCGACTTTTTAAATATTAAATCGAATAATATTATTCAAAATGGGAAACAAGAAGGATGGTGTATTGACTGGACAAAACCGATTAGTTCAAATGGAGAAATTTATTCCAATATCAGCCTCTATTCAACCTATAATGTAAAAGGTTGGAAACCTCTCAATTATCTGTTTAATATCATCGATGATGTAATAAATGATGACCCTGAAATCACCTTCAGGGAAGTTCAAATTGCGATTTGGTCGCTACGCGGTAATCCGGAGTTTGATCTGGATACCATTAAAATTGAAGACTTGCCATCAGATATGCACGAGAATAGCGAACCATTATTCAACCGGGAGAAAGTGGATAAACTTCTCGGGATAGTAGAGTCAGGTTACCGGGATTTTACTCCAACAAGTAATTCAAAGTTTGCCGTGATTGCAGAAACACCTGCTGATACGCAGACGGTCATCACTGTGGTAAACTAATCTTTCTAATAAACCAATCTGCATGAATAGCAGAATTATAGCAGGCGGTCAATGGCTTCCTGCTATATTTTTATCTGTGATATGTGTAATAATTATTGACAGGAATGTAATATTTATAACGTGAGTAGAGGTTACATTCTTTGTTGCAATTGAATAAATCCAACTTACGCATGAAACTATATATCAAATATATGGTTAGTTTGAGATGTAAAATGCTTGTTAAGGATGAGTTAAAAAAACTGGGTATTGATTTCGTATCCGTAGATCTAGGGATGGTTGAAATTAATGGGGATATCACTGAACAACAGAGGGAACAGTTCAGAGCGAACCTGCAAAAATCCGGACTGGAACTGCTTGACGACAAAAAGAATATTCTGGTTGAAAGGATCAAGAGTGTTATTGTTGAAATGGTTCACTACGAAGATGAATTGCCCAAAATAAATGATTCAGATTATATCAGTGAAAAACTAGGTTACGATTATAATTACCTCTCAAATACGTTTTCAGAAGTGAAAGGTACTACCATCCAGAATTACATTATTCAGCATAAAATTGAACGGGTAAAAGAGCTGCTTCTTTATGATGAGCTTACCCTTACAGAAATAGCCTGGAAGCTGCATTACAGCAGTGTTGCACACCTCTCGAATCAATTCAAAAAAGTGACCGGCTTAACCCCTTCCTACTTTAAAGAGCTGAAGCAGAAAAGAGAGCGCAATCTTGAGAGCCTGTGATTTTTAACAGCTTTTTTGAACAAATTTTTCAATTATTCTATTGATTCCTATTCAAATTTAATGTCACTCTGCTTTCTTGATAATATTATTGGGAAAATCCATCTCTTTGGAAATATGTCAATTATGTAACAATGGTCAATAAATTTATAACGCCAATTAACTCAGGTATATACATATTTAATTTTAGTCAGTATTTAGTATACTGTATAAGCTTTTTGATCGAATAATCAACTTTGTAAACAGAAAATCCCAATTCAAAACCGTTGTAAGATGAAAACAATTAAACTTATAGTAACGTCAATATTTATGCTGTTTGCGGTTCACTCTATGTCCGTGGCACAGTCAGTAGATATAACAGAAACGTTTAAAAACCATTTCAATGAAACGGTTCAGCAGGTTCATCAAGCAGAAAATGCAGATGAGAAAAGAGAGATCTTGGATGAATCTTTTTCCAAAATGATTCGTGCTATAGATCGCATCGAATCCCGCGCAAACCTTTCTGAGGAGGAGAGTGAGATGCTCAGTTCCTATAAAAATGACATATCAGAAAAGCAGAATGAACTCAATGGATTAGACGGGTTTGATGAGATCCAGGACGAAGATCTTGATGACTTCTCAAATTTTTCCCAGGATTTTATGGAACAGGCCGATCGTACGGTAACCATCGGTGTTACAACAGCCTTGTTGATTCTCATCATACTCCTGTTGATTTAAAAAGTAAAATCAATATACCCCGGTAAAAAAGTTTCCTTTCTCAGTTACATGCTGATGAGGAAACTTTTTATTTTTAATCAATTTGATCGACGTTACGGTTAAGACCAAAATAATTTATGTTCAACTCATGCTCAGTATCTAAAATCCTGATCTGGCCGGCGATCATCATGAGTGGGATTTTGGCGGGGTGCAGCTCCACTTCGGAATTGTTCAGGGAGGGACCGGCGGATGAATCAGACAGCGTGGACTACTCGGTGATTTACTACATTCACGCAGATTCCGATTATCTCTATCATGATGCCGACGGAGATCCGGTGAGGGAAAACAGCATGATACTGGAGACGGCCCAAAGCGTAGCTGAAGAATTAGAATCGGGCGAAGTTTTTATCTTTTACCAGCGGCCGGAGAAAAAATTCCTGGGCTTGTTTCCACGGAAAAAGAGCCGTTTGTATCACTACAGAAACGGTGAATTAACGAGCCGGGTTAATTTCCGACACTCCGATAAGGATGAAGATTTTCTCACCACGGAGGCCCGCCTCTTTGATCAATACCGAGTGAGTGAAGATGTTGAGAGCCAACGTCAATATTTCCTCTATTTCGGGCACGAAATTCCCGAAGGTGATGGGAAAAAATACCACCGCACGAATCCGGATATTGCGGTTAATAGAGAGTCATTTGCAGCTGGTATACAGAATTTTTTGGGAACGGAGGAACAGCGATTTGATCTTGTGGTACTCTCAACCTGTAATAACGGCACTCCGGAAATGGCAGAAAAACTGATGCCGCTTTCCGATGTGCTGCTGGCTTCTCCTCAAAATCTTCACCTTTCTCATATCGACTCGGAGAATTTAGATTTACTGGAGAGAGAACCCGAAATCACGACAGTTCAATTGGCCCACTCCATGGCCGATCAGACATACCGCAGGCTCGAGACAGAAATAGAAACGACTATTACGCTGGCCGTGTACAATTTTAAAGTTGTAGAAGAGTACAAAGAGGAACTGCAGGCATTTTCAAGGCGATATGGCGCTTTGGATAAGCGTAGTTTCTTTTCGGATAAGGTCGATTGTAACGGGGTGGACTTTTTTGACGACGATATGTTCGGGAATGGAGTAAAAACATGGTATAAACCGGCAAGGTTTGGGAGAAGATCCTCAACTTCAACTCATTCCGGCTGGGGCTGCAAGCCGCTTCTTCAAAACTGAGGGAGTTCGGCACTGATTTGATGACCGAGAAATTGTATTTCAGGAGGACAAATAAAAAGCCGAACCTCTGAATAACCAGGAGTCCGACTTAAAAAAGTAAAAGTTTAAGGTTTAAACTTTCCTGTTTTTATTTTGCTCTTTTTGTCTTCATCTGTTCTTTCGGCTCGTTACCTTTCGCCTCTTTTACATCAGTCTTTTTGGGTGATGCAGGTTTTTTTGCTTGATCTTTTTTGTGCTTATCCATTTTTGAATCTATTCATTAATATTAAGTACTGCTCAATCAACCTATGGATTTGGAATTGATTTCTGATTACATAAATCAGAATTATAGTTATACATATCCAATAAAATAGTGCCGGATATTTTAAAAGAGACGATTAGCTCAAGAGAGGCTTTCAATCAGATCAGGTACAACAACCCGTAATTTATGTAAGAATTTTTCATCTGGTTGTAACGCAACTACAGTGGGATTTCATGAAATTGGCTATCGAACTTAGAATAAAACAAGCCTGAATATCGAGATATCATTTTTTATTTGAGCGCTGTATTAAACACTTAATTGCTTGGTCTGATGAAAACTTTAGAGTTAGAAAAATCAAAAGCGTTCATCGTAATAAAAATTATTGAATACGTCCCGGATTTAGGTGTGAGTAAAACAATAATCAGGAAAACAAACGGAAATGTAAGTGCTGTTTCGTTTGGTTCAGGGTGTAACCTGGACGAAAAAACATCTCCTTTCGATACACTGATCCAGGTTATTGAGGGAAGAGCAGAATTTATAGTAAATGGAAATTCAACCATGTTGAAAACGGGGCAGTCCATTATGATCCCGGCGCACTCGGAAACACAGGTTAAATCGAGATTTAGTTTTAAAATGATATCTACAGTAATAAAAAGCGGATGTATGGAGGTAAACTAATGAACAATTCAACAATTGATAATCTCTATCGGGTCCTGTCTGACTTAGACGGAATTGAACCGGCTCAATGTCGTGAAAACATGCTTGATTACGACGAGTTTATGAATGAAATCCAGCATAAAATTTTTATTCAAACATTTATTGTTCAGTATAGAAATGCTGAAAAGTGTTATATGAAAGAGAATAGATACAGTGAGATGAAATCACTGAAGAATGTAATCAACCTGATGGATACTGATGAAATTACCGATCAGGAATTTAAAGAGAAGGGATTAAAGGACTACGTGACAAGAACCGTTCTGACAACAGACAAAATTGTTGCACGCCTCAAAGAACTTGAGCAAAGAGTGATGGGGCTGGATTAGTGTTTATAAGTGAAGTTTTTTGAGAGATGAGAAAAAAGGGTGATGGAATTAGAGAGAGACTGTCACCCTTTTTTATATCTAAACAGAAAGAAAAAATTAGTTTTTAAAAATAAATAAAATGCTTAAGGAAATTGAAAGTAGAAAACTGTATATAAAATATATGGTTTGTTTGCGTGATAGGTTAAACGCTAAATCAGAGTTGGATAAACTTGGTATTGAATATGGGGTTACAGTTCATGGAGCCATTGAATTTCATGAAGGTCCTACAGAAGATCAATTCAGCCAATTAAAAAGCAGACTGTCTAAGTTTGGTTTGATCTTGTTAGATGATAGCGAAAGTTTGTTGATCGACAGGATTATACATACTATTGTTGAGGTGATTCATCATTCGGAAAGCTTACCCAAGGTAAAATTTAAGGATATACTTACCGACCATTCTGCAATGAGTAACGAGTCAGTTTTAAAGATCTTTTCGGATGTTAAAGGAATGTCGGTATTGCAGTTTATTGTCAATCAAAAGATAGAGCGGATGAAAGAGCTTCTCTTATATGAAGATCAACCTCTATCCGAAATAGCTAATCTACTTAACTACAAGAGTACTCAGCACATGATTGCTCAGTTTAAAAAATACACGGATTTACCCCCGGACTATTTCAAGAAATTAAAAAAAGAGCGTAATAAAATTATCTCTCAAAACTCACAAGATTTGCATAGTAAAGAATCGATCTCTATTGGTTATTCAGGTTGACTGGCAAATCGTTAAAGTTAGCCAGTTGTGCATTTTACCCGAGTCACTTCGCAACGCCAGGACCTTCGTTTGAATAAGCATCCGGTGGTTCAGACTATTTCCTTTGGTTCGCCAAACAGTAGTATGATAGCCATTCCAGGTTGTTGATGGTTATCCCTTACCATATTTTGATGGCACGCTCCCGCAGTATTTTTTAGAATAACCGAGAGCTCTTGTGTTTTAGTGCAAGAATTGTAAAGTTACAGGTAGAAAGCACTTTGCTTCGGTGTCTAAGCTCGAATCAATTCCGGCTTAACTTTGTTACGTAAAGTACGGGTTATAAAAAGAGAGAAGATTTATCAATGGGTTCCCCTCTTAACTGTAGCCTTAAAATTAATAGGTTGATGTTATATGAATAAATCACTTCCCAAATCGGATTAAGACAACCGTTTGTTGCCTTTTTTAGCCTTGGGTTTAAAAAAAGGTATTTATGAAGCTATATATTAAATATATGGTAAGCCTGCGATGTAAAATGTTTGTAAGGGAAGAGTTGCAAAAACTCGGGCTGAAGATTATGTCCATCGACCTGGGAGTAGTTGAGGTTCGCGGTGAAGTTACGGATGAGCAATTAGAGGAGCTTCGGACAAATTTAAAAAAGGGAGGGTTGGAGCTGCTCGATGACAAAAAGAATATTCTGGTCGAAAAAATTAAGAGCTTAATTCTCGAGATGATTCACTACTCGGATGATCTACCCAAGGTTAATGATTCAGATTATATCAGCGAAAATCTGGGCTACAACTATAATTACCTCTCCAATATTTTTTCGGAAGTGAAAGGAATGACCATACAGCAATACATCATTCTTCATAAAATTGAAAAAGCAAAAGAGTACCTGCTATACGATGAGCTTACCCTGACGGAAATCGCTTATAAATTACACTACAGCAGCGTGTGTCATTTATCTAACCAGTTTAAAAAAGTTACAGGACTCACTCCCACTCATTTTAAAAAGATCAAAGAGAATCGGGAGATGAATCTCGAAGATCTTTAAAACTCAATTCACGAAACTACGCTTTTCTTCTATCAGGCATGGAAGGATGAGTTGTACTCTTATCCGTTATATAACTGTTGAATGATCGAACCGGAGTTTATCGTTCAGGTTTCGTGCCGTTGACGGTTGGCTTCGGTAATCCGTTTGAAAAAATTGATGCAGGTTTGACCTCTCTATTTTTTTCATTGAATGGCAGGGGTAAGGATATTGAAAACGTTGTCCCTGAATCTTTTGTGGACTCAATTTCTACACTGCCTTTTTCTTCGGAGATCATTTGGTGAACGTGCTGTAAACCTATCCCAAAACTTTTATTTCTGCTCGTCTCGTTTGGCCGTTCCACCGGGTTACCGTTTTTGAATGAGGATATCTGTTTCTGAGACAAAACTTCTCCTCTATTATTTACGACTATATTCAGATCGCCCTTATTCCCATCTCTTTTAACGCTTAAGACAACATCAACAGCTGCATTTCTGGGCGAAAATTTGATGGCATTCGAAACTAAATTCCCGAGAATGCGGAGTACCTTAATAGAAAAAAAGTATGGGGCACGAACTCCGCTGCCCATTTGATTTGAAAGAGAGAGGGTAATGTTTTTATCCAGAGCGAGAGGTTTATATAGCGATCCTATCTTTTCCAATACTGCTGAAAGAGGTTTGCTTTCCATCAACTTTTCTTTGTTCTTGTCCACATCCTGGGTGGCCAGAACATCGTTAATGATGCCAATAATTGATTGTGCAGATTTCTTTATAATCTTAATGTCCTGGGTCTGAACATTGACTTCTTCTTTATTTTCGATCAGAAGATCTGCCATGCTGATGATGCCGTTGATCGGGCTGTTTAAATCGTGATTCAATTTGTGAAGATTATCTCGAAAAGCTTCTAGCTTACCGAAGCTCTTGCGATGGTTGAACTCACTTTCAATTGCCACCATAATGGCGTGGGCAAGTAACTTAAACTGTATTTTTTGCTCTTTCGAGATGCGCTTAGGCACAAAATCATATACTGAAACGGATCCAATATCTTTACCGGTTGAATCAGTAAGTTTTATCCCACAGTAATATCTTAGATAAGGGGTTCCCTTTACATAAGGAAGATTTTTGTATCGACTGACTTTGGTGAGATCTTTTATTTCGTGAATGCCCTTTTTCCGGATTGTTTCATGACATACAGAACTTCGCAGCGAAGTATCATTTATATCTATTTCATTGTTTGCCAATGTACTATGATATACTTCATCCATGATATCGATTTCACAAAAAGGTGAATTCGTGATTTGTTTCGCTAATTCTGTAAATGGATGCAGTTTCATGTTTCTTCTGCCGTCCGGATTTAAATTTTGAAATTGTTTTGATTTAATCATAATCAAAAACCTGCAAGTGAGATTAAGTAATAGAGAAACCTGATAAAGGATAATTATTTGAGCCGCATCGGGTTTTCCGTAAATGAAGGCATCTCTCTGATTTTAAAAATAAATTCACGGGATAGATTGAGCGGGGACTGTTTTAATATAAATTATTGAGCAGTTAGAGTGTTTATACAAGTCAGGGAGAAACGTTACACATATTCCATGTATGTGACTCAGGTACACATTTAATTGGCAAATAGGTGATTGCAGTCGGGATATATTTATTGAAAGTCAACATTCAGTCAAGGAGGGTGAAACCCGGGGTACTCGTCAGGGATGTAAAATGAAGGCCACCTGCCGATCCCTACCGGTCCGGGAAACTATTGCGTGAACAGTTAAAACAGTTATCTATGTAACAAATTTCTCTTGTTTTGTAACACTCATGATTTAAAATCAATGCATATTTAGTTCAATTGAAAGGATTCTATAGGGAAGGTTTTACCCTGGAAAGAGAAACTTAAAACTGAAGTCATGAAATCTTATTTAATCGCATTTATAGTTGCTGCATTTATGGCAGTAAGTTCGGCAGACGCTCAGAACATTAATTTTGGTGTTAAAGGAGGGTTAAATGTTTACAATTTGGAGGGTAACAGTAACTCAGACTTTGATTCAAAGATAGGAGTTAATTTTGGCGTACTTGGTCAAACACAACTGAATGAGTTCTTTTCACTACAGCCCGAAATTGTCTACTCCAAACAGGGAGCTAAAAGCGGAGGCACCAAAATAAAACTGGATTACATTAATGTACCTGTTCTGATTCAATATATGTTTGATAACGGCTTCAGATTACAAAGCGGCCCGCAGCTCAGTTTTATGATGAATGCTGAAGGCGAAAACAACGGCTCTACCCTTAACCTTGAAGAGAATTATAAATCAATGGATCTGGGCTTCAGTATCGGTGGAAGCTATCTGCATACCGCCAACGGTTTTGGTATTGACGTACGGTATAACCATGGATTAAGTGATATATCTGAAAGCTCAAGTGTTAAATCATATAACAGAGGGTTTGAGGTGGGTGTATTTTATCTATTTAATAACAGCAATTAGGGAATAGATTGGAATACCTGAATTTGGGAGAAAACTTTTTCTAAAAAGGGCATCCGACACTCAACGGGAGTCGGATGCCTTTTTTTATTCAGACCTTCGGCTCGAACTTTTAATTCGTCTAAAAAGAAAGTGTTCAATATCATCTGACGTTTCTCCCGGAAATACAAAAGCTGATATTCACATAAAGCTTTTTTAAAAAGGTCAGTGATATATATAAATCTTTATACATACGATATAACAAGGTTGAAGCTGTAGTAGTACATATTTCAGTTGTGAAAATAGTTTCACAATTGCCCGGTATTTAATAGGGTGAAAATGAACCATGCTTAAAAGAGCAAACCTGTTTCGAAATGCATTGAAACAAATAAAAACAAAATCAAGAATTATGAAAAAATCACTAATTGTAATTGCGGCCACAGCCCTACTTGCAGTATTTATTACTCAAGGATGTGATCGAGCATCAGACGACCTGCAAAGTGCAGAAACATCCGTTATTGAGGCGGAAAGAGATTTAGAGATAGCCCAAAGTGAAATCGAAGCTGACATTGGTATTTATCGACAAGAAATGGGAGACAAAATCAAGGTAAACAACCTGGCCATCGCTGATATAAAAGAGAAGATTCAGGATGAAGAGGCAGAGATAAAGGCAGCGCACGAAGTTAGAATCGCCAGTCTTGAAAAGACCAACAGTGAGATGAAGCGTAAAATGGATAATTTCAGATTTACGAACAGAGATAACTGGGATGATTTTAAAGATGAGTTCAGCAATTCCATGGATGACCTTGGAAAGTCTTTGAATGACTTCTTTTCAGAAGCTACAACGTCATTAAACTAACCATCATTTAAAACACCAAATATCATGGGTAATCTTTTATATATCGTTGCTGTCATATTAGTTATAGCCTGGCTTGTTGGATTTATTGGATACAGTGCCGGCGGAATCATTCATATTCTGTTGGTAATAGCTGTAATTGCAATACTTCTACAGGTTATACAAGGCAGGAGAATTGTTTAGTTCAAATCAACAAAAACAGAATCGTTAACCCCAATTTTAAATTATATGAAAACATCAAGCATTATTCTTAATACCCTTATTGCTTCGGCCGCCGGAGTTGCAATTGGGATTTTATTTGCACCGCAAAAAGGATCAAGAACGAGACGTAAAATTTCAGAAAAAAATCACCAGTATTCGGATTATCTGGCCGATAAATTTGAGGATTTTGTGGACTCAGTGTCTCATCCCCTGGAGAGCATGGAGCAAGAAACAAAACGATTGGCCAATAAGGCCAATGCAAAAGCAAAAAAAGTAGCAGCTGAAGTAAATTCAGGTTTAAAATAAGAATCCGATTCCATTCAGCTAAAAATGCACATTCTTTTAAATGGAGGATGTGTTTTTTTGGCAATATTGATTTAGAAAAACTTCCCGCCTCGCTTCTTTCACCTTCCTCCTCAAAGGGATTCTTTGGGAAGAATAATACAGATCTCTCATCCAAAAAGGTTCCCCTGGGAAAGCACACTTCAACTATTATATAAGCCCATTAAAAATTTAAGACAATGAAAAAAGAGAAAACAATTGATGTGTTAAATACACTTTTCGTGATCAACAATGACAGGATTGAGGGCTACAAAACGGCTTCAGAGAATGCGAAAGAGAGAGATTTAAAAACCCTGTTCTCAAAGTTTATACAAACCAGTAAAAATTGCAGACATGATCTGGCCAGTAAAATAAGGGAATCAGGAGGCAAAGTAGCTGTTGGAACCAAAGTCTCGGGGACATTCTACCGGGCCTGGATGGATGTAAAATCTACACTAGCGGAGAATGATAGAAAAGCCATTCTGGACTCATGCGAACTGGGAGAGGAGAAAGCTCTGGAGACATATAGAAATATGCTTGATGATGATTCAGATCACTTGACCACAGGTCAACAAAAGATGGTTAATAACCAGTATGACTTAATAAAACTCGATTTGGGTAAAATAAGATTAATGAGAGATGCTATGGTAAAAGCACCTTGAAAGCTTTGAATGTAAAAGGAGCCGGGTTTAGTTTTCTGTTGAGTAAGGAGCCGTTTTCAAAAATAGAATACAGTGAAATATCCAACAACTGCCCGGTTTATTGTAACACATACAGAGCCATAAAAGTGCAGTTTACACATGTGAAATTATTTCACACTTAATGTTCAAAAAATAAAAAGTCATGAGAGAAAATAAATTATTCTATTTCAGTACATCATTTGCAGCTCTTTTTATGGCTGTATTTATGATAGGCAGTATAAATCAGTCGATAGTTACCCAAGAGAAAACCGGGGATAAAGAACTTACCGTGGTAAGCACGAACCCATCCGATGGAGAAATGGATGTAGCCAGAAACATCGTGATAGAGATCACATTCAGCGAAGAGTTGGATTCGACGGCTATGCACAATTCCACATTTACATTAATGCAGGGATCTGAGTCTGTATCGGGAGCATTAGAGTATTCCGGAGATAAAGGGACGTTTACAACAACCGAAAATTTAATGGCCGAAACCATTTATACAGCCAACATAATGGTTGTCGACAATCAATCAGATGATGATCGTTCTGATGAAGAGTTTAACGATGAGCAACCTGTAGAAGAATACTCTGCCGGAAATGGAATGGAGTGGAGCTTTACCACAGGTGGCAACAGCGGTCAGGTAGAAACAGTAGACCTGGGCAGTGCTGTTGAGTATGTTATTCTTGCACGATCTTCTATTGATGATGATTCAACTTCTGAAATCACCGGAGAAAAAGGTTTTGATGCGAATTTCAAAAGCTCAAAAGACAATAAAAAAGCGTATTGGTTAAATAACGAAGACGTTGATAAGAAAGCCGTTCGCAAAGATACGACCCGTGAAAAGAGTGATGACCGGAATAACTCAGCAAATGAAGCGGATTTAAATTCTGAAAACCTGGCTGAAGCACTCGAAGATATGATGACAGCCTATACCGATGCCGAAGAACGTACACCGGTTGATTTTATAGACTACAAATTTGTTCAATCAGATGATAAGGCAGATTCCACTTGGGATGATAGCAGTGCTGATGATTATGATATGAATTCCAATGATTCAAAAGACGCAGATATGGAAGAGGATTACAATGCTGAATCAGAAATGGATGAAAACCGAAATGAATCTTCTATAACACTTGAGTCCGGAGTTTATAAGTGGAATGAGTCCGTTGAAATCTCCAGTAATATTACTTTATCAGGTGATGCCGAAGATGTATGGATTTTTCAAGTCCCTGAAGGCCTCACGGTGAACCGTGATGTTGAAATTACCCTTAGTGACGGTGCTGTAGCCGAACATGTTTTTTGGCAGGTAGCCGGTGAAGTAACCATAGGTTCTTCTGCTCACATAGAAGGTATCATATTGTCTCAAAAAGGAATCACTATGGAGAATGGTGCGACTTTAAACGGACGAATGTTAGCCCAAACAGATGTAATGCTGGATGACAATACGATCATCGAACCAAGATTACAGAATACAGCTGAAAGAATAGGCAGCAACAAATAAGATTATTCAGAATCTATCCCGAACCCCCAAAGCGGCTCTGATAATTATCGGGGTCGCTTTTTTTGTTACTGAATAAAAGTGATCCTCTCTCCACCTAAAATCAGTGATTGATGCAATTCTTATATGGTGGGCTGTAACAACAAAAGGGCAGAATATGTGCAATTTGTTGGTGTGATAATATCATCACAAAAACACCACAAATATTTTAATAAAAAAATCATGAGACTAAACAAACCTTTTTTAAATATAACGGCCTTATCCGTTTTGCTGACCGGATTAATGATGGGTTGTGACAACAATACCGGTCCGGAAGTTGATCCTGATGCACCCACAATTTTTTCAACCAGCCCTGTTTATGAGGCAATCGATGTTGAGCGCAATAAAACTGTAACCGTAACTTTTAATCAGGCTATGGATGCAGCCACGATAAATAATTCAACCTTTACCCTGGAAGATGATTCAGAAGCCGTTGCCGGCGTCGTTGAATATTCAGGTACTACTGCCAGCTTTACAGCTGATAATGTATTTGATGCCCAAACTGTGTACACGGTAAAAATATCAACAGATGCAAAGAACACCACGGGTGTATCAATTGCAGAAGATACGGAGTGGGAATTTACAACGGGTGGAACTAGCGAAGCCTTGGATGTTGTGGACCTTGGATTTGCAGGCAACTATGCTGTACTTGCAAAATCAGCCATCAACAATAACCCAACCTCAGATATTACAGGTGATTTGGGAATCAGCCCTGCTGCAGGTAGTTTTATGACCGGCTTTGCGTTGACTGATGAAACAGGCTATGCAACCTCAGATCAGGTCTCTGGAAGGTTATATGCGGCTGATATGGCAGATCCAACGCCTTCAAACCTGACGACAGCTGTTGAGAATATGGCCACTGCCTATGATGAAGCGGCAGACAGGTCGGCTCCCGATTTCGTTGAACTGTATGCAGGCGACATTAGCGGAAGAACACTCTCTCCGGGACTTTATTCCTGGAGCAATACGGTAACCGTACCCGGCGATGTTACTCTTTCCGGTGGTGCAGATGATGTGTGGATTTTCCAAATTGCTGAAAACCTCACCCTGAGTTCAGATGTAGAGATTATTCTGACCGGCGGCGCACAAGCGCAAAATATCTTCTGGCAGGTAGCCGGTGAAGTTACGGTTGGCACAAATGCTCATATGGAGGGAGTTATCTTGTCTATGACGGGAATCACTCTGACAACCGGAGCGTCTATAAACGGGCGGATGTTAGCTCAGACCGCCGTAATTTTTGATGAAAATATTGTTGTTCAACCACAAGAATAAGTAAGAACCTGCGCTTAGATTCAATTGTAATTTATTCAGATTAAAAAAGGCAGGTTTGCATTTAGCAGATGCTGTCTTTTTTTAATTTGGAGGGTTTAGGAGTGGTTGAATATTAGCAAAGATTACTTTGTAGAGAACATCATAAGGGGTGACTCAAACAGAAGTTTTAATTTTCACAGTATCGTGCAAATAAAATTTCCGGCCCGGCAACCCCGCCCCCTCTTTCATAAGGAGGGATTCTATCAAATTCGACTCATTTATTTAAAAGCATGCGTTTATAACGGTAAAAACTACAACCGTTCAAACCACATGGAAATTATTAATCAGATTGTAAACACTCACAATTTTAAGTAGGTTCAAATTATGGAGAATAAAAAAGATTTTTCACCAATACGTCAAAAACTAAGCATCATCCTTGCTGAGGATGATTTTGACGATCGACTACTATTTGAAGAAGCTGTAAAAGAATTACCGGTATCTGTAGAGTTAACCACTGTGTCGAACGGAGAGGAGCTGATAGCCTGGTTATCGAATAAAAAAAACAAACTCCCGGACATTCTCTTTCTTGATTTAAATATGCCCCGTAAAAACGGTTTTGCGGCATTGGGAGAAATAAAAAAGGCTCCCACATTACAGGATTTGCCCGTTTTTATTTTTTCCACAACTACGAATAAGGAGATGATCAAGCAGGTATATAAAGACGCGGCACACTACTACATAAAGAAACCGATTCATTTTTGGGAACTTAAAGAACTGATCTATAAATCACTTAGATTCATAGCAGACAACGAGAAGACTCTTCCCGGAAAAGAGAGCTTTATATTAAATACAGGTTGAAATAAATTTCAGTGAAGTCGAAAAAAGAACCAGCTAAGAAGGAAAAAAAAAGTAAGCCTGAGACTACATCCCCGGTGGTGGGTATCGGAGCTTCAGCCGGAGGTTTAGCTGCGTTCAAAACACTGCTCAAAGCCATTCCCGAAGATTCCGGCATGGCATATGTTCTTGTGCAGCACCTGGATCCCGACCACGAGAGCCTGTTACCCGAAATACTTCAGAAAGAGACGAAACTCCCCGTTGCAGAGGTTACGGAGGAGTGTGGATTTGAGCCCGACCACATCTACGTTATGCCCAGCAACAAAATGATGGAAACTTCAGAGGGCAAATTGCGGCTTACTCCAAGACCGGCGAAGAAAAAGTTTGAACGCATTCTTCCCGTCGACCTTTTATTTTCAGCGCTTGCAGAGGTTTACGAATCCCATGCCATTGGAGTGGTGTTGTCGGGGACGGCATCGGACGGCACCAAGGGTTTAAAAGCCATTAAAGACAACGGGGGGATTACTTTTGCTCAGAAATTAGAGACGGCAGACCACACCGGGATGCCCGGCAGCGCTATTCAGGCAGGTGTGGTTGATTTTATTCTTCCACCGGATAAAATTCCCGGAAAGTTGCTGGAGGTAACCAGCATCATTAAAACCCCGGCGTCTTTAGATGAACCGCCAAAACTGGACGATGAAGATGCATACAGGCAAATTATCACCCTGTTGCGAGTGCGAAAAGGAACGGATTTCACCTATTACAAGCAGACCACGATCCGAAGAAGAATCCTTCGGAGAATGGCGATCAACAAAATTAAGAAGGTATCCGGTTATCTTACGTTTCTAAGAGAGAACAAGGAGGAACAGGACATCCTGTATCAGGATTTTCTTATTCCGGTCACTTCCTTCTTTCGCGACCCCAAAATATTTGAAAGTTTATCAGCCAAGTATTTGCCGGAGCTAATTAAAAGGATTCCTGCCGATAAAACCACACGTGTATGGGTGGCAGGGTGCAGCACCGGGGAAGAAGCCTATTCCCTGGCTATTCTGTTCAAAGAACTATTGGACACTCATGCATCGGGGAATCATGAAAAAAAGATTCAGATTTTTGCCTCTGACTTAAGCGAATCTGCCATTGAAAAAGCACGCCTGGGTATGTACTCAGAGACAGAATTAGAAGGTGTATCCGAAAAACGGCTGAGGAGATTCTTTACGAAAGCAAACGGACGTTTTCAGGTAAACCGCCAGATCCGGGATATGTGTGTGTTTGCCGTTCATAACTTTTTAAAAGACCCGCCATTTGGGAAGATGGACCTGATCAGCTGTCGGAATGTGCTGATCTATTTTGAGCCATATTTGCAGAAAAAAGCACTCACAACCTTTCACTATGTATTGAATCCAACCGGGCTGTTACTGCTTGGAAAATCGGAAACATCCAGTGGTGTTCCCGACCTGTTTGCAGAAGTAGCCAAAAGCGAAAAAATATATTCGCGAAAAGATGTTCCGAGCAAGTATGTGCAAGTGGTGAACCGGAGGTCAGAACTGGATTATAACCAGATAGAAGAGACCGTGAAACCGAAAAAAAAGAGTCCTGATTTTCAAAACAAGGCAGACGAGATCATGCTCAAAAAGTACACTCCGGTCGGTGTGGTAGTGAATGACGCACTGGATATTGTGCAGTACCGCGGCAAAACAGGGCCCTACTTAGAGCAAACATCCGGAAAACCGAGTCACAATCTGATTGCATTAGCCGCTCAGGGATTGGCTTTTGAACTGCGGAATGTTCTGCATAAAGCAAAGCAGGAACATACTGAAGTAAAAAAAGAGAACATTCCGGTTAAAATAAATGATGAACTCCGGTCAATCTCCATCGAAGCTATCCCGCTTCCCAATACAATTGAGCCTTATTTTTTAGTTCTGTTTCATGAAACCTCATCAAAAGGCAGTAATAAGAAATCTGAAACTGAAGTTTCTGAAACAGACAAATCATCAGAGAACAAAAAAGATCTTCGAATAAAGCAGTTGGAGCAGGAACTTGTTGACACAAGGGAAGATATGCGGAACATCACGGAAGATCAGGAAGTGGCCATTGAAGAACTTCAAAGTGCCAACGAAGAGCTGATGAGCGGCAGTGAAGAGCTGCAGAGTCTGAATGAAGAGTTGGAGACTAGCAAGGAAGAGTTGCAAAGCACCAACGAGGAACTGATTGTTCTGAACCAGGAGATGAGCAGTTTAAATGAACAGGTAGAATCAGAAAGAAATTATTCTGAGTCTATTGTAGCAAATATTCGCGAACCGCTGCTGGTGCTGGATAAAAGCCTGCGGATACGAACGGCCAACAACGCCTTTTACAAACAATTTAAGCTGAATGAAAAGGAAACGGTAGGGTCTCTGATCTATACCTTGGACGGTAAGAAGTGGGATTTTCCAGAATTGAGAAAGCTTCTGGAAGAGGATATTCCCGAAAATCCCATTATTGTCGATTACGAAGTTGTTCACAGTTTTCCCGGTGTTGGCGAACTGCATCTGCTGCTGAATGCTCGGGTAGTGGTGAAAGATGATGAGTCAGAGAATTTAATTCTGCTTTCTCTCGAGGATATAACCGAACAGGTGAAGGAGAGAGAAAAAAGGCAAAAAATTCAGGAGCGGTATACCAAAGAGCTGAAAGAGAAAATTGAAGAGCGGACTGCCGAGTTAAAGAGTGCAAATGAAGAGCTTCAGGAAACGAACAGGGAGTTGGTGAATATGAATAAGGAGCTGGAGGCATTTACCTACATTTCCAGTCACGATCTGCAGGAACCTCTCCGGAAAATTCAAACCTTTGCCGGCCGGATCCTTGAAAAAGAGCATCAAAACCTGTCTGAGAAGGGCAAAACCTATTTCAATCTTATGCAGGGTGCTGCTCAGCGCATGCAGAAACTTATTGACGATCTGCTTGCATTTTCGCGGCTGAACACAACTGAAAGGATATTTGAACGGGTAAACCTTAAAACCATTGTTGATGAGGTTATAACCAACTTCAACGATACCATTCAGGAAAAAAATGCAACGGTTGATGTGGGGGAAATGTGTGAGGCCGATGTTATTGTATTCCAGTTCCGGCAACTGATGTACAACCTGATCAGTAATGCGCTCAAATTTTCAAAACCCGGGGAAGAACCGCATGTTAAGATCAGTTGTAATATCATAAAGGGAAGCAGCCGGAAAAAAGAGGGTTTTTTACCGGATAAAAATTACTGCCATATTTCCGTTTCAGACAACGGTATCGGGTTTGAGGATAAGTTCAGCGATAAAATTTTCGAGGTATTTCAAAAATTGCATAGCAAAGATGAATATCCGGGTACGGGTATCGGTTTGGCAACGGTGAAAAAAATTGTGGCCCATCACAATGGGATCATAAACGTGAAAAGTGAGTTAGACAAAGGAAGTGTATTTGATATTTATATTCCGATGAATGAATAATAATAGATGGAAATCCAAAAAGCACCACTCCGTGTTCTGTTAACCGATGATGATGCTGGTGACAGGCTCGTTTTTAATGACATTTTTGAGGAGTTGGAAATAGATACCATCGTCAATATGGTGAATGACGGCAAACAGCTGATGGATTTTCTCAAATATGAAAATCAGCCGCTCCCCCACATTATTTTTCTGGATCTCAATATGCCGAACATGAACGGGTTAGATTGCCTGAAGGAGATCCGGAAGTGTAGCAAATACAACGATATTTCAATTGCAATTTACTCTACCTCAACATCCGAAAAGGATATAGAGGATACCTTTCAATTTGGAGCCAATATCTACATCACCAAGCCGGGTGATTTCAATGTGCTCAAAAAAGTGTTGGCTAAAGCCCTCACAGCTGTTAAAATGAATCAGGGTTCAGATTTTGACAGGGAAAATTTTGTGCTCAAGTTATAAACACAGCCTCTCCTATTTTTTCTCTGCTAAAACACCTGGAGATCTTTGGGGTTTAAAATCCATCATTTCTTCGGCACCCTAATTAAGGCTCAATATCAAATGCCATTCCGAATTTGAATTACTGAGTCTCAGAACCGGTGAAAGTGCATAATGAACCTGTAAAAAATGCAAAACTAAGCCGGTTAAGTGTAACGCTTGAGACATTGATGTTTAACAGATTTAGATAGAATAGAGGGGTAAAACAATCCATTTTAATTGGTTGAGAGAAAGCGATATGAAAAGTGCCGGTAAGGAGAATATTGATGAAAGTGAAGGGGATTTCAGCAGAAACAGAAAAGAGATCCGGTGGATCAAGGAATCTGAAAATTCTGATGAACGATTAAAAGGACCATACTTTCCGGAAAAACTGATGCCGAAATCAGACCACCCACACCGGGAAGAGATTATAGAGTAGGAAATGACAAGGGTCATTATAGAGGAAATCTCAGGAAAAATGCTTGAGAGTTATAATCGATCATCCGATACGAGGATATAAACAAGAGCAGATAGATCAAGATGAAAATAAAAATCCATAGTTATGAAATACTCAATCGTTGTTTTAACGACTGTTGTGTTGATGGCGGCGTTGGTGTTGTCCGGGTGCGACAGTTCGTTTAATGAGTTTGAAAAACCAGGAGTTTCAATAGTCGAATCGAGTGGGAACGAAGAAAATAGTCATCGTGAAGTGAGTTCTGAAGTCCATGCTTTCAGAGTTGAAGCCGGCGGTAAAATAATGGCAAACAATCGATCCTTTGGCGAAATAAGGGAAATGATCAAGGTTGAAATAGATATGGAAATCAAATTCAGGGATGAAAAAGTGCTTTCAGAGTTTAGAAAAACCAACCGTGATCTCAAACGGGAATTGGATGGTTACAACGTTTCAGATAGGGAGAGTTGGGATCTCTTCAAAAACAGTTTCAGCAGTAAAATGGATAATCTGGAAAACTCATTAAATGATTTCATATCAGGCAGAAACACCTCCGCTTTCTCGGAGATTAACGTTAATTATAAGCACTGAACATCATGGGAAATCTATTATATATCGTGGCCGTAATTTTAATCATAGCCTGGTTAGTCGGATTTGTAGGCTACAGCACAGGTGGACTCATTCACATTCTGCTGGTTATAGCCGTTATTGCGATCTTATTCCAGATTATTCAGGGAAAAAGAATAGCGTAACAACGGAAGTCATTTCTGACATAAGAATGGTGTAGATATTAGCATTTAGGTAGTTCATACTTGAGCTTCTGCGTATATGAATTCAGGATCACCGAATTTTTTGAGTGTTCGGTAATGAGAGGCTACGGCTTCAAAAAATGTATCGTGGTGATTGTAGGGGATGTTAAATTCCCGGGCAGTTTGTTCAACAATCGGGCTGATGGCTGGGTAATGGATGCTGCACACTCTTGGAAACAGGTGGTGTTCAATCTGAAAATTCAGTCCGCCTACGAACCAGCAGAGAGCTTTATTATTGCGGGCAAAGTTGTTGGTCGTCACCATTTCGTGAATCATCCAGTGTTCATCAATCATATTCTCTTCGTTGGGAAGCGGATGATCGGTCTCCTCCACTACATGGGCAAGCTGAAAAATAATACCCAGAATCAGGCCGGCCGTAATATGCAGGGTTGAAAACCCGATTAAAAGCTGAACCCAGGTGATATCCAGAAGAATGAGCGGTAAGACGAGCATATAGGTATAGTAAATGCCCTTGGTTATAAATAGAATGATCCACTCACTAACCGGGTGATTTTTGTTGTTATAAGGGCCGATATTTGGTTTGAAGAAATTCTTGTAATCTTTTATAAACACCCAAAAGAACGTAGCCAAACTATAGGCAAAAAAGGCCAGTATGTGCTGAACCCGGTGAATGGCTTTATACTCGGAATGGGGTGAGAGCCGTATAAAACCAGCCACTTCAAGGTCTTCATCGTGCTCATGGATATTGGTGTAGGTGTGATGGATGATGTTGTGGGTGATTTTCCAGATGTATCCGTTGGCTCCCAGTAGATCAAAGGTAAAACCCAGGGCACGATTTATCGCGCTGTTGGATGAATATGCGCCATGCAGTGCGTCGTGAGATACTGAAAATCCGATCCCGGCCATTCCGATACCCATTAAGAAAGTTAAAAACCACATGGCTCCGAGAGATAGTTGTCCCGATATAATCAAAGCATAAGAACCAAAATAGAGGCTCAGAAGCAAAATGGTTTTGACCACCATCTGGAGATTGGCATGTTTTGAAATTTCATTCTCCTCAAAATATTGGTCTACCCGCTTTTTGACCGTTTTACTGAATTCGCGACTTGAACGGTTGTTAAAGGTAACTTTTTCAACAGAACTCATATTGGAGCAGGATTATTTTAATGACTATTTATACCGAAATTTATCTATCAGTAACGAGAGACCATTACATCGGCTTTTGCTCAGTGTTACATATATCACAGATTGCACACTGAAAGACATGTGCAGAATCCAAGATATGTATTGCTCACTACAAAGGCATTCATTTCCGTAGCTGCCATCTGCCCGGTTTAAGGGAAGCCGAATAAGGGAGGGTACAGTATAACCACTGTTCAGTAAAGTATGTAAACATCTTTTGGCATCATGTAATGTGCCGGGTATATGAATTGATGATATTGCAGGCGTGATAATAACTTCACAACGATCCCGCAGTTTGTGGGAAATTATGGATAGAAATATGAAACGATTTATAAAACACGGAAATGTTCTTGCAGTTGTTTTTATGGCATTAATAGTTGCCATAGCAGGATGTTCATCAACCGGAATGACCCGATCAGAAGATGTGCAATCGTCTTTAGCTACCGTTGATAAGGATATTGAATCAATTGTTATACAATTGGATGCCATTGGAGCCTCACTCGATGAGTTAACCAAGCCCGGCCAGTCAGATGTGAAGAAAGCGTTTGATGTGTATACAGATAATGTATCTAAAATCAAGAAGATGGAAGAAGATTTTGAAACCCACGCCGATGAAATGACTTCAAGCGGCAAGACTTACTTTGAAGAGTGGGATAGTAATGGTAATCAATATGATAACCCCGAAATTCAAAGAAGCAGTGATGAACGTCGAGCAGCTCTGGGCGAAATCTATGATAAAATAGCTGAAAACAACATTGGCGTAAAAGAAGCTTTTAGAACATATGTTTCTGATGTAAACCAGATACAGGCATACATGTCGAACGATTTAACAACCAAAGGGATCACATCCATTTCGTCATTAGCCGACAAAACTGTGCGTAATGGAACTCATATGAAAAATGAACTGGAGAAGCTTCAATCAGCAATAGAAGACGCCAGGGCAGAAATGACGCAGTCCGGTATATCTATGAACTGACAGGATTGAGCAGCCTGGTCAGATCACATCAAGAGTGAATAAGGCACTTTTCGGCAGTACATGAGATGGAATCAAAAAACCGGATCATAAACTGTTGGAGAGTGCTTTTTTTATGTCTTCTCGATCGGTTTTATTGTTGCAGCTTGATCAACTGCAAGTCTTCATCCAGCTCTACCACTGCCATACCTATACCCGTTGGAGATTCCTGCTCGGGGTGAACATATCGCAGATCCCGGATAATCACTTTCCAGCCGTCGTCTAACTGCTGAACTTCGTAGTATGGAAAACGGATCCAGTTACGGAGGCCTTGAATGTCGGGTGATTTGAGAGCCGCTTCTATGATACGATCCGGCTCCACAATGGGAATGGGCTCACCGGAGAGCTCAAAACTTCCGGATTGCAACCAGTTCACTCTGAACCGGTAGTAATGGGTCTCGGAAGCTGCTATACCGGTTCGCAGAAGGATGCGCGCCGGAAGCGGGTTGGCCATAACCTCTTTGACCTGGACTCCCTCTTCAGTAAGATGAGCTTTGGCTTGTGAAGAGGTGAGTTTCGCCCCGGTGAACATAAAAGCGATATAAAGTATCAAAGTTGAAAGCAGTGCCAGCGCAATAGGCTGAGTGGCTCCGCGATGATGACCCGACCATCGGGCAAGTACAATCGTAGCGATACCTGCAAGCCAGATGATTTTCAGGAACAAGGGAACCATATCTGCAGTGGTGATCAGGCCAGTTACTGCCGCTCCAAGCAAAATCCAACCGCTGATACCGATCCACGATTTTGATCGTGCCAATACCACACCTGCTCCGGCAAGCAGCCAGAACCACGGATCAATGATAAAGAGGGTGTCGCCGTAGAACCAGGTTCCGCTGAACGGCATCAGCAGGCGGATCCCGTAGGTGTTCAGCAAGTCCAGAAGCGGATGACTCCAAACTCCGAGGAAAGCGATACCCAGGAGCATTAAGGGTTTCATCGGAGGATTTTGGCGGTGCCGCTTTCGGGTGGAAAACCATCTGTCTATCAAGCGGTCGATTCCAAGCATGATGCAGGTTAAGAGAAAGGGCCAGATCAACAGGGCCAGAATACCGTGGGTCCAGCCCCTGCGAACCAGCAGGGAAAAGTCGGAGCTGACAAACATGGCAATAGCATCAATATCAGGGATATTGGCACCAATAATCAAGGTGGCAGTTGCCAGGGCGGTTTTACGTTTCAAGCCGGCTTCGGCCATTGTAGCGCCAAAAAGCGTATGCGCAAGTGGGTCCATGAATGCAGTTATTAATTTAGGTAAATGTTAACAGGACAGGTGGTTTGGTGTTGGCAGAGATAATTTGGGACAGCACTAAAATTACATAACAAACTCCCGGTAATTTTCTCGTGAAATAACTCCGAATGTGGCGTTTTCGTAAGTCTTAAGCCAATCTTTCGGTGTTTTCACTTTTTGGTTGGGATTCCACTTAAATTCATATCCTCTCAATTTACCGCCGCCCTCCTCAATCAGATCTATCTCTTTTTGATCGTATGTTCGCCAGTAGTAGTAATTGACATGTTGGCCTTTAAATGCATTTCGTTTCATTCGTTCTAGCAACATAAAATTTTCCCAAAGCTGACCTATATCGTTTCTCAGATCAAATGAATTAAAATTTGCAATTACCGCGTTGCGAATACCCAGATCCATAAAGTAATACATCTTCATTTTTGAAACTTCCTTTCTGAGATTCCTGGAAAAACCTCCGAGGGAAATCAAGACAAATGATTTTTCCAGTAAATCCAGGTATCGCTGAACGGTTTTTTTGTCGATACCAAGTTGTTTTCCAAGTTCAACGGTAGATATCTGGTTGCCAACCTGGAAAGCAATCAGTTTTAACAAGTCAAGGATTACATTTGGGCGTTTCAGTCTTTGAAACTCGAGAATATCTTTGATCAGGTATGAATTTTTAATTTCTGTGATCCGGTCCTCTTTCGCCCCGTTATCGCTTAGAGTCACAACTTCGGGGTAGGAACCGTAGATCATGAGTTGTTCTATCTTTTTATCCAGTTCATAAGGTGTGGTGCCCTGCCCGAGCTCTTGTATACTGATTGGATATAACGTAACCACGTTTTTTCTGCCGGTGAGCGGTTCCTCGGTAGAATTGGCAAGATCGAACGATGAAGAACCGGTGACAATCACATATTTTTCGGGAAAATGATCAACCACCAATTTCAGAGCTGTTCCGATATTTTCAATTTTCTGGGCTTCATCAATAACCAGTAAGTCAATCCCGGATACCATTTGCTCAATCAACCGCAGTTCACATTTTGCAAAATCTGTAGAAAAGGAAAAATCATCCCCTGTATAAAACTGATGCTTTAAATCAGATCCTTCCAGGAATGACTTCAAAAGTGTTGTTTTGCCTACCTGACGTGCACCATAAATAATCAGCACCTTTCCTTTCTGAAGATGTTCTTTGATACCAACTGCTCTTGGTGTTACTTGATTCATGTGCAACTTTCTTTTATAGAAATTCCCTAATATATACAAATTAGGGGAATGTAAATCTCTCAATTAGTATAAATAAGGGGATTATTATTCACTTATTTAATGAATCGGGTGTTGATATGAAGAAAGCTATTGCTATACAATGATTCGTTATAGGTAATTATCGAGCAGAAATTGGATTTAATCAATGTGAATATATACATTACTTATATACATCATCTAAATTTATAGTATGAAACGAACACAAATATACATATCAGAAGAAATGAAAGAAGAGCTGGATGCGCTATCACGCCAAAGCGGCTCCAGTAAAAGTGAAATCATTAGAGAGGCCGTAACCGAATATATTTCACGTCATTCCGAAAGTGAAAAAATGAAAAAGCTAAAAGTTGGTGCCGGATTGTGGAAAGGCAAAAAAAACCTTCCCGATCTGTCAAAATTACGCCGCGAGTTTGAACGCTTTAACTGATCATAATTCGCATGGAAAGATCTATTATTGATACTGATGTTATCATAGATTATCTCCGGGGAAATAGAAAAGCAGTACAATTTTTAAAATCTTTTGAAGGTGAACTCTGTGTTTCTGCAATAACTATAGCAGAATTGTATTCAGGAATAAAAAGTGATGAAGAAGAAAAAGATTTGAATTATTTTTTGTCCCTTTTCACCGTCTACCCGGTAAACAATGAGATTGCCAAATCCGGGCGCAGCTTGCGTAATAAATGGCATCAGAGCCATGGAATGGGTCTTGCAGATGCACTGATTGCTGCAACTGCCGAAATGAATGATATGAAACTGATCAGCTTAAACAGAAAGCATTTTGGGATGTTTGACAGATTGGAAGTGCCTTATCAAAAATAAACAGGACAGTTTGATAATTTTTTAAAATCCAACACTGGTTCGTTTCAGGTTTCATAAGACCTCCAAGGTTTTCGAAATCTTGGAGGTCAGCAAGAGGTCACTCCATCTTCAAAAACCGTGCATTCACCGCCACAATCACTGTACTGAGAGACATCAGGATCGCACCCACAGCCGGACTTAAAATCACGCCCCAGGCAAATAACACACCGGCCGCCAACGGAATGGCTCCGATATTATAGCCGGATGCCCACCATAGGTTCTGAACCATCTTGCGATAGGTGGCTTTGGAAAGTTTGATCAACGCCGTCACATCTTCAGGATTGTTTTTCACCAAGACGATGTCTCCGGTTTCCACGGCTACATCCGAGCCGGCACCAATGGCAATGCCCACGTCGGCCTGGGCCAGTGCAGGTGCATCATTTACTCCGTCACCGGTCATGGCAACGCGTTTGCCCTGGTTCTGGACTTCCTTCACTTTGTCTGCTTTTTCATCCGGCAGCACCTCTGCAAAAACCTGATCGATGTTCAACTCCCTGGCTACATATTCGGCGGTTTGCCGGTTGTCTCCCGTGAGCATGATGCACTCGATGCCCATTTCGTGCAGTGTTTGAATGGCATTTTTGGAAGACTCGCGGATTTCATCTCCCAGGGCAATGGCCCCGGTCAGTTTGTCTTCAATGATCACAAATACCACGGTTTTCCCCTGGGATGAAATCTCTTCAACCTCATCTTCCGAATACTCCATCTCCTGCTCATTCACGTAACCGGGGCTCACCACTTTTACCGGTTTACCATTTACTTTGCCCTCGATCCCTTTTCCGGTAATGGAATCGAACTCTTCCGGTTCCCAGGTTTCATCGGCTTTTTCCAGAATTCCTTTCGCCAGGGGATGTTCAGAGTTGGTTTCCAGCGAAGCAGCGTATTTCAGAATTTCCTCATCCGAATAGTCATCATTGAAATTAAGGATATCGGTAACGGTGAACGTACCTTCAGTCAGTGTTCCGGTTTTGTCGAAAATGACGGCATCCAGATTTCGGGCCTGCTCAAAAGCAGCACGATCGCGAATCAAAAATCCGTTGGTAGCTGCAATACTTGTGGATCTGGAAACAACCAGCGGAATCGCCAATCCCAGGGCGTGCGGACAGGTAATTACCATTACGGCCACGGTCCGGTTCATGGCAAAATCAAAGCTTTGGCCGGTGAATAAGATCCAGGCGCCGAATGTGAGGAGTCCGGCAGTTATGGCAACGATCGTCAGCCAGAAAGCGGCGCGGTTGGCCAGGTCCTGCGTTCGGGATTTGCTCTGTTGGGCTTCCTCAACCAAATTCATCACTTGGGAGAGAAAGGAGTCATCTCCCGTTTTGGAGATCTCTATCGTTAATGATCCCTTCTCATTCACCGACCCGCCAATGACCTCATCCTCTTTCCGTTTACTGACAGGTTTTGATTCACCGGTCAGCATCGCTTCGTTTACACTCGATTCGCCTTTTACGACCACGCCATCGGCAGGAATTTTCTCACCGGGTTTAATGAGCACTTTGTCACCCTGCTGTAGTTCATCCACCGGAACATCCTCGGTGGAGCCGTCCTCTTTTACTCGATGAGCTTCACCGGGGAGCAGCGCTGCCAACTCTTCCAATGCAGAGGAGGCACTCATTACCGACCGCATCTCAATCCAGTGACCCAACAGCATAATTCCTACTAAAGTGGAAAGCTCCCAATAGAGCAGGTCGCCTTCAAACCCAAAGACTACCGCGGTACTGTAGAGATAGGCAATGGAAATGGCGAGGCCGATGAGCGTCATCATGCCCGGCTGTTTTTCTTTGAGTTCATCTACCAGCCCGGTGAGGAACGGCCAACCGCCGAAGAAATACACAACCGTTGAAAGTGCGGCAAGGATCCACTTGTCAGCGGTGAACCTCCAATCAACCCCAAGGAAATCCTGAATCATTGGTGATAAGACCATGATTGGGATGGTTAGAGCAAGCACCCACCAAAAGCGGAATTTAAAATCCTGCACCATCTGCTTGTGGTGTTCGTGATGGGACTGGTGGTCGTGGTCACCATTTTCATGGTCTGAATGCTTCCCGCGGTCAGACGAATCTTTGTGATGATCATGCTTTCCGTGATTTTGATGTTCATGTTGATTCATGATGTTACCTCTGAAACTATTCTTAAATTACTCTCTCAAATAAATATATTGTATTGAATTATAACTGTTGTTGAACTGGCGGTTTAATGCGTAATATTTTTGTTATGTAGCTTTTATATACAACATAGTTGGGAGTAGCCACCCAGACCTAATTTTTTGATCTCAGAATATCACGAAATCATTATGACATTGTATTTATAAGATTGAGCTACCTAAGTGTTTCAAACGCTTGATTAAACTCAGTCATCCGATGAGAACGATTGAAAAATGGCAGCCCAATAAGTTTATAGTCTTTATTCTCAATCACAGGATTTAATACATATTCACCGTCAATTCTCAAAAGCAAATCTTCTTTCCATCCATCCTTATCAATAAACCCATTTCCTTTTGGTTCAATCAGCACTTGGTAAATTAGTTCTGTTGCTCCATGATCTTTTGATAGATGGAGAAGAAAGTCGGGTTCTATAGTTCTTTCGTCATCAAAATGGTACAGTTTAAAATGGTTTTCATTTCGCAAAAGATGTACGTTATCATAAACCTTCTGTAATTCCTCGATTACGTTTTTAATAAATTTGACCAGTTTTTTCTCTTCTTCGGTACCATAATTTTCCTCAAACGCGTACCAATCTTCCCGGCTCAGGTCAAGAAAGTTCTCGTCTTTTTTAGGAGAACGCATCGGATAACCCCTCTCTTCGTCACCTGCCTCTGATAAATTGAAATTCAGCTTTTTGTCATAAAAGGTTTCCTTTACCCATTTTGGTTTGAATACTTTTGTTCCCTTTTTCTCCACATAACCTTTTTCAATTGTGGGTTGAATCTGTTTGAGCACGGATTCGGCAATGTTAAGCCTTTCAGAGAGCGGCATTCCTTCAACGTCTTTACGATGTCCTTTGATTTTGAATTTTAGACCACCCAAATAATTTTTATCACTGATAAACTGCGAAATTGAAGAAAGATGAGGAAAGGTTATTTTAAGATTTGAAAAAGTAAAATAGGATGATTTTTGAATTGCTTTGCGGATGACAGCTTCTCCAAGCCAGCTAAAATTCAATGAAATATCCTCAACATATTCTCTTTTAGGTTCAACAACTCTGTCAGCAAGAAGTTTGGATTCAGACGTAAATCCAGTGCGAATAGTGAAGGGGAATTCTTTATCGAAAAGCTGCTCCGGCAACCCCTTTACATTCTCATTTTTATTTTTTTCCTGCTCATTCAGATAAATGATTCCGTTCTTGTAAAATCTTGTCTTCTTAAAACTATCTTTGAGATTTAAACGACGAGTAGTAACAGATTTTGGTTTAATCCCTACTTCATCCAGCGCTGTATTTAACTCACTTATATACCTGGCATCATCTTTACTATGAAAATAGAGTTCCTCGCAGATTCGCAACGGATGTTCTAAATCATCATCGTATTTTCGCTTAAATTTTGATTGATCCTCTTCCACTTTAAAAGGACAGTATCTGGCGCCTCGCCCAATCAACTGTGCTTCTTTCACTGTAGCTGGTGCTGGTCTATTGTGCCTTGAACTTCCACGCCCTTCATAAAGTCGAACAATGTCAAACAAATTGAGCACGTCCCAACCTTCATTCAATGCTTCTACGGCAAAAACAGCTCTGATTTGATTGTCCGAGTCTTCCAGGCTGTTAACTTTGAGACGGGCTTCTGAGGTGTCATCATTGCTGCTATCCACCGAAATACATTTATTATCAGAAAAGGCTTCTTTCAATTGAAGAGCTAAATTTTCGTAGCTAATCTCCTTCTCCTCGAAAAATTTGAAAGCCTGGTTGATAATTCCATTCTCTGTTGCATTCTGATGAATAGTTTTCAAATCATCTGCGGAGAGTTTTTCCACTGTATCTATAAATTCTTCCCTAAATTCTGAAGAAACCATATCCGTTTCTCCAGTTGTTTTTCCCCGATTCACATAATTGGATTTAAACATCACAACCGGCTTAATCATCAAATTTTGATGAGCAAATACCAACAACCGATATTGACTTAAAATGATTGCTTGCAAAGCTCGGTCAATGGGCTCAAGATTGGCTTGTAGTACGTTCACTTCTTTGGAGTATTTGTCCAGATAAAACTGTTTAAGTGAATAATCATAAATCAGTTTATCCTGATATTTTTGAGCTATCACTTCTTCACCTAACTCAGCTGTTGCAGTAAATTCAAGCATGATATTTTTCTCAGAAGCTTCAAAAATCTTCATTACCGTACCTTCCCAACTGTTGAAGAGCTCTTGTTGGGTTTGGTTTAGCTTTTTCTTTTCTGCTCGTTTGGTATCCACATTCATGTGGTGCGCCTCATCCGAAAGCATCACCACATTGTGTTCTTTAAAATCTTCGAAAGTGACTGTATTTTCTTTGGGATTATTCATCCGGGAATGCAATCCCTGAATGGTGGTGAAATGAATATTGATATCACGGTCATTAGCCGCCTGAAAATTATCTACTTCGTTTACCCTGATTCGCTCTCCATTGATCTGAATGGAAGAATTAAATAGAAATTTACCAGATGCTTTATTTAAGAAATTGTCCCTTGTTTTTTCGATGATGTTGGTGCTGTTTACAAAGAATAGAAAATTACGATATCCTTTTTTGTACAGATGCAGGATACAACCGGCCATAATTAACGTTTTTCCACTCCCCGTAGCCATTTGAAATAACAAGTGGGCAGGATTTTGTCTTTTCTTATATCCATCCAGGTAAAACTGAAACCGGCTAAATGATTCTTTCTGATAGGGACGAAGCCTGAAGGTGGGATTTAAGTTTTCCACGATATGGCTTTCCACATCATCAAGCATTTCATTTTCAGAAAATACCTGCATGTCATTCAGAAGTGTGAAATGTGAGGTGTCAGCCATCTTTTTTCTTCTTTTTTGTTTCTTCTACCAGCTTGTCAAAATCGGATTCGAACGCTTTATCCTGAATGGGTCTAAATTTTTCGTACTCTTCCTCTGCCAGTTTCTTTGCTACTTTTGCTGAAACTTTCCCTGCATCTTGCAGAATTTCATAATCATTGAATTCCAGAAACCCGTCCAGTTTTTCGATCCAATCTTCCATGGTCATAGCGTTTTGTCGCTCAGCTTGCGATTCCGCATAATCCAGGTACATGGTTACAATTCGGTTCAACGATTTTAATTCTTTCTCACTCAGGTAATTTTTAGCGGTGGAAATATCCCCTTTCAAAACCTTTCCCTTTGGCGCTCGTTTCCAGGTAGTTAATCCCATATTGGGTTTTTCGGCATCGGCTCTGTTTGCAATGAGTTCAGCTGCCGTGTGACCGGTAATAGCCCAGTGTAATTTGTTTTGAATGGTTTTATAAAAGGTTTGAGTGATTTCTGAATTGGGATCATAGTCGATACTGCATTGTGCATAAATGTCCGTGATTTTTTGATAGAACCGCCGTTCGGAGGCCCGGATCTCCCGAATGCGCTCCAGCAGTTCCTCAAAGTAATCTTTGCCGAACAGCGTTTTTCCTTGCTTCAGGCGTTCATCGTCCAGTACAAATCCTTTCACTAAAAACTCACGGAGTGTATTGGTAGCCCATTTTCTAAAATGAGTTGCCTGAATGGAGTTAACGCGATAACCAACTGAAATAATGGCATCCAGATTATAGTATTCTAAATTCCGTGTTACCTCGCGATCACCTTCCATTTGAACTGTTCGGAAATTCCGAACAGTTGTTGATTTTATTAGTTCTACGGTATCATAAATATTATTCAGATGCTCACTTATGGTTGATTTGGAAACCCCAAATAACTCGGCCATCGCTTTCTGGGTGAGCCATACGGTTTCATCTTCCAGAGCTACTTCAATCCGAACTTCTCCATCCGGTGCGTTGTATAACAGGAAACCGCTTTGTTGCTCGTCTTTTGCCATTTGCTATTTCTTTAACCCGTAAAAAGCTTCGTTCAACTTTTTATCCCCTTCACTCAATTCAAAATCGGCATCATCTATTTCGGTGTAGTTGACATAGAGCAGGTTTTTATCTAAAACTTCAATAAGAAATCGTTTCTGATCGTCAAGGAGAGCTGTTTGAACTCCTCTGCATTTTCATCAATCTCATTAGGTTTAACCTTGTAGCTGATGAACGCCTTCTCTTTCATTTTCTCCCAAATGACTAACAATGCTGTTGAATTTTCCGCATCTCGAATCTCTTCTACCCACTGTTGATTGGCTTTTTTGAGCTCGGCGTATACAAAAGAACCACCGCCTTTCCATTCTACTTCTTTACTAATGCCGCCCTGCTCTCCCTCAATCACTTTTTGCAGGCGTCTTTTGGTTACCTCCTCCACGTAATCCATCTGTTCAATGCCAATGTACCGGCGACCCATTTTGTGGGCAACGGCGGCCGTGGTACCAGAACCGAGGAAAAAATCACAAACTAGGTCTTTTTCATTAGAACCAAGATGAAGAATTCTTTGCATTAACCTTTCAGGTTTTGGTGTGCTAAAATCTACTTCAGATATTAGTTCTTTAAGTTCTTTATTTGCTTGATCATTATTCCCCACTTCATTATGAAACCAAATCGTGGCAGGAGTGACACTTCCCATATCAGATAAATATTTTTTTACCCTTGGAACTGCCGTTCCTTTACTCCCAAACCATATTCTATCTTCATTTTCAAACTGCTCTAAAGTTTCTCTAGTAAATCGAGGATATGTTCCTCTTGGAGGTTTCCATGAAACACCATTTTTGAAAGTGTAGGTAAATTTTGTGTCACTGCCACTTTTTGCGTGTAGAGGCTGAGTCATCCAAGGTCCATTAGGGTCAGCATCTGGATTTTTATACCGTTTATTTTGCTCTTCAGTTCTTTCTAATCCATTGAGCCCAAAAGATTGTTTATTCTTTGAAAAAACTAAAATGTGATCATGATTATCAGAGAAAAAAGTAGCATCATTAGCTATTGTATATTTTTTTTGCCATACAATATTCGCTATGAAATTCTCTCTTCCAAAAATTTCATCTGCAAGCACTTTTAAATAATGGCTTTCATCATCATCAATATTAATCCAAAGGGAACCATCCTGACTCAACAAATCTTTTGCAATTTCTAACCGGCTCTTCATAAATGTGTACCAGGAAGAGTGATTGAACCGATCATTGTACCCAAAATCATCATTCCCGGTATTGTACGGCGGGTCAATATAAATCAGCTTCACTTTTCCCCGGTACACTTCGGCTAAGGAGTGCAGCGCCAGCAGGTTGTTTCCTTTAATCAGGTAATTGTCGTTCAGGGAAGGAGCTTCTACTTCGTGTTCTCCCTCTTTATCATATTTCTTCCACTTGGTAAATACTTTGGGAGCGAGGAGGCGGTCAATATCGTCAGGCGCCAGGGTTTCATTCCAGAAAATTTCATCGCGTTTGGCATCTTCCTTATCCTGTCCGCCTTCCAATACACAATCTTTATGCGGCCAGGCCAGCACCACTTCGTTGCTCTTGCTCAGGTAATTTCCATTGGAGGTAAGGCCAATTTTATTCTTGAACGCCGTATAGCTATCCGGCAGAAAAGACTTATTGTGAATGAACTGCTGAAACTTCACTTTATCGAACACTAATGTTCCGTCCACATCTTCAAAAAAGTGTTTTTTGAGGGAGTCTGAGTCTAAAATCAGTTTCAGAAAGTCTGCATCCAGTGCCAGGGCTTTTTGTTCAATCAGGGCTTTGTTCAGTTGGCCGTCGACCAGTAGACTCTCATCTTTTTCAAGTGCTGTTTTTAAATCGTCAAACAGATTTTGTGACATCGGGTATGGTTATCTTTAAAATGGTTGCATTTCAAGTATAAGAAATTTCTTAAAAGCGATGGGAGAAATTAAAGTCGAGTAAATTATTGAATCAGCAATAACCTTTTTCTCACTGTACCGGTGGACACGCCACCGACCCATAGCTGCAATATACGCAACAGTCTCCCTTTTCAGGCTTTAACACAGTTCCACACGATTCACATTCGTAAAAAAATTGGCAAGAATTCTCGGGCATTGTTTCTTCTTTTGAATATCCACAATTGGGACAAGTGATGGTTGATTTGGTTTGGGTTAAAAAAAGTCCCCTCTCGAGAGGGGAAAAGCGCAGTGCAAAAGATGAAGCCGGTTTGCACAAGCGAGGGGTGTGTTAGTGAAGGGCACAATCCCTACACCAGGCACACACCCTTGATCCCTTCGCTGAACACTCAGTGATCTGTCCCCTCCAAAGAGGGGAGTTTCAATGGCCAATTTATTTCTCTTTTCACTCCTCATCACTCAATCCTCTCAATCACCTCGCCACAATTCATCATCTGGTCCCCGAAATAGGGGTTTCGTATCTCTTCATCTCTGCTCAGCCAGTCAGCTCCTTCATTGTCGAACGCCATCGGGCAGTATTGGTGATAGACCACTCCTTCGATTCCAAAGGTTTTTACATCCTCAATGAGTTGATCAGACAGCCGGCTGAAAGCTTCGCGGTACTCTTCGATATCGTCCGTTTCGGCCATGGATTCAATCTGTTCCATATTGGCGGAGTAGCTTTCCATCCAGGCTGTGTGGGCATCCCCTTCCAGGTGGTGTTCACCGATCTCTTCAAGTTCTGTACGGAATTGGTCAGCCGTTTCAACCGCTTTATTAAGGTTCGATTCGATCAGGTCGTCTTTGAGTTCTAGATAAATCTCAAGGAGTTCGGTAAACTCTTCACTGAATTCGTCAGATGATTCATCATCCATAGTCTGACTTTCAGATTCACTTTCATGCTCACTGTGATCCTCTTCCTCCATCTCCGTTTCGTCCATGTCTCCGTGCTGATGTCCTGCAGGAACGGCACCGGAACCTGGTTCACGGTTCATCATGCTGAATTTATCGGCAAGCTGAAACTCACTATCTACCTTAAAAGCTCCGTTAAAGACAACGTCATCACCCTCTTCCAAGCCTTCTTCAACAATGTAATAATCACCGGAACGCTGTCCCAGAACCACTTCACGGCTTTCGAAGCGGGGAGTGTCGGCCTCGCTGTCTTTCACATAAACCAGAGAGCGGGGTCCGGTCCATAAAACAGCACTCCGTGGAACTAATAGCTGTTCGCCGGATGACTGTACATCAATATTTCCGGTGACCAGCATTTCCGGTTTTAACCTTAAATCATTGTTTTCGACCTCAACCCGTGCGCGGGCGGTACGTCGGTTTGGATCTAATGTGGGATCAACAAAACTCACGGTTCCTTCGAACTCTTCTCCGGGAAATGATTTAACTCCGAATGTAATCTGATCGCCGGCTTGTAAACCGGAAACATCTGATTCAAACAGGTCGAACTGAACCCATACAGATCTTAAATCGGCAATTTCATACAACAGGTCTCCCTCATAAACATGGCCATTTTCGGTGATGTTACGCGCCATCACCACACCATCGGAGGGGGATTGAATATCCATGTTTTGTTCCGGTTCACCTTGTTGGAGGATTGCGTCAATTTGCTCATTGCGGATATCCCAGTAGCGCAATTTTTGCACGGCGGCGCGATAGAGCCCGGGATTAGCCGTACGGTTCTTGGCTGCTTCAATCAGTTCCCGCTGGGCAGAGATCAGATCGTCAGAATAGATCGAAAACAAACGCTGTCCCTCTTCAACAACAGCTCCGGTAAAATCTACATAGAGGTCGGTCACCCGTCCATGAAAATTTCCGGTAATCTGGCTCAGAGTTTGCTCGTTTGGAGTGATTTTCCCTGTGGTATAAATACTGATTTCAGGTACAGAGCGTGTTATTTCAGCAGTTTGAATATCAGCTAAACTCATCGAAGCTTCAGTCATCACCATGCTGTAATCGCCCTCCTCACTTTCGGAGGAAGCGGGAATCAAATCCATTCCGCAAATCGGGCAGCTTCCGGGCCCGTCTTCACGGACAGAAGGGTGCATGGAACAGGTCCAGATCTCTTCACCGGATTCAGACATTTCAGCGAGATCATGATTTTCGTGGTCATTATTGTTTTCATGGCTGCCGCCAAACAGAATCCAGCCGAGCAAAAGACCGATGGCTAAAAACAGGGCGGGTTTAAACCATTTGTGTTGTGTGATTTGATAAGTCATTGGATTGTGGTTTTTAGGATTGAAAATGTTGAAATCATTAAAATCATTGAGTAGCTCCTATTAAATATTCGATATTGACAATGGCCACATTTCTGCGGGTCTGTGCCTCAGCGGCTTCAAGCTCATAGCCGAGAATCTGTCGCTGGAGCTGTATAACTTCTTCGAAACCGGCAGATCCCGAACCGTAATTAGAAAGAGAAACTTCTAAAGCCTGTTTTGTTGTTGGTATGAGCTGTTCGAGGTACAGATTCATATCTCGTTCAGCATTTTGAAATTGCCGTATGGCATCGGCAAGATCAGCCTCGAGGCGGTTTTCCATTTCGGAGCGTTGCTCCTGAACGGCACGATACTGATGACGAGCCTGCTGTTCTTGAGCTCTGTATTTATTCCGGTAAATGGGTAGTTGTACCCGCAGCATCACTTCAAATGAGTTGAAGGCATCCGGATTTACAAACCCCGGATTTTGATGGCCAGCAATAAATCCGAGCCCAAAAGAAGGCTTGCCTGAATTCCGGGCTTGTTCGATAGCTGTTTGAGAAGCCCTTGCTGTCATATCCAGCGATTGTATGGCCGGGTTGGAGGTTTTGGCACTGTCAGCTATAACATTAGGGAGTGGCCGGTCGGCAATATTAGGAAACAATCCGATAGGAAAATCTGCCCGGCGGTTCAGGAGTTTGTTGAATCGAACTTTCATCGTAACAACTTCTTCATCTCGTTTTACAATTCGATTCTGAAGCTCCTCTTTTTCGATTTGAATTCGCAGAGACTCAACCTGGCTTCCACTGCCTCCCTCAAGCCGGGCAAGAATCTGTTGTTCAATAGATGTAAGAAGTTCGAGATTTTCACGAAAAATGCCGGTATGATGATCCATTTCATGCATCATATACCAAAGCTCTTTTATTTCACGAACCAGCTCAGATTCAGAAAGGGTCTGCTCTAACTGGACAGCCGACGCTTGCTGATTGGCAGCTTTTCGGTTTGTGGAAAGTGATCCAAACCATGGAAACATCTGCATCGCTTCGAGACGAAATGTTGTCCCATCCGGCATGGAGTTACGATCATAGGCCATGTACTCAAATTGTAGATCCAAGTCAGGCAGGCTTCCCACTTGATCCGCCTCCAGCAATGCACCCTCCGATTCGGCCGATCTGGCCTGGATACCCCGGTTATTTTCCAAAGCCATTTGGATATAATTATGCAGGGCCTGTTGTTCAGCCGATTGCGCGCCGGAATGCTGAGGAATTATCCAAACAGTGAGCAGTAGTATTGCGAATAGAATCCGCGATAAAATGGGTTTTAATACTGATGATTTCGCATTAATCATTTCATGAGTCGAGATCATAATCCCACCTTGCTGTTTTCGGTTTGATGTTTGTATCGGTACTCCATCCATGCGGAAAATAGAACGGGGACAATAAACAGGGTGATGGTTTGGAAGACCATTCCTCCAAAAATGGGCACAGCCATCGGGAGCATGATTTCCGAGCCTTTTCCTGTGGATGTGAGTAGCGGCAGAAGTGCCAAAATGGTTGTGGCAGTGGTCATCAAACAGGGCCGAACACGCCGCAGCCCGGCTTGAATGGTTGCTTTCCGAATGCCTTCAACAGAGTCTGTTTTAATGCTTTCGAACGATTGTTTCAGATACGTTCCCATCACCACGCCGTCATCTACGGCAATGCCAAACAAGGCCAGAAAACCGACCCAAACAGCCACACTTAAATCAATCGGCTGAACCTGAAATAGCTCTCCCAAATGGATACCAAAAAGGTTGAAATCCAGAAAACCGGGCTGTCCGTAGAGCCACAGCATAATAAATCCGCCCGCCCAGGCCACGGAAATGCCGCTGAATATGATGAGTGTCATAATATTGGAACGGAACTGAAAGTAGATCAGCAGAAAGAGCAGCAACAACGTAATGGGCAGAATAACAGTCAATCGATCCGAAGCCCGCTGTTGGTTTCTGAATTCACCTTCAAAACTGTAGTTCACTCCCGAAGGGATCGTCAAATTACCACTACTGACCTGATGGTCTAAATAGCTGCGAACCTGTTCCACAGTTTCTACGGCTGATGTTCCGCCATCATTATCGAAGGTTACATAGTTGACCAAAAAGGTGTCTTCACTCCTGATATTCATCGGGCCGGTTTCAAACCGGATTTCGGCCAGCTCTTTCAGGGGCACCTGGTAACCACCGGCAGCCGGAATCAAAACATTACCCATAGCCTCAGGGTTGTTGCGGTACTCCCTGGCATAACGAACCCGTACGGGATAACGCTCTCTTCCTTCAACGGTGGTTGTGAGAATTTCCCCACCGATTGCCGTTGAAATGATCTCCTGAACATCATCAACAGATAGGCCGTGACGTGCTATTTCACGCCGGTTAATATCCATTTCGATATAGGGTTTGCCAACAGCTCGGTCCGCAAAAACGGATGAAGGCCGCACACCCTCCACCTCACGAAGCAGCTCTTCAAGCCGCAGGGAAAAATCGTCGATGGTTTCAAGGTCGGGGCCGCTTACCCTGATCCCGATATTGGCCCGCATACCGGTTTGAAGCATCACAATGCGGGTTTCAATCGGCTGAAGTTTTGGAGCTGATGTGACTCCGGGCAGATCAGAAGCGGCAACAATTTCATTCCAGATATCATCGGGGCTGCGTATTTCATCCCGCCATTGACGGTAAAAACGGCCGCCGGAATCGGGTATGAGTTCTCCATTTTCATCCCGCTCAAATTCACCGTTATCATCTACCTGATAGCGGATTCTGCGGCCCCGTTCGTCGGTTTTATATTCGCTTTTGTAGTTAATAATGTTTTCGAACATAGAGATGGGAGCAGGGTCCAGAGCCGATTCAGCCCGTCCAACTTTTCCGGCCACACTTTCAATTTCAGGAATGCTTTGAATCCTCATATCCATCGCCTGTACCTGACTAATCACCTCTTCCATCCCGGCGTGTGGCATAGTTGTTGGCATCAGCAAAAAGGAACCTTCGCTCAGTGTGGGCATAAATTCACGATCCAGCCCTGGAAATTTTTCACTCATGGAGATCCAGGGTGAAGTTTCACTCAAATCAAGCCCCACCCACTCAAAGGGCTTGTTGACGGGGCTGAATGTACGATCGAATCCTTGCCAGCTCATCAACCCAAATAGAAGAATGAGTAGAGGAACAGACAGGAATTGAAGTTTATGAGATAATAAATAGTCTAATATCCGATCATAATAGCGGATAAATAACCGGAAGAATCCCAGCAGGGAAAACACGACAAGGAGAACAAAAATCATGTTTGATAACACAGAATAGCCGGGTCCGATGGGTAACCAGTTTGCAGCCAAAAGCCAGGAAACGGCAAGTGTGATGATAATCGTATTGATCCAGTCACGCTGTTTTGTTTGAACTTCGTTTTCCCAAAGCGAATAGAAATTATTGGCGGCAAGGCCCAACAAAACCAAACCTGCCCAGACTTCGATAAATAAAATCACGAGGCCAGCGATTCCCATCAACCCGTTCCAGAAGATTCGAAGCGGACGAGTAGAACCTTTGCGGGAAAACAGCCAGTGTGCAAAAGGGGGAATCAGCGTGATGACGATAATCATAGTGGCAAGCAGCACATAGGTTTTCGTGAAAGCCAGAGGGCCAAACAGTTTTCCTTCCGCCTGCTGCAACATAAAAACGGGTAAAAAGCTGACTATGGTTGTGCTGAGAGCTGTAACTACGGCGGGACTCACTTCGGCAGCAGCTTCGTAGATTACGGTAAGGCGATCTTCATCCGGTGAAGCTTCATCGAGTTTTCGCACCATGTTCTCCACCAGGATAATTCCCATATCAACCACCACACCGATAGAGATGGCAATCCCGGCAAGGGCAACCACATTGGCATCCACGCCGGTGTATTTCATCAGGATGAACGCCATCAAAACAGCAACGGGAAGAAGGGCAGAGATCAGGAAAGCCGATCGAAGGTGCAGAATCATGATAATCACCACAATAATGGTGATGAGAATTTGAAGGGTCAAGGCTTCCTCCAACGTGCCCAATGTCTCTTGAATCACTCCGCTGCGATCGTAAAATGGTTCAATTTTGATTTTAGAGGTGGTGCCATCGTCAAGTTCTTTCGAGGGGAGGCCGGGTGATATCGCTTCGATTTCATCTTTTACATTTTCAATAACTTCCAGTGGATTTTCACCATAACGGGCGGTGATGACTCCGCCCACAGCTTCAGCCCCCGATTTATCCAGCATTCCCCGGCGCTGTGCGGGCCCGAGGTTTACCTGCGCTACATCGCGAATACGAACGGGAGTATTATCACGGGTGGTTACCACGCTCTCTTCAAGGTCTTCCAGGCTTTCAATATACCCGAGGCCGCGGACAATATATTCCGCCCGGTTCATCTCAATGGTTCGCGCACCTACATCCCGATTGCTTTTCCGAACGGCATTGGCAATGTCTGATACACTTACATCATACTGGTACATGGAAGCGGGATCAATATCCACCTGGTATTCGCGTACAAAACCTCCGATACTGGCCACTTCAGCAACTCCTGAAACGGAGTTAAGTGCATATCGAACCTGGAAATCCTGAATAGACCGCAGTTCATCCAAATCCCATCCTCCCGTTGGAATCCCTTTTTCATCGACACCTTCGAGTGTGTACCAGAAAATTTGTCCGAGCGCAGTGGCATCGGGGCCTAAAGAGGGCTGAATGCCATCCGGCAGTGTGCCTCCGGGCAGGGAATTTAACTTTTCGAGAATACGGGACCGGCTCCAGTAAAAATCCACGTCATCTTCAAAAATCACATAGATGCTGGAAAAACCGAACATGGAGTTGCTGCGAACCGTACGCACTCCCGGCAATCCCTGAAGCTGGGTGGTAAGCGGGAATGTGATCTGATCTTCCACATCCTGTGGCGAGCGGCCATCCCATTCGGTAAATACAATTTGCTGATTTTCACCAATATCAGGGATCGCATCTACCGGAACGGGATCACGAGGGATAAGATCCAGATCCCAGTTAAAGGGAGCAACAGCAATACCCCAAAGGGTAAACAGCACCAACAGCAGAACAGCGATGAGTTTATTTTCGAGGAAAAATTTTATGATGGAATTTATCATGAGATTTTAGTCGTGAGAATCAGACCTGACAGGAGCTTACCCGAAAACCTTCGGGTAAGCTCCTGTCAGCGTCTCAGGATTATAATTTTGGCCAACAACGCTGACATATCCAGTTGGTGCTGTCAGGTTGGTATTTGGGTATGGCGGATTTGGGAAGTAATTGATCTCCCTTTGAGGGGAGACAGAATTTTTCGGTTGTTCCCGAAAAATTCAGAGGGGTGTGTTGTAACGTAGACCGTTTTTTGAAATAAATTATTTGGTCAACCTCCGAAAACACCCCACGTCACGTGAAAAGCACACGTGCCACTCTCCGCTCGCTGGTGGCGGAGAGAATATCTTCCCAATAAATGGATGTGGTTATAGCAACAGGGTATCGTACATCAGCCAGATGGGCGGGCTGTGTTCGTACAGGTGTTTGCTTTGGTTCTGATGAATGGATTCATCAGAGGTTGTAAAGGGTGTTAAATCAATCTGATTTGGTAGATAGGCGGCAAACTCGTTCGATACCAGGATCCAATCTGTGACTTCGAAATAGCTAAGGTCAAATTCACAGGCACAAATCTCCATTTCGTCATTTTCACAGTCGTGCCCGCTTTTTTCATGGCTGTTGTGTTGAGACGGTGCCTCTTCAGTACAGCAGCTGTGATCGTCAGCCATCTCCATTTTATCATGGTGGCTCATCTCCATCATGCAGTATTCAGCCAGCTGTTTTGCCTGAAGGCCTGACGGGATGAGAAACGCAATCAGCAGCAGAAGTGCCGTTGCTTTTGTGAAGCGCTGATATGTGACTGTGGAGATTTTCACAAGCTAAGTATAGTAGTTGTGGAGCTAAACTCCATGAAAAACAAAAATATTACACAACTGTTTGAATATATTGTAATTGGTAAAAGTTAGCATTCAGGCGTAATTCTACTTCGCACGGAGGGTTAGCTCTTTTGCATAGATCCAGTCTCCGAAAGAGGAGTCATCATCATTTCCGGAATTGGCCGCAATATTGAGTATGACTTTTTCGTCGTTCGCTTCAGGCGCCGTCCAGGTGAAAGTCCACTGAATCTCATTCTCCGAGTTTGGTTTAGTACCATCAGCTGAGTGCTGCAGATATTTCACTTCATCAGAAACGGAGGGTGTAAACATTAGATGCTCCCCATCCCATGAGAAATCTCCGGCCTGTGATCCGTCCTCAAATCGGGATGTGAGCTGAAATCCGCCCACTTCAAGTTGTTCGGCCTGTAGTTTTACGGTGATTTCATAAGATTCACCTGCTTGATACTGATCACTGAGTCCTTCAATGTCGAGAGTGCCGCCCTCCATATTCAGGTCGTAGTCGAAGTGACATGACCTGCAGGTTTCTTCTCCAAATCCCCCGGTAAATGCACCGTCCAGGTGCTCGGGGTTTAATTTAAGATTCGAATATGATTCTGGAGAGACATTTTTTTCAGGCATTGATAATCCGACGATGAACGGAGCGAATATAATTGCAAGGAGCTTCAAGATTTGATTCATGATGACTTGGACCAGTTTGCTCAAAAATAAAAGGCACACATCAATGATCTGTTGAGTGTGCCTTTCAAAATATAACGGGATCAGTTAACGACAATACGCCCAATGTGGCCGGTATCGGTTCCAAACCACATAGAGTTTGTACGCTCATCGAAATCCATGTGGCGTATAGCGCCTTCGGCTGATTCAATTTCCTGAGAAGCAACAAACTCTTCTGATTGTGTATCGAAGGCGATCAGTTTGTTGGGGCTTAAACCGCTGGCAGAAAACCAGATTCGGTCTTTATGATCTTTCAATACAGCATACGGGCGGGATTCGTCACCGTCCGGCATCTCCCACTCTTCAATGGATTCGTCTTCAGGATTATAGCGGCCTATATAGCCTGAGGCGTAGTCGCCATACCAGACTTTTCCGTCAGAAGTGACATCAAGTCTTCGTGGTCGTGTATCTTCTCTAGGTAGTTCAATTTCTGTCAATTCCATTGTTTCGGGATCAACTGTGGCAAGTTTGTTTGTGCCAAAAAGTGCAATCCAGGGGGTTTCCTGATCAGGAGCCATGCGGATTCCGTATGGTCGTGCCCGCTCAGTCGGCACCGGAATTACTTTAGCCTCGCCGGTTTCCACGTTAAAATGGCCGACTCCGTTACCGCCCTGAGCTGTAAACCAGATGTTGCCATCTTTGTCAAAAGCGAATGTGTGTGGATCACGGGCGTGGTCATCATCCATCATATACTTTGTGATTTCCCCGGTTTCAGGATCCATTTTGCCGATGTGTCGCGCCCGGTTCCCCGCGTACCAAACGGTACCGTCGTCAGCTACCGTAACGGTATGTGGACCGGCTCCATCTTCAAGCGGCAGCTCACGGAACTCTTCTGTCTCCGGGTTGAAATGGCCTACATAGTGTGCCCGCTGTCCGGCAAAAAATACAGTTCCATCGGGTGCTACATAAGGATCTCTTGAACGGGTGTCATCAAACGGAACTTTCCACTCATGAACAGCTTCGATAATGTCATTACTGACTTGAGATGACGTGTCAGATTCTGCTGCTTTATCCATTGAAATGAATCCGAAGATAAAAGCAATCGAAAGTATCGAGATTAAAGTTTTCATAGGTGCTCCAATTGGGTTTTTATCATTTCAGATAGGAAAAATTAATTAAGCTTTAAAGAACAGATAGTCAATTTTAGAACTTTAATTCTTTGTAAAAAGTTCACAAGAGTTCAGGGAGAGGCATTGTTGTATGTTGGTATTCAAAAAGTTAATAGAAAAACCATCCCGCCAAAACATGAAGAAGCGGGATGGTTTATGAATCGATGAGGTTAATTTAAATACTCCCCAAACCAATCGATCATCCGCTCCATGAAATCGAGTTGGTGGGCGCGTTCGGTCAAACCGTGCGGTTCGCGCGGATAGAGGACCAAACCGGTCGGAATCTCCTTCATCTGTAAAAATTGATGAAGCTGAATAGACTGCTCCGGATGTACACGGTCATCGGCCAGACCGTGAGCTACCAGCATGGGGGTATCGGCGTGATTGAGCCAGGCTACCGGTGAACGCTCCCAGTTCTGTCCTGGATTATCAAACCAGTAGAGGTCCCAGTGAACCACACTCATCTCATGCGGAATATCGGTGGTGCCCATAAAGGAGATCCAGTTGGACAAGCCCGCAAATGTAATCGTCGCTGCAAATCGGTCGCTGTATCTGGTGGCGGCCCAGGCAGAGAAATACCCGCCGTAGGAGGTACCCGACATTCCCACTTTTTCGGGATCAATCAAACCCATTTCATCGAGATGATCGATTCCCAGCAGTACGTCTTCAAATTCCTTTCCGCCAAGGTCGCGGTGATTGGCCGACGCAAACGCCGTTCCGCGTCCGCCGCTGCCGCGATAATTCGGCTCAAAAACAACATATTCCTCGTTGGCCAGAACCTGGGCAGGATAAAGGGCCCGGGTGTTCCATCCATTCAGGCTGATACCCTCAGGTCCGCCATGCGGAAGAATGATCATCGGGTATCGTGTACCTTCATCATAATTGACCGGTTTGACCAAAATCCCTTCAATTTCATGATCATCCGCTCCATCCCATGTGATGGAGGTCTGTTCTCCGAACTCTTTATCAGACAGCCATTCGTTATGATGGGTGACTCTCTCTAAATCAGGTCTCCTCAGGTTGTTTACCACATAAACCTCGTTGGGGTGATTCTTGGTGTTTACGGATGCAGCAAAGGCATTTTTTTGTTCATTCAGGCTGATGCCCCTGAAGATTTCATCACCGCCTCCCAGAATCCGGGTAATGCCATCACGGTCAATTCGCATCGAGTTCAGCGTGGTGACGGATCGCTCAACCGCGGTGAATAGCACAGTCCGATCATCCTGCCATCCGACCCACTCAACTGTACCTTCCCAGTCATCCGGTGTTAGGTCGCGATTTTCGCTGCCGTCCGCATTCAGAACCCAGAGTCGTTGTGGAAGTGGATCGCTGTACACTTTACCGGCTACAACGGCCAGTTTGGTTCCGTCTGGTGACCAGCTCATGGAAGCTTTTTTCATCGGCTGATCCATCAAATCTCTCATCCCGGAACCGTCGCGATTAATTACTGAATAGCGTGTGTACATCTGCTCGGCATCGGCACCTGTTTTTTCACTGACCCGCACAGCAAGCTGTTCTCCATTTGGAGCCCAAGAGAAATCATAAACATACAGATCTTCAGGCGTGATGCGAGTTGCTTCTCCATCTCTAGGCTGAATCCAAAGTCCCATGTACCGGATGTTTTCCCCGGCTACAATCATATCAAAACCTTTTTCTTCCATCTCTTTTCGCTCATCAGAAACGGGATCGAGGGAGGTATACGCAATCGTTGAACCGTCTTGCGTCCATTGATAGGCAGAGACGCCGTTTTCAGCATCGGTGTGTTTTTGAAGATCTTCACCGGCTGTATTTACAGAGTAGACCTGGGTTTGATCATGGTGATCAGAAATCCGAGAAGTGAAGTAGAGTCGGCCATCGGGTCCCCAGCTGGGAGAACCCGCTCCGTTCGGTTTTTCAATCACATTAATCGCCTCTCCGCCAGCAGCCGGAATAATATAGAGTTCGGAGAAGTTCCGTCCTACATCGTCATCCTCGGTTCGGGGCACACTTAATGTGTAAGCCACGTTTTCACCGTTCGGGCTCATCGCAACCGAGCCGACGTTTTCCAGTTTTACCACATCCTCAGCCGTCAGGCCCTGGGCATAAACTTGTACAGAGCTGAGTGCAGTAAAAAGAGCTGCAATCAGCAGTAGAAATGTCAATTTTCTCAATTTCATAAGCTTGATGATTTAGTTGTCAGATTCACTCAATATAAACGAAATTGCGAATTATTTAGCTAATTTCACCCCGATGATGAGCGCAAAAATCCCCAAAAAAAGCTGACTGAAAATGTAAGCTGAAAAAATGAATGGAGATTGTCCGAAAAGCGCCATCGCCTCCAATCCGAGACCGGAATAGGTTGTGAAGCTTCCCAGCAATCCGGTTAGCAGAAAGAGTCGTTTTTCCCTGGACTCTTGATGAATAGCAATTCGTGTGATGAAATATCCCATCAGAAAACTTCCCAGAATATTTACAAAAGAAGTAGCTGTGAAAAGCTCAGCACCGGGCATAAGAAAATCAAAACCGAGATTGGCAAGATGGCGAAGTACGGCACCCACAGCTCCTCCAAGAGCAACCCAACCCAGGGATTTCAAATCCGGCCGCATCAAGCTGCACCTCCCATCCAGTGCACGGTGAAAGAGTAACCGACAAAAACGAATCCGATGGCTACAACCAGCTGCATGAACAGATAGGAAGCTAAGTCACGTGTTGGCCCGTCGAGCCGCTGAAAAACTTCCAGCGAGAAAGTAGAAAACGTTGTGTAAGAACCGAGAAGGCCGACAGTGAGGAGTGCTGTCATATCATCACCGAATGGACTGGAGATGGAGATCCAGGCAGTAAGGGATCCGGCAGCAAGACATCCGATCGAATTGGCAAAAACAGTACCTGAAAGAAACGGAAACCGCTGATGTATCGGCTGCGCGGCAATTGATGTTAAGTATCGCAGTGATGCTCCAAGAGCACCGCCTGCGGCGATCATAAAAAGTTTGGTCAAAGTCACAGAGGTCAGATGATGTTCTAAAAAATTACCATAAGGTATCCGTCATTATGGTAAGGCCAAAATTTAAGCCCGGTGGGGAAGTCCTGGTGTGAAAATACTCACCATATGAGATAAGGAACTCTACTTTTTCAGGTAAAACGACCCAATTTACACCGGCCTGAAAAAGAGGTTCGGTAAAATCCATGAATACGACTTCACCAAGAAATGAAAACTGATCACTGAGATAGATGTCGCTGCGAATGCCCGAGAAAAAACGTTGACTCCATCCGGAGCTCACACCTTCCAGCTCATCAAAGGTGGCTTCAAAGCCTAAGTTGAGATGAATCATTGATTTTTGATCGGGCAGGATTTTTGTCACGGGGATATAGCTGATGAATTCTCTCATGGTGGATGTGAAATCAGAGTATAAACCGCCAAACAGTGCAAGGCCCAATTTGTTTTGATCCGGATTAAAGAAAGTTATTTTACTTTCAATGGCCCATCGTTCAGTCGAAAACCGGTCATCCGAGTCAAAACCAATTCCGCCGCTGAACTCCATAAAGTTGAGCGGATTTACGGTGGCCAGGATCCAGGATTGGTTGTCGTACCAGGCCTCAAACTGCATAGACTTGTTTTCTGTAAGCTGACTGTCATCAACATCAAGCTGCTGAGCTGATATGTGTGCTACAAAAAAGAACGATATCAAAAGCACAGTAGAGCATAATGCGGTAAAGATTTTGCACAGTTTCATAAGAAGGAGTAAAGATCTGTGATTTCGGGTATTAAGGCAGTGATGACAACAGATGGTTGATGAAGTGCGTTCTTCCTGCAGTTTCGGTTTGGGTTGCAGAACTCAAATTGCTATTCTGATGTTCGAGATTATACAAAATCATATCAACAGATTACATTTGTGAAGACAGTTGCAGGAATTCTCATATTATCATTTCAGCTCTCACTCATCTCATTTTCCGATGTAGCGGCCCAAGAAGAGGACTCTTTCAAAATTGCCCGGGTTCAGTATCAGGGCGGTGGTGACTGGTACAGCTCTCCCTCGGCACTGACCAATCTGATCGATTTTGCTAATCAGAACCTTCCGATTCGACTTGCTGAGAGGTATGATGACGTACAGATCGGCAGCCGTGATATTTTTGACTACCCGTTCCTTTTTGCAACCGGTCACGGAAATATTTCGCTGAATAACTCCGAGATGGAAAATCTCCGTCGATATCTTGAAAACGGCGGCTTTCTGATGGTGGATGATGATTACGGAATGGACGAATACGTAAGGCCACTTCTGAACAGAATTTTTCCCGATGATGAACTGGTTGAACTGCCGGCTGATCATCCGGTATATAGTTCCGTCTACTTCTTTTCTGAAGGGCGACCGCCAAAAGTTCACGAGCATGACGGTAAGCCGCCTCAGGCATTTGCCATTTTCCGGAACGGGAGGATGGTCGTACTCTACACCTACGAGTCGAACCCAAGCGACGGCTGGGCCTATGATGAACACGACAATCCCGAAGAGATCAACCGGAAAGCGCTGCAGTTCGGTGCGAACGTGTTGACGTATGTGTTTATGAATCCTTGAATAGTCTTGAGTAATGAGTATTGAGTCGTGAGTAGTGTGAAGCGACCTGTCAGCATTCAGTGGCAGATGATTCTGACAGCGTCAGGTAATTTACCCATTTATGGGTTTAACACACGAGCGCGGGAATTATCCCCGCGGAGATATGGGACATCAAAGACATGGTATTTCTATGAATATTCAAATCTTAAATTTGAAGGATAACAGGTTAGGTGCTAAATCATCAACTCGAACCGAACAGAAATACCATGTCTTAAAAAAATCAGTGATTCGGTCGTTCGTCCATCGTACTAAAGTGAACTGCGATTCACAGGGGTAAAAAACACCATGCCTGAGTCGGATTACATATAGAAATACCCGTCTGACCGCGTTTAGCGGTCTGACGGGGATCTGTTTAAACCTTAGAAAAATAGGCAGGAACGGGAACGTCCAGCATCGTTTTCAATCCGGGTGTGGAGCCGGTAACCGAACGGACAGCGTTTACAGTGATGGCACAGGTCGCCACATCACCGTTGAGGCCACCGTCAATTTCGGTTGTTATATTGGGCAATCCTTTGATGGTAATCCGGTCGAAGGATTTCTCTTCGCCAACCGCAGCGCGGAAGATCAGCTTAATTTTCTCATCGCCATCTACAAAACCGGATCCAACCTGCTCAACACCTGCCGGGTTTCCTTTCTCAATCGGCTTGTAACCGTTTGTGATTTTCTGTTTTGCAATCACCGGCTCGAGAGTTTCTTTGTTTTCATCCAGCTCCCAGCCCATGGCGTGTGCAATCAGATCAACGGATTCCGGCAGACCTACATGGCGCAGGCTTCCGTCATCTTTTTTGGCCTGAAATTCATCGTGGGTTAGAGCCGCACCAATCTTTTGCTGGAATGGAATCCGGCGAACCGAGGCATCCTGAACTCGTTCTACGGTAACGGAATCCACACGCTGGCAAACGGAGGTAAAAGCTGAGGGCAGGTAGTCCATCAAAAAGCCGGGATTTACACCGGTTCCCAGGCAGGTTACGCCGTTATCCTTACAAACAGCATCGATTTTGTTCGCTGCTTCCGGGTGCTGTTTCCATGGAAAAGTGAGCTCTTCGCAGGTGGATACAATATGAAGTCCGACCTTGGCTGCTGCTTCAACTTGTCCAACTAATTTCTCGATTGATGAGACAGTGGTTATTACGGCAACTTCGGGTTCGTGTTTTGCTTTAGAGATGGCCTCGTCCAGAGATTTATATACGTAAACACCTGTGGTTTCAGCATCAATTATATCACTGATATCTTTCCCAATTAACTCCGGGTTGAGGTCAACAACTCCTATTACATTAACGCCGTTTCTCTCGGAAAGATACTGAAGAACTTGTTGGCCCAGGGCACCGATTCCAACTTGAATTACATTAATCATTGTTATGGTAGTTTTATATTGTCAATTCGATGTGTCAACCAAGATAGGGAAGAAAAAAAGCGAAAAGTATTTACATGGATAAGATTGTAAATGGTTTCGGACAGGAATAAATGGCGGTTAAAAATTAAACCGTAATCATAAACTAAATTCACTTTTTAATGAAAATCGGCCAATCAGATGATGCAATTAATCCTGTTTTGGAATCAATAATATTAAAAAATGTAATTGAAGGTCCGAAATCGGAGTGTGACCCGTATAGTACTGTTTACCGGCCAAACGGTTACGGCAGGTTTGCACACTTAACACAACGGGTGGTGTATGGCATGATTTTGAGTCTTCCGAATGGAATATCATCTCCACATTTCAGACATATTCCAAGCTTGCCATTCGCATGACGTTCAACCGCGCGTTCCAGTTTGCTTAGTGTTTTCTTTTTGTCACGCAGGGCTTTTTCGTTGATGGTCTTGTTATTGATGGCATCCATTCTGGAAAGCCGCCCAATCGAATTGTCTAAAGAGATGGGTTTGGTCAGCTCAATCAGCTCCTTAATTTCACTTTTTGTTGATTCAATCTGCTGATGAATGATTTGTAGTAGCTCTTCTTTCTCTTTATCTGTCATGATCTATTTTCCTGATGCTGAAGTTTTATTCAGATAACATTGTCTCAGAATCTGCGTATTATTAGTCGATGCGTAAGATATTTAAAATATCACTCCTTATTTCCCTTTTTGGGTTTGGCACCGGCTTGGCTCAGCATGCGGATGCAGCTTCGGTTCAACTTTCGGGTGTGTCCGGAGTTGTCGACTCGATTGATCAACCTGTTCCTTCTGAAGTGACCGGAACTCCGGTTTTACCACTGATTCTCTCGGAATATCAGTCAGAGATAAACTCGGAAATAGACCCCGATAATTCGGTTAAGCTCAAGCCCGGGCAAAGCACGGATCCGAATAGAAACGGTCAGAACTATATCCGGTTTCAGAATCAAATCGATCTGAGCCTTTCAATCCGGAAATTGATCTTTCCTTTCCACACCCACCTCTAGTTCCTTTGAAAGCCGGTATGTCCGGCAGAAGTCCATATAAAATTAATCATTCCTGAATGTCGACACACCGACTCAGGGTGAGCTCTATCTATACAATCAAATCAAAGGAATTTAATCATGGAAACAGATTTTGCATCTATTGTCATCGGTCTGGCGTCTATAGCCATATTTTTAGTACCGATCGGATATTATCAGGTAAAGGAAAAAAGCGGAGTCAGAAAAGCTAAACAGCAATTTATGTCCCTCGCAAACGATATTGGCTTTCAGGCCGGCGAGATTGAAGTGCTGAGAAACCGGGCTGTTATCGGAATTGACAGTACCGGAGAAGAGCTGCTCTACGTGAAAGACGATGAGCATCAAATTGCAGAACTGGTGAGCATAGATCAGGCTGCATTCTATAAATCAAAGCAAATAGAGGAAGATGAACGTGGAGAGCCTCAAAACATCACTGAGATGGGCGTGCGTCTTAAAATGAGAGGCAGTCCCGATCTGAAACTCTGCTTTTTTAGAGGAAGAGACGGTGCTCAAGTTGGGGATGAGCGCATTATTATTCAGGGCTGGATTCATAAAATCGAATCTGCCAAAAGAGAACTCAAACATTCGGTTGCCTGATCAATATAACAGGCTCAGGCTGTTTCGTCTGAGCCTGTATTTTTATTCAAAAAGAAGGCTTTATGAAATCTAAAATGTCATCCTGAACGATAGTGAAGAATCGCCAAGTGAGGAAGTAAATGAAAAAGAGACCCTTCGACAGGCTCAGGGTGACAATAGTGTCATTCTGAGCCTGTCGAAGAATCTCATAAGTATGTCTTGGTTCACTATTGAGAGATCCTTCAGGTGAGTTCCTAGCTTAATGCGGCGTGCCGCAGAGGATGGCGTTTCAGGTTCTGCAAACCCTAATCAAAGTTCATCTTCTGAATTCGAATTGCATTCAGAATGGCCAGTAATGCTACTCCCACATCGGCAAATACAGCCTCCCAGAGTGATGCCATACCCAACGCGCCGAGTCCAAGAACAGCGATTTTTACTCCCAATGCCAGCCCGATATTTTGCCAGACAATATTCCTGGTTGCCCGGCTGATTTGAATTGCAGTTGCAATTTTTCCGGGCTGATCGGTTTGGATGACAACATCCGCAGTTTCCACTGCTACATCACTGCCCATCGCGCCCATGGCAATACCCACATCGCTTAAGGCAAGAACCGGTGCATCATTAATACCGTCTCCGGCGTAGGCCGTCACTCCGGGAAACTCTCTTTTGATCTGTTCCAGTTTTTCTGCTTTTTCATCGGGTAAAAGTTCTCCGTAAACGGCATCCAAGCCCAGCTCTTTTCCGACACTGTCGGCGGTCTCTTTCTTGTCACCGCTCAGCATGAACGTGCGCTTCACTCCCAGTTCATGCAGCTTACGAATTGCACCGGCAGCGTCATCTTTGATCTGATCGCTGAAGGTTACCGTGGCCATGGGTTTACCGTCAATTGCTAGGTAAATGACAGATCCATTTTGATCGGTTCGGTGTCCGTTGGGAGGAATGCTGGACTTCTCCAGCAGCTTTCGGTTTCCGGCCAGAACCTTCTTTCCATCAATGACAGCTGATACACCCATCCCCGAGTGCTCCTGCTGATCCACGATTTCCGGCTGACCCTCGACATCACTCGAAAGATGATCGACCAAAGCTTTTGCCAGCGGATGATTGGAACCTTTTTCAAGTGCATAGAGGATATTAAGTGTAGTTTGCGGATCAGCTGCATGCACCACAACTGAATCGACTGAAAAAGTGCCTTTTGTGAGAGTACCTGTTTTGTCAAAAACAACGGTTTCCACACTGCGGAGGGCATCCAGATAGTTCGCGCCTTTTACCAGGATGCCATTGCGAGAGGCTGCCCCGATTCCGCCGAAATAACCCAGCGGTATGGAGATGACAAGTGCACACGGACAGGAGATCACCAGGAAGACGAGTCCGCGGTAGAGCCATTCATCAAAAACATAATTACTGACAATAAATGCGGGCAGGGCTACCAGCAGTGTTGCCAGAAGTACGACAATGGGCGTATAAACCTTTGCAAACTTCCGGATGAAAAGCTCGGTTTTGGCCTTTCGTCCGGCCGCTTCCTGAACCATCTTCAGAATCCGGGAGATGGAGCTGTTTTCATATCGGCTGGTAACCCGAACTTGGATGACCCTATTCAGATTGACCATTCCGGCCAGAACCTGATCGTCTGTTTCAATGGATCTTGGCAGGCTCTCTCCGGTCAGGGCGGAGGTATCAAGTGTGCTGTTACCTTCTGTGATCACCCCATCAAGCGGAACGCGTTCACCCGGCAGTATCTGAATGATTTCACCGATTTCAACAGACTCGGGTGAGATTTCAACAAACTCGCTGTTTCGGTTCACCCGGGCGGTTTCCGCACGAACATCAAGCAAGGCTTTGATATTTGCTTTTGCCCGGTCAACGGCCCCTTCCTGAAAAGCCTCGCCGACAGAGTAGAAGAGCATTACAGCTACACCTTCTGGATATTCACCGATATAGAATGCGCCGAATGTGGCGATACTCATCAGGAAAAATTCAGAAAAGAGATCGCCGTTCTGAAGCACAATCCAGGCCTGTTTAATGACCGGGAGTCCAACCGGAATATATGCGACGATATACCAGGCCAGACGGGTTGAACCCTCAAACCAGTTCGGCTGCAGGAGATAATCAAGTGCAAGGCCGATCATCAGCAGTAGAAAACTGCTGACTGGTTTCCAGTAGGTGATGAAAAAAGAGGTTTTGTCGACAGCCGGTTCAGGAGTGTTAAAATTTACCCCTGAATCGCAGCTGCAGGCATTTTCACATTGTTGTGACATTCAAGTGCTGTTACAGTGTTGATGGTTATCTCTGAAAAAGATAGAGATCAATCCGGTGCAACACTATTGCAAAGGTCAGGCAGCGCAGCTGGCGCAATGTCCTGTAATCACAAAATTGCCGTGATTCGGCTGGAATTTATCCGGCAGATTAAATGACGGAATTTTCATTTCCGTAAAGCAGAATGTGTTTTGACAGCTTGTGCAGTAGAAATGGACATGAAGATCGTCGGGGTAGGAACAGGTACAGTTTTCAGCACAGAGTGCATATTTTGCGCTTCCACTCTCGTCGTGGATTTGATGGGCCAAGCCATGTTCCAGAAAGGTTTTGAGCGTGCGATAAAGGGTGGTTCGGTCAGAATGAGAAAAATGAACCTCCAGGTCGGACAGGCTCACGGCAGCTTTCTGTTCAATCATATAGTTAAGCACCATCATTCTGACGGCTGTTGGCTGAATGTCGCTCTGTTGAAGACGTATTTCTGAATCTGAGTTTGCCATCACTTAAGTAGTCTGTTTGACTTAACCACTTGTGAATTAAACGAACATCACTACTAAAATTGCATAGGAGATGACGGCCAAAACGCCTGCCATGATTGCAATCGGCAACTGCGTGGTTACGTGATCCATCAGGTCGCAGCCGGTGGAGAGTGAACTTAGAATGGTTGTGTCGGAAATCGGTGAACACTGATCTCCCATCACGCTACCCCCGATTACAGCGGCAAAACAGAGCTGGAGGAAAAAGATATCTTCCGGGACAACGGCCCACGCCAGCGGTACGGCAATCGGGAAAACCACAGCGTATGTTCCCCACGAGGTACCGGTTGAAAAGGCAATCAACATACATAAAACCATCAATACTCCGGGAAGGAATGCCGGCCATACCAGATCACCGATCATCATCACCACATAGTCAGCGGTTCCGACAGCATCGGCTACTTCTTTCAGTGTGACTGCCAGCGCCAAAATAATCGCCCCGATGGTTACCCCCTTGCAGCCGTCAATGAACCCGTTGATAGCTACCTGAAGACTCATTCCCTTTGCAATGGCAATCCCAATACCGGCTAATACGGCAAGTACGAAAGCCTCTGCTATCAGGAGGGTGGGATCTTCAGAACCGAGCCAGAAAAATGTATAAAGGTAGGGTATGATGGCGATACCCAGCAGAGCACCGATCGGTCCGAAAAAGTCGATCAGGCCGGGTTTATAGTCTTTTGGAATTTTACTCCGTGTAAGTTCATCGGCTGCCATTGGAGTAGCTCCTTTCCGGTCGAGTGTACCTTTGGTGCGTGAGCGTTCGATAGCTTTGCGCATTTTTTTACCCGGTACCCACGGAAGTTTTTCCAAGGCAAACAACAGTGTGATCAGTATTGCGAAAATGGCATAGAAATTATAGGGCAGGGAAGCGAAGAAAAAACGGATCCCGTCATTGGCTGTTTCAAAGAGTGAGATGGTTCCGATAACCAGCCCGGCTACATAAATTGGCCATACATTGAAGGGAATGAGGGTGGCCGCAGGTGAGGCTGTACTGTCGACCATAAATGAGAGTTCCTCGTGTGATACCCTATGCTTGTCAGAAACGGGACGAACTGTTGCTCCGGTCAGAACTGTGCTGATGGTGCCACCCTGATGAAAGATCAGTCCCATCATCCAAGTGAAAAATTTTGCTGATCGCGGCCCGACAACCATCTTATCTGAAGCCCAATTGGCAAATATCTCCGCACCGCCTGTTCTTGTCCAGATTCCAATCAGTCCGCCTAAAGCCCATAGATAAACCAATAGTATGAGTGCAAAGCTCTCCGTTCCAATGGAGGGAATCAGAAAATCTTGTACTATGTTAAGCTGCCCGGCAATCACCCCGCCTAGAAAAATTCCGATGAAGAGGGCACTCACTACTTCGCGGGTCCAGAAGGCAAGAACAATGGCAACAAGCGGCGGCATAACAGACCAAAATCCGAAATGTCCGTCCTGTTCAGGGAAACTTCCCCAGTTCATGGTGTAGTAAACTCCGGCAATAACCAGAGCCAAAAAGGCCCCAAAATAGATTCTTCGTCGGATTTTAGGGTTTTTCCACTTTTGTACTGTGTCTTCTAAAAAGTTGCTCATGTATATGGTAGTTTAATTCAGCGGCTATAAAATAAGAGATCACAGCACAAATGCTCGACTGATTTTGATAAGAGATGTTAATAATGCACTACAACTGAGAACTGATAATAACCGAGAAGGAAAGAAGTAATTCAAATAAGTGATTGTTTAATATAAAAAAAGCCTGAATATGACTTCAGGCTTTTAGAAAAGAGCAATAGGTATAAAAGTTAATTTTTACAGTCCGACTTTAGATCAAGTGCCTCTGCAATATCCGACCAGGCGATGGCCGTTACACTTCCGTCGTCATGTACAGGATAGAATGCCCCGGATTCAAAATCACCGAATGACTGTTGGGTGAGCCAGATTCCATCGGTATTGCGTGTAATTTCTCCTTTAAAACCACCTATGTAGTTAAACGTTTCACGATCAAAGACCTGAAATTTATTGATATCCGACTCGTGTTGATCGGTAAAAATCCAGTAGCCAGAACCATCACTGCATTTGTAAAGAGCAATTCCTTCGGGTTCGCTGTCGATATATTTATCTGTAACAACTTTTCCTTTGTAATTACCTTCCAGGTCATACTCCTTAATGCTTCTGTCGCTGTACGCCTCTTCAGAGATCAACAAACGATTATTCTCCCTGTCGGTCCAGAGTGATTCCACCTTACGCAAAACCCCCTCTCCGGATATTGCCCCAAAACTTTTCAGATGTTCACTTTCCAGAGAATTGTCATGAACTGAAAATCGAAAGTGTTGAATTCTCTGATCCAGTTCTTCTTCGGGGGGGTACCCCATCAGCGATGGGTTGTAGTTGTCAGAAACAAATACTTCATATGTATTTTCCGCAATTTTATCAATTGCCAAGCCGTATGGTAGTTTTAGTCCGTCGTCTCCACGTCCGTTGCCAAAATGGCCAATGGATTCAAATTCCGGAAGGGTAAATACCTGCACCCGCTGGTTGTCTCTTTCAACCACCAGTACAAGATCATCTATAACGGCAATCCCATTGGGTCGTTCGAACTGACCTTGTCCTTCACCGCCTTCTCCAAATCTTTCGATGAGTGAACCGTCATTCGCATCGTAAGCAATAATGGTATTCCCTTCTTTAGCAGTAGCCAGCAACCAGTTCTCTCCATTGGAACCGTGCCAGATAGCGGGGCTGTCCACATTATCCCCTTCATCGCGGTCGGTATGGAAAGCTTCTTTTAAAACCGGAAGGAGTTTACCGCTTGAATCTTTAAAATTCTGACTATCTGCTGATTGTATTACGGTGAAAAATAAAATCAGGGTAAGAATAAATATGGTCGCCACAGAGTTTAGAAATTTCATCATCTTATATAGTTTGATCGTTGTCTATTCAAGTTTAATTATTAATTAAGGTAGAAAGGCTTCTGAGTTGCTGGATCAAAATTGAAGCTTTACTCCTGCATTTGCCCACCATGAGTAGTATTCCTGTTGCTCCGGTCGGCTGGATACCCCATTGTAAAAGCGCTGTGGCTCGTTGGTAATGTTTAGCAGTTCCAGGTAGACGCCAATTCGGGATGTGATTTCCTGAGTAGCAGAAAAGTCAAATTGCAAGTGTTTGTCGTGATAACGGTCGCTTTCTTCATTTTCCCTCACTGAAGTAATGAATGGAGCATTGTAATTAGCGGACAGACGGCCTGTAAATCCACCATATTGATATGAGAGGGCCACGTTACCAACCTGTTCACTTTGGCCTGGTAGTGGGCCCGTGCGAAATTCATTTTCTGTTTCCCCAAATAAAGTAGCTTCCGACCATGAGTAGGTATAGTTCGCAAAAAATCCGAATCCGCTGGCAAATCCAGGTAAGAAAGACAGCTGTTGTTGAAGACTCACTTCTAATCCCAGAACCTCTGCCTCATCACCACTCACGGGCTGTTCTGTCTCATATCCTTCAAATTCACCGGAATCATTAATAAATAACCGGACATATCTGAAATCCTGAATATCTTTGTAATAAACTCCACCTGAAACAGCTCCTTCCTCGGAGAAATAGTATTCCAACATTAAGTCCCAGTTCATGGAACGAGTTGCCTCGAGGTCAGGATTACCCAACTCAATTTCATTGGCTCCTCTGTCAACGATTCGATAAGGTGCCAGATCAAAATAAGACGGCAAGGAATAAGTGTTGGTCCATCCCAAGCGCACATTAATGTTTTCGGAGGGTTGATACTTTAAATGAGCCATTGGCAAAAAGAAGCCAAAATTTCTGTCCCCTTCTTGTGGAACGGCTTCGGGAATTAGATCTCCATTCTCATCAAACTCAACAGATGAACCTTCATATTTGGTGCTGATATTTTCGTAACGCGCACCCACAATTGCAGTAAGGTCTCCTAGCTGCAAATCAGTCATGGCATAACCCGCAAAGGTATTTTCAGTTGCATCATAATCTTCAGCGCGACTGTCTATAAATGTATCTTCGGCATTGTAATCGAAGTTTGGCCGTTCGTTTTCGAATAGATCCCGCATTTTCTGAGGACTGAATGTTCGGCCGACCTCATATTGATTATTGAAAAATTCAGTGTCTTCGAAAGATCCCAGTAAATCCCGGTACGTTTTATCACCTTCATATGTGTAGAAGGTTTTGTCCGGGTCAAGATCCTTGCTTTTCGACCTTGCAAGGCCTCCAAACTTAAAAATACCGCTGGCATTCCCAACGTTATAGAGTTTGCTTAGATTAAACCTGGAAGTGTAATGTTGATCCGTGGTCAACTCTCGTGAAAATTCAAATTCATCGCTTTCATACATGTCATAGCTGAGCAGCCCTGCACCGGCAGGTGCATCATTTCTTACACTGAATTGAGGGTATTTGTCATCCGGAGTCAGGTCCATAAAATCGCCATCATGCTCCTGTACAAATATGGTGACATACTCTCTGGGCGTATTTTGTTCAGAATAGGAGTAGGAAAGTTTATAATCGATTTCCCAGGAATCATTTAGTAAATGCCTGCCTCCGCCGGAAATATTCATAACTGTTTGCGATTCAAACCGATCCTTAAGTTCACGTTCAATCACGTCCGGTTCAACTACAGATGCACGGGAAAATTCCTGGTCACCAAATTTATTGAAGATTCCGCTCAGGTAAATGTTAGACTCTTCACTAAACCGATAATCGATTGTTGAGGTTATCCCCAAACGAGTTCTGGTTATTTCATCGTCCTGTAGTACAATCGACCCTAACTCAGTATCACTGTACTCCATTTCATTATTGTCCGTACTTAGATTTCTGACATTGTAGCTGCTTCCGATAACAAAGCCCAGTTTCTGGTCATCGCCAAAGCGTTGTCCAAATGTAAATGCTCCTTTCCCATAAAGCGGAGAAAGGTATTTAGCGTTATTGTTATAACCGGGTCCAAATGAAAGTTCTAAGATTCGTCCATCGGACGGAGCCTGTAGTGTGTTCAGGTTAATAGACCCGCCAATTGCACTTCCTTCCATATCCGGTGTAATAGCTTTTGTTACCTCCATACTGGAAAGCATGTTTGATGGAATTACATCCATTGCCACCGCACGTAAATCACCTTCTGGTGATGCTATTTGCTCGCCATTAAAGCTAATGTTGTTGTTACCGGGAGATGCGCCTCTGATTTGCACGTAGCGCCCCTCACCCTGATCACGTTCAATAGAAATTCCGGGGATACGTTGCAAGGCTTCTGCAGTATTATCATCAGGGAAACTTCGCAGCAATTCAGAAGAGACTACATTTTCTATAGTATTGGACATTTTCTGCTGGTTAAGTGCTTGTTGTTGCCCTCTTCGGTAACCTGTAACGCGGATTTCATCAAGCTCTTCACCTGGCTCTAAATATATCTCAATCTCGACCACTTCATCTATATCTACTTCTATATCATAATCTTCAAGTTCTATTTCATCATCATCTACTTCTACTTCAATTTCTCTGGTTGCGTACCCTACATAGCTCACAACCATCATATAATCACCTTCAGGCAAGTTTCTTAAAACAAAACGACCTTTGCTGTCTGTTGCTGTACCCTTGCCACTTCCTTCCAGACTTATATTTACACCAGGCAATACCTCTTCAGTGCTGGCATCATAAACTGTTCCTTCAATAACACCTTCTGTTACTTGTGCTGAAGCTGTAATGGATAAAACAGACATAAAAACGATTATGACAAAAATCTTTGCAAAATATACCGTACAAATTCTCATAACTACCTCATTATGATTGATCTTATTTTCATTTTCAGTTTGCTAACTGGTCAATAGATATGGAATCTGTGTATACAGTTGATTACTGCATCATTACCATTCTGTTAAGTAAATTTATTAATCAAACTTTCGTTAAACCCTTATAATATTAAACAGTAAAAAACTTTGTCGATAATATTTAATAGCGAATGTTAAGGCGGTATCAATATGGGTTCATTTATTAATTCGAAATAATCTTGAGAATCAATTGCTTGTCAATACCTTTGGAAGGTTTTAGTTGAGTCTCAATTTTTGCGGTTAGATGAAAGGCGTTGTATATCTATAGTTTTGTATAACAGCATAGTTTGCCGGCATAGAAGTGGCTAAATAACTCCACCCCTGGCCATACAGTTGATCATCTTTCTTGCTGAAAATAAGTTCAAAAACCAATCAACGGGTGATTTGAAGACAAGGCTGCGGAGTCATATTTTTAGTCTTTCAGAAAAGGTATGGAACGAGCGTCAGGTGGTTTTATCAGCGGGTTAGGTGGTGTTAATAGACCAGGATCAAATACTACAGAAATGCTATATTGGTTTGAGATTCTAAAGCAGTGGAACTGTGTAACACTACATTGTACTCATCACTAAAACCGGATTAGACATAACTCAATTGCAACCGTATGAATGAAGAGTCGTTGAACGGTTATATATTTTTCCACGGGCCTGTCACAGCAAGAGTTAAACCAGCTTTTTGAATATTGAAAAAAAGTGTGGAACCATCGGGCGAAAATGTTGCGCCGGCAAGCTCAGAACCGTTCAGTGCATTTCGGCCAAATTTGTAAAGGGATCCCTCAGGTGTAACACCCACCAAGTATTGATCTCCGTCCCCGTCTTCGCAAACGATCAAATCACCCCAGGGAGATACGGTCAGGTTATCGGCATTTTCAATAACTGTGGCATCGTTGGGTTCAACAAAAAGCTCCAGCTTTCCTGGATTATTCTGTTCAGCAGAAGTCGCCTCATCTTCTGAAGGTGTATATTTCCAAATCTGTCCTTTTTTTGCAGAACCGCCATTGGTGCAGGCAAAAAATACCACTCCATTGCCGTACCACATCCCCTCACCACGGGCAAATTTAGCAGCTCCATTCTCGAACCCACGATTGCGCAGATCATCATCCGGAGCCATTACATTTTCCATGTCCATCCATTCCACGTCAAGTGAAGTATTCAGCTCTACGGTTCTTTTCTCTTCCCAATTTCTGGTATCCATGGATGGATTGTTTTTTATAACCAATGCCTGAAGGAGGCCGCCTTTCAGCAGCTCTCCGGGAGTGTTGGGAATAAATCTGTAGAGCAAACCGTCAGATCTGTCTTCCGTAAGATATATCACGCCACTTTTGGGATCCACAGCAACTGCTTCGTGATTGAATCGTCCCATATCATTGATAGGCATAGCACGATGTAATCCCGGTTTGGTTGTAGCCGGCACTTCGAAAACATAACCGTGATCAACCTCGAAATGGCTGTCAGCTTTCTGAACAGTTTCTTCACAAGTAATCCAGGTATTCCAGGGTGTGGGGCCTCCGGCGCAATTTCGAATCGTTCCTGCAAGGCTCAGAAACTGGCGAACTACTTTCTGATTTTTCGTATCGTAAACGATGTTGGTTGTACCGCCAAGTGCCGGTTTCCCGCGTCCCGTGTCGTATATGTCAGATGGATCGATTGCCATATCTTCAATTAAGCTAAGTTCCTCCCAAAACGGTCCCTCCTCGTAGGGTGCATCGGCATTCACTTCATGATTTCTAACAACTACGGTAAGGCCATCTTCACCGAGGAATGCAGCCATTCCGTCCGGTACGTGTGGGAGTCTGAATCCGTCATCCATCCGATCACCATATCTGGATATGATTTGATAGCTAAATCCCTCCGGAAGGTCAAAAATACCATTTGGATCTCTTTTGAGCGGTCCAAATCCATATCCTTCTGAACTGCTAAAGGCATTAGAGAAACCGGTTGCTGTTTGCATAATCAAATGTAGTCCGGAAAAACCCAGAGAAATTGCTCCGGCTTGCTTTAGAAATGTTCGTCGAGATTGTGACATGATAATTCGAAAATAGTTTAAACTTCTATTTATACCTCACTAAATAATGAGTAGCTGTTATGCTAACATTAACAAATGGATAAGTATGTGATAGGAATTGAGTGGATGAATTCGTAGCTCAGATCACTACTCAAGTTCAATGAATGTTCTTTTTGATTTCATTACATTCACTCAACTAATTCTCAACTAAGTGCATACTATGAAAACATTTTTTACTGTATTGATTTCGACATTGATATTTATTTCAATTGAATCGGCTCAGGCCCAAACCAATGCGAATGCGGGATTTACATCTCCGCCGCAATACCAGCCTTTTCTGAAGCAGGTCGCCGATGATGTTTCCGCGGATCAGGTAGAATACTACACGAGGACCTTGACTGAATTTGAAAATCGCCACACACTTTCTGATACCACATCAGATACAAAAGGAATCGGTGCTGCGCGCCGTTGGATTAAAGAGGAGTTTGAAAAGATTTCCGAAGATTGTGGCGGCTGCCTCGAGGTATATTATGTGAGTGATGTGATTGAAGGCGTGAATCGCATTCCGGAACCGGTCAATATTGTAAATGTGGTTGCCGTTCAGCGCGGAAGCGCGGATCTTGATCGTGTGGTGATGATGACCGGAGATATTGACTCCCGTGCATCGGAGGTGATGGATGCCGAAACAGACTCGCCCGGCGCGAATGACAATGCATCCGGTATGGCCGGGACGATTGAAGCGGCTCGGGTTCTTTCGCAGCATGAGTTTCCAGGAACAATTGTCTATGCCGGACTTTCCGGTGAGGAGCAGGGACTCTTTGGCGGACAGATTCTGGCCGACTACGCCATTGAAAACGATTGGAAGATTCATGCCGTGCTGAATAACGATATGATCGGTAATATTGAAGGTATAAACGGAATCATCAACAATACGACAGCACGGGTTTTTTCTGAAGGAACCCGGGCGGTGGAAACGGAGCGTGAGGCACGGATTCGCAGGTTTACAGGCGGTGAAGTGGATTCGCCATCACGTAACCTTGCACGCTACATTCACGTGATGGGCGAGCAGTATATCGACAACCTGGATGTGATGATGATCTACCGTTTGGACCGGTTTGGCCGCGGCGGGCACCATCGCCCGTTCAATGATGTGGGATTCCCGGCAGTACGCATCATGGAAACAAACGAAAACTACAACTGGCAGCACCAGGATATCCGAACGGAGGATGGCATTGAGTACGGCGACGTGATTGAACACGTTGATTTTGATTATGCCGCCAAGCTGACCGCCCTCAATATTGTGTCGCTTGCCGGTATGGCCAAAGCCCCCGCTCCGCCTTCAGGTGTGGAAATTGAAGGTGCGGTACAGCCGAGTACTACATTGAGCTGGGATGAACTTGACCCGGAGCAAAATCCGCACCTCGATGGATATAAAGTCTACTGGCGGCTTACCACATCCCCCGTCTGGACACATGGCCGCCCCACAGGAGATGTATCGGAATACACGCTTGAAAATATCGTGATCGACAACTACTACTTTGGCGTGGCAAGTGTGTCGGATGACGGATATGAAAGTCCAGTGGTATTCCCGGGCCCGGCCGGCTCGTTTGACCGCGAATAATCCAGAATATTTTCTCAGTGATTGTGATAGATGAATTTAGAAATCTTATTTTCCCTCCTTTCCAAGGAGGGGATTAAGGGGTGGTTCAAAATATTTTATGATAATTGAACTGCACTGTTTTATCTGAAATAATTCTCTTTTCAGCGTATATCTGCGATAGACTCTACGGAAATCTGCGAGAAATATTTCGACTCTAGTTTGAGAAACAATCTCAAACTTACGCTCAATGGGACGTTTTTAGTGATTTGGTTAGTCACCTGAAAACAATATTATCACAATTCTTTAAATCCACTAATAACGCATTTATTCTATGAATTTAGATTTTACCCCGGAAGAGCTCACCTCACATATCCAAAAAGCGGGTGAAATCATCCGTGAGCTCTACGAGGAAAAGTTGGAGCGCCACGTATTTCCCGGTAAGTCACCGGCTGAGATTCAATCCATTTTTGATGAACCGCTGCCTGAGGAGGGGTTGGAGATATCAGAACTCCTCGAAAAAGTACGGGGTGATGTAATTGACTCCTCAACCCTGAATGTGGGTCCGCACTACTATGGCTACATCACCGGTGGTGGGAATCAAGTGGCCATACTGGCTGAGATGATCAGTGCTTCGCTTAATCAGAACAATCTGAAATGGCACTCCTCGCCGATCAGCACCGAGCTGGAGAAACTGGTGATCAAATGGGTGTCGCAGTTTATCGGGTATTCAGAAAAGGCAGCCGGAGCCATTCTGGACGGAGGCTCCACGGCTAACTTCAACTGTCTGGCCGTTGCGCGGAAAAATATGGCGCCTGATTCACTGAGCAGTGAAGGGATGTACGGGATGAAACCTATGACCGTGTATGTATCTGAAGAAGGACATTCAAGTTTTGATAAAGCAGTGGATGCACTCGGAATTGGCCTGAACAATTTGAGAAAAATCCCGGCGGATGAACAGTTTCGCATTCGAACGGATCTGCTGAAAGAGCAAATTCAAAAAGATCGCGAGGCCGGATTCAACCCGATTTGTGTGATCGGCATTGCAGGCACGACTAACTCCGGTGCAGTCGATAATCTTCAGGAGCTCGCCGAAATTTGCAAATCAGAGAACCTCTGGTACCACGTGGATGCGGCTTATGGAGGTCCTGCGGCGAAGCTTCCCGGTGTTGATAAGATGTTCAGAGGACTTGAGCATGCCGATTCCGTTGTAGTGAATCCCCACAAGTGGCTCTATGTACCGTTTGAAGCGGCATGTATTCTTGTAAAAGAGCCGGACAAACTTCGCCGAACCTTCAGCTTAATTCCGGATTATCTTCAATCCAATGAGGATGAGGGCGGTCGAACAGACCTGATGGAGTATCAGTTGCCCCTCACCAAAAGTTTCAAATCGCTGAAGGTGTGGATGACGCTCAAGGCCTTTGGTTCGAAAAGAATCAGAGAGACCATTCAGGCGGATATCGAAAATGCACAATATCTGGAGAGGTTGATCAACGATGCGGATGATTTTCAGATGCTCTCACCGGTTCCGCTCTCCATCGCCTGTTTCAGATATAATCCCGGCAATTTGGAAGAAGAGCAGCTGGATGAATTGAACCGGAAACTGGCCCATGAAATTGAGCAGGACGGAAGGATTTTTCTAACGGCGACAAGGGTTAAAGGGAAAACGGCTCTTCGAACCTGCTTTATCAACCCAAGAACCACAAAAAAGGATGTGGAGTGGATTCCTGCGGTGATCCGGGATTTGGCTTCTAACATCATCTAAACACTCGTGGCACGACTCCAAGTCGTGCCACGAATTGTTGGTGAGCTTAACTCTTAGCGATCCTCTGCGTTTGATCAGCGCAACTCTGCAAGAAACAAATCACAGAGTATTATTTTGATTACTATATCTCATCCTGATTAACCAACAAAATTCTATTAAATGAAACCCTTATTAACAGCACTGATTTCAACACTTCTATTTATTTCCTGCGGCCAACCCGAATCAGATGAAACCGTTACGGAGCTCGAGCCATTTGAACAGTTCTACAATGCACTGGCCGAACACTGCGGCAATGCTTATCCCGGTGGCTTAACTCTGGAGCCCGAGGGTGATGAGATGCTTACCGGAACAGAAATGTTGATCGTCCATTTCAGAGAGTGTGATGACGAGCAGCTGAACGTACCGTTTCATATCGAACTGGAAGAGGAAGAAGATTGGGATCGATCAAGAACCTGGGTTTTTACCAAGCATGAGGATGGCCTGGAGCTTCGGCATGATCATAGAAAACCGGATGGCAGTGAAGACGAAGTAACCATGTACGGTGGGTATTCAGTAAGTGAAGGAACTGCGCTTCGACAGGAGTTTCAGTCTGTTGAGAGAACAGAGGAATCCGGAGTGTTTCGCGGTTGGCGTATCGAAATTGTACCGGGTGAACGTTATACCTATGGCACCATACGCGGAGAGGAGTGGTCGTGGAGAGTGGATTTCGATTTACGTGAACCGCTGGATGAATTGCCACCAGCTCCCTGGGGGCACGAGTAGTATAGAAGAGATAGAACCATTTAGCGTTTTGCGGATCATTCCGGCAGTAATAAATTTTGAATTGAATCGATTATGAAGTACAGAATTTTAGTCGTAGATGACGATAAAATGACGCATCTGGTTGTAAAAAACCTGCTTGGTGAAGATTATGAATTTTTACATGCTTATAACTCGCAAGATGCGGTTGATAAGCTGGACAGTGAAAATATTAATCTGATTTTGTCAGATATTCACATGCCGGGGGTTGACGGATTGGAGTTTTTGGAATCTCTGATGGCTGATTCTGAAAAAAAGAATATTCCTGTTCTGATCATGACCGGGCAGCCAACCGTTGAAAAGGAGAAGGTAGCGCTTGACCTTGGAGCTTCAGACTTTATCAAAAAAGAGCAGTTTAAAACAGAAAGGGAAAAGACTATAGAGCGAATTCAATCCAAGCTTGTAACCACGATTGACTTGGATCTGCCGGCCTATCTTCAGTTCAATAAAAAGGAGTTTGTAAAAAAACTGATGGATGAAGTCTATCTGGGGGACTTTTTTGAGGTTGCAAGGAGGCTTAGCGAAATGGCGCTGAATATTTTCAACATCGATCATACTTATTTTTTCATTATCCATGATGGAAGACCAAGGATGATACATGCAATGGGGAATGAAAAATTTCATGAATTCGGTCCGGATGATTTGCTCGAAGAACCGACCTATAAAACCTTTCTGGATGAAAAAAAGCCGTACTTAAGCAATCACACCTTTGGTAAGCAAGATAAAGGAATTTTTAAAAAGGCATCTAAAGAGCTAAATCTCCCGGCTGAAATCGGAATTCCACTCTATAAATTGACGGATAAAGAGTTTCTGAAAGCCGGAAGAAAAATTCCTCCCGGTACAGATCTGTTTGCTTATGTTGTTTTGAAGAGAAATAAGCTATTCTCAACAAAAGAGTTTAAACTCCTGACCGGACTATATGTGCAGGCAGGCACTATTCTTTGGAGAATGTATCAGAAAATTTAAAGCCTGACTCTACTTTTTGATTTCTTCTTCAGCCGAGTTCTCGTCTGGCTTTTCACTCTTTTCTGTCTGCTCTTTCTGCCCGTTATCTTGGGTTTTAACCGGCAAATCAATAGAAGACCGAACATGAAGATCTCTTTGTGGGAAAGGGATCTCGATATCATATTCCTTGAACTTTCTGACAATCGCCTGATTGAATTCATTTCTAATGATCGGATACTGTTTCACATCCGGAATCCAGACACGGAGCTGCATATCCCAGGCGGAATCGCCAAAAGAGACGAGGTGGATTTGAGGCTCTGGATTTTGAAGCACATTATTATTTTCATCTGCTACTTCACGAAGAGCTTTAATGACGGTATCCAAATCTGAACCATATGACACCCCTACTTCAACATCAAGCCGATATTGTGGGTCGCCATGTGAATAGTTGATCACGTTACTGGATACGAATTCCGAATTTGGGACGATGATTGAGACTTTGTTAAGTGTTCGTATTTTGGTAGCACGGATATTGATTTCCAAAACATCCCCTTGAATTCCTGCAACCTCGACGCGATCTCCCACACTGATCGGACGTTCAAACAGCACTATCAGCCCCGCAATGAAATTGGAAGTAACATTTTGCAGACCAAAACCGATACCTACAGAAAGAAAGCCGAAGATGACGGCCAGGCTGCTTAGGTCAATTCCGATAAACTGAAATGAAATAAGAACACCAATAGTAACAATAATATACTGTGTAACCCTGGCGAGTGTGTATCGCAGTCCTGACTCAATTTCAAATCTGGTCAGAAATCTGCTGAGCAACATTTTTTTAATGACCTTACTGGCTATGATAAATGAAGCTATAAAGAATAAAAAGATGATCAGAGTTAAAAAGCTGACCTCAGTATTCTGCAGCTCAAAGAGTGTAGTTGTAAGCAGTTCATGCGCAGAGCTGACGATTTCAGATAAAGATTGGTCAAAAAAATCAATGTCATCCATGATAGCTGACTAAAACGGTATAAATTTATTATGAAGTTCTTAAAATATAAAAATAGCCTGCTAATAAAGAAGTTATCTTACTTAGTGATTTTAGGATGTTGCTTGTCTATAGTATCAGTTGAATTTTTTATATTGATAGATATTCATCTGAGAAGCTATCTGTTGAATTCCAAACAGATTAAAGATTAAGACAAAATATAATTCCATTGCACTCCTTTCTTGATCGAGAAAAAACGATTGCTCGTCCGGGTTTTAGCCGCTGGCTGATACCCCCGGCTGCTTTGGCTATTCACTTGTCAATTGGCCAGGTTTATGCCTTTAGTGTATTCAATTTACCATTATCTCAGTTAATCGGTGTGACTGAGTCAGCCCCCGGCGACTGGAAACTCACGACCATCGGGTGGATCTTTTCGATAGCCATCGTATTTCTGGGACTTTCGGCGGCCGTTTTTGGAAAATGGCTGGAGCGTGTCGGTCCGAGAAAAGCAATGTTCGTTTCTGCACTATGTTTCAGTGGCGGGTTTTTCGTATCGGCCCTGGGAGTTCATCTACATCAAATCTGGCTAGTTTACCTGGGGTATGGCGTACTCGGTGGAATCGGGTTGGGAATCGGATACATATCACCGGTTTCAACATTGATAAAGTGGTTTCCCGACCGTCCCGGAATGGCAACAGGAATGGCCATTATGGGGTTTGGCGGCGGAGCAATGATCGGTGCCCCGTTGGCAGTTGGATTGCTGGATTACTTTTCAACCCCGTTAACTGCCGGAGTGTGGGAAACATTTTTAGTGATGGGTTTCATCTACTTTTCGTTGATGATGTTCGGGGTCATAACCGTCCGTATTCCTCCAAAAGGCTGGAAACCTGTAGGATTTGTTCCGTCCGAAAGACCCAGAAAGCTTATCACGAATAAACATGTGGATGCGGATAATGCACTAAAAACTCCACAATTTTGGCTGTTATGGGGGATTCTCTGCGTAAATGTAACGGCCGGAATCGGTGTGCTGGGCCAGGCTTCGCCAATGATTCAGGAGATGTTTGAAGGAGTGATTACAGCCGAGGCCGCTGCCGGATTTGTCGGTTTGCTGAGTTTGTTTAATCTCGCCGGTCGATTTTTCTGGTCATCCCTGTCGGATAAAATTGGCCGGAAAACAGTCTATGCCATCTATTTTGGGTTGGGCATATTGATGTACTCATTGATTCCTTCCCTTGGCCGGCTGGACACAGCAGTCTGGTTCGTGATTGGGTTTGGTATCATTCTGAGTATGTATGGCGGTGGTTTTTCAACAATTCCCGCTTACCTGAGAGATCTGTTTGGAACATATCAGGTGGGCGCAATTCACGGGCGCCTGCTTACCGCATGGTCTACGGCCGGAGTTTTGGGACCGGTTCTGGTGAACTACATTCGGGAAATACAGATCAATGCCGGAGTGGATAAGGCGGAAGCATATACCGTAACCATGTACATCATGGCCGGCCTGCTTTTCATCGGGTTAATCTGCAACTACCTGGTGAAAGAGGTAGATAAAAAACATCATTTGATCGAAGAGGAGCCAAAAGAATGAGTCAGGAAGAAACGTCACGTAATGAGTATGAAAAGACACCGGTCATCTACATCGTGCTGGCCTGGTTGTTTGTGAGCATTCCCTTGATGTGGGGAATTTACGAAGTAGTGCTGCGTTCCCTGCCTCTCTTTACCGGATCGTAGAAATTTTTTACCGTCCAAGTATTGAGAGTGGATGAGTTTGCTGACCCACATCGTTAGGCTTATAATTTTCTGCGAACCTCAGCGTAACCATCTGCGCAAATCTGCGAGAAAGAGGATTCAATTAATATTTTTAGTAATAAAAAAAAGCCCTCCTGATATCAGAAGGGCTTTGAAACTGTGTAAATTGGAATTTGTGGGTGATTACTTCTTCACATCCACATCCCAGATCTCTTCAGCATAATCCTTGATGGTACGATCTGACGAGAATTTCCCAACTCGCGCCGTGTTGAGCAGCGCCTTCCGGTTCCACTCTTTTTGATCTTTAAAGAGCTCATCAACTTCGCCCTGCTTATTGACATAGGCTTCGTAATCGGCCAGAACCAGGAAGTAGTCTCCTTTATGAAGCAATGAATCGATAATCGGCTGATACAGCTCCTTATCTTCATTGAAGAATCCATCTTTAATCTGATCCAGGGCTTTCTTCAATTCTTCATTGGAGTTGTAGTAATCCCACGGGTTGTAACCTTCATGACGCAGCCGATCTACATCATCCACGGTGTTTCCAAAGATGAAGATGTTTTCATCACCCACCTCCTCTTTGATCTCCACATTGGCGCCGTCCAGTGTTCCGATGGTGAGTGCTCCGTTCAGGGCAAACTTCATGTTACCTGTACCGGAAGCCTCAAATCCTGCCGTTGAAATCTGCTCGGAAAGGTTAGCGGATGGAATCATTTTCTCTGCAAGCGTTACGCTGTAATTTTCAAGGAAGATAAATTTTAGCTTGTCGCCCACATCCGGATCGTTGTTGATCTTCTCCCCAATGTCATTCATCAGCTTGATAAAGAGCTTTGCCATGGTATAACCCGGTGCAGCTTTTCCGGCAACCAGAATGGTCCGCGGAACGTAATCTCCATCCGGATTTGCCTTGATGCGATTGTATTGCGTAATCGCATAAAGAGCAAGCATAAACTGACGCTTGTACTCATGAATTCGCTTAATCTGAATATCAAACATCGATTGGGTATTCACCTTAATACCGCGCTTCTCCTCGATGTAGTCTGCCATACGCTGCTTGTTGTCCTGTTTCACCTCGGCAAACTTCTTCATGAACTTCTTGTCGTCCACAAATTTTTCCAGTTTCTTCAGCTGATCCAGATCCGTTACCCATCCTTCTCCGATTTCTCCGGTAATCAGGTCCGAAAGTTCACGGTTCGATTGCCGCAGCCAGCGACGAGGAGTGATACCGTTTGTCTTGTTGGTGAACTTCTCAGGGTAGATTTCATAGAAGTCCTTAAAGAGTGTTTTCTTGATCAGGTTACTGTGCAGTTGGGCTACACCGTTAACCTTATGCGAACCGACAATACCCAGCGAAGCCATGTGTACCACCGGATCTTCACCCTCTCCTACAATCGAGAGACGGCTTACCTTGCCCTTGTCGTCACCGATTTTTTCACTTACCTCGTTGAGGAAACGTCTGTTGATTTCGTAGATAATCTGCAGATGTCTTGGGAGAAGACTTCTCAGAAGAGATACAGGCCACTTCTCCAGCGCTTCAGGCAGGAGCGTGTGGTTTGTGTAGGCCATGGTTTTCACCGTAATATCCCAGGCCAGGTCCCAGTTGAGACCTTCTTCATCCACCAGAATTCTCATCATCTCGGGTATGGCGAGATTCGGGTGAGTGTCATTACATTGAATAGCCACTTTATCAGGCAGCTTTCTCCAGTCATCATGCACTTTCTTAAAGCGACGAAGAATGTCGCGAACAGACGCTGCAACGAGGAAAAACTCCTGTTTCAGGCGCAATTCCTGTCCTACAAACACCTTGTCATTCGGATAGAGAACGCGTGAAATGTTTTCGTTGAGCTGCGTGTCTCGAACAGCATCAATGTACTGCCCCTGGTTGAAGCTCTTCAGGTCGATAGATGAAGAAGAAGAGGCTTTCCAAAGCCGCAGGTTGTTCACCACGTCATTTTTGTAGCCGGGGATTGGTGTATCATATGCAACAGCCAATACATCATGAGTGTTGTCCCACCGGAATCTCAGATCACCTTTGTCATCATGGTAGGCGTGAGAATTACCGTAAAAAGGCACATTGTATTGGATTTTAGGCCGGACAATATCCCATGGATTGCCATATCGGAGCCAGAGATCCGGTTTTTCAATTTGATACCCGTTTTCAATGCTCTGGTAGAAAATTCCGTAATCGTACCGGATTCCGTATCCGATGGCGGGAATCCCAAGCGTTGCCATTGAGTCGAGGAAACAAGCTGCAAGTCTTCCAAGCCCGCCATTACCGAGTCCGGCATCCCATTCGGCATTTCGCACTTTATCGTAGTCTAGGCCTATTTCTTTCATTGCCTCTGCGGCAACATCCTGAATGCCCAGATTCACGAGCATGTTGTCAAGCAGGCGCCCAATCAGATATTCCATCGAGATGTAGTAGACCCGCTTTTCGTCATCATCGTAGTATCGCTGCTGCGTATTAAGCCATTTATCATGCAGGCGATCCATTACTGAAAGTACCACACTGCGATAGCTGTCCCATTCGGTGGAAGAGTATTTATCTTTGGCTAACGTGTAGCGGAGGTGTTGTTGAATATCTTCTTTGAAAGAATCCACATCCATTCCGGCGCGAGGATCCGTTTTTTTTGATTTACTCATAATGTCAAATGTTATTTATCAATCGTTAATAATCGTGCTGAAACAACCAGCGGTTCACTCCAAAAGAGTTTTGCAAAGTCTACATACTTGGTCATTCTGAGTGAGCGAAGAATCTAAATTCCCGATTTTTGTCTTTAATTCCGGGATCCTTCACTTCGTTCAGGATGACTACAGTGGTTCTGCAAAACCCTCTCCAAATGATTTAGTCTTTTCTGTAAATGCCGTTATCGGGCAAAAATTTTGGCCTTGTCATATTTGCCGGAAATCCAAGCTTATAAAACGATTCGTAGGCGTTAATTGCAACAAAATCTTGTTCAAAAATACCGTAAACCGTGGAACCGCTTCCGCTCATCATGGCGAATGAAGCGCCGAATTCGAGCATTTGATCCTTAATATTGCCAACGAGTTCGTGCTTTGCAAAAACGGGGGCTTCCAGGTCGTTTTCCAGCAGATATTTCCATTGGTCGATCTCCTCTTCCAAAAGCACCCCTTTGATGGAAAAATCGTGATCGGGATTGGGAACGCAGTTTTGATATACTTCGGCCGTAGAACTTTCAAACTTGGGATATACCGTAACAATCCACGCATCGGGCTGGATATCCACCGGTTCAATATCGTGTCCCAGTCCGGTGGCAATTCCCGGTGTTCCTTTTATGAAAAATGGAACATCAGCTCCCAGTGTCCTGCCAAGAACAATCAGTTCATCGTTTGAAAGTCCGGAATCCTCCAGCTTATTCAGAATTCTGAGCGTCAGTGCGGCATTGCTGCTCCCTCCGCCCAGGCCGGCTCCGGCGGGAATATTTTTCGTGACGTTGAAATTGTACTGCTGATTTAAACCTATGTATCGATCAAACAGCTGATACGCTTTGGTTATCAGGTTTGAATTGTCGGTTGGGATGGATTTATCAGACAGTGTTAAAGAGAATGCCTCAGCCGGACTCACCTCAAACCGGTCATTCCATTCAATGAAGCAGATACCGGTTTCAATCAGGTGAAAACCGGTAGGCAGCTTTTCCAGGACGTGCAGCCCGAGATTAATTTTTCCGTACGAATTGGCAATCCACATAGTTTCTATGAATGTAGGTTCAGATTAATCTTTGAAAAACAGCTTAAACATCAGAATGCTTAAGGCTAGCAGAAGTGTAACGGCATTTGCCAGGATGATCGGAAGGTCTGATATAAGCACGCCGTATATGAGCCATAGCAGAACACCCGTACAGAATATTGAATACATGCCAAGAGACAAGTCCTTTGCCGATTTTGATTTCCAGGTTTTGATGACCTGCGGTAAAAATGCAACGGTTGTGCAAAACCCAGCGGCCAGCCCGATAAATGTGAGAAAATCCATAAAATATGCCTGAAAAGTTAGTTTTTGGCTGAATCCAGGTATTCGTGTTTGATATCCTGGAGATACTGGTATGCCGCCTCGTAATTATTGGAGATATCCCCGTCCAGAATCGCATCCTTGATGCGATCTTTTACACGCCCTACTACCGGACCCGGTTTCACATCCAGCTCTCGCATAATCTCTTCCCCGCTGATGGGGTTTTTCCAGTTTCGCATCCGGTCTTTCTCCTCCACTTCAACGATTTTCTTTTCAACCTTGTCGAAGTTGTTGCGATATTTTTTCCTGCGCCAGTCGCTCTTACTGGTGATATCTGCCCGGCAGAGTGCCATAAGGTCGTCTATGTCATCTCCCGCCTCAAAGATCAAACGGCGGACAGCACTGTCACTCACTTCGTCAGAAACCAGGGCGATTGGCCGCAGATGCAGGCGTACTAATTTTTGAACATATCGCATCCGTTCATCCAAAGGAAGGCCGAGCCGCTTGAATATTCTGGGAACCCATTTGGCGCCAAGTGCATCATGCCCGTGAAACGTCCAGCCGATTCCCTTGACAAATTTTTTAGTCGGTGGTTTTGCAATGTCATGCATGATGGCAGCCCAGCGAAGCCACAAGTTATCACTCACTTTTGCGGTATTGTCGAGAACCTCCAACGTGTGCCAGAAATTGTCTTTGTGTTTCAACCCATTCTTTTCATCCACCCCGATCAGGTTGACCATTTCCGGAAAGAACTGCTTCAGGAGTCCGGTTTTGAGGAGGTTTGCAAAACCGATTGAAGGTTTCGGGCTCATTACAATTTTGTTGAGCTCATCCAATATTCTCTCCTTGGAGATGATGGAAAGCCGGTGTGCCATATTTTTGATCGCCTCAAACGTTTCCGGAGCCATTTTAAAATTTAGCTGAGTGGCAAACCGAACGGCACGCATCATCCGGAGCGGGTCGTCATCAAACGTTTTTTCCGGATCGATAGGTGTGCGGATGATTTCGTTCTTGAGATCCTGAATGCCGTTAAACGGATCGTGCAGAACTCCGAACTGATCCGGGTTTAAACACCATGAAAGCGCGTTGATTGTTAAATCCCGGCGAAGCTGATCGTCTTTAAGAGTCCCATCTTCAACAATCGGTTTCCGGGATTCCCGCCGGTAACTTTCCTTTCGGGCTCCCACAAACTCCAGATCCAGATTTTTGTATTTAACCTGTGCGGTTCCAAATTTTTTAAAAACCGTCAGTTTGGAGGTATTCAGTTTTTTTGAAATTTTTTCGGCAAGTTCAATTCCCGAGCCGACAGTTACAAAGTCGATGTCGGCAATTTCGTCCGGGTTGAGACGGTTTAAGTAGTAGTCACGAACATAACCTCCAACTACATAAACTTGTTGATTGATGGAGTCGGCGATTTCGCCAATGGTTTTAAAAAGCTCTTGGTGTTGATTGGGTATTTGCAACAAAATGAATCGTAATTTTTAATTAGCTTTGTAAAATAACAACTATACAATTAGCAATCAGCTAAACTCCCGAATTCTTTTGAGGTTGGAAAAGAGTGAAGATTTAAGTTGCTTAACTGACAATCCCGAATAATGACAGCCACTTCACGAGTTAATAACGCCCTTCGCATCAGCCTGTTGATATCCATTCTCTCATTGGCGGTTAAAATGGGTGCATTTATTCTAACTGATTCTACGACAGCCATGTCGGATGCGGCTGAGTCTGTAGTGCATGTACTGGCTGTTGCATTTGTACTTTATGGATATCATCTAAGCCTGAAACCGGCCGACGATAACCATCTTTATGGGCATGAGCGCGTTGAGTTTCTTTCGGTTGGCGTGGAGGGCGTGGTCATTATTCTTGCCGGAATCACCATTTTCTTTCTGGCTATTCAAAATCTGATCACCGGTTTTGAGCTTCAGAATCTTGGAACCGGGATGTACCTGGTTGGGTTTGCGGCAGTCGTAAACTTGATTCTGGGAATTTACGTGCAGAAAGTAGGACGGGAAGAGAACAGCATGATTGCGGTGAGTAACGGTAAACACATTTTAACGGATGTTTGGACCAGCGGTGGTGTGATTCTTACGCTTCTGCTAATAAACCTGACCGGCTGGATCTACCTGGATACGATCGTAAGTGTTTCTATTGCATTATACATTTCATACGAAGGGTTTAAGCTGATTCGCTATTCAGTGGACGGTATTATGGATGCGCGAAATCCGGTGGTCCACGAAGCACTTGAAACAGTTCTGGACAATGAATTGCCTGAGTCTGCCACCGGTTGGCACCATCTTCGTCACAGAACATCCGGACATACAACTTGGGTGGAACTTCACATGACTTTTAAGGAGAGCATCAGCCTTAAAAAAGCTCATGACGATGCGACAGTGGTGGAGCGTAAAATGATAGACGCCCTAAAAAGCGATGCTATTGTGACGATTCACCTTGAGCCGGAAGCTCCGCACGACGAATTGCACAAAATGTTGAAAGGAGCAAATAAAAATCAACGGTTTGACGATTTTGTGTAGCGTGTAGCTTTTGAGATAAGTCTTCAAAAAAAGAGGCGACACCAATCCGGCATCGCCTCTCCAACAAATGATTCTCAGGAAGTCGTTTATCCTTCAGCTCGCTCAAGCCGTTCGATATACTCTTCACTGGCAAAGATGGCTACTTCAACCCGTCGGTTATCTTGTCGGCCGGTCTCAGTATCATTGTCTGCAATAGGCTCTGCTTCACCACGACCTTCAATTTGAATGCGAGAAGAGGCAATACCCTGATCGATCAAATAATCGGCTGCTGACTGTGCCCGGCGTTCGCTCAAACTCTGGTTATAGTCTGCGTCACCGGTAGAATCGGTGTGGCCAACGATCATCAGGTCCGTATCGTCATCCTCTCCCATGATATTGGCCAGTTTTCGCAAATTCTCTTTGGAAGCATCACGCAGAGCAGATGAGTCGAAACCAAACAGGAGTCCGCTGTCAAAACTCAGGGCAATTCCCTCTTCTACTCTCTGAACGGTCACGCCATCCAGCTCCCGCTCCAACTCCTCGGCTTTGCGGTCCATATTTCGCCCGATAATGGCTCCAACCGACCCTCCAACGGCTGCTCCGGCAATGGCACCTGCCGCGGTGTTACCCAAGGTTTTCCCGACAACAGCACCAACAGCAGCGCCTCCGCCGGACCCGAAAACAGCACCTTTAGCGGTATTGCTCCAGTTTGAGCATCCGGAAATAATGAGGGTCGAGGCAATAATCAAAAGAATAATCGTAGTATGTTTGGATGTACGTAGCATATTGCTTGAAATTAGTTGAAGTGTGATCTCTTGTTAAAACTTGGGTTTAGGTAATTTGTTTCAGTCAAGGAATATAATCTCACATGAATAAACATTTGCCAGCCTAAAGTACTCAATTAAACATCGGTTCGCTACATGATCAGATCACATTATCATGCGGTACAATGAAAAAGAGGTTCTTGTTACCATTGTGTATTAACGAATAGAAAAACTAAAAAATAAGTGATGAAATTTCTGATACAGACTCTGTTTTTGTCCATACTGTTTCTAAATGGATGTGCACCGGAACCCGTTTTTAGATTGGAATCTCAAGAGGATGATGTTCTCAATTATCGCGGTATGGAATACTTGCACAGCGAAGGTGAAAACTCCTCGGTTACCATGGCATACTACCGCCACATCGGGCAACATATCGTGATGGATGTCGAGATCGTGAACTATTCAGATTCAATTGTTCAGATTGACACACCGAATTTCAAATACAGTGCGAAAGAGGACTTTTCTGATGGGAGCTTTAATCCGCTGGGCGGTGGAACCGCATACGACCCGGAGCGAGTTATATTGAATCTCGATATGGCGTCATCCCGTGCCGAGGCGAATGAGCGGACCAACCGGGTGCTGGATGGATTGGGCGCCACGGCAACCATAGCTTCAGATATTGCAAATGCCGGAAATCAAACTACAGAGGAGAGAAACCAAAGAGAGAATGAGAGAACCCGGGCAGCTCTAGAACGAATGGAGCGAAGGGATCAGTTTTATGAGAGAGTCTCCAGCCTGAACGAACAAAGAGCATACTGGGAAACGGAGGTTTTAAGAAAAACGGATCTCTATCCGGATGAGTCGATTGCGGGTGAGGTTCGGTTCCCGGTATACGAAGATGCAAATGTGGTGGAATTTTCAGTCATAGTTGGAGGCGAGGAGCATCACTTTGTATACCATCAGAAAAAATTCAGACCATAAAAAAAGAACGTGATCTGCAAAAGTTAATCACGCTCTTTCAATTAACTTCGAGCCGGATCGATTTAACGTGAGTTCGAGATAAAATCTTTGAATTTGGATGTGAAAAGTCCCCTCCTTTTCCAAGGAGGTGAGACTTTTTCCAAATTATCATGTCGAACTGAGGTTATATTACTGCTTCAGAATCGAGTGATCCCCGATATGGATTTCACCGGTAGCGTTATGTGCCTCAGCATAATTACCAATGGTGGACCGATTGAGCTTACATCCGTTCAGCTGCACATTTTTTTGAATAATTGAGTTCTCAATTTTTGAATCCTTGATTTTTGTTCCCGCTTCTATACTCACGTTAGGTCCAATCTCACTTCCAGATATTTCAACCCCTTCTCCGATGTAAACCGGTGGATGAATGGTTGATCCTTCGTAGTCACCGTATTCGTGCTTCTCCTTTTCCAGTATTTCACCGGTCGTATCAAGCCAGGCCGGCAGTGTGCCGCAGTCGAGCCACTCATCCACGGTGGCTTTCTTGAATTTCTTTCCATCCTTCAGCAGGCGGTCGAGCGCATCGGTGAGCTGATACTCATTTCCATGACCGGTTACATTATTATCCAGCAGGTACTGAATCTCTCTCTTTAGATCCTCGCCCTGCTTGAAGTAGTAAACGCCGATGATGGCCAGTTTTGAGATTGGTTCGCTCGGCTTTTCAACAAAATCGGTGATGGTATCGCCATCGTGCACGGCCACGCCGAATCTGGATGGGTCTTCAACTTCTTTCAGCCAGATGACGCTGTCGGCATTGTCTACAGTCACCTTTTCGTAGGAATCGAAAATGGTATCTGCAAACACAATGATCACTTCTCCTTCCAGATCCTCATTTGCACAGGAGACAGCGTGTGCGGTTCCGAGAGCCACATCCTGCACCCGAAATGTTGCTCTTGCGTTGTGGCGCTTACTCATTTCTGTGAGCGTCTCTTTAATTTCCCTGCCAAAATCGGGACCCAGGATGTATACAATTTCATCGATGGTTCGGTCGAGTGTTCGCGCAAAAGTCTCAACAATTCTTTCGACAATCATGGTGCCTGCTACCGGAAGAAGTGGCTTTGGAGTTGTGTGGGAGTGAGGACGGACCCGGGTTCCGCGGCCGGCCATAGGGATAATCAGTTTCATAAAATCAGGTTATTCGTTTTTTTATTTTGGGAAACATCCGGTTTCTTTATCACTCTATGATTGTGAACTCTTTGTTTCGGATGTTTGCTATCTTGTTTTTTTTGTTTGGCAGAAATTGTGAATCAAATATAACGGTTCACGGTTTGATTATCGAACGGCGATTCAATCAAAACATCCCGACAAACCATTTTTATTAACGCGTTAAACAACGAACATAAGTTTGGATATCTATACACTGTTTATGAATGCGATCATTATTCTGCTGATCGCAATTTTTATCAGACACTCTCTCCATAGGCTGCGCTATTTTTTGCACATGTTTCAGCAGCTCGGCTACAAAACCAATGAGTTTCGCTATTGGCTGATGGATCATTTTTTCAGCCGATTTTTTACAACCGAGCACATTTTTTTCAACCTGTTGATTCTGGTGATGATCTACTTCCTGGTGGATCGAATTACCCTGACTGCCGGCGCCATCACCATGTTTGTTTTTGCACTGTTTTGGTTTGTGGATACATCACAATACAAAGCAGAAAAAGATAAGAAACCGCTTGTTTACACTGCTCGTCTAAAACGCCTGATTGTTCCATCACTTTTACTGATGGGTATTTTATGGTTTTACATGATTGATATAGCTTATCGCGGTGTGCAACTGAGGGACTTTGTGGCTCCGTTTATTAATGTAGACCCCTATTTTCTGGGTTTCGGCATGGTCGTACTCGACATTTTCATCCCTTTCTTTCTCTATATGTCGGCCTTTTTAATGAAACCTGTTGAGAAAAAAATCCAGAATGGATTTAAAAAGCAGGCGCGTGAAAAACTGAGATCACTGCCTCACCTGAAGGTCATTGCCATAACCGGGAGTTATGGTAAAACGAGCACAAAATTCTTAATGGACTCTTTTTTGAAGGAACGGGTTCGGGTTTGTGTTACTCCCGGCAGCTACAACACACCAATGGGAATCTGTAAGGTAATTAACAACGACCTGGAAGCTCACCATCAGGTGTTGATTCTGGAAATGGGAGCACGCTATCAAGGGAATATCAAGGAGCTGTGTGATATTGCTCAGCCTGACATTTCAGTAATCACAAATGTGGGGCTTTCACACCTCGAAACGTTCGGTTCACAAGAGGCTGTGGCGAGAGAAAAATCGACCCTGGCCCGGGAACTGAAACCCGGCGGAACCCTGATCCTGAATGGGGACGATCCGCTTGTTCGTAAAATGGCGGATTTGCGTGACGATGTGGACATCGTTTTTGCCGGAAGTGAAGGAAAAGTAAGGGTTTCCGGAAGTGAAACCGGTCCGGAAGGAACAAGTTTTGAAATGAGTATCTTTGATGATGAGGGTAACCGCGTCGACAAAGAGCAGTTTCAGACAAAACTGTTAGGCAAGCACAACATTCAGAATATGTCGATTGCCGCGGCGGTAGCGCTTGAGTTTGATATCCGTTTGAAAACCATGGCGGTTGCTGCATCAAAGATGGAGCCGGTAGAGCATCGTCTGGAGCTGAAGAATCGTAATGGTCTGGTTGTTATAGATGATGCATTCAACTCAAATCCAGTGGGTGCTAAAAATGCAGTGGATATTCTTGCATCCTTCAAGTCGGGGAAAAAGATCATCATTACACCCGGTATGATCGAACTCGGCGAGCTGGAAGATCAAGAGAACAGAAAGCTTGGTGAGCACATAGCAAAAGCGGGACTTGACCTGGTTATTCTGGTAGGGGATGAGCAGACCAAGGCTATTCAGGAAGGAATATCTTCAGCAGAAAACGGTACAAGGCAGGAAGTGATAATTGTTCGCTCCCTGTTTGAAGCGAACGACCTTTTGGGTGAGTATGCGTCTCCGGGAGATGTGGTGCTTTATGAAAACGACCTGCCTGATACCTATAACTCCTGAGCGAAATTCGCATCACATGATGATGTGAATTTGCGCAAATCGAGAAACATCACCCATTCAGGGCTGTTTAGGTGAGTAGAACTTATTCAAAAACAACAGCGCTATGAATGGATGGATACTAAAACTCAGTATTCTATTGTTCCTCGGTTTAACTGCAAGCGGATGTATGATTTCAGGTGGACTTATTATTGAACCCGAACCGGTTATAATTGGTAACCCGCCCCGGCATGTTGATCACAGGGCAAAGAATAGAGGTAAGCACAATCAGGCCAGATATCGAATTCCACCGGGCCATATGCCACCGAGAGGAATGTGCAGGGTTTGGTATTATGACCTCCCGCCGGGTAAACAGCCTCCGGTTATGTCGTGCCACAAAATTGGGCGGCACATTCCTTCCAATGCGATTATTGTGCGCGGCTGAGGATCTGCAACTTAATCGGCCGGTTCGGTTCAGTGTGAGAGATTTACTCTCCCCTGACAGCGTCGGCCGGTTCAACTTTCGATGCTCTTGCAGCCGGATACCAGCTTGCTGCTAAGCAGAGAATTAAACTGCCACCCACAACAAGTGCAATATCCACAGGCTGAATGGATACGGGGTATGCATCAATAATAAAAGAGGAAGTGAGTTTTACAAGCCCGTACTCCTGCTGCAGCCAGGCAGTAGTCACCCCTAAAACTCCGCCAATACCACAACCGATTAACCCGATCTGAACACCTTGCGTAATAAAGATTTGCCGGATTTTTTTGGAGGTCATGCCCATGGATATAAGCACGCCAATATCTTTCTTTTTCTGAATGACGATCATGGTGAGCGAGCCTACAATATTGAGAGCAGCCACCAGAACAATGATCATCAAAATAAAGTAGGATCCCCATTTTTCAAGGTACATCACATCGTAAAGAGGTTTTTGAAGATCGTACCAGGTCTGAATCCGGTAGTCCGGGCCCAGTATTTCGGCCAAGTCGGTTTTTACTTCATCAGCAAGATCAGTCTCGGTTAACTGCAAATCAAGGCCGGTAATCTCATTCTGCATATTGAACAATCTCTGAGCAGCTGTCAGGTTGATATAGGTGATGTCGTCATCAATTATTTGCTGGATGTTATAATTACCCCTCACCTGAAAGCGACTCACACGTGGCGCGGAAAATTGAGTGATGGCTCTTCTCATTCCGGCAGCGCTCAGAAGTGCAATTTCGTCACCGTTACTGAATCCGTACTGACTGGCTACGGAGCTGCTGACAACCAGCCCCGGCTTACCGTTTTGAACTGAAAGGTCGAATACTCCATCCTGCACACTCTGCTCCAGATCAGAAATACGAATGTGAGAGCTGCGTTCAATTCCGCGCACAACAACTACATCATTCTGATTACCCTCTGAAATCAGCATCGCTTTCCCTTCAATGAATGGTGCAACCTGAACGACCTCAGGATTGTCCTCAATTTCTGCGATCAAGTCGGGATCGAACGGCATGGCACTTGTCTCGGCAAGTTCAATTCGGATGTCCGGGTCAAATGAGAGCAAGAAACCACGAATAACATCGAAAAAGCCATTAAAGACAGAGAGGATAATTATTAACAGGGCGGTACCAATTGTGATTCCCGCTATACTGATCGATGTAAGTACAGAAATCAGCGAAATATGTTTTCGTGAAAAAAGGTAACGCCTTGATATGAAACGAATTATATTCATTGAGTGCTCATTTCGAATCCTGCCACAATAGGCTGCCAAAAAGGGACCATCAATTTGGCGATAAAATTTTTATTTTAAAGTGTTAGCAAATCAAATCTAAGGGGATGTGAAGAACTTGACGCTTAAAATCGAAGAAATTCAGGCAATATCCAACGGAAGTCATGGCGATCTGTTTTCCGTTTTGGGATTACATGCAATAAAAGTTGAAAAAAAAGAGAAACTCATTGTCAGGGTTTTTCGTCCGGATGCAAAATCTGTCCGGATTATTCCTGAAAAGGGAAAAGCAGTTCAGCTGCAAAAAGCGAACGAAGCGGGTCTGTTCGAGCATGTATTCGGTCGGCGCAAAAACCGTTTTGCCTATAAAGTTGAAGTGACTCCCCACGAAGGTGATGTTTATACCGTCGATGATCCCTATCGGTTTGGACCGCTTCTTTCTGATTATGACCTGCAGCTTTGGGGTGAGGGAAATCATCACTTTGCGTATGAAATGATGGGAGCTCACCTGAAAACGGTGGATGGAGTTGAAGGTACTCATTTTGTAGTTTGCGCACCCTCAGCATCGCGGGTTAGTGTAATCGGGTCATTTAATAACTGGGACGGCCGGATTCATGGAATGCGAAAATATCCGGACCAGGGAATTTGGGAGACATTTATCCCGCACGTAACCCAGGGTGATCTTTATAAGTTTGAAATTAAAGCGCATCCCGATCAGGCACCGATGAAGAAGGCTGATCCCTATGGGCGATTGTCAGAAGTCAGGCCGGGTACGGCTTCAAAAGTATGGACCGACGGCTATTCCTGGAAAGATGCAGAATGGGTGCAAAAACGTGAAAGCATTCAGCGCCACGATCGGCCGGTCAGCATTTATGAAATTCATGCAGGTTCGTGGAAGCGTAAAGTTGGGGAAGATCCCGGTTTTTTGTCATACAGAGAATTGGCCGACGAGCTGGTTCCATATTTGCAAGAGATGGGTTTTTCGCATGTTGAATTGATGCCAATTGCAGAGCATCCTTACGATCCGTCTTGGGGTTACCAGATAACGGGATATTTTGCGCCAACCAGCCGTTTTGGCAATCCGAATGATTTTAAATATTTCATAGACAAATGTCATCAGGCAGGAATTGGTGTGATTCTCGATTGGGTGCCGGCGCATTTCACCAAAGATGATCACGGCTTGAGGCGGTTTGATGGAACAGCCCTCTATGAACACGAAGATCCCCGGTTGGGAGAGCATAAAGACTGGGGCACAAACATTTTTAATTTTGGGCGCACCGAAGTAATCAACTTTTTGATCTCTAATGCGATCTATTGGGTAAAGGAATTTCATATAGACGGCCTGCGGGTAGATGCCGTCGCTTCTATGCTTTATCTGGATTACTCGCGTGAAGAGGGTGAGTGGCTGGCCAACGAGTATGGCGGACGCGAAAACCTGGAGGCAATTCAATTTTTGCGCCGATTCAACGAGGTGCTGCACGATTACTTTCCGGGTGTGCTTACGTTTGCTGAAGAGTCTACATCGTGGCAGGGAGTATCGCGGCCAACCTCTTCCGGTGGTCTCGGTTTCGACTTTAAGTGGAATATGGGCTGGATGAACGACACACTCGATTACATTCAAAAAGACCCGATCTACAGAAAATATCATCAGGATCAGCTCTCATTCTCGTTGATTTACGCATTTTCCGAACAGTTTATTCTGCCGCTATCACACGATGAAGTGGTTCATATGAAACAATCTCTTTTGGCAAAAATGCCGGGTGATGATTGGCAGAAATTTGCCAATTTGAGACTGTTGTATACCTACATGTTTGGTCATCCCGGTAAAAAACTGCTCTTTATGGGAGGTGAATTTGCCCAGTGGAGTGAGTGGACGGAGCAACACTCCATCGACTGGCATTTGCTGCAGTGGGAAAATCATAAAGGGATTCAGAATCTGGTCAAAGATCTGAATAAACTCTATAAAGAACAGCCGTCAATGCACCAGGTAGACTCCAATTGGGAAGGCTTCGAATGGATTGATATCAGTGATGCAGACAACAGCATGCTTTCATTCATCCGGAAGGGAAAAAATCCAGACGACTATCTGATCTTTTTACTGAATTTCACTCCAACCTTTCATGAACAGTATAAATTCGGGGTTCCGGAGGCTTGCGAATATGAAGTGGTTCTGAACAGTGATTCAGCATACTATGGGGGAAGTAATGCCGGCCCGAAAGTTATTCATGGACAGGATGGTGCCTGGCATAGTCAGCCCGCAAATATTACGGTAACCGTACCGCCGTTGGCAGGAGTAATATTAAAGCCGAAAAAATAGAAGGCTATTCATACAATTTTTGAAAACTTTAAATTTTAGCGAACTATGAGATTTCCACGTTCTTGCGGCACGTTAGTGCATCCAACCTCATTTCCATCAAAATATGGAATGGGTGATTTAGGGAATGAAGCCCGCGATTTCATTCATTTTCTGGAACGGACCAACCAAACCATCTGGCAGGTTTTGCCCCTGGGTCCCACGGGATACGGCAACTCTCCGTACGCCAGTTATTCCGCATTTGCAGGTAATCACTATCTCATCAGCCTGGACGTGTTGGTTGAGAAAGGTCTGCTTACGGCAGATGAAGTGAAAAAAGCTGAACTGCCCGTAAAGCCCAAGGCCGAATACGAAAAATCGTACCGCCTCAAAGAAGATCTCTATCGAAAGGCTTCGCAGAGATTTTTTGATGGAATGACTTCTGATGATGAAAAAAATCTCAAAACTTTCCAGGAAAATAATGAGGTTTGGTTGCATGACTACTGCCTGTTTATGACCTGCCTGAAGCAAAATGATAAGCGGCCATGGAATCAATGGGATGAGGGTATTGCTCAGCGAAAACCGGGTGCGATTAAAATATTAGAGAAGGAGCAAAGTGAAGAGATCCGGTACCAGCTTTGGCTGCAGTTCGAATTTTTCAATCAGTGGAATGATTTGAAAAAATATGTGAATGAAAAGGGAATCAGGGTTGTAGGTGACATCCCGATTTTTGTGGACCACAACAGTTCAGATGTATGGTCCAGCCCAGAGTACTTTGAAGTGGATAAGCAGGGCAATCGGCAACTGGTAGCCGGTGTTCCGCCTGACTACTTCAGTGAAACCGGTCAGCTTTGGGGGAATCCGCTTTATAAATGGAAAGCTCTTGAAAAGGATAATTTTTCATGGTGGGTGGATCGTTTCAGACAAATGTTCGAACTCTATGACTCCATACGGGTTGATCATTTCAGAGGATTTGACGCATACTGGGAAGTTAAAGCATCAGAAAAGACGGCTATAAAAGGTCGCTGGGTGAAGGCTCCCGGTAAAAAGCTATTTGAAACCATCCATAAAGAGCTGGGTGAGCTTCCTATTATTGCCGAAGATCTGGGAGTGATGACGCCGGAAGTGGAAGATCTAAGAGATTCGTTCAATTTCCCCGGAATGAAGATTCTGCAGTTCGCTTTCGATTCGGACTCCACAAACAGTTTCCTGCCGCACAATTATTCGCAGAACTGTGTGACTTATACAGGGACACACGACAACGATACAACCATTGGTTGGTACAACCAGGCACCGGAAGTTGAGAAACATCGCATGCGGGAATACACAAAATCTGATGGAAGCGAACCTGAATGGGAGCTCATTCGATTGGGAATGCTATCGGTTGCGGATCAGGCGATATTCCCCCTCCAGGACTATATGAGCCTAGGAACGCAGCACCGGATGAACCTTCCGGGAACCGTTGGAGATAACTGGCTTTGGAGATATACGCCCGGCATGCTTGCCGACGTTGATGAAGGCCGGATTAAATTTCTGGCAGACCTGGGCAACAGAATAACCAGAGAAAAAGGTAATAGTTAACAGGCAATATCACCCTTTTCAATAAAAGGTGTGTTTTTGTATCTTACGCCGTCTTAATAATGAATAAATAGCATTGAATGCAGTTTAAGCTCAATCATCTGCCTAAGCGGACAGAAAAACCACGAAATGAAGGCATTACTCTCGCACTAGACAAAGGCTTCAGCGTTCGACAAGTTGAAGATTTTTGTGAAGCTGCCTCTGGCTACACTGATATTGTGAAACTGGGCTGGGGTACTTCTTATGTAACCCAGAATTTATCTGATAAACTGGATGTGTATAAAAAGTATGATATCCCTGTTTACTTTGGAGGCACTCTGTTTGAGGCTTATGTTTTAAGAGATCAGCTTGATTCTTACGTCGAACTTCTGAAGCGATATGAAATCCGGTATGTTGAAGTGTCAAACGGTACGATCTGGCTTTCAGAAAGCAAAAAACTTGATATCATCAATGAGTTGAGCAAAGAGTTTACGGTCCTTTCTGAAGTGGGAAGTAAAAATCCTGATTCCATCATTCCTCCCTATAAGTGGGTGAAGATGATCCGGAATGAGATGGAAGCCGGTAGCTGGAAGGTAATTTGTGAGGCACGTGAAAGCGGTACGGTTGGGCTGTTCAGGCCAAATGGAGAGATCCGTTCCGGATTGATTGATGAAATCACGGATCAGATACCCATGAGAGATCTTATTTTTGAAGCGCCGCAAAAAGATCAACAAGTTTGGTTTATAAAAAAATTCGGAAGCAATGTGAACCTGGGCAATGTAGCACCTACAGAAGTAATTTCAGTTGAGACCATACGTTTAGGTTTGCGTGGAGATACCCTATTTGATTTTTATTCTATAGAAGACAACCAGTTGCAGGAAGCCTATTCCGGTAACACTAATTCAAACGGTTCCCGAGAGACAAATAAGTAAGATCTAAAATTATGAAAATACTATACGCAGCCGCAGAAATTGCACCTTTCGCCAGAATGACATACACAGCAGATCTGTTGCGCTTTTTGCCGGCATCACTGCAGGATCAGGGATTTGAGATTAGGATCTTACTGCCAAAATTCGGAACAATCAACGATCGCCGAAACAGGCTTCATGAAGTGATTCGCCTGTCGGGTATTGAAGTTGAAGTTGGTGATGGTGTAGACACTATGAAGATTAAGGTTGCCAGCATTCCGAATGCAAAGCTACAGGTTTACTTCCTCGATAACGACAAGTATTTTAAACGTAAAGGGATGTTTGAGAATCCCAAAACAGAGGAATTTTATGATGACAATGATGAGCGCCTGGCATTTTACAATAAAGGAGTGCTTGAAACTGTTATCAACCTTGGATGGGAGCCCGACATTATTCACTGTCACGACTGGCCTGCAGGATTAATCCCTCTATTGGTTCGAACCAAATACAAGAACGAAGAAATTTTCAAGGACACGCAAATTGTTTACAATTTGCATCACCCAGAAAATAAAGGTCAGTTCGAAGGTTCAGGAATACTGAATCTGTTAGGACTGCCCGAAAACGTAGATGTTGACTCCTATGTGGAAGACGGTGTTGTAGATTTACTAAAGACAGGATTGAAGCATAGCGACCACGTAGTTACAGGAAATCACCTGAAGGATCAATTCGACGATCTGTTTAAGGAATTGAATATTAACCCAACAAAAATTCAGGGTTCGCCCGAAGATGTATCAAAAAAATTCGCAGACTATTACCGGCAAATCACCGGAAAAGATGAGTAATTCATCTGTTTCTGATCTCACTCAAAAAGAGATTTCCCCAAAAGGCAGTCGATTATCCATCGCTGCCTTTCTTCTTCTGTTCTTAACTCCGCTTTTCATCAGTTGTGAATCTCCCGGTTCTGTCGGTGAAGGTTTAGGGCCTGACGGCAGTGAAGTTGGGAAAGAAGATTATTCAATTGAAAGTATCACAACCATGGAGGCCAACACCTTTTCAGGACGCCTTCAAAGCTCATCAATGGGATATCTTGAAGACCCTGCATACGGTACACTCAATGCAGTAGCCGTATTAAAACCGGCCATTTCATCTTCGGAAGTTGATTCCATAAAAGATGGCGATACGATGTCTATTCGAATGGTATTAAATGAAGATGTTTATGGCGATGATGCCTCAGTAGCAAATTATGAGGTATTTGAGGTTTCGGAGAGATGGCGAGGAAACGAAATTCGATACAATCAGGAAGCTCCTGTAGACCTTGACAATAAGGTTGGAGAATTTCAGATCGCCGATGAAGATACGGTGGAAGTTGAATTGAGCAGTGAGTGGGTGGATAAATATAAAGCCTACTTTAACTCGGAAGATGCAAATGTAGATTCGCTCTATGCCCGCGAGTTTTTCGGGCTAGCGGTTGTGCCGTCTGAGTCCAACTCAAAAATTCGCTTTTTGCGTCATACCCCTCAGGATGAAGAGGAAGACACGGCCATAACAGAGTTTCTAATTCACTCTACTGAGCTGAATGAAGATGACGAAGAAGAGGAAATTACCGGGCCGGTTCGGCTTCGGGACTGGGGGTCATTTTCAGTTCGATCAGACGAGCCTGATCAATCTTCAGGTTATGTACTACACAACATAAATCAACTAATGGAAGTTGAATTGGATCTTCCGGAAGATGATTTGGCTTCGGAAAATATTGTGAATGCAAGCCTCGTCTTTACAATTGATCGATCAGATGAAGAGTTAAGCAGCAATATTCTACGTCCGGAGGTTCAGACGATTAGGGCACATACATTTTCAAGCCCGCCGGCTGATTTGATATCTGAAATTTTTATCTCATCCCCGAACTACGGAGCGGATAATAACGAAGATGAAGATCTTTTCAAGGTTGATGTGACGCAATATGTCCTCGACCGTGTATTCGGAGAGAGTGATACGGGACCACTTTTTTTCTCAGTTCAAACTGTAAACGGAATTTTTTATTCAGTAAAACTGAATGATGAATCGGCACCGGAAAATCTCAGGCCACGACTTATCATTACTTCAGTTGAATAAGGTATAAGCATGAAATATTTACTATCCATAGTTACACTATTTTTTGGATTCACAGTAGCCGGTCAGGCACAAGTTCAAACAGACGACCTGGCAAACTCCGGATCTTTTTATTCCGGGCTTGGAATTGGATTGCCTTCCGACGTACAGGCACCCAACAGCATGGGAATGGGACTCAGCGGCGTGGGTACCTACTCAAGTTCTTCTGCAAATCTTACGAATCCGGCCCTTTGGGGATCATCGGCATTTTCACATGGTTCTGTTGCTGTGAGTATGCTTAACTTTAATGCCAGAGATCAGTTTGATTCTTCAAGAAAGGCACTCTTTGCTTTTGAAAACTTTCAGCTCGTTTTGCCTGTTGTTAGAAGCAAGGTTGGTTTCTCATTTGGATTTAGTCCGGTCACTCGATCAGATTTTCAACGCATTAGCGAGGGATCTTTTGCTCCGATTGATGGAATTTCACTCGATGATGTAGACTACCTGACAAATACTCAGGGTTCAGGTGGTGTTAATAAATTTGAATTTGGAGCCGGTTATCGAATGTTTGACAACATTTCGATAGGTTACTCCATGGGAGCTTATCTGCTGACTCAGGATCAGGAAGTGACAGCAGCTTTTTCCGACCCTAATTACAGAGGGATCACGTATAATCGTGAAATTCAGGGATACACTTTTGGCCATAAGTTTGGCCTGTTTGCCAGGAAAGGAGAGATTTTTGGATCTGAAGACCAGGTTTCAATCGGAGCCACCCTGCAGCTGCCCGTAGATATTGATGCTGAGAGATCTGTAACAGCCTTCCGAACCGTTAATGGTAGCCGAACGCTGGTAGAGCTTGGGGGAGAGCAGGCGAACCTGGATGGTACAGTCAAATTACCTATGGAAATTAACACAGGCCTTACGTATAATTTAAATAGGTTTGTAGTATTATCGACTGAAGTACTGATGCAGAGCTGGAGCGAGGGTGAGTACAGCTACAGTCCAACACAGGAAGCGTATTACAAAGACAGGTTGAAAGCCGGCTTTGGTGTTCAGTACCACCCATACAGGACGGAACAACCGGGAGGTTTCTTCTCAAACTTTAAGTACAGTTTTGGATCATCGTATGATACCGGTCACCTAAATATTGACGGTGAAGATATTAACACATTATATTTTAATGCAGGCTTAGGATTGATCGGGCGGCGATCTTCTTCATCGGTTGATCTGAGTTTTCAATATGGCATTCGGGGAACAGAATCGAGCAGTTTAGTTAAAGAGAATATATGGGGTTTTAAACTTTCCCTGAATTTAGCAGAGCTGATGTTTGTACGGCCTAAGTTTCAGTAAGCCGTCGGTTGCTCTACGATTATTATTAAGTAACCAACTGAAGTATTATGAAAAAGTTTATTGCAGTTATTGCGCTCTTGATTGCATTTTCGTCGAATGGGTTTGCCCAAGATGCAGAGCCACCGTATGGTATGAGTGAACTGCAGGCATATTCTATCTTTTATGAGAATTACAGAACCGGCAGTTACGACATGGCTTTGCAGTTTGGCAGATGGATGCTGGAAGCCAAACCCCGGAATATAGAAGGAGCGAACAGGTTCAGGCTGCCTCGACAGTACGAAAGAATGATCAATGTTTACAGAGAGCTGGCTAAACAGGAATCTGACCCTTCAATTTCATCAGCTTATCTTGATACGGTTCAAATAATCTATGATGATGCTTTTGAAACATTCACGGAAGATGAAATAGATTTCTACACCTGGCATTTCAACAAAGGCCGTTTCTATCAGGAGAATCAAAGCAACATATCTCAAGGTATGGATCGGGCTTACGAAGAGTATGAAAAAGCATATGAACTTGATCCGGAGCGTTTAACTAAAGCAGGCGACGGTTATTATGTCAATATCTTGCTCTCAAACTATGTTTCAGAAGGGGAAAGGGATAAAGCCCTGGCTATGATAGACGAGGTTGAGGAGCATGCCGGGGATTCACTTATGAATCAAATTGATGAAATACGTGACGGGCTCTTTTCAGATCCTGAAGAAAGAATCACCTTTTTGGAAGGCCGGCTTGAAGATAATCCCGGAGATATTACGCTGTTAACAGAAATTGCAAGACTCTATGAAGACCTGGATATGCGTCAAGAAGCGATTGATTACGCAAGACAGGTCTTTGAATCGGAGCAAACTTTTGATAATGCCAGACGTCTTGCTGAATATGCCGATTCAGACGGGCAGAACCAACAGGCCGTGGATTACTGGCAAGAGGCACTGGATCTTGCAGAATCAAACTCTCAACGTAAAGAGGCTATCATTGAGCTGGCCGACATCAATCAGAACATGGGAAATCTTGAAGAGGCAAGAAGATTTGCCAGGCGTGGCATTCAGTTAGATCGGAACTGGGGCGAGCCGTACATTCAAATGGCTACCATTTATGCAGCAGCAATATCACAATGTACATCAGGACGGCAAATAGAACGCGATGATAAAACGGTTTACTGGTTAGTTTTGGACTATCTGGACCGGGCACGAGATGCAGATTCATCCGTTGCTAATGATGTTCAGCGCCTATACAGAACCTATGAGCCGGTAACACCAAGTTCGGAAGACAAGTTTTTCAGAGGATGGGAACCCGGAGATGAAATCCGGATTGGCAGTAACATATCTGACTGTTATGCCTGGATAGATGAGACAACAACTGTACGATAATTTTTGATCTACAATTTCCTTCCTTATCTTATTGAGCAGAGCGGTACAAAAACTTGTCGCTCTCTCATTTCTCAATTCTGCTACTCTGTAGAATTCTCAGCTCGTCTTACGCTAAAGCTATTTTAATCGACACATTCACACACATTACTACATAATTAAATTTTCTGTGCATGGCACGTTCACGAAAAAATAAAGGCAGAAATAAGCCTAAAGGGAAAAGCAAGGGAAACAATAAAAACGTTTTTATCCCAAAATTTCATCATAATCAACAGACCCGAATTGGCGGCCGGTATAACGGAGTACTGGAGATCAATCAAAAGGGGTATGGCTTTATTCGTAAACTTGATTTTGAATTTAGCCTGGACCCTAAAGATCCATTTCTGAAACCGGACGAGGTGAAACATCACGATTTGCGCTCCGGATTGATTCTGGAGGGAGAGTTTGAACAGGATCAAAGTGGAAACCGGCATGTTCACTCTATTGAACGAATTAACGGCAAACCTGCAGTAGAATGGCAAAAAGTGAATCGGTTTGAATTGCAAACACCGATCATGCCGAATGAGTATATAAAGCTTGGATACAATGCTGAGGATCTTGAGCTTCGTGTAATGGACTTGATTGCGCCTATAGGCCGCGGGCAGCGTGCGCTCATTGTTGCGCCTCCAAGAACCGGTAAAACCGTTCTGTTAAAGAAAATTGCACGGGCACTCACAGAACACCACCCTGATATTTACACAGGGATATTACTTGTGGATGAACGACCTGAAGAGGTGACAGACTTCTTACGTTCTACCAATGCCGATGTTTTTGCTTCATCGAATGATAAACCGACCGAAAGCCATGTAAGAATTTCAGAAATGGCCCTGGGTTACGTAAAACGAAAAGCGGAGTCAGGACAGCATGCTGTGCTATTGATAGATTCTCTTACTCGTCTTGGCCGCGCTTATAACGCCGTACAAAGTAACAGTGGCCGAACACTCTCCGGCGGGTTGGATATTCGCGCACTCGAAATTCCTAAGAAGATATTCGGGTCAGCCAGAAAAATTGAAGGCGGTGGTTCTCTGACGATTATCGCTACATGTTTGGTGGAGACAAATTCGCGAATGGACGATCTTATTTTCGAGGAGTTCAAAGGAACAGGAAATATGGAGCTGGTGCTGGATCGGGAAATTGCTAATGATCGTATTTTCCCCGCAATCAACATTGCGGCTTCGGGAACCAGGAATGAGGATAAATTTATTTCTGATTCGCTTGAAGAGAGAAATATGGTTCGCCGGTTTCTCCTGAAGAAATCACCGAAAGAATCGATGAGTATGCTTCTTCAGGTGATGAGGCGCACTGAAAGTAATGAAGAGCTGTTTAAGCAAATTGCTGCAACAACTTAATTAGTACTGGGGAAGTGAAGGGTCAATCTTCTTGGCCCATTCATTGATGCCGCCTTTCAAAACGGAGACTTTTTTAAACCCTTTTTCATTGAGTAAATTTGTTGCATCTGCTGCAGAACTGCCTGAACGGCACATGATGATAATTTCATCCTCAGGGTTAAGCTCATTACTTTGCGAATCGAGTTGGTCGTATGGAATTCTTGTTGTTCCATCAAGATCCGAGATATAGTATTCATGCGGTTCTCGCACATCCAACAGAGTGAATGATTCGTTGTTATCACGTTTTTCTTTCAGCTTTTCAGCAGTTGTCTCCTTCATCCGTAAATTTGTCTAGGATTGATATCTGTCTAATTTGAATTGAGAACCAAGATATAGTTTTTTTGCCTCCTCATCTTCGGCAAGCACTTCGGCAGTTCCTTCTCTCAATATTTTACCTTCAAACATCAGGTAGGCACGGTCTGTAATGGCCAGCGTTTCGTGTACGTTATGATCCGTAATAAATATTCCGATGTTTCGTCCCTTCAAACCGGCTACAATTTCCTGAATATCCTCCACAGCAATCGGATCCACGCCGGCAAAAGGTTCATCCAAAAGAATGAATTTAGGATCTGTGACCAAAGCCCGGGCAATTTCTGTTCGCCTGCGTTCACCGCCGGAGAGACTGTAGCCTTTGTTGTTTACAACTTTGCTGAGTCCAAACTCTTCAACCAATTCATCAACACGTTCTTTAATCTCGCTTTTTGAAAAGTTGTGAAACTCCAGTATGGAGCGGAGATTGTCTCTCACGGTCAGATTTCTGAATACACTGGCTTCCTGGGCAAGATATCCGACTCCCATCCTGGCCCGCTGATACATCGGTTTGTGGGTAATGTTTTTATCGTTGAGATAGACCGTACCGGAATTTGGTTTCACAATTCCGGTGAACATATTGAATGTTGTGGTTTTACCGGCTCCGTTTGGCCCAAGCAACCCTACTATTTCTCCCTGATTCACATTAATCGACACATGGTCCACGACTACCCTTTTGCGGTATCTTTTCACAAGGTCATGGCTGTGAAGTTTCATCGGGGCGGTATGCGAATCAGTTTTATTCATCTAAAAATTTATATGAACCAATATTTTCAATACAGAGCGCGGTCAGTTTAATACCGGCCTCAACGTCACTGATGGAACAGGTTTCGGCCGTACTGTGGATATATCTAACCGGGCAGGAAATGGACGTTACATGGCTGCCAATACCAACCAGATACTGCATGGCAGACGTGTCCGTACCACCTGCCGTTAATACCTCACGCTGGAACTGAACGCTGTGATTTTGTGCCAATTGCTCAAGATATTGAACGAGTGACGGTGTGCAAATAACACTTTTGTCCATGATCTTGATTCCAATACCCTGACCAAGCTTTGTGCAAACTTCATGATCACTTACACTGGGTAAATCATTAGCGAGCGTAACATCGAGATTTAGTCCGATATCCGGCTGAATAGCCTGGGCTGCCACACGTGCCCCGCGAATTCCAACCTCTTCCTGAACTGTAAATACACCGTAGAAATCGCAATTTGTTTTTGAGGCCTGTTTAATCGCTTCAATGAGGATAAAAACGGATATCCTGTTATCCAGCGATTTTGTAGAGATGCAATTACCGAGTTTCAGAACATCACGAGACCTGGTGATGGGTGTTCCGTTTGGGACAATATCTTTGACTTTGTCTGCAGGTAATCCTGTATCGATAAAGAGATTTTTGAGTTTCGACTTGGATTTTTTTTCGCTGTCAGACTGGATATGAATCGGTTTGGAGCCAATTACACCGGGAATGGTTTCCTTACCGTGAATGAGTACTCTTTGCGTGATTAATGTCTCGGGATCAAATCCACCTAACGTAGAAAAACGAACAAACCCGTTGCTGTCAATATGTGTTGAAATGAGGGAGATTTCATCCATATGAGCTGCGGCCATAACTTTGGGCCCGTTTCCCTTCAGCCTCACAATCAAATTTCCCATCCGGTCGGTATGGTATTCATCAACATGATTTTTAACATGTTTCAGAATAGTTTCACGAATGGTGTTTTCATGACCGGGCGCTCCGGGTGCGGCAACAATCTCCTGAAGTAAATTGAAATTAAGACTCATCAGTTAAGCGATTTCCAATCGGTCAAATACGGAATCGAAGAAGAGTTTGCCATCATCAGTGCCAAGTACTTTTTCCATAGCTCTTTCAGGGTGAGGCATCATCCCGAGCACATTGCCCTGTCTGTTGGTAATGCCGGCAATGGCGGAAACCGATCCGTTAAAATTGGATTCTTCAGTTATATTTCCATTTACGTCACAATATCGAAAAGCGATCTGGTCATTCTCTTCCAGTTCTGTGAGTCCTTCATCGTCAATAAAATAGTTGCCTTCACCGTGAGATACCGGAATGTTGATGACCTGGCCTTTGTCCATTGAGGAGGTAAAAAGAGATCGCGTGCTTTCAACCCGAATGTTAACATTTTTACAAACAAAGCGAAGTTTTTCGTTGTGAAGCATAGCTCCCGGAAGAAGGCCTGACTCGAGAAGTATTTGAAAACCATTACAGATTCCCAGAACGGGGTTGCCGTTATTAGCATAATCCACAACCGAGTTCATGATTGGCGAAAAGCGGGCAATGGCACCCGATCGAAGGTAATCTCCGTATGAAAACCCACCCGGAACAATCAACAGGTCAATATCCGACAGGTCGGTATCTTTATGCCACAGAAATTTTGTTTCTGCGTTCATTACATGTTTCATTGCGTGATAGGCATCGTGATCGCAGTTTGATCCCGGAAAAACGATGACTCCAATAGTTTTAGACACGGTACTTTACCCTTTAATTTCGGTGACAAGTTGAATTTCCTGTAAAACGGAATTGACCTTCAGGCACTCTTCAAAGCTGCCTTCGTAAACGGTGGCCTTCCCTTCGTTATGAACCTGCAAGGTGAATTTTTCGGCCTGCTGCACACTGCACCCCAGCGCCTTAATGAGCTGATTGATCACTTCATCAAATGTATGAATATCGTCATCATACAGGATGACACGCCACGGAGTGTCAAGTGATTCTTCCTCTTCGGTTTCTTCCAGCACATCCGTATCGGGAGTCTTCGCAGGTTTTTCTGCCGACATAAAAATCTTCCGTACGTCTGTGAAATGATTCATTCGTTGAATTATTGTTTTTCGATCTGAATGGTGTAGTCTTCCATTACTTCATTTGCCAGCAGCTGTGTGCAGGCAGTATCAGCAATATTTTGTGCTTCACTTTCAGAACCGGCATCAATATCGAGCTCAATCAGTTTGCCGATCCGAACATTTTGCACATCATTCAGTCCCAGGTTTTGAAGAGCGTGGTGTGTTGCTTTACCCTTCGGGTCAAGGATGGATTTTCGAAGTGTAACGTTTACTATAGCTTTGTACATAAGTGATATTTGGCGGTTTTTTGAAAGTGACAAGTTAACCTTTCTGAGACTCAGCTGCTACCCGTTGTTGTATGTATTGAACGCACTCTTTCTCTGATTTTGTATGCCGATCGATCCAATCAACAAATGGCCATTTGCGAAGCCAGGTAATCTGGCGTTTGGCATATCTCCGGGTTGCTGTTTTGATGTCGGCAACCATCTGTTCGTAAGGAATGTCTCCATTTATATACTGAATTGTTTGGCGGTAACCGACGGTCTGAAGAGCCTGCAGATCGGGACTGTATCCTTCATCCAGCAGTTGTTTTGTTTCTTCAACTAAACCCTGTTGAATCATCTCATCGGTTCTCACCTCGATGCGTTTGTGCAAAAGTTTTCGTGGATGGTACAACGCAAAGAAAAGCATATTATCGGGAAGTGTAATCTCTTTGTTTGAATGAAAACTGCTGAATGGTTTGCCGGTTTGCTTCCATACATCAAGTGCCCGGATGATTCGCTGCCTGTTCAAGCCGTCCATCCGTTCTGCATAATCGGGATCTATTTCCAGCAACTCTTTATGTAAAACTTCGACGCCTTCACTGTCCGCCCGTTTATTCAGATGATTAACATTCTCCTTATTGGATGAAGGGATGTCATCCAATGGCTGAATCAAAGACTTCAGGTGCAGCGTGCTGCCACCGCAAAAAATGACGTTTTTACCCCGGTTTTCAATATCATGTGCGGCTTTCAGGGCTCTTTCCCTGAATGCAGCCACGCTGTCTTTTTCATTCAGGTCAAGTTCTGAGATGTTATGATGCCGAATCAACTGAAGCTGTTCTCCGGTTGGTTTTGCAGTACCAATATCAATTTTTTTATAGCACTGCCTTGAGTCGACAGATATGATTTCAGCCTTCGTTTCCCGGGCCAGGGCAACAGCCAGCGAGCTTTTACCCGATGCAGTAGGCCCGGCGATGATGATTTGTTTATTCATGGTCTCGAAAGATACCGGATATCATGGAACTCTACAGATAGAAATCCTGTAGCAGAAGCCGTCTAAAGTAATGAAATTGTCTCGCAAAGACGTTACTTTACAGTTGCGGGATGTGGCAGGATTTGTTAGTATAAACTTTTTGAATAAACCTGTACTTTTTCGCAAAGGAGACTCATCAAGGGCTTTGAAAAACCTTTTATGTCATCCTGAAAGTAGTAAAGGATCCCTTATTACAGGGTATATTTGCAGTTCTGAGATTCTTCGCGGGCTCAGAAAGACTGTAATAACTAGTTTTGCAAAGCCCTCTGTAAGATTCTTCGGCTAACTCATGGTGATCAGATTTATGGTTTTCAAAACCTTTTCATCAGACCTTAAAAATAGATTGACATCTGATTATGAAATTTAATGTATCCAGCAGTGATTTAAATCAGGGACTTGCAGCGGTTTTTGGTGCGGTTCCAAGTAAGGCAACACTCCCCATTTTAGAGACAGTTCTTTTTGAATCTGAGGACGGTCGGCTTAAACTGACGGCAACAGATCTTGAGATTTCAATCATCGAGTATATTGATGCGGAAATTGAAGAGGAAGGAGCTGTAGCTATTCCAGCTAAACGATTGCTCGAAACACTGCGTCAGCTGCCGGATATTTCTGTTTTCTTTGAAGTGGATGCCTCACACAACGTGAAGTTCAAAACGGACAAGGGAAATTACAAGCTGATGGGTGAAGAGGCGGATGAGTTCCCTGAAATTCCCAATATGAATGAGGGAATGACTCTGACTACCGAAACAGATCTGATCCAGAATGCGATCGACAAAACGATGTTTGCCGTTTCCACGGATGATCTACGCCCGGCAATGATGGGTGTCTATTTCGATATCGGTGAGGCTGAGAGTAAATTTGTTGCTACGGACGGACACCGGTTGGTACGATTTGTAAACCGGAATCTGACCTCCGAAAACCCTGTTTCCTTTATTGTGCCGGATAAAGCACTTAGCTTGGTTTCAAAAGCACTGGACGGTGCCGACTGCGATTTAACTGTCTCTGACGATCATGCTCAGTTCAAGAGTGGAAATACGATAATCATCACCCGGCTTATTAATGAGCAATACCCAAATTACGAATCGGTAATTCCGCGCGATAATGACAAGGAGCTATCCGTAGACAAAAACCAGATGCTTGCCACGGTAAGGCGTGTATCTGTTTTCTCAAGTTCTACTACACGACAAATTCGTCTGCAGCTGGGGGCTGATAAACTGACCATTCGTGCCGAAGATATTGACATGAGCAGCGAAGCGAAGGAAACAATTGCGTGCGATTACAGTTTCGATGATATGGAGATCGGCTTTAATGCGAAGTATCTGGCAGATGTTCTCTCAAATGTTGACGGGGATGAAGCGAAGTTTGAATTCTCAACGCCGAATCGTGCCGGTATTGTGAAACCGGTTGTGGAAGACGAGGGTGAGGAGATGCTTATGCTCGTTATGCCGGTGATGCTCAACAACTATGCATAGGTTGACATGTCGAATATTGTTACACTTACTACAGACTTTGGGCTGCAAGATCACTATGTAAGTGTAATGAAAGCGGTGATGCTTGGAATTAATCCGGATCTCCGCTTTGTAGATATTTCCCATCAGATTCCACCGCAAGATATCATGGCGTGCGCCTGGGTTTTGAAAAATGCCAGCGTGGAATTTCCTCCGGGAACGGTGCATCTGGTTGTCGTTGATCCCGGAGTCGGGACAGAACGCGATGCGGTTGCCGTTAAAATCAAGGATCAGCTTTACGTTGGCCCTGATAACGGAATATTTTCCCTGATTGGGGACGCCTACGATTATAAAGCTTACCGTTTAACGAATCCAAAATTTTGGAAAAAAGAACCTTCCAACACATTTCATGGCAGAGATATTTTTGCCCCTGCGGCTGCACACTTGGCTTCCGGAAATAAAATCAGCGATATGGGTGAGCCAATTGAAGAATTGGTAACCTATCGTTGGGCAGTGCCTATTTCCGACAGGGATGGAATTCAGGGCTGGATTATTCATATTGATCGTTATGGAAACTTGATTACTAACATCACATCAGAGATGATCAGGGAGTCGGTCAACTCCTCTAAGTTCAGAATTTATGCGGGTAATACGATTCTGGATCAGATCGTACCGACATTTAACAGCGTTGAAGATGGCGAGCCGGCCGCCTACATCGGAAGTTCCGATACACTTGAAATTGCGATCAACAAAGGCAACGCTAAAGAGATGCTGGGTGTTCAGAAGGGAGCACAGGTTTCCATCATCATTCAGAAATAGCCGGGCAGGTCATAACTCTGCAACTCTGTTATGATCCTGACGTAAGATGAAGAAACTGCAAACCTCGCAGCAAAAATTCATTCAAGATTAACAGATTGCTCAATATGAAACTACAAGTTCGGTCTCCTCTTAACGATCGTGAAGTCATTGAGATACCACAGAAAGTTTCAAAACTATCGTCCACATTCAATGGTACAATTACATCACCCAAAGGAGATGAGTATCCGATTGAAAACAATGTGGTTGATCTTCTGCCCGAAGAGAAGGAATACTCCATGGCTCAAAGTACCAACCACTGGAAGCTGACGGCTTCTGTCTACGAAGATCTGTGGCGAAAACGATCTCTGTCTCTTTTGACCGGGGAAGAGTTTCCGATTGAAAAGGAGCAGGAGTTACTAGTGAACTGGATGAACCCACAGCCCGGTAAGTGGTATCTGGATGTGGGATGTTCAACGGCTCTTTACGCCAGAACCCTCAAAAAACATGAACCGGGGAGCGTGCAGGTTGCCGTCGATTTCTCTGACGTGATGCTCAGGGAGGCACGACTCAAAGCGGAAGCGGAGCAGGCTGATATTTATCTGATCCGGGCAGACGGACGGGACCTGCCATTTTTTGCAGGTACATTTGACGGGCTGAGCATGGGGGGCACACTGAATGAACTGAAAGATGAGTTGAGAGTGCTTTATGAATGCAGGCGAGTCTTGAAAAGTGATGGTATTTTCTTTGTGATGCACCTGATTAAAGCCGGCTCTTGGTATTGGAGACTGTTTCAGGAATCTGCCGAATGGGGTGGTCTGCAGTTTTGGACGGTTGAAGAGAGCAATGAGCTGTTTCGGAGAGCAGGATTCCGGGTTGAAGAGCAGTTCCATAAAGGAATAGTCTGTTTTACAAAGTTGAAGCCGAGCTAATGGCAAAGACCTGTCAGGTTTTGGAAACCTGACAGGTCAATAACACATTCTATTTACTCTTCAAGGGATACTTTTCAGGCTCCTTAATCATTTCAAGGTTTAAATCAATGTCTAAATCCGGCCAATAAAAGTGGTCATTAAATAGGGTTTTGACCTTTAAAACTTCTTCTATATTTGCATTTTTGAACCACGGAAATTGTTCATAGGGCAAAAAATACTCTTTAGATTCATGATATAACCATAACCCGTGAGCTGAAATATTGGTTACTTCTGTATCATTCTCTGAAATGATGGCGCCAGCTTTTTCTGATTTCATCTTAATGCTCTTTTATCTGTTCCAAGATTTCAATCATTTGTTTTGAGTAAAACCAAAATTGGAGGCAACTTCAATTTCAGGTTCTATCCAGACTTTTGCTTCACCATCTGCGTGAATTACATGAATATGAACTCTTTCTTCTTCTCTTGAGAAAAAAAAGAATCTATATCCTTTAAATCTAAATACCGTAGGTGAAATAAATCAATCTAAACCTAATGCGATAACGACGCAAATTAATAGATATTGAACGTTCACTACTGCTCTGTTAAATTGATCTTAAAACCAGACAGGTCTTAAGTTACATCCGGTCCGGAGCGGTAATCCCCAGAATGGAAAGTCCGTTGGCCAATACTTGTGCTGTCGCTTTTGCAAGCTCTGTTCTGGCCTGCATCAGATTTTGATCATCGAGCAGAATCCGGCAATCGTGATAGAATGTCGTAAACCCGGAGGCGAGTTCATTCAGGTATGTGATGACCCGGTGCGGTTCGCGGTGTTTTGCAGCCAGTTCAACTGCCTCCGGAAAGCCGAGAAGCTTTTTAATAAGTGCCACTTCCGATTCGTGTGAAAGCAGCGAAAGATTTGCTTCATCTGAAAAATCAGCAACGTCATTCACTTTCCTAAGGATAGACTGAATACGAGCGTGAGCATACTGCAGATAAAAAACCGGATTTTTTTCGCCGGCCTCTTTTGCCTGAGCGACATCAAATTCCAGGTGGGTGTTCGGAGATCTCATCAAAAAGAAGAAACGGGTCACATCTTCCCCAACCTCATCCATCAGTTCATCAAGAGTTACAAAATTGGCTTTTCTTGTACTCATTTTGAACGGTTTCCCATCCTTCACAAGTGTTACAAACTGATAAACGAGCACATCCACTTTCTCTTTGTCGTAACCCAGAACGGAAATACCGTTCAACACATCGGGGTAGGTATCGATGTGATCGGCTCCGAAAACATCCAGGCAGTGATCAAACCCCCGGTCCAGTTTATTGGCGTGGTAGGCAATATCCGGCAGCCGATAAGTCGGTTCTCCGGTGCTTTTTATCAGCACCGTGTCTTTATCCTTGCCGAATTCCGTGGTTTTAAACCAGACAGCTCCGTCTTTGTCGTAGGCAACACCTTTTTTTCTGAACTCCTTTATCGTTTTGTCAATGGAGCCGTCTTCGTAGAGCGTGTTCTCGTTAAAGAAAGAGTCCATGACGATATTCATCCGTTCCAGTGTATGACGGATTTCATCAAAAATAGCCGCTTCAGCTTCCGCTTTAAAGATTGATTCATCTTTCTCTTCCAATAGGGATTCACCGTGCTTTTCGATCAATCGTTTGGCGACCTCTTTGATGTATTCACCTTCATAGCCACCCTCAGGAAGCTCAGCTTCCCTGCCAAGTTCCTGCAGGTATCTCGCCTGAACGCTCTGTCCCAATACCCGCATCTGGCGCCCGGCATTGTTGAAGTAGTACTCTCGTTGCACCTCCGCGCCGGTCCATTCAAAAAGACGTGCAACCGTATCACCCAAAACGGCATTTCGGCCATGGCCCACCGTCAGCGGACCGGTCGGGTTGGCGCTTACAAACTCAACCAAAACTCTTTTACCGCTGTTTTGATCAGATCGGCCAAAAAAATCACCGGCGCCCAAAATCTGAGCAAGTTCATCATAAAGGTAGTTAGAGGCGAAACGAAAGTTGATAAAGCCGGGGCCTGCAATTTCCACAGACTGCACCTTTTTTTGATCCAGATTGAGCTCTTCAACAAGCTGCTCTGCAATTTTGCGCGGATTGTTTCGAAGCGGTTTGGCTAGCTGCATTGCAATATTGGTGGCTGCATCTCCGTGTGAAGGATCGCGGGGTGTTTCAATCACCAGTTCAGGGATCTGATCCTTTTCCAGTCCCATATTCAGAAGTGCCTGTTGAATTGCGTCTTGCAGATACTGATCCATTTGTGTAATTGTTGCCTCGGTCGCTTTATGTTGCAAATTCATGAAAGCGGCAGATCGTAGTTACAGTTTGTAATCCGCCGTCTAAATTCAGCGTGAAAGATAGGGTTTTTTGGAGCTGATTTCTTGCCTGATGGTGAATTAAAAAAGAGAGGGTTGATCACTTCCCGTGCGATCCTCTTTTGAGAGAGAAGGATCCTGGTGGTAAGCGTGGAGCATTTCCGGGATGAAGCGTTTGCCGTAGATCCGGCGGGAAATTCCCTGCAGAGCCTGTTCGCCGGTAGAGGTGATACTGAGGAAGCCCTGCTCGTCTTCTTGAATAAAACCAAACTGTTTGATGTCATTCACAATCAAATAGGCCAGTTTAGGGAGAATACCGATATTCTTTTCAACATATTCGCGGTGAGGCGGCTCTTCAGATGTAACAACCAAGCCCAGTGCATTCAGTTCAGCCTCGGTAAGCGGGTAACCGTTTGAACCTTTTGTGAGCAGTTCATCCCAAGCCGTCTGGCTGTAGTATAAGCCAAACCACCACTTTGCCTCTTTGATGAGCTTTTTTGTGACCGTACAGGCCAAGTACTTTCCGGGGGCGGCCCGACGGGGTTCACCACGGTCGCGGTACATACTCACCATGGTCGCGAGGTCCAGTTCCTGGAGGTTGGGCGGATACGAAAAAACGAAGTCAGATATCTTCTGCATAGTGAGTTTCAATTAGCCTGCATAACTCATTGAAATTGTACCCTTTTTTTGAAAGAAATGGAAGTGTAAATAGCAAGTTGTAAGATTTGGCTGATAATTGAAATGATGGATTCACCAACTTTGGCAGATCGTGTGATCTTTTAAGAAGAGACTGTGTATAATGTCAGAAAAAATGTATTAAAAAAATTTAATACAATAACCCGGACAGATGTTAAGGGTTGTAAATAGTGAGCCGTAATGTTGCGCTTAGAAAGCGCTTTTATGTTTTTAGGGGTGTGTTCCTTTCTTACTACTGCTCAAACACTTACAGATGGGGTGATATTATTATGCCTAAAAATCTGGTGGAAAAAATAGCAAGGAAAGGGCTTAACAATAATCGGAAACAGAATGATATCATATGCTTAAGCGATACTTAATGAGTGTATTCCTGTCTCTATTTGTCCCATTGATTGTAATGGCACAAACAGGGGTAGAGGGTACAGTAACGGATGGAGATACGGGTGAGCCACTAACAGGTGCAACCGTGTTGATTGAAGAAACGATGCAAGGAGCCTCGGCAGATGCAGAGGGTAACTACCGCATCGAGGATGTAGAAGCAGGGGAATATACCCTGAAAGTAACGTTTATCGGGTACCAGGAATATCAAGAAACAATTGAGATTTCTGATGGCCAGATGACCGTTGTAGATATTGAAATGGTTTCAGAGGCGATGGGCCTTGATGAGCTGGTTGTGACCGGTTATTCAATTCGCGAACGCCGTGAGGTTACCGGAGCAATTAGCTCAGTTCGATCAGAACAAATTCAAAGTCGTGCAATCCAAACTCCTGATCAGGCTCTGCAGGGACGATCTGCCGGACTTCAAATGGTAGGTTCAAGTGGTGCTCCGGGTGCTGCTTCGAATATCCGAATTCGAGGTACGGGTAGTATTAATTCCAGTAACGCACCTCTTTACGTTGTGGACGGAATTCCTATGGAGCAGACATTTAGATCGGACATTGCAGGAGCTACTTCGAATGTTTTATCGGGAATAAATCCATCTGATATTGAATCGATTGATGTGCTTCGGGATGCGGAAGCTACTGCTATTTACGGTGCCCAGGGCGCGAACGGTGTGATTTTGGTTACCACTACGCAAGGCCGGGAAGGAGCTACAGAATTTACAGCAAGCCTTCGATCCGGTGTTCATCAAATTCATAAAAAGTATGACCTGATGAGTGGTCCGGAATTTGTTGAGTTCATGATGGAAGCCTATGGCAACCGGTGGGAAGATCGTGGCCTTAGCCGAGAAGACGGCGAGCAAACGGCAATTGATGACTTTGGGGATCCAAGTGAAGTTGGAACCTATGACTGGTTTGATGCATTGACCCGAACAGGCTCAAACACTCGTTTTTCATTGTCGGCCAATGGAGGTGATGAAGATACTCGGTTTTACGTGTCCGGTGGATACGAAAATCATCAGGGTACTGTAATAAGTTCAGATTTTCAACGTGTGAATCTTCGTTCAAATATTGATCATAACGCTACAGACAAACTCTCCTTTGAGACAAAAATTAACCTGTCTCGTACAGAAACGAACGGTCAGGTTGAAGGTGGCGGGAACTATATTAACAGCCCGTTTCACGGTGGTGTGACGGTTCGTCCAACAACTCCTATCTATAATGAGGACGGAACCTATAATCAGGATATACCGGCCATACTTTATAACCTGGTCCAGGTATCAGAAGAAGCTGAAAGAACCGGACGTGAATTTCAGCTGATTGGAAATGTGGCAGCTACGTACAACATCAATGAAAACCTCGCAGTTCGTTCGCAGTACAATGCAGACGTGCGTATCTCTCGTGACAGAAGATTTAACAATCCTGTCATTCCGCGCTATAATAACTACGGTGGAGAAGTGTATGAGAGAACACGTGAAACTCAGAATTACAGTACAAACACCGTTGCTGACTATATTCAAACCTTCCAGGATGTACACAATGTGAGTGTACTTGTAGGTGGTGAATACCGGCACAGGGATTACCGTTTCCACTCAGCAAGTGGCGAAGAGCTTCCTAATCCACTATTGGGGCAGTTAAACCTAGCTGGCTTGGCTGCGGGAGTTAACGGTCGGACTACAGAGTATAAAACGGCCGGCCTGTTTACTCGAACTCAATACAATTATGACAACCGTTACTACGCCAGTTTTAATCTCCGGTATGACGGTCATTCGCGGTTTGGTTTAGACAAGCGATGGGGACTCTTCTATTCCGGTGCACTTGCCTGGGATATGGCCAAAGAAGACTTCCTTCGGGATCTAACGTGGATTGATGAACTGAAACCGCGTTTCAGCTATGGTATCACAGGTAATGCAGGTATTGATGACTACGCCAGCTTTGCACAGGTTGGGGCCGGTGGAACGTACGAAGGGTCCACAGGACTTCGTCCTTCTCAGTTGGGTAATGCAGATCTTGGCTGGGAAACCGCTCGCAGTACTGACTTGGCAGTTGATTTTGCTCTGTTTGACAATAGAGTGTATGGTAGTTTTGGTGCTTATCGTGTGGACAATGAAGACTTGCTTCTGTCCAAATGGCTTCCATCGGATAGCGGTTTTGGAAGCATTTATGAAAATGTAGGTGCAGTTAGAAACGAAGGACTGGAAATTGAGCTCGGTGCGGTAGTATTTGCAACCGGACAGTTCTCATGGTCTTCTGACTTCAACATCACATTCCAGCGAAGTGAAGTACTACAGTTGGAAGGTGATCAGGAATACATGAGTGATCCGGGTGTTGCAGCTTCCAGGATTTATGTCGGGGAAGAACGCCACCAGTGGTGGGTACGGAACTACGCAGGTGTGAACCCTGCCGATGGCCGGGCGCTCTTTTATGATAAGGATGGTAACCTAACCAACTCTGTGGGCGGTGATGATTACCACAGAGCTGGCAGCCGTGATCCGGATTTTTATGGCGGATGGAGTAATACATTTAATTATGGTCCTGTATCAATGGATGTGTTCTTCCAGTACCAGTTTGGAAACTACATTTTGGATGAACAGTATTCCAATTTCCATCTGGCACCGCACAGAGGCCGGAATCTCTCGCCCGATCTGTTCAGAAGATGGCAGGAGCCCGGAGATATCACAGACGTACCCAAGGCCTATAGCCTAAGTGCATTCCCGGGTGGAACGGGGCATAATTTATGGTCTGATCGAAGATTGTATGACGGCTCCTATATTCGATTGAAGAGCGTCAATATCAGTTATCAGCTCCCGAACCGACTAGCCAGCCAGGCAGGATTAAATGCACTGACTCTGTTTGCACGTTCAGAGAACCTGGCAACCTGGACTGAATACCCCGGTTTGGATCCGGAAGTGTTTAGTCGGCAGCAGACGAACTACCCGCAACCCCGAACCTTTGAATTTGGTGCGGAAGTCAGATTTTAAACTTGCTGTACTCTGAAATTTTAAAACACAAACCATTTTGAATATGTATAGATCAATTAAAACACTATTCCTGGCAGTGTTCGGCCTGATGCTCATATCGGGTTGCGACGGCTTGCTGGATACAGAAGATACCACTTCGGTAAGTCCTGAAACTGCACAGGAAAATATTGAAGGAATCGAAGCGATTTTGACTTCTGTTTACAACAGAACGCAAAGCGAATTTAGATATGGCCGAGAGCTTACACTCTCTCCGGATATATTGGCAGATAACACAGAACAGCACCCGGTTACATCCGGACGTGGTGACAATTATGCGGTGAATGCCCAGGGATCTCATCTCTCTTTCTGGAATACGTCATACCTGACAATTAATGAAGCCAACTACGTAATTGAAGGAGCTGATATAATTGAAGATGTACCGCAAAGTACCCGGGACAGAATCAAGGGCGAGGCTTACTTTCAAAGAGGCTTCGCGTATTTTGACCTGGCTCGCTCGTACGGTTACGAACCCGGACGGGAAGTGAACGGATGGGATCAGAGTGCCATTATTAGAACTGAACCAACACGAGATGTCTCTGATGCCGATCTTAGAAGCCGTTCTTCTAACGTAGATAGTTACAATCAAGCTCGTGAAGATCTGGAAGAAGCTGTAAGCCTTCTTGAAAGTGATGACCGGGGAGTGTATTTCGCAAACTATGCAGCCGCAAACGCGCTGCTGGCAAGATTGCATCTCTACCTGGAAAACTGGGACGAAGCTATCGATTATGCTGAAGAAGCAATAGCGGCATCAGGGTTAGAATTACTAGATACAGAAGAGGACATAGAAGAGGCGTTTTACGAGGTTCCGAATCCGGAGTCTATTTATGAGATCTCTATTGATCCGGTTGAGGAAAGCCTTGGATCTAACGATGGTCTCTGCCCTTGGACAAACCCAACTCACTGGTTTGATATCATGCCTTCCCAGGATCTTTTGGATATTTATGATGCGGATGACTATAGAAACAATTGGTTTGCCGTTCATTCAGACGGCTATCCCTATACGTTGAAATGGGACTGCTCTACCGGGCCTTTTGATGACAATATTCCTGTAGTTAGACTGCCGGAAATGTATCTCATAATGGCTGAAGCTCATGCTGAGCTGGATCAAATTACACCTGCGCTCGCAGCACTTGAAGAAGTGCAAACAGCTCGCGGCTTGACGCCATTTGTATCTGCTGATAAAGACGCAATTATTGATGAAGTAATGGTTGAACGACGCAGAGAACTCAACTTCGAGGGGCATCGCTGGTTCGATTTAAAACGGCGGGCAATGGATATTACCAAACAGGAAGGTGCTGAAACCGTTCCGTATGATGATTTCAGAATATTGCCTGATTTGCCATCTGACGAAGTGGATAATAATCCTAATCTTGAACAGAACCCGGGCTACTAGTCTCTGAGATCATTAAACCAAAAGATTTAAATCAGTTTAATTATGATATTTAAAAACACGCTAAAATTGACATCCCTCCTTATGACCATACTACTGGTCATGGGATGTGATGGATTGTTTGAAGACCATGCATCAAAGTTTCACCTTGATGACATCAACCAGGTAGAATGGGAAAGGCCTAATCCGGCGAGCAGTTCGCTTTCTTACACAGCAAATATTGACGCTGATCAGACTGACCCAGAAACAGTTTCTCTGGGAGTTCAGTTAATTGGTGCTCAAACGGGATCAGATCGATCTGCAGGAGTTGCTATAGTAGACGGAGATGCTGTTGAAGGAACACAAATTGATATACTTAATTCGAACAATCAAGTTGTAATTCCTGCCAACAGTAATCACGGCTCTGTTGAAATTGAGCTCGCATCTGATAACATAGGCAATGGTCGTGATTATTACGCACAACTTGAACTCCAAGATGGGGATGAGTTGGAAGCAGCTGTAAACTTTAAAGATATGGCATTTACTATCGAAAAGGATGCAGTCACTTTCAGTACTGATTTTGAATTAGGTGATACTGATGATCCGAGCGGAAGCTCAGATCTGACAGGATTGTCTCTTCCAGACGAGTTAATTGCTGAGATATCTGTAGACAATTTTGCTTCCAATTCTACATTCGACTGGCAAGTTCATTACAATACTTGTGATGATGGAGAAGATATAGTCGGAGCGGTAGGTGACTATCCTGCTTTTGATACGGATGCAGATGGAGCCGGTTCATCAGAAGCAGAACTTGGTGAGCGAATTTTCCAGGCAGATCAGTATCATCTTCGAATTCAAGATAATCTGGGATTAGAAGTTGCCTGTGCTGACTATGAAGCACCTTAAGTATAAATTAACTGCACTATCACTCTAAATCTATCAAGTCACCTGGTTTAAATCAGGTGACTTTTTTTACACATAGTTCAGGATATATAATAGAATGATTAACATGATGAGCCTCATATCTTAATCAGACTCATAATTTTAAACATTACTGATTCCATTAACTGAAACATCTCCCAATGACATATAAATTACTATCAAATCCGATTATCATTGTCGGAATACTTTTTTTGTCTCTTGTGTCAATTTTGACTACTGCTGAAGCACAGGATTTCAGCGACAGTTACCTTACCCCACCGGATGAGATCTCTGAAGAGATTCTGGCTCCAAACCACCGGAATGTTACGCTGAATTCGTTGAGTCCTGATGGGGAATACTTTGTAAGCCCACAACGATCAGGAATCACACCATTGTCTCAGTTTGCCAAACCGCATTACAACTTAGCGGGGTTACAGATTGATAAAAAAGCGAACCGCGCCCGATCGTTTACGACCGGAAGAGCTATCACCGGACTGGAGCTCGTTCATTCACGTACCGGAGAAAGTACGGAACTATCTGTACCGGGTAATTTAACCATCAGCAATATTGAATGGTCGCCGGACGGATCAAAAATTGCCTGGCTGGGACACACGGAAGATGAGACGCACATTTATGTAACGGAAATTCGTACCGGAAATTCAAAACAGGTAACTCGCCGTCCTTTGCTGGCAACACTAAATACATCATTTAACTGGACGTCCGATAGTCGATCAATTTTTACAGTGCTGATTCCTCAAAGAAGAGAAGATGAACCGGTTCGCCCGGAAACACCCACAGAACTAATTGTGCGAACCACCACAGATGGTGAAAACAGGCTGCGAACGTATCAGTCACTTTTGGAAGACAGGTTTGAAGGTGAACTCCTTGAGTACTACATCACCGGTCAGTTAGCCAAAATTGATACTCAAAACCGGAGAGTCAGAAATATTGGTTCGCCGGCAATGATCCGGAATATTAATGCCGCCCCATCAGGCGATCATGTGATTGTTCAAAGCATTCAAAAACCATTCTCCTACATTGTTCCGGTTTATATGTTTGGCTGGACAGAAGATATCTGGGATCTGGATGGAGAGTCTTTGGTTACGTTGCGTACGTCCGATCCAAATAAAGGTGATCCGGATGAAGAGTATATGGAAGACAAAGGCCGGCGGGATATCCAGTGGAGACCGGATGGTGAAGGTCTGAGCCTTTTGGTAAAACCTGAAGATGAGGATGATGATGAAGAAAAAGAGGAGAACAGGGATGATGATGAAGAGGAAGAGTCCGAAGAACCTGAAATTGCGGATCGTGTAGTTCAATGGCTTCCTCCCTTTGGTGACGATGATCAGAATGTGATCTATGAATCTGAACATGAAATGAATTCCGTTGCATATTCAGCCGAAGGAGATATCCTTTTTATTACACAGCGAAACAATGGCAATGAAGAACTCTTTGCCGTTTATGCTGACGATACCGAAGAGCAGTATAGAATCTACCGGTATGACACGGATGATTTTTACAAGAACCCCGGCAACCTCTCCTATCAAAATACTTCGACCGGCAAATGGGCAGTTCGGCTAAGTGAGGATGAAAGCAGTGTATTTCTAAGCGGGACGGAATATTTTGAGGATGTGGAGGAAGATGCTCCCCGGCCGTTTATTGACCGGGTTGAAATAGAGTCCGGTGAATCGGAGCGAATTTTCCAGAGTTCTGAAGATTATTATGAATCGGTGGAATCGATTCTAACCTCAAATGCTGATCAGATTGTCATTGAACGGGAGTCTTCAGATGAGTATCCGAATTACTGGCATGTGGATCTCAACTCAGATGAGAGGACTCAGCTAACCGAAAATCAGGACTATAACGAAACGCTGGCAAAAGCTCCGCGGGATCGTTTTAAAGTGAAACGTGCTGACGGCATTGAGTTCTGGATGGAAGTGGTCATGCCACCGGACTGGGACGGAGAACCTCTGCCCGGTTTTATCTGGCACTATCCGCGGGAGTATGATGACCAGGATGACTACAACGAAAGTATTCGCCGGCACAACAAAAACAGCTATCCGAGTATTGCTCCGCGAACGCCAGATATTATGGCGAAAGCCGGATATGCCGTGTTGAAACCCGATTGGCCGATTGTGGGAGACAGAGGAACCTCCAATGATAATTTTGTCTGGAGCATTGTTCAAAACAGCACGGCTGTAATCGACAGCTCGGAAGCGAAGGGCTATGTTGACAGACACAGAATGGCTATTGGCGGCCACAGTTACGGTGCGTTTGGTGCATCCAATGCAATGATCCATACATCCCTGTTTAAGGCGGGCATTGCCGGATCCGGGAACTACAATCGAACCCTCACTCCGCTCGGTTTTCAGAGTGAACGAAGTGACATTTGGAGAGGCATGGACAAATATGTGCAGATGTCTCCGATTTTCTGGGCAGACCGTCTGGACGGAGCCTTGCTGATGTATCACGGCGAGGAAGATCAGAATGTCGGGACCTGGCCAACCAACTCCCGAAGAATGTTCCATGCCCTAAATGGTATTGGAAAAACCGCTGCTTTATACAGATATCCTCATGAAGCTCACGGGCCTGCCGCAGAAGAAACACTGCTCGATATGTGGACTCGCTGGGTTGAGTGGCTGGATACTCATGTAAAGTGATGGTGAAAAATGAATCCGGGTGCCCCATTTCTCCGGGGGCACCGGATCATTAAATAGATCTCTTTTCAGTTGATATAAAAATAGACATGAACCTACCTTCTACTGCTCGTTTTATCCTGTTTGGTTTGATATCGGTATCCGCCCTTTTTCTCAATCAGTGTGATGAATCCAATGATCAACCCGCTGATACAAATCCCGGTCCGGAATTTGAAGTTTCAGATATGATGGATATTTCCGACGGTAATATGCCACTGGTAATCAGCGCACCTCACGGCGGGACTTTGACTCCGTCTGAAATTCCTGATCGAAGCTGCCAGGGAATCACAACGGTGCGAGATAGAAACACAACAGAGCTGGCTTATGAAATCAAACATCAGCTAAACGAGGATTTCGGAGTGGAGCCTTATGTAGTTGCGGCGCTCATCAATAGAAAAAAGATAGATTTAAACCGGGACCAGGAGCTTGCCACGTGTGGGCACTCCGTCGCAAAAGAAGTTTGGCAAGAGTATCACAAAAATATTGAAGATGCGATAGAATCAGCTATCAATGAGTTTGGCGGGGTCATTTTTATAGATCTGCACGGACACGGCCATGATATACAACGACTTGAACTTGGCTATTTATTGAGCAATGAAGAGTTAAGGGAAAGTTACGAAGGGGCCGGTGATGAAGACGAACTGGCTGAAAAATCATCATTTCGAAATTTACTATCGGTGAACAGTGATGTAAACCTGCAGGATTTGATGACAGGTGATCAAGCTTTCGGGACAATCATGGAGAATGAGGGAATACCTTCTGTTCCGAGTTTACAGGATCCATTTCCCTATCCCAATGAAGCTTATTTCAACGGTGGGTATAATACGCGCAGATATACATCTGAGGACTATCCGGAGGTTTTTGGGTGGCAAATTGAAGCGAATTATGAAGACGTAAGGGATTCAGATGTAAACAGAAATGAGTTTGCGAAAGCATTCTCAAAAGCGATTATGCTTCAGCTGGAAGAGTATGTTTTCTAAATAATTATTTAAATACGGTTCAATATAAAAATCCAATACCATGGACAATTCGATGAAGTTAGCTGCACAGGTTTGTATCCTGTTAACCGTTTTATTGGCGGCAACATCCTGCACCCAGAAGTCAAGTGAGAGCAGTGATGATTTTCGAGTAGCTGTTGTGCGTTTTTCACACGAAACCTGCACGTTCTGTCCGGGAGGAGACCCGGGAATTGAGGACTGGACCTATCGTGGAGAACCGGCAACCGGCGAGGATGTATTTTCGATGAGCGGTTATATGCGTGGGTTTGTCGCTCAATCAGAGGAGTTAGGTGATATGGAACTGATCGGGCTATCTACACTGAGAGGTGTTTTTGGCGGAACATCGCGAAGCTGGAACCAGGAGGAGGCGTTTGACCACTTTGTGGATCTGATGATTGAAGACCTGGAAGAAGCCATGCCTGTTGACGGAGTTTACTTGTCACTTCACGGAGCAATGGCTGTTCGTAATATCGATCGGCCTGAGGCGGAAATTGCAAAAAGATTCAGAGAAGTAGTCGGTCCGGATGTCCCGATAGTCGGCACGTTTGATTTGCATGGAAATGAAGATGAACAGTTTCTCGAATATGCTGACGGTGCTTTTGTAACCAAGAGATTTCCGCACTATGATGCCTACCGGCAGGGGCAGCGGGCTTCGCGGTATATGCGCAATATGATGCGGGGTACATACAATCCAACCACTGCATCTCGTACTCCACCCATACTGACAGCTACTATCCTTCAATGGACAGGGCAGTCACCCATCATGGATGTGATGGAACGGGCCAGACGGTGGGAAGACAGGGAGCCGGGTGCATTTGTAAATGTATTTTTAGGCTTTCCCTGGTCGGATGTGCCGGATGTAGGGACCAGTATTCATGTGATGACCGATGATGATCAGGAGCTTGCTGATGAAATTGCCACGGATATGGCGGAGTTTATCTGGCGTGTGCGGAGTGAGTGGGCTCACGGTGAATATCCTTCACCTGAAGAAGCTGTGCGATTGACACGCGAAGCCATTACGGCCGGTGAAACGCCGGTTGTATTGGGAGATTACTGGGACAGGCCCGGTGATGCCACATGGACTCTGCGTGAGTTGATGGATCAGGACGTGAATAAGGTGTTGATATCTGCGCTTACGGATGAACCGGCACTGGAAGAAATCTGGGAAGAGGACCTGCAACCCGGAGATCCGTTTGATATGGAAGTTGGCGGATATACCGGAGAACAAGCCGGGGATCCTGTCAGGATTGAAGGGGAACTTGTCTGGCGGGGCTCCCAATGGGGATATGATAAAGCTGCTGCCATTGCATTCGGTGATGGCAATATGCTTTTGCTGGCACCGGGCTATCAGCAAAATACCACCCCTGAACGATCACAGGTCGGGCCGGTCGATCCGGACGACTATGATGTATTTATACTGAAAAGCAGGGTTCATTTTCGCCGTGGATTTGATGAAACGGGCTATGCGAAAACCATCCATATTGTGGATGCACCGGGCGATTGGTTCGGCACGGTACGTTTGGATGCACTCGACTATCAGAATGTGGATATAGAGCAGTACTACCCATTTGGAAACCCCGACTATGATCCCTCGGAAAACTAACTTTACCCCTTAAGCCATAAATCATTTACTATGAATTACTTAACCAAGACGTTACTGGTCGGTTTATTTTTCGTATTTGCCTTTCTCTCTTGTTCTGAAAGTGATATAAATGAGATGGTTTTTCCCGGCGAGGATTGGGAGGTAATGGAAAATCCGGAGGAGTATGGCTGGTCACAGGAAGGATTGCAGAAGGCACGTGAACTTACCGATGAACTGGATACGGCAGCAATCATGGTTGTACATAAAGGTAAAGTTGTGGATTCATGGGGAGATATGGAGTATAAATATCGCTGCCACTCTATTCGCAAGAGTTTTCTGAGTGCACTTTATGGAATTCATGTTGCCGAAGGTGAAATTGACCTGGATGCCACAATGGAAGATCTCGGAATTGATGACAATGAAGGACTCAGCGATAATGAAAAGCAGGCTAACATTCAGATGCTGCTTCAGGCCAGGTCGGGCATTTATCATCCGGCACTTTTCGAGACAGCTGCTATGACGGCGTCAAAACCTGAAAGATATTCTCACGATCCCGGTACAAACTACCACTACAACAACTGGGATTTTAACGCCTCAGGGACCATCTATGAAATGCTGACCGGTGAATTGATTCACTCCTCTTTTGATGAGAGAATCGCCGGCCCGATCGGGATGCAGGATTATGTGCCGGAAGATGGTAGATATGTAACCGGGGAAGAATCTCAGCACCCGGCCTATCCATTTGTGATGAGTACCCGAGATTTAGCACGTTTTGGCCATCTATTTTTAAATGACGGAGAATGGGATGGAGAACGGATTTTACCTGAGGGATGGGTGGAAGAGAGTACATCGCCCCACTCGGTTTTTGATGAAGACCGCTACGATCAAGGTGGGTACGGCTATATGTGGTGGGTTTCGGTAGACGGCCGCCACTTCGAAAGTGTGGACAGTGTGCCGGAAGGAACCTACACGGCACGCGGTGCTCGTGGGCACGTACTGGCAGTGGTTCCGGATCTGGACCTGGTGTTTGTTCACAGAACGGACACGGCTGTTTCCGATCAGCGGACTACTTATAACGATATCGGACGAGTATTTGAACTGGTTGTAAACTCACTGGACGCAAAGTAATGATGATAAAACGATACGGAAGATTTTCGATGCTAAAGTTAGGAATTGTGCTCATCCTCTGCGGACTAAGCCAAAGTGTGTCGGCACAGGAGGGTGACTTATCAGCTGCTGATGATTTTATAAACGAAATCAATGAGTTGGCTGAACTAGAATCTATTGTAAATGCATTCAATTTTATTGAAGAGATTGACTCCAGAACAACAGAAGAGCTGATTATGCTCACCGAAATTCCTGCTCCCCCATTCCAAGAGGAACGGAGAGCGCAAAAATATTCAGAAATGCTTCAGGAAGCCGGAGCCGACTCAGTCTGGATTGATGAAGTAGGTAATGTGCTGGCCTTGCGTAAAGGTACAGAGCGAAACCGGACAGTAGCTCTGAATGCTCACCTGGATACGGTTTTCCCTGAAGATACAGATGTAACCGTGGAAGCCCGCGGTGATACTCTGTACGCACCCGGAATCGGGGATGACACGCGTGGTTTGATGGTGGTGCTAACCGTGTTGAGAGCCATGGAACACGAAAACCTTCAAACCAAAGATGATCTGATTTTTGTGGGAACCGTTGGGGAAGAGGGCCTGGGTGATTTACGCGGTGTAAAACATTTATTTGAAGAACAGGGACCGGGAATCGACTCCTGGATTGCCGTTGACGGTGGCAGCATCGGGCGAATTGTGAATCAGGCGCTGGGTTCTCACCGCTATCGTGTTACGTTTGAAGGGCCGGGAGGTCACTCCTGGGGAAGTTTTGGTTTGGCGAATCCGGCGCATGCATTGGGGAAGGCAATGCACTATTTCAGCCTTGAAGCGGATGCATTTACGCAGGACGGGCCAAGGACAAGCTATAATGTGGGGCGAATCAATGGAGGTACTTCCGTAAACTCCATTCCATTTGAAACCTGGATGGAGGTGGACATGCGCTCGGTGAGTAACGAAAGCCTGGAGCAGATTGATGAAATACTTCAGAAATCAGTTCAAAAAGCACTGGATGAAGAGAATGAAATGCGTCGCAGAGGTCCGGAGTTGACGGTGGATGTGGAAATGATTGGAAATCGCCCATCCGGAGAGATTGATTCCGAAACGCCCCTGGTTCAGCGGGCAATGTCAACAGCTCAATTTTTTGATTCTGAATCGAGTCTGACCCGAAGCTCAACCGATTCCAATATTCCGATTTCCTTAAATATTCCGGCGGTCACCATCGGCCGTGGCGGAGCCGGAGGTAACGGCCACTCTCTGAATGAATGGTGGTTGAATAAAGACGGGCATCTGGCTATTCAGCGAGCTTTATTGCTGCTGGTAAGTGAAGCCGGACTTTCACAATAACAGGGCTTTGCAAAACCTTGTTGTCATCCTGAATTCATTGAAGGATCCCTTATAATAGGCTTTAATTGAAGTTTTGAGATTCTTCTCCCGACAGCGGTCGGGATCAGAATGACTATAATAATTAGTTTTGCAAAGCTTTCAATAAATGTTTCAACATGTTGAATATGGTTAAGTCGTACTCTTTTAAGATTATTCTGCTATTTGTATCTCTTCTGTTTGTTCATTCATGCAGCACTGAGCCTGAATCGGGAATTGATCCGGGTCAGGGAGTTTTTATGTTTGATGACTATGCCCCGCTTTCCGAGAAACCTGTCCGGGTCTTTACCTATCGTCCGGAGGGAGATATTACAAAAATGCCGATCCTGTTTGTGTTGCACGGCACACTTCGAAATGCAGATGATTACCGGGATAACTGGATGGAAATTGCGGATGAGCACGAAGTTCTGATTGTCACCCCGGAGTTTAGTGAAGAGCATTTTCCGGGATCAAGGGGGTACAATCTTGGCGGCATGTTTGATGAAGATGGTGACCCGGTAGATGAAGAATTCTGGGCTTACTCTCTGATTGAACCCATTTTTGATAAAGTTGTGGATCTTGCAAATAGTGAACAGACGTCATACGACATTTTTGGTCACTCGGCAGGAGCTCAGTTTGCCCACCGGTTGTTTTTGTTTAAAGAAGACCTCAGAACCAACCATGTGATTTCAGCAAATGCGGGATGGTACACGCTACCCGATTTTGAAATCGATTTTCCTCACGGCCTGAGGAATACCGCTCTGGATCAGGAAAGGTTGAATCGCCGATTAAGCAGCCGCCTTCTACTCCAGCTGGGTGAGGAAGATACAGACCCTGAGGATCGCTATTTACGAACCAGTGATGAGGCGATGGAGCAGGGAGAACATCGCTTTGAACGCGGGCATTATTTTCGAACTGCCGCAGAAGAGATCGCAGACGAGGAAGGTGTTGAGCTACAGTGGGATATCCGGGTTGTGCCCGGGGTTGGACACGATAATGCAGAAATGGCGAAGGATATTGCAGAATATCTTTTCGGAAATTGATTAATCATAAATAAAAAAACAGAGATTGAAGTGAAACGCTTTGATCAGGATTTAAAAATGAAACAACTACAACTAGTACTCTCCACTTTGCTCATATTCAGCTTTTCAGCACTACTGACATCCTGTGCTGCAAGCGAGACCATAACTGATTCGAATCAGGTTCAGGGCGAGCCCTTAAATTTCGACATCCTCATTAAGAATGGGAAGGTACTCGATGGAACCGGAAATCCCTGGTTCTATGCGGATATCGGGATCGATGAGGATCGTATTGTATGGGTTGGTAAATCAGACAATGTAACAGCAGATGAAGAAATTGATGCCTCCGGTTTGTATGTATCCCCGGGATTCATCGATGTCCACTCTCATGCAGGTTCGGGACTTTCCTCTGAATCGCTGAGTCACGGAGAGCCCCTGCTGGCTCAGGGATTAACCACGGTGATGGTTAATCCGGATGGCGGTGGAAGTATAGACATTGCCGGTCAGCAAGCCGCACTGGAAGAGCATGGCGTTGGAGTGAATGTTGTCCAGCTGGTTCCTCACGGCAGTGTGCGAAGGGAGGTTTTGGGAGAAGCCAACCGTGCACCTGACGCGGATGAGCTGGATCAGATGAGAGCGATTGTAGAGGAAGGAATGAAAGAGGGAGCGTTCGGGCTTTCCAGCGGCCTCTTTTACACTCCGGCCGCTTATGCCGAAACGGAAGAGGTGATAGAGCTGGCGAAAGTGGCTTCGAAATATAATGGAGTTTATAGCAGCCACATCCGGGATGAGTCTGACTATAACGTTGGTTTGATCTATTCGGTGGATGAAGTGATCCGGATTGCTGATGAGGCAGAACTGCCGGGAATTGTTTCTCACATCAAGGCTCTGGGAACAGGAGTTTGGGGTTATTCTGCAGCGGTGGTGAGCCGTATTGAACGTGCCAGAGATCAGGGAATTGAGGTATTTGCGGATCAATATCCCTACCCGGCTTCATCCACAAACCTGACGGCTGTATTGATCCCATCCTGGGCTCGTGAAGGCGGGAGATCAGAAATGCTGAACCGCCTCGACGATCCTGAACTCATCGAAGAGATTAAAGTTGAGATGGTAGCAAATCTCGAAAGACGGGGTGGTGCGGAAAGTATCCAGATTGCAGACTACTCAGCCGACCGTTCCTATGAAGGACTCCGCCTGAATGTGATAGCCGATCAAATGGATACGGATCCGATCGAAGCAGCTTTGAATCTGATCAAAGAGCAGAATCCTAAAATTGTATCTTTCAACATGAATGAAGATGATGTGGCCCGGTTTATGCGCCAGTCCTGGATGATGACCAGCTCAGACGGTGGATTGGTTGAAATGGGTGATGGTGTGGTCCACCCAAGAAACTACGGCTCTTTTCCTCGTAAAATTTCAAAGTATGTGAAGGAAGACAGAACCGTTGATCTGGGATTTGCTATCAGAAGTATGACGAGCCTTCCCGCATCGGTGTTCAATCTCCACGACCGGGGTGTCATCAAAGCTGGGCAAGTAGCAGATATTACCATTTTTGATCTGAATCAGATTCAGGACAAAGCCACCTTTGATGATCCTCATCAGCTCTCGGAAGGTGTGGAGCACGTTTTAATTGGCGGGAAGTTTGCCATGAAAGCCGGAGAATTCCAGCCTGAATTAGTCGGCAAAGTTCTCAAAAATCAAATCGATTAAAATTCAGCTCCTAAATCTTGGAGGTTTCAAAAACTCCAAGGTTAAATGCCTCCCCCTTCGAAGGGGATATGGGGGATGATAAGAGCCTCCTTTGTTCTTTATGGTTCTCAATTAATTTTAGTTCTCAAATAACATTAAACCGTAATTATGCGATATTTGATACCAATTATTCTACTCTCCGTTACCCTCTTTTCCTGTGGGGCAACGTCTTCAACATCTCCTGAAAAAGAATCTGCAATTGAATCCGGCATGGACCCGGATGACCTTTCTCAAAAGGTACTGATCCGCCGAACACAATATGGTGTGCCTCACATCAATGCTGAAAATCTGGAAGCTGCCGGTTTTGCTCTTGGCTATCTTCAAATGGAGGATTATGGTGATCGTGTGGCGGAGTTACTGCTGAAAGCCCGGGGTGAGTGGGCTAAATATAATGATCTGAGCGGTGCGGAAAGATCGGATGCGATTGACGATGATGCTTCCAGCCGGCTGGAATATGAGAGGGCAGTTGAAACATGGCAGGATCTTGAAAAAGACACACGCGATTTTATTCAGGGTTTTGCCAAAGGGGTCAATCGCTATATCGAACTGAATGAGGATGAATTTGATGACTGGGTAAAGCCACACTACACCGCATATGATGTACATGCAAGAAACATCGTTTCTCCAAACAACGGCTCAATCCGGCGCTTTTTGTCTGCTTTTGAACGTCAGAATAATAGCGAGGATGAAGAGATTTCGGGTTTACAGTCAAGAGATGAAATTTTTCAGCTTGAAGATCAAACCGTATGGGCCAGACTCGCAGCCCGGTCCGAAGAACCTCATCCTGATGTTGGCTCCAATGTGTGGGCATTTGCCCCTGAACGGACCACTTCAGGTAACGCCATTCTGATGAGAAACCCACATTTATCCTGGGATGCCGGATATTACGAAGCCCAGGTAAAAGTGCCGGGTAAATTCAATTTTTACGGTGATTTCAGAATCGGGCAGGCAGTTGGAATCATAGGCGGTTTCAATGAAAAGCTTGGATGGTCAACTACGAACAACAGCCCCGACCTGGATGAAGTCTACTCTTTTGATGCTGATCCCGATAAGCCGGATCACTATATAATTGACGGAGCATCCGTTCCCCTTGAGAAAGAGCTTGTAACGGTTGAGTATAGATTCGGAGATGCCATCGGTACGGAATCTCGGGAATTCTGGTCCACTCCGTACGGGCCGGTGATCCTCAGGGAGGATGGAAAGATATATGTGATGAAATCGGCCGGTGACGGTGAGTTCAGAACCGGAGAACAGTTCTTTAAGATGATGAAAGCTCAAAATCTGGATGAGTGGAAAGAAGCGATGCAGATGCGGGCCAGAGTTTCATCCAACCTGACGTATGCGGATGCCGATGGGAATATTTTTTACGTCTGGAATGCAAGCATGCCCGATCGACCTCATGAGGCAGGCGGAGACACGACCGCTTTTCATGTGACGTCATCCGATGAAATGTGGCAAAATTTTACGGACTGGGAACTGCTGCCACAGCTTGAGAATCCTGAGGGAGGATATGTGCGTAATGAAAACGATACCTATCACTTTACAAACCTGAATGAAGTTTTGACGCCTGACATGTTTCCGTCGTTTTATCCCGATCCGCAGCTTCGGCTTCGCAGCCAGCATTCGATTGAACTGATTCACAACGATGAAAAGTTCTCCCTGGAAGATATTGTTGAGTTGAAGCACAGCGAACGGATGCTGATGGCTGACCGTGTCAAGGACGATTTGATTGAAGCTTTAGAGCAGAGTGACCCGGAAGGTGAAGTTGCGGAAGCATTAGTATTGATGAAGGAGTGGGATAACACGGTTGCCCGAGACAGCCGCGGCGGTGTTTTGTTTAAAACCTGGTGGAGCCGCTATTCATCCTCTGCCGACAGCCAGCGTGTGGATAGTTCACCGGAATCGGTGGGTTATTCTGCGACGCCGGAAAAACTGTTTGAAGAACCCTGGTCGTACGATGAACCGACAACAACACCCCATGGATTAGCAGACTATGATCGCGCTGTCGAATCATTTGAATGGGCCGTTGAAGAAGCCAAGGACCGGTACGGTCACTGGAATCTGCCCTGGGGCGAAGTGCACAGAGCTGTGATTGGTGATCTGGATCTTGCAGTGGGCGGCTGTACAGGACTGCTTGGTTGCTACAGGGTGATTTGGTATACCGATCACGAAGAGGATGATCAGAAACTGCAGGTCCGCGGCGGCGACGGTTGGGTGTTTGCCGTTGAGTTTGGTGAAATTCCCAAAGCCTACACTGTATTGGCATATGGCCAAAGCAATAAAGAAGATTCCCCGCATTATAATGACCAACTCAATGATTTTGTCAATAATAGGATGACACCCGTTGCTTTTACCGATGAGGATGTGGAAAATCAGATGATCCGGGAGTACAGGCCGGGTGTGAAGTAGTTGTACAACCCGGCAGACCGCTCTAAGCGGTCAGACGGATTAATAAGAGGAGGGCTCGTCTGATGACTGTGCCAAGAAATACAGTAAGTTCAGTGGTGTGATGAGCATCTGAGTTAACTTGTTTACTAAAAACCGCAAGAATCGGGTTTTCGGTCTGATTAAACCTTTCTACATTTCTGCCATGGATACCGACTATGACCGAATAGAAAAAGCGATCAACTATCTTCGTCAAAATTTTAAAAGCCAGCCCCGGCTTGATGATGTTGCTGCCCACGTTGGATTGAGCTCATATCATTTTCAAAAAATGTTTACAAAGTGGGCCGGAGTCAGTCCTAAAAAGTTTTTGCAGTTTATTAGTGTCGAGTATTCGAAACAGCTTCTAAAAAAGAACAGAACCTTGTTTGATGTGAGTCATCAAGCCGGGTTGTCCGGTACAGGACGGCTCCACGATCTTTTCGTGAATATCGAAGCGATGACGCCGGGTGAGTTCAAAAATGGGTGCGTCGGATTAAAGATTCATTACAGTTTCGGTGAAACTCCCTATGGAAAGGTTTTGATTGCATCAACGGAAAAAGGCGTTTGTCATGTATCTTTTATTAAGGGTGATGAATTCCCCGAATCTATAATAGCTCAACATTTTCCAAAAGCAGAACTTTCACGATATAGGAATGAGATGCATGATAAGGTAGTGCAGCTTTTTCAGGCAAATCTGCAGGAGAAAAAATCAATTCATCTGCATTTAAAAGGAACACCATTTCAACTCAAAGTATGGAAGGCACTTCTTGAAATACCGTCGGGGAATGTAAAAACGTACGGTGACCTGGCTGAAAATATTGGAAACCCAAAAGCATATCGAGCCGTGGGTACAGCTGTGGGACAGAATTCTTTGGCATTTATTATTCCCTGCCACAGGGTGATCGCATCAACCGGAGTGATTGGTAATTATCGCTGGGGAAGTGACCGGAAAATTGCCATGATTGGTAGAGAGCTGTCACAAAAAGAAAAAGCCCGACTCCGGTGAAGGAGACGGGCTTTGAGTTAAAAGAGTTTGAGATTAGTTGGCATCCCAGAATACTCTGTCGGTCATAGACCGGTCAGGCACATTGCCCTCATTTCTCTGAAGCTCAGAGTCCGGATATCGTACCAGACGGATCATTTCTCCGCCAAGAGCTGAGTTTTCAGGTGCCTCAAAACCTTCATACTGATAGTCATAACGGCGCGCATCATTCCATGTTTCAGGATTAAGGAATGTTGCGATGTACTTCTCCTTCATGACTTCATCAATGGTGAGATTTGTGGCTCCAACAGATACGTTTGATTCATTCCAGTAATCATCTATATCGGCTTCGTCAACACCGAGTTTTTCCATGTGTGAACGGATTCCCTCTTCGTATGCAGCGTATGCACGAGTTTCTTCTCCGCCAACTGCCAGTGCGGCTTCCGCTTCAATAAACTTCAGCTCGGCATAGGTCATGTTTTCCAGCGGAGCTGTTGGTCCGGATGCATAGTAGGAATCGACGGCAAGTACGGCGCGAACACCTTGCTCGGGAGCACTGCCACGGCCTGCACCGTTTCGGGTGCCAACATACTCGCCAAACTGTGGATCATCTTCATCTGATACCGGTTCTGTGATGAATTCGATACGAGGATCAAAAACTCCGTATGTTTCACCGTTTAAGTGGTCAACGGTTTGATCTGATAACCAACCGCCCAAAAGCAATCCGGCATTGTTTTCAGCTACGCGATACCATGGATTCTGACTGGCCGTACTTTCGTCAAAAAACTCCATTTCGAAGTCTTCCTCGTTGCTTGCAAAGCCATTGTCAACTGCATCCAATACAGCAACCGGATCATAAGAACCAAGTTTACTGTAGTGATTCAGAAAACGGGCCTGCAACGAATATGCAGTGCGGGTCCAGGCAGTAAGATCACCGCCATAGATCATGTCATCATCACCCGGTGAAGCAACTGACTCCGCAGCACTTAGCTCTGAGATGGCATCTTCTATATCCTGAAGGATAGCATCATAGATGGTTTCAGAGCTGTCATACGTGGGCTGAAGTATTTCATCAGAAAATGCTTCTGAATAAGGTACATCTCCAAACATGTTGACCAACAAACTTAAGTTGTAGGCTCTGAGAACTTTGGCTACACCACTGTAATGCGGAGCTCCAACCTCTTCAGCTTCCTCAACCAGATTCATCAGGTCGTTAATGTTGAAGTACAGGTTGGACCATGTACCACCGTAGGAAACAGATTCATGAATGTCCGTACTTGCTGCATTATTGGGTGAAGCGAAGTGCTGGACGAAAAATGAAGTTGTGGATCCTACCCTTTGGGTATTGCGGGTTGTTTCGAACGATGTCTGATACATCAGTCCTTCGATTGGAGCTGTTGTCGGATTGTTCGGGTCATCATTAATATCTAAGTAGTCACTACACCCTAATGCCATGAGTGTAGTCAATACAAATACAAGAAGTAGTTTTATTGATTGTTTCATTGTGTGATACCTCATGGATTAAAAGGAGAAGTTTAGAGAGAACGTCAGGCTGCGTGTACCGGGGTAAGCCAGGTCTACCAAACCGACCAGGTTACTGCCCGAGCTGACAAACGCTTCCGGATCGTACTGTGAAAATGGTGTCCACAACAGAATGTTGTTTGCATTTACACCGGCACGTACTTGAGTGAATGGAACATTTTCAAGAACAGACTGCGGAAGTGAGTAACCCAAAGCAACGCTTCTCAGTTTAACATAAGAGGCGTCTTCTGTTGATTCTTCAACAGCAACACGGTAAGTATTTCTGTGATATCCGGCGCCATAGTCGCGTCCTGTTTCAGGGTCAACACCTTGTCCTAGCCAGACCTCCTGTGTGTTTGTTGAACCGTCTTCAAGCACACCGTCAAATACAACGTAATCTTCTCTGTTCAGCGTATTGGTTGTATGCCCAAAAGCGGCGTCCCAGTTATCGAGCTTGTTGTACTTATCTATACCGTACACAACATCGATGTTAAATGAGAAATCCCACGATTTGTAGTTGAACTGGTTGAAAATATTTGCGGTCCAGTCAGGGGTAGCGTCTCCAACAATTTTCGGATCGCTTTCAACTACCGGGAATCCATCGTCGCCGATGATGATTGGAAGGCTGGTATCGATCTTATTGTCATCCGGATCGGCTCCGTATCGTGCATAGTTTGTTCCCCAGATCGCACCATAGGATTCACCCGGAATCAGCTGCATAAACGGATTATTGATATATGCAGAGATTTGACCAAGGAAAATTGCATCTACACCCTCACGAATACTTACAACCTCGTTTCGGTTACGGGTAAAGTTGGATGTGATATTCCATTGGAAATCACGGTTCTCAACCGGGGTTGCCCGTAATGTTAACTCAATCCCTTTATTTTCAATTTCACCGGCATTGGTTACAAATTGAGAAGATCCGGTAGCGTTTGATACAGGAACCGGGATAATCATGTCTTTACTGTTGGCCTTGTACCAGGTAAAATCAAATCCTAAACGATTATCCAAAAATCGAAGGTCAATTCCGAGTTCGGATGAGAGCGTTCGTTCCGGTTTAAGATCCGGAGAGGCAATGGTTGCACCTTGGGTGAATCCTGTCTGACCACCCAGTGGGAAAATGGAAGGTGCCACAAACACACTTTGAGTCCTGTAAGGGGGTGCGTCTTTACCTACCTCAGCATAAGAAGCCCGAACCTTTCCATAAGTCATCCATTCTGGTAATTCAACCATGTCGCTGAATACATATCCTAAGTTCACGGAAGGATAAAAGAATGATCGGCTCTCTTCAGGTAGAGTTGATGACCAGTCATTTCGCCCGGTTATATTCAGATAAGCAATATCATTCCAATCGAGGTTTAAATCGCCGTAAACACCAACTAATCGGCGTTGAGATAAACTTTGATTGATGCTCACATTAGTCGCATTACTGAAGTGATTAAATTCTGGCACGACGAAACCTGCACCATATGCTCTCACAGAGTTGGAGGAACGATCAAAAATATCATTACCTACTCTTAGCGTCATACCAAGATCTTCTGTAATATCCCGATCAATATTCAGTGAGATGTTTGTAGTCAAATCCCTGCTTGAAATTCGGGTTTCTTCTCTGAATCCATCCACCAAACTCCAGACGAACTCATTTTCAAGTCCAAGTGGACCGGGTTCAATTTCAGTCCTTTCGTCATTATAAGTATCGAGACCTATAAGAGCGTCAACTGACATCCAGTCACTTAGTTGATAAGATGCTCTAAGGTTACCAATAAGTCGATTTACATTATCCTCATAGGTATTTGTATAAGCGTCATACAGTGGATTTCGACCAGAACCACGGCCATCCCTGCTGTCTGATTTCATGGTACCGTCCTCATGCCTCCAATCAGTAACATCTGCACTGGTATTCCAATAGGATAGTCGTTCCATGAAACTGATGAAGGGTACACGGTTACCGCCTGAATTTACATAGTTGGCACTTGCGGAAACGGTCAATGGTCCCTGAAACAATTCTCCGGAAAGCCTGATGGATGTTCTGTCCCAGTCATTATTTGGAATAATTCCCTTGTTATGAGAATTAGAGACTGAAGCGAAAAAGGTTACGGTTTCAGTACCCCCGGATGCACTTACGGAGTTATTGATTCCAACACCCGTTCTCATCGAGTTTTCCCAGTTGTTGTAATAAGTTAAATCCGGAGTTTCACTATATGGCGCACCCCACGATGGCCAAAATCCATCAGGATCTGAAGAAAAGCCAAAGCCCGGCCCATAAACATCCTGATAGTCAGGTCGGTTAATCACATCTTCTCGATTGATACTGTGTGAGAAGTCAATTTGTATATCTCCGGCCTCACCTTTTTTGGTTGTGATAATCACAGCGCCGTTTGCGGCTCGAACTCCGTAGAGAGCTGTAGCAGGGGCGCTTTTAAGGATGGAAACCGACTCAATATCATTTGGGTTAATGTCAACAGCTCTGTTTGACATTCCACGAGGACGGCCAGAAGATTCATTAGTTGAATTATCTATAGGCACACCGTCCACTACAAATAGCGGTTGGTTATCGGCACTTGGGTCAAGTGATGTAAACCCACGAATGAATATTTGTGATCCCTGGCCGGCACCGCCACCACCTTGGTTAATCTGGACACCGGAGACCTGACCTTGGAGTGATCCCAGGACATTATCTGATCCCGAACGACCAATGTCTTCAGCTGATACGTCCTGAATTGAGTAACCGATAGAGCGGCTTTCTCTTTCCACACCAAAAGCTGTCACAACCACTTCACCGAGTTCATCGACAGATTCGGTCATTTCAAAATTCACAACAGCCTCTTCACCATCCTCAACCGTAATGGTACGGCGAACAGTTTCGTACCCTACATAGCGAGCTTCAATACGGTATTCTCCTTCCGGAATATCTGATAGCAGATACGTTCCGTCAGATCCGGTTGCATCGCCGATGTTGAGTGCGGGTAAGACCACATTCACACCTATCAGTTCTTCACCTGTTTCAGCATCTGTTACCGTACCTGTAACAGAACCTTGAGCAAAGGCCTGAGAGGCGGATAATAGAAGCATAAAACCAAGCAAAGAGAGTAATTTGAATCGTAGCACTTTTTGCATATTTCTCCTTCTTATTTTTTGAATTTGGATGAGAAGAGAATGTCGGATGCCGATAAGGTTGAGCTGTCCGATTGGTTCCCATCTTATTTATTTGAGCAAGTTCAGTAATCTTGAAGCTTTACTGAACCGAACACTCTCAATATTCATCATAATCTGATTAAGATTCAATGAAAAAAGCGCTTTTCGGATATCCTTTGAGTTGCACTGAATAAGGCTTTTCACGTAAGTAAAAATATGTCGTCAATTAGCGTAAGGTGTTGAAATATTGCTATATAGCGAGTTTCCAAAATAAAGCCGGTAGAAAATGAGAATTTGAAATGGTGAATAGTTTTACAAAATTCTACACGGCACTCTGTTATTTTTGAGCGTATTTAGAAACTCTCTATAAACCAATTAATTAACCGAATTGATGATTCGAAAGCTACTTTCCCGACTTTTCTACTTCTTAACAATCGGCTTATTTTTTCTTTCTTGCCAAACCACTGAGCCCACTACTTCTGATGAAGTGACAGAGACCGACTATCTGGAGATCCATGCCCTTTTTGAAGATTCTGAAGCTTTCTCCCAAAGCATGACCGGTTTTGCTCTTTTTGATTCTGAATCTGATTCTATGCTCTACGAGCGTGATTCGGATCAATTTTTTGTACCGGCATCCAACACGAAAATTTTAACGCTCTATGCGGCGCTCAAGTCACTCCCTGACGAACTTCCTTCATTGCGCTATACAGTGGAAAATGACACTCTCTATTTCCAGGGAACAGGTGATCCGGGTTTTCTGAATCCCAACTTCGATTTTATGGAGGTGTATGATTTTCTGTCTGAAAGGGAAGAAGTGCTGGTTTTTACGGATCAAAATTATTCGGATGAACATTTTGGAGCAGGCTGGGCTTGGGACTGGTATCCTGCCGCTTATGCTCCTGAAAAATCCCCCTTTCCTATTTATGGGAATATGATGCGGCTGCAGACCGAGCAGGTGGCCTTGGTTCAGCTAAATGAGGAAACACCGGTCAAACCCGAATTTTTCGAACGTTACATCGAACGGGATGAGTGGAACGGTGATGAAATTCAGCTGGTAAGACGGTCACACCGATCGAACGACATCCTCTACACACCCAAAGCAGATACGGCAAGACAGGAACGTAACGTGCCGTTTGTATATGAAAACGAGCTTTTTGTGGAGATGCTATCCGACACATTGGGCAGGGAAGTTCAGTATGCGGAATCTGTCGATTTAGAGCTTAATGAAACCCACTTCAGTACACCCGCCGATTCGCTTTACAAGCGCTTTATGGTGGTTAGCGACAATTTTATTGCCGAGCAGCTGATGCTGATGATCTCCGAACAGGAGTTTGGGGAGATGAACACGTCACGGGCAATCAGGCATGTACTAGATGAACATTTTGATGACCTCCCACAGCGACCAAACTGGCGGGATGGGTCCGGGCTGACGAAATACAATCTGGTTACTCCGCACTCCCTGGTTATTCTACTTGACAAGCTGATGGATGAATTCGGTGAAGAGCGAACGTTGGGCTACTTTCCGATTGGCGGGGTTCGCGGTACCATCAGCGGACTTTACAGGGCACCGGAAGGAGAAGACCCATACGTTTATGCCAAAACCGGCACCCTGAGTAACACCACGGCTCTCAGCGGATATATCTACACCGATTCCGGCCGCCGACTCAATTTCAGCTTTCTGAATAACAACTACGTAATCAGCAGCAATCAGATGAGACTGGAAATGCAGAAAATTTTAGAGTTCATCAAAGAGAATTACTGATTCCATCAGACCGCTGCACGCGGTCAGATGGATGATTGAGGTTTTGAGCCAGGTCTCCCGACAGACCGTTCCAGACGGTCAGTCGGGTTTTTGTTTAAGAATTCAATTACTCGTGGCACGACTTTGAGGCATGCCACGAAGTTTCTAGACGTCCGGAGATCCATTGGGCAATTGGTAACAAACAACAAATCATCTAACAATAATTGACCGATATGAACCCGTCAGCCTGCAAATGCAGCATGCAGACGGGGAGCGTAAAAGCTACGATTATCAAGCAACGTACAATCGATTTATGCTCAATGGATCACTCAAGCGGGGTGTCCTGTTTATAGCCCAATGAAGGGATAACTAAATATCCGCCGAAAAGAGGGCGTGGTATTTAGTTTTGAGTAGAATAGAGGCGGTGTTTGCACCAAATATTTATATGCAGCAGAGCTGCGTGCTTGTCGTCTTGGAGCAGAGCTCCATGACGAGGGAATAATCATTTTATGGATCAGGCGATCTGTAGGACAAGAAGAGAGAGACTATGAATTACCGAACGGCGAATGACCGATATCAACCCGTCAGCATGCAAATTCAGTAAATAGACGGATTTGTGAAAGCTTGTTAGCTTCAAAATGAACAATCGATTTATGGCAGAGTGTCACTCCAGCGGAGTGTCCTGTTTATAGCCCAATGAAGGGATAACTAAATATCCGCCGAAAAGAGGGCGTGGTATTTAGTTTTGAGTAGAATAGAGGCGGTGTTTGCACCAAATATTTATATGCAGCAGAGCTGCTTGGTTGTCGTCTCGGAGCAGAGCTCCGTGACGAGGAATAAAAACCGCTCAATCCGCGTCTCTATTTGATAAGCAGCATTTTTTTATCGAGAACAGTCCGGTCCGTTGTAATTCTATACACATACATCCCGGAAGCCAACCCACTTCCGTCAAAATCAACAGAGTAAAAACCTGCGGATTGATCCTCATCCACAAGCGTTTGAACTTTGCGGCCAATGGCATCAAACACCTCAATTTTAACCGGCTGAGCTTCCGTTATGGCATATTCAATCTTTGTATTTGGATTAAAAGGATTGGGATAATTTTGGGCAACCAGATCCTCTTCAGGAAGTTCCGAAGAAATTTGTAGCACATAATTAGCTGTGCCGGAGCGATTTGTGTTTACAACGGCAATGGCTAAATCGGTCAGTTCACTCCAGTCCCAGGATGTTTGAAGCGTTTGCAGCTCAGATGAACTGCTGAGAGCAAGCTGAATATCTGTAGAGCCGTCACGGAAATAGCCGATCACTCCCAATCCAATTCCCTCTTGGTCAGACTCGAGGGTGAACAGCGGTTGCCCAAGTGCAACATTGGAAGGTGACGCCTCGATAAAATGGGCAGCCATTGGGCGAAGGGTAAATCCGTTGGTTTGTCCCGGTGCAATGCCCAGATCATTAGTGAAATTTGGTGTAGGATAATTTTCCCTGTCTTCAAATCCGAAGTCAAATGCCGAGTAGATCGGCCCTGAAGCAATGTGCCAAAGCAGATTTGTTAAGTGATCGCGTTCAATCGACCGGTCATGTTCGGACAGAGTTTGATCTATGGCATCAAAAAATGGCTTGGTCCTCTCTTCGATAAACTGTTCCCATACATCTACCCAGAACTCCATGCCGTACTCCTCGGCAAAATAGAGCATCCATGTGATGTGTGAATACGCACCCGGAGTAGGTGTAGCCGGTGAGCCGAAGATCGATTGACTGCTGGCAGTGTCAGAGTCAAAATCTTCCTTGATGTAGTTGTAGTAGTCGTCCACGTCGGGATAGACAATCTCCTCCATCATTGTGGCATCCATCTCAATCCAGTCGAAGCTTCCCGCACTCCCGTCCCACCGGTTTGTGGCATACTGAATGGCATGTTTAATTTCATGAGCTATGGTGGCGTAGAGAGCACCGGTTACATCCCCGTCAGGATGAGAATTTTCGGGAAAGTTCTCAAAGTTGTTGTTGACGGTGATGTAGGAGGTGGAGCCGGATGACGTGGTGGTTCCGTAAAAAATAATATCTTCAAAATAGATTTCATAAGGACCATCGCTCAGGAAATCGACAAATCCCAAAGTTTCGACTTCATGGCGATAGGATGAATCGGCTGAAGCAGCTGCTTTGTGAATGTAATCGGGAATACCCGGCTCTATGGTGCTTTCCGGGGGTACAGCATTGTCTCCTTCCGTTTCATAATAAAGGATAAAATTCCCGGAGGGTGATAGGTACTCCTGAAGATGCGAGGATTCGGGACGCTCGATATAGCGCTCAATTTCCTGAATGGAACTTCCGGACAGTTGGTCACGGTATACCATAAACTCGGAGTGGAGAGGGACCGTACATTTGATCGGAGAGTGTTGAGCATCTTTTTGTAAGATCATTTCATGATGTTCCCTACTGTATGCATAACGGAATTTTTCGGTCAGAGCCTGTTCACGTGAAATTTCTCCTCTTTCTACACGCTGATCAAGATCTCTGAAAACCGGATTTTCTGCAGTTTGAGAATACCCTTCCAATGGCAGGATAAACCCAAAAGCCAGAAAAATCGGGAGGAGAAATTTACGGTTGAACGTCATTTTTATGTTGAATCGGAGGTAATAAAGTGTTGAATTATTCGTAATTTTAAGGCTGTGTAAAAACAGGAAATACCTTGAGTTTAAGTCTGAAAAGAATGAAAAGGTCTCCCCTAACAAGGGGAGATTTAGTGGGGTGTTCATTAGGTTTAGAAATATTCCGATGAACACCCCCCTGTCTCCCCCCTTTTTTAAGGGGGAATTCTTTAACCAAACTCAAAGTAAATCCCGGCTCAGTGAAACTAACACATAAACAGAAGAATAACGCCACTTTTGAATAAAACGTCTATTTCCATGAATTACGAAGTAATTCTGTATTACAACTTCAAACATATCGAAAATCCAGAACAGTTTTGCAACGAGCACAAGGCTTTTTTGAAGGACCTTGGAGCCAAAGGGCGCGTGTACATCAGTGATGAAGGCTTGAACGGAACATTGGGTGGCACGCCCGAACAGATGCAGGCTTATAAAGAATATGTTTGGTCACTCCAGGGTTTTGAAGACACGGAGTTCAAGTGTGATGAACATGAAACGGTACCATTCGCCAAATTGAAGTGCAAAGTCCGGGAAGAGATAGTGGCGCTTCATATGGACGGTGTGAATCCTGAAGAGGGCGGATATCACATGCCTCCAAGCGAGTGGCGAAAAACGATGGAATCCGGCGAGGATTATGTAATGATCGATGTGCGGAATGACTACGAATCGAAAGTGGGTCACTTTGAAGGAGCAGTTAAACCACAGGTCGAAAACTTTTTCGATTTTCCGAAGTGGCTTGAGGAGAAAGAGAATGAGATTCCCAAAGACAAGAAAGTGTTGATGTACTGTACCGGTGGAATCCGCTGCGAGAAGTTTTCGGTTTTAATGAAAAAGAAAGGCTGGGAGGATGTGAACCAGCTTCACGGCGGTATCCTGAATTACGCCAAGGAAGAGGGCGGCGAGCATTTCAAGGGAAAATGTTTTGTGTTTGATGATCGTCTTGTTGTGCCTGTGAACAAAGACAATCTGGAACCGGTTGCCCACTGTGAAATTACCGGAAAACCGGCCGACAACTATATCAACTGCGCAAATATGGAGTGCAACAAACTGTTTGTCTGTTCCGAAGAGGGAGCCCGATTGATGGAAGGCTGCTGTAGCGAAGAGTGCAAGAAGAGTGAATTCAAGCGGCCATTTGACCCGGAAAATGCGTTCCGCCCATTTAGAAAATGGTATAACTACTTTGATGACGAATTTAAAGAGAGAGAGCTTAGCATGCCCGGTTCGGGTAGTTGCTCCGTATGAACTGACTCGGTCCATTCGGGTCAAGCCGGAAGATGCAGGCAAAACGGTTCTGGATTTCTTTTGTGATCGGTTTCCCTATGTAGGAAGGGTTCACTGGAATCAGAGGATCGAAAATGGATGGGTACGGCTGGACAGCAGGCCCTTGATGTGTGATGATTCCGTGAAGCCTTACCAGGAAATCGATCACTTTTCCCCGAAAGTAAAAGAACCAGCGGTCTCTTCTGAACTCCGGATACTGAAAGAAACGGATGACTGGCTGGCAGTTTACAAGCCGGCGCCTCTGCCCATGCACCAAGGCGGAAGGTATTACAAAAACACGCTTCTCTATATGTTGAAAGAGATGGGTTATGAGGATCTGAAAATGGTGCACCGGCTGGATGCGGTGACTTCGGGAGTGGTTCTGCTTGCCAAACACAAAGAATCAGCCAAAAAACTGAGAGCTGCATTTGAAATGGGGCAGGTTCGAAAAATCTACCATGCGGTTGTAGCCGGCGAGGTAACGAATGAATTTACGGTGGATGCGCCTATTCGAAGAAAGAGAGGATTTGTGTTTGAATGCGGAGAGGGACTGCATGGAGCTAAACCCGCAATCACAAAGTTCAGCCCGGAGAAAGTGGTTGACGGTAAGACGATCGTAAGATGTGAGCCGGTAACCGGACGAACCCACCAGATTCGTCTCCATCTGAAACATGCAGGGTTCCCCATTTTTGATGATCCGATCTACGGCCCGGACGGAGATGACAGCGGCCTGAAACTACAGAACTCCGCAATTGGCTTGCGGAGTTCTGAGATAGAGATTCGTGAATTAGGGGTCAGAGTGAGTATTTAATTTTCGTAGACACTAAGTTGTTGGAAAGCCATATTACTATTCACATATCCAGCGGCGGCCATATCAGCATATTTTTGTGCTTCACAATCATATCTAATATCGGCTGTTCCACCTAAATCCACATCAAATTTAGGTGACCATTTGTTAGATTTACCAGCAAGCACTGAGCCTCTAATTTCTGGGGTACCTTTTCCATCGATGGCGAATGCGTTTTCAAAAATTACTAATCCATTGAATTTCATCGTACCTCGAAGTATCAGTTCTGCGTCTACTTGCAATTTACCGCTATTCTTAATAATTAAAATACCAAATCCTTCTTTATTACCAGTAATCTTCGTTTCGTTGTTAACAACAAAGATTCCCGGATTGTCAGCAGTTCCTAAAGAACCTTTGTAATTTCCGCCGGGCAAATAGTTTGCACCTGGTCCATCCAATGCTTCTATTAATTTTACAACCTCATCAAATTTAAAATCGCTGTTAACCCCAACCGGAGGATCTCCTTCTATGTTTGATGAACCGGAAGCGTTGTTTTCCACATAGTTTTTATCATCATCGTGTGAAACCATTACACCTGGAACAGCCGGACAAGTACCACTTGCATCATTACCATCAATTCCTGCGTTTCCACTTGCGTCGAAAGTAAAATCATTAGGGTCCTCCATAATAATACCCAGTGCTGACTGAAATTTTGGTACACCACTACTGCTGTTCTCACGTAAAACCATTGTAATGGTCTGAACTTCATCATTAAACGTACCCGTTGAAATCAATCGATATTCATTTGTATTAATCTCTTCTATCGTTACGGAAGAACTCCCACTGTCAATATCGAAAGTGGCAGATTCTCCATCTCTCCAACTGGGATCTTTTATCATTTCCTGAATGGCAAGCTCAGTTCCCATATAGGCAATGTTTTTGGCCTGTGCGGTTTCAGCGTAATTAGCCGAATGGCCGGCCAAATTATTCAGGCCTCCAAAAACGGATGTTTGTGTGATGCCGAGCGAAATCAGTACACCGGCTACAATAATAAGCATGGCTCGTCCCATAGGAATTACCTCATAAATTTAAATTTGGCGGAGTAAAGACTCTGTGCCAGGATGATGTTGTGTATTGATTATTGCGGCCGGTACCCTCTCTCGGCTGCACTTCCAGGATGACTTCAATTCGGTTTATATCTTCAGTATTTGTCACTGGTGTTGTCATTGGATTCGGATCTCCAAAGCTGTAATACCGAATTTCGAACCGGGTGACTCCTACATTAATTTCTTGTGAGTCTCCACCCACATCACGCACCAATGACCTGTGATCTGAGTTGATAGAGCCGGCTAAAACGTCGTCTTCCAGTCTCCAGGTAACGGTTTCTACAGATTCTCCTGCGTCATTATCCAAATTGGCTTGAAATTGAATTTCATCTTCGTCAGCAACTGTTATAGGATCAGTAATCGGCCCTGATACATTATAGCCAACCTTTGGAAAATCATACTGAATCATATCGCTGATTGCACTCACATGGTTTTGGCTCATGCTATGCATAGAGATATCCTGGGTGCTCTGGCTCATTCTTAAATTCATGGATACGATTGAGAGCATCAGAAGCGCGGCGATAATAAAACTTGTGACAAGGCCTAAGTTCATAATTTCTCTCAGTTTGTATTATTGTAAACCCGGATGTAGCTCAGATTTACATCATTCATCATGGATTCGTTGGAAACTGTAACGGAAATTCTTTTATAAATCGATTTGGATGTGGTTGTTGAAGTCAAATCGGAGGGATTCATATATTCAATTATCGACGTAACCTCAAATTCACCTAAATCCGTATTCAGTGTTTCATCATATCCATTGAACTCTTCAAAAGAGTCAATATCCTGGCGATTTTTGTCAATTGTTGGTATAGGGTTGTTTACAAAATCGTCGGGAACATCGTCAGGTACATTATTGCCAATAGTGGCGGCGTCGAATGGAACCGTTTTGGAAAACTCGATCAGATCCTGTGCGATGGAAACAGCACGTACTTCAACTTCCGAGCCCACTCTTACGGTATCGTTGTTGAGCATGAAGCGATTTGCCGTAGTGAGCACTAAAGCAAAAATGATCATGGCTCCCATGACCTGAATAACTTCAGTATATCCCATCATAGCGTTAGTGGTTAAATTAAAAGTGCTGTATTTAGCTTCTTAGAGCTGACGTTCCATTTATAGTATAAAGAGAATAAGCGCAGGTTTTTGTTACAGTTTTCTTAATTAGAATGGATCGCGATTAAAAAACCCCAATACGGCGGGGCCATATTGGGGCTTAAATGCAAGTAGTGAAGAGCCAAGTCTTCTTTTATTTGCGGTTTATTTGTCCATCAGCTTTTTGAAGTCTTCCAAAGTGGAGCGGACTGCTTTTTCTGATGCTCTTAAAAGTTCGGTTTCTGATTCGTCTAAATCAACCTCGATAATCTCCTTAATTCCACCGTGGCCCAGTTTAACAGGCACGCCCAGGAAAATATCCTTGATGTCGTACTCTCCTTCGAGCAGTACGGCACATGGGAAAATACGATTTTGATCGAGCATTATTGCCTCAACCATCTGTGCGGCTGCTGCACCGGGTGCATACCAAGCTGAGGTACCCATCAGGCCAACGATTTCGCCACCGCCTTTCTTGGTCCGATCTACAATGGCGTCCAGTTTGTCTTTGTCAATCAATTGAGTGACCGGAATACCGGAAACGGTGGTATAACGTGGCAAAGGAACCATTGTGTCGCCGTGTCCGCCCATTAACAGAGATTGAATGTCTTTTGGAGAGACGTCCAGTTCTTGTGCTAAAAATGATCTAAATCGGGCAGTATCCAAAATACCGGCCATTCCCATTACTTTGGATTTGTCCAAACCACTCGCGGAATGTGCAACATAGGTCATTACATCCAGCGGGTTTGATACAACGATAATAATGGTGTCAGGTGAGTATTTAACCAGCTGTTCGGTTACATCCCTCACAATTTTGCTGTTGATTTCAAGCAGATCATCCCGGCTCATTCCCGGCCGGCGTGGTACACCGGCTGTAATCACACATACATCCGAATCTTTGGTGTCTTTATAATCGACGCTGCCAATCAGGCGGGTATCAAATCCGGATATAGGTGCTGTTTCCCATTGGTCAAGTGCACGTCCTTTTGATGGATAAAACGTTTTGTCTCCGTCTTTTTTTTCGATGTCGAGCATTACCACTTCTTTGGCGAAATCACGCTCTGCAATGCTAAACGCTACGGTTGAGCCAACATTACCACCGGCTCCTACAACTGTTATCTTCATGATTTTCTGTTTTTTTAATTAAGAATAATTTTTTCGACAGACCTAGAAGCATCCTATAAGTTTTAATGAAGAATGCTTTTAGTAAAATAACGGAAATCTAAGTGGAATTGAAGTAATTTTGGAGATCTTTATCCCTTTCGGCGATCCATTCCCCACATAAGTTTATTACGCAGGGTTTCGAAATAGTTTTGCTCCGGAAGCTGTATCAATCGGACTGAAAAATCGCTTTTAATAATATTTACCTCAAATTCAGTCTCGCTGGGCTGAATAATGCCGTCATATGCAAAGAGTGTGTTTTTTCCGCTCTCCGAGCTGCGGATTGTGAGAGTATTGTGATCGGGCAGAACCAACGGTCGCGTTGTGAGGGTATGTGGATTGATAGGAGTTAGCAGCATCACAGGCGTGGAGGGCATCACGATGGGGCCGTCAGCTGATAAGTTGTATGCCGTTGAACCGGTAGGGGTTGACACCAGAAGGCCGTCCGCCCAATAGTTGTTTATAAATTCTCCGTCGTAATCCGCCCGGAGGGTGATCATCGAGGAAGTCTCTTTTTTGGTGAATAAAAATTCATTGAGTGCATAATAGGTATTGCCGCCGGATGAGGTAGCTTTGAGCATGCGTCTCTCATCAATTTTATAATTTTTGGCAACAATCTGTTCCAGAGTGTGATGAATCATATCCGGCTGGATATTGGCCATAAAACCTAGCTTTCCGGAGTTGATACCCAATACCGGCCGATCCACTTCTTTAATTAAATGAGCTGTATGGAGGAGGGTGCCGTCACCGCCAACAGCTATTACAATTTCACTCTGTCGCACGGCCTCAGTCTCAGAATTTACAAAAATGATATTCCCGGATTTCTCAGGATCCGGAATCTGGGGCTTCAGTGTATGTGGCACGAACAGGTTATGAGAGTTTGCTTCACACCACTTTAATATATGTTCGATCGGTTCCTGAACCGAGTACTTTTCAGGGTTTGCTAAAATGGAAAATTTCATGAATTGTCGTTTTCAGACTCATTAACATTCACATTTTCGACAGGAAGTTTCCATGGCACAGCAGTTGCGTTCAATCCCTCTACATAACTATGGTGAATCCCGAAAATAGGAGTTTCAACTGAAATCCATAAGAGTTCACCATCATTGGGAGCCAAACGGTTGTGAATGTAATCAACAGTATTGCTGAAGAGCGCTGTTTCCGGGGTTGCAGTGCGTATATCTAAAAATGACAGATCTGACTCATCATTAAAAATGGAGCGGTTTATATTGGTAAAAAGATCACGTGCAAAAGGGTTGTCGGTGTAGACGATGTAGTAATCTTGCGGTGATGACTCGATATCATCCTCATCAACATCCTCAAATTCCCGAATTTGAATGTTTCCAGCCATATCAAGTTGGTCTTGGGCGATATTGTTGAGGCGAATTTTAACCGGATCCAGGTCCTGTTCACTTTCGGCATTGAGAAAAATTGATGTGAAGCGGGAAGCCGCATGCTCAATCAGATTGAACTGTCCGGAGTATGATCCGACAATTTCGCGTTCATCATTTATGACTTGGCGCTGGATCATTGGTCCGAGTTCCGGTATCCAATCAATATTTTGACGGGCAAATTGTTGAAAAATATCGGTTTCACTTTCAAATATTGTGAAATCTATTCGGTTGATCGGGAATTGTTCGGCCTGATCAGTAAACTGTGGTGATGGATTTCGGGCAAGTATGACGGAATTTTCACTTTTATCATTAACGATGTAAGCTCCGGTTCCAACTGGTTGGTTTTTCAGACCGGTTTCAGGGTTATCAACGGCTTCTCTTGGGTAAATGGATAAATATGGAGAAGCCAGTTTGTGCAGAAAGTTTTCATCTTCTGTTCTCAAGGTGAATCGAATCGTTTCTGCATCCACAACCTCTATACCTGATATTTCACTAATAACCCGATGATCAGGATCATAGACATGATGCTGTTCAATGAAGTAGTTTTCAAAACCTCGGATATTCATTAAAAGGTCTGCAGCTGTTTTTGGGACATCGACCTGAGCAGCACGCTCAAAAGCCCATTTGATGTCCTGAGCATGAATACGCCGTCCTACACCTGCGCTGAACGCATTACTGTCATGAAAATAGATATCACGATTGATGGTAAACTGATATTCCCTGCCATCATCCGAAACTTCGGTATCACTGACGAGTTTCGGTTCAGGATCACCTTCATCATTTAATTCAAACAGTCCGTCGTATATCAGAGAGATTACACGAAGCGTGCTCAGATTATCAGCAAATAACGGGTCAAAGTTGGTCACCGGTTCCAACAGCCCGACATTCAGCTGCATAAAATCATCCTGAGACTGAGAAGCATTTTCATCTTCTGAACTGTCAACAGAACTTTCAGGTGTTCGGTCAACAACTGTAACGGTATCTGAAGATCCGCAGCTGTAAAGAACCAACATCAGCGGAAATAGTAGTAGAAGTGGCGTAAATTTTAGAGTGTTCATAGCTTATTTGTTCCCTTTAAGACCTTTCATGCCTTTAACAGCTTTTTGGCTCAGTAAGTTTGTATCGTATGTTACAATCCGGCCATTTTTTTTCTGATGATTTGAAACAGCAATGTCGATCATCTCTTTGAGCAGGCTGTCGAACCCGATTCCGGATTCTTTCCAGAGATAGAACGAAAAAGATCCCGGGATGGTGTTAATTTCATTGAAATAGAAATTTTCAGTTTCCGATTCCACAAGGAAATCAAGCCGGGCTAACCCGCTGCAGTTGAACAGTCCAAAGATTTTTTTTGAGGTTTCCTGTATGGCTGTTGATAGTGAATCAGGTATTTTTGCGGGAATTTCACGATCGGCCGATGCCATTCCCTTTGCAGCATCATCTCTCATATACTTGTCTTTGAATGAGAGCAGCTCTTCTGCACCCAACGGACGTTCACAAACGCTTGCCACGGGGTTTTCAGCGGTTCCTTTAACCGAGCAGTTGATTTCAGTAAGCGGAGAAATTGCCTTTTCAACAAGGATGTGATTGTCATACCGAAAAGCTGTTTCCACAGCTTCAATCAGTTTCTCTCTGTTCTCCACAATTTCTACGCCAATGCTGCTACCCAGGTGCACCGGTTTTACTACGCATGGATATTTCAGGTTATCAATCTTCTTAAAAGTTTCTTCCTGTTCATTCACCCAGGTTGATTCATAAAAGTCGATTCCGTCTACAACGGGAATTCCCTCAGCTCTGCAGAGAGATTTGGCCGTCACCTTATCCATTCCAACAGCTGAGCCCATCACGCCGCTTCCGGTATAAGGGACGTTAAACATCTCACACACGCCCTGAAACGAACCATTTTCACCCGCAGAGCCGTGAAATGATGCGAGAACTGCGTAAACGATATGCTGATTGGGTTTGGAGAAGAGGCCGCTTTTTTTCTTTTCCAGCACTGTTTGGCCCAGCTCGTTGTGAGTAAAATGGCATCCTTTTGCTCCGGATTTGAGCTTATCAAGATTTTCGTACTGCTTCAGATCCAGTAGGTTGTCTCCGGTATACCATCGGCCATTTTTGGCTATGTACAGTGGGATGATTTGATAAGATGTCTCTTCGAGCGCGTGAATAGCCTGCATTGCTGTAAGAACGGATACTTCGTGTTCAGGGGAAGCGCCTCCAAATGCAACTATTAGATTTTTTTCCATAATATTTTGAATGAATTTGTATGATGATACAAAGTTCACTTTTTAATTGACAGGGAGCTTTGCAAAACTAATTAGTATTGTCATTTTGATCCCGACAGCAGTCGGGATCAAAATCTCAAAACTGCGAATATACTCTCTATTAGGAGATCCTTCATTATATCCAGGTTAACATAAAAGGTTTTGCAAAGCCCTCTGACAAAGTTATACCGGTCAAGTTCTGAAAAACTTTCCATTTACCTGTTTTAAGTTTGATCAGTTTTATGTTTTTCCCGTTCTGAATCTGTCTTGGCATCGATTTTTTATATTTTAAGCGGTGTTGGTTCTCGAAATATAATCCGGTGATTGAATAGATGTCTCAATATAAAATATTGGTTGTTGAAGATGAGGAGATGACGGCCCGGTTGATCACATACCGGTTGAAATCTCTTGGTTACGAAGTATTTCATGAAAAAGATGGTGTAAAGGGATTGGTGGCAATTAGAAAAGAGCGCCCGGATTTGGTTGTTCTGGATGTGATGCTGCCCGGTCTTTCAGGTTTTGAAATTCTGCAAAACCTTCAGGAAGATGAAGATTTTGACTACGGCAGCATCAAGATATTGATGTTATCGGGTAAAAAGCGTGCCGAAGATGTGACCCGTGGGTTCAACCTGGGAGCAATGGAGTATGTATCCAAGCCTTTCAAAATGGAGGAGTTTTTGCTTCGATTAAACCGCGTACTAAAGCAGGGATGATAGTTGGTCGAATATCTAAATATTCATGCCGAACAAATTATTTGGATTGTTGTTCTCTTTCTGACCTTTTTCAGCGTCATCGTTTTTGTATGGGCAATTTTCAGCCGATGGATGTTGAACAGAAGAGAGAAATTAAAAACTGAGGTCCGAAGTAAATTATCGGATCTGATCATTCGGTATGTATCAGGTGATCTTGAGTATAATCGCTTGCAGGCTCACTTATCGTCTAAAATCGACTACAGTATTTTGTCAGAGCTTTCCAATGAGCTTGAGAAAACACTAGAGGGAGAGGAAAAAAAGAGAATAATCCGACTCTTAAATCTGCCACCTATTCGAAATTTCTTTATAGATAATTTCGACTCGGGAGATGTACTCGACAAAGCAAAAGCTTCGCTCTATTTTTCAAGACAGAATAAAATTAAAAGTTCATTGGTTCCAAAACTGCTTACTCTGACTTCCAGCAAATACCCGATGCTGGCATACGCATCTGCAATGGCAATTATGGTTCATGGTAATGCAGAGCAGGTGAAGGAGGCAATCCATAATGTGCTTGAGAACAGGGAAGTCTCAGATCAGGCGTTGAACGACATTTTTAACAGACTGCAGGCCCGGTCTGGCAGCGTTTATGTTGAAGAACCCAAGCTCTTGATTGAGTTGATTTCTGATGGCCGATATTCTGCTTCCCGAACTTCCCAGATGATCAGAACGCTTGGGGAGCTGAATTTTTATGAAAGTGCCGGTTTCTTGCTTGATATGTTTAAAAACCTGGATCCCGACAATTATAATCCAAAACTTGCCACTTCGTTTATTGATGTGCTGGCCCACTTTGGCATGAATGAAATTGTGGATGATCTGCATGAGATCTATACCAATTCAAAATACCGGGAAGTGCGGGAGTCGGTTGCGAAAGCGCTGGGTATTTTCAGGGATCCTGTAAGCAAGCCAATTCTGAAATGGCTGATGTTAGATGCCGATTACTATGTACGGTTTTTTGCTGCTTATTCGCTGGCCAAATATGAGGATGTTGATTTGTATGAGCTCGATTTGCCCGGAATTGAAAAACAAGAGTACAGAGAACTGATTGGCGAAATTGAATCCTCTGATAACCGGGAGGGCTTATGGCTGTAGTAGCTCCCATCCTGGTTGTAATCAACGTTCTGATTTTTTTCTATTTTGTATTTGTGAACTTCTCATACATCACACTGATAATTTTCTCCTACATCCAGACGAAGAAAAGCACTAAGGAGAGCTCCATTTTTCAGCTGAGTGGATTGTTTGATACCCGTCTTTATAAATCGATTTCCATTCTGGCACCGGCATATAACGAGGAAGCGTCAATCATTGAATCGACGGAGGCACTGCTTCACCTGGAGTTTGCCGACTACGAAGTTGTAGTGATTAATGACGGCAGCAAGGATGAGACACTCCAAAAACTGATTGACTACTATCAACTCAAAAAAATTGATCGGTATATACCCAAGTCTATTGAAACCCAGCCGGTGAAAGCTGTGTATGGCAGCCATCGTCATCCAAATCTGATTGTAGTGGATAAGTTTAACGGTCGCAAAGCCGATGCGCTGAATGCAGGAATCAACGTGTCTCGCAAGGATCTTATCTGTGCGGTAGATTCGGATACATTGCTCGAACCGACGGTTCTTCAACAGATGTTAATGGCATTTGTCGCAAATCCGGATACGGTAGCGGTTGGAGGTGTAGTTCGAGTAGCCAATGGCTGTACATTTGAACTGGGTGAAGTCAAGGAAGTGAAAGTTCCCGATAGTGTTCTCGGCCGAGTTCAGGCAGTTGAATATTTAAGGGCATTCCTGTTTGGACGGACAGGCTGGGATTATTTTGACAGCTTGCTGATTATTTCAGGAGCTTTTGGTGTATTTGATCGCGAATCAGTCATCAAGGTTGGAGGGTATTTGCATGATACGGTTGGGGAAGATATGGAACTTGTGGTGCGGCTTCATCGCCACTATCGAGACAGAGGAGAGAAGTACAGAATTCGATTTTTGCCTCAGCCTGTTTGCTGGACTGAAGTACCGGAGTCGTGGCAATCGCTTGGCCGACAAAGAAACCGATGGCATCGCGGCCTGGCTGATACGCTCTGGAGGCATAGAAAAATGTTTTTAAATCCGAAATACGGACGACTTGGCTTTTTTGCCATGCCATTTTTTCTGTTCGTGGAGTTGCTTTCCCCAATCATAGAATTGGGAGGGTATATAGTTTTGATTGTATCGCTGATGCTGGGTGTTATCAATGTTGAATTTGCCCTTCTATTTATTACGGCTGCGATACTCCTGGGAATGATATTGTCTATTCTTTCGGTATTGATGGAGGAGCTTACATTTCGACGCTACGACCGGATGCAAGACGTTGCAATACTAATTCTTTATGCCTTTTTAGAAAACCTGGGATATCGCCAGATTCACGCCTGGTGGAGATTCCGCGGGATGATCGACTTCCTGAAAGGAAACAAGAGCTGGGGAGATATGACGAGGAGCGGTACGTTTAAGAGCTGATAGTTAAAAAACCGCTGATTCGCATTTGCATATTCACTGATTTCTTTTATTACGCTGATTGTTGATAATTGGTAGTGAGAAAGTTGTAAGGGGTTTACTGTTTTTGGGTCTTACAGATAAAACCGGAAAAGTGAGTTACATCAAACCTGAATATAAACATAGTAAATTAACAGGCGCTATTTTATGCTGTGCTTTTGAGGTATATAATGAACTGGGTATGGGTTTTCCTGAAAAAATCTATCAGAGAAGTCTTGAATTAGAGTTCAAAGAAAATGGACTTAATATAGATCGTGAATATACCATTCCAGTTTATTTCAAAGACATGCTTGTCGGTAAAAGACGGCTGGATTTTGTTGTGAATAAAAAAGTTGTCGTAGAAATTAAAGCTCGCCCTTACCTTCACGATTCTGATTTCATACAACTCCGAAATTATCTCATAATGGCGAAACTGGAAATAGGACTGCTTATGAACTTTGGGTCCACATCAGTCCAATATAAGCGCTGCATTCAAACAATCGAATGATTCAAACCCATCAGTGTGATCAGTGCAACCAATCAGCGTTTTTTACTTGCTCAAATAGAGACTCTTAAACTCATACGGCTTCTTAAAGTGCTCGTCATTGAAATCCTTCGCGAAGTAGATACTTTCGCCGGTTGATTTCATCTCCGGACCCAACTCCTTTTTTACTTCCGGGAATTTATCGAACGGGAAGACCGGCTCTTTGATGGCCCAGTTTACCAGCTTTGATTCCAGGTCGAATTCCTTGAGCTTGGCGCCTAGCATCACCTTCACGCCGATGGCGGCTTCCGGACGCTGCGTGGCTTTGGCCAGAAACGGGATGGTTCGGGTGGTTCGGGGATTAGCTTCCAATACGTACACTTTATCATCCTTCACAGCATACTGGACATTTAAAAATCCGAGAATCTCCATGTTTTCCGCGATCTTCAACTGATAATCTTCGATCGTTTTGATCACTTCATCGCTTAGTGAGTAAGGTGGAAGTACAGCTGTGGAATCTCCGGAGTGAACGCCTGCCGGCTCGATATGCTGCATGATTCCCGCAATGTGAAGCTGGCCCCCATCATACACCGAATCCACATCCACCTCAATGGCGTGCTCCAGATACTTGTCGATCAGGAAGGCGTTTTCGGGATGCGTTTTCAGGATATTGGCTACATACTTTCGAAGCTCTTCTTCCTTCACGGCAATCCGCATTCCCTGTCCCCCGAGTACATAACTGGGACGAATCAACACCGGATAACCAATTCTGCCGGCAATCTTTACGGCTTCTTCAACTTCCCTGGCAGTACCGTATTCAGGAAATGGAATGTCGAGTTTTTGCAGGAACTTGGAGAATTCGCCGCGATCTTCGGCAAAGTCGATCATTTCGAAAGCGGTGCCGAAGATTTTGATACCCGATTCCACAAATCGCTTTCCGAGTTTAAGGGCTGTCTGCCCGCCAACCTGAAGAATCACTCCTTCCGGTTTTTCGTGATCGATGATATCGAGCACTCGCTCCCAGTACACCGGCTCAAAGTAGAGCTTATCGGCAAAGTCGAAGTCGGTGGATACGGTCTCGGGATTACAGTTCACCATGATGGCTTCATATCCCATCTCTTTGGCAGCAAGCACCGCGTGTGTGCAGGAGTAATCGAATTCAATTCCCTGCCCAATCCGATTCGGACCACTGCCGAGGATCAAGACTTTCTTTCTGTCAGTGACCTCACTTTCATTCTCACCTTCGTAAGCGGAGTAGTAGTATGGAGTTTGCGCGGGGAATTCGCCTGCACAGGTATCTACCATTTTGAAAGAAGGTTTGAGGCCAAGCTCTATACGTCGCTCGCGCACCTTTTTGTCATCAACCTTTTCCCCGCTTTTGCTGAGCAGGTAGGCGATCTGAGAATCCGAAAATCCGGCCTGCTTTAGCTCAAAGAAATCATCTTTGGTGATATCTTTAAGCGCTTGCCCCTCAGTTCGATTTTCCAGCGATACCATATAACGGATCTGCTGAAGGAACCACGGATCTACTTTGGTGATGTCAGCAATTTCTTCAACGGATGCTCCCAATTTGAAGGCGTTTCGGATCTGCATGGAGCGATCCCAGTAGGGTTTTAAAAGCCGGTCACGAACCGATTTTCTGTCAAAATCTTCATAGCCATCAGCGCCGAGTCCGTCGCGCCCAACTTCCAGGGATTGCCAGGCTTTGTTGAGTGCCTCCGGGAAATTCCGCCCTATTGACATCACTTCACCTACCGCTTTCATCTGCGTGGTCAATTCTTCATCCACGCCGGGAAATTTATCGAAGTTGAAGCGAGGTACTTTACAGACAACGTAATCGATACTCGGCTCAAAACAGGCAGAGGTAGTTCCCGTGATCTGGTTTTTGAGCTCATCCAGTGTGTAGCCCACGGCAAGCTTGGTAGCCACTTTCGCAATGGGATATCCGGTGGCCTTCGATGCAAGAGCCGATGAACGACTTACTCTTGGGTTGATCTCAATCGCTACCAATCTATCACTACCCGGCTCCATCGCAAACTGCACGTTACATCCGCCGGCAAAGGTCCCGATACTGCGCATCATTTTGATGGCGGCATCACGCATTTGCTGAAGCTGTTTGTCGGATAGGGTTTGGGTAGGTGCCACGGTTACGGAGTCTCCGGTGTGAACCCCCATCGGATCCATATTTTCGATGGAGCAGATGATGATCACGTTGTCGTTGGCATCTCTCAGAAGCTCCAGTTCATATTCCTTCCAGCCAAAAATGGATTCTTCAATCAGCACCTGGTGTACCGGGCTCATTTCCAGTCCGCGCAGCACTTTTCGCTCAAATTCATCTTCATTCCAAACGATTCCGCCGCCGGCGCCACCCATGGTGAATGAAGGCCGGATGACAATCGGTAAACCGCCCAACTCCTCTTTAATCTCTTTGGCATCCAGAAGCGATTGTGCCGTTCGACTTTTGCACTGTTCAATTCCTATGGACTCCATCTTATCGCGAAATAGCTGCCGATCCTCTGTCAGCTCAACCGCATCAATATCCACCCCGATGATCTGAATATTATTCTCTTTCCAGAAATTTTCTTTTTCGAGATCACGGCAAAGATTCAGCCCGGTTTGACCTCCCATCGTAGGAAGTACGGCATCGGGGTTCTCTTTGGCTACAATTTCCCGGATGGAATCGGTGGTCATCGGCAGCATGTACACTGCATCGGCCATGATCGGGTCCGTCATGATGGTGGCCGGATTCGAGTTGATGAGTACAATCTCATAACCTTCTTCCTGCAAAGAGCGGCACGCCTGAGAACCGGAGTAGTCAAATTCGCAAGCCTGGCCAATTACTATAGGTCCTGAACCAATGATCAAAATTTTGTTAATATCGTCGCGTCTGGGCATTTTGGGTTTCGTTATTTGTTAATTTGCTAATGGTTATTCGGAGAAATCTAATGTCTTTAATTCTAGTTACGTAGCTCTGCTGCGCAACACCTGATGGAGGCTCTGCCTCCTGGTATAGAGTGTATAGCTACTGGCACCTACACCCTCCGCCCGACTTCGCATCCGCTCAGTCAGGCACCTCCCTCAAGGGAGGACTTTTCATGGTTCTTTATTTCAATGTAGTTTGTTTCTTGGTTGATGATCACTTCCTCATCATATCGATAAATTGATCGAACAAGTACGCCGAATCGTGCGGACCGGGTGAAGCTTCAGGGTGATACTGTACCGAAAAGCCCGGGAAGTTTTTGAATTTCAATCCTTCAATCGTTCCGTCGTTCAGGTTGATGTGAGTGACTTCTGCAATCTTTTCATCCAACGAATCTTCATCGACTGCAAAGCCGTGGTTTTGGGTTGAAATTTCCACAAGACCGGTGTTCAGATTTTTAACAGGCTGATTGGCCCCGCGGTGGCCCACAAACATCTTGGTGGTTTTGAGACCTTCGCTGAGCGCCATCAGCTGATGGCCGAGGCATATTCCAAACAGCGGTTTGCCTGATTGTTTGGCATAGTTAACAGTTTCAAGTGCATACTCAGCTGTTGCGGTTGGATCGCCGGGGCCATTGCTGAAAAAGTATCCGTCAGCTTCCCATTCTTTAATTTCTTCCACGGATGTTTTGGCCGGAAAGATCCGGAGTGTACATCCGCGCTTATTCAAATTGTTGATGATATTCTGTTTGATGCCATAGTCAAATGCTGCTACCCGGAATTCGTCTTTCCCATTAACGGTTTGAGCTTCGGATCTGGTCACCTTCGTGGCAAGTTCCAGCCCTTCCATATCGTCCCATTCTTTCGCCATTTGAACGAGCTTTTTTTCATCCAGTTCTGTACTGGAAATGACGGCATTCATCACTCCTTTTTCGCGGACATGGCGAACCAGTTTTCGGGTATCCACTCCGGATATTCCCGTGATTTCATTGTCTTCCAGGTATTCCTGAAGGCTGCGGTCGGCCATGGTGTTGCTGTACTCGTGGGAAAAGGCACGGCAGATGATTCCGGCCACCATCACTTTACGAGCTTCATCATCACGGGGCTGAGTTCCGTAATTACCAATGTGCGGATAGGTCATCATCATCAACTGACCGTAGTAACTCGGGTCAGTAAAAATTTCCTGGTAGCCAGTCATGCTGGTGTTAAAGCAGAGTTCACCACCGGTAATACCGTCATGACCAATGGCTTCACCGTGAACCACAGTTCCATCGCTAAGTGCAAGTATGGCTTTTTTTCTTTCGTGTAATGACATGAATCAGTTGTGTTTCGGGGTTAGTGAAAGTTGTTGTCGGGAAGTAATTCTACAGCTATCTAACTGTGCGAAGGTCTTGCTCCATGCGCTCTGAGTTGGAGCGTATGGGTAACTGCGCAGAGCAGTGTCTTCAATGTGGCTGTCGATAACAAGTTTAGGGAGAGCAACTTCAAAATTTAGCCCAAAAAAAATCCGACTACGGAAACCGTGTCGGATTTGAAAAATGATATGGGCTAATAAAAATGCCATTAATTGCACAACCTCCATTTCTGTTTGTGCACCGGCAAATTTATAAAGCTATGAATAACTGTCGTGGTAATTTTGATAAGTACTTTTTTTGGTTTGCCTAAGATAAGGAGCCGGGAGTTTCGATTCAATTCTGTTTCTGATTTTAATAATTCAAAATTGGCTAAGTAAAACTCATCAAGTTAACCCGACCGCTGTGGGCTCAAAATGACGAAAGGAACTAATTTTGCAAAGCCCACTCAAAATTAAGAATGACGATTGCCGGATTATCAATTGCCTCCGGCTGCAGATGCGCCTTCAATCATGTAGTAAATTTCCTCGCCCGGTCCTACAGGAATTCCAAGACCAAAGACCATCAGGTAGAACAGAATGATCCAGCCAATCATAAAGAAGATGCTGTACGGCAGCATCATCGCGATGATTGTGCCGATACCGAGGTCTTTATCGTACTTATTGGCAAACGCGAGAATCAAACCGAAGTAACTCATCATCGGGGTGATAATGTTGGTTACGGAGTCACCAATTCTATAAGCCGCCTGTATCACTTCAGGGGTGTAACCGATCAGCATCAGCATCGGGACGAAAATCGGTGCTGTTACCGCCCACTGTGCGGATGCTGAACCCAACATCAGGTTTACGGCACCGGATACCAGGATAAATCCTACGAATATGATCGGACCAGTTGCTCCCATACCCTGCAAAAATTCAGCTCCTTTCACTGCAAATATTTGTCCGAGATTACTCCATCCAAAGTAAGCCACGAACTGCGCTGCAAAAAAGACAATAACAATGTAGAGTCCCAAAGTTGACATGGCATTTGACATTCCTTTTATAATGTCGCGGTCGGACTCCATCGTGCCGACCAGCTTTCCGTAAACAAATCCGGGTATAAGGAAACAGATAAAGATAAAAGTAACCACACCGCGAAGGAATGGGGAGTCTTTCCAGTCACCGGTTTCTGGGTTTCTGAGAATACCATTTTCAGGGACAATAGTCAGTGCTAAAATTCCAAGCATAATAACAATGGAAACTCCGGTCCACTTCAGGGATCGAATCTCTTTTTCTGTAAGCGGGTCCATAGAGGCTTCTTCTGAAAGATCCTCCATTGCCATGCTTTCGTCATACTCGCCAAGTTTTGGCTCTACTATTCGAAGTGTTACAAACGCTCCAAGCCCGGTGATTAAAAAAGTACTCACAGCCATGAAATAGTAGTTAGCAGTGGCCACAACCACATAATCCGGGTCGATCAGGTTTGCGGCTTCCTGTGTAAGTCCTGCGAGCAGCGGATCGATGGTCCCCAGCAACAGGTTTGCACTGTATCCACCTGATACACAAGCGAATGCACAGGCAAGCCCGGCCAGCGGGTGCCTGCCCATGGAGTGAAAAATAACTGCGGAGAGTGGAACCAGAACCACATATCCCATCTCGGATGCCGTGTTAGAAATTACCGCAGAGAAACAGATGGCAATCGTAACCAGGTTTTTTGGTGTTAAAATAAACCGCAGAATTTTTTTTGGGATAGCTGTAATTCCTGATCCAACTTCGCCCTTAGGCTTAAATGCAGCCGCCTTCAACACAATGCCGCGAATTACTGCGCTGATGAGGCCTGAGTACTCGGCAACACCTACACCCAGTAGGGCAACCAGTACCACACCCAGTGGAGCAAAACTGGTAAAATTAGACACCATGTTGGTAACAATCATGCGAAGGCCTTCGGCGTTGAGTAAACTGACCGGGCGAATAATACCATCCGGCGCTCTTCCTCCGGACCCTTCAGGTCGTGGATCAGCCGCACTCCAGTCCATCCATTCGGCAAATCCACTGAGCAAAACTACGCCAAAAGCAAAGAGCGCAAAGAGGGTAACGGGGTGCGGCAGAAGATTTCCAAGCCACTCCACAAAATCGAGAAAACGGGTAAACAGGGATTTTTTTTCGTTGTCCTGTTTGGGTACGTTCGGGTCGTCAGTTTTTGGATATTCACTCATAAAATTGGAAAATCAGTTTATTTCAAATGGTTGGCATGTTTTGTACCGAGAAGTAAATCCGGTTTGAATGCGGATTTGAAAAAATAGCCGGTTGTAGCTGCAACAGCTCCGAGAAGGCCGCCGGTAATGAAGGTGAGAATTAAAACATTTTCAGCAGAATTGACTTGTAGCATTTCCGCAATTCTTCCTGACAAAATACCTTCGTTCATAACATGGATGGAAAATGCCTGAATGAACCATGCCGAGCCGACACCGGAAAAACCGATTAAAAAAGCATGGATCCAGCGATCAAGCATCAGGGCTCCGAACAGAAGAGCTGGCAGAGTACCGATCCACCAGGGGAAAAAGAGATTCAGAAACCAGGTAATTGCAAAGATGATTATAAATGGCAGCATATATGCAGATCGGGTTTAATTATGCAACGTTGGAGTATAGGAGTTTGAAGGATAAACCGAAATAACCTGAGTCATGACAAATTTTAATATGTCCGGGGAAATTAATGAATGGATAAAAATTTTTTAAAAAAGCGTTTTTCCGGGGAATAAAACTAGTAGAACTTACCGTCTCAATTTTGATCTGATAGCGATTATTCTGATCTTTCAGGTCGCAATTTTAATGCGAAAAAAACATATTCACAATCAGAAATTAAGTATAAATCAACATGGCAAAGGTTGAAGTCGTGATGCCCCAGATGGGCGAATCCGTAATGGAGGGTACCGTAATTGAGTGGGCCAAACAAGTAGGCGATAAGGTAGAAGTGGATGAAACACTTTTAGAAATTGCCACAGATAAAGTGGACACAGAAGTTCCTTCACCTGAAGCAGGAGTATTAGTAGAAATTTTAGTGGAAGCCGACGAAACCGTTGAGGTCGGCCAGCCTATTGCCATAATTGATACGGAAGGTGATTCATCAGCCGCATCTTCTGATGATTCTGGAGATGAAAAGCAAGAGGAGCCTTCCGCCGAAGAAGCCACGGAAGAAGTGGAAGAAGAAGCTGCTGAAGAAGAGCCTGTTTCAGATCAGGATACAGAATCTGATAGCGGAGACGATGGTGAGCGTATTGAAGTCGTGATGCCCCAGATGGGCGAATCCGTAATGGAAGGTGAGGTGATTGAGTGGCTGAAAAGTGTAGGCGATACTGTTGAAGTGGATGAGCCGCTACTTGAAATTGCAACCGATAAAGTGGATACAGAAGTCCCTTCACCAGAAGGTGGAAAACTCATTGAAATTTTAGTTGAAGCGGGTGATACCGTTGAAGTTGGCCAGCCGATTGCAATCATCGGCACAGGCAAAGCTGCATCCGGTAAATCTTCTGCTGCCCCGAAGAAAGAGACGAAAGCTGAAACCGGTAAGAAAGAAGAAAAATCTGAACCGGCACAGCAAGAAGAACAGGCACCTGCCGCAAGAGGTTCAGAACCGCAAAGAGTTGGAAGCGACGGGCGCTTTTTCTCACCGCTTGTTCGTTCCATTGCAAAAGAGGAAGGCATCAGCCAGGAAGAGCTCGAGTCTATTGATGGCAGCGGAAAAGATAACCGCGTGACCAAAGACGATGTTCTACAATATCTTGAGGATCGCAAGGCCGGAAAAGTTAAAGCACCATCTGCATCCAAGTCGGGTGGGTTGTCGAAACCGTCTTCATCTGGCAGCAGTTCAGGCAAGATCTCTGCGGGTGAACTGAATATCACCGGCCCGGATGAAAATGTGGAAGTGATCAAAATGGATCGTATGCGTAAGATGATTGCGGAACATATGGTTCGATCCAAGCAGACTTCCGCTCACGTGAGCACATTCAGTGATATTGATGTAACAAACATTGTGAAGTGGAGAAATGCCAATAAGAAGAAATTCCAGGATCAAACAGGCATTAAGCTCACATTCACACCAATCTTTATTGAGGCATTTATTAAGGCAATTGGTGAATTCCCGCTGATCAACAGTTCGGTTGACGGAGATGAAATTATCCTTAAGAAGGACATCAACTTTGGTATTGCCGTTGCGCTTGGCGAAGGTGGCAAGGGCGGACTGATCGTTCCTGTGATTAAAAAAGCACAGGATTTAAACCTTATTGGCATTGCAAAAGCTGTTAATGATCTGGCTCATAAAGCCCGGAATAAGGAGCTGAGTCCGGATGATCTGGTTGGCGGAACCATTACACTTACAAACTATGGAAGTGTAGGTAACCTGATGGGTACGCCGATTATTAATCAGCCTCAGGTAGCTATTCTCGGAACCGGTGTGATCGAAAAACGACCGGTTGTGATGGAGACTTCGCAGGGTGATATGATTGGAATTCGCCACATGATGTATCTGACCATGAGTTACGATCACCGAATTATAGACGGAGCACACGGTGGTGCATTTACCACACGCGTAAAAGAACTGCTCGAAAATTTTGACCCAAGCCGGGCCATCTGATTTTGAGTGGTAAAAGTGATTTTGAAAGAAGCGGCATAAGTGATTGTGCCGCTTCTTTTGTTTAGTTTTTAGAAAAACGATCGGTACAGTATGGAAGTTTACAAATCTATAGATGAAGTTCGGGACGCGGTAAAAGAACTAAAATCAAAAGGGAAAAGGATTGGTTTTGTACCGACGATGGGAGCACTTCATAAAGGCCATCTTTCCCTGATTAAGCAAGCAAAAGAGAAATCGGATGATGTTATCGTATCCATCTTTGTGAACCCGGAACAGTTCGGGCCCAATGAGGATTTTGACAGTTATCCGCGTGAATTGGAAGAGGATCTGCAAAAGTGTGAAAACGAGGGGGTTTCAATTGTTTTTGCACCCAACAGAGGCGATGTATACGATGATAAAAAATATATCCGAATTGAAATAGATGAACTGAACCGCCATATGTGCGGAGGCAGCCGGCCCGGGTTTTTTGAGGGGATTCTGCTGATTGTGAACAAACTGTTTAATATTGTGGAACCGGATATTGCCGTTTTTGGTCAAAAAGATATTCAGCAGTTTCAGATTATAAGCCGGATGGTTCAGGAGTTCAATCACGATATTGAGCTTGTAATGGCGCCGATTGAGCGGGCAAATGACGGGCTTGCACTCAGCAGCCGAAATAAATACCTATCAGAAGAGGAGAGAGAAATCGCTCCCGGACTATATCGTGCATTGGGTTACATTGAAAAACAGATCAGAAGCGGAGTGAATACTCCCTCGCTACTTCTTAAGCATCAAATAAGCGAGCTGGAAGCAAAAGGTTTCAAAATTGATTATCTTAATGTGTTTGACAAAAAAACTTTACAGCCTGTGGAAACGTTAAAAGAAGGCAGGGTTTACATCCTTGCCGGCGCTGCATGGCTGGGGAAGACACGTTTGATAGATAATATTTTGATTGAAATATAAGTAGTACGTTTGTTATGAAGCTAACGATGTTCAAATCCAAGTTGCACCAGATGCGGGTTACCGAAGCGAACCTTATGTATGAGGGGAGCATTACGATTGATGAAGATTTGCTGGATATGGCAAATATTCTTCCATACGAAAAGGTGCAGGTTGTGAATATTACCAATGGATCACGATTGGAAACCTACACCATTCCCGGTGAGCGAGGCAGCAGGATTTGTTGCCTGAACGGAGCCGCAGCCCGGCTTACGCAGGTGGATGATCGGGTGATTGTTATGGCATATGCTGAAATGGAACCTGAAGAGGCGAGAAATTACAAGCCGACAGTAGTTATAGTAGATGAAAACAACGAGCCGAAAGATGTGCTCGAAAATGTAAGTCACGGAAAAAAATACGGAATCGAAAACGGGATGATCGAAAATCCTGACTAAGCAAAAAGGTTCTCAGAAGATAAAAATGCCCCGATTTGAAAGATCCAGATCGGGGCTTTTTTGTGTTTTTGAAATATTTAGTGAAAAAACTCCACCCTTTGAAGGAGTTTGAATACCTGGCTTTGATTTTACAATAAAAGTAATCGGAATTAGTAGAATCCCCTCCTTGGAAAAGGAGGGGAAATTGTTCCAAAAAAGAGTGTGCATACATCTGAACTACCCAGAATATTCCGGCAGGAGTTCAAAGAACTTCGCTGAGGTTTGAATACCACGATGGAAATCCTTCAGGGAAAAGCTTTCGTTCGGGGAATGCAGGGCATCTTTGGTCAGGCCAAATCCCATTAATATGGAATTTACACCCAGTACTTTTTTGAAATCTGCCACAATCGGGATAGATCCACCTTCACGCGCAAACAGAACATCTTTGTTGTACACTTCTTCAAACGCTTTAGCAGCGGCTTTCAAACCGTAGAAATCAAGATCGATGACTACAGGATGTCCGCCGTGATGCTCCTCAACGTCAACCGTTACGGTATCCGGGGCAATCGATTTTACATAATCAGCAAACAGTCCGGCTATTTTCATTGGATCCTGATCCGGAACCAGGCGCATGCTGATCTTGGCACCCGCTTTAGCCGGAAGAACTGTTTTGGCACCTTCACCCTGATAACCGCTCCATAATCCATTCACATCGAGCGTTGGCCGGGCAGTTGCCCGCTCAAGTGTGCTGTACCCTTTTTCGCCATGAAGTGCTTTCAGATTCAAATTCTTTTTATAAGCATCTTCATCAAACGGAAGCTGTTTGTAGGCATCACGCATTTCAGCTGTCATGGGTTCTACATCATCATAAAAACCGGGAATCTGAATCAAGCCATCTTCATCTTTCAGTTTAGAAATAATCTCGGCAAGTGCATTTGCCGGATTTTCAACAGCTCCGCCAAAAACTCCTGAGTGAAGGTCGCGGTTCGGGCCGTTAACATGAACTTCCATATAGGCCAGCCCGCGCAATCCGTAAGTTATAGATGGCTGATCTTCACCAAACATGGCGGTGTCGGAGATCAGGACCATGTCGCATTCCAAAAGGTCTTTGTTGGCTTTGATAAATGGCACCAGATTAGGTGAACCGATTTCTTCTTCACCTTCAAGAATGAATTTCACATTAACCGGCAGTTCTGTTCCGGTTTTCATATAGGATTCAACTGCTTTGATGTGGGTAAAAGATTGCCCTTTGTCGTCACTTGATCCCCGTGCATAAACGCGCGCGTCTTTTACGGTTGGCTCAAAAGGGGGAGTTTCCCAAAGTTCGTCAGGATCTGAAGGCTGAACATCGTAATGACCGTAAATCAGAACAGTGGGACGGTCTTTGTGCGGGCACTTTTCGGCTGTGATAATCGGATGACCGTCCGTTTCATGTAGTGTTACGTTATCCAGCCCAATGTTGTTGAGCTGATCAATCAAAAATTGTGCTGCTTTTTTTACGTCTTCTTTATGTTTCGAATCGGTACTCACGCTTGGAATTCGAAGAAATTCAAATAGCTGATCTTCAAAATTCTTGGCGTTTTCCTGAATATAATTTTTTACAGAACTCATACACTATTTTATGTCAGTTAGTTTATTTGAAGATAAGTTTTTAAGCGCTGAAAGTCATTTGCGATCAGCTGCGGTGGAGTGCCGGGGTTTGATGGTTTATGAGACCACCTGAACGGATGAATCAGCAATCCAGCCATTCATTCCGTTCTCGAGTCGAATGTAAAACCACCCTTCAGTATTGCTGCTTTCATGGTTGTCAACTGTCAGAGTATAACCCTCATAAGCCGTGCTGACTTCAGCAGAATTGAAGTCGGGAGCCTGGTGCACGCGACTCTGTCGTTCCACAACCACGGCCGTGTCGTAACGGTTATCCAGATAGTTGATATAGAATGCAGATAAAAAGAGAAGCAATGAGATGAGCAGGCCGGTATATGCCGCTATTCTGAACAGGGATTGACGCCTTTTGTAAAACCATAAAATAAGAACAGAAACGACGGCCAGATAGAGAAACAGAAAACCGGCAATGTACAGGTTAAAGGTTCCGATTTCATCATCAAGAAAATTGAAAAACCGTTCCCACGGGAGAGGCGGAAGAACTGCCGAACGCCGGCTAAATCGCTGATTTATCGTTTCAAGAGCCTTTTCAGCGTCCATATCTGTTTCCGGGTACTCTGCTGATTTTAAAAAATAATATTTAGCCATTCCCAATGAATCGATCTGAGAATATGCGAAACCGAGATTGAACCAGAGGGCGCCGGATTCATGCCCCTGATCCTCCAGTGTCTGAAACTGTTCAATAGCCGTTCTGAACTCTTGTTCTTCAAGAAGATCTGTGGCGCGATTAAAGTCAGATTGCTGAGCAGCCGCTCCTTTTGTCAGAAGAAGAGTTAATAGGAAAATCAGCTGGAGATATTTTATTAACCGTATCAAAGCACCTTTTTTAAATCTTTGATTAACGTTTCAGTCTTTTCGATATCATTCATCTGTTCAGACATCGATCCCGCCGGAGCGTAGCTTATGGTGGCGCATTTATCAAGCATCCCTTTTAGTGACTTAACAATCGCAGGGTCTGCTCCTTTCTCTTTCACATTATCCACAATGTCGCGGTCTGATAAGCCGGCCAGCGGGAGTCCCAGTTTATCGCTGACAAACCCACTCAAGGCTTTGTGCAGCTGGTTGTAAAGCTCTTTCGTATCCCGGCTGTTGTGGGCGGTTCGGGCTGCCTCAAGCCGGGCTTTTGCGGTTTCGAATGAAGTGAATGAACGGGAATAGTTTGAATCGGTTTGCAGCTTATCGATCTGTCTCTTCTTCAGGTAGCCGATGATCAGAACTAAAAACGGGATCATCCAGAGAATCCAAAACGTAAGGGTTTTGTGGAATGGAACCGATCTTTTGGTATTCCAGACCGTCAGGCCGGTGATTGGGCGTAATCTATCTCTGGAGAGTTCATCGGCCGATGCAACGTCGGTTCCGGAACCGGGGGATGCCCGAAATGTCAGTTCCGGCAGTGTAATATAACGATGCCGTTCACTCTCAGCATCGTAAACGGAAATACGCTGTTCAGGAACGGTATATTCATCCGGAGCTCTGGGTACCAACAGCTCTGTAAATGATTTTTCACCGCGAATATTAAGGCCTCTTCGTTCCACATCACTACTCTCTTGAGGTGTATAGAGGTCGATGCCATCCGGAAGATTATATTCTGGTTTTCGAAGCAACGGAATATTTCCGGTTCCACGAATGGTTGTAGTTAGCTCTACAGTCTCGCCGGTTTCTACTTCATTGCGATTTAGGGTGCGTTCGATCTCCAAATCTCCCACCGCATTAATATTTACCGCATCACTCTCTAGTTCGGGCAGTGGCTCGATTTCAATTTCAACCGGTTCGGACTCCAGGGAAACTCTTCGCTGGTTGACACTTCCTCCGAAAAAACTGCCAAACGGATCGTTTCTGGAAGGCCGCGTTCTTACGCCAACACTCATCGGGTATTCAGCCAATGTTAACTTGCCGCTTCTGCTTGGAAAAAGCGCATAGCGCAGTAACGTAGCTGTTCGGTATCGCACTCCGTTCAGTATGACAGACTCTGCTTCCGGTTGCCGAATATTTTCGAGCTCCTCTTTCCAGAACCCATCGGTTCGCCATCCGGAAGTTGGCTGAAAAGAGGTGATTTCAATTCCCTGCTTGAAATAGAGAACAACGCTGGCCACAATTTGCTGGCCTGTGACCGGCTGATCGTCACTTAATTCTATTTCAAGAAAAATATCCGGAAGCTGACGTGAAGAATCGGTTGAAAGATTGTCTTTCTCAATAACCTCAATTTCCAAAGGGTCGGTTGTGCGTGTTTCACCGTCAATTTCTATGGAGACGGGCGGGATGGTATGAGTACCTGTATCCTGAGCAATGAGTGAAAAACTGTAGGTTGTGCTGGTAGTTGTTCGCCCGTTCACAATGGAAATACTCGTGCTTCGGGATGGTGTGGACGACAGGACACGAACTCCGGTGAGCTGCGGTAAAACCGGCAGAGACACATCTCTCATGGAGGATCCGGTAACCTCGATATCAAGACTAAACTGTTCACCCACAAAGATTCTGTTCTCAGATACTGTTGCCTCAAGCGAGTATTCCTGCGCAAACACGTCAACCGGCAACATCGCTGGGAAGAGAATTACAATCCAAAAAATCGGTGAAAATCTACCAATCTTTATCATTGTCCGGATTTGTTGTGGTTGCTTCTTTTTTCCGGTTCTCGAGCAGATCCCTTTCAAGTTTTTCTAAAGCATTCAGAATATTTTCTGCTTCTTCCCGGCTCATGTTCTGGGGTTCAGGCTGACTTTCCTGGTTCTGAGGCTGATCTTGAGGTGGCTGCTGGTCAGGGTCTTGCTGCTGATCTTTTTCGTTTTGCTCATTTTCCTGTTCCTGGTCGTCCTCATTATCATCAGAGTCGGAATTGTCCTGCTGATCCTGCTCTTGTTGCTGCTGCTGTTCCTGTTTTTTACGCTGTGCAAGTTCGTAGTTGAAACGGGCATCGGCATCATTCGGATTTTTCCGAAGGGCATCACGGAATCGGTCAATGGCTTGATCGTAATCTTCAAGATCGGTCAGAATTTTTCCCTGGTTGTAATCCGCCATCGCCTGGCGGTCAGCTTCATCTGTTAAAGAACGATACCGTTCATACGCCTCCATAGCCTCCTCTTTGTTGCCTGCTTCAGAAAGGGCATTTCCGAGATTGAAGTAGAGGCGGGCATCATCGGGGTTTTGGTCGATTGCCTGACGATAAAGCTGCGCGGCCCGTTCATACTCTCCGTTCTTGAACGCTTCATTAGCTTTACGGGCATCATTTAGGGATGCAGCCGTGAATAGAAAGAAGCACGCAATAAGCAGAGTCAGTCTTTTCATAGTTATTCTTTATTAAACGGGGTCATTCGCTTTAAACTAACGGCTTCAGGTAATCTGAAAGTATAATTTAATCAGGGAGAGTTTTGCAAAACCCTCTCAGGATTCACTTTCCAAAAGTGCAAGAGTTTCATCATCAAGCTTCATATTGGTGAAAATGTTAGAAACATCATCGTTATCATCGAACTTATCCATCATTTTCAGATTCTTTCGGGCAGTATCCGGGTCGGCTGAAACTTCTGTCATCGGGATTCGAATCAATTCGGCACTTTCCGGTTTGATACCATTCTCTTCCAGTTCTTTACTGACATTAAACAGGCCTTCTCGTGATGTAATTACTTCATAAAATTCATCTTCAATATTAACATCTTCAGCCCCTGCATCAATAGCAGTAAGCATAAACTCTTCTTCATCCAGTCCTTCGGTGTTTACTTTTATCGAGCCTTTCTGCTCAAAGAGATATGCAACGGAACCGTCAGTGCCAAGGTTTCCCCCATGCTTGGTAAATATATGCCGGATCTCTCCAACGGTACGGTTCAGGTTGTTGCTTGTGGCTTCCACAAAATAGGCAATGCCTCCCGGACCATAACCTTCGTAGGTAACCTCTTCGTAATTTCCGGAACCGTCATCCAGTTCACCGGTTCCTTTTTTGATGGCTCTTTCAATATTGTCTTTAGGCAGGTTCACAGCCTTCGCATTTTCAATAGCCAGAGACAGGCGCGGATTTGCCTCGGGGTCACCGCCACTCTCGCGGGCTGCCACGGTTATTTCACGAATGTGTTTTGTAAATGCTTTCGCTCGCTTAGCGTCTTCTTTTGCCTTTTTGTGCTTTATGTTAGCCCATTTGGAATGTCCTGCCATAAGAAAATAGTCAAAATTTATTGGGAGAGTTGAGGCAATAAATATAACGGAAAAGTCAATTTTCACCTAATCTCCATATACCCTGATTAATTTATTTTCAACCATAAAACGAATCCGGTACCGGGTTTGTTTTAAAGATCAGCTTTAAGCAGAACAGGATAGTTGGTACATTCACTGAACAATTTTTTACCTGTAAATCAGGCAACTTAACAGATCGACGAGATGAACATAGGTATTGTCTGCTACCCCACCTACGGCGGAAGCGGCGTTGTAGCAACAGAACTGGCCAAAGGACTCGCAAACAGAGGTCATAATCTTCATATTCTAAGCTATGCGCGTCCCGCACGGCTGGATACACTTCGCACAGACATCACATTTCATGAAGTGGATCTGAGCAGCTACCCGTTGTTTGAATATCCTCCCTACGATCTGGCTCTGGCCAATAAGATGGTTGAACTGATTTTGTATGAAAACCTGGATATTCTTCACGTCCACTACGCGATTCCGCATGCAACCAGCGCTTATCTGGCGCGTCAGATTGTGAATGAAAATTCATGCAAAGTACCGGTCATAACAACACTGCATGGTACGGATATTACATTGGTAGGAAGTAATCCGACATATAAGGCAGTTGTTGACTTTTCCATCAACAAAAGTGATGGAGTAACGGCTGTATCAGAATACCTGAAGGAGGAAACCTACAAACTTTTTGATATCAAAAAAGAGATTAAGGTTATTCCCAATTTTATCGACCTGGACAGGTTTAAGCGATCAGAGAAAGAGCATTTTAAAAAAGCGATCTGCCCAAACGGTGAAAAGGTAGTTGCGCATGTATCCAATTTCAGGGAGGTAAAACGAGTGACGGATGTGATTGATGCTTTCGATCAGCTTCTGAAAAATGGTGTGCCCTCAAAACTGCTTATGGTGGGTGACGGCCCCGACCGGTCTAAAGCTGAAAAGAGATGTCGGGATCTTGGCATGTGTGAGCATGTTCGCTTTTTGGGTAAGCAGGAGCAGGTAGAGGAGGTTCTCTCCATTTCAGACTTGTTTATGATCCCATCCGGCAGCGAAACGTTTGGCCTGGCAGCACTTGAAGCGATGAGTTGTTCCGTGCCGGTCATCAGTTCTGACGTGGGTGGATTGCCCGAAGTAAATATCCACGAGCAAACCGGCTATGTATGTAAATTGGGTGATGTTGAGTGTATGGGGAAAGCTGCAACTAAAATTCTGAAGGATGAGAAACTTCACGAAAAAATGGCAAAAGCTGCGCGAAAGCGTGCCGAACTATTTGAAATCGACAAAATAGTAGCCATTTATGAGGAGTACTATCTGGAAGTAAAAGCCAATATGAAATAACCCAATGATCGTATCAAACAGGCCCGGTTGGTTTATAATTGCTTCAATGGCCCTGCTCATAGCCATTTCCTGCAAGCCCGAAGATGGACAAAGGGTTGTTCAGGAGACTCCGGATCTGGATAAGATTATTGAAGAAGGCTTGCGAGAGTCATTTTATACGGGTGCGGTATTGATTATCGGAAATGATCAGGAAATATTGGTAGAGAACGCGTATGGATTTGCTGAACTCTATGATAAAGATCTGAATGTTGTTGATGAACCGGATAGCATGACCGTGGATCATCTTTTTGACGTGGCTTCCCTCACCAAAATTTTTGCCACTACATTCGCGGTAATGAAGCTGCATAGTGAAAATTTGATAGACATTGACACACCTGTAGCTGACTACGTTCCGGAATTTAATACAGACTCTCATTCGGATATAACTGTAAGGCAACTGCTAAATCACACATCCGGGCTCCTTCAGTGGTATCCCACATTTTATGAAGTGGATGATCCATCAGACTTTACTCGCTGGCTTGTTGAAAAGCCGTTAATATCAGAGCCGGGAACAAACCGGAATTATAGTGATCTTGGATTCATGGTATTGGCTCAGGTGGTTGAGAATATTACCGACCTTTCATTTGAGGAATATCTCAATCAGAAGATTTATGAGCCGGCAGGTCTGAATAGGACAGCTTTCAATCCCGATACGTCAAATTTCGAGATCACCGCTACCTCACATGGAAATCCGTTTGAGCGAAAGATGGTCTATGAGGACGATTTTGGGTATCAGATAGATGTAGATCCGGAAGTGTGGGATGGATGGCGCGACTATACACTCAAAGGCGAGGTAAATGATGGGAATGCATTTCACACGTTTAAAGGTGTTGCCGGTCATGCGGGATTGTTTTCAACAGGCAGGGAACTCGCCACATTGCTGCAAATAATGTTGAACGATGGGAAGTATAACGATACTGAGATTTTTTCAGAGGAAACGATAGAGGATTTTACAACCAGGGATTCATTCGATAACGGATTGGGCTGGGCAATGGATGAAAGCATCCTCAATGCGAACGAGTTGCCTGATGGGAGTTTAGGTCACACAGGTTTTACAGGCACCAATTTCGTCATGAGTCCTGATGACAATCTTTTCTACATCTTTTTAACAAACCGACAGCATCCGGGGGCGAACGAAGAAGGAAATTACCCAAATTTAAGTGAAATACGCGCTCGCCTCTCAGATTTTATCTTTTCTGATTCCAGCTGGTAGAGGGTTTTGTAAAACCGGTTATTATGGTCATTCTGAGTAAGCGAAGAATCTCAGTCTCTTGGAAATTTCTTTTCTTGGGGATCCATCAGATAGTTCTGGATGTTATTTTCGGTATTAAAAAGCCTCAATGAATGATATTTATTTTATGATAGTTAAAAATAATGAGAGAAGAATAAATATCACATTAAATGGTTTGATGTAGATTGTTAAGATTATTATTGTATATTTCTAAGCTACATCTTTTGGCCACAGTTAATTATAGAGATTAACCTGACGGGCTATTAAATTCACTCATTGCAATTGTTGCGAAATAGAGACGGCAGCAAAAAACTTATGCAAAATAATAGTTGGTATAAGAATAGAAAAAACACCACCATTTGGCTGGTGTTGAGTTTTTTGATTTTAGCCGGTGCACTCTACTCGGTTCAATTCTACAGCAGTAGTCTACAGGTTGGCATGCGATCTTTCAATTTTGGAAGCAGTCAATTTATTAAATCCCAGCAACTCGCAGTAGGTGAGCTTGTTCGTTTTATCCAAACTGAAGATGTGAGTCATTTAGAACGGTTCGAACAGCATGTTAAGATAGTGGATAATCTTCGGCAGGGGCGCGAAATGTTGGTTGCCGGAAATGAAGACAGGGAGGAAATTGCGGAATATCTTCATCTTGGTGAAAATGAGCCGTATGGAGTGATGGAGTTGATCAGGCTGTATGAGTTTCTGGAACACCGTCAAACGGTTCAGAATTTGATTTCTCTCTGGGAGCAGACTGACCAAAAGATTGCAGAACTTCAGCAAGTTGCTAACGAACTCAGGCAATTATCAGGCAATGGTGAGCTGAACGGGGAAACAAGCGATGAATATCTGGAGCAAATCTATTCAATTTCGTCAGAGATTACCTCTATTGATCAACAGTTCTTTGCTTCTATGAACCAAGCCGGAATGTGGGTGGACAGCATTGTGAATCGCATTAATCTGGCCGCGATTATTATTCTGCTGATGCTTCTGGGTTTGTTCGTCTATATACAGATGAAATACATTCGCATTTGGACAGACAAGCTTGAGGCGAGTGATAAGAAATTTAAAATAGTTCTGAATAATTCGCAGGATGTGATCTATCAGATGGATCTGAAAAACGGAAAATATGTCTACATGAGTCCATCTGCTGAGAAACTGCTTGGCTATGACATGGAAAAAATGAAAGAAGGTGGAGCAGAATTTTTCCTTACGATCACTCATCCCGAGGACCTCAAGGCAATGGAAGAGGAAGTGAAGAAATATAATTCCACCGATCTGGAAAAGCGTGTTTCGATGGATACACAGTTTCGTGTGAAAAAGAAAAGCGGTGAATATATTTGGGTAAATAACAAACGGACACTTCTTCGTGACGAGAAAGGAGAGCCTGAATATATCATCGGGAATGTTCGTGACATCTCTGAACGTAAAAAATATGTTGAGGCACTGGATAAATCATTGAAAGAGAAAGAGATGCTGCTGTCAGAAATTCATCACAGGGTCAAGAACAACCTGTCGATTGTATCCAGTTTGATAGAGTTGCAAAAAAATGGCCGGGATGAAATTACGGAATATGATTTAAGGGAGATTCAGGACCGGATACGATCTATAGCACTGGTTCACGAAAAGCTCTATCAGGCAGACACCTTCGCGGATGTGGACCTTTCCGATTACATCGTTGATCTGCTTAACATGATTAAAAACTCCCTTGGCTCTGATCGCAAGAAAGTAGACGTGATTAGTGATGTTGATCAGATTAAAATTAACAACAAACAGGCCGTACCTATCGGTTTGATTGTAAACGAACTTGTCAATAACTGCTATAAATATGCTTTTGTGAATCAAGAGAGCGGCACCATTGAAGTGAGCCTGAAAAAAAATGGTGATAACAAAGCTATTCTGAGTGTTAAGGATGACGGTGCAGGCCTTCCGGAGAATTTCGAAGGTAAGTCTGAAAAATCTTTGGGAATGACTCTGGTTCGGGCTTTTACCCGCCAGGTGAAAGGTGAACTGATAACTAAATCGGATAATGGAGCAACGTTTATCATTCAGTTTGAGCTGCCTAAAAATGGAAGTGGCCTTGAAAGGCCAAGTGAATAAGCAATCAATACATCTAGTTTATTTGCTATTTTTCTAAAATGTTCTGCCTATTGGAAGCTCCTTTCCAAAACACATTTTATTGTTGAATCCTGCGTGAAAACGTATAATAATATTATGGATTTATGGCCGGAATAAAATCTTGAAAATGCCACTCGATGCATAATAATACGCAGCCCCTCATGCATATTTCATTGCAGGGCTTATCTTGATAATTCAACTATTTCGTTTTATTTAAGTGTAAAGACAAGTGTTCAATAGTAACACGTTGGTGGGCATGTTTTTGTAACTCATACCATTCAAAATGACTAAGAATCAGGCTAACAGCAATAAACATCTTTATACCGTCATTGTCATTTTTATACTGTTTATTTCATCCATTACCTTGATTTTATATTATGGTAATAGAGTCGATAGTGGGGTTCGCGGCTTTGTGTATGGAGAGGGGCAATATGCCAAGGCACAAAAACAGGCAGTAGTTGCAATTCTCAATTTGATCATCAGTGAAGATGAATCGTATTATGATGAGTTCAAAAATGATCTTCTGGTAAATATAGGTGACAGAATTGCTCGGGAAGCACTTCTTTCTGATCCACCGGATTTTGATTTGGCACGTCAGGGATTGTTACAGGGGAAAAACCGTCCGGAAGATGTAGATCAGATGATTTGGGTTTTTCAAACCTTCAAAAATATGGACTCTATCAACCGGGCAATCGACATCTGGACTTTGGCAGATGAAAAAATAGAGGAGCTTATGAGGCTGGGTACTGAAATCTATTTGCATATAGAAAATAATGAATTGACGGATGGAGATATTTCAACCTACACGCAACAAATTATAAAACTAAATGATGAGTTGACCGTCTTGCAAACAGATTTTTCAATTGCCATGAGTAATGCGGCCCAACAAGCTGGCAATATCGTATTCTGGTTTACTGTTTTAGTTTCCTTTTTGCTGACCCTGATTGTTGCTATTCTTTCAACTTATTTGATGAGAAGCCAAAAAAAGTCGAACGAAAGTATTGCGGCATCTGAAAAAAAATTCAGGAGTGTGCTGAATAATTCCCGGGATATTATTTATCAATTAAATCTGAAAACAGGCCGTTTTGATTATGTGAGTTCATCAGTGAGCAATGTACTCGGTTTTGATGCCAGTAAAGTAATGGAGAGGGGACCACAATTTATATTTAATCATATTCACCCTGATGACCGAAAGTGGATGAAGGAGGAGTGCAGCCGCTGGAAAGAGCCTGATCTTAAAAAAATAACTATCAAAGATGCAGATCACCGGGTTAGAAAAGCGGATGGAACCTATATTTGGGTGAATAACCAACAAGCACCAATTAAGAATGAAGAAGGAGAGGTTGTAGCGGTAGTTGGAAATGTGCGTGATATAACCGCAAGGGTCCGGCAGATGGCAGAGATTAACAAATCGCTGGAAGAGAAGAAGGTTCTTTTAGCTGAAATACACCACAGAGTAAAAAATAACCTTGGGGTGATTTCAAGTCTGATCGAGATTCAAAAAGCTGACAAGGATGAATCAGATATCGGTGAATTGGAGGAGCTCCAGGGAAGAATCAAATCCATTGCGCTGGTTCATGAAAAACTGTACAAGAGTGGGGTATTGTCGGAAATAAATCTTGCCAAATATCTGAAAGAGCTTACTGAAATTATCGCAACAGGTTATGAAATAAACCAGAGAAAAATTGATATCAGGTATGATTTGCAGAATCTTATGGTTGATATTAAAGTGGCCATGCCTGTCGGACTGATTTGCAATGAGTTGATCAATAATACTTTTAAACACGTTTTTACTGACAATCGTAAAGACTGGAGCTTAAAATTAGACCTACACCATGAAAAAGATACTGTTGAATTGGGTGTGTCTGATAATGGAGGTTGCTTGCCACAAGATTTCAGAATAGAAGACCAGATGTCAATGGGGATGACATTGGTGAATGCACTAGTCGCCCAGCTTGGTGGTGAAGTTTCAGTAGAGGTTGATAAAAATAAACAAACATTCTTCCGAATTCGATTTAATTTGTAAATGTATCAGGAATCCATCATGATGGATTCCTGATATTTCATCTGATATTCAAAAAGTGCGGAATTAAGCTGCCAGCACCTTTGAAACCTCTTCAGCCGCCTCTTTCAAAAGAACAGCAGAGATTACGTTCAGGTCACTGTTATCGATAATCTCTTTGGCTTCTTCAGCATTGGTTCCCTGAAGGCGAACAATGATCGGTACATTTTTAACCTTACCTGCAATTTCGGGATCCTTAACCGCTTCAATCACACCGTTTGCTACACGATCGCAGCGAACAATTCCGCCAAAAATGTTGATAAGAATCGCTTTTACATTCTTATCATCAAGGATGATTCGGAAGCCGTTTTTCACAGTTTCAACATTTGCGCCGCCACCCACGTCGAGGAAGTTGGCAGGCTCACCACCTGAAAGCTTAATGATATCCATGGTTGCCATCGCAAGTCCGGCACCGTTCACCATACAGCCAACATTTCCGTCCAGCTTGATGTAGTTCAGGTCATACTTGGAAGCTTCCAGTTCAATTGGATTCTCTTCAGCGGTATCGCGCAGTTCAACAATATCTTTGTGACGATAGAGTGCGTTTCCATCAAAAGTCACTTTTGCATCGAGCGCCATCACATCGTTATCGGTTGTGAGAACCAGCGGATTGATCTCCACCATGTTGGCGTCAGTATCTACATAGAAGTTGTAGAGTTTAGTGATAAACTTCACCGCTTTTTTGAAAGCATCTCCCTCAAAACCGAGTGCAAATGCAAGCCGGCGTGCCTGGGCGGGAAACAGTTCCATACCGGGCTCAACCCACTCTTTCACAATTTTTTCGGGTGTTTCTTCTGCAACTTTTTCAATTTCAACTCCACCTTCGGTTGAGACCATAATTACATTCTGGCTATTTGTGCGATCGAGCAGAATTCCGAGATAGAACTCTTTTTCGATGTCCACACCGTCGGTCACATAAATGGTTTTAACTTCCTGCCCTTCTTCACCTGTTTGAATGGTTACCAATGTGTCGCCCAGCAGTGATTCAGCAGCTTCCCGAACTTCATCAATTGAACGGCAAAGAATTACACCCTTCGCATTATTTTTCTTGGTGCGCCCTTTACCGCGTCCACCGGCATGAATCTGAGCCTTAACAACAAACAGCTCTGTTCCATTAGCTTTCATTTCTTCGGCAGCTTTTACAGCTTCTTCAACTGAAGATGTAGCCACTCCATCGGGGACAGCAACACCGGCTTCTTTAAATAGCTCCTTCGCTTGATACTCGTGAATTTTCATAATTCAATTAGGTTAATCAGTCAGCTTTTTGGTTTAATAAATTCGGTTCAATAATACCCAAATACGAAGGCAAATAAAAGTTCAGTAAAGCTTTTGCTGTAAGGATATCCGGATATCAGCCTCTTATAGAAAAAGAGTAGAAACAGGAGGAGAAATGAGGAGAAGAATAAAGAATAAAATGAAAGAGCTGACCCGTGCAGAGTTAAAGATTAATGGATCCATTCCGGTTTTTCTTCATCAGCCGGCACTCAATAAAGTGGTGGATGGATTGAAATGGTGCTGTGAAAAGCGCGGCCTTCGAATTTATGACTACTGCATTTTACCTGATCGAATTTTACTCATCGCAGATGCCGCCTGGGGTTCCCCGGAGGAAACGATCTATAGCTTTCAAAGTTTCTCAGCGAAGGCAATCGTAAACTTGCTGCAGTTCCAGAGAAATTCAGAATTCATCGATCAGATGCTATCCACTCTGCGATCAGAAGAGATATTCTGGGAAGCCAATCCACTTTTAAAAACAATCATCAAACAAGAACAACACGACGAGGCATCCCGTGAAATTCTAAATCGTCCTGTAAAAATGGGATGGGTTACAAAAGCAGAGCATTACCGGCTAAGTAGCGAACATCCAAAACATCCTCTTCAGGGATGGATTGTGGAAGGGATAGATCCCTGGAGCTAAGCCGGCAGTCTCCCAAGGTGCCGGATGGAATGAGCGATATTTTCAATAAAATCAGGTGCAAAATTTCCGTTCTCATTCAAGTGTTTTTGATTGACCTCAAGCTCGATACCGCAGTACAGATCAGATTTCAATAAAGATCGCAGGTAGGTGGTCAATCCGTCGTCGGTACCTTTGTACGGTTTGTTGGAACAGATTGAAAATTCAGGAAACCGGGTTATTAACTCGTGTTTCCACTGAGCAGAAAGTTGTTTTTCCTGTTTTAAGGTTGGGTCAAAAAGCAAGCCAATATCACACAAACGCTCTTTACGCCTGAAAATGGGAGTAAAGGTGTGTACGCCAATGTGAATGACTTGCCTTCCTTTCTCAGTTTTTTCGCGTATGGTCTGTTCTATCTCATTCCGGTAGGGAGCGTAATAGTTTTCGATTAACTGTTTTTTGTCTTTAAGGGACAAAATTTTGCTGAACTCTGAAAAGAGTTGGCGATGATCGAGTGAACGGTTTACTTCTATCAGTAATCGGGTAACGCCAAAAGAATGGAGAGGCGTCTGGAGATTATTAGACAAAAGCTCTGCCAGATGAAGCGCGCCGGGATCCCAGCCGCGATGCGAGCTTAAAATATCGCTAGCTTTAACAAAAAGGTAAAGATATTCAACAGGTATCGAATTACCGGCATGTTCGCAGGTAATGATAATTTCAGGGGATAAATGCTTTTCCACGACGAAGACAATCGCATAGTTGTTGGTATGTTTTGAGAAGGTCATCTTTTTGAAAAGAGCCGGGCAGTGATTTGAGAATCCGTGTGGCCAATGTGCCCTCGCGGAAAATCAAATCCAGGTGCTCCTCAGCATCTTTTGAGAAATAGAGATCCGATTTTAATCGACTAAAAATGTGAGAACACAGCTGCCCGGCTTTTATGGAGCTCCGGTTCAGCCCAAACATTTTCAGATACCGTTCATTTGAGATAACGGCTTCTTCACCTTCTTTGATGGTTTGCATCAAAATTGGATAGAGTTCTTCTTCATGCCACTCTTTTTGCTCAGCAAGTGTACATGTTTCTTCATTTACCAGCGATTTAGCTAAAGCTACAACCCATTCAAGAATTGCCAGATCAGCTGCCGGACACTCCTGGTTGTCAATGACGCGCACTTCAATAGTGTGCCGGTCCCAGCGGGGCATCAGTCCCCGGGAGTTTAACCATTCGTCCTGTAGTATCTTGTCGGGATCGTGAGGTTCAATGTCCCGGTACATTCTCTCCAGAATTTCATTCTGATACTCCTGGCGGCTGAAAATTGCTTCAGGAACAATCAAGCCGGTAATGGACGGTATTTTGATGGAGTTTGTCCTGTACATCTCCATCCGGTAATTGTGGAACGGCTTACGAACCGAATCGGCAATGGGTGAAGATGTGGCTATTGAAGGAATCAGCGGCAGAACAATTCTGAGGGCCGCGTGTAATTTTTCAAATTCGTCATCACCAAAGAAAGGGAGGTTTAGATGCGTACTTTGCAAATTGGACCACCCGTGTCCGGAGCAGTTGAAAATCCGGTTGTAGGCCTCATAAATAGGATTGTAGTCGTGCGGCCAGAGTTCCACTCCGTTGAAGGGATTCATCCATGGGTGAATGGCTCCCGGCATTAAACAGGCGTTATCTTTTTCAAGAATGTTGTTGATACCCTCAACCTGTGTCTGAAATGCTGCACCCAAGCCGTAAAGCTCAGTTGCAGCCCCGTTTGTCTTCAGCTCAATTACATGAAGTACCAGTTCATTGCTCCAGGCAAGGCTTTCCACTTCCACCTCATTTACGATACGCCCGGCCTGATGTTCGAGAACCTTATCAGCAATGGGAATAATATCCAGCGTATCGCAGTTCACAATGGCGTACTCGATTTCTACACCATAACCTTCAAAGAGGTGCAGGGGACGTTTATGGTTAATCGTTACGCTCATTTGACCCCCATACTCTTCTTTTCATCGATTCTGCGCATAAATTCTGCCATTATCAGATCATAGAGCTGATCCTTCAGAATGGAATCTTCTAACCCGGAGTCGATACTCGGGTTGTCGTTTATTTCAATCACATACACATTGCCTTCCCTCTCTTTCAGGTCAACACCGTAGAGACCGTTTCCAATCAGTGAAGCTGCTTTCAGAGCATGTTTTAGCACATCAGGCGGAACTTCTTCAATTCTTACGGTATCGGAATTGCCGGACTGAGTTTTCCCGTCCCCGGTTCGTTTATAAATCTGCCAGTGATTACGTGCCATATGATAACGGCAGGCATAAATGGGACGATTATTCAAAATCCCGATGCGCCAGTCGTAATCGGTGGGTATGAATGACTGAGCAATCAGAAGGTCGGATTTTTCAAACAACTGATCCGTCCAGGTTATGAACTCTTCCTCGGTTTTAGCTTTTACAACACCTTGGGAAAACGAACTGTCGGGCTGTTTTAGAATGCATGGAAGCCCTAGTTTCTGAAGTGCGTCCAATGCATTATCCGGATTGATAATGATGGTTTGAGGAGTTGGAATGTCATTTATACCCAGTAGTTCTGTTAAATAGACTTTGTTGGTACAACGGAGAATCGATTCCGGGTCATCGATCACGGTCAGACCTTCGGCCATTGCACGGCGCGCAAATCGGTAGGTGTGATGATTGACGGAAGTCGTTTCCCGTATAAAAAGAGCGTCAAATTCATTGATACGTGAGTAATCTTCGCGCGTAATCATTTCGGTGTAAAACCCAATATTCTCAGCTGCCTTAATGAATTTTTGAAGGGATTTTGAATCGGATGGCGGAAACTCTTCCTTTGTATTGACCAAAATGGCCAGGTCGTACCGGTAATCTTTTTTCGAAATGGTCCGATTCCCTTTTTTGAAATATTCCTGCGCCTTCTCAACGGCAAAGTCACGGTGCTCCTGCAGTATCTCATCCGCGGGGATAGTTCTGATGGATCGCAGAATCCACTCACCCTCTTTTCTTTGGAAGAGCGCCCTCAAAAAGGGTGCCCGGAACTCCTGGAATAAACGGCGGGAAAGAGAGTCGTATTTTTTTGCAAGATTTTTGCCGAAATAGATACTGAGTGTAAACTCATCTGACTGAATGGAGGCAAAACTTTTTTGAATCAGACGGTTCAGCTCGTCCGATACAATTCGCACCAAAGCCGGTGTTTTTAAGTCCTGAATAGTTAAAATGTTCGGAATCGGGGTATGTCCGCGGGCAAGCGCCAGAAGCGATACATAGTAGCCCAGCGACTGATAGCGATAGCTTTTACAGAGATTGTAAACTTTTATTCTCTTCAGTTTACTGTAGGCTTCATCCATCAGATAGGATTTTGCGGCCACTACATCCACATTGGAAATCTCAAAATCCCAGTTTTTGGGGTTGTCTACAACAATCAGGTGCTTCATTATTTGCCCCTCCCGGTTTTGGGAGTGATAATGATCAGGTTGGCATCGTACGTGATAATTCCCAGCAAAATAGCGTTGATGACACGATCAATTTTCATTCTGTAAATCATTCCTTCTCCCATTGGATTTTGACTGATAGGGTCGGCAATCTGAACTTCTCTTGTATCCGGATCATACCCACTCAATAGTACGAAATGCCCGGCTGGACTTCCTTTAACGTCATCATAATCTGAATCCGGACCAAATTCACGCTTTGTTTTATATAAATATGTCGCACTCAATCCAGCCAGAACCGGATGATGAGCTTTTAAATGTTTCCGAAGCAGAGAGGATTTCAAGTCCTGAAACTTCAGTTTTCCTCCCAGCTTTAAAAACTCAATATAGGCATCGGTAACAAGCGATAATTTTTTTCGCTTCTTAATCTTTTTCTGAGCCCGTAGTTTTTGAATAATCTCTTTTGATGTCAGATCGAACCAGGAAGGGTCGAAAACTTGGAGGTTGTAGGTGTAGATTGTTGCATTGTATCCGCGTTTCAGGGCATGAACCGCAAGCAGCGCTCCAACCGTCCCTCCATCATCAAACTGAAAAACCTCATCGATAACTGTTTCCAGGGAAATCGGGTCTCCGTAATACTCATAAAGTGAGTGAAGTGAAGTTGGCCCGCAAGTGGTCTCGTCGGGCTGCTTTTTTATGGGAATCTTGATCATGTATCATCCAAAGAAATGCTGAAATGAATAGCCAAATTTGATAAGGCATTACAGATGATACGTAGATTCCTGAACTTTATGATGAGTCGGGAAAATTAAATTTTTTAATATCATCAATGTTGAAAATTTTCCCGGATGATATCGTAAAGGGAATCGTAAGGTTTGATACGGTGGGCTTTGAGCCAGTTCTTATCCTGATTTTTCTCATGTCTCGATTTGATGAAAAACGGTGTGATGTTCAGTGCTAACGCGGGCTTCAAATCTGTAATCTTATCCCCTGCCATAAAAGACTGATTCGGGTCAATTCCGTGCTTTTCGATGGCTTTCAGAAACATTCCTGTGCCCGGTTTTCTGTCGGACGGATTATATGAATGTGGTTTTGGGTCAAATGTTGGGTGGTGAGGCGCCACGTACCAGTCATCAATCCAAAGGCCCTTTTTATCCAGCTGTTCATCAACCCAGGAGTGAAGATGTTCGACATCCTTGGCAGTGTAACGGCCACGTGCAATACCGGACTGATTGGTAACCACGATGGTTTTAAAATGGTTGCTGTTCAGCCAGGCAATGGCTTCAAGGGCACCATCACACCAGGTCCACTCTTCCGGTTTGTGGACAAAATCGTAGTCCACATTCAGTGTGCCGTCTCGATCCAGGAAAAATGCTTTCATACAGTTATACTTTAAACGTGTGCTGATCTGCCGCTGATCCACCCGGTCCGCAGTTTTAAAAGAGAGATAATCAGCATAAATAAAAGAGGTGTGATCCAGTTACCGGCGATGTCGTGGATACCGCCAAAGAGTGCAGGGCCAACGGCCGCTAATGTGTAGCCAATTGATTGGGCCATTCCGGAGAGTTCGTTTGCGGTTTCGGTGTCGCGGGTGCGTAAAACGATAAAAAGTAGCGCCATACCAAAGCTTCCACCCAGACTAAATCCAAGAATAGCCATCCAGAACTCTGCAAAGACTGTGTTTGTAATCAGTATGATTCCCAGCAGACTGAAAATTTCAAGTCCAACCAATATTGCAACAGGCAGTCTCTGCCGCTGGCGCCGGGATGCCCAGGAGGGTATAAAAAAGGTGCCGAATACTCCCGATCCCTGTACAATGGCAAGCATCCAGCCGGCACGGGCCGTTTCCATTCCTCGCTCTATGAGTATTTCTGGCAGCCACGCTACAATGGTGAAGAATGTAAAGGCCTGAAACCCCATGAAGAGAGCTACATTTAAAGCAATCTTGGATGTGCCGAGATGTTTCAATGCACTGGATAAACTCCGTTTTGCGATCACTGGAATATTTTTTTTCATCTGGGGTAGCCAGATAATCAACGCAAGCAGAGACATCACTCCCCAGCTGCCAAGTGTAATTCTCCAGCCCCAGTCGAGGCCTTCTGATAGAGGAACGCTAATGCCTGATGATATTGCTGCTCCGGTTCCAAGCATCGCAGAGTATATGCCGGTTACTAATCCGTACCTGTTCGGAAAGCTCTGTTTTACAATGCCGGGCAGCAGTACATTCGCCAATGCGATACCGATTCCCAATACGGCGGTTCCGGCAAAAAGAGCAATGTGACTGGGAAAAACCCTTCCAAAAAGCCCGGCAGTGAGAAGCAGCAGGGCCAGCGTCATGGTTCCCTGTGAGCCAAACTTTCGGGTGAAGAAAGGTGTAAATATGGAAAATACCCCGAAAGCCAATACAGGTAGTGTCGTCAGCATTCCCAAAAGCGTATTGGAGAGGCCGGTGTCGATACGGATTTCGTAAATAAGCGGACCCACGGCAGAGATGGCCGGACGAAGGTTGAGCGCAATGATTGCGATAGCCGCAATCAGTAAAATTTTCCTGTTTTGCTGGGGTGACATAAAAAATTTTTAAATCTAAGCCTGAAAGGTAAGGATAGTTTCAGCAAAACGCGGGGATGGATTTGGATTGAGAAACCGATCAGCCGGCGGAATTCTAAATTGTAAACCACATACACATTAACTAATTTTCAAAACAAAAATCCCGCTGAGGTATCTATTTGGAACAAGCACAGATAATGACGGAAGAGGATGTAAAGCGCACGTACCTGCGTTTCGCTCATCAGTTCCTCGAACCGTACGATGATCCAACTCACCCCGCAATTATCGGAATGCAGACCCGTGGTGTTTACATGGGGAAGAAAATCCTGAGTATCATCAAAGAGGAGACCGGTGTGGAACCCGATTTTGGCGTTCTGGATGTTACATTCTATCGGGATGATTTTCGCTCCAAACTGAAAATGCCTGAGGTGAAAGTTACCGAGATACCATTCGACCTCTACAATCGGGATATAATATTAGTGGATGATGTCCTCTACACCGGCCGGACAGTGCGTTCCGCGATGGATGCATTGATGGATTACGGCCGTCCCCGGAGTATCCGGTTTTGCTGTATGATAGATCGCGGCCACAGGGAGCTGCCGGTATCAGCAGACTATGTGGGAATGACAGTTCCGACACATGAAGTTGAAGAAGTACGGGTAAAAGTGAAGGAGCTGGACGGTGAAGATGCGGTTTATGTGGTTAAAGGGAATGGGGGAAGTGATGAGTAAATCGGATCAGGAAGAGTACAATTTCACACAGAAGCACCTGCTGGGCCTGGCAGATTACAGCGCGGATGATTTGAGATATGTGCTTGAGCAGGCAAAGACATTTCGGGAAGTACTGGATCGCCCCGTGCCAAAAGTGCCGACTCTTCGCGATAAGACGATCGTAAATCTTTTCTATGAAAACAGTACCCGGACACGCCTCTCTTTTGAACTGGCTCAAAAGCGGATGGGGGCTGATGTCGTCAATTTTTCGGCGAGCACCTCAAGTACCAAAAAAGGTGAATCTCTGAAGGATACGATTCGCAACATCAGCTCCATGAAGATTGATATGGTGGTCAGCCGGCATGAGAGTCCCGGTGTGCCGCACTTTCTGACTCGTTGTGTGGATGCAGCGATCATCAATGCCGGCGACGGAGCACATGAGCATCCAACCCAGGCTTTGCTCGATATTTTTACCATGCAGCAGACCTATCCCGATATGAAAGGGAAAAAAGTGGCTATCATCGGGGATATTTCGCATAGCCGGGTGGTTCGATCAAACATCATTGGTTTGATTAAGCTCGGTGCTGAAGTTGTGGTTTGCGGACCTAAGTCACTCATGCCGGTTTATGTTGAAACTCTCGGTGCTGATGTATCATACAACCTGGAGGAAACGCTTGCCTGGTGTGATATTGCGATGGCGCTTCGAATTCAGATGGAGAGAATAACCGGAGGAACGGACCTGTTTCCAAGCCTGAGGGAATATCATGAAACATTCGGGATCAAAATGGAACACCTTGAGAAATACCCGGATTTTACAATCATGCACCCGGGTCCGATCAATCGCGGGGTGGAGATGGAAAGCCTGGTGGCCGACAGCGACCGTGCGGTGATTCTGAATCAGGTGACCAACGGTGTGGCTGTGCGGATGGCTATTCTCTATCTGCTCAGTGGCGGAAGCAGGATGCATTGATTATGAAATGCGTCCGCCGTGGCGTGTAATCAGGATGCCGGCGATTACAATTGTCGCCCCGACATACTGAAGAATTTCAAGATTTTCTTTCAATAGAACCACACCCGAAATCAACCCAATAACGGGCACCAGGTTTTGATAGGTTGATGAACGAACCGCACCAACAACCTTAATTCCGTTATTCCAGATCAGATAGGCCAGCCCGATTGCCAGCATTCCGCTGAAGAAAGCACCTCCCATGGCAGCATAGGAAACCGTTCCCCAATCTGTATCACCAAAATGAGGAATAGCCAGTAACGTAAGGGAAACCGCACCGATCGACGTCATCATGGCTGAATATTGTAGCGGAGTGTACCGGGTGAGGTGCTTTTTGGAGTAAAGCGTATAGAGCGCCCAGATAACCGCTGCCGAAATAATGGTTATATCTCCAAGGAAGGTGTCTGAACCAAACGAGATTGGATTTTCACCAAAAACGATGATGACAGCAAGTCCTGCAAATGCAAGAACAACTCCAATGGTTTTAAACCGGTTCATCATCTCAATTGAAAAAAGATGAGAACTGAGTGCAACCCAGATCGGGATGGTTCCTAGCATTACGGCTGCATTGGCTGCGAATGTCAGGTTAATTCCGACAATAAAAAGCCATTGATAAATAAGGTTTCCAATCAATCCGAGTAGTAATAGGGGAAGAAGATCTTTTCGGTCGATTTTAAACCACGATTTACGCTTAATCAGTATTGCCCACATGAACAGCGCTGCCAGTACAAATCGGATAGAATTAAAACTGTAAGGGTCAATTTCAGCCAGGCTGGCTTTGATTACGGTAAAATTAAGTCCCCAGATAATGGCTAAAAACAGCAGGGAGAGATCTGTGAGAAGGTTTTTATTCAATCTATCGGATGTTTGAAAATTCGCTTATAAAGATAGAGATATTTTTTTGAAATAGATCAGAAAAATGTTGGAACGAATTTTTAAAAGTCATAATTTTCTGACCGTTATTCATAAAATGACTGTCAGTCAAAAATATGCAGGAATTATCCAGAAAAGAACGCGAGCGGCTTAAACGCCGCGAGCTGATTATTGATGTAGCTGAAGATATTATTCAGCAGTACGGCTTCGACGGTTCTACGATGGAACAGATTGCGGAAGAGGCAGAACTGGGCAAGGGTACCCTCTACCTGCATTTTAAAAGTAAAGTGTCGATCTATTTGGCGATTTGCGACCGGGGTTCGAAGAAGCTGAATGCAGAACTTGGGAAAGTGATCTTACAGGATGTGGACGGGCTGGAGATGGTTCGAAAGCTCGGTTACACCTACCTGGAGTTTATTCGCCAAAACCCACTCTATTTCAATGCATTCAACTATTATGAGAGCATAATGGATGATGAAAAATATGGAGATAATCCTATGCTGAAACAGTGTGAGGAGAATGCCAGAGAGGCAATGACATATATTGTGCGCGCTATGCAGATCGGGATGCATGACGGCACGATTGATGATTCTATTGACCCTAAGGAATTAGGCTTAATCATATGGGGTGCATCAAAAGGAGTTGTTCATGTAGCATTGCTAAAAGAGAAGCAATCACATCACGTATTTCTGGATGAAGTGGAATTTAGTTTTCACAGTTTGATGGAGAATTTTATCCGTATGATCAGCAGCGGAATAAAAAAATGACCGTAAGTCAAATAATTTGTAACAAGAACGGAAATTGTTCGTACGCATTACCAATAAAAATTAAATGACAGGCTTAAAAGAAATATGAATCTATCTGGAACTGCAGCCTTTGGGGGGCTTTTAATTTTACTGTCTTTGTTGACTGTTTCAACAGTTGAGGCACAGGAAGTGTCTGAGAAGATTGAAGGCGATGAGGTTGTGATCACAATTGATGAGGCGATTCAGATCGCATTGGTTAATAACTATATGCTTCGAAAAGGACTATTGGATCTGGATCGTGCTGAAGCACAAATCAGGGAGGCCTGGGGTTCTGTTTATCCGCAGGTGAATGCATCGGGTAGCTATACGAGAAATCTTCGAACACCCAATCCGTTTGCAGGATCTGACGCAGGTGGCTTTTTTGAATCGTTCGGGGCTATCGACTGGCTGGCATACAACGAATCGGCCAGAACGGACGGTGATCCGAATACCGAGCCGATTCCGCTGGATGAATATATTGAGCGCCAGATGCAGGGATATCGTGATGCAGGCATCACCCCGCCCGGAATGGATGGCAGTAATCCGTTTGCTGTTGAAAATCAGTTTGAATTTGGATTATCTGTATCACAAGCCATCTATAACGGCGCGGCGTTTTCCGCAATTAAAGCGGCTCGTCAATTTAGAGAACTGAACGAAGATCAGGTTCAGGCCGACCGGCAGGAGGTAGTAAACGAAGTCAAGAATTCATTTTACTCTGCCCTTCTCGCCAAAGAACAGGTGGAAGTGTTGAGGGCAAGTGTAGAACGACTTCAGAAAACTGTTGAAGAAACTCGAAAATCTGTAGAAGCGGGGGTACTTTCAAAGTATGACCGGGTAAGTGCGGAAGTAGAATTGGTAAACCTTGAAACGAACCTGATTGAAGCTGAAAATCAGGCCGAACTTGCTGCGAAAAACCTGGCACTTCAACTGGGTATTTCAACTAAGAAAGAGATCTTGCTTCGAGGATCGCTTGAATTTGACGAATCGCTGCAGCCTGAAGTAGCCGATAGCGATGTGGCGTACGAGATCGCTCTTCAGCAGCGGCCGGATTTACGCCAATCAGAGGCCCTTTTAGAGCTTCGAAAAATTGAGGGCGATGTTACCCGTTCCAGATTTTTACCCACACTAAATGCATTTGCAAATCTTGCATATATTGGATCTGTACCTGATAACCGAACCGCGATATCTCCGATTGAAGGTCAGGAATTTCAGTTTACCACAACTGATCGGGGCTTTTTTGATGATTCCTATTGGAATGAGGCGGTTTCAGTTGGACTTCAATTGAACTGGACGATTTTCAATGGATTTCAGACAAAAATGCAGGTGCAGCAGAATAAAATAGATGTGCGCAAGGCAGAAATTGATCGTGAAAACCAAGAGAATGCCGTCTACCTGGAGATAGATCAAACCATGAAAAATCTTGAGACGGCACTGCAGAGAATCCAAAGTCAGGAGCGTAACCTTGAGCAGGCGGAACTGAACTACGAATTTGCGCTGAAGAGACTTCAGGAGGGTGCGGGGACATCTCTCCAGGAACGACAGGCCTCTTCGCTGTTGGACCAGAGCAAACTGAACTACCTTTCGGCAGTGTATGACTATTTAACAGCACTCAGCCAGTATGAAAAATCAATTGGAAAACCTGTATTAGATACTGAATAACATATCGAATGAATAAAATGAAGAACTACGCATTAAAATTACTTTCTATAGCAGCGATTTCTCTTCTGATTGTCTCTTGTGGAGAATCTGAAGAAAATGGGGACGATAACGACGCCAGTGGAGCCAGGCTTATGCCGGTTGAGACAGTAATTATTGAGCCGGATGATTTTGAAGACTTTGTCCGCGTTTCCGGTACAGTTGAAGCGCTAGAAGACGCTACAGTGTCAGCCGAAATTTCCGGGAGAATTCTCACCATCAAAGAGCGGGGTGAAAGAGTCGAAAAAGGGGAAGTAATTGCTCAGATCGACGACAGACTGATACAGGCCCAGTATGAAGCGGCAAAATCCGGTTATGAACTTGCCGAAGATTCATTCAACAGGCTGGAGTCACTCTATGCAGATTCCATTGTCAGTACTCAGGATTATAATAATGCACGTGCACAACGCGATCAGGCCAGATCTCAACTAAATCAGGCAGAAAAACAGCTTCAGGACGCAAGGATTGAAGCACCGTTTTCAGGCCGGATTGAAGAGAGGTTTATTCAAACCGGAGAGCTGATTAACCCCGGCATGCCGGTTGTGCGACTTGTGAATACCGACCGGGTACGTATTGTTTCCGGTGTGCCGGAAAGATACTCCGGTGAAATTTCCGAGGGCTCCAGGGTTGAGCTTAATTTTCGGGCACTGAACGGAGAAAGCAGAGAAAGTCGCGTAACATACGCGGGCAACGTATTGGATCCGGAAACACGAACCTTTGCCATCGAAGTGGAACTGAACAATTCGGGCCAGATGATAAAGCCGGAAATGGTTGTGGATTTACTGCTTGATAGGGCCACTTTGAACGATGTGATTATTGTGCCACGAACAGCTGTGCTTAGAAATGAGACGGGTGAGTCGGTGTTTGTAGCAAGCGAACAAAACGGGAATAAAATTGCACGTCTTGTGGATGTTCAAACCGGTCCTGCTTCAGGTCCGCTGGTGCAGATTGTAAACGGCCTTGAAGAGGGGGATGAAATGGTGGTATCCGGAGTTCGGAACCTGAGTGAAGGGGATGAGCTGAATATTTTAAATACAGAAAGCAGCATTGAGCGTGCCCGGAAACTGAAAAGTGCAGACCGCCCGGTTGTCTCATTCTAAGTAAAGAATTACCTGAATTTTCGATCTGAACAATACACAGTATGAAATTAACAGAACTAACCATTAAGAACCGTACAGTGATTGTCGTAATGACGGCAATTCTTGTTATGGCAGGGGCTTTCAGTTACAGTTCAATCCCGAAGGAATCAAATCCATCGATTGAAATCCCGATTTTTGTAATTAATACGATATATCCGGGTATTTCACCCTCCGATATGGAGTCGTTGATAACCCAGCCAATTGAGCGCGAGCTTCAGGGAATTAACGGTGTAAAAGAGATTCGCTCCAATACGCTAGAAAGTTTCAGTAGTATTGTCGTAGAGTTTGACCTGGATGTACCAATTACAGAGGCGAGTCAGCGAGTGAGGGAGCGTGTGGATTTGGCCCGAAATGAGTTGCCGCCGGATGCTGAAGAACCATTTATCGTAGAAATCGATCTGGATGATTTCCCGATTATGACGGTAAACCTTGCGGCAGATTATCCCCTATCGCGTATGACTGAAGTGGCTGATCGTCTGAAGGATGCCATTGAAACAGGATCGGGAATCCGGGAAGTGGAAATGGTTGGAGATATTGAGCGAGAAGTTCAGGTAAATGTGGATCTGGGATCGCTAAATGGATACGGATTGGGATTCGGACAGCTTGTAAACGCGATTGAATCTCAGAATCTGACGATCCCCGGTGGAACCGTTGATGTGGATATGATGAGTTATCTGCTGCGCGTCAGCGGTGAGTTTGAAGATCCTGCAGAGATCGAGAATCTGGTGATTGCCAGGCCTATGGGTGAGGAGAACCAAAGTGCCGGTCTGGTTTATATGCGTGATGTAGCTGATGTGGTTTTTGGATTTAAGGACCGTGAGAGTTTTGCCCGGTTGAGAGCGTATAAAGTGGATGAAAACGGTGGGAAAAGAGAGCTGGATGATTCTGAAATTCAGGATAACCAGGTAATCAGTCTGAATGTGAAAAAACGGCCCGGCGCCAACATTCTGGACACTGTAGAAGAAGTTCTGGAAATAGTGGATGAATTTCCTGTACCGGGCGGTACAAGTGTGGTAGTTACCGGTGATCAAAGTGAAGATGTACGCGAACTGATATCGGATCTTGAGAACAGTATTATCAGCGGTATGCTTTTTGTAGTATTAGTTCTTGTCTTCTTTTTGGGGGTGAGAAACGCCTTGCTGGTGGGTACGGCAGTTCCGTTATCCATTCTTGTAGGCTTCATCGTTCTCTACACATTAGGGTATTCGGCTAACTTCATCATTCTGTTCAGTTTGATTATTGCTTTGGGGCTGTTGGTGGACAACTCCATCGTGGTTGTTGAAAATATTTATCGCTATAGAGAGATGGGATATGAACGCTTTGAAGCTGCCAAACTTGCAACAGACGAAGTAGGTTATGCCCTGATTGCAGCTACTGCAACCCTTTTGGCCGCATTTGTGCCAATGACTTTTTGGCCGGGAATTATCGGTCAGTTCATGGGCTATTTGCCAATGACTCTGATTGTAGTGCTCCTGTGTTCTCTTTTTGTTGCGCTTGTTCTCTATCCGGTACTGACGGCCTATCTGGTTCGTCTGGATACTGAAAAGAAGAAACCTATGTCTGTTTATATGAAAGGAATTGTTATTGCACTCGGTATTTTTGCAGCAGTAGCCGTGGGTATGGCAAACGTAACTACATTGGTAGTTACTCTTCTTACCATTCTCTTCTTTTTGCTTTCATACCGATATCTAATTAAGCCGGTATCAGAACGGTTTAATGAACGGTCACTGCCCCGCATTCTTAAGTATTATAAAGTGATGCTTCGCACCTTCCTGAAGAGAGACTACTCAGGAAAATATGCTATGATGAGAAATGCAGCCTCCCTTTTCAGCTTGACGCTTGCTATAATTTTAGGTGTTCTCGGTGCGCTGGTGGGACTGTTTTCACCGGCCTCCTCTATTCTTTTCGTTTTAGCAGCTATTTTCGGAGGCATCGGGGCTATACTTGTGATTGTTCATACATTTGAAGCGGCGTTTGTGGGTGGTAAAATTTCAATCATTTCCGGTTTGTTGCTAGGTTTGATGAATGGAGTGATTTTGTCGCTGGTCTCCATTTCAAATAGTGTGAGTTTGGATGTATGGCTGGTATTAATGTCTGTTCCTGCATTGTTAATCATTGTGGGTGCGATTGGCTTATTTCGCTCATCAAATAAACCGCTTATTCTTACGGACAACCGGGCATTGCTTCTTAACTCCGTTATGGGAGCTTTATTTGCAATTTTCACCATGTTTGGGCTGGCCCCCACGGGAGTTGAGTTCTTTCCTGAAACGGATCCCAGCAGGATAAATATTGAGCTGGAAGGTCCGATCGGGATGAATGTGGAGGCTAGTGATGAAATCGCGAAAGAGGTTCAAAGCAGAATTTACAACCTGATTGATGAAGACCCGTTGGTGAAAGCCAATATTGAAAATATTCAGATTAACGTTGGGGTTTCGGGAGACCCATTCTTTGGCGGTGGCGGACAGAGCCCGGAGCTTTCCAGGTTAACAGTCAACCTGGTTGATTATGGTGACCGTTCCGAACCGTCTGCCAACACACTTACCAAGTTACGAGAGGTTGTGAAAGATATCCCCGATATTGATGTAAGGATTGAAGGAGAGGAGCAGGGACCACCTACCGGTGCACCTGTAAATATTGAAGTATCGGGTGAAAATTTTGATGAAATTGTAAGGATTACCGAAGATATTACCCAGATTCTGACCGAGGCATCTGTAACTCAATCTGTGGCAGGGTTGGTTGATGTCCGGAATAATGTGAGCGGCGGCACACCGGAGTATAGTATTCTGGCAGATTATGAACGAGCCAGCCGTTTTGGATTGAGTATGTCGGACATTGCGCAAACCATTCGAATAGCCAATAATGGCCTTGAAACCAGCAAATGGCGGGATGGCGAAGATGAGTACGACATAGTTGTCCGTTTGCGACCGGATGATCGGCAAGATCTAGAGAGTCTTCGTGGGCTGAATGTGGTTACTCAAACTGGTACTACGGTTCCACTGGTTTCAGTAGCTTCATTTGAAGAGGGAACCGGTCTGGGCTCGATTACCAGGTTGAATTTACAGCGCACAGCAACCATCGAGGGGCAGGCTGCTCCCGGATTCAGCGGTCCGGAGGTTCTTGCAGAAGTTCAGGAGCTTCTCAGCGACTACAGGGCTGACCTGCCAACCGGTTATTCTATCGAATATACCGGCGAGAACGAAGAACAGGAGGAGGCATTCGGATTTTTAACTACGGCACTTCTGGTCGGTTTCGCCCTGATTTTCCTGGTAATGCTGGCTAAATTCAATAGTGTGGTCTCTCCGTTTATTATTATGGTAGCCGTGGGTTTGAGTTTGATCGGTGTTCTGCTTGGACTCATTCTCACACGTACGCCATTTGGGTTGATGACCTTCATCGGAATCATATCGCTGGCGGGAATTGTGTGCGTAAATAATATTGTACTCCTCGATTATGTGAAACAGCTCACGGAACAAGGCTTGCAGAAGAAAAACGCAATTATTGAAGCCGGATTGATCCGTTTCAGACCGGTAATTTTAACGGCACTCACAACCATATTAGGCCTTGTTCCACTCACATTCGGAATCAATGTGGACTTCGTAAACCTCTTTGTGAATTTTGATCCGAATCTGCAATTTGGCTCTGAAAGCACAGGTTTTTGGGGGCCGATGGGTATTGCAATTATAAGCGGACTAACGTTTGCGACTTTTCTTACACTGATTGTTGTCCCTGTTCTTTACTCAGCATTCAATTCGTTTGCACAGCGCCTATCAAAAATGAAGTCTTAAGAAGTTAATTATTCAGGCAGATCAATTTAACCGTGAGATCTGCCTGAATATTCTTATTTTTGGCAAAAATCTAAGAAAATACTTTATCGTGATTCAGAGACCTCAAACTCTATTTTTAGCGCTTACTTTCATCTTCAATCTGGCTGCATTTTTTACACCCATCTATAGCCATGCCGTGAATGATCCTGCATCGTGGTTCGGAATAGGAATGGCTATTTCGCTAACGGTTCCTATGTTGCTGGCCGTCATTTCAATCTTTTTATATAAAAACCGGAAAAACCAGCTGAAGTGGGTGAAAGCAGCCACATATTTTCAGATTGTAGCTCTTGGTTTTGCATTTGGGATACTGTTCTCGCTGGGTGGTTTCGGGAAGTTTTTGTGGAAAGAGGCGCTGAGTTGCGGCGTGGTGATCGTATCGCTCATTTCACTTTGGCAGGCAGGAAGATTGATTAAAAGAGATGAAGAACTGGTCCAGTCCATGGATCGTATCCGCTGATTATTTTGAATACAACCCCGCAACATGATGTACCTGTCACCAAGGTAGTAACTCTCCTGATTGCGGGATTACTTACCTTTGGCTTCGCTCCTATTTTGGTCCGGTTTGCAACCGAAGTTGAACCGCTGGTGCTTGCAGCTATGAGAACCGGGTTTTCTGCTTTAATACTGCTTCCGTTCTGGTATCCGAAGCGAATGCCGCTTAAAATTCTTAAAGCTGAGGGGATCAAAAGTTATTTATTGATTGCTGCAGGTGTGAGTCTGGGGCTTCATTTCACTTTATGGGTTGCTTCCCTTCACTATACTTCCGTTGCGTCCGCATCGGTTTTGGTTACCATGCACCCGGTAATGCTTATTTTAGCAGAAAGTCTACTGTTTAAAGCACGATTCCGTCCAATAGTGTGGTTGGGCGTGATTATAGCGTTTACCGGTTCCGCTCTTCTGGGATTGGCTGATGATTCGAATATGGCCCAATTTCCACAAGCGCTTCTTGGGAATACGCTGGCGTTTTTATCAGCTGTTATCTTTGTCGTCTATTTTTTGCTGGGCCGCAAAATCAGGCAGAAAACTGAGTGGATTGATTACGTTTTCTATGTTTATACCTATGCAACAATCACATGTGTGGTATTGACCATAATTTGGGTGGGTGGTGTTCCACTCATTACAACAACATCAATAATAGTTGGATTGGGTCTGGCGATCGGCCCAACAGTGCTTGGCCACGGTGCGATGAACTATGCAGTTAAATACATCTCTCCTACACTTCTCTCTACATTAGTGCTTTCTGAAGCAATAGTAGCCGCCATTGCAGCCTTTTTTATATTCGGCGAAATCCCTTCCGGATTTTCAATAATTGCCATGTTAGTCATAATTGCCGGAGTTGCACTCACCTGGACAAAAAGGATGGCTAAGCCACCGGCATAATTTGATTAGACCCAATCTAACAAATAGTACAAGTATTTAAATAATCTTAACAGAGAGCCGTTATTTTGGTCATCTCTCAAAAAACAGGTAATTTGATTTATATAACTAAAGCAATGCGTAACAGCAACGGCAAAAGAGATATTTTAAATAATTGAATATCAGGGGTTTATAAGTTATGTAATCACCGTGATTAAACGAATTGATTTGATAAATCGTTGATCATGTTGATTCAGGCGGCATGCAAATAGTTTCAGAGCAGTTAAAGAATGTCGCCATTTGATCAGGAACGAACCTGTAATTAATGAATGCAATCTTAGAAAATTCGACGAAAGGCAGATTATTCGCCGGTCTTACACTTCTACTTTTAATGACTCTGATGTCATTCGGGTGTACAGGTGAACAATCCATAGAAGAAGAGGAAGCGGTAGAGGAGGAATCACTCCCTGTTTCTGTTCTTGAACCGGTTCAGCGGGATCTTTTCGAGATAAAACAAAGTGGCGTGCTTCGCATGATCACGTACTACAGTTCAAATACATACTTTCTTAATCAGGGAATTGAAGTGGGGTTTGAGTATGAACTGGTGAGGGAGTTTGCCCGTGAAAATGACCTGGCTTTAGAGGTTGTGATTGTAGGCGCAGATGAGAACCCATTTGATCTTCTCAATAGCGGCAAGGGAGATGTAATTGCCGCAAATTATACCATTACACCCGAACGACGGGAAATCGTCAGCTTTACGCGACCCTACAACCTCGTGGATCAGCTGCTTGTCTATTCAGCCGATGCACAGGAACATCCCCAAACACTCGAAGAACTTGCCGAATCCGGATTGCCAATTTCTGTTCGCCGAAACAGCTCTTACTATTCCCGGTTACAGGCAATGGAGGATGAAGGGTACGAAATTAATATTGATACGATTTCTGACGCGATTGACACGGAAGCTGCATTGATGCAGGTAGCTGAAGGTGAATTGATGGCTACGGTTGCGGATGACAACATGTTTGATGCAGCCAACCGATATATGGATGGACTTTTCCCGGGGCCTAAAATAGCGGAAAAAGATACAATTGCCTGGGCAATTCGAAAAAATGCCCCGGACCTTGAATCGAGTATGAACAGGTTTTTATATAAGCACTTCCGCTTTACAGGTGACCGTGAAAGGCCTCGCCGGTCCACGTTTCTGAATGTGTTGCGTCAGCGATACTTTGAGGAGAGTCGCCAGATTGCAGAGTTCTATAATCCTGAATGGCAATATCAGTCAATCGGGATTATTTCACCGTATGATGATATTGTGAAAACGGTGGCAGATTCATTGGATCTGGATTGGCTGATGCTTACAGCAATGATAGCACAGGAGTCAAGTTTTAATCCAAATAGCAAGAGCTGGGCCGGAGCCGTTGGTTTGATGCAGGTGTTGCCGAGATTTGTTGAAACTGAGTATGAGCAGCTTTACGATCCTGTAATAAATATTGAGGCCGGAGCCAGGATTGTTAAAGAACATTTGGATCACTACGCCTACTTGGACAGTACCAATCAGTGGCAGATGGCATTAGCTACATATAATGTGGGACAAGGACACATGGCCGATGCGCGTCGGTTGGTTATCGATCAGAATAAAGATCCGAATAAGTGGGAAAATGTATCGGAGGCACTCCTGATGCTGATGCAGCGAAGATATTACCAAGATGCCAGATATGGATTTGCGCGTGGTATTGAACCGGTTCAGTATGTGAAGGAGATTATGAACCGATACAGAACGTATGAGGCGATTATTGCGCTGGCTGAAAATCAACAAAAAGGCAGCATCTCCAATGCGATGATTAGTACCGGAAGATCTAATGAACCTTGAAAATCAGCAGGGTGAGATCGTCTTCCAGGTTGTGATTACAGAACTCTTTTACCTCATAGATAATTTTCTTCATAAGGTTTTCAGATGAGAGGTCTCGGTTGTCAATAATTAACTGCTTTAGCCGATCCTCTCCGAACTCTTCTTTCTGTTTATTCATCGCCTCGTTGACTCCGTCTGTGTAACAGACCACCAAATCACCGCATTCCAGCTGAATATCTGCCTGTTCGTAAGGCGAGATCGTTTCCATAGCTCCCAAAAGAAGACCACCTGCCGAAAGCTCTTCAGGTTTGTCTGAACCTTTTCTGAGCAGAATGGGAGGATTGTGCCCTGCATTTACATATCGGAAAATTCGCTGATGATGCAGGTATTTGCCCCAAAAGAAAGTAATGAATTTATCGCTTGGGGTATTTTTAAAAATAAGATCGTTGATGCGTTCGGTTGCTTCACTCAGGGCTATTTCAACCGGAAGGAGTACGTGTAACATCGACTGAAGGTTTGCCATCAGAAGTGCTGCTGGGACACCCTTTCCGGTTACGTCACCAATGGCAAAAATGGTATTTCCATCCGGTGTGGGGGCAACATCAAAATAATCTCCGCCCACTTCACGGGATGAGATAGTGTTTGCAGTAAGATCAATTCCGGGAACTCCGGGTATTGGGTTTGGCAGAAGTCCTTGCTGGATGGATTTTGCAATTGAGAGTTCTTCCTCCATCCGTTCTTTGTCGATACGCTCTTCCAGCAGAAACGTTTTTTGAAGAGTAACCACGGCAAGATTCGAGAGTGATTTCAAAAAATTGAAATCTGTTTCTGTATAGGGTTCTTTGTTGACCCGCTCTCCCACCCCGATTACGGCAACTTTCTCTCCTTGAATGGAAATCCCGATAATATTAGTGATCTGGTTGGTTTTAAGAGACTCAACTTTCCCGTAGCAGTGGTCGTCCATGGCACGCACTTCAAGCGGGCAGAGATCGAAGAGCTTATTGATTTCATCTTGAGTAAAAGGTTTTTTCAGGCCGCTGTATGTGAGAAGTGATAGGGCATCCGGTGTTTTATAAATCAGGAAAAATGTTCTGATAAAAAGTTGGCCTAACAATGCAAATTTGAAAATACTTGAAATCTTTTCACGATCTGTCAGCAGGTTAAACTCTTTTGAAAGATCAAACAGTGTATTCAGTTCATGAATTCTTCTGTCCAGTTTCCGGTTTGTATTTCTCAGCTCGTCAAAAAGCAAAGAATTGGAGAGAGCTACCGAAGAGATAATGCAGAGACTCTCGGCAAATTCGAGCTCATGGGCGGCGTACGCTTTCTTTGTTGCTTTAGGCCCTAGAAATAGAAATCCAATATGCTGGTTACTGGTTCTGAGTGGGAAGAACACGCTGCTTTCCATTTCATCTGCCAGACTGGGAAGCGAATCGGCGTGATCGTCGTAGAAAATGTGTGAACAGTTTTTTTCCGAATCTTTCAGATTGAATTTAAGGGCGTCGCCCTCTTCAATATTTTTCAACCCTTTTGCCTTCTCAACCTGGTATTCTTTTTTTGCCGGATCGTAGAAAAGGATTGCCGCTTTTCCGGCCAGTAGTTTTCCCATAATAATGAGAAGAAGATTATTTAGGACAAAGTCGCTGTTTCTCGACTCGATGAGCATCCTGCTGGTTTCGAGTACGGTCTTAATTTCAAACCGGTTTTGTAGCTCTTTGTCGTTTGCAGGCATTATAACGGATTAATTTCTTTTTTTGCAGAGCCGGATTTCATTCTTGTCCGGTTTTTGGTGGTATGATACGCTATCCATTAATTGATGAATGAGGTACACACCCATACCGCCGCGTTTCCCCTCTTCAATTTTTTTGCGAATATCGGGCAGGTCATAGTTTTTCGGCTCAAAACTATTTCCACTGTCAAACAGGCTGATGCAGAGTTTTTCAGTATCAAATGAGAGATTAATTTCAACATTTTCTTCCGAATGCTCTTTATAAGCATGTTTTATAATGTTGGTATATGCCTCATCTACTGCCAGCTGAAGATCAGAAATTTGATTTTTTGTAAATCCCTGATTCTTTGCATGAAGCGCAACAAATTCACGAACCTCAGCCAGGTTTTCTGTAGATGCGTTTACAGTGATGCGATATGTAGCCGTTTTATTCAACCGCACTAATTTTCAGATGAAAATCGTTTTATTGCATCCTTTTCATCGTCAAGGATGTCGTAGAGGGTAGGAAATCCGAGCAAATCAAAGACGTTATATACACGTTCATTCATGTTGGTTAGCTTTATATCTCCGCCACTTGAGCGCACATCTTCAATGTATGCCATAAAAACTCCAAGGCCTGCACTGGCGATATATTCAAGTTCACTGCAGTTCACAATAATGTTTGATTTATTACTGTGAATAAGCATTTTTAATGATTCTTCCAGTTGCGAGGCGGTATGTGCATCTAACTCTCCATGAAGATCCAAAACGTCTAATCCGGATGATTCCCGATGGTTTATTTTAAAGTTCTTCATTACAGTGTTGCTTTCATGTTTAATGGATTCTCAAAGATAGAAGTTAGGGAGGCTTGTGCAAATTATGAATACGAATTATGGAGAGGATGGTTTCAAAAAAATAAGGCATCACACGTATCCGGTGTGATGCCCTGACTATTCATCAAGAGAGACGCTACTTGAGCGCAATAGAATATTAGTAAAAATGATCGTAAATGCACAACGTTTATTGAAAATGCCTTGAAATTAGAATGAGTACAGGAAAAATTGCTGTATAAACAGTTTGTTAGAGTGTAAAGTCCTGCATAAGTTTGAGAGCGAATAAATCGAATTGAAACATTATCTTCAGTTATTCATTATACCTTCAGAGAATTTACTTTAAGAGTTAAATTGAAACAATAGCCCCTAAATCAACAGAACTATGAAGAAACTACTTTTTACAATATTAACTTTTGGATTTTTATTTACAGTTACGGACCGGGCTGATGCTCAATGGGCACTGGGCGCCAGCTATGAAACCCGAAATGAAGAACCAACCAATGGGTTCGGATTGCGGGTAGAACGCAGTGTCTTGTCAGCTGTGCCTTTAGTGGATTTCAATATGAGAGCACATTTCAGCTTTTTTAATGACGATGCTTTAGTTACAAGAGACGAACAGGAGTTTAGTGGTGATATTGAAGCTTATGACTACGGGTTGGCTCTGACCGCGGGTATTGGAATTGCACTAGTAAAACCGTACGTGGGGCTGGGTATCGGAGCTGAGACATATGACTTCCAGGGAGATTCGGGAGGAGGTTTTGATGAAAACAATTTCTTCTGGAATGGGTTTGGAGGCGTGGAGCTTCAGCTTCTACCAATGTTGAGGCCGTTTGTTGAATACAGATTCAGCAAGATTTCAGGCAAAGAAGAGATCAACTTTGACAATGTCAGCCGACTTGCGCTTGGAGTGTCACTACGATTCTAAATAAAATTAAAGCTGTAAAAACAAAAAAAGGGTACTGATATTTTTCAGGACCCTTTTATTATTTCAATAAGTGAGTGGCTAATTTAAACGTGAGATCCATGATTCAGCATCATATTCATCGGCTAATTTTTCCTGAAGGTTTTTAGCCATTTCTTCATTCTCAACACGCCCGATTCGTACCCGGTACCATACATCACCGGAATCTTCGTCACCAAATTGTACTACAAAAGCATTTTCATATCCGCGATCTTTCCATTCCGAGAGTTCTCTTTCTGCCTTCTCCTTAGATCTCCATGATTGGACTTGAACAGCATAATCACCGTTTTCTGAAAACTCAATCTGGCTTTGGCTTTCAGCTTCGGCAATGCTGTCTTGCCGAGCCTGGTCGATGCTGTCCTGCCTCATCTGTTCCATCTCTTCTTCATATACTCTTTCAAGAGAATCACGCTCGGCTTGTTGCCGATCTAGCTCTTGTTGCCGCAACTCCTCTTCGCTTGGGCCGCAGCTAATCATAAGGGTGATTGCAAGAATTGCCGTACCCAAAAATGTCAGTGATGTTTTCATAATTAATCCGATTTATAAAGCCTTTATAGTTATCTGTAGAACTGTCAATGATGAAAACATAATTCATTACACACTTTTTAACAACAACCAGAACCTTTTATGTACAAAAACTCTTTAAAGGGAGAGAAAAAATCATTAATTTAAATAGACTGAATTTAAATAAGGTCATTAATCGCCTTTGAGTTCTCTTATTCAGGTAAATTTATGCTACTGCAAGTCAATAATATTGAAAAATCGTTCGAAAAGGGGAAGCCTGTCGTACAAGATGTATCATTTTCAGTAGGTGAAAATGAGATTTTTGCTCTATTGGGTTCCAGTGGCTGTGGGAAAACAACCACACTTCGAATAATTTCAGGATTTGAAAAACCTGACAAGGGAACTGTAGAGCTTGAAGACAAAATAATTTCATCTGACAAAATTCATGTTTCGCCTCAGAAGAGAGGAATAGGCTTTGTTTTTCAGGACTATGCGTTGTTTCCTCATATGACGGCCTTAGACAACGTGGCATTTGGTCTTACAGACCTTCCAAAGTTTAAGCGTAAAGTTTTTGCGGAAGAAGTTCTCTGCCGTACCGGGATGGGCGATTATAAAGACCGAAGCCCGGCAGAACTTTCGGGCGGGCAGCAGCAACGGGTGGCACTGGCAAGAGCCATTGCCCCTGAACCCAAGCTGGTATTGCTGGATGAACCGTTTTCCAATCTGGATGCGATGTTACGGGATACTACCCGAAAAGAGGTTCGATCTATCATTAAAAAAGCGGGGATGAGCGCAATTCTGGTCACACACGATCAGGAAGAAGCTCTTTCATTTGCTGACCGGATTGCTGTGATGAACAATGGAAAAATTGAACAGATCGGCACACCGGAAGAGGTTTACTACAAGCCTAAAACAAAATTTGTGGCGCAGTTTCTCGGCCGAACGAATTTGTTTGAAGGTGAGGTGGACGATGCGGAGTATATTGACACAAATCTTGGGAGCCTGCGGTTAAATTGTAAAGCCAAAGGACGCATTACCTGCTCCATTCGTCCCGAACACCTTACCATTGAACGCCCTAACGGATCTGTTAATGGCTGTAGCCGTGGAATTGTGGTTGGTCGCGAATTTAAAGGACATGATATCACTTATCATGTTGATTGTAGTGGTGAACGATATATCGTTCATACAGACAATCGGGTTCTTTTTGACACCGATGATGAGGTGATCGTAAAGCCGCTTGAGCCCGCGGTTGTGCTTTCAAACGACTAAGCCCGCTTTCTTTTCTCTTTCTCACCTTTGTTATAAGCAGGTTTCTCTCCTTCGTTATCTGATGCTCAAGTAAATTTTTTAGAATCCTCTTGAGCCAATTCTTTCCTAAAAACTTATCCGTTAAATTTTTGAAATAAAAAAAGCGGACTGAAATGAATCAGCCCGCTTTTTACTGTAAAACTAATTGAAATTAGTTTCTTGGAGAAAATGGATATGGATTCAGAGGATGAGACTCTGCACGTCGGTTTTTCTCACAACCAGGTGTGTCGCTGTCTTTTTCAGACTCTGAACACTCAACAGGAGCTTTTCCAAGTCCTCTGAGTTCGATTCTGTCTTCAGCAATACCATTGTCCTTATAGAAATCAACAACTGCATTAGCTCTTCTCAAACTGAGTCGCTGGTTATACTGATCTCCACCTACGTGGTCAGTATAAGCGTCTACACGAACTCTGAAAGCTTCAACTTCCATCAGGAGGTCAACATTTTCAGATAGTTTTTGAGCGTCACCGTCACGAATGTCGGATTTGTCAAAATCGAAGTTGATAGTCTGCAGTTCTTCGATAAATGGAGGATCTTCAGAGTCAAGAGGATCCGTATCCATTTCAAGCTCTTGTCCGTCAGTAAATCCATCACCATCGGAGTCAGGATCGAGAGGATCTGTTTCGTGAGAGTTTACTTCGTCTCCGTCGGAAAGGCCGTCACCATCTGTATCCGGATCTGATGGATCTGTGTCGTATGTATCTACTTCTTCTCCATCAGAAAGACCATCGCCATCGGTATCAGCATTCAGAGGGTCAGTATCGTAAACGTTAACCTCATCTCCATCAGAAAGACCGTCGTCATCGGAATCTTCATTCAGCGGGTCGGTACCATATGTGTTTACTTCTTCGTCATCGGTTAGACCATCATCATCGGTATCCGGCTCAAGAGGGTCTGTACCATGTACATAAATTTCATCGTAGTCGGATAGTCCGTCGCCATCACTATCACGCTCTTGCAGCTCTTCATCAGAAAGACTCATGAGGTACTCAAGTGTTAGCGGATCGGGATCCCCTTCAGGTTCACTGGTACCACATGCTTGAAAAACAAGCAGAGAGGCCAGTAAACCAAGAATTAAATATGTAGGTGATTTTAACATTGTTATTCTCCTGTACAGTTAGTGTGAGATTTTAAGTTAGAAATTTTTCCACTTCAACAAAAAATACATAACCATCAATCGCAAACAAAAATGTTTTTTGACAAATGCTTACGAAAGGTGATATATTCTGCCTCGATGGGGCTATAGCTCAGCTGGCTAGAGCGTCGCGCTGGCAGCGCGAAGGTCCGGGGTTCGAATCCCCGTAGCTCCACAAAAGTTTGTTGATAAAAGAGAAAGATTGGGTGGGATGTAAGAGAGAGCTCCCGAGCATTGTCTGATCAATTTTTCGTAATATCTTTTCTCCATAAATGGTGTTTGTTTTGTTTGAATATGTGTTTAAAATTTTTCCACGTCTATTCTTTATGAAAGCAAACTAAGCTAGCCATTGTGAAACATCACTTACTACTACTTTTTTGTGTACTTGTTCCTGTGGAAATTGCGTTTCCCCAAAGTTCTGATTTTCACATCGAAATTACTGCAGAACCGTTAATGAGTAATGCACAAATTGTAGAGCTTTCTACATTGATTAACGGTGAAGGCAATTCCACTACACGTCTGTTTACAATTCAGGTATCCAACAATAGTGATCAACAGGCTGATGATCTCTACCTGGATATTAAGGTGTTTAGCTCCAGGGAAGGACTTCTGATGCAGTCTCATCAACGAAATGAGCTCCCTTTCGGCCTCCGTGCAGGGGAGACTGTCACCATATCAAATGTTGATCTCTCCCGGCAGCGACTGCCCAACTCGGCCGAACCGGTTCGCTTTAACGGGCGGCTTACCGAAAACGGACGGAATTTACTTAACAGACTGCAAGGTGTTACCACTCTGCCCGAAGATGAGTACACAATTGAGATCACTCTTTTTAAAAGAAACAACAGCGTTAATGGTGGTCTGAAGCTGGGGTCGTCAAGCGTAACGTTTGGAAGCGAACTTATTGACAGTGATGTGACAATTTCTTTGATATCTCCGGGCGAGTCTGTCGGCTCGGGTGTTTCCATTACAAATCCCAACCCGGTGTTTCGATGGGACGGACTTCAACAACAGTCCTACAGATTGGTATTAGTTGAGGCTTCCGGCGGTGATGATCCTGAAATGCTGATTGAAGGGGCGTTGAGTACGCCGGCCTCCGGAAGTGGAGGTGATGATCTGCTTGAATATGAGTACATGGATGTGATTGCAGATGGAACGAGCTATACGTTCCCTGCATTCGGGGCCAAGCAGCTGATCTCCGGTAAAAGGTACTATTGGCAGGTTTTTACTGAACTTCAAACAACATCGGGTACACGTGAGCGGGCATCTGAACTCTGGTCATTCAGATTTCAATCAGGTCAGGATTCAGCGTCAGCAATTGAGATGGATGACGACCTGCGTGAACTGCTCATCCCATTGCTGGGAGTAGAAGAGACAAACAGAATTATCCGCAACGGGTTTAGTCTTTTTGAAATTGAACTGGATGGAAAAGTACTTAAAGGTGAGGCGGCTAAGGAAGAATTAATGGAACTCCTTGAAAAAATGAAGAGTAACAAGATTAAACTGCAAAATTAATGAGTGCTGTAGTCATGAAGAAGTTTAGACATTTATTTACAGTTCTTTTCTTGGGATTCTTTCTGTTCGGTTTGATACGTACTGAAGCTGAAAAAATTACGGATCCCGATCGGGAGATTGCCATCGTGAGGAGGTATGTGCCTCAAGTGGATGTGACCGGCGCAGCAAGGGATACTTTAGTAGAGACAGGGACTTCTCTGTTTAGCGGAGATACACTTACAACTGATGAGAATGGTTATGCCCTGGTCATGTTTTTGGACCGGAGTGTGGCAAAAGTTAGGCCAAGGTCTCAATTGATTATACGGGGCGAAATTGATCGTAATCAAAACGCCAATACCAGGATTGACTTAAGCAGAGGTGGGGTCTTTTTAAATGTGAATCGGCGGGGATCCAATGAATTTGAAGTGATGACCTCTACAACGGTGGCGAGTGTGAAGGGCACATCTTTCGGGGCTTTGTCAGAAGGATACTATTGGGTTGAGACGGGAGAAGTAGAGGTTATGGCTCTCCGGTCAGGACAGGCTGTATCCGTATCGGAGGGGATGTTTGCCCAGGCGGATGAGTCCGGGTCGGATATTACAACCGGGCAGTTAAGCGCCAGCGAGCTTGAACGACTTGGCAGAGAATACATTACCTTAGACGAAGATTTGATTCAAAAACGATTGATTTTGCGTTTTCGCGATTCAAACGGACAGATTATCGAAGAAAACATTGAGTTTTTTGAGCAGAATCAGAACTGAAACCATAAGATAAAAACGTTGGCCGGGGTAGTTGATTTAATATCAAAATCTTCATTTTGGGGAGTCTTTCTCCTTATGTCAGTATTTGCAACTGAGATAGTATCGGCTCAGGCAATTGTAAGGCATACCCCTCCCTCCTTTATCGAAAGAGGTAAAGAAACCCGCTTGCGTTTCGAGGTTCCCGAAATTTCAGAAACGGATGTAATTGAAGCAATCCTTTTTTACAGAACCGGAGAGAGCGGGAGTTTTTCCCAGCAAGAGGTTCAGTTTCAATCGGGTGTTGCTGAAATTCCGATCGTAATTTCAGAGCCCGGATCCTATTCTCTTGAATATTATTTTGTTCTCCGAACTATTTCCGGTCGTCAGTTTCACTATCCGGATATTATTGCGGATGAGCCTCCCGTTTCTGTAGAAGTCGTTTCTCCCCGAATTGAATCCTACCCGGAGACGGATCTTGTGGATGTAGCTATCATTACACCGGCTGAAGGGGAAGCCGTTACAAGAAGTGATTTTTTACTCACCGCAGCACTTTTCTATGATGAAGACCTTGAAGGGAGAGTCAGGCTGTTTCTAAACGGTGAAGATATCACAGAGTTGGCAGAAGTAACACCCTACCTGATCAAGTTGCGATTTGATGAGATTGGTACCGGAGAACAGACAGTTCAAATCCTCCTGGAGGATGGGGACTCCTATTTACAGGCAGAGCGATGGTCGTTCAATGTTGTGCGAACGGCGGTGACCGGGCGAGACCTGGCGTATACAGATCAACCGAGAGCGTTTGGCGGAGACATCGAGCTGGGTGCGGGAAGCCAGTATATTGCCGGCTCCTCAACGGATCAACTGACAGGCCGGGTCAATATCCGTGGCCGGGAAGGGAAGCTTCAGTACCGGGCACGGGGGTATCTGACAACCCGGGAATCGAACAGGCTGCAGCCTCAGAATAGGTATCAACTGGATCTGAGATACGGGGAAAATCTGTTTGTTGAATTAGGTGATATCAATCCTATGTTCAGCAATTACTCCATCAGAGGACGCCGGGTGAGGGGAGTTTACACCGGCTTTTCTTTGTGGGACGATCGATTTACGTTCGAAGTACTTCGAGGGTCACTGCAGCGGTCAATTGCTAATCGTTTTAACCCTATTGAAATCGTTGAGCAGGAATCCGACCAGGGAATGAATGAGCTATACTATTTAAATCTTGAAGAAAATGGTCGCGGGGCTTACCGGCGCGTGTTGACCGGCGGTCGGCTTCAGATTGGAAGAAGAGATAAATTCAGGTTTTCGTTGAATGCATTACGGGCTCGGGACGATTCAACATCAACAACCCTTTACAGAAATTTTGAGGATGTGATGGGCGATAACGGCGAGCTGGCTTCTTCGCTATCTATTCAGCAGCAGAATTATTTAGAGCAAAACCCCGATGAGCTTCAGGTCTCTACAGCTCTACCGAGACCAAAAGAGAATCTGATGCTGGGTACTGAATTTGAGTTTCTGGCAGATAATGAAAGGGTTCGGGTTCACTCGGAATTTGCTGCGAGTTTGATAAATGAGGACATTTCTTCCGGTGTGCTGGACCGGGAGCGGGCTGAGGAACTGGGAATAGATCTGGATGGAAATGTAGAGCACCTGTTTACCAGTCTCTCCTGGCTGATCATCATAAACGAAAGGATGAGCACCCTTCCATTCAAATATCGAGAGACGGAATCTGGGACTACTGAGATAGAGCTTTTTGTGCCTTCATCCATTTTTGCCGGTGAAACCCGTGCGGATCTGAACTATGGTAACCACAGGATCAGGGTAGATTACCGATGGGTCGGGCCGGACTTTCAATCTCTGGCCAACAGTACAATTCGGAGAGATATTTCCGGGGTTACAATTACCGACCGGTTCAGGACTTTGAGTAATCGGCTGGTACTGGTCGGCGGCGTGGAGTTACTTCGTGACAATGTGAACAACTACAAAAGTTCAACCCTGAGAACCAGAAGCTTCAGATTTTCAGCCGGTTGGTATCCATTTCGTGTTGACCTGCCAAGATTGAATACAGGTTTGCGATATCGTACCCGGGGAAATAATATCGACCGATTCAACCCATATGTTGATGAGGAATTGGTTAGCACAGCAGTCAGAAATTTTACGATTGCTGATGAAGATACCGTTTCAACCTCTGTGCCGCGAAACGATCGCTTGCTGGCATTTACATCGTCCATATCTCAGGATTTCGAGCTGTTGGATGCAGATCATGAGGCCGGGTTATCGCTTAACGTAACCGATTCAAAAAGTGACCTCAATCGATATGGAGATTACAACAGTAATACACTTTCAGTGTCACTGCAGTCGAGGTTTGAAGGAAGGCCTTTTCAAACAAGAGTAGCATGGAATAGCACAAACAGCACGGCGGTGAGTGGGTTAAATGATGCAAACGTTCAGTCACTTGACCTCGGGGTGAACTGGCTGCTGATCGATAGCCGCCTTATTTTAAATGGCACACTCTCATTTGCCAGGTCACGGTTTGAAAACATCCCGCTGGTAGTACGAGAAGGAACCCTGGAGAGCAGCAGGGATGCAATATTTGAGCCTGATCTCGATTCCGGGGATGAAAGCACGACCAACACATATATGATTCGGTTGCGGGCAGAGTATTCAGTTTTTACTAACGGGTCGCTGGAGGGCCTGCTGAATTACTCCACCATCGACCGCCGCCGATCAGATTTTGCTGCATTGCCAAATGATCGTATCATTCAGCTCCGATACATCCACAGATTTTAAACCACAATATGAGTAAAAGGGTCTCATCACTTCTGACATTGGTGCTGGCAGCATTTATCATGCTCTTCATCTTTTTTCTGCCTCCAATTCAGATTGCAGACCTGAATTCACGGGATCTCCTGTTTCAGGTAAGGGGACCGCTCGATACATCAGACAGTGATATTGTAATTGTTGAAATCAGTTCACGGGCTGATGATGAAATTCCCTACAAGTACCCTTGGCCCACAAGTATTTATGCCAAACTGGTTGAAAATCTGAATCGTGCCGGTGCCAAAGCCATTGCATTTGATGTATTGTTTGATCAGCCCGATTTGTATGATTTAAAGAATGACACACTTTTTGCAAATGCTGTAAATGAAGCCGGAAATGTTATTTTTTCGGGGCGGGTAAGACAGGAGCCTGAAAGACGCTTTTTAGGCGGGATGATTGCCGATCAGCGAACCCCGTCTTTTCCTCGTCAGATATTTCAGGAGGCTACGCCCTGGGATATCGGGTTTGTGGATATGAGAACAGATCTCGACGGATTTATCAGAAGCTATCCATTTCAGTTCAACTATATCGATGATATTTACTATTCATTTGCACTTCAGATACTCCCGCTGATCTATGGAGATGACATGATAATAGAAAACCGCGATGATTACTACTTCGCAGCCAACCGATCCATACCCAAGACTGAAGTTAGCCGGATGCTGATCAACTATTATGGCGGTTACCGGTCGTTTGAATATGTAAGCCTGGAGTCGATCATTGATGATTCTGAATTTCAGACAACGACAGAGATGGAAGCGTTTGAGATCAACGAGTTTGATGATCCCGATTACGGTTTGCTCCACAAAGATATTTTGAAAGATAAAATTGTATTGGTCGGTACAACGATGCCGGAACTTCAGGATTTCCACTCAGTGCCATTTCCCGACCGGAGCGGTGAAAACACAATGGCCGGAGTGGAAGTTCATGCCCATGCACTTCAGACGATACTGGATGAAAACTTTTTAAGTGAGGTAAATACATTTTACAGCCTGCTGATCACGCTTATTGTGCTTGTGTTCAGTTTTCTGATCACCGTACGGTTTGTGGGTTGGTCGGGCCTGATATCGGTATTGACAATCGGTTTACTCTGGATTGCCGCGTCGGTTCTCCTATTTGTTTACAGCAGTTTGTTTATTCCGATTGTGCCCGTCATCATTGCAATCATTATCGGCTATACCGGTTCCGTAACTCATAACGTGATTTATGAGGAGCAGGAGAAGAAAAAGATCAAGTCGATGTTTTCTTCCTACGTCTCGCCGGAGCTTGTTGAGAAAATGATATCAAAAGAGATCGACTATACACTGGGCGGGAAAATGGAGGAGTTAACGGTGATGTTCACCGATATCGAGAATTTTACTTCTCTTTCGGAAACCGTTAAACCTACCGAACTGGTTTCGCTAATCAATAACTACCTGGATAGCTTCACTGAGATAATTAATGAGGAGAAGGGAACACTGGATAAGTACATCGGTGATGCGGTGATGGCGATTTACGGAGCTCCCGTTCCAATTGAAAATCAGGCTGCTTTTGCTTGTAAAACAGCACTGAGGGCAGAGCAGATGTGGAGCGAGAACGACTATCGGCTGAATGGCTCAATGATCAGAACCCGGTACGGCATCAATACCGGGCCGATGCTGGTGGGAAATATGGGTTCCAAGCGGCGATTTAACTACACGGTAATGGGCGACCATGTGAACCTTGCCGCTCGCTGCGAAACAGCATGCAAAATATTTGGAGTGTACACAATCGTTTCTGAGTACACTAAAAATAAAGTCGCAGATTCGGGAGAGTTTATTTTCCGAAAACTGGGGAAAGTTCGCGTGAAAGGAAGAAATCAGCCGGTGGAACTCTATCAACTGGTGGGTTTTGGAGATAAGATCAGCGTTGATGTGCAAAAGAGAATTACAAAATTTGAGACGGCGCTCGATCTCTACTTTAACCGAAAATTTGAAGAGGCTCTGGGGCTCTTCAAGACGCTTGAAGAAATTGAGTCCGAATATTTTAACGTCCAGGAAAACTGGAATCCATCAGCCTTCTATAAGGAAATCTGTCAGGAACTGCTCTATCACCCGCCTGAGAGCGATTGGTCAGGTGTGATTGAGCGGTAAAATTTTGGTGAATTTCGGTTTAAATTCAATTCAAAAGCCCTTATCTTTATGACTCGGGGCAAGTCTCATACAGCCAGCTCCCTATGAACTCCGTCAGGGTCGGAAGGCAGCAGCGGTAGTAGGTCGTAGCGGCGTGATATGAGTAGCTTGCCCTCTTTTTTTATCTGCTCTTCTCAATATGATCAGCAATATGTTCGGCGTGAATTCTGCTGTTCTCAATAAACAGGCTGCTGGTATCCATTCCACCGCACACAACACCCGCAACGTAGAGTCCTTTCCGGTTGGTTTCCAATGTGTCTTTGTCATAAACCGGCATCTTATTATCATTTTCCGTCAGGTTGATACCCATCTTTTTCATCAGGTCGAAATGAGGCCGGTAACCGGTCATGGCCAAAACAAAGTCGTTTGGAATTGTTTTCTTTCCGTCCGGAGTCTGAATGTCCACCTCTTTTTCCCGGATCTCAAGCACTTCTGAGTTGAAGTACCCGGTAATCGATCCCTCTTTGATGCGGTTGTCAATATCCGGCTTCACCCAATATTTAATGGATGGTTTCAGTGTGTCATGTTTGACCAGGATTGAGACGTTTGCACTGCAGCGATAAGTTTCCAGAGCTGCATCGGCAGCAGAATTACCTCCGCCCACAACCAGTACATTCTGCCATGCGTACCGGTGGGGATCGTCATAGTAATGAAGTACTTTCGGAAGCTCTTCTCCGGGTACATTCATCATGTTCGGCTTCCCGTAAAAACCGGTGGCCAAAACTACTTTTTCAACCTTGTAACTCTTTTTGTCGGTAACAACTTCAAATTTACCGTCTTCTCCTTTTACGTCCTTAACCTCTTCAAAAAGGTTGATGTTTAAGTTGTAGTGCTCAGCGGCTCTTCGGTAATACTCCAGGGCTTCTTTACGTGTTGGTTTTGAGCCGTGAGAGATAAACGGAATATTGCCGATTTCGAGCTTATCTGATGTGGAAAAAAAGGTCATGTTGGTCGGGTAGTTGTAAATAGAGTTGACCAGGCAGCCTCTTTCAATGATGAGAGATTCTATTCCTTTCTTTTTTAGAGCTATTGCTGTGGCCAGCCCGATTGGGCCTGAGCCGATGATTATTACCATAGTATTTTGATCGAGTGTAAAATGAGTTTATGAATATTTCAGATTAACCGTGAGGCGGCAGTGCAAAATAGTCGCCAATGGTTCTATTGATCCACCCCGACGGGATACTCCAGAATCCAACGTGCCCGCCCTCTTTGGGGTAGCTTGAAGTTAAAACTGAATTTTTTTGTATATCGTTGAGCGGCGTCCATTCAAACGGGCAGAGCGGGTCATCCTGACTGTGAACAATCAGGCTTTTTGTTTTAATTTTATTCATGAAAAATGCGCTGGAACAGCTTTCATAATAGTGGTCAGCACTTTCGAAACCGTGAATGGGAGCCGTTACTTTGTCATCAAATTCGTAGAGCGTGTTGCCCGTGAACTCAGGCATATCCGGGAACATCTTCTGTTTGATTTTCAGCTTCTTCTCAAGCGTGGATAAAAAGCTTTTTGAGTAGAGCTTATTGAAACCCTTGTCGAGGTTCAGGGATCCTTTTTTGAGTTCAAACGGTGTGGAGATAGCTGCAGCTCTGTCCAGCAGATGGTTGCTTCCGTGTTTGTTCAGATAGTTCAGAAGAGCGCTGGCTCCCAGCGAAAATCCTGCGGCCGTATAGTATTCAGCGTTTGGAAAGTGTTGTTCGACCCAGCCGAACACAGTGTGGAGATCTTCGGTTTCACCGGAGTGGTACGATCTTTTTTTTCGATTCATCGTGCCGCTGCAGCTCCTGAAGTTAACCGCTACCACGCTGAAATTTCGTTCAAGAAGATGCTCGGTCAGACGTTTGATGTAATATCGTCTGGCGTGGCCTTCCAGTCCGTGGAAAAGAATTGCAACGGGAGAGGTCTGATTCATTTCAGTTACATCCAGGTCTAAAAAATCTCCATCGGGTGTATCAATACGAACCTCCTCTGCGCGAATGTGCGGAGCCTGAAAAAAGAGAGAGCAGAGAATTGTATGAACATGACCATTCACACACCAGGGCGCTGATTGAAAACCGTTTGTAGAAAGCCCTGCTTCAGGTTTCGGAACATCTGTCATTGCGTTGAATTTACAATTAGTAAAGAAATTGCCGTGCACATTCTGTATCATTTCTGAGTAACCCATAAGATAAGGAAAGATCATTGATGATGAATCAATCAATTCCACGGCGACCCCTCAAACGAATTGCGGCAATAGACCTCGGCACCAACTCATTTCATGCACTTATCGTCGATATATTTTCAGATGGCAGTTTCTACACCGTAGACAAGCTCAAGGAGATGGTTCTTCTGGCTGAAAAGGGATTGGGTGACGATCTCTCCCCGGAAGCAATGGGTCGCGGAATTGAGGCACTGAAGAAGATTAAGATGCTGGCGGAAAGCCTGCAGGTGGAGACGATACTTGCGTATGCGACAAGCGCAATCCGTGAAGCCGGGAATGGCGGGGAGTTTATACAGCGGGCTATTGATGAGGTAGGGATAAAGATAAATGCCATACCGGGCAGAATTGAGGCCGAATTGATTGGCCTTGCCGTGCAGCACGGAATTCAGATGCCGGACTCTCCTTCCATGATTATGGATGTGGGTGGAGGCAGCGTGGAGTTTCTTGTTGCAGATCAGGAGAAATTTCACCACATGAGCAGTAAAAAATTGGGTGTTGCTCGTATGACCGCCAATTTTATTGATCACGATCCTATTACGGAGAAAGAGATCAATACACTTAAGGAGCACTATGAAAATAATCTTCAAGATGTGGCTGAAGCGTTTGCCATCCACCGCTGTTCACTTCTGATCGGTTCATCCGGTACAATGGAGAACATTGCCCTGATGATAGCGCATCGAAATAACAAAACCCCCAACCTTACAATCAATGAGCTGGAGTTTTCGGCTAAAGAGTTTTTCGAATTTTATGATGATACAATTGGGCTGAATGAAAAGAAGCGTGCCAAGTTGAAAGGGTTGGATGAAAAGCGTATCAAACTGCTGCCCGCCGGACTGGTACTGGTTCACTTTGTATTAAAGAAATTTGGGATAAAGAGGGTGAAAATTTCATCCCAGGCATTGCGGGAAGGGATTGTGCTTCGTTACATCAAAAAAGAGATGAGCGAGGGAATCCGGATTCACCTTGAAGAGAGTCCGCGCAGAAGAAGTGTGCTTGAACTGGTACACAAGTGTAACTGGCATGAAGACCATTCCAGGCATGTGGCAAAACTTGCGCTGCAGTTGTTTGATGAACTTCAGGAGCATCTTGAATTAAACGATCACGACAGGGAGCTTTTGGAATATGCTGCGTGGATGCATGATATCGGATACCATATCTCACATCGAAAACATCATAAGCATGCGCTCTACATTATCAATAACGCCGATTTGATGGGCTTTAAAGAGGAGGAGATTGATGTAATGGCGAACGTGGCGCGCTATCACCGCCGTTCAACTCCCAAATCACGCCATCCGCACTTCAAAAAACTAAACCCTGAAACCCGGGATACGGTAAAAAAACTGAGCTCCATTTTACGCGTGGCCGATGGACTGGACCGCAGTCACTATCAAAACGTACGAGACTTTGAGTTGAACCGGTCTAACGGTGCGATTGAAATGAAATTAGAGACCGAGGCGGACCCCAACCTGGAGATCTGGGGAGCTATGCGGAAGCGTCAGTTGTTTGAAAAAATGACCGGTAAAAAACTGAAGATTACCGGCTGAGAGTTGCTCTCACAAAGCACCTTGAGAAATGAAAGGTTTTCGCGCAAAATCTTAAATAAATTTACCGGGATGCGCTGAAAATCCCTGTAATACTTTAATCCCTTTAAGTTGAAATCCTTTTTAGCTTAATAAATTAGTTTCAGGAGATTTACTTTTTTACTCCGGAATGAAGAGCGGATTTACTTTTTCTGAATCGGTTGAGATGCCCCCTCAATCTGAAACCTTCCGTATCTTTTACATGTTACAATCTACCGATACAGAGGCCGGACAAATAAAAGAAAAAACTGATGAAAAACCCGGCATAAGAGATAATAAATCAGGGAAATTCAAAAAATAAATAAGACAAAGAAATGAAGTTCAAAAGCAAATTCATCTTGAGTTTGGTTGTGGCAGCGATGGTTTCATTTGATGCTGTTCAGGCCGATACTACAGATGTGGTTGTGAAAGAGAATATTATTGAAGCCGTTCAAAATATTGACATCGTAAGTTTAAATGTTCTGCTGGCTGAGGGAGCAGACATTGATTCTTTAGATGAGGCCGGGAATACGGCGCTGATTCTGGCTTCCAGAATCGGAAATCCGAGAATGGTAAAAATTATTCTTGCACACGAACCAAATATTGATCAAAAAAACAGTAAGGGATATACCGCTTTGATGATTGCATCGGAGCAGGGGCAAATTCACATTGTTGAAAAATTGCTGGAGAAGGGTGCAGACAGATCGTTGACAAACAGCGATGGCTTGACTGCCGCAGATCTTGCCGTCCGTTTTGGACAGCCTGAAGTTGCAAAACTGCTGAGCGGTGCATCACAAGGGGAATTGACCCGATAGGTTTATATTCTGACCGATTAACGGAAAGCCCCGGATTGCAAATGCAGTTCGGGGCTTTCTTTTTTTGACCAAGAGAGTGAGATGAAAAGCGTGGGGTACAGGGAGCTTAAAGCAACGTGAATTCGAGTTAAACTGGTTTTACTACCCGAAAAACAGCTCGCTGTCCACTTCCTGTATGATTCTCCAAACCATGGAGGCAGAATCAAATACGAGATGGAAGTACCTCTCCTCTTTTGTTACAACCACGTAGTGGTAGTGAAAGGATTTACCGACTCTTTCGCGGTGTGTTTGCCGGATTTTTTTGATGTGATGCTTTTCTCCGTTCCGAAGTTCAAACCGGTAAGGCGTAACCTGATGGGGCAAACCGGGTGTTCGAAACCCTCTCATAATATTCAATACATTGATCGGGGGATATTTCTCTTTCTTGTCCATACTGCTTCCTTTCAAAAGTGGGAAAACAGTTTAAACATATATCACACATATGTCAATATGTGCAGAAACTTTCAGGAGAAAAGGTCGCGATAGGGCTCAATAAGCTGCGGTCCGGAACTGCGTGCGTTGTTCACCTCTTGACCCACTCGGCGGAAGGTGATGTCATCATTTGGCCAGGGGCGCAGAAGATCTTTCAGTGCTGATGTATCCTGATTATCCGGATCCAACCAGATGTCCAGTTCTTCATCCAGCAGCATGGCGGGCATGCGATCGTGAAGTTCCGACATGGTATCATTCGCTTCGGTTGTGATAATGGTAAAGCTTCGAAGAGGATCCCCTTGTCCATCCTTCGGTTTCCACTCTTCATACAGCCCGGCAAAGTTCATGATTGGAGAACTCTTCTGGGTGATATAGTGCGGAATTTTTTCATTGCCGGCACTTTTCCATTCATAAAATCCGCTGGCTGGAACCACGCACCGTCTGGATTTGAACGGCTGAGCATACGATTTTTTCTGTTCAAGTGACTCGGCCCGTGCGTTAATCATCGAATAGCCGGAGTTGATCTCTTTTGCCCAGAAGGGAATGAGCCCCCAACGGTATTTGTCAATTTTTCGCTGACCGTTCTGCTCGAGAATAACCGGCATGTGGAGGCTTGGTGCTACGTTGTAATTCACATCCGTCACGAAGGCACCTTCCGGCACAGCTCCGTATTTCTGCTTCAGTTCCTGAAGGGTGGCTTTTAAAACGTATCGTCCGCACATGGTCCGTTGATCAGTGTGTCAGTTGTTCAGTTTGCAGCTTAAAGGTAGGGAGAATTTCAGGAGTGATTGTAAAAGATTATCGATGGAAGAGGGCTTTATTTAATATATGTGTGATATATGTTCAAAAACTTTTTATACTTCTCATATGGACCCGAAAGAGTATAACAATTACGACCTGGAACAGGATGTGCATCGCATAACGCTCTACAGCACTGTAGCGCGCGATCACCAGCACATGTCGCAAAGAAAACGGCTCTATCTTCATCTCGACATGAACTGTTTCTACGCGCAGGTGGAGCAGCAGGCGTACAATCTCTACGGGCTGCCGGTTGCGATGGGCGGCTGGCGAAAACCGAATGGAGTGGCGCGGGGCATTGTGGCCACGGCCAGTTACGAGGCGCGGGCGCTGGGCATTAAAACGGCAATGAGTGCATTTGAGGCGTCACAGATTTGTCCCTATCTGGTATTTAAGCAGATTGACTATGATAAATACAAGGCGATCAGCGGTACTCTGAAGTTGATTCTGGACGGATATTCACCCGATGTGGAGAAGTACTCGATGGATGAATATTTCATGGACATCACCTTTTTGCTGAAAAAATCGCGCCGCCAGATGGAGGCGTATGCCCGCAAGCTGAAGGGAGAAATCTACGATCGTCTCGGGCTGGTCTGCTCAATAGGCATTGCCACCAGCAAAACCTATTCAAAGCTGGCTTCTGATTTGCAAAAGCCAAAGGGACTTTCTTTGATTCTGACACCGGATGATGCCGCCCAATTCATCTACCCCCTGCCAATTGATGAGGTGTGGGGCATCGGGCGGCGGCGAGCAGAGCATCTGAAAAAGTATGGGATTCGAACCATCGCCGATGCAGTCAAACAGGGGAAAGTCCCGTTTCAGAAACTGTTTGGTGAAATGCAGGGGCAGCTATTCTGGGAAACGGTTGCCGGGCGAGACCGAGCCAGAGTGCTGACCGATGAGATTCACATCCCGGATGAGGTCTCCTATATGCACACATTTTCTGACTGGACGGAAGATCCGGTTGAGGTGAAAGGCGAGATCGTGAAGGCTGTCCGGAAGGTGTGTTATCGCATGCGCGGTTACAGGCGAAAAGCCCGGCGATGGGGCTGTCACATTCGTTTTCAGGAGGCGCATTGGGAGGGGCATTCATTCACATTCAGCACGTCGGGATTTACCAACCTGGATGACTACGTGTTGGAGGCCGGCCTGCCGGAAGCGATGCGTATTGTAAATAGCGCACTGAAGCGAGGAATAAAAATTCGCGGTGTGGGTCTTCACACCATTGAGATGCAGCAGACCGAACAGGGAGAGCTTTTTTTCGAGGAGGATGAGCAGCTTCGGCAACTCACCCGTGCGGCCGACTGCCTGAACAACTGTTATGGTCCTGACACCGTATCCAAAGCCGCTATTCACGAGAGTGTAAAAGGGAAAACCCACTTTGTGAACCGGAGTTGAGCCGGATAGAGGCTGATATCGTGAGCTACGCAGCATGATTTTTGGTGAAAGAAGGTCGGGGCAGAGCATGGGATCCCATTCATGCCTGAGGCATAACGGAGGGTTGTCAAATAGAAACTGTTTGGGATAACCACACGGTTCAATATTTTAGACGGCCAGAAGGTTTTGAAAAACTCCTATGGTCATCCTGAACCCGGCAACGGTCGGGAGGAGGATCTCGATTCTGACGTTTAATCCTGCATTTGAGATTCTTCGTCAGGCTCAGAATGACGCGTTTAACTGGTTTTTCAAAGCCTTCAAATTCTTATCTTGCACTCACGTTAACATATTTAATACCATGCTCTTGCTCCGTTCACCTGTTTTCACAACCCTTTTCATTTTAACCGGATACCTCACGATGGACGCTTCCGCACAACATCAGCTCTCTCAGTCAGATTGGAACAACATTGAAGATCATTTTGTGGAGCAACTGGAGGCGCATGAGGTCGTGGGCGGTGCGCTGGTCTATCTGAAGGATGGCGAAGCAGGGCAGTCAGTCTATCACGGATTTGCCGATCTGGAGTCAGGACGAAGAACGGATGAAGAAACCATTTTTCACTGGGCCTCCATCACCAAAACATTGACGGCGGTTGCCATCATGCAGCTTCGTGATAAGGGAGAACTCTCCCTGGATGATCCTATTTCCGGCTACCTGCCGGAGATACGCGATATTTACAATCCGTTCGGGGGCATGGATGAGATCACCATTCGCATGGCGCTGAATCACTCCACCGGACTCAGAAACTCAACCTGGCCGTGGGGCGGAGATGAAGATTGGCATCCGTTTGAGCCGACAAAGTGGAGCCAGCTGGTGGCAATGTTTCCATATACGGAAGTGGAATTTGAACCCGGCTCGAAGCACAGCTACTCCAATCCGGCCGTCATCTTTCTGGGGAAAATCATCGAGCAGCTGAGCGGCGAACCATGGGAGGTGTATGTGGACAAAAACATCCTGAAGCCGCTGGAGATGCACCGCTCCTATTTCAATCAAACGCCGGATCATCTGATCCCCTTCCGATCCAACAGCTATCAGATTAAGGATGATGAACCGAAAGCGCGCGGTTTCGACTTCCACACCGGAATTACCACCTCCAACGGCGGGCTCAACGCGCCGATCTCCGATATGGTGAAGTATCTGAACTTTCTGCTGGGAACCGGCGAAAAACCGGCGGAAATACTCAGCCGGTCATCCTTGGAAGAGCTGTGGAAAAAGGAGCTCAATATCGAAGAGAAAAACGGAATCAAATCCTCCGTTGCGCTCTCCTTTTTTCTTGAGAAGTTTAGCGGGGTGAGGGTGATCGGCCACACCGGCACCCAGTTCTCCTACTACTCCTGGTTCTACATTCACCCGGAGAGCGGACGAGCCGTCATTTCGGTCACCAACACCGATGGGAAGCACGACATGTTCCGATTCCGGGATGAGCTGACGGGGTTTGTGTTAGAACATCTTTTTGTAGGTGAGGAGAAGTGATTGTGAAATACCCCAATAAGTTGTTGATCGTTAGTTGATTGTGTACATTTTTAAAATGAAACGGGAATTCATTATAAGAAAACTGTTGACGGATTTTACTTATTCTCCCCTAATAAGGGGAGATTGAGAGGGGTGTCCAAAGGATTTTTCATCTTATTTTGATGAAAATTTCTCCTCAATCTCCATTTATCAAGAGGAACTTTGAATTCTAGATATTATCTCGAAATCACGTTAATCAAACCAATGAGCTATGAGCCAAAATTTATTAAATAGAATTACAAGAAAGCCGGACATTTGCCACGGCAAACCAACAATCCGTGGATTACGCTACCCGGTTGACACCATGCTGGATTTGTTGGCTTCGGATATGAGTATTGATGAAATTCTGGCCGATTATCCGGATTTGGAGAGAGAAGATCTGCTGGCCTGCCTTGAATATGCAGCTCAACTATCGCGAACAAAGAAATCGCAAAAAGTTATCCGGTGAAAGTTCTTGTTGATGCTCATCTGCCTAAACGTCTGACTGAGTTTCTGTCAGCTCGTAACGTTGAATCCAAATACACGCTGGATTTACCTAAAAAGAATGCTACCTCCGATTCTGAAATTATCCGGATAGCTGATAAAGAAAATCGTATTGTGGTTACAAAGGACAGTGCTTTCTCTTGATAACTATATTTTGGACGGGAGTCTGAAAAAACTGTTAATCGTTTCAACCGGAAATATCAATAACAGGGAATTGATTCGGTTGTTTGAGAGAAATTTAGAAACGTTAAGGTCACTATTTGAAGAGCATTCTGTAATTGAAATCGACGAAGATGAAATCCGGGTACATTACTAAAATTCTTCTCTGCAGATTCTATTACGTACTTGGTCAAATATCTGACAACTAATAGTCAACTAAATTATTGGATAGGCTTATCTCGATTAAGTAGATAAAACATATATGTCTGTGCTTTAGTTAAAAAGAAAAAGAGCGGGCGGGCCGTTATCTCGGTCACCAACACTGATGGGAAGCACGACATGTTCCGGTTCCGGGATGAGTTGACGGGGTTTGTGTTTGAAAATCTTTTTGCTGTGGACTGCAATTAACCCACCACCAAAAAAACATCCTTTCCAATACAGCGAACATTTCGTTTCTTCAATGGAACCTCTAACGAACCGTTGCTGAATGAAAAGAATACTGTTACTGTCTCTGTGTGCTCTTCTGTTGCCCGTCATTGCCGTTGCCCAGGAATCGATCTCCGAAAAAACCTCCGGAATGGAGAAATATGAGGGATTTTTTGACTACTGGTGGGATGAGGACAGCGGTAAAATCTGGCTGGAAATCGACAAGCTGGGTGAAGAATTTATCTATGTCAACTCCATGGCCGCGGGTGTCGGCTCCAACGAAATCGGACTCGATCGAAGCCAGCTGGGAAATACCCGTATTGTAAAGTTTGAAAAGATCGGCCCGAAAGTGCTGATGGTTCAGCCCAACTACGACTACCGGGCATCTTCCAATAATCGCCTGGAGCAGAAGTCAATCGAGGAGGCGTTTGCGCAGTCGGTTCTGTTTGGATTTGAAGTGGAAGCCCGGGAAGGCGATCGCGTGCTGATTGACATCACAGAGTTTCTGATGCAGGATGCCCACGGGGTTTCAAACACTCTTAGCCGAAACAATGAGGGAAACTACTCTGTAAACACATCCAGATCGGCTATTCACCTGCCGGGGACGTTTAACTTTCCCAAAAACTCTGAGTTTGAAGCGATGCTGACTTTTACCGGTTCAGGCGCCGGCGGGAATCTGCGGTCGGTCACACCCAGCGCAGACGCGGTGACGGTTCGGCTGCATCACTCGTTTGTGGAGCTGCCCGATGATGGCTATAAACCGCGGGAGCTGGATCCCCGATCCGGATTTTTTGGTATCAGCTATCAGGATTACAGCACCCCGATCGGCGAGGATATGGTAAAGAGTTATGCGGTGCGTCACCGTCTGGAGAAGAAGAACCCGGATGCAGAGGTAAGTGAGCCTGTAGAGCCGATTGTATATTATCTGGATAATGGAACTCCGGAGCCGGTAAGAACCGCACTATTGGATGGTGCCCGGTGGTGGAATGAGGCGTTTGAAGCGGCCGGATACAGAAATGCGTTTGAAGTACGAATGTTGCCCGACGATGCGCACCCGATGGATATTCGCTATAACGTCATTAACTGGGTGCATCGCTCCACACGCGGCTGGTCGTACGGTTCATCGGTTGTAGATCCGCGAACGGGTGAGATAATCAAAGGAAATGTGCTGCTTGGATCATTGCGTGTTCGCCAGGACTATATGATTGCCGAAGGACTTCTTGCCCCGTATGAAGAGGGTGTGGAGCCCGACCCGGAGATGTTGGAGATGGCGCTTAACCGAATTCGCCAGCTTTCGGCCCACGAAATTGGTCACACCCTGGGAATCGCCCACAACTTTGCGGCGAGCGTAAATGATCTGGCCTCTGTGATGGATTATCCCCACCCGATGGTGGATATAGAACAAGGCGGATCTCTGAGCCTGGCCAATGCGTATGATATCGGAATCGGAGATTGGGATAAGCGCGCTGTTATATGGGGCTATCAGGATTTTCCGGAAGGAGTGGATGAGGAAGATGCTCTTGAGGAGATTGTTTTAGAAACAATCGATCAGGGGCATATCTATTTGTCGGATGAAGTTGCACGCCCGCAGGGTGGCTCACATCCCGATGCGCACCTCTGGGAATATGGAACGGATGTAGTTTCTCAACTGGACCACATTCTGGACGTTCGTAAAATAGCACTGGATAATTTCGGAGAGAAGAATATCCGGATGGGTCGGGCGATGGCCAATCTGCAGGATGTGCTCGTTCCGATCTACCTGTTTCACCGCTATCAGACTGAGGCAACTGTGAAGCTGGTTGGCGGGATGGATTTTGCCTATCAGATGCGGGGTGACGATCAGCCCGGACCTGAAATTGTAGATGCAGAAACTCAGAATGCGGCTCTGGAAGCTGTGCTTAAAACGCTGGATGCAGAGACTATTGCCCTCCCGGAAAATCTTCTTGATCTGATTCCCCCGAAACCGGCCGGTAGATCAGCCTCCCGGGAGAATTTTAGGGGTTATACAGATCCGGCGATGGATCCGGTGGCGATGGCTGAAGTTGCTGCCGATCATGTGGCTTCACTGATCTTCAATCCGCAGCGCGCTGCACGACTCGCACTGCAGTCATCCCGAAACAGCGACTACCCGGGTTTGCACGATGTGATCCACGAGGTCGTCCATTCTACTATTCTGGGTGAGGAGAAAGATGGATATCACGGCACCATTCAGCGTGCCATAAATACTGCTGTGGTCAGGAATTTTATTCAGTTGGCCGGTAATGAGAATGCCTCACCGGATGTACAGGCACTGACACGCACGATGCTTGGGCATCTGCAGGAGCGTCTCTCCGAAAAGGCGGAAGGTGACGGTGAGATGATCTGGAATGCACACTACAGCGAAGCGTCAAAGATGATTGAGCGTTTTCTGAGTGATGCTGAATCTTTCTCCGTTCCGCCTGCTCCATACACTCCGCCGGGATCGCCTATCGGCAGCGGCGTGATGAATGGGGACCCGCTGATGTGTGAGTTTTAATTTCTAAAATTGATGATTTTGTTCATAAGCTTCCCTCCTTGCTGCGTTCTTTTGTGCCGGAGTAGCCTGACCGACCACTAGCGGTAGGGGCAAGGAGTGGGTCAGAAATACTGGAAGACAAGCTATTAGGCAAATTGCAAAATTCAACTCCCAACCTTGGAGGTTTCAAAAACCTCCAAGGTTTTAAGTTTGAAGAAGATTCTCATTTTAAATAAGATTTGCTCTTTTTCCCGTAGATCTACACAGTTACTCTGCGCGATTCAGCGGAAGTATCTGCGTAACTTTGCGAGAAAATAACATTCACTAAAAAAGTTTAGATTCTACATTGTTTAGAGCAAAGTAGTTTTGAATCACTCAAGCTCTTAAAACAGAAATTTCGGATTGGTTGGTGTGAATATGCTAGACGGCTTTACGTTTAAGAAAAACGATCGTGGGTTTTCGGAGAAATCGTTTGCCTTTATGCGGCGGACGATTATCCCGGCCACGAGGCATCTGTTCAGCCCGCGGATTACCAATCCGGAAAATCTGCCTCAAATGGGTCCCTGTTTTATCTATGGCAACCACGCCAACTATTTTGATCCCTTTATGATCAATGTGGGAATGGAAAAAGAGCCCACCGCGGGGGTGATGACCCGCGATCAGTTTCACAAATCGATTCCCAGAATTTTCATGGACAGCATTGGGATTGTGCCGACCAGCAAGTATGTGCCGGAACCGGGCATTATCCGCAGCGTGATGAAGATGATTGATCAAAACCGGATGATTGTTATTTTTCCCGAAGGCGGACGGCGCTGGGACGGCAAGCCGAAACCGCTAATTGAAACCACCCTGAAGCTGTTTTGGAAAATGGGCATTCCGGTTCATCCCGTTCAGATACACGGTTCCTATTTGGGGTGGCCTCGCTGGGCAGATCACTATCGAAAGTGCAGCACTGAACTTCGTTTTATGAACCCGCTGCACGCTGCCGATTTCGACAGTTATGAAGTGTTTGCAAGGCGGTGTAAGGAATTGATTCATTTTGATGAGTACAATCCACCGGAAGAGGCGCGCCCTCAGAAAGCGAAAAAGCCGGCCGCGGGTGTTGAACGGTTTCTCTACCGGTGCCCCGACACAGGAAAAAGTGGTGCTGTTTTTACGCCGGACGGTGAGCATGTGTACTGCCGGTCTTCAGCAATGAACTATCGCATGGACGCTTCCTCTCGGATGATTGATCACCATGGCAAACCTCATTCGCTGATTGAAATGTATAACCGCATCAAAGAGATGCCGATGGAATTTCTTAAGGGGGATGTCCTACTCAGAAAAAATGGCGGTGATCTCTTTCGGATTGAGCATGACCGGCGCGTCAGGCTTGGACGGTCTGTCACAGAACTTCATATAAGCCATATGGAGATTCACTGCGGGTCAGATCACCATGTCATCCCAATCGAAGAAATTCTCTACACCTCCATTGAACAGAACCATAAACTAACGCTGACGACCGCAGAACAGGCGATGCAGATAAACCTTGACGGGCAGAGTGCACTGCAGTGGAAACACTATATTCAGCGATTAAAGAACGGTGTAAAGCCGGTTAAAGAGATGTAATATGGAATCATGGGCACTTGAATTTACAGCACGCGAATTTTTTCTCGACTTTGCCTGGCTTGGGGCGCTGCTCATTGTCGGCACCGTGCTCAGAAAAAAAATCCCGTTTCTGCAGAAATACCTGATTCCCGCCAACCTTCTGGCCGGTACGGTCGGGCTATTGATTGGAATGAACGGACTCGGCTGGATTGATCTTACCTCAGACCGGCTTGGGGTTTACGTTTATCACCTACTGGCACTTCTCTTTATTGCGCTCGGTTTGAGGGCGCCCAAGAAACAGCTGGGCTTGTCATCCATAAAATTCGGGCTGATCTTCATCGCTACCTATCTGATTCAGGCAATTATTGGACTTGCCATAGCCTTTATCCTGATCTATACGATTATGCCGGATCTTTTTGCGGGAATCGGGCTGCTGGCCCCGCTCTCATTCGGGATGAATCCCGGCATTGCCTTCTCAATCGGGCAAAACTGGGAACCATTTGGTTTTGAATTTGGAGGAATTGTGGGGCTTACGTTTGCGGCTTTCGGTTTTCTTGCAGCGTATACGCTTGGAATCTGGCTTGTAAGGGCCGGAATCAGGCGAGGTGAGGCCAAGTATATGAAGGCAGACGATGGCCTGTCAGAGGATGTTCTCTCCGGCCTGGTGAAGAATCCGAAGGGGAATGCGGATGAAAAAATTACGACCTCATCAGAATCTATTGAGTCGTTTACCTTTCACATCGGTTTGATCGGGCTGACCTACGTAGTTACATACGGGTTTTTGAAAGTGATAGAGGCCGGGTTGATCTGGATCGGCGCGGAACAGGAGATTCCCACACTATGGTCATTTCATTTTATTGCCGCGGCAATTCTGGCCATTGCCATGAGAAAAGTATTTGATTCAACCCGGGTGAGTTCATACGTGGATGATACCACCATGACGCGATGCTCAAATCTGTTTATGGATTTTATGATAGTAGCTTCAGTAGCTGCCATCAGCTTTGCAGTGATTGCCCAGTACTGGATCCCACTGCTCAGTATCTCATTGCTGGTGGTTCTGGCCACATGGTTTTTGATTCAGTTCATGACCAAAAGCGCATTCGAACAGTTCAGGCTGGAGCGGTTTGCTGCAATTTTTGGAAATATGACCGGTACACTGCAGTCGGGACTGGTGCTGCTGCGAATTCTGGATCCGACAATGAGATCTCCGGTGAGCTTTAATCTGGTTTACGGGAGCGGACTGGCGCTGGTACTCGGTTTTCCTCTGTTGATTTTGATCAATGCCCCGGTACACTACTTTTCAGATCCAAACGAAGGGTTTTTAGCCGTACTCTTCACGCTTGTTCTCTACCTGGGATTAATCGCATTTTTCTGGCAGTATTTGAAAAAGCCGAAGAGTTCCTGAGTGGGCTTGGTAAAACTTTTTATGTCATCCTGAATTCATTGAAGGATCTCTAATTAGATGGAATATTCGTAATTCTGAGATTCTTCGCGGGCTCAGAATGACTATAATAATTAGTTTTGCTAAGCCCTCTAATATTGATTTTCCCTGCCTTGTGAAAATAAAAAAAGCTGTAACCCAAAAGGATTACAGCTTTTGATTGGAATTTTAAATCGTTTATTCCTGAACGATCAGTTTACCTACCATACCGCCGGCAAAGTGTCCCGGGAAGGTACAGAGATAATCATATTCTCCGGTCTCATCAGGGACAGTAAAGGTTACTGAATCGGATTCGTCGTTACCCAGCATAGAAGTTGCTACAATTACATCGTCCTCGAAATCAGGTGAAATGTAATCGTTGTCTGCAGCATTCAGAGATGCTCTTGCAAATTCATCTACATCGGTTTCAAGCTCAACAAGGGCAAAGTTGTGAGACATCGCAGATGGAGGAAGATTACTGACGGTTGTCAGGTTAATGCGAATTTCTTCGCCCGGTTCAGCTTCAATGGCTTCAAGCAGAATGTAATCTCCGCTGGCATCACCAGTAACAAGTCCTTCAGCTTCAGCTTCAACAACAAACTTCATGTCATCGGTACCAATTATATTAATGGTGCGGATGTCATCATCTTGAGCAGCGGTCTCTTGTTCGGCCTCTGCTTGCTCAGATGGCTTTTCTGATGTTTCCCCTCCGCCGCATGCGGCGAATGCAACTACAAAAAGTAGTAAAAACGAATTAATGAGTACTTTTTTCATTTGATTGTGTAATGTTTGATTAATTAAAGATTAGATCCGTATACAAAACATGAATGAAAGATATAGCATTCACGATTCATTAAGAAGTTTAAGAATATCTTCTTTTACTTCATCAAGCTTGAACTCGCTTCCTAAGTAATGTTTCCTGACATTTCCCTCCCTGTCGATTAGTGTAACCCGGTCGGTATGATCAATAAAATAAAGCGGTTCATTTTCTTCTGTAAACCGTGTGGGTGTTTTAACCGTTGTTACACTTAATGTTTCCAGGAGTTCTTCTACTTCTGATTTGTCGCCGGTTAGCATTTTCCAGTTTGATTCGTCAATCTTGTAATTCTGTGCATAATCCTTCAGAATTTCCGGGGTATCCCGTTCCGGATCAAATGATACACTGACTAACATGAAGTCGCTTGCATCAGGGAGTTCGCGTTGTACATCGCGCATGTTGTATGTGATTAAGGGGCAGATATCCGGGCAGTGCGTATACACATAACCGACCAGCATTACATTTCCGCGAAAGGATTCGGGAAACGATACTGAACTGCTGTCCTGATCCACCAGGACAAACTCTTCATCACCCAACGACTGCTTAATGGAAAGACTGTCGCATCCGGGGATCGTGCCGAGCACAATCCCCATTGCGATGATAAGCCAAACGTAGAAGAGAGAGTTATTTTTCTGCATTGCACTCTATCTTAAAGGTACCGGACTATTAGGTGAAAATGGAAGAGATGTATCATACGTAGATGTGACTACATCATAAATGACCGGAGTGTACGACAGTACGATCAGAATAATCAGTATGATGATAAACGGCTTGAAGTTTCTCAGCCATGTGGCCGGTTCATCGTGCAGCGGTTCTGAAATTGGGAAAGTTACTACTGATCCCTCCTCACTGGAATCGCTCTTTCCGAACACCGTACCAAAGAAGGAGAAAAGGTAGACCACAATACCGATAAACATGATGGAGCCGCCAATCACACTCATGTCAATATAGGCAACCCAGTCAGGCTGGTAGAGTACGCTGTCGGGGTTTGCATAAGAAGCACCGGTGTTGGTTCTTCGTGGCATGCCCATCAACCCGCCTATTTTAAGACCGTAAGACATAATCAAAAGTCCTACGGTATAGATGTAGGGAGAGATCATTGCGAACCCTTTGAGCCGTATTTTTTTACCCATAAACTGACCGACCATGTACAAACTTCCGCCCAGGAAGGCGAGCAGTACCGGTCCGGCAACCGTCAGGTGAAAGTGCCCGGGAATCCATGCTGTATTGTGAACAACGGTATTCATCGAGTATGAAGCATTAATAATACCTCCAATTCCGCCAAAGATGAAAATGATCAGTCCGGTAATTAAAAATGGGAAGAACCAGTTCTCTTTTTTGAAGTAGGGAAGTTTCCAAAGCCAATCGAAAAGACCCTTTGCCCCATTATTACGTCCCGCATGCTCGAGAGATGCCGCCAGGGTGAAGGCGGTAATCAAACTTGGCAGTGCAACGGCAAACGTGAAAATTCCGTGAACCAGTTTCCACTGTGAACTGATTGCGGGATCCATGTATTGGTGATGAGTTCCAACCGGAATGGAAAAAATGATAAATAACATAAATACCAGCCGTCCCGCCATGTCGGAGTATAGTTTACCACCAGCGAGTTTTGGCATGAATACATAGTACATCACATATGCGGGCAGCAGCCAGAAATAGACTAGTGGGTGCCCAAAAAACCAGAAGAGTGTTCTGGCAAGCATTACGTTGATTTCATCAACCAGCCCCAGAGACCATGGAAGCAGCATGAAAAGAATTTCAATGGCAACAGCAAGAGTGGCAACCAGCCAGATGATAAAGGTTGTCAACATCCCGACAACGGCCAACGGAGTTTTCTTGCCTTCATTTTCTCTTCTCCACTCCAGATACATGGGGATCCAGTTGAAGAACGCAACCCATGAACCAACAACCAGCAGGGTCAATCCGATATAGAAAAGTGGATGAGCCTTCAGTGGCGGGTAGAAGGTGTAGAGTACAGTTGCTTCACCCAATAAAATTACAATTGCCGCCACAACGGAGCCGACAAGCATCATTATGCCGGAAGCCCAGGCAATTTTTGTATTGAGTGGTTTTTTAAGTGAGTATGGAATCAGAGCGTTACCGAGGGCAACCGCAAAAAAGGTTGTGAAAACGATTGCGTTTAATACTCCGTGGAATGTAAGTCCCTTGTAATAGTCACCGCCAACAAACGGATCACTCTGAATGATTCCCGCTCTGAACAGGGTTTGCATCAACCCGCCATAGATCCCAATAAACAGGAGCACCATCGGGATGATAATCAGCGTGGCATTCAGATATTTTGAAGATTTCGTGAAACGAAATAAATAATCGCTCATTCTGTTAGTCCCCCATCGTTTCAGATTCATTGGTTTCGTCTTCAATTACAGGCTCATCAATGTTCTCTTCGATGACAAAACGCCCGGCCATGGTATGATGGGCAGCCCCGCAAAACTCATGGCAGGCAAAGGGATAATCTCCTGGTTCATCAAACTTTACACGCACATAGTTGATTGCTCCGGGTACAGCCATCATGTTTACGTTTTTGTTTTTCACCTTAAATCCGTGAATGATATCCTGAGAGGTAACGTAAAGGTCAACCGTAGAGCCGGCCGGAAGCCGGATAGTAGAAGGCTGAAACGCCCACATTCTGGCTACCATGTGTAGTTCGTAGACATCTTCACTGGTTTGGAAGAGCGTATCCGTCGTAAACGGATCCATATCGGTTATGCAGGTAGGTACCTCGAGGTCTTCGGCTGCGGCTGCGTACATCAAGGCCCCAAAAAAGACGATCAATAGCAGTCCGCTAAGCGATAAGGCTAGTTTTTCTGATTTATCCATGGCTTATATCCTCCCCAGCATTTCAAAGTAGAGGCCAAACCATATAATTGAAAAAAGTACGATCAGGAATATGAAGAAAGCCACGGCGCCTTTAGGCTGAAACTCCTCTTCATGCTCTGTATCTTTATTTTCCATATCATTTCCTTTTTTAGTTGTTGGATTAAGAGCAATAAAAGTAATAGAAATGATATGTGAAAGTAAAAAGACACATGAGTCCAAATATCATTTATTTTATTTGGACAAACTTTTGTTAATCATAAGTTAATGTGACCCTTCCTCCTGAGGTTCTTGCCGATATTTTTGGACCGCCATCTCCAACCCTTCCCTGAATTGAATTTCGATTGGATTCACCGGTGAAATTTCGCAGTTCCGTTTGAACACGCTGTGCAGTAAGATCCATCTCAAAATTATCTACTGGCGGAATATTGATCGTGATGCTGCCCCCGCTGGTTCTCAGTTCAATATCTTCATTGAACTCTGTGAAACCGGCTCTTATAGACCCTCCGCTGGTAGTTGCAGAGATTTTACCGGCTGATTCACGAATGTTGATTGATCCACCTGAGGTGCGAAGTTCTGCTGTACCGTTTAAGCGGTCAGCATTTACTGAGCCGCCACTGGTTCTTGCTGAAATGTTTCCTTCCAAATCTTCCATATTTAAGCTTCCCCCGGATGTGTTCAGTACAATATTTCCGGAGGAGTTTTTGGCAGTTACACTGCCCCCGCTGGTTCTTAGAATTAAATCATTGTGAATATTTTCTCCATATACGCTACCTCCGCTCGTTCTGCCTTCAACCACCGAACCCGTGGGTGCATAGACCTCAAAAGAGATGGAGATGGATCTGCCGCCACGGAATATATTAAAACCATTTCCTTCTCTTTTAGCCGATGCATCGATTCTGTCGCCGGATTTTGAAATGTCGATCTCAAAATCAGACAGATCGGTATCAGACGGAAAAAGGTATGACCCGCCCCGGCGCACGTACATTAATACTTTGACTTCATCCCGGTCGTGGCCGAACACTTTAACGGATCCTCCGGAAGTACGAATATTAACTGAGGGGGAATCTGACGAGCTGAAATTTTCTACCCTGTAGGCGTCCTGTTCATTTTGAGCAAGTAAACCTGATACTGTGAGCAAAAGAAAGGTTATCAGTGAAAGAAGTATTTTTGAAAGTTTGTTTGCCATAATTCAGAGTATTTAGAAGTTTAAAATGATAAGCAGATATAACAGTACCATGACCGTAACAAGCTTAAATATGAACTGCTGATTTTGATTGAGTGTTGTTGAAATTTTCATAGCTCCTTGATTTTAATTCGAAGTTGGTTTTTCCTACGAGCGGGAGAACTCAGTGTTTCAGAGTTGATAAAATTTCAGGAATTAGGTAAACCCTGATGTTTGGAAACGCAGAGTTCATTATTATTGGAGTCGATTTTTCTACCAAAACATCCAGACATGAAACTACCCTTTATTTTTGCTAAACGGTTTGTTGCCGGAGAGACATTTGAATCTACCATTCCTAAAATTGAAGCTCTGAATCAAAAAGGAATCAAGGTAACGCTTGATCTGCTCGGTGAGAACGTAAAACAGAAAACTACAGCAGATGAAACCGTTGATGAGTATATCCGGCTGCTGAATGACATCCACAATGCGGGCTTGAAAAGCACGATCTCTATCAAGCTGACTATGCTGGGCCTGGATATAGATGAAAAGTACTGTAAAGAGAATCTCTACAAACTGCTGGATGAGGCTAAAAGGCTTGATTCGTTCGTACGTATTGACATGGAGGGGTCAGATTACACGGGTATGACGATCGATATTTTCAAAGAAGCCTTCAAAAAATATGGGAAGCATGTAGGCATTGTGATTCAGGCCTACCTTCACAGAACAAAGAATGACATCAGAGACCTGGCAGAGCTTGGTGCAGATGTACGGCTTTGCAAAGGGGCTTACAATGAACCTGAAAGAGTAGCTCTCCAGAATATGCCGGCCATCCGTGAAGCATTCAAGGAGTATGCTAAAGTTCTGCTGGAAAAAACGACCTACCCACGAATTGCCACCCATGATGACGAGCTTGTTGAGTGGGTGAAAGAGTATACCGGTAAAAATGAAATCGGAAAGGCGCGGTTTGAGTTTCAGATGCTTTACGGTTTACGGGAAGAAACGATGGAGCAGTTGACAAATGACGGATACAATACGAGAGTGTATGTTCCATATGGCACCATGTGGTTTCCCTATTTCAAACGTCGCCTGATGGAGCGAAAAGAGAATATTTTCTTCGTTTTGAGTACGTTGTTTAAGAAATAGTGAGGACTTGATATTATTTACTAATATTCGTGGCACGAATTTGAGTCGTGCTACGAATGGATTTCATAAAAAAGGCAGAGCGTAAACTCTGCCTTCCTTGTATTCTGTAAATTAAACGAACATGGATTAATCACTGACTGCCGTTTTACGAACGGCTTCAGCAACGGCTTCTGCCACGCCTTTATCAAACGGACCGGGGATAATTTTATCTTCATTGGGCTCTTTCACCACCTCCGCGATAGCATATGCCGCAGCGATGTACATTTTGTTGGTCAGCTTTGATGCCCGGGCGTCCAGCAACCCTCTGAAAATACCGGGGAATGCAAGAACATTGTTGATTTGATTTGGGAAATCGGACCGGCCCGTGGCAATAATTCTGGCTCCGGCCTGGGTAGCTTCTGCCGGCATGATTTCGGGAATCGGGTTGGCCATGGCAAAAATAATCGGGTCGTCATTCATACTGCGAACCATATCTGCAGTAAGCACTCCCGGCACAGAAACCCCGATGAAAACATCCGTGTCTTGAACAGCATCGGTCAGCTTTCCTGTCAGCTGATCTTCGTTGGTAATTCTTGCAACTTCTTCTTTAACTGCCGTTAAATCCCCTCGATCTCTGTAAATGATGCCGCGACTATCGCACATGATAATCTGCTTTACACCCACTTCTCGGAGCAAATAAATGATGGCCATGCCTGCTGCGCCGGCTCCGTTGATGACTACTTTCAGATCTTCAAACTTTTTACCGGTTACTTTTAGTGCATTGATCATCCCGGCGAGCGTAACAACAGCGGTTCCGTGCTGGTCATCATGCATTACCGGAATATCCAGCTCCTCTTTTAGGCGTTTTTCAATTTCGAAACAGCGAGGTGCCGAGATATCCTCCAGATTAATTCCGCCAAAAGTAGGCGCAATCATCTTGACGGTCTGGATAATTTCTTCCGAATTTTGTGATGATAACACAATTGGGATGGCGTCAACATCAGCAAATTTTTTAAAGAGAACGGCTTTCCCTTCCATGACAGGCATGGAAGCTTCCGGCCCTATATTTCCGAGTCCCAATACCGCGGAGCCATCACTGACAACAGCCACTGTATTCTGCTTGTTGGTGTAATCGTAAGCCAGTTCTCTGTTTTCCGAAATATCAAGGCAAGGTTGTGCCACGCCGGGAGTGTAAGCAATGCTCAGATCTTCCTGTGTGTCGAGAGGCATTTTGGAATGTATGGCAACTTTTCCGCCATACTTTTTATGTGCATCAACTGCTTTCTTCCCGTAATCTTCTGTTTTGTTAGACATAATGTTTCTGCCTTGAAATGGCAGTTTAGTACGATTTCTTTGAGGTTTTAATGTAAAAAGTAAGTGTGGAGCTATGGGAGGGTGAAGGTATTCAACCCTCCGTCAGCTACATGAGCGTTTTAATCGATTGGGATTGTTTAGAGTATGTTAATCGTCGTTATTCAGCTCCCAGACATTGTTGGCACGGTCGATATCAGCCATTCTTCCGGACGGATCAATTTCAATCCGTGCAATGTCAGCCACCGGCCGTTCGATAGACAGTTCGTATTCCGGGAACACCCATGGCCAGTCTTCTACAATTTCACGCTCAACATCAGGAAATTCATTTTCCTTTTCTCCCCACATGATTCGCATTGGGATGTAGTAGTGTTTGATACTGCCATCTGTAAATTCCACCTCTACATCAAGGGGCATTGGCATCAGGCCAATCCGGCTGAGCGTGGCAACAGATCCGTTATCTGAATCCTGAACGGAGGTTACTTCATAATCGATGGTTTTGGTGGTTTCAACCCAATACTCGTAATACCAGTCGAGCACCATTCCGCTTTCGCGTTCAGCAATTCGAAGGAAATCGTAGCCGGTAGGATGCTTGAATTTCCACTCCTCGTAAAATCGGTTGAGTGTTCGTTTCAGTACATCATCCCCGATCACATATCCCAGCTGATGCAGAAACATAGCGCCTTTTGTGTAGCTGGCCATGCCATACGCAGAGTTAGTCACATAGTGATCGGCGTGGATGTGCATCGGCTCTTCAATTCCGGCTTCCACAGTTCTAAAATATCCATTATAGCGGGAGAGCATCGGGTCACCTTCACCATCGTTAAACAGGTGGTTCATGATAAACGATGAAACATAGCTGGTAAACCCTTCATCAATCCACTGATCTTTGGTTTCATTATTTCCAATGACTCCTTCATACCAGGCATGTACAAATTCATGAACGGTTACACCAACCAAACTCTGAAGATTCCGGTTTCCGGTGATGAGTGTACCCATTGTATACTCCATTCCGCCGTCGCCACCCTGAATAACGATATATTCATCGTACTCGTAGTCACCGTAGTTTTCAATCATATACTGAAATGCTTTAACCGTGTGCTCCGGCAGGGCTTCCCAGTTTGCAACCAGTTCGCTTTGGCGATCTTCAGGGGCATTTTCTGCAACGGGATCGGTTTGGTAGAAGAATCGCAGCAGCGGGCCGTCAGGAACTTGCGCTGTGGTATGTGTATAGTCGGGATCAGCAGCCCACATAAAATCGTGAACGTCTTCAGAACGGAAGTGCCACGTCAGTTTTTCACCATCCGGACGATTTACCTGCATGTCGGCTGTTTCATATCCGTGACCCACTTCTTCAGGATTTTGCAAAATGGAACCGGCACCAACCACATAATCCTTGTCGATGTGAATTTTTACGTCAAAGGTTCCAAATGGAGCATAGAACTCTCTTCCGATATAAGGATTCGGGTGCCATCCGTTTTCGTCATAGGCGGCAATTTTTGGAAACCACTGAGACATGGAATAGCGAACTCCCTCGGAATTATCACGACCTGATCGCCGGGTTTGCAGCGGAACCTGAGCTTCATGTTCCATTTCAAACACTACACTATCGCCGGGTGCAATCGGCTCATTCAGGTGAACTTCCATAATGGTGCCTTCAACGGTAAACTCTACTTCCTCACCGTCCTGTTTAATCCAGTCAATTTCCTGATATCCGATTTCTGTTTCGTCATAATTATAAATTCTGTCGCGTACCCGTCTGTCCGGATCGGCAATTTCACGTGATCGTTTATCCATCATGCTGTTCGGCTGAAACGCATTGAAAAAGAGATGGTAGAACACTCTGTCGAGCGAATCGGGCGAATTGTTGTGATAGGTCAGTTTCTGGTAACCCTGATAGCGATTGGTCTCAACATCAAAATCGATATCCATTTCATAATCAACGGCCTGCTGCCAGTATCCCGGCTTTTGTGCAATGCTGTTTGAGGGTAAGGTAAATGTGGCCAACAGCATAGCCGTCGCCAAAATCAGTGTTAATTTGTATTTAAACATGATCGTATCAGGTTTTGTGATAGGTAGAGGTTTTAGGTTGAAATATGGTTAAAATGATGTGCGGCTTGCAAATGCCCGGCTCAATGTGGCTTCGTCGATATATTCGAGTTCCGTGCCCATCGGGATGCCGTAGGCAATGCGGGTTACTTTAATGTTGTAATTGAGCAGCAGTTTGTTGACGTAATAGGATGTCGCTTCACCCTCGGCATCCGGATTCAGGGCCAGGATAACTTCTTCCACTTGCTCACCATCATCAGCAATTCGCTGCAGGAGCTCTTTGATGCGTATGTCATCGGGGCCAATATTATCCAGCGGCGAGATCGTTCCGCCAAGTACATGATAGCGTCCGCGAAATTCATTGGTCTTTTCAATGATGTAAACATCCTGGAACTCCTCGACCACGCAGATTACACCGTTTTTTCGCTTGGGGTTGCTGCATATGGAGCACGGATCCTGATCGGTGATGGTGCCGCACACAGAGCACCGTTTTACAGATTTTTTGAGCTGAACAAGAGAATCTGCCAGCGTCATTACGCGCTCATCAGACTGTTTAAGAAGATGAATGGCAATTCTCTGGGCGGATTTTCGTCCGGTTCCGGGCAGTTTGGCCAGCTCTTCTATCGCGCGTTCTAAAACTTCGGAGGTAATTTGCATTCGTTAGATTGAGAATATTGAGAAATGATTGACGGCAATTGCTGCCGATACGCTTACAAATGTTTAGAGGCCAAACTTACTCATATCCATCCCGGGAATTCCGCCGCCGGGGAGCATGCCTTTGTAAATATCCTGCATTTTCTCTTTGCCGGCTTCTTCGGCTTTTTCGAGAGCTTTATTCACACCGGCTACCACGAGGTCTTCGAGCATCTCTTTATCCTCAGGGTCGATCACATCTTTGTCAATCTCAATGCTGATTATTTCCCGTTTGCCGTTCGCTTTTACTTTTACCATGCCGCCGCCGGCATCTGCCTCAACAATAACTTCACCCAGTTTTTCCTGGGCTTCTTTCACTTTGGCTTGCATGTCATTCAGCTTGCCAAACATATCGGCCATATTAAATTGACTCATAACAGAAATTGATTTTGATTAGTATCAGATTGTTTCAAAAATAACATTAATCGAGTTGAAAATGTTTTAGCAAAGCTCTTTTAAATGTTAAATGATATTTAGTACTCCAGTTCCGCTCCAAAAAGCTCTACAATTTTTTTCAGATGCGGATCCTTTTTTTGTATCTCTTTAAAACGTTCATAGGGACTTACAGTCTCTTTTTTCTTTTCTTCAGAATGTTCTACTGTACAAGAAAAACGTATAAATGATCCGGTCATTCTCTTAAAAAGTGAGGAGAGGAGTTGTTGATTCTCATCTACAAGATTTGTGGCAAATTCGTTGTCAACGGCTACAATAAGGGTAGACCCTTTAAGCTCTTTGAGCTTGAACCGTAAAATCTGGAAATAGAGCATTTGCGGGGCATTTTCCTTCACAGTGTTGAGAAATGGTTTCCAGCAATTTTCAACATCTTCGAGGCAGGAAATTTGTTGTGACCCGGTATTCTCTTCACTCTTTTTTTGAGATGTTGTTGCCCGTTCAACTCCATTCGAGGAACTGATTCCTTTCACAAATCCCAGTGAAGGCCGGATAGATAAAAAATCATCCTCACTCTCTTCATCCGGGCGATCTTCAACCATAGTGTCTGTTGAAAAGTCTGCCGGGTGTGGAGCTTCCTCCGTTTTTGTGACGGGGTTGCTTGAAGCTAGAGCTGAATTTTTTGGGTTATTTTCGGATTTTTTTTCTGAAACAACACTTTCCGTCGGTGTGTTGTCAACCGCCTTGGTTTCTGCCGGCTCCTCGTCGGGTTCTTGCTGTTCCGCTTTTTGAGCAGGCTTGGGCTTCGGAGCCTGAGATTTAGGAATCTCTATCTGGCTGCTGCCGTTTTTTTTTAACTGCTCGAGGCCGCTGATTAGCTTGTTCAACTCTTTGGTGCGGCTCATGTGAATCAGTTTGAGCATCAGGATTTCGAAATGGACCCTGGGTTGCTGTACATCACGGATTTTCACCTGGGCTTCACTAACCAGATGGAGCATCCTCATCAGCTCTTCGTCAGTAAAGTGTTCGGCGGCCGACTTGTATCGATCTTTGGTTTCTGCCGTTGCTTCAACCAAATACATCTGATCAGATTGCCGGGCCACGTAGAGATTCCGGAGATGCTCCGTCAAAGAAACGAGAAACTCCTGAATATCCACGCCGTTTTTGATGAGCCGGTTGATTAGCTCGAGGCCGGTTTTGGCATCCTGTTTCTGAACAGCGTTTGAGTACTCAAAAAGCTGGTCGTGGCCTACAACATTCAGTGCCTGAAGCAGTTCGCTGTGCTGAATTGTGGTGCCACAAAATGCGATTGCCTGATCCATCAGTCCCAGGGCATCGCGGAGGGCGCCATCTGCTTTTTTGGCAATTACATGAAGCGACTCATCATCAATGGTGATATTCTCATCGGCGCAAATAGCCTTCAGGCGTTCTACAATCTCTTCAACACTGATACGCTTGAAATCAAATCGCTGAACCCTGGACAGGATTGTGGGCAGCACTTTATGCGGCTCTGTTGTTGCGAAAATAAAAATCGCATACGAAGGGGGTTCTTCAAGTGTTTTCAACAGGGCATTGAAGGCCTGCTTACTCAGCATATGAACCTCATCGATGATGAACACCTTATACCGGCCGTTTTGCGGAGGAATCCGAACAGTTTCACGCAGCTGATGCACATCTTCCACTTTGTTATTGGAGGCGGCATCAATCTCAACAATGTTTAGCGTCTGGTTGAGGGATTCGCCGTCTACGGAGCTGTCAATCTCATTGATGGTGCGGGCGAGAACCCTTGCCATGGTTGTTTTACCCACTCCGCGCGGACCGCTGAACATATAAGCATGTGATATGCGATTCTGTTTGATCGCATTTTTCAGTGTGCTGCTTACATGATCCTGAGAAACAATGTCGTCAAAGGATTGGGGTCTGTACTTCCGGGTAAGTGCGCGGTAATTATCGGCCATGGTTACTCGTTTTAAATTTCGATGAAAGGTACAAAATTTGATGCTTTTGTCGGAATATAATCCGATATATGAAGAACGGATTATGAAAAATGGTGATTGGGTTCGGTGGCGTTGTGTTTGATTTGAAAAGTGTTACAATCTATTCTGATTCTTTAAATGAAATCGGCCTGTTAGGGTGGTATTTTATTGAAAATCCGTTAATTTGTGCAGCCTTATGCGAGAAAAACATTTATACATCATTTTAATTGCAGCGGTGCTCATTTTTTTGCCGTTTGTTGAAGCCATTCAGGCGCAGCCTCAGCGCGCTTACGAGCGAGGTTTGGAAGAGCTCTACAGAAACAACGTTACGCGGGCGCTCGACATCTGGTATGAAGCTTATGAAGGCGATGGGAGTGTTGACTCCAGGATTGGGTTTGATTATATCAAAGAGGTAACCGACCGGGGGCTGGTAGAGTACTACGACCAGGCTACGGAGCTCTATTACCGGGCTATATCGGACGGTGAAGGGATGGAGAGCAGAGTTGCCATCCGCAAGGAGATCGACCGCATGCGTCCTATTGTAGGTGAGGGAATTTACCGGCAATGGGATGAATGGTGGGGAGAAGAAAATCCGAAGCTCTCTGTGGATATGCGGGGATACTGGATCCAGGAAGATCCTACTCCATCACGAACGGCAAATGAGCGCTTGATTGAACACTGGCAGCGAATATCTGAAGCACAGGACCGGTTCAGAAAAAATAACAACACAGTTTTTAATACAGACGACCGTGCCCTCATCTATATTCGGTATGGTGAGCCGGATCGCATCCGGAATGGGATTCTTACACTTCAAAGCAGCAATATTCGGGAGTGGTTGAAGAATCAGGTGAATCCTTACACGCGCAGTGAACGGGAAGAGATGTCGGGGCAGGACGACCATGAGCGTGAGTTTGCTGAAAATATTCAGATAGATCGGCTTCAGGATTCTATCTATGAGTTTCATCAATATCCGGAATATGAAATTTGGTTTTATGAAGGGGTAACAGCCGAAAGCTCCGAACCGTTGATTTTTGTTTTTGGCACCGACGCCGACAGTGATGAATTCAGACTGCAACGCAGTGTGGAGAGCCTGATACCGGAGCGGGCGTACAACCCGGAGCGTGAACTGATGGGTGATTCAATTGAATTTACAAGAGCGGGATTAACTCCGGCTCTGATGCTTCAGCTGATGTACTATGAACAGCTTGCACAGACAGAATCCTTTTTTCAGGAACGTCTCACTACACTTCGGGATCGTGTGCTGGAGCAGGGAGCACAGGCATTTCGGGGTCTCGATCTGGAATTCCGGTCTGAAAGTGCAGATTTGTTGAATAGCCGAATTGGCAACTCTCCGGTAACGCGCTCCACGTACGCTGATCAAATTCCTTCAATACCCATCGATGTTTACCAGTACCGTTTTCTGAATGAAGATTTGGAGCCGGTTATTATGACTTTTATTGAGAGTTCGGCACGGGAATCTTTTATGATCGATTATCACAGAAACCGCGGGCAGTATGATGTAGATGAATCAATGCTTTCAAACGGCAGAGATGTGAGTGAGATTTTCAACTACTATGAGCTGAACCATCTGCTAAAGGAATATGATGAGTCGTGGAATACGATCAAAACAGAGACTCACAATCCGCCGCTGATACTCGACAGAGGAGAGGGCCGGAGTAACTCGCGAACCATTATAGAAAGTGAACACCGTGGCAGGATGAATGTAGCCGCATCTGCAGAGCTTATGAATTTCAACCCCGATACCCGGGCAGTGTACGAAACGCCCTACAATCCGGCACTTCGGGGACTTGGAAAAGTTCAGGTTCGACAGCCGGAGCCTCTTGTTTCACACCCAGATTCACTTGAGATGGCTGACTTGATACTCGGCTATCAAAAGACGGATCAGTACACAGAGCCTTTTCCATTTATTGTAGCCAATGAGCGGGTGGTGCCGTTTGAAGAGACGCTTGTACTTCATTTTGAAGTGTATAATCTGGCAAACAGAGAGGATGGATTTACCCACTTCGAACTCACCTACCGAATCCTCCCCGTTGATGATTCAGGCAGAGTGCTTACCGATCAGACGGAATTTATTCTGACGCTCAATTTTGTAAACGAGCATCGACAGGTAGAGGAAGACCTTGAAATTGAAACGGCTGAACTCTCACCCGGCCTGTATGACCTTCAGGTAGTAGTAGAAGATATGGTGACAGGGCAGCAGAGTAATAGATCGGTGCGATTTGAGGTAGTTGAGGAGGAGTAAAGGGCATCGGTTACCGAAGACCATCCCACCCTTCCGCCCGTTCCTCTCCGGCAGTAATGGCTAAGTCGAGCCGGTTTTGCATGGGTGGAAGCTGACAGGTTGTAAAAAGGTTATAGGCACATGGTGGATTATAGATCTTGTTGAAATCGATGATTGTATAATCACTCCCTTCTTCCGGATAGTCGATATAGATGTAGCGTCCGCCCTGATAGGTATCGATTTCGTTGGTTTGATCTCCCACAATCAGGAACATTTGTTCATCAGTGCCCTCCAGTGCGTCGAGTGTGTATAGCTCACCGTCTTTCATGAATTCAATAGCTCCGGGCGAGGGGGTATCAACCTGTTGACCTAAAACATTGACAATTGAGATAGTCTCATCTTCTTGAGCCGGAATGAATTTTGCCTTCAAGTGCCAATCCGGATCGATAGGGTAACGGTCAAATCCGGTAAAGTCGTCAACTTTTGGATTGTCTTCATTGTAGAGCCGGATTCCGATCAGATCCTCCCGTTCAATGATGAGCCATTCAAGTGAGTCGTACTCAATTGAAAGAGCCTCTTCCCCGTCGTAAATTTCCTTTTGCTGAAATGATTCCCCATCATGAATAAAATCGACCCCATCGGCCGCCTGCAGGAGCACACTCCCGTTGCTCAAGATAAATTCACCCGCATATTCAGGGATTGTCCCATCGGGAAGTGTGATATCCACATCTTGGCCCGAGCCGAAACTGTTTTCACCTTCATTAAGCCAGTACATGCCGGCCAGTCTCATCCAGCCGGTTGGATTGGTCAGGCTCTCCATTCTGCTATTCTGCCATTCATCAAACTTCTCCTGATAATCATCGGGTAGCGGAGCCCGGCCGAGATCGGTGCGGGTGCAGGCACACACAAATAAAATTGCAGCTGTAAGCAGTGCGGATCTGTAAAGCATTACTGTAGAGGCGGTAAAGACTAGGTTGACAGGCTTTGATTGCCTGTTTAGGATCTTAAACAGAAACTACTGAATTGGGAGTTCAATTCTGAATGTGGTTCCCTGTCCGGGTTCACTCTGAACTGAAATAGTGCCGTTGTGCAGTTCCACAATCTGTTTAGTGATAGAAAGCCCGAGGCCGGTTGTTTCTTCACCGCGCAAGCCTTCTCGTTTTGCGTCGGTAAACTTGTCAAACAGCGTTGGAAACTTATCTTTGGATATGCCGATACCGGTATCCCTGATCTCGATGATGAGTTTGCCGGAAGCAGTTTCCGCCTCAAGGGTTACCGTTCCGCCATCCGGGGTAAATTTGATGGCGTTTGAAATGAGGTTGTCTAATACCCGGATTATTTTCTCCCGGTTAAGCCGTAATTCAGGAAGATCATTTTTGCATATAACATCAAACCGAAGGTTGTGTTTAGCGGCAGATATTTCAAACGATTTTCGGATATGATCGAAAAGTTCAAACAGGTTGACCGGTGCTTTTTCGATTTGATAGTCTTCATTCTCCATGGATGAGAGTTCCAGGAGTTCTGCTGCAAGACACAGTGCGTTTTCAAGTTTGTCATTGGCTGCGGAAATTAGTTCCCTGTGCTCTGGATTCTTAATTTCATGGATCAGTACACTGTTGAGTGAGACAGCAGCTGAAATGGGGTTGCGAATGTCGTGAACGATCGTTGATACAAGCCAGTTTTTTTCTTCGATCAGCTCCCGAAGTTTGCGTTCGGATTTCTTCCTGCCGGTTATATCCCGGCAAACGGCATAGGTTCGCTCTAAATTTCCATTTTCATCGTATTGATAACTAACATGATCTTCCCGCCAGATGTAGGTTCCATCACCCGTTTGGGCACGAAACTGGTATGTGCCGTCAGAAGCCATGTTCTTCATTTTATCATGAAACTCCTTCTTTATCCTGGCTTTGTCAACAGGGTGAATGACCGGGCGAAGTGATCCTTTCGTGCTATTAATATACTCTTCAAAGGAGTTGTAGCGCATCAATCTTAAAAAACCGGGAGAGACAAATGTAGTGGTTTCTTTATCAATGATGATAATGCCATCGGACGAATTTTTAGCCATCAGCTCGTACTTGCGCTGAGTCTCGGTCAGTTTTCTCTCTGTTTCAATATGTTCGGTTATATCCTGAACCGTGCCGAATATGGCCTTGGAAGATTCAGAGTCGATGTCGGGCTGACCGATACACCGGATCCATTTCGAAATATTTTGACTGCACCGAATCTGATAGATGTCCGATTTTATATCGTTATGCTCAAGGATAGATGCCATGCAGTTCTGAAACCGTTCACTGTCATTATCGGAAGCAAACCGCTCCAGAAGTTCTTCAATGCCTGAAAGTTCATATTTATCAATGCCGAAAATATTCTGTGCATTTATGCTCAGCTCTACAACGGAAGAATTTTTCTGATATGTCCACACTCCCATTTTGGCAGTAGCCAGAGCACGGTTCAGTAAATCGTGTTGCTTGATCATTTAATTTTCTGATGAATTGCTGAGTGACAGCTTTGAATAGTTGGCTTTGCAAAACCTTGAATATCATCCTGAAATTAATGAAGGATCTCCTAATACAGGTTTAATTGTAGTTTTGAAATTCTTCGCGGACTCAGAATGACATAAATGGCCGGTTTTGAAAAAACCCTCGAATAACACTACAATTTACCGCTTTATTTAATCACGGGAACTTGTTAGAACTACCTAAAATGAGTAATGCTGTTTATACCTATCTGGAATTAAAGAGTTGTTTTTATTTGAATAAATTGTTCCGGTTTTTAACCGCAAGATTAACTTTTGATACATACAGAATTATCTAATATTCTGAGGACTCCAAATTGTGCTGAATTCAATACACCCGATCATGAATATTCACCTGAAAAAACTTCTTCCACTACTTCTGCTGATTAGCAACGTTTTTATATCCTGTACGCAATCTGATACGGGAGATGATTTTACGGTTATCGTTAATGCTCAAATTATGGATGGATCGGGCGAGGATCAGTTTCGCGGAGATGTCCTGATTCGAAACGGCAAAATTGAGGAGGTCGGAACCGTTAACCCGGGCAGCTACCCGGAAGCCCGGGTGATTGATGCTGCCGGAAGAGTTTTGGTACCGGGATTTATTGATCTTCACTCCCATGGCGATCCGCTGGAAACTCCGCGATTTGATAACTTCCTTGCGATGGGAGTGACAACCATCAGTATTGGGCAGGATGGCGGAAGCCCGAATACAGATGATGTGGAAAACTGGATGAACGAAGTTGACTCCGTTCAGACCGGGCCGAATATTCTCCATTTTAAAGGGCATGGCACATTGAGGCGTGTAACCGAAACTCCGCAGCAGCCCGAACTTGCCGACAATAAGCTGCAGGAGATGGTTGAACTGCTCCGGAATTCGATGGAAGCCGGATCATTTGGAATGACGACAGGCCTGGAATATAGCTTTGGCCGGTATACGTCCATGGAGGAACTTGTTGCACTGGCCGAAGTGGTTGCAGAGTATGACGGTGTGGTGATGAGCCATGTCAGGAATGAGGATGATGATCAAATTGAGGTATCCATCTCTGAACTGATAGAACAGGGTGAGAAGTCCGGGGCTAACGTTCACGTTTCGCACATCAAAATTGTGTATGCCAATGATCCGAATCGGGCTGAAGATGTACTTCAGTTGATGAATGAAGCGCGAAACAGAGGAGTGAATATTACTGCGGATGTCTATCCGTATGAGGCGAGCTTTACAGGGATTTCCATTCTGTTTCCCGACTGGGCAACGGAAGGTGATTTCGATGAGATTGTTGCCGAACGCCGGGAAGAATTGGCTGAATACCTGAGAAACCGGGTCAATATGAGAAATGGGCCGGAAGCCACACTTTTTGGAACAGCACCTTGGGCGGGTATGACCCTGGCCGAAGTGGCAGATTCCCTCAATAAACCGTTCGAGGATGTGCTGATTGATGACATCGGGCCGGGTGGTGCAAGCGCGGCCTATTTTGTGATGAATGAAGATGTCATGAAGCGATTTTTGCAGGATCCGCACGTGATGGTCAGCTCAGATGGCAGCCCGACGATGCGTCATCCTCGGGGTTACGGAAGTTTTGCAAAGATCATCAAAGAGTATGCGGTTAACGGAGATCTGCTGACGCTTGAAGAGGCGATACATAAAATGACCGGACAATCTGCCGAGCTTCTTGGATTGAGCGATCCTGAAAAAGTGGAAACTCCAAGAGGATTTATAAGAGAGGGTTTTGCCGCGGATCTGGTTCTTTTTGATCCTGAGCTGGTTGAGGATATCGCCACTTTTGAAGAACCGCATCGCCTTGCACAGGGCTTCGACTGGGTATTTGTGAACGGAGATCCGGTGATTGAGAGCGGTGAGCTGAATGAACAGCGCCCTGCAGGTGTAATTCGCAGAAAGTAATCTTAGTCCGTCAGACCGCTTCAAGCGGTCAGACGGATTTACTTGAAAACTAATTACTCGAGGCAAGCCTTAAACTCGTGCCACGAGTTTGTATTAAATAACGCAATTGTCCGCTCGGAGCGTTCTGGAGGGGGTTGAAGTGTTTTTAATAATCCGGCAAGTTTCCCTTCCTGTGTAAGGAGGGGATTAAGGGGAGGTAGATTCAAGTAAAAACACTGTAAAGTCCTGACAGTGTTAAATATCATAAAGCATTAAATGCTTACAGTAATCCAACCCGAAACTTTCTGATTGGATAAGCTGCCCGGTTGATTAGATTGTTTTCTTTTGAATTTGAGGCAATTTTACCTGTCTGACCGCTTCAAGCGGTCAGACGGATTTACTTGAAAACTAATTACTCGAGGCATGCCTTAAAGTCGTGCCACGAGTTTGTATTAAATAATCCATCTGACCGCCCGGTGCGCACTGATGGGAATTAGTACCCCGCTTCACGATCTACTTTGTGCAGGAGTTCCATCCCGGAGAGCATCCGCTTGTAGTTTTCCAGTATCAACTCTGCTGATTCTTTTGGATCCGTAACAGATGCGATGTGAGGAGTGATGGTGATTTTGTTGCGTCCCCAGAACGGGTGTGATTCCGGCAAAGGTTCTTCAGAAAAAACATCCAGTGTGGCATGGGAGATCAGATCTGTATCCAAGGCGTAGATCAAATCTTCTTCCACAAGATGGTCGCCTCTTGCAACATTAATCAGGAAGGAAGGTTTTTTTAGTCCCTTAAATAACTCCAGGTCCAAAATTCCGTTCGTATCCGGTGTGAGAGGCAGCAGGCAAACCGCGATGTTGGTCTGCGCCAGGAAGGAGCCGAACTCATCTTCACTGTAACAGCTGACACCCTTAATACTTTTTTTGATCCTGGACCAGCCGGTTACGTTAAATCCATTCCGGCTCAGTCGGACTGCCGTCTCCCTGCCAATTGCTCCGAGCCCCATCACCCCTACAGTTATATCCTCTTTTTTGATAGACTCAAGGGGTTTCCATATCGCTCGGCGCTGCTGATCGAGATAGTGATCCGTTTTTCTGACGATGTTAAGTACTGCGGTTAACACATAGTCGGACATTTGCCCGGAGAGTGAGGGTGCGACAATTCGGGTAAACTGAACCGATTCCGGGATTGTACTGTCACTGAGCAGGTGATCCACTCCGGCACCAAGCGATGAGATCACTTTAAGATTGGGGAATTTTTCAAAAATATTGGAAGGATGCCTCCACGCCACAGCAAATTGAACGCGATCAGAATTCTTCACCCCTGGCCACATATCAATATCTAGGTTTGGATCGAGTTCCAGTAGGGCTTCTTTGTAGGGTTTAAGATTTCGGGTCTTGGATACCAGCAGCAGTGACATTAAGTGCAATTACATTCATATTTTCAGGTCGTTTAAAATAGCAGAATTCTGATGCATCAGGAAGCACAAAAATGGAAGTGCTTAGTTTACCTTTCCGGACTCGATCAGATATCAAAAAATCTAACATCCTCCTCCACAACCGGATAGAATTATTGGGAAAGATGAATATAAGATTGTTATTTAACATTAATCACACATATATTGGATATGTGTGTTAACTAAATCAACAGTCTATGAAAGCAGCTATCGCCTATCCTAAAAATGTTCTGATTAAATCACAATCTGCAGGGTTGAACGAAACCGGATTCCCATCTCCGGCCACCGATCACATGGAGAGAAGGCTCAATTTACACGAGCACATCGTAAAGCACCCGTCATCCACGTTTTTCAGCCGGGTTGGGGGAGAATCAAACAACAGCCTCGGTGTAAATAACGGGGATATCTTGGTGGTTGATCGTTCACAGGCTCCCAAGAACAATTCGCTGGTTCTGGCTGTGATAGATGGGGAAATTACGATCTGCAGAGTTGAATATCGTGCGAATGAGTGGTTTTTGAAACTTGGTGACGGCAGTCTCCGCCCGGTGAATTTCGATGATGAAACAGTGATCTGGGGAAAGGTCACTCATGTAGTTCATGCCGTTTAGTTAACAAACAAAATTGGATCCATGCCCTCGGCTTTTGCTCTGATCGATTGCAACAATTTTTACGCCTCCTGTGAACGGGTTTTTGATCCCTCCCTTCGAAAACGTCCGGTTGTGATTCTGTCTAACAATGATGGCTGTGTGATTGCCCGATCAGATGAAGCAAAAAGTAGCGGGATTGAGATGGGAGTACCGGAATTCAAAATCCGGAAATTCGTTCGGGAGAGGAAGGTTGCGGTTCGGTCCTCAAATTATGCGCTATATGGCGATATGAGCCGTCGCGTGATGGAAACCATTCAAGCGGTAACGCCCAACATGGAAGTCTATAGCATTGACGAAGCATTCGCTGAAATATCGGGGCGAAATCATCAGGAGATTATTGAGAAGGGTAAAGAGATCAGAAGAAGGGTTTTGCAGTGGACCGGGATTCCCGTATCTGTGGGCCTGGCCCGAACCAAAACACTAGCAAAACTGGCCAATGAAACGGCAAAATCGGATGAGAAGTCCGGTGGTGTGATGGCGCTTCGTTCAAAGCATGATCATCGTAATCTGCTAAAGGGTACGTCGGTAGATGAAATCTGGGGAGTGGGAAGAAATTATTCGAAAACTCTGAAAAAGCACGGGATTTTCACAGCCTGGGACTTGATACAGCAGCCCGACTCTTGGATTCGCGCCAAGATGAAAGTTACCGGATTGCGAACGGTCTGGGAACTGCGCGGCCATTCTTGTCTGGAGATTGAGCATGCGGTTGACCAGCGGAAGGGAATTCTGAGCTCAAGGTCGTTTGGCCGGCCTGTATATGATTTAAACGACTTGATGGAGGCGGTGTCATCATTTACAGAGCGGGCATCCGAAAAGTTGAGAAAACAGAACAGTCTTGCCGGAATGATTACGGTTACACTGGTGACCGATAAATATTCAAATCCCGGTTTGCCCTATAAATTCGGATTGAATGTGGATCTTGAAACGCCAACGGCAGATTTAACCACATTGATTTCAGTGGCAAGAAAGTGTGCGGCACATCTTTTTGAGAAAGGACGAAAGTATAAGAAGGCCTGGGTGATGCTTACCGGATTGGTGCCCGATTCTGAAATTCAAACCGGGCTCTTTTTTGAGGTGGACTACACACCGCAGAAAAAATCACTGATGGATAGTCTGGATCAAATCAACTCAAAGTTTGGCAATCGAACGCTTCATTCAGCATCATCCGGAATTGATCAGTCCTGGCAGATGAAGCAGCAGTTTTTGAGCCCAAAATACACCACCAGGTGGGATGAGATTTTAACCGTTCGTGCTTAATCGGGTTTTATTTGAAACGATACGACAAGCGAGCGTACGGAAAGATCTGCCACCTTTTTTGATCGGCTGTATCAAGTTGTTGGAGATCACCCCTATAGCGTATTCTGGTTTCCGCAGAGAGTCGGGAGTTGAAAACATATTGATGCCGGATTTCCAGCAGCAAGATATTATTCCAGTAATCTGAGGATGTGAGCAGGGATGGCTCAAGTGTTGCTGCGATAATGCCAAGATGATGGTTTTCAAAAAGATTTCTAACACTCACGTTGCTCTGGAAGCCGAATCCGCCGGCTTTATCACCATTGGTGTTTATAAAACCAACCATCTCATTTTCGGGTCTGTTGAAACTGTATGCAATCTCCCCGCCCCACTGCAGTTCACGTCCGGTTCCGATATCCCAGGTGAGTATGCTTTTTAAAGATGCTGCAAGATAGTCTGCCCGGTCACCTGCAGAATTTTCAATCAGGGCATCGGGCGTGTAATTAATATCCAGGGAAACGTTCTCGATAGCTCTGTTTTCTATAGACCGCGTGATGGATGTATAGAGAGAAATCGGAGAATCATCCGTCGTAATCTGAATCGGGGACCTGAATGCGTTTGTGGGCGGATTGTGATAGTGGTATTGCAAAATAAAATCGGTGCTCCATAGTTGAGCCGGTTTCAGTGTAAGCATCACTCCGTCCGTCCATCTTACATCCGTGTTTGGGCTGTCATGCCGCTGGATGCTGTTTGATATTACTCCGGGGATACTGTAGTTGGTTTGAAATCGGCCAATTCGAAATGAGAAGCGATCACTTGCAGATACATTGATGTAAGCCTCGTCAAATGCTCCCTCGCCCATTTTCAGGCCTCCGTTTCCGGCAGCTGAGGTGTGCAGGCCGGGATCGAGATCGATATCCCTGCTGGTCATACGGATGCCGTATCGTGCCCGGAGGTAAACGTTTTCATGAATATTAAACCTTAATCCTGTGCGGCTGCGCAGTCGCATCTCATGAACATCTAAGTCAGAGCCATCGCGCTGTTCGCCCATCTGGCTGAAATATCCGAAACGCAGATCACCGATTAGAAAGAGTGTTTCGCTGTCGTTCATTGGAATCTGAGCTTGCACACGATTCACGGCAAACAGTGAAAAAATCGCAAAACCGATTGCAAAGAGAATTGAAAGAAGAGTTGAGGAAAGCTTATTCATAACGGCTGAATTAAATGAATACTTAATTATATAATAAGCATGAATTATGAATTAGATAAAAAGATCTAAAAACAATTTATAAAAAAAGACTGCAAATTGCATGAAAACGTAAGCGTTGTTTGAAATCCGGAAATTTCGTGCGTAATTACAAAAGTATCTTAAACCAAATAAATTGATATGACATCCGGTCGCATTTCTTTCTTTTTTATACTGCTTATAACAATAGTTTTCACGGCCTCCTGCGGCTCAAGTGAAGAATCCGGTGCCAGGGAGGTTATGATCATTTCCGGTGCTACTTTGTTTGACGGATACGGAGGTGATCCGATACCTAATAGTGTGATAGTCGTAAAAGACGGACGTATTGAATGTGTCGGTGAGGACGGTAATTGTGAATTACCGTCTGGTGCCGATATAGTGGACGCTGAGGGAGATTACATCACACCCGGCATGATTGATGTACATATGCACTTTTTCCAAACCGGTTTTTTCGACAGCCGTCCGGATGCTCTGGACCTGAATGATACGTACCCGTTTCCAGAAGTAGCGGCCTACCAGCAGCTGAATCCTGAACGGTACTATGACAGCTATCTCTGTTCGGGCGTAACGGGCGTATATGATGTTGGGGGAGCTACATGGTCCGTCGGCCTGCAGGAACATGCAGAAAATCATTCAATGGCTCCGCATGTTGCGGCTGCGGGTCCGCTGATTACTCCGGCTCAGGGTGCGCCGTTTGACCTGCCTTCCGACAAAATACTTGTTCCACTGAATTCAGCAGAGGATGGTATCAAAACGGTTCAATACCTTTCATCACTGGGAAGCACAGGCATCAAATTCTGGCAGATCGATGCCGCGAACGAGGATTATATGGACAGAGTGGAGGCCGCCGCCGGGGAAATTGGAAGGCGTGAAAATCAAATGATTGCCCACGCTACGACCCTGGAACAGGCTAAGGCGGCTTTACACAACGGGACCAAGCTTTTGGTTCACAGTGTCAGCGACCGTGAAGTGGACGACGAATTTATTAATCTGGCACTTGAAAATGGCACGATTTATAATCCGACACTGATCGTAAGCAGTGGATACGTACTGGCTTATCGTGCAGCCGCCGGGATTGAATCGTTTGAAATCACCGATCCGAATGGGTGTGTGGATGACAAGACCCGGGAGCTGATGGAGACGGCATCCCAATTCACTGATCATCCCGGACTGACCGGAGGTTTGATGGATCGAATTCAAAACTTCGATCCTGAAAATGACAGAATTTCTGAAACCGACGTTTTAAATTTGATGAAAGTGTATGAAGCCGGCATTCCGATAGCGGTTGGAACAGACGCCGGAAATCCCGGAACATTGCACGGTATTTCTATATTTGATGAACTGGAGGCGATGCAGGATGCCGGAATTTCTGCATCCGACCTGATTGAAATGGCCACGAAGAACGGAGCTATGGCCATGCGAAGGCTGGATGATTTCGGGACACTGGAATCGGGTAAACTTGCAAATCTACTGATTCTGGATGATGACCCATCTGAAAACATAGCCAATATGAGATCTGTCCGTGAAGTAATGGTTAAGGGAAAGTGGAATGAGTGAGAGAATCAGATCTGCAATTGTAATCAACCGTTTTAATTTTACGGACTGTCTCAATATTTCTATAATGAGCAAACGGTTGTGTAATCCAATGCTTTGAAAGCTCCGTCTGCGTTCGAATGGTGCCCCGGAATATCTACGGATTTGATGATTAAAGCACTACTACGGCTCGGTACATCGAAAAAGCAGATAGAGGGCAGTTTTGGCGAGGTGTGCCTGCTTGAAGCGCGGGATCTTTCCAAAAAGGAGGTCCTCACTTAGATTAGCGATCATCAACCGTAACTAACTAAGGAGGACCTCATGATTCACACAGGAATCGATTTACATGCTAATAATATGGTAATTGTAGCTAT